>MDTD01121752.1_pt1 | contig 426127 bp, 371 predicted proteins | sample 811221 | NCBI WGS metagenome assembly MDTD01 (sample SAMN05326646, study PRJNA326480) | marine metagenome | isolation source: seawater | place: Pacific Ocean: South West | collected 2011 | reverse complement strand
TCTCGAAGCGGAAGAGTCCTCTCTCGAAGAGACCCCAATGGATGCGCCGGACAGAGTGCGAGTACGCGAAATGCCCGGCCGTGTTATTGTTCAATCATTCTCTGCCGATAGCCTGGAAATCTTTCGCGAGCTGGCGCCGGAAGTGCCCCGGGTATTTCTATTCGGACAATACACCGTGGAAGAAATGGGTAGCTTCGAAAGCGTTCTGGAGCAAGCGCTGGCTGTGGATTCCCATGCAGGTCCATCCGGCTACATGGCCTGGCCCTGGTATACCAGCAAAATTCATTCGCGCGGAATGATTGTGCACTACTATACAATCAATCAATCCTGGCAAATGTGGCTCATCAATCAGTTCGGAGCAGACGGAATCTTTACGGATAGAATCGATATCGCTCTGGACTACTTCGGCCGATTGGAAGAGCCCGATCTCGAACAATACTTTCAGAAGATCGACTACTGATCCTGCACTGATTCTGCTTCTCGGAGATTTTCCGTTCCCGCCTGGTAGCTACACATCGCATGTCGCTACCAGGCAACAGACGGACGCTGAAAATTCCTTTCAACGAATGTCAGCGCAAATGGAACGCTCGCTTTCATAAGCAAGGTGTCCTGAACCACAGTCCCTCAGCAATAGAACCCGGGTGACGCATTCGGAAATAGTTAGCTCGCCGGCGGCCAGTTCACGGTAACGCATCCTCACGCCACATGTTTTGAATGGGCCGGCCGTAAATGACGAATGCGAGAGTAACAGTTAGCGGCGTTGCGAGCGTTCGAACTTAATCACTGATAGATTGCATTCGCCGCAGCGAAGATACATGGGCTCCGGAAAGTTAGGCTATGAATAGTCCGGTCCATTTAAGGGCAAATCGCCTCTAGTTTCTACAATTCGCCCGACACCTGGAATCTTTGTATCCAGCCCCTGAATTCTCGGTTCTGCCCTGGCTATTTCGCTACAAGTAGTCAGCAATGGCGTAAAAACAAAAAAGTCCTTGCCAGAGCAAAAAACCGAATGTAGGCTACTAGTCATCCCGTGGATCTGTCGCGCGCCGGAGGCCCGCATGAAAAAAATCGAAGCAATCATCAAACCGTTCAAACTGGAACCGGTTAAGGAAGCGTTGGTGCGAGCCGGCATCCATGGAATGACCATCCAGGAAGTTAAGGGATTCGGACGGCAAAAGGGACATCAAGAAGTCTTCCGCGGGGCCGAGTACACCGTGGACTTCTTGCCCAAGGTCCAGCTTACCATTATTGTAGAAGATAACCTGGTGGATGAAATCGTGGACGTAATTCTGGAAGAGGGTCGCACCGGAAACATCGGTGATGGAAAAATCATCATTACTGCAGTTGAGCAGATCGTAAGAATACGAACCGGAGAGAAAGGAGAAGCGGCCGTAAAAAGTTAGTGTGATTATTAGTAGAAAGACAGCCCTATCCGTTATCTTATTATTTGCTGGCCTGCAGACGCTAAACGCCAATCCGGCAGGTCAGTCCGATCAGTACACTCTCCTGGAACTTGGCTCCAACCTGGGCGGCGATCCGCCCAGCAGCCGCGAAGGCTACTTCACTTTAGAATGGGAACTGGATGAACAACTGAAGCTCATCCGTCCCCGGGATTCATCCTACCCGGATCGGCTGATACTTATCGAGTCCAAATCCAGCGAGTTCACAGAGCCCACCGTCTTTCATGACGATCAAGAAATGTCCATTGCTATGAGCGGCAAAGTAGACGGCGATCTGTACTACCGGCTATTCCTGCTTCGTAGCAAGGACAAGCTGACTGCAGAAGGGCCGCCCACGGATTCTTTACCGGCCGGCGTGAGCAGCATTCTGGGGGCCTACGATCAGTACGACGTAAAGGGGTACTCCAACGTCTACCATATTGAGGTGAAGCACTATTCGCTGCAGACCGCCTTCCTCTATTTTGGCATAGGCGCATTTCTGTTTCTGGTCACATCGGCAGTAATTATCATCGGAACTTACAGAAACACCAGAGAACAAAAGGGGGCTGAATGACTCCGGCGCTGGATCTACAAACCGCTGCCGTGGTGCTCATTATCTTTAGCATCATCTGGGTAGCCCTGGGCTACTTCTGGGGACGCGGCAATAAGGAACTGGATGATCACATGCTGGCCGGTAGAAAGGTAGGCCTTTCGCTGGCTGCCTGCACCGCCATGGCCACCTGGGTCACCACAAACACTACCATGGTAGCCCCGCAACTGGCTTTGCAAATGGGCATATGGGGTATGCTCGGTTATTCCCTGGGATCCATTGGTCTTTTGCTATTTGCGCCCATGTCCGCGCGCATCAGGCAACTGATGCCCACCGGTTATACCAGCGGGGATTTCTTTCGCCTCAGATTCGGAGTCACCGGCTGGCGCATATTCCTGGTAATTAGCCTTGCCTACAGCATGTTCTTTCTGGTTAGCCTGGGCATGGGGGGCGGAATACTCATTGAGTCGCTATCGGGCATCCCCTACCCCATAGGCATGAGCGTTATTCTGGTGATTTGCGTGCTCTATACCATGCTGGGAGGGCTGAAGGCCGTAATTGGCACAGACTTCATTCAAACCGTTGTAATTCTCTCTGGAATGGTAGCTGTGGGCGTAATGGTGGTAATGAGCCCGGGATTGGATACCATTCATACCGAAGTCATGGAGCGGCGCCCTCAGTTAATGAGTCTTCTGCTTCCAGCCAGCATAATGTTTTTGTTCAACAATCTGCTATTCGGTATGGGCGAGATCTTTCATTCCAACATCTGGTGGAGCCGGGCTTTCGCTTTTGGTAAGGGAGTTGGATTCAAGGCCTATCTTCTGGCCGGATTCTTCTGGGCTCCGGTGCCCATCGCGGCCGGGTTTATCGCTCTGGCATCGGTTGCCATGGACATCAATATTCCGAAACCGGATCAAGTTGGTCCCATGGTAGCGGCGGCTCTTCTGGGAAAGACTGGCGCAGTACTGATCTTCGTTATTATCTTCTCGGCTCTGGCCTCAAGCCTTGATTCGCTCCTTGCCGCTACCAGCGATTTGCTTCTCGAGGATGTGTACAAGAGGCATTTGAAGCCCGAGGCCACAAAACCGCAGATGCGAAAAGCGGCTTCCTACGTTACTTTGATTCTGGGACTGGTAACCTGGGCTATTTGCCTGCCCCGGGTTACCAATCTTGTCCAAATGCTTCATGGGAGCGGTGCCCTGGTGGCCAGCACGATCTGGCCCATCGTCGCCGGACTGTACTGGCGAAAAACCAATCGAATCGGAGCAAGCGTGGCCATGTTTCTGGGAAGCGCCGTTGGCCTGATAAGCTATTTCATGGTAGGATTCTATGTGGCCGCTCTAACCGGCGCCCTGGTATCCTTCGTTATTACAGTTGGTTCTACATTAATCTGGCCGCAGCAGTTCTCCTGGGATGAACTGGCGGAATCGCCGCCAGAATAGGAAAGCTTTATGTATTTATCCCAAACAGTATTCGAAATCCTGGTCTATGGCTCGCTCATTCTTTGCGCCCTGGCGCCTGTAGTTATGCTAATATTGCTCGCGATCGACTTTGTGAAGAAACGAATCTGGTGAAATTCTTTCTACCGGACCTTCCTGTATCCCAGAGGGGTCTGGCGAGTCCAGAGTAGAAACTTTTGTACTTTTTTTGATGCATCTCTCGGCGGGAATTATTCTATGTAATTGCATCCTTCAAGAGCAGCTCCACCGGCAGTTTGCTTCTTAAAGCGAGAATCGAGGGCTGCTGTCTACTGTAGCTTCCGATTCCTTTTGCATACCGTGACCCGTGGTGTGTTGAAGTGCCTTGTCCCATTGCTGCCTCAGAGGCCGCAGGTCGGCGCAGGAACCGACTTTCTGACGAGAAACAAGAAAGCAGTAATTGAGAATAAGATGTTCGATCAAAGCAAAATTCATCCTCTATTGAAGCAACCGGTGGTGAGCCGAGATGGTATCCGCGGAATAGAACGACCCAGGCATCTTCTGGAATCCATTCCGGAGGATGCGGAACCGCTGCGTTCCCTGGCCGGTATGCATATCGTCTCTGCACGACAGTTTGACCGGAATAAGATACTGCAGCTGGGACGTCTGGCGGCATCCTACGAAACGCAGCCAGACCTGATCCATCCGCCGCTTCGGGGAAAGATTCTGGTAAGCGCCTTCTACGAACCCAGTACGCGAACCAGGCTTTCATTCGAGAGCGCCTGGCATCGACTGGGCGGCGATATAATGTCCATTACCGATCCGAACACCACAGGGATTGCCAAAGGCGAAAGCCTGGCCGATGTCGGAGAGATGTTCAACAACTACGGGGATGTTGTGGTTCTTCGCGATAGTAGCGAAGATTCGGTGTATGCAATGCTGGATTCCCTGCGAATTCCGATTATAAACGCCGGCAATGGCATCGATGAACATCCGACGCAAGCTCTGGCCGACATATATGCGATGTTGAAATGGAGGCCGGATTTCGGTAGCGGTAACCTTTCGGAAGAAGAAAAGATCACGATTGGAGTCATTGGGACACCCAATCGCATGCGAACGGTCCGGAGTTTGCTTCTGTTGCTTTCCTTATTCTCAGATTCCATCAAGAAGGTTTACATTGTCAACCCGGCCAGCGATGTTCTGGACAAAGAGCAGGATGAAGAACTGAGGGCGGCCGGACTGAAGTTGGAAGTAGTGCACAAACTCAGAGACATCCTGCCGGAAATTGACGTAGTCTACATTAACTCCATTGCCTGGGTGGGCGACAGCTACGAAACCCTGACCGGCGATATTAAGCTTACCAGCGAATCCCAGCTGAAGCAGGGCGCAATTATTCTACATCCATTGGCGCGCGGGGAGGAACTGGACGAGTCCCTGGATGGCACGAGCCATAACTGGTATTTCTCCCAGGCCAGAGGAGCGGTTTTCATTCGAATGGCATTGCTTACCTGCCTGGTACACCGAATTAACCTGGTAGTGGATTCTCCGGTAGAGCAACCGGACAGCAATTAGTCGATTTTCCAGACGGCGCTTCCGGTTGTAGGTACTGTTCGAAAACCAGGAACAGATCGCATGCAAAGCAGCCCGGGGCTCCGGGTGGATTCGAATGGACGGATTGCAGGGAGCCCAGCCTCGGTTGCCGAGTGGATCCGAAACGCAAATGAATAGGTCCGAATAGCGCCGAGGCATGAGCCGGATAAGAGGAGAACAAGATGAGTGTAGCCACTGAACTGAAAATCAACTTCGAACGTCTGCGAAACAACATTGACGAGATCTCGCAGATTGGGCGATCCCAGGACCACGGAATCTATCGTCAGGCCTTTACGGAAAATGATTTGCAGGCTCGAAACTGGCTCTCTGAAAAGATCAAAGCCGCCGGACTGGAACTGGAAGTGGACGGAGCCGCTAACATCCACGGTTATCTGGGAGATCGCGAAAAGCCCAGCGTCGTAGTGGGCTCGCACATTGATTCAGTACCTGCAGCCGGCCCTCTGGACGGAACCCTGGGAGTGTTAACTGGACTGGAATGCCTGCAACGCCTGAAGGAAGAAGGCGTAAGCCTGGACTATCCTCTGGAGCTGGTATCCTTCAGTGACGAGGAAGGTCGATTTGGCGGTCTGCTGGGTTCGCAATCCTTCGTGGGAGATATCAACCCGCAACGGATTCATCAATCCAGGGATCTGAACGGCGTTTCGCTCACGGATGCAATGAAAGCCTGCGGCTATGATGCGATACGGGCACTGGATGCCCGCCGAAATCCTCGGTCGGTTAGATCCTACCTGGAGCTGCACATTGAGCAGGGTCCGGTGTTGGACAGCCTGGACATTCCCATTGGAGTGGTAAGCCATATTACCGGACTCTTTAAATGGTCCATCCGCCTCATCGGTCGACCGGACCATGCAGGAACCACGCCCATGCATATGCGGGCCGATGCCCTTGCCGGTCTGGCGGAATTCTCCATGGAGATTCCCCGGGTACTGGAGGAAAACGGTACTGACCGGAGCGTAGCCACCATTGGTAAAGTGGACCTATTCCCCGGGACGGCAAACACAGTTCCCGGCCAGGTAGAATTCTCCCTGGATTGCCGCGATACAGACGCAAAGATTCTACAGGATCTTATGGATGCCTTTCGCCGGGCGCTATCCGCTATCGCTCGAAGAAGAGATCTCATGTTTGAATTCGATGTTTTGAGCGAGGTTGATCCGGTGGCTTGCGACGACAGCATTCAGAGAATGATCCAGAGCGCCTCGGAAGCAGTGAGCGCGCAAACACATGTTATGCCCAGCGGGGCCGCCCATGATGCGCAGATTGTGGCCAGGATTGCTCCTGTAGGCATGATCTTCGTTCCCAGCAAGGCGGGGCGTAGCCACTCCTCCGCCGAATGGACGGACTGGGAAGACATTGAAACCGGAGCAAATGTAGCGCTCCATACGCTGGTGCAGATGGCCAGGGATTAGGAGAAGAGCCTGCCCTGGTCTGGCAACCAGCGGTCTGGGAACCAGCGCTGCTCCTCCGGCCTACCAGGCGGGAAAGGGACGCAATATAGAACCAGGGCCTCGGAATAGAAACTAGCATCCACGAAGCAAGCAGAGCCTCGTATTGACTATCGGGGACCGGAGCTAACGAAAGAGCCGGCGGAAAAGCCGAAGCCAACACATAAAAGGAGATTATTCAGACCGAACCAGAGTTATGACAATACATCCTCACGAACCATCAAACGAACACCTGGAAGAAGTAATCCAGGAGCTGGATCCAGAATACATAGATGTAGATCCCCTCAAGAAGAGCTATACTCAGTCCATTATTCAGACGGAAGAACGCTATGAAGCGCTGGAAAAGCACAACACCGCGCTAATGGTAATCGATATGCAGTATCTGGACGCGGCCCCGGGTTACGGTGTATTTGCCGATCCATCCAAAAGCGGTGTGCCGCCAGAGGCCCAGGAGTACTATTTCAGAACGCTTGATGAAATCGTGGTCCCTAACGTGCAAAGACTCTTACGGACTTTTCGTAGCCGGGGTTTCGAAGTCATACACACACGGATCATGTCGCTTACAAAGGACGGTCGCGACCGTAGCCCGGGGCATAAACGCCTTAAGCTCCACGCTGCTCCTGGTTCCAAAGAAGCAGAGTTTCTGGAGGAAGTAAAACCGGAAGGCGATGAGATCGTACTGAATAAGACCGCCAGCGGTTGTTTTACATCTACAAACATCAATTATCTGCTAAAGAACCTGGATATCCAGGGACTGTTTATAACTGGAGTCTATACGAATGAATGCGTCTCCACTACTGTGCGCGATGCCAGCGACCTTGGCTATCTGGTAACTCTGATCGAAGACGCCTGCACTACCGTAACCCAGGAATTGCAGGATTCCACCATCTTCACATTGAGAGATCGGTATGCGCGGGTCATTGATACCGATACCGCCATTCAGGAGATAGAACAGTATGCCTCTCGATAGACAGGGCAGGATTTTCGGGGGCGCGAATAAAGCGAAGCATTGATTTCAGGAGCAGTTCGATCTGCGAATGCCAGGAGGTCATAGATGAATACCTGGCTAACTGCACTGCTGCAAAAACCAATGAACTTGATCAAAGATCACAACCAGTGCGCCGTCCTTGCATAAGGCCGGCCAGGACCAAAAAGGAGAATATTATGTGTGGAATATCAGGAATAATGTATCTGGACCCGCAGCGACCGGTGAGCCCGGCCACTCTGGTGAACATGGCGGCGATCCAGTATCATCGCGGCCCGGATGACTTCGGGTGGAAAACGATTGAAGGTCGCGGTGTGGGAATGAGCCATGCTAGACTGTCCATTATTGACCTTCATGAATCCGGTCGACAGCCATTCTGGTCCGACGATGAAAACCTGCTTATGGCTCATAATGGCGAGTTCTACGACTACAAACGAATTCGTACCGATCTATCGGCTCGTGGATACAACTTCCGCACCAAGAGCGATTCTGAAATCGTAATGAATCTCTATCCGGATAAGGGTTTTGAGCCTCTCCTCAAGGATCTTCGTGGCGAGTTTGGGTTCTCTCTCTATGACAGGAAATTGGATCGGCTGTATCTGGTGCGTGATAGATTCGGCATTAAGCCACTGTACTGGATCAATACCGGCAAAGCATTCGTTTTCGGATCCGAGATTAAATCCATCCTGGCCAACCCGGACGTGCCTCGCGAATTCTACGCCGAAGGGATCTTTCATCAGCTAATGCAAACCATCGTTCCCGGGAGCACTCCGTTTAAAGGGATTAACCAGGTGAAGCCCGGTCACTATCTTGTCATCGAACGTCGGGATGGCGCCTTTCATATTCACGAAAAGGCCTACTGGGACATGGAATTTCCCGAACTGGGCGAAAGAAACGATGATGTTCCGGAAGAGCAATCTATCGAAAAGGTTCGGGAACTTCTGATCGAAGCAGTGCAGCATCGCCTGGAGGCGGACGTGCCGGTGGGATGCTACCTGTCCGGTGGAATCGATTCCTGTTCCATTCTGGGACTGGCCGCAGCTTCGCGACAGGATGCGGTAAAGGCCTTTACCATTGGTTTTGACAACGACTCTTACGACGAAAGCGCCATTGCGGTAGAAATGGCCCGTTCGGTAGGAGCGGATCAGGATATCCTGGAACTGGAGGCGGACCATCTATATGACCACTTCGTGAAGACCCACTGGCATACGGAAAGAACCATATATAACACTCTGGGCGTTGCGAAATACTTGATGAGCAAGCATGTTCATGAAGCGGGCTATCGCGTGGTTGTGACCGGCGAAGGTTCGGATGAACTATTCGCAGGCTATCCATCCTTCCGTCGGGATATGTTCTTGCACGGTCTGGATCATCTTCCGGAAAAGGAGCGATTGCACCTTCAGGCTCAGCTGAATGAAAGCAATGCTCTGGTCAAAGGTAGTATGCTTGCCGCCGAAGAAGTAGTGAGCCCGGAACTAAATCGAATCTGTGGATTCACCCCGTCCTGCCTTCAGCCCTGGCTGGCCTGCGCACCGGAAATCCCGGGACTTCTAACCCCTGACATGCGCGAACAACTAAAAAGCTATGATCCCGGAGCCGCCATCGCGGCGCAGATTAATCCAGACATGGTGCGAAACAGACATCCCCTGGACATCGCCCAATACGTCTGGATCAAAACGATGCTGGAAGGACAGATACTAACCTGGGGCGGAGACCGTGTAGACATGGCCAATTCCATGGAAGCTCGACCGGCCTTTCTGGACCATCACCTGGCCGAAGCCGCGCTGTGGGTTCCCCCGGCACATCGTATAAAAGGAGACACGGAAAAGTACGTGCTTCGCGAAGCTATGAAAGGCGTGCTCCCGAAGGTTCTCTACGAACGCCAGAAGTTTGCATTCATGGCTCCGCCGGCGCATACCGACCCAAAAAAGCTCCAGGCTCTAAAGACGATGGCCGCGGACTATCTCTCTGACGAAGCCATTCAGCGATCCGGCTTTCTGGATCCGGAAGGCGTGCGAAACCTGTTCGAAAGATACGAAAGCTCGGCCACGCCGGCCCATGAACTGGTACAACTGGACGCCATCGTGAATCATGTGATAGGAATCCAGGTGCTGCATCAGAACTTTGTTCAACAGGATATTCCGAAGGTAGCGCAGGAAACCGCCAATCATCTGGGCTGGAAGGCGCCGCAGAGCGCTTCTCGCTGATGCGACGCGCCGGGAGCCTGCTCGGGACCCTCGTCGGTGACGCCACCAACAGAGATTAGTGGCGACCGGCTTGACGCCTACTACAGGCAAACGGCGCAGGCATTGTGTGGGCCTATCGTTGGGACGGCCGGGGATATTCCCGGCCCACAGGGAATCCCGAAGAAGGGTAATTGGCAAATTGGTAATGGTGCCCTCCGGATGTCTCGATGCTAGCGGTCTCAGCCCGGGCGAGAACTTCGGTAGTCCGTTGGAACCCGGTTTTTCAGAGCGCCAGGTGGGACTGCGAAGTCCATGCCCCGGGAGTCGTAACCCTAAAAGTTTGCCACGAAAGCGAAAAAGGCTCCATGCAATACCGTCTGCCTATCGCTTAATGAAGAAGGCTCCGGTTCGCGGAAGCTGGTAAGGTACGGGTCATTTCCAGGAAGACGGAAGGAATCGAATGACTCTTTGATCTCCAGAGATAGGAAGGGCACCTGTCCGTAGTAACCGAATCGAATCCCGATACCGGGCATCAACTTGGCCACAAGGCCCAGCTCCATTCGCAAAAGCAGCCCCGCCAACCTGGCATCCATAAAGGACACAAAATTTGCATTTGGTAGCGATGCGGCTGTACTTGCGGCCAGAGCCTGCGAAGCGGACCCAATCGAAAATGTGGATAGTTTCAGGTTTCCCTGCACATAATCCAGGTCCATACGACCGTAGAAGTTCATGTAGTCGTTCAATACCCAGGCGTATCCGCTTCGCAAACTGTAAGTTTCAATATCAAAGTTAAGCTGCCCTGTAGAAAAACTGGTGAGGTTGTAGTTGTCCAACGCGGCTTCAGAACTTGATGGGTTCGCCGCTATTCGTGCAGCAGTCAGAAAGGACGGCGTCTTATAGAAGAATTGCTCGTAGGGCCCTCTACTTCGAATGGTGGTGTAAGCGAAGGCGAATTCGCCGGAGCCCTCCTGAGTGGTGTAGTCAATGGGTCCCCAGCCAAAAGTGATTCCGGTGGTCCGTTCGGTGGTTTTCGCTTTGTCCCGGAAAAAGGAGTTATCGTTACCATATATCTGACGCAGGTATTCAATTTCGTTTGTTTCTGCGTAGTTGAATCCAATAAATAGATCGGAGTCTTCAAATTTTCGATTGTATCGAAAACCTGGACTTAGAGGTGACTTCTCCTGAGAGGAAAGCTCGTCGTATTTCACAATCTGTGTAGAGTAAATACTTGTATTGTTTCTCACCGAGTTGACAAGAGACGAAGCGTTTTCGCCGGAAGCGCTGGACGCATTTGCCGCATACAGTTCCAGGAAGTTCAAAAACAACTGGCTGTCGGAATCCCCTTCGCCCAGAATATACGCCCTGGAGGCGCCGGAATGCAGGAGTACCAGCGCTGCTAGCGCCACTCTTAAACCTGCATAGTTTTTTGCTTTCAGGTATGTCCACATGACAATCCATAGGCGGAAAGTGCCTGAACCAGGGCAAGCGTACTTCCTGGCCGCGACGTTATCCGATGAATCCGGAATCCAACATCTTTCAATCTGTGTACTATAGAACCACCCATGCCGAGCCGGGGGCGGTGAACGAAACCCCCTTGATCGCATTTACCGGTCGGTCGAATGCAGGAAAATCCTCGTTGATCAGCGCCATCTGCAATCAGAAAAACCTGGCGCGGGCCGCACGCACCCCGGGCAAGACTCGCAACCTGAATATCTTCGAAGGCGCCCTGGAAAGGAATCCCTTCTACATTTGCGATTTACCAGGATTCGGCTATGCCAACCTGCCCCGGGAGGAGCGCGAACGGCTGGGCAAAATGATTGAATCGTTCTTCACGGAATGCGCTGCCCTTACCATGACATTGATCCTGTGCGATAGCGCCCGGTGGCCCGGAGAAGAGGAAGCAGCCATCGAACGAATCCTTCTGGAAAAGGGGAGAAAGGTGCAGTGGGTATTCACTCGCTGGGACCGCCTGAATCAGAAAGAAAAGGCAAAGGCGCGAAAGCGGTGGAAGGAAATGGGCATTGCCTCGGAAGCCGTGGCCGTATCGTCTACCAAGGGCACCGGACTGAATGAACTGCGAAAACGGATACGGCGAAGCGTCGAAGAATTCTACGGGCTCCCGTCCCAAAAATCAAAGGATCAGCCTTTCAGCGAAGAAAGCTGAGCTCAGATAGCGATCCCGGTCAGAGCCCCGGCCAGCGCATTCGTCTCCATGACGTGGACGCGGCAATGGAATTGGCATAGAGGAATGCAGAAGAGCCAGGACAGAAGGGCAAGCCGCGAGCCGCATACAGATCGGGAAAAGAACAAACATTAGCAGGCGGTCATTTTGATCCGCAGTGAACAGCTATGCGAACGCGCTATTCCCCCGGAAAAGGGGAAACTCCCGTTTCCTCATGCGCCTTGATGGCGCGATCCAGGAAATCCAGAAAGATTCGGTCGGTAGCGCTCCGCCCCTGATTGGACCAGGACATGTGGCCCGGCTCATCCACCTCCAGGAAAAACTTCGGAGGTTCCAATCGTTTAAAGAGCTCTTCGCCGTTTGCGAACTCTACTACCGGATCCTGACGTGAATGCATTACCAGAACCGGCACCGGCGGTATACGGTCCAGAGCGTCTTCAGGACTACGGCTATTGGAGAAGAACAGGGCGATGAGCTCGGATAATGGATAAAATAGCAAATCCCGAGCTTTTCTTCGCACGATCCCTCGATAAGAGGGAAAGGTACTGTCCGCTACAAGAAGAGCAATGTTGGGTTTCGCTTCCGAGTCCGCCACCGCCCGCAGAGCTACGGCCCCGCCCAGGCTCTGCGCCAGCACTACCAGCGGAATCCCCTTCTCGGATGCTATTCGATTCGCTTCCTTCAGGGCCGCCAAACCATCCAGATAGGTGTTCTCCGGCGACGGACTTCCATCGGATTGACCGTATCCACGGTAGTCGAAAATCATAACGTCATAGCCGAAGTTGCTCAGCCAGGCCGAAGCCAGAAAGTGAGTGGAGATGTTCTGAGCGTTGCCGTGAAAATGTAGCACTAAAGCCCGGGGCTTCTGCTCGGCCGGAAAGTACCAGTAATGCATCTTCTGGTCGGCATTTACCGGAATAAAGTGAGACTCGTATTCGTAGGAGAACTGACGGGGATCGTAGTAGGTTCTGCTATCCGGATAGTAGTAGAGAGAATGACAGCCTGACATATACCACAATAGACCTACAAGCCCCAGTAAGAAAAGCCCCACCCGGAGCGGGGCTCTCCTTTTCTCCGTTGATGGGATGCCACTAGAATCGCGCAAAGGAGACCTCCTGAATGGGCTACACAAATAGTAACTGTATCGAACCTGGAAAAGCTACAATAAAACGGATTGTCAGATTCTTCTCCCTTTGCAACACCTCTTTGTGAGGCGCTCATGATGGGCGCCACTACCGATTTGCGAAAATACTCATGAAGCTAAAACAAAAAATTCAATCCTGGGTGGCGGCCGGGATCATCCAGGCGGATCAAGCCGCAGCAATCGAGAAATTCGAATCGGAGCAAAGCTCGAGGCCCTATGCCATGTATAGCTTTGTCATCCTGGGAGTGGCGGTCATTTCTATAGGGATCATCTCTCTCATCGCTGCAAACTGGGAAGATATTCCGGGCTCGGTGAAGCTGGCAGCAGATTTCTTGATCCTCATGGGGGCCGCATTCGCCATTTTTCAATTCCGTGAAAGACCCATTCTGCATTATGCGATTAGTGTATTCTTTGCGATCTTCGTTCTGGCCTCCATAGGGTTGATTTCGCAAGTGTTTCATACGTCCGGTAAGTTCTACCAGGGCCTGTCTATGGCATTGTTTCTAACGGCCCCTTTGATGCTCATTCAACAGGGACGGTTTCTCCTCCATCTATGGCTCATTGGTTTCATCTATGCCTTTCTGGCTTTCACCATGGATGTCTTTGATTACCAGGATGAGGAGATGCTCAACATAGTGCATCCTCTGACCCTGGGTAGCATACTGCTTCTGGGGGCCCTGCTCAGTCGTAGCGCCGGAGAGTCGTTGGAACCTCATTCCCGGGGATTAATCCTCTGGTCCGTTCTGGTTCTTTCCACCACTGCTTTTATCCTGTCATTCATGGATCTAGAAGCCGTCGATGTGAAGTCAAGTGGCGTGGAAAAGGGAGTTCTCATTCCCGGAATTCTCCTGGTATGTTCGGCTGCGTACAGCTTCTTCATGCTACCGTCGGCGCTTTCGCGGCGGATAATGCATCTCATTACTTTCGGGCTGCTATATCTTCTTTTCTTCTTTAGCCTCTTCGTATATCCGGTAGGGGACAAGACATTGTATCTGGCCCTGATTTTTGTTTTGCTCGCCATGTCCGCGGCCATAAGCTTCTTCGATTACCGGTTTGTCTTCGACTTCTTTCTCGTGCTTGCCGGTATTCGCTTTCTGATCGTTTACTTTGAAGTATTCGAAGATCTGGCCACCACCGGCATCGGACTGATTATCGCCGGCCTGGTCATCATCGGCGGCGTAGTGCTCTACGCAAAGAGTCGAAGCAGAATCCAGCAGTTCCTGCAGGAGAGACTTAAATGAAAAACAAGATCCTGATTGCCGCTCTTCTCTTTCCAATCCTTGGGCTAACGGTGCTTGCCTCCTTTAGGGCCTACAAACTACACACCGGGTATGAAATGACTCTGGATGTCCAGGGCTACGATCCCCGGGATATTCTTTCCGGCCATTATGTGGTCTATACGGTGGATTACGGGCCGTTCGAAGACTGTTACGAATACCTCAAGAAGGATACCGGCTCTGAATCCGCCGGTGAGACCAGGATTAAGATCTCTGACGATGAAGAGCTTTGCGTATGCTATTCCAATCCGCCGGATGCAACCAGCGGCTACTGGACCCGATGCAATGACGTGAATGAAGCCAATTGTCCTGTATATATCCGCGGAAAATGCAATTACCGCCGATTCGAAGCCGGCATTGAAAAGTTCTTTGTTCCCGAAACCCAGGCCGGTGCTTACGATGCAATACTCCGAGAGGAAGGTGCCGAGCTTGTTATCAAGATAGATTCCAACGGTAAAGCCTCGGTAGCGGATCTGAAGCTCCCTGTCAGCATTGAAGATTGGCAAAAGAAGCAAGAGAAATAGCTACCGAGCACCCGGGGCTTCGGCGAACGGGAAAGACCCTGACGGCCACTGCCCGTTGAGAGGCTTCGGGGGGATAGAGGAAGCGAAACCGGGGCTAACAAGTAAGGCGCTCCTTTCGCGAAGCCTGGAAGAAGACTGACTACAGGGGAAAAGATCGCAATTAACCCTTATCGGGCAGACTGGTCAGCAAATCCAGGGCTGCCCGATTCCCGGAATCCAGCGAAACCGCCTCATTCAGAACCTTTCTGGCCATAGTATTATCCCCCTGCGCCGAGGCCAGACGGGCCAGAAGCAGCAGATTTTCGACATTGTCCGGACTGCGAATTCGCAATCGTTCGCTCAGATCTCTGGCTGCCAAGGATGCATCCATGCTCGACGGCTCGCTGGCCAGCAGTTGAGCGGCCCGAAAGAATAACTCATCATCCACTGGATACTTTGCCGTGGCATCCAGAGCTATTCGAGTCGCTTCCCGGAATTCGGTGGCTGCAATAGCTTCGGCGCGATCCATTAACTGAAATGCCTCCGTCTTTCGTTCTTCCACAGTGGAAATGCCATTTATGGGCGGATCCTCGAGATAGCCAATTCGGAGCAAAGATAGATCGTCAGTGATTTCGCCGGCGCTGGAAATACTATCCACAATCGTTTGTAGTTCCCCCCGGGCCCTGTTCACATGTTCCAAAAACAGGAAATGATCCTCGTTGAACTCCGGACCATTCTTTCCTGGCAGGAGTACATCGTCGCGTCCATCGGACCCCAGAAGAAGAACATCCCCCGGCTGAAGCTGGTACTTTCGCAGACGAAATCCGCTATCGAATCCATCCACTCCCAGTTTTCGGAGCATCAACTCCTCTTCCAGAAAACTCGCCTTTCCGTCTCTGAACAAGACCGACCAGGGATGCTCGGCATTTAGTATTAGTAGAAAACCAGAGTCCTCTTCCAGAAGACCGATTACGGCAGAGATTAGCATGCTTCCGTCAAAGCTACAGAACACATCCTGCAATTCCTTGAAACAATCCTTTAGCCAGCGCTCGGGACTACGAACTTGCGCCGTAGGATCAATATGCGTTCGAGTAACCAGGGATTTGAATACAGTTCCAATCACTATTGCTCCGCCCGCTCCCTGGATGGACTTACCCATAGCGTCCGCATTCAGAAAGGCTATGTATCGTCGTCCGCGCAGTTCAATGGAGTAAGCTATTGAAATATCGCCTCCAATTTCCGACTTCCGTGTTTTGAACTGGAATTGCTTTTTCTGACGAGTATATGACTCTACGTGAACTTTAGATGAATTCACATCGGTGCTGGCCAGAGGATGGATCAATAGTGAAGTAAGGAAATAGTCCCCGTCCTGCTGCACTTTCAGATACTGGATCTGTTCCAGGCTGTCCTGTAGCTCGCTGGTTCGCTGCTCTACTTTTTTCTCCAGACTGGTGTTCAACTCCTCTACCCGTTCATTTACCCGAACAAACCTGTTTGCAAGGATGAGCCCCAGGCCCAGAACATAGAACGCAAATGCATAACCCGCCAATCGGGGCAGATTGAGAATACCAACATTGGTGAAGGAGTCCACTACCGCCGCTGCCATAAGAAGCAGAACCCCGCCTATCATGAAGTAGGCATCCCGGTCGCCTATACGCATCCGATAAACCAGAATCCCCAGAAGCGAAAGTACGAAAGGCGGCCATACCAGCGTTAACTGATTGTATTGGACGTTGACGTGCGACCAGAGCGCGGCATCATCCGAGTAGATTACAATACCAATAGATGTAAGCGCAACCAGAGCCGGGATGACCAGCAACCTGTCCAGGAGCTTGACCCATCGATTTTTCGGAAGGTCAAAATAGGTTCGAATGAAATAGAAAAACGAAGGCACCAGCAGAAAAAGCGCCACATATTCGATTCTCTTCCAGAGCAGGAAATCATCCAATATATCGTACTTCAGCTGCGTGCGAAGAAACTGGTACAGCACAAGTAGATAAGTAAACGCGGCAAATGCCATATTCTCCCTTTCCTTTTGCCTTCGCAGGAAAAGGAACAGGAAATAGGAAGCGACAGTGAAGTATGCGATTAGAAAACCCAGATCGAAGAAGTTAGACGCGTAGAAGTCGGCAATGATATCGCTGGCAGGACCCAGAACCACGCGATCCACGTAAAGCCCCCATTTTACGTCCACCGAATATCCTTTAACTTGTACGAGAATCAGGTTGGGTCCACGATTCAGTTTGTCGCCTTGAAAGGCATAAAGTCGGACGCGATCGTAGGCCTGGGCCAGCGGTGATCGAAAATCCCCGGTGGAACCGATCAAATGCCCGTTCAGATACGTTCGGTCCACATCGTCCACCGGGCCCATCTTCAGCGCATAAGCTCCCTCAGGCTCATGGGCAAAATCAAAGGAGCGGCAGTACCAGACCAACGGATTGTTTCGGTCCGTTGCCACCGTTTTGCCCGGATTTTGCCTGGGTTCTACCTCTCGCTTCCAGTGTGCATCGGGAAAAGCGCGCCTGCAATCGGTGGCGGTCTGGGCCCCGTCCGGGTCCAGCGCGGAATCCGTGACCCACCAGGACTGCTCTGGACTAGAAGATAGATCCAATGCGGCGGATTGCTGCCGGGGTACCGACTCGGCCCCCACGGCGCTGGCGAATAAGAGGAGGATTATGGATAGCAACCTTTTCATAGATGTTGTGATTCAGAATCTGCTGGTTTTTTGCTCCCGGGAAACTGGTTGCTGAGAAGTCCGCCTGGCCCAGGGTCTGCGTATGAGCCAATTGGATGAAAGCAGCCCAGAAGACCAATTAGATTCTGAAATGTCTGAATGGGAACGCGATGCTTTAAAGAGAATGGAGAACAAGTTCTCCCTTTCTCCGGAAGAGGAAAGCCCGTATAAGGAATTGGAATTAATCCACAAGGATGTTATACGGGGTAGTCACTTCCTGGCCTATCGCAACCAGGATGCGCAACAGCCCATTGTCATGTATTCGGAAAAGAACCGTTTTCGTGCTGTGATCTCAATGCTCGTAGGAAGCTGGGCCGCAGACCTGGAATTGCTTCTGAATCTAATCCTGAAAGCAGAGCAGGACTCGTTGGATGCCTATGAAGAAGACGAACTGGACACCTTCGGGATTCGGGTGAATGAAGACTCCTACGTTGTGGGTTACCTGACCGGTGGGAGCAGTCCGATCGTGGCTTCAAAAGATCTATTGCTTCGCATTCTGGAGTTTTATCTGGAGGCATGGAAAAATCTACCGCCTGCTGATGTACCATCGCTACAAAGCTGCCAGGATACAATTGCTCGGATTCGCAAACGCCTGGAGAGCCACGAAAAGTCTGATTAGTTTTTTCCTCTTTACCCGTTGGCCGCGCGCTCTGGCCCATTGCGAATCGGCCTGGAGACACTCATGCAAATCCGAGTTCCCGGGTCCGACCTTGCGTCCGATCTTGGATTCGATATGGAACCGGGATTAGAAGCTAGAAACCAGGGCTGGAATCAGAATCCAAACCAGGAACTCTTCTTTCCGGGCTTTCGCACACACTGGGCAAATAGCTTGCTGGTGGGATCAAGATCCATGGTGGCCGATGTGCCCGGTAGAACGATGCTGGTTTTATTCGATCCTGGTTCCTGTTGCACCCAGAAAAAGAAGGGCCCGCTAACATCGAACATCTGACCCAGCTCGCGAACCTTCTTGCCTTTATACTGTTCCAGCAAGGATCGGGCTTCGGCCATAGTGGGCAAACGACCGTCTTCATCGGCACAGAAACTTTCGGCATCCTTCAGACTCAATTTCTTATCGGCCCTGAACCAGCACAGGTTATCCTTGAAGATTTCATTGGACTCACATTCCCTTTCATCCGCCTGTAGCGAGATGGTAGCCAATAGAGCTACGGATAAAACGATAAGCATCAGCACGATTTTTGAATTCATGGATAACCTCTTTGCTTACGACGGAATCTGACTCCGCATCGTTCATTTGCCATGCTTTTTTTCTCAGAAAGCAGTCCAGCGCGGACAAAAAGCGATCGATGGGCCAGGATCGGCCATTCAGTGCGAAATCCCCGGGTCTTTTGCTTTTTTCCGGTCTCTCTTTATTATTGCGTGAAACTCCCTTTCACCAGCGGCCACAGCCACCGAAAAGAAGTTGAAGGCCCGAATGGATGCAGCATTCAGGTTGTGATTTCAGTTGACCGGACATCACTGCCGGAGGACGGGGAAGTAGGCCCCCGTAGCTCAGCGGATAGAGCAGTGGTTTCCTAAACCATGTGCACAGGTTCGATTCCTGTCGGGGGCATATGAATTCCCGCAACCTTAAAGAAAGAGTTCAAAGAGAAGTAGAGCGTTTCGAAGAGATTGAACAACAGCTCTCTTCTCCCGAGGTTTCCCAGGATCCGGCAGCGTTCAAGGATCTTTCCCGTCAACATAGCCGCCTGAGCGCTCGCATTGAGCCACTTCGCAAATACCTGAACATGATCCGTCAGCTGGATCAGTCCAATGAATTAAGGGCCGATCCATCCGCCGATCCCGAACTCAAGGAAATGGCAGAAATGGAAAAACAGGAACTGGAAGAGTCCCTGGAAGCCATGCGCGACGAAGTTGAGACCATGCTTATTCCGCCGGATCCTAACGATGGCAAATCCGTAATTGTGGAAATCCGCGCCGGCACCGGCGGGGATGAAGCGGGCCTATTCGTAGGCGATCTACTCAAGATGTACACCCGATTCTGTGAAGAGAATCAACTTCGCATGGAACCCATCTACTACGCCGAAACCGAATTAGGCGGATACAAAGAGGTCACCTTTTCCGTAGAAGGGAAACGCGCCTGGGAATTGCTTCATAAGGAAGCGGGCGCCCACCGGGTTCAAAGAATCCCGGTCACCGAAAGCGGCGGAAGAATCCACACAAGCGCGGTGACGGTATCGGTTCTTCCCGAAGCCGAAGAAGAAGACATGGAAATCGACGAGAAAGACTTAAAGGTGGATGTTTTTCGCGCCAGCGGGGCCGGCGGTCAGCATGTAAACAAAACGGAATCCGCCGTTCGAATGACGCATATCCCCACCGGCATTGTTGTTTCTTGCCAGGATGAAAGGTCTCAACTCAAGAACCGCGCAAAGGCAATGAAAGTAATGCGCGCCCGTTTGTTGGAGCGCAGAGAGAGCGAAAGACATGCCGAAGAGGCGGCGGCCAAAAAAGAACAGGTAAAATCCGGCGACCGCTCCGAACGAATCAGAACCTACAATTTTCCGCAGGGCCGAATTACCGATCATCGAATTGGCTATACTGCCTACAATCTGAACGAGCTCATGGAAGGCGATATGCAGGATCTTCTCGATGCCTTGATCCAGGCCGAAAAGGAAGAAAAGCTAAAGCAGCTCCAGGACGCTTGATTCATCTACGGTGGGCGCGACTCTGGACACTGTAAGGCAGGCGCATCCTGGGCAAAGTCCAGGGTAAAGTTCAGGGCAGGCGAGAATGCCGCCTCACACAAACAATACCCTCCGATCGCGCCCTGACCTTGAACGAAATACAGGATCTCCAGTAGAACCCGGTTTGTCGCCGGGGCTAGCGAATGCGATCCTTGAGATCAATCAAGCACTGCTCCAGCACATGCTCCAGGTCGGGGTTTTCCCAGTCTTCATAGTCGGGTAGCGATTGATAAAGAATGGTCTCCAGATGATTTCGCAACGATGGCCGCTCGCGCTCAATATAGGCGTACAGTCCGCTGTCACGAATTCCCTGCTGCAACTCCTGAAACTCGGAAAGGCCAAACTCGATCCTATTGCCAAATAGAATCCACACAACTTGCTCGCCTTCTTTCCGTCCCTGGCTTTGAAGTTTTCTCATTATCGATACCTGCACTCACCGAGTATTACCCAATCGGCTCTACAATAACGATTTGCGTATCCTGGCTGCGAAATCGCTTAAGGCGGCAGAAAAACGCAAAGCTAACAATTACCCGCGGAGACCAGGATAACAGTCTCTACGGACAGTGGAAGAGTTGCGCCGAACAATCAGGACTCCAGCGAAGACAGCTCTTCGGCAGCCTGGATCCATTTCTGTTCGGCATCCGCCAACAACGACTGCAGCTCCAGTAACCGATCGCTACTTTCTTTGCTATACTCCTGGGATAGCTTTAACTCCAGGGCTTCCTTTTCTTTGTTCAGGTCTTCCAGCGCCTGCTCGGCATCCCGCACTACCGTTCTTTGCTTTCTTATTGCTTTCTTTAGATCGCCGCTACTTAGATTGGCCCCGGCCCCCGAACTCTTGCCATTGGAGGACGCACTCGCCGGCGCATCCACCGTAGAAGTGTTCTTCTTTGTCTCATTGGGCTCCGGTCTTCCTTTGTCTGAATGATCCTTTGACAGGCTTCGGTCCAGTTTGCCTCCAGAAACGGCATCGGATTTTTCGGAAGCGGGCTTGCTTGCGCTACCGGCTGGATTGGCCTGCGCCGACGATTTGTTCTTCTTCCCTCCGCCGGACTGACTTTCGCGGTATTCAGTTTCCAGGGAGTAGACATAGTCATCGTAGGAGCCCGGATAGTTGCGGACGCGACCCGCTTCCACTTCCAGGATGGAAGTAGCCAGGGTCTTTACGAAGGTCCGGTCGTGACTCACGAAAAAGACGGTGCCCTGATAACGAGCCAGTCCATCGCCCAGCGCCTCCACGGTTTCGAAATCCAGGTGGTTTGTAGGTTCGTCCAGTAGAAGTACGTCGTATCTACCCAGTAATAGGCCGGCAATAATCAGGCGGGAACGCTCGCCTCCGCTGAGCACCTTGACCTTTTTTTTAAGTTCTTCATCTCTGAACAGAAAGCTGCCCGCCATGGCCAGAAGCTCTTGTTTGGGCGTATTGGGCGGAGCAAAGCGAGTTAGAGCCTCCATTACTGTTTCGTTTTCGCGGAGTGTTTCGTTTACGTGCTGCGCATAGTAGCCAATGCGCTTCTCGGGAGTCCAGCGATAGGAACCGTCCAGAGCCGGAATCTCCCCGGAAAGCGTTTTCAGAAACGTAGTCTTTCCCTGTCCGTTTTCGCCCACGATTGCGAATTTCTCGCCGGCCGGAATCTTCATTTCGATGTCTTTTAGAATGGAAATGTCGCCGTAACCGCAAGTCAGCTTTTCCGTGGTAAGAATGAGTCCTCGTGAAATCGAAACGTCAGGGATCTTCATTCGCACGTTACTGATTTTATTTTTGATCTCGATGGGCTTTAGCTTCTCAAGTTGCTTAACGCGGCTCTGGGCCTGTGTAGCTTTAGAGGCCTTGGCGCCAAAGCGGTCCACAAATGCTTGAAGATGCTTTCTGCGAGCTTCCACATTCTTTGCTTCTCTGGCTTTACGCTCCTTTTCTTCCGCCACGAACTCAAAGTAGTCTTCCAATGGGCCAGGAAACAGAAACAGACTTCCATCCGCCACTTCCAGGGTGTTATCCGTAGTTCGCTTGATGAATTCCCGGTCGTGGGAAATAACCATATAGCCGCCACGAAAGGAATTGAGAAAGTCTTCGAGGATTAGCTGCGTATTGAGGTCCAGGTAGTTGGTAGGCTCATCCAGCATCAGAAAGTCCGGCTCGCGAACCAGCATACAGGCCAGCTTAATGCGCATGCGGTAGCCGCCAGAGAAGGCCTCTATAGGCTCCTCCATCTGGTCTTCCCGGAATCCGAATTTAGCCAGGGTTCGGGCGCATTGCCAGTGCTCGGCGCCGGTATGCCGCATCATAAAATCCAGAATCCCTTCCTCCAGAGACCAGGGATCGTGCTGCTCCAGATGAGCGATTACGGCCCCTTTGCGGATAATAATCTCGCCTTCGTCCGGATGCTCCTCGCCAAGAACCATCCGAAAGAATGTGGACTTTCCCGCGCCATTGCGTCCGATGACCCCTATCTTCTGGTCGTCGTTTATCGTTACGGTAGCATCTTCGAACAGGTGTCTGGCGCCAAAGGAGCGGCCAATTTGATGAGCGGAAATTATTGCAGACATAGTGTATCTCTTGCAGTGGTTGGCGAAGGCCTCCTGAACGCAAGTGTGATTATTGCTTCAAAACTAAGGATGGGCCGTGGATGGTCGTCCCGGACTGCCGGCGCCAGCAACCCTGTGGCCGTCGGTGGCCATGGGGCCCGCGACCGTATGGTGGCGTCGAGTCACCCTGTTGTTCGCTCCGGCCGCAGGACGCCTGACTCCCCGACGGGGTCGGAAGGGAATAGAGTTTCTGCGGGCCCACAGTCCAGTCGATCCACTCGCACTCCATGGAATCGCAACGGACGCGGGCGGCCTGGAACCCGGATTCTGCCGATTATCGCTCTCTTTCTGCTGATCGCCACAGCTATTCTACTAACCGGTCCGGGCCTCATGGCCGAGACCGGGCCCGGCAGTCCCAAAAATACAGCCAGAAGCGAGCCGCAACCATCTACTGATCTCGCATCCGACACCGAAGCGAACCATGAGAAGCTCGATCAGGAGCTGCGCAAACTGCGATCCATTATTTATAGCTATTCCTTTAAGTGTTACGGATCTGCATCCAAACTTGTAGGGCCGGACATTATCAAGGATCGATGCTCCATCCCGTACCGGTTCACCGGCGATGGCGACAGCGCACTGTGGAATGGACTTCTTTGCTTTACCGGACGAAACCCCTGGGCCTGCGACGCCATTAAGAAATCCCAGAGCGAAGACGGTCGCATCTGGCGCTCCACCCGGCGAAAGCTTACCGAGAACGACGGAAACGATTATCCCCAGGCTTCCTTTTCCCGGGACATGGCCCGGGGAGTTATGCTTTACATCTTGCAAACCCGAGACCGAAACCTTGCCAGCCGTTGGTCGGACTATATATCGGAGAACGGGGCGCTTTGCCCCGATCATACGGATTGGAGCTGCGATATTCGCGCACAGAGCTACCGGCGCATCAACCATGTTCTGGCTACCGTAGAGGCCCAGGACATATCTTTTTCGCATACGGTCTTTCCCTGTATGTGGCCTACCTATCCGGTGACCAGCGCCTTGCACGAAACCGTCATGGAACACCGTGTAGAGAAAAACGAAAGCTTTCACCTGCACCTGGCCGCCATCGACCTGCTTATGGACTCGCAGCTTAAGAAGCCCCTGTATGATGATGAGTCCAGGCGCGATATGGCCCGGGTCCTTTTCAGGCGAAAACCCTACAATCTGTTCTATCAGTATCTGGCCCAGGGACCCACAGCGGAACTGAAGCGGAGAATCCTGGCATTCGCCCCAAGAGAAAGGCCTCCCTATCTGGCGCAATGGGTATGGGAACGGGAGATCCCGGCCCGAGATATAGAGAAATATGTCCCTTCCGGTCAGACCCCCACGGACGAACAGCTCGAGAAAGCATTCCGAGATTATGTTAAGCTGGAAAGCATGGGATGGGATTTCGTTTTCCTCATCGATCTCGTGCTGGAAAAAAGACCTGAAGAATCGATTTGAAGCTGTCTTTATGGCAGGACCGATTCACTGGCTGACGATATGACCTTCAGTGGTGGATGGCCCGACACCGCGGGACTGGTTGGACAGCTAGAAGGATTCCGACCTACCTCCGGAAACCCGGAGGCGGCTACGGGTCTGGAGGCGCTCCACAGGCGATTCAGGAATCATAATTTTTTCTAAAATTTTGCAACCGTAGCTCGCAAGCACGGTCTCAGGAGATATACAATGGAAGAACAGAGTACACAGGAGCTATTGCGGCAACTGATAGAGATTCAGAAAGCCCGCCCGGAAAGCAGTGAAGCCGCCCAGGTAATCATTAGCGTGGTGCCCTTGCTCGGAGTAATTCTGGGAGCAACGTTGCTCTTCTTTTTCTTTCTGTGGAACTATAAACTCAAAAAGGAACTCATTCGGGCCGGCCAATATCAATACCAGTCCCTGAAGACAGTTCGTATGTTCACATTGTTGATTGGAATCATTAGTTTTGCCGTGGGTCTACCCATGACCGTGCTGTTCGCTGCAGTGGAGGGAATCTCTTACAGCCTTCTTGGAGGGCTAATACCAAGCTTTGTAGGAATAGGTCTGATCGTATTCTACGTCGTTTCCAGAAAAAGAGACTAACTGGAAGTGAAAGACCAAGAATTCGAGAAGCTGGTTCAAGAATCCACGGACATGATCTACAGCCTGGGAATGCGATTGTTTCGCAACAACCAGGAAGATGCGATGGACTTTGTTCAGGACGCTTTTTTGCGGGCCTACGATAAGTGGGAGAGCTTCGAAGGACGCTCCAAGCGGTCTACCTGGCTTTATTCGCTGGCGCTGAACCTGGGATTAAACCGGCTGAGCAAGAAGAAGCGAATGCCGGACTTCACGGCAGAGCCTGGTATACTGGACGAGACAGTAGCCGGACCGGATACGCCGGAGTCCATTGTAACAGAGATGCTGGAGCGCGAGGAAGTGGAAGGATTGCTGCAGCAGGCTCTCCAGGATTTGCCGGAGAATTACAGACTTCCTATTATGCTATTATATTTTGAGAAGCTCTCCTACAAGGAAATGAGCGAAAAACTAAACACTTCGGAGGGCACTCTGAAGTCTCTGGTCTACCGGGGAAAGATGCAGCTTCGGGAGAAACTGAAGCAATTTGCGGATAGTTCCGGATAGTCGGCCTGCAAGAGACTCAAACTCTCAGACCGGTTTTGCCGAAACGGGCGAGGAAACATGGAAACGAAACACTACATCGAAGAGATCCGACAAGGACATGAGGCCCTGGGACCAGACGCCCTGGCGCACATTGAAGCTTGCTCATCGTGCAAAAACGAATACGATATCTTCCACAAGATCGAACGAACCGTAGCAGCCCTGCCTCCACAATTAGCCCCCGCTTTTCTACGCGATATGATCCTGCAGCGGGTGATTCGTCCGGCCTATCAGCTATGGCATCTGGTAATGGGACTCATCGCCGCTATCATTAGTCCCATGGCCATTGTGTATTTCGACCGCACTTATCAGCTGGATTACCTTGGCCACAATGCGCTGATGTATACGTTCATCATGTACGGCGTTCTGGTACCCGGCGTGATCATCCCCATTTCTTCCATGCTAATCCGCAGATACAGAAGCTCGGTGGAGCATTTCTCCGAAGCGGTGGATGCCTTTCTGGAAAGACATGCCAAGTAAGCCTCAGTAGCCATATCGTGGAGCCTCGAAAGCAACGAGGCTTGCAGATATCTTTCTTCCGACCAGTTGCCCTGCCCGAATCCGGGTAATGGGCAGATTTCATCCAACCAACCGGAAAAACCACGGCCCCCGCGTTGGCGACGTTCGTTCTGCATCTGAAGGAGCTACTCCCGTTGGCGCCGATCAGACTCGATCCCGCAGGAATACGGCAGCCCTCATAGACGTAGATTATGTCGCATTCGATCGCTTTTTTCTGCGGTCCAGGGGCAGCGACCGCGGGAAATTTTTTTCGCAGCGAGAAAAAAGTGATTCAGCGTTCTGCGAATTCACCGATTCTAATAGGGAGGAACACAGGCAAGGATGCCGCCCCTCAAAGAGCCCGGAGAGGCACTACACAGAACCGAGTTGCACGGAGGCGACGAATGAGACATCAACACGAATGGTTTGAAGAAGAAATGGACCCGGATTATCGCGCTCAGATTTTCATGGCGCGAAAGCAGCTTCTGGGAAACGTAACCAGCCCAACTATCCTGCCAGATTACGGCCTACATGCGCGGGCCCTTCTGGACGAGAAACAAATCGAAAAAGTACAGGCAATTCGTCAGCGACGACTGGCTGCCGTTGCCGATCAGTTCATTCCGGATTGAGTTGTCAGAGCCGGGCTGAGGTCTAGAGAAACTCGGCCCGGAAAACTCCCGTGACGCCAATCTCGATCAATAAAAGCAATTCATCGAATACGCTTTACCCCACTGCCGGGCACAACCAACTAGCTTAATGGCCACTCTGCCCGGTCCGCGCTCCCTGCCTCTGGTAGGGCATTCCCTGGAACTCCGCAAAGATCCCACAGGATTCCTCGTGCGAACTCGCCAGGAGTGCGGCGACATGGCCCGAATCTCCGTGGGATGGATTCCCGTTGTGCTCGCTTTCCATCCGGATCAAGTTCGTCAGATCCTGGTCGAGAACCACAAATCCTTCATCAAGAGTCGCGGAGTACGGCTTACAAATCTAATTCTTGGAAATGGACTACTCACGGCGGAAGGCGCCACCCATCGGCGACATAGAAAACTGATTCAGCCCGCCTTCCAGAAACGTCGCATTGAAGCGTATGCGCCGGATATTCGACAGTGCACATCCAACACTACTTCGCGATGGAAGGATGGCCAGCCTCTGGACCTTCATTTGGAGATGATGCGCCTGGCGTTGAACGTGGCCACGCGTTCCCTGTTTAACGCCGACGTTGAGAAGGAGGCCCCCGAAGTGGGCCAGGCTCTGGATCGGGCCATGGCGGATTTCAACAAGGTTGTAAGTAATCCCCTGGGCCGCCTTCTGGTCAAACTACCCACTCCGGTAGGACTTCGGTTTCGCGCAGCGCGAAGAAAGCTGGATCGAATCGTATACCGAATCATCAATGAGCGTAAGAAGAACCCCGGCGACCGGGGCGATTTTCTCTCCATCCTTTTTTCATCTAGCGATGAGATGGGATCGATGAGCGAAAAGCAAATCCGCGACGAAGCGATGACCATCTTTCTGGCCGGCCATGAAACCACCGCCAACGCGCTGACCTGGTCGTTGTATCTGATTTCGGAGCATCCCGATTTCGCCCTCAAACTCAGAGAAGAACTGCGCGGGCTTCCAGAGATTATTGAGCCCAGCGTAGAGTTGCCCCTTACCCGGGCGCTTTTCGCCGAGTCCATGCGATTGTATCCGCCGGTATGGGCCATAGGCCGGGAAGCCATCGAGGATGTGACGATAGGCGCGCACAAATTCGAAAAAGGTACCACGTTTCTGTTAAGCCCCTATGTAACGCACAGGCACCCCGATTTCTGGGAGCATCCGGAGGAATTTCGCCCCGAACGCTGGCTGGATTCACGGGAAGTCAATAGCCAGCCACGGTTTCGCTACTTTCCGTTCGGCGGCGGGCCCAGAATCTGCATCGGCGAGCCTTTCGCCTGGATGGAAGGAGTGATGGTCCTTGCACAGATACTGCGTCGGTGGCGATTCGAAATTCTGGAAGAGCCTTCCATCAACGCGCTGGTGACGCTGCGACCGGCCAACGGATTGAAGGCAAGGCCGGTGCGCTTATGAAATCCTACGCCGGATTTCTGGCCTATCGCTTAAAAATGCAGCCCCTGGACTTTCAGGTCCAGGAAATCGCCGAGTTGCCTCTGAAAAGCGAGTCCGCCGGGCGCTTCTCCGTTTACGAACTGGAAAAGACCGGGTGGAACACTGCCGACGTAATCAGTCGGATCGCGAAAGAAAGCAAGCTGCCAGCGAAAGCGTTCAACTACGGAGGCAAAAAGGACCGGCATGCGTACACCCGGCAGTGGATCACTGTTGAAAGCCCCAGGGATTTGAGCCAGAAAACCGAAGGATATTCCCTGCGAAAGATAGGGTACTCGGATGAACCCATGCTGCCCGAGCATATCCGGGGGAACCGATTTTCGCTTACGGTGCGTAACATACTGGAAAGAGAAGGCCCGCAGGTTGAGGCGGGATTTGAAAGGCTGCAAAGAACCGGTTTTCCGAACTACTTTGACGACCAGCGGTTCGGAGCCTTCCATCCAGTGGTAGGATTCGCTTTTCTTTCCCTGTTTCGGGGAGATCCCGAATCCGCGTTGCGCTATTCGCTGCTTTCGCCTTTCGGAGGCGAAAAACCGCATGCGAAGAAAAGAAAGAAAGCCATTCATGATGTATGGGGAGATTGGAAGCGCTGCCTGGATCTGGCCGTAACAAAACCGGAAACGGCCATCCTGGGGGAACTCAAACGCAGAAAGCTCGTCTCTGGCGATCGTAGCCACGAAGCTGCAGAGGCATTCCTGGAACTTCTGGACCGATTACCCCGTGAAGATTTGAGCATGGCTTTTTCCGCCTTTCAAAGCTGGATATTCAATGAAGCCCTTGCGCGGCTGCTCAGGTATTTAGACCGGGGTACTCCCGATTTATGGCGGGGAGGAGCAACTCATTCGGGCGAAGGATCAGCCCCTCGGATGAATCAAGGCACGGCCATGGGAAGCGCGGGGGAAAACGCTGCCGGGGACGAGATCGGCAAGAGAGAAATCTCCCGGCATTTTCTGCAAGCTGTGGAGATAAAGACCAAGACCGGCGATCAGTGTTTTCCGGTATCTTTAGCAGGGCCGTTAATCGAGCAACTCAAGGATTGCAGCCCGGAACTGGTCGGGCCAGGCAACAGGGACCTGAGTTCGTTTTTCCGAAATGAATCGGATAGGACGCAGAGTGAAGCCGGCATCGGCCGCAGTCACCCCGCTCCGCCGTCGCAGGCGCCTTTACTGCTGGAAGAGCTTTTCCAGCGGGCCCAGGCCCAGGTACTGGACATTCTCGAAATCTCCCCTGAGGCATTGGAGCGAAAGTATCTCAGCCGAGCATTCCTGAAGAGCTACAATCGTCCGCTCTGGTGTTTTGCTGAGAACATGCAAATGGGATCTTTCGAAAAGGATGAGCTAAACGAAGGTAAGCTCAAGTATCAAGTGCGGTTCGATCTACGCCGCGGATCGTATGCTACATTGGCCATGAAAGCCATGTATCTCAGACTGAAGCAGAAGTAGCCAAATGCGCCATCAGCTAAAGCGAATGGACGACCAGGGATAACAGGTGGTTAGTAGGTGCCTGGTAGGTGAATGCTATTGCGGGATGACAGAAGCCTGGAAAGGTAACTGTGGCCCGAGCCCGAAGGGTCTGGCGCTCCATCGCCATTGCAATTATTGCATCCGCCTTCGAACGTACTGTTCCATGCGATCCAGAAATTCGGGCCCCTGCACAGGGGGGCCATGACCGGCAACCACCACTGCAGGATTCTTCCGTTTTAGTATAGACAAAGCCTCCAGAAGGGCCTTCTCATTAACATCCGAATCGAAATAGAGGGGAATGGATAATAGACTGCCCGCATACAGGACTTTCTCCGCAGGGAAGAAGAAAGCCATATTGCCGGGACCGTAGCCGGGCGGTAGGGCGATAACTTCCACGCGACCATCGAACATGAGACCGTCCTTTCGGAAAGTCCGGCTAATGAGCGGCATGGGCGGATCCGGCCACGTAGCGAAGAGATCCATCTGCCTTTGCATCTGCGGCCAACGTCGGCGGATTTGCTTTTCGGTTTCCACGGAGGCCAGCACCGGAATATCCCGTGCATGGAAGGCGCTGAGCCCGCCTGTGCGATGAATATGATAGCTGGAAACCAGTACGCCCAAGAACTCCCCATATCCTTGAGTCATGGATTTCCAGATAATTCTATTCGCCGTTTGCGGGAGGTAGGTTCCGTCCAGAAAAAAGATGGCTTCCTCGGAAACGTAATAGAGCGAATTGGCACCCCAGTAGTTACCGTCCGTGACGACTCGGATCCGGTCCGTTAACTCCAGAATCTGAAGCGGAACATCCCCCCGGTCCACCGGTCCCGGTACCTCTGGATTGGATTCACAGTAGACCAGGAAGACGTAGATCAAAGAAAACGCCACTGCCAGTCCCGGTGTCAACCCCGGTCTGCAAGCGCCAGTGAGCTCGGAAAGGCCGGCTTTCCCTGGCGCTACGAAGCCATCCGGTGTACGCCTTCCGGTTCCCGTCGTTCTTCTGCTTCTGATCACTCTCATGCGCGCATGTTCCGATTTGCCGATGTGCCGACCTGCCAATCTGCCAATCTGCCACTTCCAAAAAGGTGATGGCGATTCCGTTCTAAGTTAAGCCCGGTGCTTCGATGCGCCTCGCCTCTGGTCGTTCCGAACGCACTGTCTCTTGACAGTACAGGCCCTTCAATCATGAATTATTCATGTTCCGGATTTGTTATTTTGCATACTTGCCAGGCCACCTGACCACGCCATTAATTCCTATTCGGAGCCGCAAACGGAGGGTTTTTGCCGCTTCTTCCGCCGAATTTGAATCGGAATGTTCAACGGTATTCCGGCACAGGTTTTCGTCCGAATCAAGACCCAGAATCTTGCAAGGCTTTCAGCGGGGATGCTTGCTTCTTCTGGCCGGATTGCTGGTTTTTGCACCGGGGCTTTCCGCCACAGAGAACGAGCCGGCCACAGTTGGCCGAGTCTGGTTCAAGGCGCTGATGAACGGGGATTCGGAAACAGTGGCTTCGCTTACCGTTCCCGAGGCAAAAGAACGAGCCGAAGATATGACCCGTATTTTTCGTGAACGCTCCGGCGATTCCCCTCCAGATGTGAACCGCGCTGTAGATGGCTATCTGGCCACGATGGAGTGCGAAATCGGATACTCCATTGCTTTCTGCAAGCCAAAGACAGCCAGCCACTATATGCTACTTCGTAAGGTTCATGGCCAGTGGCTGGTGGATCCCAGGGGAAAGGATTCTATTCCGGCGAATGGCCACAACCAATCGAGTAGGGAGTCGGCGCCGGAACAAGTTGCCGGTCAATGACTCGTAGCGGTCACCGAAAGAGACGAAAAAGCTCTAAGTAGGTTATGCACTTCCAGCAGTCTGGAGTTCCCCTTGTGGTATTCCAGAGAAGGTTACGATACGAAACTGGAAAGCGATCGCAAGAAACTTCAAGAAAGCGCACGAGAGCTGGCCGGAGTACAGTTGCGCCATCGTCGGATTTGCCTGGCTTTGCTCGGATATGCGAAGCCAACCCGTCTGCACTTTAACGGGAGACAGTGGTCCAGTCGATGAATCCCTTGCCACCGTCGGGCTGACAGACTGGACAGAAGAAGGAATCGTAACCGTTTACGTTGGCCCGCCGAATTTTATTTCCGCACCGAATGCAGGGCTGATCCTTCTTGTTGCGCACTTTCATATGATCTCTGTACTTCATCTCCAGATCAGGTTTCGCTTCCTGGATAGTGCGTATCCCGTCCTGAATTACGCTGCGAATGGATTCGAACAGCGTGGCCAACTGGCTTTCGTCTAATTGATTCATTCGGGTCTTGGGATGGATACGCGCTTCGAAGAGTACTTCGTCTGCGTATGCATTACCGATGGCGCTCATGGATTTCTGGTCCATCAAGAAGACCCGGGCTTGCTTTCGGCTCTTTGCCGCAATCCGCTGAAAATAGGGCCAATCAAAGGAAGGGGACAGAATGTCTGTGCCCTGGCTGGCAAACCCTGGTATGGAATGCAGGTCCGAGGTTCGGCCCAGATACACCTTGCCCATTTTCTTATCGTCGAGAAAATCCAGGTGGAAGTCGTCGAAGTTCATCCTGAATGCAGTGACGGCTTGTTTCTTTCCGCTCAACCGGAAGCGCCCGGCAAGCATGGGATGCATTACTATCTCCAGTTGGTCCTCTGAATTCAGCGCGGACCGATCTCTCGGTTTCAAAGAAAACCGCAAGAATGGCCCCAGGCGTGTCACCGATGAAATAATTCCACTGAATTCGCTCAGATCCATCCCGGTCAGGTTTCGCACCACCACGGGCTCGAATACTTCCACGCCAGTCATCCGACAGCCCTGCAGTCTTTCGCACAGGATGGGTCGAATGTATTCCAGATCGGGCAACTCCGGCATGGATCATGCTTGGCCACTGGCAAAGATCGGTCCAGATCTATTCAGATCTATTCGCGGAGCTCTGGTATAGCCCGGCGGCACCCGGAAGTGCCCGCTGTAGTCCGAAAAAACCCCGGTAAGCTCGGGAAATTTTTGGCCCCGAAACCTAATAGTTCACCCGGCCATTTCCGATAATAGAGTCGATATGATGGTCTCCGGACTGGAAAACATTTCAAGGATTCCGGGCGAGTACGCCTACATCCGCCCCACGGGACGTACCGATGCCATTGAGCCCGTGGAGGCCATTTCGGCCCGCGAGCCCCGGTATCGTTCCATCTATCCGGAAGAAGCGCTGGACCTGTACAGCCCTTCAGGCATCCGCAACGAGCTCAAGACCCTGGCTGCGGGGCAGAATTTTGATCGTCTGGCCTGATCCCGGCGACGAAACTGAGGGTGTGGACTCCCTTCAGACCGGCCTTCGGAAGAACCCTCTCCCATTCGATGCATCCAGCATTTCGCGGACCGGGGTTCCGCCATTGACCCGTCTGCCCTTCCTGCCAGGGGCAGCCCTCCGCCGGCTGGCGCTGGTGATTTCTCTGGCGGTTGTTGCGGCCAGCGCATCCTCCTGCCATCTAATCTTCGGGGAACCCAGTATGGATCCCTGCGACCCTGCTCACAACTACTACGAGGGCGATCGGCATTATATTAGCCGCGATTATGTCCAGGAAGATGGCACCCTGGATCAGCAGAAGATGCTGGAGGCTCTCCGGCCCGGGTACGGCGACTGCGCCGATCCCGAAGAAATCATTCGAAAGAAGCAGACCCCCTCAAGCAGTTACGAAAACAAAGTGCCGGCAAAGCAGGATTCTGAAATCAAATTTCCAGACTCCGATTTGAAATAGGGTTTTCTACACAGCCAAAAGAGAGACGCTGGATCATGGCTCTGGAGCTTGATCCCAAATACAATCCCCGCGGTGTAGAAACAAAATGGTACGAGGCCTATGAGTCCCATAATGCCTTCCAACCGGAATTCGGAGAATCCGCCGGCGTTACCGATCACAACGCAAAACCTTTTTCTATTGTAATTCCTCCTCCGAATGTTACCGGCTCCCTCCACGTGGGTCATGCTCTGGATCAAACGATTCAGGATGTGTTAATACGCACCGCGCGAAAACTGGGTAGACCCACTCTCTGGCTGCCCGGAATGGACCATGCGGGCATCGCCACCCAGAGCCGGGTCGAAAAGACCCTGCAGGAAGAAGAAGGGCTGAGCCGCCATGACCTGGGTCGAGAAGAATTCATCAAACGGGTCTGGGACTGGAAGGAGCACTATGGCGGAGTTATTCTCAAGCAACAGCGCACCATGCTTTTTTCCCTGGATTGGAGTCGCGAACGATTCACCATGGACGATGGCCTTTCCCGAGCCGTGCGAAAGGTCTTCGTAGATCTGTACAAAGAAGGCCTGATCTATCGAGATACGCGAATGATTAACTGGGATCCGGTGGCCCATACCGTGCTTTCGGATCTGGAAGTGGAGCACGAAGAAGGCGTAAAGGGCGAGCTTTACCATTTCGCGTACAGGTTAAGCGACGGCTCCGGCGAAGTAGTGGTAGCCACCACCCGTCCTGAAACCATGCTGGGCGATACAGCCATTGCCGTGCATCCAGAGGACCCCAGACATAGCGCACTCATTGGACAGACCGTGGATCATCCTTTCCTGGACCGTAAGATCCCCATCGTGGGCGATGCGGAACTGGTGGATATGGAATTTGGCACCGGCGCTGTAAAGATCACGCCCGCCCATGACTTCAATGACTTTGAAGTAGGTAAACGCCATGAACTGGAATCCATCACGATCTTTGACGAATCCGCCTGTGTGAATAAAGAGGGCGGCCCTTTCGCCGGCCTGGATCGATTCGAAGCGCGCAAGCAGATTAAAGCCAGGCTTTCGGAGCTAGGTCTGGAGCGCGGCAGCCAGGAGCACTCCATGGCCCTGGGTCGATCCCAGCGCTCCAATGCCATCGTCGAGCCAATGATATCCACTCAGTGGTTTGTTAAGACCAAACCCCTGGCCGAAGTAGCGATCAAAGCGGTGGAAGACGGACAGATCAAGTTTTATCCCGCTCAATGGGCCAACCTGTATTTTTCCTGGATGCGCGAAATTCGAGACTGGTGTATTTCGCGGCAGCTCTGGTGGGGCCATCAGATTCCAGCCTGGCATTGCGCAAACTGCGGACACACTACGGTTTCCACAGAGGATCCGGATCAATGCGAAAGCTGCGAAAGCGAAGACATCAGCCGCGATGTGGATGTGCTGGATACCTGGTTTTCCTCCGGTCTGTGGCCTTTCTCCACTATGGGCTGGCCGGAAAACACCGAGGATCTGCGAAGGTTTTATCCCACTACCGTGCTTGTAACTGGATTCGACATCATTTTCTTCTGGGTCGCACGGATGATAATGCTGGGGCTACATTTCAACAAGAGCGAGCCCTTCGAAAAGGTATACATCCATGGTCTCATGCGCGATGAACAGGGTCGGAAAATCTCCAAGAGTCTGGGCAACAATGTAGACCCCGCCGAAGTAATTGAACAATACGGCGCCGATGCCTATCGCTTCTTTTTGATGGCGACTCTCACGGAAGGCAAGGATTCCAAGTACTCCGAAAGCCGACTTAAAGGCTATCAGAACTTCACGAATAAAATATGGAACTCCTCACGGTTCGTTTTGATGAATTTGCCGGAGGGATTCGCTCCGGTAGATACCACAGACTTTCCAGGCAATCTGAAGCTTGAAGCTGAAGACTTCTGGATTCTGGATCGATTGAACCAGGCTTCGGAGTCCATGAAGCGGACCCTGGAAGAGTTCAAGTTCCACATCGCCACCGAAGAAGTGTACTCCCTTGTATGGAATCATTTCTGCGATTGGTACATTGAGCTCATCAAACCGCGGATTTTCGGAAAGCTGGGCGAGGACTCCGCCGAATCCGCCCGGCAGACTGTTTTCTATGTCCTCAAAGGCATTCTGGGCCTTGTTCATCCTTTCATGCCAGCTATCTCGGAGGAAATCTTTAGCTATCTTGTGAAATTCCAGGAAGAGACGGAAAGCGGGCAGAAGGGCGCGAAGAAGTCGGCTAAAAAAACTGCGAAAACGGCAGCGAAGAAATCCGCAAAGAAGTCCAGCGCCGGAAAGAAGAAATCCAACGAACCATCGGCAAAAACGATCTCCAGCGCGGATCTGCCGCGATTTTTGATGTGGGAACCATGGCCCGATGCCACCAGGCTCAAAAAGGCTGAGTTAAGTCAGGCTGCCCTGCTCGCTCAGGTGCAGGAAATCATTGGGGCCGTTCGAGCCATTCGCGCCGATACCGGCATTGCTCCGGACAAGAAAGTGAAGATTATTATCGCTACAGAATCCGGCCCTCTAAAAAAGCTGATTGAAGCGAAACAGGCCTCGATCTGCCGGTTGGCCTCTGCCGAAAGCGTAGAAGCCAGCAAGAGTTATGATGCGGGAAAAGCGGATGCATTCGAAGCCTTCAGCGAAGGCTCGGTCTATGTTCCGCTGGAAGGATTGCTGGATATCGAAAAAGAACTGGGTCGAATTAGCAAAGAACTGGAGAAGCATACCAAAGCGGCGAGTGGGATCGAAAAGAAACTGGGTTCCAGCGGCTTTCTGGACAACGCCCCGCCGGACGTGGTAGAGAAAGAAAAGGCCAAGCTGGAAGAGACCAGCGAACGTATCAAGGTCCTGGAAGCTGCGAAAACCAGGTTGGAGTCGCTCAAATAGAATGAAAACTTCGAAATACAAAACCCGGAGAAGCCCGATCCCTGCCGGAGCGAAGACCGGAACCCTCGCCTCCTCCTTCGCGGGATCCATGATTCGAACCCTCGTTCCGGCTATCTTGCTTCTTCTCCTTGCCCAGTGTCGCCTGCCCATCCCTTTAGAGAATGATTCTGCCAAAGCAGAACCAATAGGCCATACTGAGGCGCAACCAGCCAATGCCGCGACGAACGGCGAAACCAGAAATCCGTCCAGCGCGGCCGAGGAGCCCTTTTGTCTTTCGCCTGACAAAGCCGCCGCCGTGCAGGGGGATCTGGACCTAACGTTGGTGCATCAAAACCGTGTAATTCAGGTCACTCCGGGAAAGGAAATCGTCATAAACAATCCCAGGTTTGCGCTGCTTTTCAATATGGCAGAATATGATCTGTTCTGCGATCGCTTCACAGCAGCCCGGGTTATGGCATCTCAGGATGCGGACTTCATTGAGAATTTGATTGAGCCCCCTTTTCAGATCGGCGATACCACCTACCTGGGATCCGGCTGGAGCATGGCCCCGGATCTTTCCATGCGATACGATACACTTTTTCTGACCAAAGAAGGAATGCACTATCTAATGCTGGATGTAGACGGTCAGCCCATAGAACAAAGGCTTTCCATTCAAAAACGGCTGGGACCAGATTTTTATCAGATGCGATGGGATATCTTTGAAGTCGGCCAGATCAAGGATGATGAACTGATTCCCGTGGGGAAGACCAGAACAACCTTTGCCATGCTCTTCTTTCGGGATTCCGACCTGGACGAAATCGTGGAAACCGGAGAGTTCATGGTATTCTATATTACCATCGATCCAGAGCCAAACAATTGACGCTTCGCCTGGTTTCAGCAATTGTCAGGGAGCCTGGCCATCATCCGTCTGATCCCATCACTGAATCCACGATTCCGTATTCTACGGCTTCTCTGGCGTAGATCCAACGATCCCGGTCAGTGTCTTCCCGGATCCTCTCCATACCTTCAGGTCCCATTCCAATACTCTAAAAGGTAACCTTTTTCCGGAAATTCTGAATAGAGTTACTCGTTCTGGATTCCTGCAATAAAGCCATGCCTTCCGCTAACTTTTCCAGTGCCCCCGAATTCCTTTCAGGCTTAAAGGTTCGCCTCAATAGCTTAGACTCATTTAAAGCCAGAAAACCACCGAAAGACCCATGGCAGTCAACGTAGTAACCAGCGCAAATACGATCCCGTAGCTCCAGTTCAAAACCGAGGAAACCCACCGGAAGCGAACCTCATCTTTCAGCCACCATGCAGCCAGGGGCAGAACTTGAATTGCATGCAGACCCAGAAAATGCACCGTTCGAATATCTCCTGCCGTTGTGCTCCATCCCAGAAAGGGAATCCTGTGCAACCCCGGATCTCCGACGCTATGGGTAAGCAAGGACGACATGATGCCTCCAGCAACACTACCCAGAACGAAAAGAATAGTTCCCACTTGAATACCTCTGCGCACCATCCGAGATATCTGCAACTCTTCTGCGCTACGCGAAAAATAAGGAAGCAGAAATGCGACGGTGGCAATCGTAGATACCAGGATCATCAAACCCATCACGGAGTAGATGATTCCACCCAGGGCCGACTCAATGTTGAAATGGGAACGCTCGCCCCGCGCGGCCTGCAACGAAATTAGAATGATTTCGCCCCAGAGCATGTAGCAAATGATTCTCGCAAGCACATCCGGCCGCCGGATCCCTCGGGATTTGATCCGCTCCAAAGGAACCGAAAGAATAGAGACAGTGAAAGCGAAGATTGCAATCGAAAGCGCAAACTTCATTGGCTTGTACCAGTTGTTCAACCCATCAACGGTGCGAGGATCCACAACCGAGAGCACAGCAAATGACAGGAAAAGAAGGACATGCAAAACCCCGGTCCAGTAGGCCACCGGGCTACATCGTAGAGACTCCATCCATCCGCTTCGACTCGCTGATTCTACGTTGGGAGTAATCATACCATTCCCTCCTGCTGCCCCTTGATGAGCATTGGGCGGATGAATCGCCAGAGCGCATAACCGGCAGGACCGAACATGAAAGCAAAGAACCAGACCGGAATCAGGATGAAAATAGAGACTCCGTGCCTTTTTGCCTCAAGGCCTATGCGAATTCCTACCAGCAGATCGAAAGCCAGGTAATGAGCCCAGCCGGCCAATAAGGCATAATCCGATTCAAACAGGGACCGGACCCCGGCCAGAGAGGAGAAATCTCCCGAACTTCCCGGAACCAAACCAGTGAAACTCAGAGTCAGGACCAGGGCATAGAACACCGACAACAATAACGGAATCCAGGCTTGCTCCACCGGTCGTCGGAAAAGCGGAAATCGGTGCTCCAGACTGTAGTACAGGAGCAGAATGCCCCAGCCCGCCATGGCCACCCCATTGGCTATCGAAAACAGTATATCAGCGTTCATAGTTCCTCCCATTGCGTAGATAGCACCTTATGTAGACAGTGACAACTTTCTCTTTCGCATTGTTTACGTTGTCAACATAAATCTGTTGCCTGGAGAGCAATAATTCTGAATATGGAACCAGATTTCGGCAATTCCCTGCCGGAGTAGAAATGCGGGCCCGCAATGCCAGACAGAAGCGAAAAGGAATCCAATAAACCCTATCACCACGGAGATCTAAGGAATGCCCTGATACAGTCCGCGGTAAACATTCTACAGGTGGAAGGATTGCACGGTCTTACCCTCCGGAAAACGGCTGCCCGGGCAGGAGTGAGTCATAGTGCGCCGTACAGGCATTTTGCCAGCAAGGAAGCGTTAATTGCAGAAATCTGTCGAATCGGCTTTCAGGAGCTAGGTGACCGCGGCCATCGGTATATCAAGAAGTACCGGACCGCTTCTGACAGACTGAAAGCTTACGGGTTAGCCTACGTGGAGTACGCTTCCGAAAATCCCACGCATTTTCGTTTAATGTTTGGTCAGAGTGAAATGGAAATGGAGGATTATCCCGAGCTACATACGACTGCTACTTCCACCTTTCAATTGCTGGTTCAGCTGGTAGCGGATTGTCAGGCGGATGGAACCTTTGAATCGGGCGACCCTCATAAACTTGCGGCCGCGAACTGGGCCTACGTTCATGGCCTGGCCCACCTTCTCGTAGACCAGAAGCTCAACTGGCTCCTGGACACATCCAGAGGAAAGCAGACTACGGAGCCGGATGCTCCGGAACGTGCACGATTATTGTGGAATCAAATGGATTCGCTTCTGATGCAAGGCCTGAACAAAGCCTGAACCGCATCGCCGCTGGATGCATCTTTCCAAATTCGGGCGCCCGAAGGCGCCCGGACCAGGATTTCTATTTGGAAACCTTGATCTCTCGATCGTTCAGTGGCTGAATTGGTCGAGCGTTCATTGGAAACAGCTTCTTGAATGCTGCGAGCTGCTCGCCACCCACAGTGGTCGGACTTTTTAGCACGATCCATCGGACTCCTTCGCTGCAGGGAGGAGTAGTCAGTGAACCGGTGAATGTATAATAACCCAGTTCGCTGCCCAGGATCTCGGACGGGTTCAGAGTTCCTTCGCCGTCCACGGTGGCTTTCGCTTCGCCAGGCATGTTGGCGAATACGGAAGACAGAAGTGCATTCTTGTCGCCTTCACTAAAGAGCAAACCGATCACAGCAAGTTCACCATCGTCGGCTTTATGAACAAAGTGGGCAACCAGCGGAAATCGCTCACCGTCCACAGCCTCCTCGCTTGGGTGGTGGAAATGAAACTGCAGCAGGCTATAGGAGTCCTCGCCGATAACAAGCTTACCAGCATCCTTCAAGTTGACCTGAATCGTGTGGCCATTGTTTACGATCTCGTAGTTGGTAGGATTGTAGTTGAGCTGAAGCGCCGGAAGATCTGCCGCCGAAGCTCCAGTAATATCAATAGGGCTTTGATTCTCGCCGATCTTGCAGGCTTCGAAGTCAGTAGAAAGCTCGCCCCATTTTTCAGGACCGGTTTCACCTTCATAGGACCAGTGTCCGCCGTGCGGCTTGGATTCGCCCTTGCAGCTGACCAGCGCCAGCGAAACAGAAAACAATATTAGGAGGCCTGTTTTCAGGCCCAGTATTCTTTTAGATTTCATTCATCCCAAAGTTCCACCATTTTTTCTCGCGTTTACAAACACGTGAAAGTGTTTTCGTCCCAGGTTCAGTCCAATGAGTAATAGATTCTCGCAAGAGAATACCCTATCGGGACCCGGGTCAGTCGACGAGCCGAAGCTTTACTCCGGAAGTCACTTCTTCGAAACCATCACCGGATGGCAACAGGGTCAGCCCACCTTTAGCATCGTTCCAGCGAATCAAAATCGCTTTTCCCTGAAGTTCCCAGGTACCCTCGATTTCCGGAGAAGAGTCAGCCGGCGTCCAGGATACTCCCCGGGGCTTGAGAATGAGCACTCCGGTACCAACTCCGGGCAAGGGAGCCGTGGCTATGTAGGTTCCAGGAATACCTGCAGGCAATCCATCGGGCTTTTGTTCATTCGCAGCCGGCTCTTCCCTCGAAGCGGGCCCCGGGGAAAATGCCTCGAGGCGCACCCTCTGTCCGCCAGTCGGCTTTACGGTTTGTTCGCTCACCGAATAGCACTGCTGAGCCAGCGTGGCCTCGGATCGGCTTTCCTTCAAAGCCAGACAAACATCGTAATCACGGCTTAGATTCATACGCTCTCTGGGGGTTCCACGGAGTCCCCAGGTGACATCGCGTATTGGTGCCAGAAAGATTACACGGTTTTCCATGCCATGGGGCTGATCCACCGGCTTTAGTTCCCGTTCCCTGTACATAGAAACGCTGCCCTGTGAAATACGAAGCTGCAAAGTGAAATGATTGGACTGAAAGCCCTGCCAACCTACTCCGGAAGCGATAATCTCAACAAAGGCTTCATCCGGTAATCGACTGACTTCAAAATCGCCAATAAAAAAGACACTGTTTTCGGTAAGGTAAGGTTCCGGACTGGCAGACTTACATTGCGAAATACCCAGGAGTGGGGCAATAACCAGCGAAGTAAGAGCGAAATAACGTAACAGCACAGCCGAAGAACGTTTTAGTATGGCGGAACTACGTTTTAGCATCACCGAATGGCGTTCCAGCATGGCCGAATGACGGTTCAGCTGATAAGAATAGCGCATCAATGGAAGCCTCCAAGGGAAAATCGTATTAGAATAAGAGCAAAGACGGACCAGAGTAGCCAGTGAATTTTTTTCACTTCGCCGGCTGGAATAGAGAGAAGAACGTAAGATACCACACCGAGCGAAATACCGTTCGCAATATTAAACGTAAAGGGCATCGTAACGATTGTAAGCACCGCGGGAATCCAGTGCTGCGGTTTGGAATAATCCAGCCTGGCCACCGAAGTCAGCATAAGCATGCCGACAAAGATAAGGACCGGAGCAGTGGCGCTGGCCGGTACAAGAAGAATTAAACCGGAAGCCAGAAGTGAAATCAAGAAAAGGATACCGGTGAAGACTGCGCTCAATCCACTCCGGCCCCCGGAAGCGATACCGGATGCGCTTTCGATGTAGGCCGTTACGGTACTTGTTCCAAGAAAAGCTCCCAGACCAATGCCGATCGCATCCACGACCATTGCCTTTCCAATAACCCGCTTTTCGTCTTCTTTCTTTATTCCCGCCTTTCGCAAAGTCGCAACGAGGGTGCCGAAAGAATCGAAAAGCTCCACGAACGTGAAGGTGAAGACCACCGAAAGGATCCCCAGCTCCAGAATACCCTGCAAATCCAGAGCGCCCACATGTTCGGTTCCGAAAGCTGGCAGCAAGGCGCTGGAAAGCGACGGCAATTGCGTTTCGCCCAGAATAATGGAGAGGACTGTGAGAGCCATTATGGTCAGAAGAATAGAAACGTTCCATCGAAGGACTGCTCCGATGCCGAGCAACACAAGCCCCAGGAGTCCCAGGGTCACAGATACGTTTTCCAGGGCGCCGGCCTGAACGGACCAGTTTGAAAGAGTCTGGTTGGCTTCGGCTGAGCTCAGCGCAACCACCGACAGGATTCCCGAACTCTTGAATCCAAGAAAGATCAGAAACAGACCTATGCCCGCTCCGATTCCTATTTTGAGAGATTCAGGAAAAGCTTCTACGAGAAGGGGACGAATACTGGTAAGAGTGAGCAGCAGAAAGATCAGTCCGGAGATAAAGACGGCTCCCAGAGCCATCCGATAATCGATAGCTCCGTCGCTTCCCAGCACTACAGAGACGAAGTAGGCGTTAAGGCCCATTCCGGGCGCCAGCGCCACAGGAATATTCACCGCAAGCCCCATAAGAATCGTGGTCAGTCCGGCAGAAACCGCTGTAGCGAAGAATACCGCCTCCCGGTCCATACCCGCCGCCGCAAGAATCAGCGGATTCACAGCCAGGATATAGGACATGGTGAGAAACGTTGTAAGTCCCGACATTAGCTCGGTCTTCAAATCGGTATTCTTGTTCTTTAGGTCAAAGAAGCGAAGGATTGCGGAAGCCATGATTGAACCGGTATGCGACCACGGAATGGGGAGGCCAGAGTTTTTCTACGTCGCCGGCGCCGCAAACGAATCGAAAACGGACCGTATACAGCGGAAAACCTCGCGCATCCATTGAGCTTCGATATTCTTCTTTTCAGCCCATTATACCCGGGTCAGCTTGCCTTATGGCTACTGAGTACCTCTTTCCTGAAATTGAGCCGTACAACTCCTTCCGATTAAAGGTTTCGTCTCTTCATGAAATCTATGTCGAGGAAGCCGGTAACCCGAACGGCAAGCCTGTTCTATTTGTTCATGGCGGACCGGGCGGCGGAATCACCGAAAAGCATCGCCGGTACTTCGACCCTGACCGTTATCGTATTATTCTTTTCGATCAAAGAGGCGCGGGTAAGAGTACGCCCTACGCAAGCCTGGAGGAAAACACTACCTGGGACCTTGTTTCCGATATGGAAGCCATACGAAATCACCTGGCCATTTCCCGTTGGATGCTTTTTGGCGGATCATGGGGATCCACCCTGTCCCTGGCCTACGCTACAAGGCACCCGGAATCCATAACCGATATGATACTGCGAGGCATTTTCCTCTGCCGGAGAGAAGAGATACAATGGTTCTATCAACAGGGCGCCGATCGGATCTTTCCCGAAGCTTACGAAGAGTATGCCCGGGCGATACCGGAAGAGGAGAGGCAGGACATGGTAGAGGCGTTCCATCGGAGATTGAACAATCCGGACCCGGAAGTTCAGATGCAGGCCGCCAGGGCCTGGAGTCTATGGGAAGGAAGCGCCCTTCGCCTGGTGCCGGATCCGGAAACCATGGAAGAGTTCGGCGAGATCGCTCTGGCGCTGGCGCGCATTGAAAATCACTTCTTCCACAATAACTGCTTTTTCGAAAGCGATAACTACTTGCTGGAAAACGTGCATAGATTCCGTCACATCCCGGCGATCCTAATCCATGGCAGATACGATATGGTTTGTCCGGTGAAGAACGCTTATGATCTGCATCGTGCCTGGCCCGAATCCAAACTGCAGATTGTACCCGATGCCGGGCATGCCGGTAGCGAAGAAGGAATCATCAAAGCGCTTGTGGCAGCCACCAATGAGCGAAAATCTCCTTGATTGCGCGCGATAGCCCTGGATAGCTCCTGGCAACTCTTGATCATTTCCAGTTATTCTCCATGATCGCCGTAAATCACCGGGAACTCGGATAAGGTTGAACAGTCCAGGCTATTTCATGCGACTTCGGAAGAGTCCTCGATAGGTGAATTCAGACGAAAGGAATCCGGCCACCAGTCTCCGCAGCGTGTCAATTCGAACTGTGCGTCAGAGACAGTGCAGCGGCCATCAATTCGTCCGGAAACACCGGCTTTGTCAGAATGGCACCGATGCCCAGGTCCTGCGCTTCGGCCGGTGTAAGGTCGGGATTGCCGCTTACCATGATGATGCGACCGGGCAGGTACTTCGAAAACCTCATTGAATAGTCAGCGCCCCGCTTTTCTCCGAGAACCTGGTCCAGCACCAGCAGGTCCGGTTTATACCCCTGCTGGAATGCCGTGAGGGCCTCATCCGGGTCATGAAAATGCCGGACGTTCTGACCCATGCGCTGCAGGCCGCTGGTCACCGCTGCAGCTACCAACATATCATCGTCGATTAAGCAGAAGTTCATCTGAAGCTCGGAAGCAAGCTCAAGGGGCTCCTTTGGAACTTCTGGCCTGGACTCTACCTCCGGAAGCAGAATGCGCATCAAAGTACCCTTGCCCGGACTGGATTCCACTTCAATGCTACCGCCAGCATCGGTGACAATGCTCTGAACAATGGATAACCCGAGACCGGTACCCGAGGAATCCGCATTTCCCGAGAAGAAGGGCTCAAAGATTCGCTCAACCACCTGGGCCGGGATTCCGGGACCATTGTCTTCAACCGTGATAGCAAACCCCCCGGACTCGGTCTCTGTACGGCTGAGGTTCACTTTGATCTTCCCTCCATCGGCAGACATGGCCCGAGCCGAGTTGCGAATCAGGTTCACCGCAATCTGCTCTACTCCGCTATCGCTCAAACCGACCCATCCGTTATCGCCATTCCGGGACAGTTCCAATGTCACGTTGGAAGGAAGGGCGGCCCTGTAGGAATCGACCACCGCGGGAAGCGAAACGAAAATATCAATGGCGCCCTTCTCAGCATTTCCCTGTCGGGTAAAAGTCAATAGCCGGCGCACCAGTTGTCTGGACCGCCCCAGACCATTCATGGCAATCTCCAGCTTCTCCAGCGGCTTCATGCTGCCGGGTAGATCCTTTATGAGGTCGATGGATTCAGCCACATAGATCAGGGGCGGTTGTAGCAGGTTGTTCAAGTCATGGGCAATGGCGCTGGTAAAACGTCCCATGGCTTCCAGTTTTTGCTTTTGCGCTTTCTGCCTCTGTTCCAGCTTCTCCCTGGTAATGTCACGTACTGCAACGCTGAAGAAATGGGATCTTTGATGTGAATCCAGGTAGCTAAACGTGGCTTCTTCCCAGACGCTGGAAGCGCCTTCCTGGGCTCTTTCATATTCGATGCGAACCGGACGGGACTCCTTCATAGACCTCCGGGCCGCGGCCCGTCGCATTTCGCAGATATCTTCGCTATAACCGAGTTCGGCGTCGCTACGGCCCACCAGGTCCTGTTCGTTCGCGCTGACAAAACCACCTCCGGCATTGCTCACTTCCACGATGCTAAGCAGGGCGCCCTTAAGCTCCATAACAGCAATGACCAGTGGAGTGACTCTAAACAATCGGCGAAAGCGATTCATTTGACGCTTCTGCGCCTGCTCGGCCATCTGCCTCCCCAGTTCGTTTGCCATGGACGAGAGAATCAGTCTGAAAATGTCGAGTTCGAATGGATTGAACGATCCTCGATCTTTGGGACGAATCAAAGCGATCAGTGCCTGAGTTCCTTCCGGCGAAGCCCGTGATGATTGAAGAAAGCCCACAACCAGATGGTCATCATCCAGCATTCCCATGCGACGGCGCATCTTGTGCGGAACTTCTGATCCGCTGATTTCCAGCACCTCGGCTGCGCGAAGGACAGCCAACCAATCCCGATAGGGCTCGCGACCAAGGTTCAGACGTCCGGCCGCGCGAATGTCATCGTCAAATCCGGTTCCGTCAGCCCAGTACTGTCTAATTTGGAGAAAGCCCGACCGAAGGCCTCCTTTGAAAGTGATGTAGGCAATCGAGGACGCCTCGGAAGCGCGGGCCATCAACTCCATGCAGGCTTTGAGGCTGGCCACAAAGTCGTTTTCGAATTCGAACACCTGACGGATCTGGGTAGCCCAACGAAGCCATTCCCGGTACTTGCTAAGCGGATCCTTGCCCGGCATCATTCGATTCACGGGTCGCAATGTGACCAGCACAGTGTCCGAGCCTTCCTTTCTTCGAATCAGAGGTTCCGCCGTAGCCGACACCCAGAGCACGGCGCCGTCCGACTGATGAAGTCCCAGCAAGGCATCCTCCACGGGCTTACCGGACTCCAGTGCTCGGAGTCCGGGCAAATCATTCAAAGCCAGTCGCCGGCCCCTGGTGTCGGTAATCTCAAAGCCTGCCAGGTTCTTTTTAATAGGACCGCATAATTCCCCCGGACTACGCCCCAGCAGCTCGGCCGCTCGTGCATTTACATGGACGATTTCTCCAGGAGCCTCGATAATGAGCAGGCCCGGATCAGTGACAGAGGATGTTTTCGTGAACTGCGGAATGGTGGTCCTCCAGCGATGGCCTATAATGGACTCGACTTTGCGGGGAGCCCAATAGCAAAAAGACCCCGTTGGTGGGATCAATTCATTTTTTCCAGATGAGCAAATAGAGCCCGGGCATTAGTATCGGAGAACATACATTTGCGACATCGCTGAAGCCGAGCGTGAAAGAGATAGTGAATCGCCTTTCCTCGAAACGCCATCGACGCTAAGGGTTGACCGGAGCGACTCACAGCCGTTAACTGCAATCTATGAAGATTGCATTGATCGGCTCTGGCGGCAGAGAACATGCCATTTACTGGAAACTGAAACAAAGCCCATACGCCCAGGTTCATGTTTTTCCGGGAAATGCCGGTATTCCCGCTGACGACCGGCGCAAGGATGTCTTCTCCGGCTCCGATTTCGATTCTCTCAAGAGCTACCTGGAATCAAACAAGTACGATCTACTGGTTGTGGGGCCGGAACAACCCCTGGTGGACGGAATCGCAGATGCCCTTGAAAGCGTGATTCCTGTTTTCGGACCGAGCAAAGCGGCCGCACGCATCGAGGGCTCAAAGAAATGGGCCAAGGATTTCATGGAAAAATACGGTATTCCCACGGCCCGCTCATTCAGTTGCAGCAATGTAGAAGAGGCCTACGAAGCCCTGGAGCAAATGCCTTCGCCTTATGTAGTCAAAGCCGATGGTCTCGCAGCAGGAAAAGGGGTCACGGTCACGGAAAACATCAAGGAAGCCAGGCATGCCGTACAGGACTGCCTGGAGCGAAAAATATTCGGCGATTCCGGAGCCAGTCTTGTGATCGAACAATTCCTGAAGGGACGCGAAGCTTCCGTTTTTGCTCTTTGCGACGGGAAACGGGCCATCCCTTTCCAGCCGGCCCGGGACCACAAGAGGGCCCAGGATCAGGACCAGGGTCCCAACACCGGCGGTATGGGCGCCGTCACTCCGGTGGAATACATTGATGCGAAACTACTGAATAAAATCCAGACCGAGGTTCTGGATCGCGCCATGCAGGGATTCGCCGACGAAGGCTGCCCCTACAAAGGCCTGCTCTATGCTGGCTTGATGATCGATGGAGACCAGATAAACGTAGTGGAGTTCAACTGTCGATTCGGCGATCCGGAAACCCAGGCCCTGCTTCCCATGTTGGACGAAGACCTGCCCGAACTAATGATGCAATGCGCCAGGGGCGATTTGCAGCCGGATTTCCTGCGATTCAGAGAACTGGCCAGCATCATCGTCGTCATAGCCGCCGAAGGATATCCAGGTTCCTACGAAAAGGGAATTGATATGAATCCACTTCTTGCTGCGCGGCCTGAGAGCCCCGATACATTGCTCTTCCATGCAGGCACCGAAATGGAAGGGGAAACCATTCGAAGCACGGGTGGGAGGATTGCCGGTGTCGTGGCCTCCGGTTCATCCATTGAGGACGCGCGAAAGCAGGCCTATTCGTATCTAAACGATCGAAAGATAGAAAGGACCTTTTTTAGAACCGACATCGGCAGTCTGAAATAGGGAGCGGATCTTTCCCGGCGTCACAGTAAGACCGGGGGGGTGCTTTATTGAAAGAGCATGAATGCACCCAGTACCACGAAGACCAGAAGTACCACTCCCATGGCTGTTCCCAGCGTCGGGCTATAGGTGGCCGAATCATGCCGATCCGAAGCAAAAGGATTCAACCAGGGCATGGGATTGGCAAATGCCCGGGCCATCTTTCCGGACAGATTGGCAATGGATTCTGCAAACCAGCCAAAGATCCCGGCAACGGCAAACAGGAATCCGTTGGCCAGCCACAGCCCGGGCTTTCTAAATAGCCAGTCCACATCCAGGGGAAGGTACGGCTCCCCTTTAAGCTTTTCGCGTAAAATCCAGAAACCGATGAAGGTGAAGATCAGAATCTGCGTGGTTTCCACCAGGTGATACACTGTATACGGCTCATAGTTCACTGGATAAGGAAGCATATTATATAGAAGAGGCGGATAGACACCGGTGGCTGTACAGAGCAGCGCTCCCATGGCCATGGCAGCTTTCATGTTCCAGGGTACGGAACCGACCTGGATCTCCGGCCTTTCCGGACCAAACCACGTGAAATACGGAAGCTTGAGTCCTGTATGCAGAAACGTTCCCACGGATGCCAGAAGTAGCAGTAGCAACACCCATTCGTAGTGGGCTTCGCCGGCGGCACTTACAACCATGCTCTTGCTTATGAAGCCATTGAACAGCGGGAAGCCGGATATGGAAAAGGCCCCTATCATATACAGGGCAACCACTACTTTCATTCGGGATGCGATACCGCCCAGTTCCGTAAGCTTGCTTTTTCCCGTTGCGAATATGGCCGCGCCAGCGCCCATAAAGAGAAGGGACTTGTACAGTATATGACTGAAGGCATGGGCCACGGCGCCGTTCAGGGCCATGGTGGTGCCGATACCTACGCCCGTAACCATGTAGCCTACCTGGCTGATGATATGATAGGCCAGGATTTCCCGGATATCGTTGGCCAGCACCGCATACACCACTCCATACAACGCCATAACCAATCCCCAGAAGATCAGAATCTCCCAGCCAGGAAACAGACGAATCATTACATACACGGCGCTCTTGGTGGTAAAGGCGCTCATGAATACAGCGCCGGTGATGGTAGCCCGTGGATAGGCATCCGGAAGCCAGGAATGCAACGGAGGCAAAGCGGTGTTTAGCGCTACTCCAAGAAGAATCAGAATCACCGGCCAGCCCCCATCCGGCGAAAGCGCCTGGATTTCCAGGGAACCGGTCTGAACATAGTGCCCGACAATACCGCTTAGTAGAATGCTTCCTCCGGCCACATGGGCCATGAGGTATCGCATGCCAGCCCTCTGGGATTTTTCCTCCGGTCGAGCCCACACCAGCATGGTGGAGCTGATGGCCATCAGCTCCCAGAAGATAAACAGCGTGAACAAATCCCCCGCGAAAGTAACCCCCAGGGCCCCGGCACCGTAGATCAAAGCCGACAGCTGTTCCAGGCGACTGCGATTGTGCAGTCCGTAGACTCCGCCAATGAAGGTGATCAGAATAAAAATGATTCCAAAGATACGGCTCAGCGAATCCAGCTTCAGCAAATTCAGTTCATAGGTGCCCAGGGTTGCCGTAACTGCTTTGCCATCCGGGAGCAAAAAAAGAACGGCCATGGCCACGGCAGGAATGGCCAGGAAGGACCATTTGCGCACCACCGCGGGCAGGACAGCCAGAACAGCGGAACCAATGAGGAATATTAGCGCCGGGACCTGTATCAAATCAACGATCATAGTAGTCCTCGTTGCGAAATAGGATCAGCTTACCAATCCACTTGGAAACGTAGATGATGACTACACAGCTAAGGAAACCCCAGTAGATGTAAAAGCCAGGAATATGATTCCACCAGTGGGCATCCTTGCCCGCAAGCAAAGTGAACTCCGCCACCAGGCTTCCAGCCACCAGCGCTCCCAGAACGAACCAGACCCATAATCTCATGCTACACTCCTCCTGCCCGGATCAGGGATTGGGAAACCTGCACCGCCATATCAAAAAACTTGAAGAACAGATTGGGAAACAGGCCCAGAAGCACCGAAAGGATGGCCGTCACCGTTAGAGGCACTACCATCAGAGGCGAAGCCTCGCCTTTTCCTTCCAGACCTTCCGGCTTCTCGAAGAAAGCCCTCCGCACCACCGGAAAGAAGTACCCCAGGTTCAGAAGACCGCTAAGGATAAAGATGAACAGTGGCGCGAGCATATCGCCTTGAAGCGAACCCAGGGCAAGATACCATTTGCTCAGAAACCCATTGATAGGCGGTATACCGGCAAGACCCATAGAGCCAATGGCGAAGGCCGACATGGTCCATGGCATGGCCTTTCCAATTCCGTTAAGCTGACTGATGTTTTCGCGATGTAGGTTAACGTAGATAGCACCGGCCGCGAAGAAGAGCGTAATCTTCATCGTAGCATGGGCTGCGATATGCATAATCGCTCCCTGCATCCCCAGTTCGGTAAGAAGAGCTGCGCCCAGAACAATGTAAGAAAGGTGGCCTACCGTGGAATAAGCCAGTCGCTTCTTCAGGTTATCCTGTTGGAAGGCCAGCAAGGATGCCAGAATAATGGTGGAGCCAGCCATGATCATGAGTATCTGGTTTAGCCCGAACTGCGCCATCACCTCGGGGCCGAAAACAAAACCCACTACTCGAATGATTCCGAAGACGCCTGATTTCACCACGGCCACGGCGTGCAGAAGTGAACTAACCGGTGTTGGGGCCGCCATGGCAGCCGGAAGCCAGGAATGCAACGGCATGATGCCCGCTTTTACGCCCACGGCACCCAGAAACAAAAGGAAGATGGCAACGATGGCCACCAGCGGAGTACCGGAATCGCGAAACAAACCGCCTACCTGAAAATCAATAGAGCCAGTGTAGTAGTAGGTCAGCCCCACAGCCGCTACCAGGAGTACACCCGCCGTAAGCGTGTAGGCCAGGTACTTTCGTCCGGCATCGATGGCTTTCTTCGTTTCTTTGTGGATTACCAGCGGATATGTGGAAAGAGTTAGCATCTCATAGAACAGAAGAAACGTAACCAGGTTCCCGGAGAATGCAATGCCAAGGGTAGCCGTCAGACAAAGAGCGAAACTGGCAAAATAGCGGGTCTGATGCTTTTCGCCGGCCCCACGTACGTATCCGATGGAATAGAAGGAAGTGAAAATCCAGAGTCCGGATGCGATAATCGCAAAGTAGACGCCAAAGGTATCCGCCTTTAGCAGGATCGGAATACCAGGCAGGATTTCGAACAGTGTGCTCTGTAAAATCTTTCCGCTCCAAACGTAGGGCAGAATGGATAACACGAGCAGGAATTTGATCGCCGCGGCCAGAATGGTCCAGAACTCACGAACATTGGGCCTGGATCCGCTGATCAGAATGAGAGGGACAGCCAGAGCGGCGGTAAATACGGCAAGTACTGGTAATAGTGATTCCATTGTTCTACCTGCCCGCCAGTCCTTCAGGAACGAATCCTGCGATATAGTCCACCGCCCAGACGTTGCCCAGTCCAATCACCAGAAGAGAAATCCCGAGAATCAGAGCCGGCAGAATCATGGACGGACGCACCTCTCTGAATACAGGCTTAGGACCATCATCCACCGAATCCGGGTTCCGAATGTAGACCTTTTCCAGAATTCGAAAGAAATACACTGCATTCAAAAGCGAACTGATCAGCAGCACCGCCAGAAATAGATAACCTCCAGTTTGGATGGAACCCAGGGCCAGATACCACTTGCTGAAGAAACCGGCCAGCGGAGGAAGACCGATCATCGAGATAGCGCCCAGGGTGAACACAACCATGGTGTAGGGATACTTCCCGCTGTAAGATCGGTCCAGCCGCGAAATATCCGTATGGCCCTCCTTTAGCTGCAAGTGGCCCGCCACCATAAAGAGCGATGCCTTCATGATCGCATGATTCAGAATATGAAGAATCGCACCAATAAAACCCAGGGCTGTGCCCAGAGCGAACCCAAGCACGATGTAGCCCACCTGCGCCACCGAACTATAGGCCAGCATTCGTTTCATATCGTTCTGACCGATGGCCATGATAGAGCCATAGATGATGCCTGCCGCAGCTAGCAAAGCGAGGATGGTAGTTAGAGGTATGACTCGATTGATGTTCTCCACCCCAAAAACGAAGAGTAGAATCCGTGCCAGAATATACAGCGCCACCTTGGTTCCTATGGGAGCGATCAAAGCCGAAGAAGTGGAGGAGGCGTAGGAATATGAATCTGGCAACCAACCATGCATGGGGAAAACGGCAGCCTTGATGCCAATACCCACGGTCATCAGTATCAATCCTGTTACCACCGGAGGAGTGGAAGCAATGCCGGGAAGAATCGCCTTGATATCTAGCATGTTCAACGTGCCAGTCACATGATAGAGATATCCAACGCCCAGAAGATACATGGATCCGCCTGCGGTACCGATTAACAGATACCTCAAGGCTGCAAAAGGCGCCTGGCGCTTTCCGATGCCGATCAAAGCATAACTTGCCAGACTGGAGATCTCCAGAAAGACAAAGAGCGTAAACAGGTCCCCGGTGAGCACCATCCCGTTCAGACCCAGCATCAAAAGCATGGCCACGGAATAGAAGGGCATCTGCTTGTTCGGAAATTCGGAGGAGTAGATTCCGCGCGAATGGATGATTACGAGAGCGGCGATGCTGTTAATAACAGCCAGGATAAAAGCGCTCAAAGGGTCCAGAAAGAACTCGATCCCGATGGGAGGTCGCCACCCCGCCAGTCCGTAGCTTATGGGCTGTGAAGAGCCAACCAGAAAGAGCGAATAGATGGAGAGTCCTGCGGCCAGGGAAGCGCCCAGCGCGGCAGCCGGCTGACTTCCCTCTTCCCTGAATAGCGCCGTAAGCGGAATAATCAATGCGAAGGACAAAAAGACGAGCGGAATGAGTATGGGAAGATGAGTTTCCATCATTGAACCTTTTGGATTAGCTCCTTTTCATCCAGGGTGCGATACCGGTTCCAGATGGCGATCAACAAAGAAAAGGCGACTCCGAGAGTGGCCACGCCTACCACTATAGCAGTAAGCATCAAAGTATGAGGAAGTGGATTCAGATAAAGCGATGTATCTGATATGGCGCGACTCGCCTCTTTTACGGGGACTGTGGCGCCAGGCTTGGTGGCCAACGATACCCAGAAGATAATAATAGCGGATTGAAAAATCGTAAGGCCGACTACCTTCTTCACCATACTTCGCTTAAAAAGCATGCCGTACAGACCAATACAAAGGAGTACGATCGTAAGCCAGTAGGAGAAATGCCCGAGGAAGAATTCAAACATGATCCTCTCCGGAAGTCAGGTTGTCGTAGATCATGATCAAGATTGCCATAACGGCCACTCCGATACCCAGTTCGATAATCAGCATCCCGTAGTACCGCAGCATCTCGGTCTCGAGGCCGGGATTGGGAAGAAAGCTATAGTCCAGGAAATTACCGCCCATGGCCATGGCGACCAGACCGGTGGCGAAATAGATGATCACCCCGGCGGCAGCCACAGGTGTTGTGAGAATCTTGCCAAGTTGCAGTGTCGATACAGATGCTCCGCCGGCGATTCGAATCAGAAGCACCGACGCTGCCAGAAGAGCCCCACCCTGGAATCCGCCACCAGGACTATAGTGACCGTGGAATATGACATATAGACCGAACAGCATGATATAAGGACTGAGCACTCGTGTACCCAGCAGGATGATGGGGCTGTCCATCCGATTTCTCATTTCTTCCGCCTTCTACGCAGGATAAGGATGGTCACCAGACCGGCAGTATAAATTACGATTTGTTCGCCCAGTGTATCCAGGCTCCGGTAATCCCCCAGAACGACAGTAACCATATTCGGGGTGCGTGTATCCTTGTAGGCGTTGGCTATGTAATACTGACCCGGATCCACTTTGTTCATTCCCGAACGGTTGGCATCGCGTACCGCTTCGGCCTGACCGCGATGGGGCAATCCCAGGGAGCCATAAAGCATGATTCCCGCAAAACCCAGTATCAAAAATGCCTGTAGTATCTTCAATCTATGGACCTGCTGGTAGTTTGATAGATAGTCACCACAAAAAGGATGCCGGTGACGCCGGCGCCCACCACTGCTTCAGTGAAGCCTACATCCACGGCGCCCATGGAGATAAAGAGCAATGCAATGGAAAACGAAAACACGGTCAACATCACGACAGCCACCAGGAGGTTTCTGGACTCCAGGGCCACAATGGCCATAAGGATGATGAAAACATAAAGTATGAGCTCCAATTCCCAATGCATTCTACTTTCCCTTCTTTCCTCTGTTTCCGGTAAGCACCGGCATAACTCCCTTTCGAAAGGCCGCTCTTCCCAGGGCATGGGTGCCAATAGGATTTGCGAGAGCTATGAACAGGACAATTAGCGCAAGCTTGCCGCTACTGAGAGTAAATCCTTCGTAGACAATCATTCCGATGATTGCCAGAAACACTCCGAGGGTATCGGATTTGCTCACAGCATGGGTCCTGGAAAAAAAATCTGGAAGCCGAATGATTCCTACGCTACCAACGAGCATGAAGAATATTCCGCCGGAAATCAAGATGATAGTCGCAAAGAACTGAATTTCTTTCCAGGGTAAATCAATCATCAGAATCCGCCTTTCCCGAAACAAAGTACTTCGCAATGACCAGCGAGCCCACAAAGCCCAGGATTGCATAGGCCAGGGTAATATCTACGAACATATCGATCCGATCATAGAGAAAACCGATAAGGCAGATCAGAACGATGGTCTTCGTGGCGATTGCATTGGCTCCTACCAGACGATCATACACTGTTGGGCCTTTCACTACGCGAATCAAAGGTACCGAGATAATAACAGTCAACAACACTGCCGAATATACGAAGAATTCCGTCATGCCAGCTCCTCTGGAGAAGAATAGAAGCGAACATCGTAGACCATCACATCCACTTTCCTTTCAAAAAGCCTGGCTACCCTTCGGGGCATATCGCCATCCACCACTCGACTAACCGACCTCGGAGTCAGAGCATGCACAGTAAATTCGTTCCCTTGAATATCAAGGGTAAGCGTTCCGGGCGTAAGTGTAATTGAGTTTCCGAGGATCATTCGCGCATGGGCGCTGGGCATATCCACACGAAACTTTAGTATATAGGTAGAAATCGGAAGACTTTTTCGAAGTATGATGAAGGCCACATCAATGCCGGAGTAGATGATCTGCCAGGAGAGCCAGGGCAAATAGATGAGCAACTTCCCGTAGTGTAGATGGAGAATGTCGTCTTTTTCGTCAGCGTAGAAAGTGTGCTGCCGCAAACTGTAATTTACAGCCAGTACTATGACTGCGCTTAGCACGCCCAGGCCAATGTGGATGACATCATAATGACCACTCATAAGTAGCCAGAAGCCCATAAGAGCGGTAAACGATACCAGTAAGCTGATAGGAGACGCCTGCTTCATTTTCACTTCCCAACAATGAACAATCGCAATGGTCCTCAGCCCATCAGGATTTTCCCAAAAAAGAGTAACAGCGCCCGCCATTAGAGAACGAAGGCAGAGCCGGTGTCAATACTTTAGTCGGCCATTTCCCTTTGCTGGAAACAAAACATCCTTATACCCCATATGGGTATAAGGATCAAGTAAGTTGCTTCGGCTAGAATGGCAATCGGTTTTGCAAGCCAGAGCAAGCTACAAGGGCCATCCATACAGGTTAGTCATTATGCCGGTGGGACATTGCTGGATGTGAGGGACAGGGGCTTTTTGGGCCACCCCGTGGGGTGATTTCTAGATGCCAGGCAGGCTCGTGGCGGCCCAATGCCCGCCTTCCGTCTGAAGCGAGACTTGTCTCCGAGATGACTCAATGAGCCGGTGCACGAATGGACCTCAGTCTTTTTTATAGAAGATACTCACAATTAAGGCGTGCCCCGATCGGCAAGGTCCATGGTCGCTGGAAAGGAGTCGGCCTTAAGGGGCTAATCCTGGAACCGGGCCGGACAAAAATGCATGGAAGCCCGGGCAATCCGCGCCGAAAGCTCTTGACATTCATTGGGGGACATAACATCGTCCGGATTATTCTCTGTCTTTAGAGATCCTCTGCCGACAGTATATAGTGGGCAGGTATTCCTATGCATTTTTACGTTTCGCAGTCACTGGGACAACTTTCTTCGCAAGAAGTGGCCAGGCTTCAGAAGTCTCTGAAGGTGATCCTACGCCATGAACATAAGCCCGATCGACTGAAAAACACCCTGCTTTCCCTGTACAACAACCTCCAAAATGCCCCGGTACTGGAGCAAAATTCCTTCCATCGGCTTTTAGTTTCCGGCGGAGTTCTCGCTGCCGAAGAAATGAGCCAACAGGAACGCGAAGAACTTACCCGGAACCCGTTTGCAGTATGGCCCAACCCCGGGTGCTGCACTGTGGCTGGAGAAGCTCTGGATGCCCTCAAGAAGGACAATCGATTCCTTAAAGACGGCTATCTCTTCGCATTCATCTCCCGACTGAGCTCCAAAGAAATTAAAGCCTGGGGCGCCTATATTGCCCGAGTCCATGGACTGGCCCGCAAACCATCCAATGCTCCGGAATTGTACAAATATCTCCTTCTTACCCGACCAACAGCCAGAGACCAGGCCCGACAAACCCGGGAGGACCTGGCCGGTAAGGATCTGAAATCGGTGCTTCTTGATGGAGCCGATTCCCCGATGCACTGGTTCTACCGGGATATCCTGCCATTTTACCGGTGTCTGGATGATCTGGACGCGAAAATGGAAAAGGAGGGTCAGGTGGCGACTCTGCCAGCTCTCCGGGCATTCCTGTACGGCGAAGTAATCAGCTACGGCGAGTTAGTCGGCTTTGGCCAACCCTTGAAATACACCATCGTTCCCACAAAAGAAGAAGGTCCATCCCTGGCCGCCCTCAAAGCCCTGGGAAACAAAGAAACAGCCATCGACGAAAAAACCGGGGAATCCAGTCCATCCCTGTTCTAACATTGGCTGAACCTTTCTTTTCGTAATCGCTCCTCTCGCAGCCGCCCTGCAGTAGCGGCGGAGTTTCGGGCCCCGAGCAACTTCCACCGCTTCCAAACTGCTGCAACCCACCTTACGGATCCTACTGATTTCAATCGTCAGCCATTGATCCTGAATCTGCAATGGCGCGCCCGGCCGTTATCACTGCTCGGTGTTCTGATCCCGATCTCTTCTCTGGGCCACAAAAATTGCATAGGCAGCCCAACTCCAGCCTACCAGAAACAACACACCACCAAAGGGAGTAACCGCTCCCAACCAGGAAATACCGGTAGCCACCAGGGTGTACAGGCTACCGCAGAAGAGAGCAATACCGGCTACAAAAAGCCAGCCTGGCTTTCGTAAATCAGGACCTCCGGCGTAGCTGGACAGTCCGCACATCAGTATTCCCAGGGCATGGTACATCATGTACCGGGAAGCGGTCTCGTAGATTGTCAAATACCTCTCCGAAAGGAGGTTCTGGAGGGCATGGGCGCCAAAAGCACCGGCCGCCACGGACAGGCCGGCCAGCAGAGCCCCCAGGGCTGTAAGAAGGCGAACCTCTGCGGTCTTCATACGGTCTAAATTCGGTTGCTTTCTGGATGCTGTCCAGCAAACAATAGGATAGAGGTTCTATGTTTCGCCTTTCAATTATCATCACTATCACCTTAATGAGTGTGCTCGCCTGCTCCACCATCGATGTCGCCGTTCAGCATGAATCCGAAGCGATGGAACGAACCTTTCCCGAACAGAAGCCCGCCGGATTCCTGGATGAAGAAAAGCCCGAAGAACAAAATACTTTGGAAAGGATTCGAGTGGTGGTAATGCCCATCGAAGTCAAAGGCGAACGATGGGGAGGGCAGTTTTCCGATGCCATTGCCCTGCATCTGATGAAGACAGGAAAGTTTGACGTTCTGGAACGAAGCTATCTGGAAAGAGTGCTCCGCGAACAACACCTGCATCAAACCGGTTTGATTGATCCGGACACCGGAGCAAAGATTGGACGGATTCTCGGAGCACGGTACATCATTACCGGCGAAGCCATCCCGCACAGATATCAAGATGTCAACGGAAATTACCACGACAACATGGTGGATACCTGCACAATCAAGATCATCGACGTAGAAACCGCTTCGCATTACGCAATCATTCGCAAAGAACCTGGAATCGCGTGGGATTGGACCTATCGTTTCATGTGGGCCGTTCCCATGAGTATGATCTGGGACCGGGAAGACATTCTAATCGACAGCACCAAATACGATGAAATCGCACAGCAGATTGTTACTCGGTTCGTAAACACCTTGCAATACGGTGCTCCGGGTTTCTAAACATCCACCAGGCCGTACCCGGTAATTGTTGGCCCGGGCCGCACTGGCCCCAATGGTTTATCGCGCCGATGGGCGCACTTTCATCTTTCCTCGGGAGCTGTGATTGAATTCAGGATTCTGAGGCTATTTCTCGTTGCCAACCGACAGACACTGCGCTAATTCATCATCCGGGAAAGCCGATGCAAAAAATAAAGCCTCACCTCTGGTTTGATTCCGAAGCCGAAGCGGCGGTGGACTTCTACATCTCGGTATTTGGCGGGAAGAAGCTCGACATCGCCAGGTTCACCGAAGCGGGCTTCGAGCATCATCAAAGGCCGGCGGGTTCCGTCATGACAGTGGAGTTCGAGATCAGGGATTATCGCATTGTGGCCCTAAATGGCGGTCCTGTCTTCAAGCTTAACCCATCCCTGTCCTTGATGCTCAACTTTGCTGACAAAGCGGGAGTTGATGAAGCCTACAGACAGCTTTCAGTGGGCGGACAGGATCTCATGCCCCTGGATGCATATGATTTTAGCGAAAGGTATGCGTGGGTTCAGGATCGGTTCGGCATGTCCTGGCAGTTGATGCATGATGCGGGGAAGGATGCGCCGCGCATACTTCCAGCGATGCTGTTTGTAGGTTCGCAATATGGCCGGGTCCGGGAAGCTCTTGAGCACTATACCTCCCTACTTCCTGATTCTTCTGTGGGCATTGTTTTTCCTTATGGTCCGGATAAAGCGCCGGACAAAGAGGAGGCTGTAGCTTACAGTGATTTCCAGCTTGCCGGCCAAACCTTTGTGGCCATGGAAAGCGCCCATGATCACAGATTCCAATTTGACGAGGCCTTTTCCTTTGTCGTGGAGTGCAAGGACCAGAAAGAAATCGATGATTACTGGAATTCGCTGTCTTCGAATCCGAATGGCGGTCAATGCGGATGGACCAGAGATAGATTTGGCTTTGCGTGGCAGATCGTGCCGGAAGGAATCGACCGTTTCTTTGGTTCGGAAGATCAGGCGGCGGCGGAACGCGCGATGAATGCGCTCCTGACAATGAAAAAGATCGATATGAACGAATTGGAACAGGCTTACAACGGCTGAGACCACAATTGCTTCGTAGCCACGGTTTCGCGCCGATTCGCAGCTAGCCTTTCAGACCTTCGTATAGCCTTAGCGCCACGTCCCGTTCGAATAGTTCGCTACCAGGCGTTAGCGTGGCCGCTGAACCGCAGGCAACGCCCAGCCGCATTGCATCCGGTAAATCCATCCCGGAATAGAGACCGTGGACAATTCCCGCAACCATACTATCGCCGGCGCCTACCGTACTACGAGGCTTCACTATGGGCGCAGGCACATGCCGCACCCCGCCGGCAGTACCCAGGTAAGCTCCAGCGGCTCCCAGCGAAACCACCAGCACTTCGCATGGATGTTCCTGAATTACCGTGGAAATAGCTTCCGTTACCTCCTCACCTTCAAGTTCATCCCGACCCACCAGAGCGCCCAATTCTGCCAGATTGGTCTTCATTAGAAACACGGGTTTCTCGATGGCAGCAATTAATGGCTCCCCGCTGGTATCCAGAATGAATCGAGCACCCAGTTCGCCGACCATTTCCGCGATCCGGGCATAGGAATCCCGCGGCATGTTCGACGGCAAACTTCCGCTGGCTACGACGTAGGAAGGTCCGGGCTCCACAGAACGCAGAATCGAGCGGATTTCCTCCAGGGCAATAGGCTGCGAGTTACCATACGGCAGAACAAAGCGATATTGCTTATTCGCGCCGCGATCAAAGACTGTAAGATTCTCGCGAGTCTCTGCAGTCACTTCAATGCTTCGAAAGGCAATGTCCTGTGCCCTGAGCCTTTGCTGCAGCATAGCCCCGTTGAAACCTCCTGAGGTGGTTACTGCCAGACATTGGGTGCCCAGACGGCGAAGACCTCGAGCAACATTGATGCCACCTCCGCCTGCCTCTTCTACCACAGAACTGCAACGAAGCTTGGCATCCGGCACAACGGCATCCACAACCACGCTCTTGTCGATGGAGGGATTCAAGGTAATCGTTACGATCATTATGAATCAGAACGGACGGACCGAAAGCCAGGCAAGCAAAATAGAGGGACAGGACTCAGCTGCGGAGCAGTATCCTTGCCGGCGAGCTCAACCGGGAAAAAAGCTGCCATCCTCTAACTTCCCGGAAGCGTGACCAGCGCATAAAGAAACTTCGCCTGGGCCGCACGCTTTCCTTCTTCGTTTAGAAAATCGCAAACGAAATGCAGTCGGTCGCCTTCTTTGCGTTTTAGGCGAGCTTTCGCTGTCACCTTACCGGACTCCACGGCCCGCAGGTAGCGAATGGATCCGCTGGCAGTTACCATTCTTTGCTCTGGATTTTCGATGTGAAAGGTACACATCAGGGCGGTAATTGTATCGCCCACTGTGTAGTAGACTCCCCCATGCAGGAGCCCGTGAAGGGCCCGGGTGTCCTGTACCAGGGGAATCTCGGCGCTGGATTCCTGGCCGTCCAGCTGTAGCAATTTCATATGCGTATGGCCTGGATGGCATTGATCAATTAGGGATTGGGCCCGCTCCAGGGGTGTTCCGGAAACGTCCGTGTTAAAGTGCTCTTTAGGTACGATTGATTCGATAAAGGATAGGTCCATGGGTTTCTCGCAATGATGGGCGGATATGCCAGGATAGACTGTCTTGTCATTGATCGGAGAATCTCAGTCGGCAGCAAGTCGAAAGTATTCTAGACGAGCTGGCGCATTAAGGCCTGATCTCCCTTTCAGAGCGACTCCGGACTAAGATTCAAAACCGGCAAAGGCGGCCAAAATGCTATCCGCCGCAAGTGCAATCCAGGCAGCCATGCTTCGCGCAGAGCCGACATGTTTTCTCCAGATGGTCCTTTAGCTGCTGTCGTGCTCGGTGTCTTCGCACCTTAAGATTGTTCTTTTCGATACCCAAACGGGCTGCAACCTCATCCGGGCTTTGCGAATCCAATTCCATCCATTCTATGACCTGTCTGTACTCTGGCTTCAACGATGGGAGCAAATCCCTAAAACACTGGCAGGCTTCCTGCTCGCCTTCGGGGCTTTCTGTATACCTGTCAAAATCCTGGATGATGGAATCCAGCTTTCGCGCCGAGGCGGACGATCTGCGATAATGATCGATGATCAGGTTTCGCAGAACCCGGTAAAACCAGGGCAGTAGGGCTTCCTCTGGCAATTGGGGCTCGCTTCCAATAAAGCGAAGCAACGCCTCTTGAAGGATGTCTTCGGCCGTGTCGGGATCGTTCACTCGAGATCGAACAAAGCCAAGCAATTTCTTCCGATCTACTTCCAGCGTTAATGCATCCGTAGAGTCCATCCTGCCATCAATGGGAAGCAGGATACATCCGACAAGGCACAAACCTAGCACTTTCACTCCCACCCCCACCGCATCAGAACGGGCATGGATCCGGCCAAATGGGAGCGCTATTGCGACTCAGCAAGAAGACCTTACGATCAGTCGGAGATATAGACAACCGTGGAGCTCAGCGCTGCCCGAACATGATAATGGACATTCCGATAAGCGCCACAGCGCTTCCCACCAGGTCCGAGACCGTAGGCCTTGCTCCTTCAATCAACCACAGCCAGATAATTGATGAAGTCACGTAGACTCCGCCGTAGGCAGCATAGGTTCGTCCGGCCGCAGTGGGATGCATTGTGAGAAGATAGGCAAAGAGGCCCAGACTCAAGGCCCCGGGAGCCAGCCAGAGAATGGAATGTCCTTCCCGGGCCACCAGATACACCAGGTAGCAACCCAGGATCTCTGCCAGAGCCGTAATCAGGAATAAGCCCATTGTGCTCAAGTAACTCATATAATTGAAGTTCTCCTGACCAAAGCTTTCCAGTCCACTCTGTTGGCCCGTTCTATTGAATCACCGGGCGAGCCTGAGCCTCCCGGAAATCCCCGGGAGGCATTCCGTTATTTCAGCTCGAAGTTAACCTCGCCTGTTTCTTCCTTATCTCCGTTTTTCAGAGTTATGCTCACTTTGTAGGTTCCCTTTCCGGACTCGGCAAAGGAGAATCCTTCATGATGCATCTTTTTGTTGCTCATGGTAGCCTGGCGGGCAGTGATCTTCTTTCCGTCCGGACCAGTGACCGTCAGGGACGCTTTCGCATCGCGAATCTGTTCGTTGGTTGATGGATCCGCTATGGTGAGCATGATGTGACGGTCCGTGTCTTTCATGTCCATATGGTGGCCATCCATTTTCATCATCTGATGATGTTGGCCCATGTCCATCCAGTCTACGGACACCTTCGTGCCGGCAAGTTCCAATGTTTTCGTCTCTCGATTCATCATGTCCCCATGATCCATACCCTGCATGTCTCCATGTTCGGAATCATGCATTTCTCCATCATGCATGCCATTGTGGTCCATGCCTGGTTCATGAGAGTCGCCACAATTGGCAGCGCTCAAAACGAAAGCGAACGACACCAGAAGTGCCATGGATGCCATCCATCCCTTTTGCCACGTAGATCCTTTCAGAATTCTTTTGCGAATATTCATATTCTCCTCCAAATTTGTTTTGTTCCTAATCTTAATTTCTGTGTTCGATAATCCGGGGAAATGTGGCAGGATTCCTTTCTGCCGGCCTTTCCCCGGGTCTTTCTCATTGCGTCCAATAATTGTTTACATCTGATCACCCATCTTCTCTTGCCGCCTGCCCTCAGTGAATCTTCGCCTTTCGCTTGAGTAGTTGTGCATTGATGGCCACGATAATCGTACTCAAGCTCATGAACACCGCACCTACAGCCGGGCTGATGACAATTCCGGGAATGAACCCTGTTGCCAGAGGCAGAGCGATGGCATTGTAGCCGGTGGCCCAGATCAAATTCTGCACCATCTTGCTGTAGGTAGCCCTTCCGAACAAGATCAGTCGTGCAATGTCCGATGGATTCGATCGCACGAGCACGATATCTGCTGTGCTGGCTGCCACATCCGTTCCGGAACCCACAGCGATTCCAATATCGGCCGTAGCGAGAGCCGGGGCATCGTTCACGCCATCACCGGTCATGGCCACAAAGTGGCCCTGTTTCTGAAGGTCTTTGATTACCTCCACTTTCTTTTCCGGCATTACGCGACTGTAGTATCCATCCAGTTCCAGCTCATCGCTTACCGCCTTCGCCGTGGATTCGCTATCGCCGGTAGCCATAAAGAGCTTGATACCTTTCTTGCGGAGTGCCTTTACCGCTTCCTTGCTTTCCGGGCGGATTTCATCGGCCAGACTGAGCCGGGCAAGAATTGTGCTTTGAGCACCTTTGCCTCGCAATAGATACACTTCTGTAGAACCGGCCAGGCCACCTTCCGGGATGGAAAGCCCCTGTTCTTCCACATGCTTTGAACTGACCACAGAGTAGTCTGTACCGTCCACTCTGCCCTGGATGCCACGACCGGTAATGGTTTCAAAATCGGTGACCTCCGGCAGGCTCAGCGATCGACTCTTCGCTCCTTCCAGCAGGCCGGTAGCGATGGGATGCTCGGAATGCTGCTCCAATCCGCCGGCGATGGAGATCGATTGATCCTCAGAAACGTCGGCGAAGGTTTCCACGCTGGAGAGCTGGAATACTCCTTTCGTAAGTGTACCGGTCTTATCGAATACTAGAGCCGAGATATTTCGCGAATTTTCGAAAGCGGTACGATTTCGAATAAGCAATCCATTCTTTGCGGACATGGCCGTAGAGATGGCTACAACCAGAGGGATGGCCAGACCCAGTGCATGGGGACAGGAAATCACCATCACCGTTACGGTTCGCTCCAGAATGAAGCTTGTATCCTGCCCGAGCAGGGCCCATCCCACGGAGGTAATAATACCTGCGCCGATGGCAACAAAGGCCAGCCAGGCAGCGGCTTTATTTGCCAGGTTCTGAGTTTTGGATTTCGCGGACTGCGCCTCTTCTACCAGACTGATCACCTGCTGCAGATAACTGTCTTTTCCTGTCTTTTCTACCTTTAGCTGGATGGATGAGTTGCCATTCAAAGATCCGCCGATTACGGAGTCTTCTTTCTTTCTTTTTACGGGTACACTTTCGCCCGTAACCAGGGATTCATCGATGTAGGATTCGCCTTCCACGATTGTGCCGTCGGCGGGCACCTTCTCGTTCGCCCGGACCAAGATTACATCCCCGCTCTGCAACGAGTCAATCGAAACATCTACCCAGTCATCACCCTGCTTCTTGTGTGCTTCGTTGGGCAAAAGCTCAACAAGAAGCTGCAGCGCATTGGAAGCGCTCATCACGGATTTCATCTCAATCCAGTGACCCAGAAGCATAATGACGATCAATGTAGCCAGCTCCCAGAAAAAATCCATGCCGGGAAGGCCAAAGACAATGGCCGAACTATATACATAGGCCACGGTAATGGCCAGCCCGATCAGGGTCATCATACCCGGCTTCCAGGATTTTAGCTCGTCATACAGACCTTTTAGAAACGGCCATCCACCGTAGAAAAACAGTATTGTGGCCAGACCAAACACTACTTCGCCCTGGTAGGGTATGCTTAATTCGAAACCCAGGAATCCCTGGATCATTTTGGAAAGCGCAAGCACTGGAATGGTAAGAACCAGAGATACCCAGAACCTCTTCTTGAAGTCCTGAATCATATGCGCGTGGTGCTCATGATGATCGTGGCCGCCATGAGCGCTGTCATCGTGGCCGCCGTGACCGCTATGGTCGTGGCCGCTGTGACTGCTGTGATCGTGGCCGCTGTGACTGCTGTGATCGTGGCCGCTGTGACTGCTATGGTCGTGGCCGCTGTGACTGCTGTGATCGTGGCCGCTGTGACTGCTATGGTCGTGGCCGCTGTGATCGCTGTGATCGTGGCCGCTGTGACTGCTATGGTCGTGGCCGCTGTGACTGCTATGGTCGTGGCCGCTGTGATCGCTGTGTTGTCCCTTTTCGGGCGCTGTATTTTTCTTATCAGACATATAGAGCCTCCTTGTTAAGCTGCCCGCCGGGCCGGTTTTCCCGGGCCCAGCGGTTCCTTCTGTTGGGGAAGACGCAGACCCGGGGCAGGGGTTACACTGCTCCGAAAAAAATCTGCATCCTTCGAAAGCGTCAGGCTTCGATTTCTCCTGAGTCGATCATGTGCTTCTCTCTCCACATAGTGTAGAGCACCGGATACACAAATAACTCCAGCGCGAAGCTGGTGACCAGTCCGCCGATCATTGGGGCGGCGATTCTACGCATCAGGTCGGCTCCCGTGCCGTCGCTCCAGAGGATGGGCAGTAGCGCTACGAATCCAGTGCCTACGGTCATGATTTTGGGTCGGACACGTCGCACTGCGCCGTGGACTACTGCCTGGAGCAGGTCGTCTCTGTTGCGCATCAATCCCTGTTTCTTGCGGTCCTCTATGGAAATATCCAGAAACAGTAGCATGAAAGCGCCGGTCTCTGCGTCCAGACCCATCAGAGCGATCATACCCACCCAGACGGCGATAGACATGTTATAATCCAATGCGAAGAGAAGCCACACAGCGCCCATAATGCTGAATGGAAGTCCCATCATGATGATGGCCGTCTTGAACCAGTGGCGCGTATTCATGTACATTAAAGTTAGGATGATGATCAAGGTCAAAGGCACCATCACCATCAACCGCTCGCTGGCCCTTTCCATGTTTTCATACTGACCGCTAAACCTGTAGGAATAGCCAGGCGGAAGGTCCAGATTCGCCTGTATGGCCTGCTTGGCTCTCATTACGTAGGTGCCGATATCTACATCTTCAATGTCTACAAACACGTAACCGGAGAGCAAACCGTCTTCGTTTCGAATCATTCCCGGGCCTGGTACAAATTCTATTCGCGCCACCTGCGAAATAGGTATCTGAGCGCCTGTAGGCGTGGAAACCAGGGTTCGTCCCAGGTCCCGCAGGGATTCCCGGGATTTTCGTTGGTACCTCACCTGGATGTTGTATCTTTCCCGACCTTCCACTGTCGTGCTGACATTCTGACCGCCCACGCCTATTCGTATCGCTTTATGAAGATCGCCCACAGTAAGGCCGTAACGAGCCATCATTTCTCTGTGCGGAACTATATCTATGTAGGTTCCGCCGCGCACGCGCTCGGCATAGACGCTGCGACTTCCTTCCAGATCCTGAAGGATTCGCTCTGTTTCTACTGTCAGCTTTTCGATTTCTTTAAGGTCGCGACCAAAGAACTTAACGCCAATGGGGGTGCGAATGCCTGTGGTCAGCATGTCGATACGACCCCGTATTGGCATGGTCCAGGCGTTGGTCCAGCCAGGGAATTGCATCTCTTTGTTCATTTTCTGGATTAGCTCATCATAGGTGATTCGATCGCTCCAGATCCAGCTAAACAGGCCGTGCATAAAGTCCGGCAAGAAGCTGTACCATCGATCTACTTTTCGCCATTGATCTTCCGGCTTTAGAATCACCGTAGTTTCTACCATAGATAGAGGAGCCGGGTCTGTGGATGTATCTGCTCGACCGGCTTTTCCGAATACTCGTTCCACTTCCGGAAACTTGCTAAGTACGCGATCCTGAATCTGCATTACCCGCTGAGCTTCCGAAGCCGAAAGACCGGGAACCGTGGTAGGCATGTAAAGAATTGTCCCTTCGTTCAGAGGCGGCATGAACTCCGAACCCAGACTTACGAACATGGGGATGGTTCCCAGGAGCAGAGCGCCTGCAGTAAGCAATACCCGCTTCTTGAACTTTAGAACAAAAACACAGGCAGGCTCATAGATTCGAAACAGAAACCGGCTTATGGGGTGGTCCTCTTCGCGATGGTAGGTGCCTACAAAAAGCGTGGTGGCAAGACGGGATAGCCAGGCCGGCTGAAACTCAAAAGGCTTGTATCTGGTCATTAGCATCTGCACGGCAGGATTGAGCGTAATAGCCAGCAAAGCCGCGATGGCCATGGCCAGGTTCTTGGAATAGGCAAGAGGCTTGAACAATCGCCCTTCCTGACCAACCAGCGCGAATATCGGCATAAAGGAAACGGCGATTACCAGAAGAGAAAAAAAGATGGATGGACCCACTTCTTTCAGCGCTTCCAGACGCACCCTCAAGAAATCCTGTTTGATTTCCTCTTCTGTTCTACCCGATTTTTCCGGGTCCGCGTTACCGTCTTCCTGCCATTGTTGGATTCGCGTATAGATATTCTCAACCTGGATGATGGCTCCATCCACCAGAACTCCAATGGAAATGGCGATACCGCCCAGACTCATCAGATTCGTAGTTACACCGGTAAAGTACAGCGGCAGAAACGATAGAAATACAGAAATGGGAATGGTAATTGCGGCCGAACCCGCGGACGGAATGTGAAGCAGAAAGATGATAATCACCAGACTCACTATGATCATCTCTTCTATTAGAGTGCCGGTGATTGTATCGATGGCGCGATGAATCAAGTCAGAACGATCGTAGGTGGTAACGATCTTCATGCCTTCCGGAAGAGAATCTTTTAGAGAAGCAATCCTTTCTTTGACTCGATCGATTACATCCAGGGCATTCTCGCCGTCGCGCATCACCACAATGGCGCCCACGGTATCGCCCTTTCCATCCAGATCCGCCACTCCCCGGCGAATGTCCGGCCCGAATTGGACGCGCGCTACGTTTCGCAATAGCACAGGATCGCCGGTGTCTGGATTGACTTTTAGAACTACCGATTCCAGATCCCGGATGTTTTCAATGTATCCGCGACCCCGCACCATATATTCCCGGCCCGCAAATTCCATGATTCGTCCGCCGGACTCCATATTGGATTCCCGGATAGCGTTTACCACTCGGTCCAGGGAGATGTTCAGCGATTGAAGCTTCGTGGGGTCAATCATCACCTGGTATTGCTTTTCTACACCGCCCACGGCAGCCACTTCCGATACGCCATCCACCGACTGAATCTGGTACTTTAGATTCCAGTCCTGATAGCTGCGAAGATCGGCCAGACTGCTATTTCCGCTTTCGTCCGTAAGTGCATACTGATACACCCATCCCAGGGAACTGGCATCCGGGCCCAGTTCTACCTGCACGCCGTCCGGAAGATTGGGCTGCACCTGCGAAAGATACTCCAGCACACGGGAACGAGCCCAGTATAGATCCGTCCCATCTTCAAAGATCACATAGACAAAGGAATTTCCGTAATCCGAAACGCCACGAATGGTTTTTACCTTTGGCGCGCCGAGCATGGCCGAAACGATTGGATACGTAACCTGGTCTTCAATGATTCCGGGACTCTGATTCCATTTGGAATAGACGATTACCTGGGTATCGCTCAGATCCGGTAAAGCATCCACCGGGATGTTGCGAATGGCCCAGTAGGAGGCTCCCATGAGAAGTCCCACGGCCGCCAGCATGGCGAACTTGTGTTTCGCGGAGAACTCTATGATTCGAGATATCACCTGGAGCCTCCGTTGTTTTCGCTTCCATGGTTGCTATGGTTGGACTCTCCGGTTTTTTCTGCCGGTTCCGGGTCCTTCGAGCCCTGGGAATGGCCAGCATGGGAATCGAAGCTCTGGAACGATGACTTTAGCTGCGCTTCGGAATCGATCAGGAATGTTCCGTGATCCACTACGAGTTCCCCTTCTTCCAGGCCTTCCAGAATGACCACGCCTTCGTCCAGTTCAGGTCCTATTTCCACTTCACGGACCTGTAGTTTTCCTTCTCCGCGATGAACGAATACATAACGGGTCTGACCGTTATCGACGATGGAAGACCTGGGAACGATGAGTGAATCACCCAGGGGCACCGAGATATCCACGTGAACGAAGGAATCCGGTCGGATCTCGCCGCCGGCGTTTCGCACGAGAATTCGGGCATCAATGGTTCTGGTAGTAGATCCTACCACAGGCGACAGGGATATCACTTCGCCGGTAAAACCTTCACTCCTGGTTCCGGGGATGTGAACTCTGGCCTTGTAGCCGGGCTTTACCGCCCCTACATCGGATTCGTAAAGCGTAGCATAGACCCAGACGGGCCCTCCGTCCCTGGGATTGTACAGGCTTTCGTAGGCTGCTCTGTATCGTGTAATGTTTGCGATCTCTCTACCGCCCATGCCCAAAAGCTTTAACCTGGAAATGGCCGCTTCTCTAAGCGATGGATCCCGATACACCATCAGGTACTCTTTTACAGCCACGCCAAGTTCGGGATCGAAAGCCCCCCGACCGGTAGTTTCTATATGAAAGCTGGCGTCGATTCGCTTCGCAGGACTGTAGGACACTCCGATTAGCTGCTGTCTTTCTGCGCTTACATTGATCGTAGGGCCTTTGCGCTTGTTCGCATCGTCCCCTTCGCCCTCGGCGCTTTCGTTGTCCTTTTGGGTGCCATCCGACTCGCCATCCATGGATCCCGAGTCGCCTTTGTCTTTCGAGTCCATCTCGGAGTGGTCGTGACCTTCCAGCATCACAGGAACCAGATCCATGTTACAAATGGGACATTGCCCGGGCCCGTATTCCTTGATCTGAGGATGCATGGGACAGGTATAATGCGATATTCCCTGCTCTTTGAGCTTTTCTTCCGGACTCTTACCGCATTGCAAAGCGATAGCCCCGGATAAGACGAAGAGCGACAACAGCAAAAGGAATGTTTTCCTTGTTCTCAGCTTCGCATTTAGAATGGAACCGGCGTTCTTGATGCTCGGCTGAAATAGGCCAGATAAATCTGATGCGCGATTCGCTTCGATTCCGGAGGAATTCTGCTGCCGTGAATCCCCTCCGTTAGAATTTGTCCGTTTAGTTCTCATGATAACCTGCCTCTGCATTTAGCAGAAAAGTGTTTGTTAATTCGCTTCTTTCAATTATCCAGAGAGCGATTTGTTCTTCCAGAGCGAGCTTCTGCAAATTGACCTGGTAATAGGCATTCCAGGCCTGTATCACACTTGTGAAGTCCGCGGAGCCGCCCTGATAAGACAGCACCGATGAACGTCGGGCCGTCCATGCATTGGGAACCAGCCGATTGTTAAAGATTGATTCCCGGCTACGTCCCTTTTGGATCTTTTCATCCAGACTGGAAATCTTCGCTCGGATCTGACGCTCCACGTCCAGCTGCTCCAGACGGGCGGCCTTTCGCTCTTTATCGGTGGCTTCCACCTGATTGTGGTTGGAAAGTCCGGACCAGAGAGGCACTCGGATCGATATTCCGAGCTTGTATGTAGTTTGTTTTCCGGTACCGGACGGATAGATGAGATTCCGGTCTTCTTTTCCGTAGGCCGCGAAAACCCCAAGATCCGGAGTGTAGTTCAGTCTTGCCAGGGTGTCCCGGGATTCGGCTTCCCGCTGCATTGCGCGAATGCGTGCCACAAGAGGCAACGCTTCTACTGAGTACTGGCGGTTTTGAATATCCTTCAGGTATTGCCTGTATGCCTGCTTGCTCAGAAGATACGCCTGCACTCCATTTTCTGTTTCTGAAGGCTGAGTCCTGGATTCCGGTTCGCCGGCATCGGTTATGCGAAAGTAGTCCAGTTCTTCCTTGATTGCCTCCAGCTCTCCTTCCAGCATTTCGGCCTTCTCGCGAAAGGAATCTGCCTGAACCCGGGCCAGCGAAACGTCCGAAAGACTGCCTTTACCGGCCCCGTAGCGCGCCCGCGCAATACCTTCCAGCGCACCCGCGGCACCTGCCAGTTCGCGAGTCAGCCGTAAGCTCTCGGCGGTGCGGTGGTATCGTGCGAGAAGTCCCAGAAGCTTTCCCAGAACCTGGTTGCGACTCATTAGAAAGGCAAATCCCTTCTGGTCCGCTTTGTATTCCTGGATGTTGGCCTGGGCGGTCAGTTTACCCGGAAACGGTATAGGCTGGGTAATTTGTAACTCATAGCTGGTGGCATCCTTCCGGCTATAGTTGGTTGGATAGGCGGCTCGCTCCTCCTGATTTCCACTACCCCGGCTGATGCGAACTTCAGGATCCGGATACACGAAGTCTGTAAACGTGGCCCGGTCTTTCTCCGCTGAATGACGCAGGCTTTCCTTTAATATGCCCGGGTGCAGCTTTAGCTGGGTCCATAGCCTTTGCTCGAATTCGGAACCAAATCCCTGGGACTGTCCGTTCCGTGTCTCGGCAGCACTCGTATCCGAGCTTTCGTGATCACTCTGAGGCTGCGATGAAAGATGATCCGGGAAGCCCAGCAATGCGCCCAATATCAGCGCCAGTGCGCCTATGCGCCCCACGAAGGTAGGTGCCTGGCCAATGCAACGGCGGACGGTTCCACTCCGCCGTCTGGCATCTTTTGATTCGGGCACCGCCCTGGAGGTCGCCACCGAAAACAGACCGCAGTATTGCAGTACGGACGTCCTGGTTCGAGGTAGTCGAAATAGAGATTGTGGCGTGGCGCGAAATGGACGGACGCGCGCACAGGTATAATTGTACATATAGAACTCCTGCTTGATTCAACGATTCGAGCAGCAGTTCTTAGTTCAGGAAGGTCTGATTTTTCAGATGGAGCCGTAGGCCGTCGGGAGGGCCGGATTGAAAATCGACGATTTCCGTGCGATAGGTAGCCAACTCCAGCGGCTGTCTTACCGCGGCGGCAAGTCGGTCCAGAAGGACCTCGTTAATGGAAAGCGCCGGAGAAAACGGAGCATCGGTTACCGTTTCGTCGTTGCAGCAACTGGCGCCTGATGCGGGTGCATCGGTCTGATCTTGCGATTTTTCGCCGTGGCAGGGTTGTCCGTGGTTTTGGCCGGACCGGGAGTCTGTAGAAACGACGGAAGCAGTGGTAGTGGCCCTTCCAGTATCTATCCGGGATGACTCACTGTGCTGAGCTGCAGACGGCGTTTCGGCCTCGGCCTGACCGGCCATGGTATGCGCGCATAGATCCGCAGGGCAAAAAATCAGCCGAAAAACAATGGCCGCACCCAGTAGGGGCCCGGTGGTTCTGTAAACCAGGTTGCGCACTATAGTTAGCTAACGACCCGTGCAAGCAAAGTGTCAACAATTTTTTGTCCGGACTCAGGAAGTTGGCACGGGTCGGCAGCCGGCTACAGGGCGGGCATTGCCGTTCAGAAATCAACGCGCGATTCTATCTCAGCCCGCGAGCAGTGGAGCTCTTCGCAGTCCAGCTTCGTCGGTGAAAACACCCTTGAAATTGGAAAGCGTTCGTAGCGCACTCAGATGTTGCTTTTTGTTCACTGTATAGAAGTAGAGGTCGAATTCGGAGTAGGCCTGGATGGAATTTGAAAAGGCCAGAATCTCTTCCCCGCGATACGGCAAATGCAATCGGTTATTCCTGAACGGAAACAGGGCCGCTTCGGGTTGCTGGATCTCGCTGAAGAGATAACCGGACTCGAAGCCCAAATTCAGAGCCTCGTTTACCACGCTCCAGTTGAACGAGGATACGATGGGCTGGCGGAAATCCAGCAATTTATGCCTTACTCGGTGCAGTGTTTCTGCATCATCCTTGATCTCAAAATTGATCTGAAGCTCGGAGTCGGCATATCGCTTGTGGAACCTATCAAACGTCATAAGCCCCGGAAGGACTCGCTGAAACTCCGGCAGGGTAAGATCGCAAACCCGCTCATCGATCTGAAACATTCGAAAAAGAGTGTCATCGTGGAACAGAACGATGTGTCCGTCCTTCAGTCGAACCAGGTCCAATTCCAGAGCCCGAAAGCCCAGCCGGATGGCCTCATCGAAAGCGGCTTCGGTGTTTTCGGTATGGTGGCGGTGCATCCCGCGGTGGGCATAGAGTATCATAAGCGGCAGTTGCCTTTTTCGTCGTCTTTGCCCGTTACGGATATATGACAATCCGAATAACAATTAATGTAGGGCGGTTTCAGAAAAAGTTAACGGAGAATTGCGATGCTGGAATGTGGCATGGAGCCAAAACTGTGGAGGGACTGTGGGCACAACCGAAGCCTCACTTAACCTGACCATCGCTTTGATCGTTCTGATCCCGGCGGCACTCCTGGCCCATTGGGTCCTGAAGAGGACGCCGCTCAGAGATCTGTCCGGAACGGCAAAATGGCGCGCACTTAAGATCTGGATAGGCGGGGTGTCACTCATTGGCCTTGCTACTGGTCTAACGCTCTACTTCCTTGTCCGTATCATTCTGTCCTGACAGAACCTCCGGGTGCAAATTCAGATGAAAAGCCAGGCCTTCGAAACGGCGAGGACACGGGGCTTGAACGGACTATACCGACCCGCGGCACCCGGAGAGGCTTTCCGGGCAATCGAAAAGACCTGCAGAGCTATCAGTAGAATTCAAACGTCTTGAACAATCGTTATAATCCTTAAACTTTTCGAGTAACGATTTTGTCATTGATTCGAAACAGGAGGGCATGCATAGTCGGAGTCAACAACGGGACGAAACCGATCCTCCGGAAGACGGTGAATCAAAGATCGAGCCCGCCGGCGCAGAGGCGTCAGAACAATTTAGGAAGAGGTGTAAGATGCCGAGTCCAGGAATTATATCGACGGACAGAAAACTGGAAGTCCGACTAGCTGAAAACCAACTGGAGATTGAAAAGGCTCTGGCCCTGCGCTTTGAAGTATTCAATCTAGAAATGAATGAAGGCCTGGAGGAATCTCTGGCCACCGGGAAAGATCGGGACGAGTACGATCTATACTGCGATCATCTGATCGTATTGGATCGAACCAAAGACGACAAGATCGTAGGAACCTACCGACTGCTACGAGGATCCATTGCACGGGCAAACATTGGATTCTACTCCGAAAATGAATTCAACCTCGCGGCTCTGGACAACCTGCCTGGCGAAGTAGCCGAAATCGGCCGAAGCTGCGTGCACAAAGACTACCGGGACGGTTCGGTAATCTCCATGCTGTGGATTGGGCTGGGTAACTACATGAACCAGTTCAACGTTCGTTACCTGTCCGGTTGCGCTTCCCTGCATACCACAGATCCCCAGGATGCATCCGAAATGTATGCCTGTATGAAAGCCAAAGACATGATGGCTGAAGAGAAATACCACGTAGAGCCTCTGGAAAGCCACAAGCTCGAAGGCTTCAATGCCAACCTGGAAATTCAGGATGTTAAGGCGACCTACAAGAAGATGCCCGCACTGCTAAAAGGCTATGTTCGAGCCGGATCTCGGTTCTGCAGCGAACCCGCCATCGACCGAGAATTCGGAACCATCGATTTCTACATCATCTTCGACAAGACCGAAGTAGACAAACGATACGGGCGACACTATCTGTAGTTAATAGCATAGCGACTCACTATGGCGACGATAGTCACAAAGTCCGGGTCTCCGCGGAGAATACCAGGTTCTTTGAAAACTCGAAAGCAACTCAAGGGCATCCAACGGATGCCCTTTCTTATTTCCTTTTGCTGGTCGATCTCTGGATTCTAAAGTATTTGAAAGTCCATGAAGCGTTCTCTTTCTCATGCTTTTTTCATTCTAGCGTTCGGAGCTTCTTTGCAATGTTCGGCGGCCAACCTCACTTTCCCGGAAGAGCCCGCCCCTGATTCCGGTCGTTCCATTCTGGGGAAACATAGAGATAACCTGGGCCTCAATAGAGTTCCCGTCAATAGTAAGCTGCAAATCAAGGGCGTGGATCGCTGGAGCAGCTGGCTGGTTCGATCGTTCACTCCCGCGGATGATTCGGTTCAGTCCTTCGAAGCAGTAATGGGAATATCAGATCCCTTTATCCGAATGGTGCTGCGCTACGAAGCCGGGGAAAACGCTGTCTATACGTTGAACGGCGAATCCTTTGAAGGCGGTTCGAACTTGGATCGCCTGTACGTCGGACCCATGCGCGATTACATGACCTGGACTCTGCGATTACCGTTGCGCGAAGACTTACAGTATCACGGAAAACGAATTCTGGATGAGCGCGAATACTTCACTTTTTTCCTTGCATCCGGAGAACTAGATGATCCAGCCACCGACCATTATCGGATATATCTCGATGGACGGAACCTCGAAGTGCGTCTGATCCATTTCACACTTCGGGAACTGACCGAGTCTTACAGCGGGAGGATTCACTATTCGGATTACCGTTCAGTGGAGGGCGTAAGGATTCCGTTTAGTATTTCCATTCAAGATTCATCTGCGATCTCCGCAGCTCACGAACAAGAATACGTGCATCGCATTGAGGTAGAGCACGCGCAGTGGGCTGACTAAAACAAGGATTAACCTGTTTACCCTTCTAAGCGGTTTTTCTCGGGGAGCACCCGGAGAATCGGGTAGCTCTCTGAACTATCAATCAAGGCCATAACCGGACCAGAAATAGGTTGATAGGGTACACTGCCAGATTAGGATTCCTTTCAATGGTACTGCTGAAATGGACGGTTCGGAATTGATTCAGAGTCTAGGGGAGCCGTCCGCCGCCTGGATGGGAAAGTGAAAGTGCTCGCATCCGGCTTCCCTATTCCTTCCGGAGAGGGCGTGACGGACAAATCAATCTGGATCGGTAAGATGCGGTGGGCCCCCAGGGAAGCCTTGTCAATGTGTCAAAGCCAGGTCATCCGCGCCTTCTATTCGCTTGTATGTCTCCTGGTCCTGCTCATCCCGGTATCGGGCAAAGCCGAATCAGAGGTTCATGACCTGCCGACCCTGCAGTATTTGAACCTGGCCTCTCTGGAGGGCAACGGCCCCACCAGCGCACTGCAGGCGCCGCATTCCTTTCACTCGTATCTGGACCGAGATAATCTATCTGTCGGGGAAATTCGCAACCTGCACGCCTCAAGATGGGAACTCAGCGAAAGAAAAGACATTAACCACGGTTACACCTCCGCAGTTCTCTGGATTCGCATCCTGGTGAACAACAACACCGAGTCGCCTCTCAAGGTCTTACTGGAGGAGGACTTCACTCTCATTCGCACTGTAGAGGCTTTCGTCTTTTCGCCAGAAAGAACAGGGGTGGTTGAGAAATCAAAGGTGGATAGGACCCTGAAGTTTGAGCAAAGACCGATAGTGTTCTCAAATCCCGTCATGCCGCTGACTATTCCGCCTGGCAGACATGCAATCTACGTGCGATTGGCCTCGGATATGGATATGATCGCCGCCATGCAGCTATGGGCGCCGAATGATTTTCAAGAGTCCACGATCCAGCGACAAATGATCTTTGGCATTCTGTATGGATCCATCCTGCTAATGGCGCTGTACAACGGCTTGCTCTGGCTTTCCTTGCGCGACAAAACTTACCTTTTCTATTCTCTCTACTGCCTTGCCTTCGAGTTCTATTTTCTGGCCTACTACGGTCATGGCGCGCAGTTTTTGTGGGGCGCGTGGCCGTGGTTCGAACAACGAGCCGTTCCAATAGTGATGTCCGTACACATCGGGCTGTTGGCATCCGAGTTCTTCCGACTATATCTTTCGGTCAACCGCACGACACCGGTTCAACTACGGATCGTTCGAGGCATACAGATCTTCAGTGTGGGACTGTTGGCAGCCAGCCTGCTACTACCGCCGGCCACCGTGATTCGAGTCTTTCCCCTGTATGCAATCTCTGGCATAGTCATCATGGCCGGCGTATCCATTACGCGCTACGTTCAGGGATTCAAACCGGCCAGCATCGCCATTGTTGCCTTTCTGATTCTATGGGTGGCCGGTATCTTTTCTTCTCTTCGGAGCCTGGGGGTAGTACCTTATAACAACGCTACCATGTACGGAGTGGCCTTTGGAAATGTGGCGGAGCTGTTGCTCCTTTCCCTGGGACTGGGATATCGTCTCAGGCGAATTAGGGCCGAGGGCCGGGTTGCGGGCGAACGAAGCCAGTCCCTGGTTCGCTTGCTGGAGGAGCTTCCCTATGCAGTGGTTCTGCGATACGAAAACGATCGCATCCTTGCCTATGCCAACCGGGCCGCCCGGGATCTGTATCCGAACCAGGAGATTCGAGACTGGAAAAGCGCCGGTATCCAGGCCTTTAGACAGGATAACGCTGATCGATGGATTGCCGTACATCATGCCCCGCTCCAGATAGAAGACCGGCAGGCGGAACTACAGATTCATTGGGAGGTTACAGCCGAAATGGAGGGCCGACTGGAACTGGAAGAAAAACATGCCCGCACGCTGGAAGCAAAGAGACAGGCTGACGAAAATCGAAAATCGCAGGATGAGTTTCTGCAATCCATGACCGTGGAGATCCGCCGTCCTATGGCCGCCGTTTTGCAAGCAGCGGATGTACTGCAATCGCTTGATGGAACCGACGAGCAGCAAAGCCTGGCCGGCATTCTACTGCGTAGCTCCAGTACGCTCGTGAACCTTCTGAATGATCTCGCCGATCTTTCGCGAATTGAATCCCGTGGACTACCCATCCACAAAATCCCCTTCAGTCCGCAGAGTCTGTTTCGGGATGCCTACCGTCTTTTTGAACCCAATGCACGAACCCGCGGCCTTCGACTTGAATTGCACTGTTCCGATGTTCCTGAGCTGATTCAAGACCCCGTGCGAATCAACCAGGTAATCAGCAACCTCTTGAACAATGCCATTAAGTTCAGCGAAACAGGAGCCATTGTTATTTCCGCAACATACGAAGAAGGCTGGCTGGAAGTGCGGATTAGCGACCAGGGCCCGGGCATAGCTATGGAGCTTCAGGACAAACTGTTCCAGAGATTCGAGCAGCTCCACTCGGCCACCTATAGAAGATTTGGCGGCACGGGCCTGGGATTGGCTATTTGCAAGGGTGTGGTGGAAGCGCTGGATGGAACCATTGGGTGCGAGAGCGAACCGGGTAAAGGCAGCACTTTCTGGTTTCGTCTACCCGCAGAACGCGTTGCCAGCGAAACCACCGAAAAAGAGGATTCGCAAGCTTCGGGATCGGGAATCAAAAAAGTCGGTCTTGCCATCTCCACGGACGACGCCTCAGCGATGCTGGAGCATCAAATCCGCCTGCAGGGCATGGAGATACTTCGACTGGACCCTCAGTATCCGGGGTTCAATGTCAGCGACCTGGATTTACTCATAGCGGAAAACCCTCCGCAGCCTTTGCCCCCCGACCTTCCGATCATCGCCTGGTCCATGACCGGAAGGACGGAGGAGGCCCTGGCAGATGCAGAGATAATACCCCCGATTTCCAGAGACGACCTGATCTCCACGATGCAGAAAGCGTTCAAAGGTCAGCAGGAGCGCAGAAATGGATAGTTCAGGCCTGCAATGGGAGGCCATGTTAGCCGGACTTATTTGCGGAGCCTGCATGATCCTGGTCGCTTACAATGCCTTCCTGGGCCTGTACACGCGCGAAAAGATCTACGTGAGCTTTTCCGGGCTTTCGGTGGCAGTTTTGCTATTCCAGCTTTCTTTTCTGGGACAGCTTACGGGGTTGCTTCCGAGCCAGATTACCGACGTTGCCATCCCCGTCAGTCTGCTTCTGGCCACCGGAGTCGCGGGCGCCGATTATCTGCGTCGTGTTCTTGTGGAGTCCGGGGCATTAAAGCAATCCCCGGCAATTAGCGCGCTGATAACAATTTCTTCCGTTCTTATTCTGGTTTTTACCTTTCGGCCCGATTGGTTTGGATCTTACGTCTATCTGCTGACTATGGTTCCCATTACCATTTTTGCCTATCTGGGCAGCCGGGCGCTTCGCCAGGGTTACCGCCCCGCCCTCGCAATATTGATCGGATTGTCCCTCTCGATGGTGGCGGGGATTCTACACCAGTTCCATGAATGGGAGATTCTGCCAGACCGTATAGCGCTTCGAGTGGCGCTGCCGCTGGGAGCTCTCTTTACCTTGTTGGCCTTTTCTATCGCACAGGGAATGCGCATTCGCAGTCTGGACCTGGAACGCCTGAGCGCCAGAAACAGAGAGTCCTTTCTGAAATCCCTGGTGCAGGCCACCCCCTTTCCCGTACTTGTTTTGCAGGAGCCGCTGGGAAAGCCTCTTTTGTGGAATCAAGAAGCCTCCAAAGTTTATGATGCAGGACCCGATTGGACGCTTCGCATGGATCCAGAAGCCAGCAAGGTATTGGAGCAAAGGCTCAAGGAAAGCGGCGAAATAGATCGCGAACTCTTCCATATCCAGAATAGGACCGGCCGGAACATGCAGGTCGCTCTATCCGTTCGCCGAACACGCTTTGCCGACCGCGATTGCTACCTGCATATTCATGTGGATCGGACCTCCGAGATAGAAACCAGCGAAGCCCTGGAAAAGGAACAACTTGCTCTGGAAAAAGCGGCGGCAGAAGCGGAATCCAGTACCCGTGCGCGGGATGACTTCATCGCGGCCATGAGCCATGAAATACGCACTCCAATGTCCGGCATCCTTTCGGCGGCAGAGCTACTCGAGGAATCCTACAAAAGCGAACCGATGGAGTCTCAAATAGTCCCGCCAGAGCCTGTGCTGTCTACACTGCAGCGAAACGCCTATAGACTACTTCAGTTACTGAACGACATCCTGGACTATGCTCGCATCGGCGCTGGAAGAATGGAGCCTTCGCCGCACCGTTTTCGCCTGGTGGAGTTCACCAAATCGACTATTGAACGATTGGAGCCCATGTTTCGACAGGCCAACGTCAAGATCCAATATGAGGCGCCGGAGAAGGATCAAGAGCTGCGAGCCGACAGCGCTGCCATTCGTCAGATCCTGGATCGACTATCCTTTTCGCTCCTCAGCAGCCGAAGGGACGGCACTTTGAAGGTCAGTCATTCCGTGGAACCCGGCATGATCCGCTTCCGGGTTCATGCCGAGGCCCGTAGCCTACTGGGGGCCGATCCAGACTTGTTGCGCCGAATTATGCAAAGCTCCAGCAGTTACCGGCCCCGTACAGCAAGGGAGCTGAGTCTCACCGTTGCTCGCGGGCTCTTGCGCATGCTAGGAGGGCAGCTTAACCTGGCAAAATCTACAAACTCTGAAGTTGAGCTGGAGCTGACCTTTCCGGCAGAAATCCTGGAAATCGTTCCCGAAGCCCGTAGCAAGAAGCCATCCATTCGCATCCTCCTGTTCGAGGACAATGAGGACAACGCCATTCTGATGCAGCGACTCTTGCAGAAGCGGGGTTACTCAATCAATGTGGCCGGCACGGCCCGCCAGGGGATTCAAATGGTAAAGGAAGAGAGTCCCGATCTGGTGTTGATGGATTTGCATCTTCCCGACATGGATGGGTTCCAGGCAACTCGGTCCTTGAAAGAGGTATACGGCGATAAGTGCCCGCCAGTGGCAGCCCTCAGTGCCAGCACGCTTGAACGGGATAAGCAAGAAGCGATGGAAACGGGTATGGTGGGTTTTCTCTCCAAACCGATTCAAAAAGAACAGTTCGAATCCCTGATCGGGGACCTCTTCAGCCAAAACTGACAGAACAAGAAAAGACGGTCCGATGTGCCAGAGACCCAATTACGGGTCATCCGTGCATATACACCTTTTTTTCTGGACGACTGAGCCGCTCTTTTTTTTGGTGCATATACACGTATCAAAGGAGCGACTTATGACTGATGTCTATATTTATGATCATGCCCGAACCCCCCGGGGAAAAGGGAAGAAACGAGGATCTCTGGCGCATGTGCATCCTCAAAACCTGGCTGCAGCCACGCTGAAAGCCCTGGAAAAGAAGAATAACCTGGATCCTTCCCTTGTGGAAGATGTAATCCTGGGTTGCGTTTCCCAGGTAAATGAGCAATCCAGCTGTATTGCTCGCTATGCCGTAATGGCAGCCCAATGGCCGGACAACGTCCCGGGCTATACCGTAAACCGATTCTGCGGTTCCGGTCTACAGGCCATCAACAACGGTGTGGGCGCCATTGCTTCCGGAATGTCCGATCTAATCGTGGCCGGCGGCGTGGAATCCATGAGTGCCGTAAAAATGGGCGCCGATATGGGCGACCTGGATATGAGCATCGGAAACCCGGTAATCGCAGAGCACTACAATCTGGTTCCCCAGGGAATCTCTGCCGACTTGATTGCTACTAAAGAGAAGTTCAGCCGCGAGGATGTGGACAAATTCGCAGTAGAATCCCAGCAGAGAGCTGATGCCGCCATCAAAGATGGACGATTCAAGAATGCCATCGTTCCGGTAGAAGGAAAAGACGGCAGCATGGTGGAACTGGACGAACACCCCAGAATCGAAAGCGACTTCGACTTCCTTTCCAACCTTCCAGCTGTGTTCAAGACAGTGGGAGAGAAGCAATTCGACCCAATCGCACTGAAGACCTATAAAGAATTCGATTCCATCAACCACGTACATACACTGGGGAACTCTTCCGGCGTTGTGGACGGAGCTGGCGTGGTGATGCTGGGTAGCGAAAAAGCCAAGGAATTTGGCCTGAAGCCTCGCGCTCGCATCGTTTCTATGGCTTCTTACGGATCCGAGCCTACCATCATGCTTACGGGCCCGGTACCGGCCGCCAGGAAAGCTCTGGATAAAGCAGGACTGAAGCCCGAAGACATCGATCTGTGGGAAATCAACGAAGCTTTCGCCGCTGTAGTTCTTTATGTAATGAAAGAACTAAACATTCCTCGCGACAAAGTGAACGTTAACGGTGGAGCTATCGCTCTGGGGCATCCTCTGGGAGGCACCGGCGCCATCATCCTGGGAACTCTGGTAGACGAACTGGAGCGACAGGAAAAGAAATATGGCCTGGCTACTCTTTGCATCGGTGGTGGTATGGGTATTGCTACCGTGATCGAAAGAGTTTAAACCCGAATATGAACGGGAGGAAGACTTCTGACTCCCGCGAACAGAGAACCGGGCATCCCTGGCGATGCCCGGCCTTCATTTTGAAAAATCGGATCCTCCCAGGGACAGAATCAAACTCTGATCGATGTACTTTTGAAAAGAGCATTAGCACGGAGCCAAAACGAAACCGATACGCCTGAAGAATACCATGTCTACGCAGCATCGAAATACAGAGGCCAGAAGCCGTAGCCGGGTTATTCCCCATGCGGAGCTGGAACCGCTGACCTACAAGATCGCGGCAGAATGCCTGTGTTTGAACCTGCGAAAGGCGTCTCGACTGATTACGCAGTACTATGATCAGATTCTTGAGCCTGCTGGCATTCGCTGCACACAGCTAACGATTCTGGCCGCGATTTCCCGAATCGGGAATCGGTCCCTGACCGACCTGGCCCAATCCCTGGCCATGGATCGGACCACGTTAACACGAAACCTGAAACCGCTGGAAAAGCACGGATGGGTGATCCGAGTAGATAGCCCCAACCATCGCATGCGAAACTATGCACTTTCCGACAGTGGTGAACAGGTACTCAAAGAAGCTGTGCCCTTGTGGCAGGAAGCTCAAAATTCCATCGTCGGCATGCTTGGCGATAGTCGACGTAAGCGGTTGTTTCAGCACCTTCTACGAGTCACCGCTGCGGGACGGAGAGCGATTAAAAAAGAAGAGCATGACTCGGAACTCGAGGATTAGCCGCCCCCGTCGGAACGGGAAGAATATCGGCCGACGCCGGTATCGATCCAGGACCCACACCCTCTCTAGGCGGATCGGACATTAGCTCAGTGATTCCTGGGCCGCATAATGGGATAGAATCCCATACCTCCTGATTACAGCCTTCATCCAGACTGTATCCCAATTATGTCCCTTTGCAAGTTGCATCGGCTTCTCGTTTGAGTAAGAATGACCAGATCCTTCTTCTGCCTTTTAAGAGTTTCCTGAAACGAGCTTCTTCAGGGGAACAGAGAATGACCTTTCCAGGATTTTTTCCAACTTTGCTTGCATTCGACAGAGTAGAATTGCAAATTTGGGGAACGGAACCGGTTGATAGATCGTCCAAGTGAAGATAGTGAAGTTATTTATCTGGAGAACTTTATGAGAATTCGAAACCTAACAATTGCCACCGCAGCGGCCCTCTTTTTGACCGGGGCCCTCTTTGGAGAAACCCTGTATGTAGTGAGCCCGGCTGCCAAACTACTCAAAGAACCCAAAATGAGTGCCAGTGGACCCGCTCTGAAACCTGGAACACAAGTGAACAGCAGCGGACAGCAGGGGATGTTTGTGCAGGTGCAGACGCCCATGGGATCCGGCTATGTTTCCAAGCTGTTCGTATCCAAGTATGCTCCTACCGGAAAGGTGGACACAACCAAGATCAAACTGAATCAGCAAGTAGCCACCCGGGACAAGGCTTCGGCCTACAGCGAAACGGCTGCGGCCCGTGGCTTTTCCACTGGCACAGATGAACGCTTCGATAATCCGGAAGCCTTTGATTTTGCCGAAGTAGACTGGATCGAGAAACAGAAACCGGATCAAAAACAAGTGGACATTTTTCTCCGCCAGGGAAAGCTCCATAAGTTTGGATCATGAGGTTTCATAGAAAAATAGAAAATAGCAGCAGAGCCCTGGTAAGTCGGTTTGCAGTTGCAGCCATTCTTCTCGGGCTCTTATCCGCCACGGCCCAGTGCACATCTCTCAGCCCCAAAGAAAGAGGACTGAGAGAGATTGCAGTGGGTCGTGCTCTTACCGCCCGGTTTGCCAAATCGGACGGAATCGTCAAAAATGCCCAGGCAACGTCCTATGTTTCCCTGGTTGGGCAAGCGGTTGTAGAAGCAGCCGGGCTTGCTGATCGGGATTTCCATTTCGCCATCTTGAATACGGACCGAGAAGTTTCCGTAGCCGGCCCCGGCGGTTATGTCCTGATCAGCAAAGGATACATCAAGAGCCTTTCCTCGGAAGCCGAACTTGCAGCGGTCCTGGCTCGAGAGATAGCTCATATTGCCATGAACCACTACGACGACGGAGTCCTCACGGATGGCTCACTCATTGAAACATCCGAGTCCGGTTCTGAAGAGCTTTTTGAGCAAATCAACGACGGCGAACGACCCGCCGAGCAGGTATATGAAGCGGATGCGGCGGCAGCCGTGTATCTGGCCACCGTAGGGTATGATCCCTCAGCCCTGGTCAGCATCTTGAGCAAAGGAGTTCCGCAAAAGAATGCGCCGGCTGCGGAACGGCAGGAAAAGGTGAAGACCCTCATTCAGCAAAATGGCCTGTCCGGCCAACAGACCAACGCAGCTCGATTCAAGGCCAGCACAAGAGGTCTGTAATATGCTAAAAAACAAGAAGGTCTGGTTTGCTATCCTGACCGTTGTTCCCATTGCGCTTGTACTGATTCTGCATGCTGCGGGAGCACTGGCCAGGGTCGAAAACCGGCTCACCGACTTTCGCTACATTTATTTCAATCCCGGACATTCGTTCAGCGAAGAAATCCTGCTTCTGGAGATCGATGAACAATCACTTCAGAAGCTGGGTCAGGATCCCATCTATGGTCGCTGGCCCTGGAAACGAAACGCTTACGTTCCACTATTGGAGTTCGTTGCCCAGTTTGGAGCCCAAAAGATTCTATTCGACGTAACCTTCTTCGAAGAAAGTCCGGAAGACGAGGCCCTGGCCGCAGTAGGCGAGGCAATACCGATTATTTCGCATGCGTTGAACTTTAGAAACGAGGAATTGATAGAGACCCCGGCCGTCCTGCCGGATGCGGTGCGCGCTCAGGCCATTCCCTACGAAGGCCCGGAGAATGTCTCTCTGGGCTACAACAAGGTAATCTATCCAGCCCGAGAAATACTGGCCACTTTGCCGGCGGCGCATTCCGTTACCTTTCATCCAGATCCAGATGGCGTGGCGCGGCGATCCCGCCATTTATTCAGGTACCGCGATGAATACTATCCTTCGCTTTCGCTGGCTGCGGTGGCGCCGCTAATCGGTCTTCAGTCCGTGAGCTACAAAGGACAGAACCTGATTCTGAATACTGCAGAAGGCGAGCGCAAGGTGCCGGTAGAGGATGGCGCTGTACGCTTTCACTATTATCCGGAATCCGAACTCTACAACAACATGAAGCGGTATTCCATCACTTCATTGATTGAAACAAAGATTGCCATCGACAAGGGCGAATTCGAATCCCTGGAAGACTTGAAGTTTAATCCTCTAGAACTCCAGGGAAAGACGGTCATCATTGGGGCCACGGCAGCAGCCACGCATGACGTAAAGACAACGCCCTATGGAAGTATGCCCGGGGTTTTTCTCCATGCCATACTTGCCTCGAACATTTTGCAGAACCACTTCCTGCAGGTAATGAGTCCCTGGTTCGCGCTGGTAGCCCTGATCCTTCTCGTTCCGGTAGCCAACTACCTGGTAATCTATACACACGGCCTGGCGGGACGCGTTATCTTTCCGGCTTTGATGCTTCTTGTTATCGCCGCCATATCAATCGTAGCGTTTCAGTTCTTTGACACGCTAATTCCCATGGCCGGTTTCTTGATCGGTTTCCCTCTGGCGTTCAGTGGATCGGTGGCTTACCTGAGCTTCACGGAAGGTCTGGAGAAGCGAAAATTCAAGTCCGCCATGTCCAAGTATCTGTCTCCCGCGGTTCTGGAAGACGTGATGAAGCGGGGGCAACTTCAGGCTGAGATCGGCGAGCGCAAGAACATGACCGTAATGTTTACCGACATTCGCTCGTTTACTACGATGGCCGAAGGAATGGACCCGGCCACCGTAGTACACATCCTGAACGAATACCTGGATCGAATGGTACACGTGGTATTCGACGAAGAAGGCACTCTGGATAAGTACATTGGCGATGCTATCATGGCGTTCTGGAATGCTCCGCTGAATCAGCCGGATCATGCCACCCGGGCGGTACGTACCGGACTCGGGATGCTTCATGAGCTTCACATATTACACCAGCGGTGGGCCCAGGAAGGAGCTCCGCTTCTGCGAATGGGTGTGGGCATTCATACCGGCGAAATGATCGTAGGTAATATTGGCTCCAATCAGCGGCTGGATTACACAGTGATTGGCGACAACGTGAACCTTGGTTCCAGGCTGGAAGGCATCACCAAGACGTATGGCGTGGATATGCTGATCAGCGAAGCCACCTACAAGGCCATGGTGGCCGAAGAAAGCGAAACGCTACCCTGCCGCTTGATCGATCTTGTCGCGGTGAAAGGTAAGTCCATCCCCATTGCCGTCTATGAACCTCTGCCGGCCGAGGGCGGACAGCGGGTTAAGTCCATGAACAATTCGGTGTATGCCGCAAAGTTCAATGAAGCCTTTGACCATTACAGAAACCGTCGATGGGACGAAGCCATTGCGCTGTATGAGAGCTTTCTGGCGGATGCCTCGGAGGATTTGCCAAGGCCAGGCCCGGATCATCCCTCTACTCTGATGATCGAACGCTGTAAACAGTACAAAGCGAGTCCTCCCCCGGATAACTGGGATGGATCATTCGTAATGACCGCAAAGTAGAGATTTGCGAAAGCGAACATCGGTAGCTTTGCGCGTACCGCCGAATTGACCAATTTGTTCACAACGCCCCCGAGTGTCGGGGGTGATGTCACAGAGCCTGGACAAACATTCCCTTCGAATATCTAGTAGCCGCACTCGTGAAGACAGTTCTGTCCAGGCTACCAAAGACGTCCGGAACGGAAGTGTACTTTTCGCATACCTGACATGAACAAAAGAGCATCGAGGTGGACGCAGTCTTGCCGGCGGTTTTTCTGGCTCCGTGGACTCTTCGTGTTGTTCTGTGAGCCCCGGTATTATTGTGTCCCGGTATTCGCTGGTATTTCGCTTGTTGCTCTACATTTTCGCAGGGGTGAACGTATTTTCGATGGCAGGTTGCAAAGCAAACCTTTGCCGTGCGGAAGATCCATCCTGCGATGCCATCTCTGCGGTCTTACTGGCCAGTTCGATTCAGTGTACGTACAGAAGCTCCTGGTCAAAGATAGGCAGCACGGAAGGAAATCCCGATGGTCTTGTAGCTGTCACTTTTTCCTCCATAGTACAGGGACCCGATGGGGCCCTGTACGCCGGCGGCGAAGCATCCAACGGAAATGATGCCGCCGTGGTTATGCGAAGCGACGACAATGGCGCAAACTGGGTCACGGAATGGCTCCATCAGCCGACAGTGAACCCGGCTGCGATTACGCAGATGTTCAGGGCCGCGGATGGCAGTCTCCTGGCCATTGGCAACCACAATCCGGACAGCACAAACACAGAGGTCTTCGTGGCTCGTAAACCGCCCGGCGGATCCTTCAGCATCGTTTCCGCTTATGAACGACAGAATACGCATGTGAGCCGAGCGTTAAATGCGACTCTGAGTTCCACAGGTACCATTTATGCTGTCGGCAACGCGGCGGATGCGGTGGACATTGCCGGGATCGTACTGAGCTCCGGTGGCGATTACAGCACTCTGAATGCAAGGACTCTTCTGAACGACGGAGCCAACCCTGTTCTATTCTCCGCTGCCTTTCCCGATTCCGATGCATCAATTAGCGTTGCTGGCTTTATTGACCTCGGAGCTTCCAAGGATTTTACGGTGGGTATTTCGGAAAGTAATGGCACTTACACAACCATTGTCCGGGACACGCTGAACTGTTGCCTGGGAGATCCGGAGCTTCATGATCCCACCGGTCTTTATCGGTTGTCCAACGGTAACCTGATCATGGGCCTCACTCCCGGAACCAGCCTTGCGGACATTCGCGCCACGGTTATGGAGATTGCTCCCAATGGCAGCTATTTCAGGACAGAGGTGAGCCCGGCTGCAGGCGCTGCAACAAGCCTGAAGATACACGGAAACTCTCAAGTAGTGTCGCAATTCCTTCCGTCGGGAGCCACAGGCACAGCTCAGGTAAGCATTCGCAAACCGGGCGAATCTGGATTTACTGTGAGTTTTCCAGCAAATACAGATGGAATCATTCTGAATGATGCGCCGGAAGAATCGATTCGTCTGGTGGAAACCCATCTACTGGACAACGGAGATCTGGTGATGCCATTGCCGATTCACAACAGCATTGTGGCATCAGAGCCGGCCTGGTTCTACAGGCTTTCCTGCCGTTAGACGGTGAATTGCACTAATCGGATTTGGCAGGTCTTTTGATCTGTGCCCTGGTTCGGCAATCCCGCAACCCCAGGATGCACGCATCCTGAATCCAGGAAAGTTCTTAGCACATCAGCGTCCTCGGACGGGCTCCGGTAGTTCCAGCTGCGCATATTTCTGAACTCCATTTCGGCGAAACCATCCACGATTGGTTTCGATTGCATAGAGCGCAGGCTCCGGCGAAACATAGATGGCTTTTCCATCATCCGGATGCATACTGAAATAATCGATTAGAAATCCCTGTTCGTCAAAGAAGGCCACATCGAGCGCAAGAGGGGTGTCCTTCATGTAGAAGCCGACCTTTTCTGACGCCGGAAAAGCAAAGAGCATTCCGTGATTTTCGGGCATGCTTTCTCTTCCCTTCAGCCCGGCGGTTCGGCTATCCGGATCGGCGGCAATCTCTACCGTTAGCGGCTGCCCGCCAATGCGAATCTCCATGGTTGGTAGCTGGCCCGGAAGGTTTCTATCGCATCCCGCAAGTAGCATTGCCGATAGCGCCAGCGCCGAACCCAGAAAGGCTTGGGCCAACCAGGAACGCTGCAAACTCAGGGCTCGCGCGGAGCGCTGGCGAAACAGCGCAGCCCGGATGGTATGGATAGTATGGATAGTCCGGAACGTCTGGATGGTCTTAACGCACAATGGAAAAGGCCGATTTCCGATGACTCTGGTTAGTCGAAAATGCATCATCTTTGAAATAAGCCCCGGCGTTTAACGCTATCCATGCCGGGGCCGAATAATACTCTAACGAGTGTCCGAAATCAATGGTATCCCGCCGATAGGGCCGTGCGACTCATCATTGAAAACGGATGGAGATCTCACCGCGCTTCGCTTCGGTTACGATCAGCTTTTTTTTGGCCACAATCTGAAATATCTTCGGGTTCTGAGCGTAATAGGCCATAGTGTCGCGCAAGGCGAAAACTCGACCCGGATAGGTTACTTCCCAGACGGTTTCATTCTGCGAAGAGCGGATTTCATTGATTCCCTTTACTGCAGTCTTGATCTGCAGATCGTCCCGGAAAATGCCCGCTTCGTCAAAGCTCAGGCCCTGGATTTTCATCAGTATAATGTTGTTCCGAGTGATGGAACCCCATCGGCTTTGAAGCCGGCTATGCACGAATTGAGCCAGTCCGGATAAACGACGATTCGGTTCGGCACCCACGGCAAATCGTTCCATGGCGGCCCGGGCCGCCGCAAGATCCGTGGTTTGCGCTCCGTTCTCCACCTTGCTGAATTCGCCCAGGACTTCGCCACGACCCCAGAGAGTAACTATGGCAACGTTTCCGGTAGCTTTGTAAGACTTGAAATGTTGTCCCAGGGTTGCAATGTTCTGGGCATTCGCCTCAATGTTTCCGATGACGAGCACATCCGCTTCCGCTTTTGCGGCCTCATCCAGCAGACGGGCGGGAACGTCGTTAGGATTGGAAGAAATCAACGCTTCGTTTAGACCGGCCGTATTGATTCGCGATACATCTACGATATTGTAGCCCTTTTGCACCAGTGCATCGCGCAAAGCGCTGGCAGCCTGAGCATTACGCGAATTAAAGCTTTCCACACGTCGGGGCTGTCCAGCCAGATTATACTCTTCCCGAATCAATACCAGGATCCGCGGATTGCCGGCCAGTTTCTGCATCAGATTGATCTGGTTGTTGATGTCCGATGCGCTAACTTCGAAGCGGAAAAATGCGCGCAGCATTTTGATTGTATCCAGGTTATAGGTTTCCTGCTCGATCAGGCTATCGTTGCGACAGATCCCTCTGGCTTTTGTAAAGATCTCGAAACCCAGGGATTGACCATCTCCTGTTCCGCTGGATTGAGCAATTTCTTCGCCAATACATTTCTCCACAGCTTTGCGGCAGGCATCTTCTTTGGCCTTGTCCAGGGCCGAAGCCGTACTGGTGTATATGGGCGCCTCACCGTAAACGGTGATTTCTCCCCGCAGACAGGCCTCCCGAAAATCCCCGGAGAGGCCGGAATCGTCCCGGCTGGAAGAGCCGCAGCAGCTCACCACAAAAGAAGCCAACAGAATGGAAAGGGCCGCCGACAGGAAAGCCCCGAAATGGAACCTGCGCCGGGAGCCAGGTAGTTTTGAATCCATAAATGCCATACTTATTAGAGGCGAAGGGCCGCTTCCGGGTCAAGTATATACATTTTTTTCTTATGCTTTGGCAACTCTTTCCGATGGGTGTAGCGATGATCTTCCCGGCTCTTGAAAAAACTCTGCGAGAGCAGTCCAGGCTTCTAAAGGAAGCTCTGTCCATCGAAAAGGACAAGGGACGGGCTATTGCGGAAGCAAACGGCAAAAAGCTCAGGGAGCTGAGCGACCGCCTGGAAACCATTGTTGCGGCAATGGAAACGGCGGAAAATGAGCGGATCTTAAGCTGTCGTCGCCTGCAGAAGCAGCGACCGGACCTATTCGATGGAAAGAGCGATCTGCGAGCCAGCGATCTGATGCATGCCCTGGATCTCCTTTCAGATCAAGGAGTGCCTGTGGAGCAGGAAAGAGATCTACTCTCCCTTCTGCTTCTGGATTTGCGCAAGCTACAAACCCTGAATCAAGAAAATCAAAATGCCCTGGAAAGGGCCAGTACCAACCTGAATTCCGTTCTGGAACATGCTTCCGGAAAGGATAAGATGTACAGTCCCGCAGGCTCCGATAAAAAGAAATCGGACAGCCCTTCACTCATTCTAAACGCCACTGTATGATTTACCTCATACGGTAACTTCGCTTCACCGGACAAAACCGGCGGGCGTTTCTTTTTTCAATTCCTGTATTCACATTCGCCACCGCAAAGCCCGGCAGCTTCCTGGCTGGTATTTGCGCCGACGCCGTTGATCCTCTTGCCTCCTTTCGAACTATTCGGCATTCGCTCCTGCGGCGCTCATTGCCCTTCTGCCTCCCATCGAGCTCTCCGCTCCATCGACTTTTGTCCCATAGCGGTAGCCTGGCTACGCCGGTACCAACACTGCCGACTCCGACTCATTATGTCGCTTCTAGATGAGCCAGGCACTCTCTAGCAAGGCCCGGTGCGGTTTCGTTCGCAGAAGTTGATTCGCGTTACAGGCCGACCCTCTAACTTCACCCAAGCTCTGCAGCGCCCTCCTCAAGTGAATTGGCGCTTTCTAAGCCCGAAAGCCAGCGGAATCCGGTTTTTTCTCATCCTTTTGCAATAGCTACCGAGAAGATAAAAGGAGGCTTCTATGAGCTCAACATTTGGCGGTTTTGAAATAGCGAAGCGTGGACTCAATGTTCACCAGACAGCCATTCAAACAACCGGTCATAACATTGCGAACGCGGACAACGAAAACTATTCCAGACAAAGAGTTAATCTGGAAAGCATGGATCCGTTGTATGCGCCGGCGCTCAATCGCGCCAATGTGAAAGGACAGCAGGGTCAGGGTGTCCAAATCGCTTCCATCGAGCGAATTCGCAATACATTCTATGATGATCAAATCGCAGACGCAAACAATGTAAAAAACTACTGGGGCGCCTCCTCCGATTATCTGCAACAGATTGAGCGAATCTTTAACGAGCCTTCCGACAACTCACTCCGAACCCTGGGCGATAAGTTCTGGCAGAGCTGGCAGGAACTCTCCACGTATCCTTCCGATCGGGCTCACCGGGAAGTGGTGCTGGAAAGGGGAAATGCGCTTACCACCCGGATGTCAGATATTTACAACAAGCTCACAGATCTGCGTCACCGAGCGAACCGGGAGGTGATCGCTGACGTTCGCACCATCAACTCATTGGCATCCGATATTCGAGACCTAAACGAAAGAATCCTAAAACTCCAGGCTCTGGGCGATCAGCCCAACGACCTGATGGACCGCCGGGATGCGGCCATAGAAAAGCTTTCGGGAATCGCCAATATACGCATTGGGCGCGGCGATAAAGACGAAATGATCGTATTCATAGGCGAGCAGGCGCTGGTACAGGGCGAGATTCAGCGAAAGCTAAAGACCGAGCCGGACGCTACCAATGACGGTATGGCAAAGATCCTCTGGGAGCATAATGACAAAGAGCTGATTTTGAGCGGAGGCCATTTGTTTGGCCTGATGCAGATGCGCGATGACGCCATTGTTGAAAGAATCAACAATGTGGATGAGTTCGCTCTGAACATTGCGGACGTGGTCAATGAAATCCACAAGGATGGATTTGGGCTCAACGGCGAGACGAACAAGAACTTCTTCGACGTTCGGAACCTCAGCGGTAACTCAAGGGGTATCTATGATCTGGGACCCCAGGCCGCTAACTATGATCTCAACCAGGATGGGACCGCAGAAGTAACGGCCATCTTTCGAGTGTCGGGCTCCAACACCGTGGATCCGTCCAAGCCTGTGGGCGTGGACGGAACCATGACGTTCTACAAGAACGATGGAAATAGTACGCCGGTATTGGTAGACTATTCAGCAGACGACACGTTAAATTCCATCATCAAGCGAATCAATGACCAGGATGCCGGCGTGGTGGCCTATATGACCCACGACAACCAGTTGGCCTTGAAAGGTACCACAGCGGAGGATGATCGCCGCACGAATTTCATGATTCGTCACCTGGAAGACTCCGGAGAACTTCTGGCAGGCTATACAGGCATCCTGAACGCTTCCGGGCCGCAGGGCGCCTTCGATTTCCGCCGAATCGACGAAATATCCAAATTGCGCGCTCCTTTGCAGGATATTACACTTACCCCTATATACCACCCCTCCGCCTATGTGAAGGTCTCCGAAGAGATCCTCAGAGATCCCGCTTCCCTGGCGGCGGCTCGGGGCAAAGACGTGGGCGGCACCGGCGACTATAATCAGTCCAACGGTTCCGCAGATGGTAGCAATGCCCTTCTGATCGCCGAATCCCTTAAACAGGGAAAGAATATGATCGGTCATTCGGACAATGCAGAAGAGTTCTACAACGCTGTGATTTCCAAACTGGGAACGGAAAGCCGCACCGCCGAAGACGCCATTCAGCGGCATGAAGACAATCTGCTTTCGCTCAAGAATCTGCGTCAAAGTGTTATGGGAGTAAGTCTGGATGAGGAAATGTCCAATATGGTGCAATTCCAGCATTCCTATAACGCCGCAGCAAAAATACTGAACAGCATGGATCAGATGCTGGATGTGATAATCAATCGCCTGGGAGCTTGATTGGTAAACGAATAACATAGAAGGAGCTGCCCTCAGCTTTCCAATGAAGCCAGGAAAGGCCCCGAAAGGGCCTCAAACAGGAAGCAATGGAGGCAGCTGGAAACCGGGAATGGAGATAAGACAATGATGCGAACTACAGGAATCATGCAGAACAACTCCCTTGTTCGAAATCTGGAAAGACACAAGTACGAAATGGACAAGGTGCAAAATCAACTGGCCACCGGTCAGCGGATCAGCCGGCCCGGAGACGATCCGTCTGCGGCAACGAATCAAATGTACTATCGGAGCCGCGTAAACGAGCTGGATCAATTCGCGCAGAATATTGAAGCCGGAAAGTCACGCTTAAACCATATGGACGGCGAACTCAGTCGAGTCACCGAAATCATTCACAGGGTACGTCAGCTGGCCGTGCAGGCATCTAACGGAATCTACCAGGGCGATAGCGGATTTGAACTGAAAAATGCCATCGCAAAAGAGATTGATCAGCACCTTCGGGCGCTCATCGACATTGGCAATGGACGGGATGCCACGGGCCGGCCGCTTTTCGGAGGTCATGAAGTTGACCGCCCTCCTTTCGAACCGATCTTGAGTTCCATTCGCGGACTGCAGGGAATTCAGCTGGAGAATCAGATCGTGGGCGTGGAGTACCGGGGCGATAACGGGAAGCGACTCACCGAGGTAGAGCGTAGTCAGTACATCGATGTGAATCTTCCCGGAAACCAGGCGTTCTGGGGAACGAATATGACCGTAACCGGAGCGGTGGACAACTCGGGATACATTAGCACCACCGATCAGTCCTTCAAGATCGACGGCGTGGAGATTCGCGTGGCCGCTGGCGACACCATCGACGATATCATCGATAAGATCAACCAGTCAGGGATTGAAGTTAAGGCCTCCAAGATCGGCCAGGACTATGTAAGCCTGAGCACCACGGAGCCGCATCAGATCTGGTTAGAGGATATGGAAGGCAGTACAGTGCTCAGAGATATCGGGCTCATCAGTTCCGATAAATCCGAACCGCCCAACAACTTTGCCGAAACGGCACGAATCAGCGGACAATCCGTTTTCGACGTTCTAATCAAGTTCAGAGACGATTTGATTGCCGGCGATCAGCTGGAGATTTCGGGCCGCGATCTGGGAAACCTGGACTCGGCGTTGGAGAATGTGCTTCGGTTCCGGGCCGAAGTAGGCGCCAAGCAGAATCGTATGGAAGAACACACCAAAAGGGTGGCCTGGGATAAGACCTACATGACCGAGCTGCTGGCCGAGTCGGAAGGGATTGACGTGGCGGAATCCATCATGAATTTGAAATGGTTGGAATCCGTGCATCAGTACGCTCTGAACGTGGGCGCCCGCGTAATCAAGCCCACCCTGGTAGATTTCATCCGATAACTATATGCCCCAATTAGAAACGAAACCATTTGGATCGATTGAGGTGGAGGAGAGTAGCCTTCTGGACTTTCCGGAAGGTATTCTGGGATTTGGGGACTATCACAAATTTGCCATCCTGGAAGAAAAAGAAGGTCCGTTTCACTGGCTACAGAGCGCCGACGAACCGGGCCTGGCATTCATAATCCTCAAGCCGGAACTCATTCTAAAGGACTACGAGCCTTCGGTGCTGACCATGGAATTGCAAAGTCTCCAGGTGCAAAGCATCCAGGAATGTGAAACCTATCTGATCGTCACTATTCCCGGCGAGCAACCAGAGAAAATGACGGCCAATCTACAGGGACCTATCCTGGTGAATCGGAAAACCAGGGTGGCCCGACAGGTAATCTCCATGAACGAGAATCATCTTGTGCGGGTTCCCATCTTGGAGCTTCTGGAGGCCTGATTTGCTCGTACTAGCCAGGAAAATCAACGAATCCATAATGATAGGCGACGATATCGAGATCGTCGTTGTGGATATCAAGGGCGATCAGGTAAAGCTGGGCATCCGTGCTCCAAAGAATGTAGCCATCCATCGCACGGAGATCTATACAGAGATTCAGGAGCAGAATAAAGAGGCGGCCCAATCCGTTACTCCGGATAAGCTCCGCGATCTTCAGAAACTCCTGGGCAAAGAAAAGAAAACCGAAGAAAAGCCGGAATCGAAGGATTCGTGAAACCGTTTGGTCTGTCTCTCTGCATTGTTCTGGCGCTAGCCCCTGGCACATTTCGACCCGGTTCTGCGGCCCCTTACCCTCCTGGACTGAGCGAGTTTGATCTGCGAATCACAAACCGGAGATTTGTTTCTCACATAGTGTTCGAAGTAATCGAAAGTCGAAATGCCATTACCCTGATTCTCAGTCATGGTCCTAATTATAATGCTTACAAGGCTGTACCGCACTCCGTCCACTTTTTCTGTGGCTCCGGCACACAATGCTTGCAGCTATCGCGACGAATTGACAGACATCTAAGGAGCGGCTATAATCTGGGAATTAATCTGCAAGGTTCCCGAATTCGCCGACTGGAGTTTTTAAGACCCGAATGAGTTCCGCCACGACTACAGATCAGATTTCGAGTACATTGAGATACCTTGTTCGGCCTGTGCCGGTACAGTACGAACCGCTCTTTCGAAGATTCGAAAAGAGCCTGGAAAGACTGGTGGCCCTGGTTTCCGGACCTTTACTCGCTGCTGGAATTCTTTATTCAGGACTGCATAACCAGAAGCCGATCGCCTGGGTGTTGGGGTGGTCCCTGGCCGTTCTTCTGCCCTGTGTGGCTCTGTATATGATTCGCGTCGCCCATCGGCACCAGTCCTACTACTACAATACCGGCAATGCACTCATCCTGATAGCGCTTCTGGCGGCCTATCATTTCCTGGGCTTCCAGGGCAGTTCCATAAGCATTCCTTTTCTAATGATCTGCTGGATCCTTCTGATGCAGATTCCACGCCCAGGCCGATTCAAAGCGCTTACAGTCGCTTTGCTCATTGTTCTGATTTCGATTTATGAGCTGGTTTATTATCAGCCATTGTTCAACGCCGACCAATCCTCGCTGTTGCTTTTTCTTTCCGGTGCAGTGCTGCTTCTGCATGTTTTCGTTAACTATTTGATCCTCAGATTCGTGGAGCTCGAACAACATCGAATTCGGGAAGGAAATGAACTGGACCTGGCCAGGCGAGTGCACGAAAGCCTCTTTCCGTCCTTCTCAGGAAATGAACGGATAAAGATATACAAGTTTCACTTACCGGAAAACCAAATAGGTGGCGACTTCTATGACCTGGTTTTCATGCGGGAAGGGAACCTGGGCATCTTCTTGAGCGACATTAGCGGTCACGGAATTTCCAGCGCGATGATGTCCACAGCAATGAAGGTTGTGCTCAATCGTATTCCCTATAGAAACCGGCTTTCTCCGTCAGCGCTTCTGACAGCGCTGGACAAAACCATGGCCGAGTCCTACGAGAGCCATCATGCTACCGGAGTGTATATTTACTTCGATTTCCTGAGCTCCAGGGTGTTGCTGGCCAATGCAGGACATCCACCCGTTTTGTTGGGTCGCCGTGGTCATGCCTTCAAGGAAATCGAAACCTCGGGCAGCCTGATGGGTATGGGCATTCGCGAGCCCACAGCCGAGGAGGTAGAAGCAAAGATGGAAAAAGGGGATCGCTATCTGTTGTACACAGACGGCCTTCTGGAATACGAGACCGTGAATGGTACCATCACCTTCGTTGAGGATCTGGAAGCAATGCTGGGTCCCATGCACCACCTGGACTCCGAGTCTTTGCTACAGAAACTGATCCAACAAATCCGAGCTCTGCCCGATTTCCTGCGATTTCGCGATGATGTACTGGTACTGATTGCAGAAGTGCAGTAGAACCCGCCCGGCTGGGCCGTCCGTCCTCTAGCCTCTGACCTCAATGGTCAGAACCTCAATAGCCGGGGAGGATGCGCTTCCCTCCGAAAAGACTCCAGAAGCTCCCTGGATGCGATGCTTCCAGGCCCTGCCTGATTAATCGGCGGAACCCGGGGGCAAGACTCTGCAGGTTCCTTTGCTTATCAGTTTTCCTTTCTGATTGGTCCACTGGATACGCATTTCCACAGCTTTGATTTTCTGGATTTTCTTCGTTACCTCTACAGAGCAGGTTATCGTGTCGCCGGGATACACCGGACTCCTGTATTTCTGCGTAACCTCCAGCGCCACGGTTCCCAGACCGGGAAGTTTCATTCCCAGAACCGGCGCCAGCAGCGACCCGGCCAGCCCTCCATGGGCAATCCTGGTCTTGAAGCTGGTAGTCTTCGCGTACTCCTCATCTACATGGACCGGATTAAAATCTCCAGAAATGCCCGCGTATAGATAGATGTCGGATTCGCTTATGGTTTTCGTAAAGGAAGCTTCGTCGCCGATCTGAATTTCTTCAAATGTCTTGCCTTTCTGATACATGGTGTCCTCCTGTTGCTGTGGAACGACTGCACATTATATTTCTGCGTCATATGATTTCCGGTCTATTCATTCTGGCTCTGCCTTTTGTAATCATTATCTCGCAAGGAATTCGGGATTACCAGGATCTATTCTCTTTCCTGATTCGTCAGTTGCCGGTAATCCTGGGCTGGATCGTCGCTATCATTGTATCGGCCACGTTGGGGATCCGGCATGCCAGAAGAAAATTCTGGGACGGGGTGGTCAGTCGTTATATGGAAATGGATACTACCACTCTGGACCTGCATGCCGAAAGAAGAACCCTACTCAGGCTGTTTCTAAAATGGGGCCGCTGCTTTCGATGTCTGGCATTCTGGTACGGGGGATTCTTTTCCATCCTCTGCTGGGTTTTTTCCATCTATGAATGGTCGTTGATTGCAGGCACGATAATCATTCTCTATTTGTTCATCGTAGGCGCTTCCCTTTCGGCCGCGCTGGCTGCCCTGTTCTTGCTATTTTCCTACACAAAACACCGAGAAGATCCTTCCCAGGACTTCTTCAGTTGAAATATTCCCGGTAAGCTCACCACAATGATGCAAAGCCTGGTCCAATTCCAGAGCGCAAATCTCTGCCGGCGCGTCCTGTTGCCAGAGCTCCAGTAGTTTCTCCAGGGCCTCATCCATTCGCTGAAAATGATACCGGTGACGTTCCTCCAAAAAGAAGGGATCCACAGACTCCGTTTCTTCTTTGATAAAAACCGACAACGCCTCGCGCAACTCCTTCAGACCTTCGCCGGTCTTACAGGACACAGGATAGATTCGATCCGCGGAATTCATGCGAACGTGGCTTTCCCAGGCTGTCAGTCTTTCCGGGTCTACAAGGTCCGCCTTGTTCAGGATATGCCACACCGGTGGCGCAGGGAATTCGGGCTCGGGGTATGGTTCACGATTCAAATCACAAACATGAAATATGATAGCGCTTCGCTCCATCTGCTGCCTGGATCTTCGCACACCCTCTTGTTCCACCAGGTCCTGGGATTCCCGTAAACCCGCCGTATCGACGAAGCGAACCGCGATTCCGGTCAGCTCGATCTCTTCGCTTACAAAGTCCCGAGTGGTGCCTTCGATTTCAGAAACAATGCTTCTTTCCCAGCCGAGAATCTGATTCAGTAGCGATGATTTTCCAGCGTTGGGCACTCCGGACAAGGCAACCTGAACCCCATCGCTGATTCGCGAGGAACTTCGGGACCGTTCCAGTATGTCGGCAATACGACGACGCAAATCCAGAACCCGCTCGATCGTCTCTTCGCGGCTTTCGAATGTCAGGTCCTCCGTTGAGAAATCTACTTCCGCTTCTGTTTCGGCTTTGAGGTGAATGAGCGCCGAGCGAAAACGGGATATCATTCGAGTGAGTTCACCGTCATAGAGCCTACGACTGGCATGAAGTTCGAATACACTTCTTGCATCAATGATTCGGCGCACTCCCTCAGCCTTCAGAAGATCCAATTTACCGTTTTGAAATGCGCGCCGGGTGAACTCTCCGGGATCCGCCGGACGAATCTTCAGATGATCGCATGCCGCGAGGATAAAATGGCGAGCTATAACCGGGTTGCCGTGTAGCGTAACTTCCAGGGTGTCTTCGCCGGTATAGGAGGCAGGGCCCCGAAAAAAAAGGAACAGTCCGTCATCCAGTATGGCGGGGGCGGAATTCTCGCTTTCGGCCCCCCGGCCGTCTTTTTTGTCCATTGCCTGGTGCGATTCTGCATTGGATCCTGCATCGATTGCTCGGTCAAATTCTGCGCTGGATTCCGGGTCAAATACGCGGACCGACTCCGTACTCCTAGGATCCAAAACGCTGGCGGATGCTGAATTGGACTCTGAGTCCAATCCGCTCGCCCATTCGCTGTTGGCTTCCATGGAGGAAGCATTGGTTAAAGGACGCTCCAGCACGAAGCACCGATAAGCTTTACCGGTTTGCAGTGTCCGAGCAGATTCTGGCGAGTAAGAACGGCCCGAGCCATCAAGAAAAAAGGCCTCAATTACCTTATGGCAAAGAGGCCCGGAGAAGCGCACCAGCGCGATGGCCCCTCGTCCCGGGGCGCTAGAGAGCGCTACAATCGTATCTTCGATTATTCTTCTCCTTCGTCCTCGTAGTACTCCTCTTCGTAGTACTCTTCTTCTACGTCGTCCCCTTCGGAACGTAGAACTACGACCCTGACCCTTTTGTACAGGCCGTTGCCTTCGGAACGAGTGGTCACTCGATCATCTTCTTCAAGAGTCAAATGCACAATCCGTCGTTCATAAGGATTCATACTTTCAAGCAGCACCGAACGACCGGATTTGGCTACACGATCGGCCACAGATTTAGCCAGTTTGTTCAGCTTCTTTTTTCGCCGCTCTCTATAACGGGCCACATCTACAAGGATCCGCTTCTTCTTTGTAAGCTCCGGAGTTACCAGGAGATTCAGCAGGAACTGCAGCGCATCCAGGGTCTTTCCCTGCCGTCCGATCAAAATACCGGAATCTTCGGACTCCACGTGAATGATATAGTTTTCTTCAGTGTCTTCGAAATCTTCAATATCTGCTTCTATGCCCATTTTGTGCATCAGCGTCAGAAGCACTCCAGTGATCAGCGCCTGATCCCCCGGGTCGTTCTTCGCTCTTACCCGCACAACTACGGGCTTACGCGCCATCATGCCCAGCAGTCCGGCTCCTTCGGTTTCAAAATCCAGTTCATCTTCCGGGATCCCCAGAAGGTCGGCCGCTCGCTTCTGAGCTTCCGATTTGTTCTTGGATTCGATCTCTAGAATATAATTCATCTTTTTACCCTATAAATTGATTTCAGGCTTTCGCTTCTGCCGGTTCGTCGCCAAGTTTATTGGCCGCCAATTGCCACACAACGGAGACAACGTTTTGAACAGTCCAGTACAGAGTCACTCCGCTGGGCATAGACCAGAAAAAGAAGATCATGATCACCGGCATGAAATACATTAGCATCTTTTGCTGCGGATCGGAAACAACAGTGGTGAACCTTTGCTGCAGTATCTGGGATCCTACCATCAGGAGCGGCAGAATATTGATATGGAAGTTCTGAACAACAAACAGATCCTTTATTATGTAGACCGTGTCCGGCTGCGACAGGTCGTTCATCCATAAAACAAACGGGCTGCGCCAGAGTTCCATAGACTCGGAAAAGGCGCTGTAGAGCGCGATGAAGATGGGAATCTGGATCAGCATGGGCAGGCAGCCTTTGGCCGGATTCACATTGTGCTCCTTGTAGAGAGCCATGATCTTCTTCTGCTTTTCTTGAGGATTGTCCTTGTACTTCTCGTTGATCTTGTCCATCTCCGGTTTCAGAGCGCTCATCTTCTTCATGGACTTGACCTGCATCTGGTTCAAAGGCCAGGTTAGCAGCTTGAAGCCCACGGCTATGATGATAATGGCCCAACCGTAGTTTCCGATCATTCCGTAAATCTGGCGCATTAACCATACAATGCCATCCCGGATCTTGGAAAAGATGGCCAAAAACGACGAAGTATAAATTACGTCCCGCGCTTCTTCGTCTGGCTCGGACATACCGAACTCCGCCTGCATCAGCGCCGAATCGTTGAATTTGTGCGCTTCATCGCTTCGCATACCCACGAATATCTGATTATCCAGGATCAAGGCATCCCGGCGACGCTGTTCGTTTAGCATCAGCTCCCGGGTGTTGTCCGGGGCGGCTTTTTCGCCGGTGCCCTGAATCGCGGCCGGAACGCCAGGCAATTCCACGGCGCCATCCCTGGCGGGCTCGAGACGGAAGTTTTCGAATACAGCCGTAAACGTGGCCCGACCCTCGGGCGAAACCCGGGCCTTTTGCACTACTCCATCCGGGCGATGAAGAGGGTTTTCCGGGTTCAGGAAATGCGAATAGGCTACCAGAAAGCGGGAACTGGAGCCCATGAATTCCAGGGAGTTGTCTTTTTCTGTAAATGCCTGGTAAGGACCGTCCGGAGTGCTGCTACACGAGAAGAAACTCCCGCCAGATCCCCCCACCCCGTGGGTTTGATTCAATGATTCGTTATAATAGAAGAACCTGCCGTAGGTTTGAAGCACCCGGTCGTTTTCGGAAACAGGCTTGGGACCCAGGTCGCCGAAGGTTCTGAAGAACAAGTCGCCACCGAGCACGAAAGGCTTATCTTCCAGGTTTCGCAGAATGGTAATCTGACGGAAGAAACTCTCGCCTTCGAAGATTCTAAATACCTTCACAAGTTCCAGGCGATGTCCGAGGAACGTTACCGGCATCTTGAAGCGAACTTCCGTCACTTTGCCATCTTTCAACGGCCCTTCCATCTTGAAAAGGCCACGGTTCAGCAGCGGATCTCCCAGCCTTTCCTCCAGCGGAGGGCTGTAATACAGATGGGGCTGGAAATCCATACCAAAACCCCGAGTCACCTCCAGGGCCTGGTATTTCTTAACCAGAGGATCTTCGGACTCTTCTATCAACGAGTCCGGAACATGAAGTTCCTCTCTTTTCTTTAAGTACAGGCGAGCGATTCGTCCGCCTTCCGTGGATAGCACAAAAACCGCTCGATCGGTTTCGATGATTTGTTCGGTGCCCGATCCAGCGTTGAACTTGAAATCGTTTCTCTTCTCTTCGGGAACCAGCGGCACGTTCCCTTCCGGGGCCGGCTTATCATCCCCCATGAATTGAAACATGAAGTACGTAGCCACTCCAAGAAGGAGCACCGGGATCAAGGATGTTAACGAAGATGGACTCTGCTTTTGGTCGCTCATTTTACCTACCTGAAATTATGAGTGCTTGCAATCCGGACCATGACTGTGTTCCGGATTGTCCTCCGGAAATACCGGATCAAAGTATCCGCTGGAAAGCGGATTGCATCGCGCGATACGCCATATACTTTTTCCCAGGGCTTTCCAGAAAGGAAGATACTGAAAGCATTCCATTGCATATTCGGAACAACTGGGATAAAATCTGCATCTTCCTGGTAGCCAGGGTGAAATGGCCAGCTTATAGAACTTGATTATGTGTCGGGCTGCTTTTCCGGAGACGCCACCAACTGGATGCCGGCCTTCCGGAGAAGCCATTCCAGTTCCCTGGTGCCCTTCTCCGGAGGTAGATCCGTCCAGGCCCGGTTCGGAAACAGGGCAATATGCCAGCCTGGCGGCATCTGGGGAATCAGGGGTTCCAGCGAAACTCTGCATTTTCTACGGATTCGGTTGCGAACCACTGCGTTTCCGGTTTTTCGGGAGACGCAAAAAGCAAAGCGGCTTTCTGAGTCGTCTACCGCCAGCGCTCGAATGGCAGTAAATCTGGCCTGGTATCGACGGCCCCGGGCAAACAGCTCAGAGAAGGCATTTTTGCCCTTTAATGTGGCTCTTTTAATGCTGCTTATTATTTGCGGTATACCTGATCGGAAACACTGAGAACAGCTCGTCCTTTGTTTCGACGGCGATTCAGCACTTTGCGACCATTCTTGGTAGCCATACGAGCTCGAAATCCGTGGGTGCGAACTTTCTTGATCTTGCTCGGCTGATAGGTCCTTTTCATGAATGACTCCCGGAAAAAATATTGCGGTTAATCTGCCAGGATCCGCCCGGACTACGGTACGTCAACAGGCTTTCCAGGGCACCCCTCTCCAGACAGATTAGGCGAAACGGCGAGCGCTCCGGGACCCTCTGTACGTCCAGAACAAGTGGAATTTCTCAGGCGACAGAACATCGGCGCATGTCCCGCTTGATTTTCCGGTGGCGAACCCTTTTTTCACTTGATCCAGATACGGCGGATTTGAGACTTCCGGGGCGCAATTCTATTACAACGGGAGTCAGCCTTGGAAGATGCCTGGTCGCAGACAAAGAAAGAGCTACAGAAGTCGGCTAAAGACAGTAACGTCCGGCAATGTTTGCAAAGCCTCAGACCGGTTCCCCTGAAAAAGGACTCCTCCGGGGATCGCATGATCCTTGAATTGGAAGATGCGAACCTGCTGGATATTGCCAATCAACTCCAGGGACCAATTCAATCGCGCCTTTCTTCAATAACTGAAAAGCAGGTACGGGTCGAGTTTCGTTTAAAGAGCAAATCCGGGCGCCGGGAAAGCAGCTGGGTCCGGGAAAAGCTGGATCTGGAACGATTCTGCGAAGGGCAGTCCAACCGTATCGCATTGATGGCAGCACGAAATGTTCTCCAACAGCCCGGCAAAGTGAATCCCTTACTCATCTTCGGCGAAACCGGTACCGGTAAATCCCATTTGCTGAACGCTATCGCTCACGAAACACTGAAATCAAGGCCCGAGACAAAGTGTACTTTGATTCGCATGGACGAATTCCCATCCCACTTTGGCGAGCAGTTGCAGAAGCGACGAAACCTAACGCTGAAGAACCGATTTCGTCGGGGGGACATGCTTTTCATTGAGGACTTCCACACCATCCGCGGCGCTTCGCCCAATGTACTGGATGAGCTCTATTTTATCTTTAACAGCTATTATGAAAATGGCCGCCAGATCGTAGTCACCTCGGATATCCCGATTAAGGAACTTTCCATTACCAGCCGCTGGTTAAGCCGCTTCCTCTCCGGACTTCAGGTGAAGCTGGAAGCTCCGGATACCGATTTGCGAAAGCGAATCCTTAAACAGAAGATTCAGGATATTGGGCTACACCTGGGAAACGAAAGCATTGGCCGAATACTCGACCGTATTCGCGGAAATGCCCGCGACATCGAATCGGCAATTAATAGACTCTATTTCCTTCAAAGCAGCGGCATGGAACTCACCGACCATTTGCTTGAACAACAACTGGAAGAGTTCATTTCCCCCGGTATTGATGGTCCGCTAAACCCTCAACTGATTCTAGATACGATTGTAGACATTTGTGGAGTTACCCGAGAAGAGATTCTTGGCAACTCCCGAAAAATGGAAATCGCGCTGCCCCGGCATTTGGCCATGTATCTGGCGGTCCATCATTCAGATCTAAACAAATCTGCCGTGGCTCGATTCTTTCGGCGCACCGACCATTCCACAGTCATTCATGCCGAGCGCAAGATTGCCATGAAGCTGCAGAAGGAGCCCTCTTTTCAGCATTTACATCGTCAGGTCATGGAACGGCTGGGGATAAACCGTGGATAACCTCAGTTCTCCATGTGAGTACTGATTGTTTCTGTGTGAAAACGATGCAAGGCTGTCTGCAGCGCGAAGCTGCATAGCCTTCTTTTTTCGTCTTTTCTGTGTTTTTCAGTTGCATTTCGTGCTTTCTTTCACAGAAAATCCGTCGGATTATGTCCCTGCGGGCCGTTTCACGGGAAAGGAATGGTTTTTTTCACAAATCCACGGCCCCAATAAAGTACAGCAGTACAAACACACACCATACAAGAGAGTACTGAAATGAAGTTCGTAGTAGAAAAGGCAGGCTTCCAGAAAGCAATTTCGAGGATTGAAGGAATTATCTCCGCTAGAGAGATCCGCTCGGTGATTTCCAGTATACTGATTGAAACTGGCGATGACTCCATTACACTTACAGCTACCGATCTTGACATTAGCATGAAAACCACATTGTCGGCAAAGATTGCTACTGCCGGATCAATCACGGCGCCGGCCAAGAAGCTAAGCCAGATCATCAAGGAGTTTCGCTTCGAAACAGTGGAGCTGGATACCGACAAGGAAAATAAGATATCCATACGGGACGGATCCAGTCAGGCGAAGACCGAGATCCATTTGATGGGAGCTCCGGCCGACGAATTCATGCTGCCCAGTCCCATCAAGGACAGTCATTTTAAACAATTCCCGCCAGCGCTGGTAAACGAAATGATTCGTCGTACGTCCTACGCCATTGCCGAAGAAGACGCAAGGTACGTATTTAACGGTCTTTACATGGAAAGCGAAGGCGATCAGGCAGTATTTGTAGGCACCGATGGCCGAAGACTGGCGCGTATCGCACGTAACTTTCCGGACTCCCTCCCAGTGGACAAAGGCGTAGTGGTACCGGTAAAAGCAATTCGCGAACTTACTCGATTAATCGGTAACGTCGAAGAAGGCTTTGTTGGTTTCGACAAAGAAGAGGGCCGGCTGTATTTCAAGCTTGGCGATGTGGAGCTAATAACCCGATTGATCGACGGCAACTTTCCTGATTACCGCCAGGTCATTCCTCGCAAGTTGGATCACGAAGTGCGGCTCAACCGGGAAGCACTCAGACTTTCCCTCCGGCAGGCGGCCGTCCTTGCTGCAGAACCTTCCAGACAGATCAGGTTGGAGTTTTCGCCGGGCACTCTGGTAGTAAGCTCTTCCACGCCGGATCTGGGAAATGTGAACGATCCCATGAGTTGCGAATATCAGGGCGAAGAAGTTACAATCGCATTCAATTCCAACTATCTTCTGGATGTGCTCGGGGTTCTTAATAGCGAAGACATCCTTCTGGGCTTTTCCACTGCCAGCGCTCCCACAGTTATCAAGGATCCAGACGATGGAGAATTTGTGGCTGTAGTGATGCCTATGAAGATTTAGGCCTCCGGTCTGTGTTTCTTCGCAGTCTACAGTTACAGCACTTCCGAAATTACGGTGCACTGAAGCTGGACTTTCCGGATCGCTTAACCTTTCTGGTAGGCGAGAATGGATCCGGAAAGACGAATATCCTGGAAGCGATATCCGTGCTCACGTCCGGGAAGTCTTTTCGCGGAGTTCCGGACCAGGAACTTGTGCAGGAGAAGCAATCCGGCTTTTATTTGAGCTGCACTTATGAATGGCAGTCCAGCCATACCCTGGAAATGGGAGTTCAGGTGGAGGGCCGTCTTCAGCGAAGAATCAAGAAGGATGGAAAAGTTCTGCCTTCCCGGGCCGCGTTGATCGGCAATCTGGTAAGCATTGTCTTTAGTCCAGACGATCTCGAAATTATTCAGGGCGGGCCTACCGCCAGGCGAAGGTTTCTGGATGCTCTTCTTTCGCATCGGGATAGCGCTTACCTGGACTGTCTCATTCAATACAATCGAGCGGTGCGGCAAAGAAATACTATATTAAAAGAGATACGCAATAATCGGAGTCGCTTGAATATGCTGGATCCCTGGGATCGAAGCCTTGTAGAGCTGGGTACGCGGATCACAGGCCAGCGAAAGAAGTTCCTTTCAGAATACGAACCGATTCTGAACGAATCGCTGAATCAGATCTCAGGAGGAAAGGATTCTATTCGGGTTTCGCTCTTTCCGGGAGAATCGGATTCCGAGCTCTATCGCAAGGCAATGCAGGAAAGGCGAATGCGCGATGTGGCCACTGGATCCACAACATTTGGTCCGCATCGAGATCGATTGCTCTTTTTGACGCAGGATGGAAGCGATAAAGATGTGCAATTCCGATTCAGCCAGGGCCAGAAGCGAAGCCTGGTCCTGGCGCTGCGGGTCGGACAGTTCTATTACCTGAAGCAGTACATTGGCCGATCGCCTATCCTATTGATTGACGATGTGATCCGGGAATTGGATTATAAGCGCAGAGACTATTTCGTAGATCTTCTTCATAAATGCGGCCAGGCATTTTTCACCACTCCGGATCTGGATGGCTTGGAAAGCGCCGTCCAGGCAACGTCAGCCCGCATAATAAATGTGCCGGATTTGCATTCTGCGGTAACAGACTCGAAGAGCCAGTAGCATCATGTCCGGCGACGAGCAAAAGCCCCCCGGAGAAGACCGGAAAGAAGGCACATCAGAAAAGTACCCGGCAAAAAAAGCATCAGAATCCGATTACCAGGTTACCAGAAAATCCCCTGTGAAATCTGTATGGAATAACTGGAAAGAAATGGATAGCCGGGCCCTACCATCCCGGGCGCCGGAACCTGTTGCTGCGCTCCAGGAATCATTCAGGAAGCGATTGGAGCACGTACTCGGTATTTCCGAGCCCGAAAGCCAATTGCATAGCATCCAACGGGAATGGTCCGCACTGGCCGGTCTTCTGGGCAATCATTCGGAACCAATAGAAATCAAGGACGGCCGACTGGTGGTTGTAGTAAGGCAGAGCGTCTATGCTCAAGAGCTGCAGTTGCACAGTCGCAGCATACTGAAAGCCATCGAAAAAACGTTGGGCTTTAGATTACAGGGCATACAGATTAGGAGTAGTGGATTCCGAAAATAGAGGAAAGCCATGTTAACCCTGGTAGCTGTAGCGGGCCTATGTCTGGCCGTAATTGTGTTTCTGAATATGCTCTCTCCGTCTGCTTTGCAGCCGGCCAGCGGAACCATGCACAAAAAGAAAGGGAGCGGAAATCAGGATCCGCCCAGGCTGGACGCAAAGAAAGTCCTAAATATGGATCCCGGTCCACAGCGTCCGAGGATCTGTCCTGTTTGCGGCACCCTGCTTTCCCAGACGGACTATTTGTATGCGGCTCTGGAACCCGAGCCAAAGACGGAACGCAAACGTCAGGCTCATATCTACGGCTGTCCGTATTGTCTGGATCAGGACGGGGTAGTAAGAAACAAAAAGAGCATCGCCGAAATCGAACCCTGAACAATCCGATAGACTACCGGATTATTTGATCAGTTCTACAGACCCGGTATCACAGGGCCCGCACGGCTACGGCCAAACCGGCAAGAATCTGTATCACCGCGAAACCCCTTTTCAAATGGAAGCCCTTAACTTTGTTTTTTAAGGCGGCCCCTGCAAACCCTCCGATCAAGGCGCCGACCGCAAAAGGTATGGCATAAGGAAGGAAATAATGGCCCAGGCTCGGATCCGGCAGGGGCGCCAGGTTTTCCTGAAAGGCGTAGAGTATAGTCCCGTAAAAGGCGCTAAAGACGATGCAGAAGCTGGATGTGGCAATGGATTCAGAAGCTTTCTTTCCGGGCAGGAGCCAGAGAAACAATGGCACCAGCACTACTCCTCCGCCAAGACCGGTTAATGCCGAGAGTATCCCAACAAAGAAACCAGCGATCGCAAAGAAAAGGATCTGTCGCTTCGAAGTGGGATAACGCAAAGGATTGTACTCGGGTATAGATTCTGAATTCCCGGTACTTGATTTGCGAAAAAAACCGATCAGGCCTGTTATAGCTACTATGGATGCAAAGATTAGTGACAGAGCCCGGAAGCTGAGATAACCGCTAACTTCTACTCCGAGATAGGAACCGGGAAGACTGAATACACTTACAATGATTCCCGGAATGAAATGGATGCGCTTACTGAGGATGTTGGAAGCGGAAGCCGAAACAGAGAGAATTAGAGCTGTAAGCAATGAGATTGCAACGGCGGTATGGGCAAGACCGGCCTTTTCTGACTCGGGCCAGTTCAAGCTGCCCATGAAAATCAAGAAAGGAACGGTGAGAGTGCCACCTCCGATACCGAAGGCGCCGGATATCAACGAAATTAGAGTCGCTACAATGAGGAGTATCCAGAATTCACTTGCGAGCATCACCAATCAGTCAATTATTCCCCTGACCCTTGAATGACAAACAGAAAGGATTCCTGAAGGCAAAGATATGAAAGCGTACAACGAACTGGACCCATCGGTAGCCAGGAAAGTAAAGGAGTTGCTCAAGCAGCTGCTACTGAACCTGGAAACCAAGAAATCCACCCGAAGAGATACAAAGCTTATTCCCGACGAAGAGATGATTCACCAGGCCCTGGCGCACCCGGAGCGGGGAGATGTGGAAGTAGTACTCATTGATCTTGGCCATTCGCAGCAGGTATTTCTGGGCAACAGAAGAGATGTGGAAAACCCGTTTGCCGTAATGCGAATCTCCGAGATGCGCGATTTTCCCGGCCGCCGCCTGCTGGATGGCGAACAAAGCACCGAAAAGCCGGACGCTGTGGCGCTGTTTCTGATTACGGTACAGGACAGAGAACTGCTTCGCACCGAAAGGAAGAACAAATACGTATTCTACAGTATGCATCTGGGTATTACCGGAGACAGTATTTCCGGTTCATCTGCGCCGCCGGCGGATTCGGGACTCCGATCCGGACCGGACTCTCAGAAGACGGTAAGTGAAATGACTCCCAGGGAGCAGTGGGAACTTGTCAGGAATGGAAATGATTTCGATCGCCGCGTGAAGGAAGCCCGGGAGAACCTGTTTACTATTCCCTTTATTTATCCCAAATACAGACAGGCTCCTAAAGAAGAGATTATCAAGATTAGTCCCGATAACTATCAGGAAAATGTGCGCATGCTGGCCCGGGACATCTATCCTCCCAACGTTATGGCCGTGCTGCGCAGGGATTTTCCAAAGGATCACCAGGTTCAGAAGGCGGCTGTAATCGAAAAGCTACAGGCATTCAAAGAGGCGCTGAAAACCAAGGTACTGGACGATGTGCATCCGGACTATCAGGATCACATCAAATCGGTACAGGCCTACGTCGATAGCCTGATACGAGACGAATTCGCCAGGATTTAAAGGGCCTCAAAGACGCCGTTGGATTACTGTTGAGGAACTGGAGTCAGCAGCCTGTGGCTGGCTTCCCGGATCGATATTTGCTGGCTCTTCGATTCAGGGATCCTGCTCAGCGATTCTGCGGTCCCAGGGTCCCTACTTGATTTTCAACTTTGCCAGAACGGGCAAATGATCCGAGGCTACCCGGGTTCGCTTGTTCAGCAGTACACGGTGCTCGAGCAACTGTACCCGCCTGTTTAAAAATACCTTGTCGATACGAATCAACGGACTGGGCGTATAAGAGGGAAAGGAATGCATTCGGTTGCCTTTGTAGGTGTCGGTGAATCCGCCAGCAGACAGTATCGGATTGAGTTTTCCGACTCTGTCGTTGGTGTCGCCCAGCATTATGACCGGCAGATTCCGCACCATTTCCAGAAATGACGACTCCAGGATCATTCTAATCTGGGACATTCGCTCAAAACCGGCCAGACCCAGATGGAAGTTCAGTACTGCGATCTCCCCGGCCGGAGTGTCTATTCTGGACATCAGGCAGCCGCGGGGTTTCTTGATTCCCCAGGTGATGTTTAGATTCTCCGTATGCACTATGGGAAATCTGGATAATGTGGCATTGCCATAGGCGCCCTTTTTCAATTGGACATTCAATCCCAGATCATATTCCATTTCCAGAGACTCTGCCAGTTTTCGCGCCAGGTCGTCGTTGTGGGAACGGGGAACCTGGAAATCCACTTCCTGAAGGCAGAGTATGTCCGCTTCGGACTCCTTGAGAATCTCGATGATTCTTTGAGGTTGGTAGGAGCGGTCATTGCCTATGGCTTTGTGTATATTGTAGGTAAGAACCGAGATTTCCATGATTACGTATAGATATGGACCCTACGAACCGGAGCGTGATGGCCCCTGGAATATGGACCGATTGATGTCGGTGCTTTCCGAGATGGTCATGCGCTACGATATGCAACTGGACGACGCTCTGAGAGAATTAATCAACCGCGGCTTGCCGGTAAATCTATTTTTGCAGGAAGGGGGCATGGATGATCTGGTAGATCAGTTCATAGGCCAACTGGACGATCAGATCAACGAAGCTCTGGATCAATTCGAGATACAGAGCGCCACCGACGATACCCGGCGATCCCTGGAGCGTAACTCCAAAAGATCCGAAGAACTACTTCGGAAGAATCCGGATCTACAAAACCAACTAAAGGATGCGGCCAGTCGTCAGTCCAGCGATGAGCTCTACCGACTCAAGTGGGATCTGGTGAAGGAAACCGGTCAGAAGGAACTGGGAAAGTCCATCTCGGGAATGCAAAAGGATTTGGAGGATTTAAACACTCTGCAGGAGGGCCAAAAACGCTTCGCATTTCGCGGCGACCAGGCACTCAGCAGAAAGGAAGCCCTCGAACTTCTGCGCCAGATGAAAGACATGGAAGAGCTGAAGCAGTCCATGAAACAGGCGCAGGCGAACGGCGATTTATTTAATTTTGATCTAGAACGCCTGGCGCGATACCTGGGTCCAGAATCCTACGAGGAGTTTCTCGAACGACGCGAACGGATCATGGAAAACCTGCGAAAGCTCATGGAAGAGCAGGGCCAGGTGGTTCAGGACCAGGATTCCGGGGAAATGAAACTTTCCCCGGCCTCGGTGCGTCGCATCGGTCGTCGGGCGCTGGAGGAGATCTTTGCTGCGCTTAAGTCCGACGATACAGGCGCCAATGTAACGGCCGAAGAAGGGGACGGCGAACAGGTTTCGGCGGAATCCCGGCCCATGGAATACGGCGATAGTATTCATGCCCTGGATATAAGCTCTACTTTGATCAATACGTTTATTCGCACCGGAAGTAATCGGCCCGGCTTTCAAGACATCGAGATTTTCAAAAGTCGAGGACAGGCGCGCTCCGCAACAGTGGTTCTTCTAGACATGTCCGGAAGCATGATGCGTTCAGACCGCTTCTATTATGCGAAAAGAATGGTTCTGGCGCTGGATGCGTTGATTCGTGAGGATTACAAGGATGATCGATTGATGGTCGTTGGGTTCGGAACGTTTGCTCAATCCTACAGTCCGGCGGACATCCCTTCCCTGCAGCCCTTTCCGGTGACGATGTTTGACCCGCACATTCGTTTGCGACTTGACGCCAGCAACGAAGAAAGCATGGCCTTCGCGCCGGAATACTTCACAAATTTGCAGCGGGGCTTATCGCTATCGCGAAAGCTTCTCGGTAGCGGCGAAACAAAAAACAAGCAAATCATCTTGATTACCGATGGAGTGCCTACAGCGCACTTTGAGGGGAGTACCCTGCACATCAACTATCCGCCATCGCCAGGGGACTTCGAATTCGCCCTGCGAGAAACGCGAGGTGCCACAGATGAAGGAATCGTAATCAACACCTTTCTGCTCACTTCGGACTGGGAATTCAGTTACTTTGGCGATGAATCGTTCATTCAGCAATTTGCCAAACACAGCCAGGGACGAATCTTCTATCCCCATCCACGACAAATGGATCGAATGGTGCTGGTGGACTTTATTCAGAACAAGAAGACCCTGATTTAGTTCAGCACTCTTTTCCCGGGATTTGACCAGCTGAGTTGGCCGACACTTATTGAACAGCGTTTGTCGGACAGGTCTGACGGATGTGTTTTCCAATGGGTGACCAGGGATAAACCGTTGTTAGATTTTCAAGGTCCACGGGTGTTAGATCGGTAGCCAGGAAAAGACTTGAGTACAAGGCCGGTCCACGCAGATTGCTGGAATGAGTTCTACTCCATTTTCCATTAAACCTTTTCAGTCAGAAGAAATCCAGAAAGCCCTTGGCGACAAAGAGCTGATCGTAGAATCCATCGGCGGTTCCGTAGAGATAAAAAACATAGCTCCTATCGACACCTGCGGCCCGGGAGACCTGGCCTTTGCCGACAAAGAGAAGTTTCTCAAGACTGCCGTAGAGCGAAAACCGTCCTGCCTGGTTTTGAATGCCGAACTAAAGGACAAGCTTACTGGCAGTGAACCGTTCTCGGTGATTCTTGTGAAGAATGTAGGTTTGGCCCACTCCTGGATTCGACAACGTTTTGGCGATGTCGATTTTGGCGCCACGCAGGACTGGGGCCGTATCCATCCGTCCGCCATTATTCATCCAGATACCAGGGTGCCCGAATCAGTGGTAGTTGGTCCGGGCGCCATTGTTGGTCCGCGAGTGCAATTTGGCGAGCGTTGCGTGGTCATGGCCGGTGTTGTTGTGGAACGGGATGCCGTTCTGGGCGATGACTGCGTATTGCATCCCGGCGTTGTGCTTGGCTGGGGCTGTATTCTGGGGGACCGCTGCATTATTCGCAGCGGAACAATCATCGGCTCGGAAGGTTTCGGATTTGCCCAGGATGAAAATCGATCCCATCACCGGATTCCCCAAACGGGAATCGTGAGGATTGGCAAAGACGTGGTTCTGGGAGCAAACAACTGCATTGATCGAGCGACTTACGGCGAAACGGTCATCCATGATAATGTGATTAGCGACAATTTATGTCACCTGGCCCACAACGTTGACATTGGCGAAAAATCTATCCTGGTGGCCATGACCGGTATCGCTGGATCCACAAAACTGGGTAAGCGGGTGATCTGCAGCGGCCAAACCGGTATTCTGGACCACATTACCATTCCCGACGATACGGTACTGGTGGGTCGGGCCGCGGTGCTTAGCGACAACATCAAGAAATCCGGCGTTTATGCGGGCAGTCCGCTGCAACCTATCGCGGATTATCAGAAAAACAGCGTTCATATAAAGAATCTGGATAAAATGCGAAAAGAAGTGAAAGCCCTCCAGAAGCGGATTGAGCAATTAGAGGGAAGCTAATCCGGTCAATCTACTTGACACCGTTCATGGATGCACCTGCATTGCCAGTGGAGGGATGTCCGAGCGGTTTAAGGAGGCGGTCTTGAAAACCGTTGTAGTTCACGCTACCGTGGGTTCGAATCCCACTCCCTCCGAAGGAACAGGAGAGGTGCCCGAGAGGCCGAAGGGAGCAGTTTGCTAAACTGTCGTAGGTGTATGCCTACCGAGGGTTCGAATCCCTCCCTCTCCGCATTGGTGTCACATGGCAGATAAGGTCCGAGAGATTCAGGATAGACTCCTGAAAAACATTCAGGATGGCGATCAGCTAAGCGCTGCCATCGCCTACTTCCCGCTAATCGGCTGGATCTATCCTCTGTACTTCAAAAAAGAGGATAAACTCTGCCAGTACCATGGCAAGCAGGGCCAGCGATTGAATGCCGTTCTAATCGGTCTGTATCTGGTGATGTGGTTTCTGGAGAACTTCTGGCTCACCGCATGGATCTTTGGAACCGGATCGTTGCTGAATCCGATTTCATCTTCTGTAAAAATCATCGCTCTTTTCGGTTACCTGGGGTTATCGCTTGTGGCTGCGTATCGTGCCTTTATGGACGAAGAATGGGAGATTCCCTTTCTGCAAGATATAGTTGATTTCTTCTGGGATCTGATGCCGGAAAGGAAATCGGATCAGGACTAAATGAAATATCTGACCCGAATCAATGATTACTGGCTATCCAGGTCAGAGAAAGTCCGCTCCATCGTTTATCTGTTTCCCGCGTTTGTATTGTTTTTGCCAGGCATCCTCGTGGACTCCGGTAGACCGCGAAAGGCCGCTATCCGCGCTCTGACCTTGAGCGTGCTATTTCTGCTGGCCGCTTTCCTGATCTACATGGTGCATTTCTATATTTGGAAGCAGTCCTATCAAGGTCGCTTCATCCGGGATTTGTTCTTCTTTTTACTGCACCTGGCCACTGTGATCGCCTATCTTTTCTATAGCGGAATGCTAATTCTTGCAGAAAGCAAAGGCAATCCCGCCCCGGAATTCTGGTTGGACCGGGTCAGCCGCAAATTGGTAAGTTTTCTGGAATTCAAAACAGAGCCCGAGTCCGGGACCGAAGCTGCCGCAAAATCGGCAGACTGAGCCTTCGTGGACTGTTCCCCGGTTGCGAGGCGATTCGAGCCGCAGCCTGATCCAGGCTTGAGTCTTCGACGTCGGGTCCACTGCCGAAACCGACAGATTTACAGTGTACTATGTACTCTTTCGTACAGCGGGATAAGTGCATCCACATGGCCTTCCCATGTGAAAGTGCCTGCCTGGGCAGGACCTTCCTTTCGCATCTTGATTCGCAGACTTTTGTTCTCCAGAACTCTAAGCACAGCCTCTCTTAGTTCAGATTCTTGTTCGGGATCGAAGTAGACAGGCACTTCACCCCCCACTTCTGGAAGACTACTCCGATTCGAAGAGATTACCGGAGCGCCGCAGGCCATAGCTTCGGCCAGGGGAAAGCCAAACCCTTCTAGCAAAGAGGGCATGATGAATACGTCGGTGGAAGCGTACAGTAGTGGCAGTTCGCCCAGTTCAAAAAAAGGAAGTATCCGTATGCGATCCGAGTGTTCGAAATTCTGTAGAGCATCTGCCAGATAGCCAGGGAGAACGCCGCCGGTGCCGGCTATGCAAAGATCCAGGTCCAGGCCGCCGTCCCACAGGGTCTTAAGGGAGCGAACCACAAAGTCCACGTTTTTGTGTTTCTTGCCGATTCCCACGCATAGCGCAAAGGGACGCCTTAAATTGTACTTCTTTTTGAAGGATTCCACAGCCTTTCGGGGATGCAGCTTGAAGAGGCCGTGATCAATTCCATTGTAGATAGTCGAAATGGAATTCGCCGCTTCCGGAAAGTTTTCCATCATTCGGTTCCTGGAATGATTGGAAACGGTGGCAATGGCTCCGGCTTTTCGGGCCACCTGACGAAGAAAAAAGGAAGCGTACAGTCGATAAATCGGATTGGAAAACTCCTGACTGTCCAGATGGATGAGGTCATGGACCACTACCACGCTACGTCGCAGATGCTTTAATGATGCGTTGTAATGCGGACAATGGACCACTTCGCCTTTTCTCGGAGCGGGGAATGACCACTGCTCTTTCAGAGAGTAGATCGGAGCATTGAATGGTTTGATTTCCCCGGCAAAGTCCGGCAGATACTTCCGTATGGTCTCTGGATTACCCGCCAGTGTGAGCTTCACTTCCGACCGGTGGATCAACCGGTTCAGCACACTATACACCTGGGTTCCGATGCCGGAAAAACCCAGCATTCGGGCATCATACAGTACAGGGATGGGCGTTTTTGCCATGAAAACCACTTGAAACCAGATGCTATTGCAAACGTCAATGCATTCGGCGTGTATTTATTCTCCACTAAACAGCTTTCAGGGTGGAATACCCACGCAGGCGCGGTCAACCTCAAAGGATCAGCGAATCTGTCTCGTCCATCGGCGCCTGCCCGGATGATTGCTTATCTTCGGCGCCGCGTATCTGGCTTGCGACGCGCCAGAATCCTGGCCATTTTGCTCACGGCCGTTCTCGGGTGGACCCTGGCCTGTTCGCGGTCGGAGGCGAATCAGTATGATCCGGGGGAAGCCAACATCCTGGTAGCCGCTGCCTATTCAGCAAAAGACGGCGAGTGCGGTACAACCCATACGTTTAATTCGATACTGTTCTTTCCTGCAGACCGGGAAAACGTGCAGCTTTGCGTGGTGGCCATTCTGGAAACCAACTGCACAAACTGGTCGGTGGCGGACCCCACGCCGGATAGCTGCAAATTCATAGGCGTTCAGTTCGAAAGTTAAACTGTAATGTCCGTTGCCTGGATGGCATATGACTTGACCCTGGCTCTTGGATGCGTTGACCAGTGCATCCAACACAGATAGCCGACGTTCGTGGGTGGCAGACTTCCTTTACAGACTCTTGTAAGCCTTGTGCACAAGTCGAACCGTATCCAGGCCCTGTATAGTTGCCTGCCGATGGTATTTCTCGGGCTGCCGCTGGGCCGCTACAATCGTTTTATACATCTCTTTCCAGGGGTTTCCTTCGGGCACTGAAAAGGATTGATCTTGCAGTTCCTGAAAACCACTATATCGTTTGGACCGTTTTGCTTTCCATAACTTGAAGCCGGAGTTTCCGCATTGAATCCTTGCCTGGTCGAAATCGATTTCCATTTCGAACTCGAAATACCGGGACCTGGCTCCGGTCACCAGGTTTGCAACAAAACCAGGATAAAGAAACTGAAGACTGGAGGATCGCTCAAGACCATGTTTATCCCGAATGAGTTTACCGGCCATTTTCATTGGATCGCCAAAGAACCAGAGCATTAAGTCCAACCAGTGAACGGCATCGTGCAGCAGTGGACCGGAGCCAGGATGTAGCGGCGATGCGCCAGAATAGACCCTTCCGCGCACCGAGCGGACCTGACCGAACCTGGCTGAATCCAGAAACTGTTTTACCTTTCTATAGCCAGGATGATACCTTCGTTCAAAGTTGATCCAGAGTCTGGAATGGCTTGAACTCATGGCCTTTTCCAGTCGATTCATGTCCGCCCTGGTTTCGCCGGGCGGTTTTTCGATTAAGACATCTTCAATGCCCAGCCTGAGAAGCTCAATGCATTGCGAAGTGTGCACATCCTGGGGAGTTGCCACAATGGCCAGATCGGCAAATCGATTCTTCTTGAGCTCGTCAGAGTCAGCTTTCCTGATTGCGTTAAACAGATCTTTTGAATCCAGAAACACCCGGGGCTTGCCCGGCCACCATCGAAGAAACCTTTGCACTTGATCCGGGTCTGTATCGCACACGGCTACCAGTTCGCAGCCGGAATGTGCAAGGACACTGCCGGCATGGGTGCACGGATGATAGCGTAGCCTGTCCTGCTCTAGCGACCAGCCTATGCGACCCAGTCCTATAAGGATGGCCTTTCGCTTCACTTGATGATCTTTTCCAGTAACTTGAGTATGCCCATGGCATACAGACCCCATAGAAGAGAGCCCAGTGTAAAGGATGCCAGGATTACCAGGGTGTCCGGCATTGCCAGGTAAAGGATACTCAGTGGCATGTCTGCCAGAAGATGGGGCGTACAGCTCTGGTTCATGCATTCCATATCCAGGATTTTGGTTCGTGTATAGACAAACAGCACGTGGAGTGCAAAACCTATCCAGAATGCCAGTTTGAAGTTCGAATTGGATCGCATTTTGATTCCGCTTTACGTCTCTCCGGCTGGGCCGTACGCTGACCGGCACCAGTATTTATGGAATCCGCTCTGAAGAAAAGTAGAATCCGACCGCTTCAGCCTTTGCTCATAGATCGCATTGCAGCCGGAGAAGTGATCGATGGCCCCTCTTCGGTGGCCAAGGAATTGATGGAAAATGCCCTGGATGCGGGGGCAACGTCGATCAAGCTGGAGACCAGCGGAGGCGGGATTCAATGGATAGCTGTAGAGGATAATGGGGATGGCATTCAATCCCAGGATCTACCGCTGGCGATTCAAAAGCATGCCACTTCAAAAGTGGAAACCCTGGATGATATTAATGAGGTGCTGAGCTACGGATTTCGAGGAGAGGCTCTCAGTTCCATAGCCTCAATCAGCTATCTGGAGATTCTGAGCAAGGCCCGAGAGGAAAACAAAGGGTATAGAATCATCAGCCGGGGGGGCGATGCCGGGGCTGTGGAGCCAGCTCCACGAAGCGAAGGAACGCGAATCTATGTTGAGGATCTTTTCTATTCTACGCCGGCGCGCAAGAAGTTCCTGAAGGCTGAGAAATCCGAAAACCAGAAAATTCACCGAGAATTCATTCGTCTGGCCATGGCCCGATTGAATGTATCCTGGACCTACATCCGCGATGGAAAAACCATCCTTCAGCTACCGGCCAATCAGAGCTTCCAGGAGCGGGCCGGCGCCATTTTCACTGGGAATCTGGCGAAGCACTTGCTGCCTGTGTCTTCGCATTCGGCCGGCATTTCGCTTTCTGGATTTATTTCGGACCATGATTTCTTTCGCGCCACCCGCGATCGTCAGTTTTCCTGGATCAATGGGCGCCCGGTGGAGTTCAAAAATCTATCATTCCTGGTGAAGAAGGGCTACGGCGAGATTCTACCCCACGGTTCGCATCCGGCCTTTTTTCTTTTTCTGGAAGTGGAGCCCGGTCGCGTAGATGTAAACGTTCATCCTGCCAAACGGGAGGTGCGCCTGCTGGACGAATCGTTGTTACATGGGCTGGTCCAGAGGGCCGTGGTGCCGGTGATTTTTCCAGACGAGCCCCTGCCGCTTAAAAAGTCTCTCTGGGAGTCCATGCCTGTTGGGTCTACCCCGGCTTCCGGTCTTTCGGGTTCTTATGGGTCCTCATCTCACGAGTCGAGAGAGGGATCACATCGCTCGCTATCAGGCTCCGAACTTCTGAGCTCAGTGGATTCCGTTCTATTCTCCCGGGACGAAGCGATTGGCGCAGGTCGAGCCTACGACATCCGGCGAGGGGAAGTCTTCGCCGACAGGACGGCGGAAAGCTATTCTCGTCGCGGATCGGAGTTGAGCACGGATTCTGAGAGCATGTATGGAGCTTCCATGGAGGATGCGGAGACTGTAGGCGAATTCGCGCAAGATTCCGAGTATTCCAGGCAGTCCGGACATGGCGATACCGTCACATCTGGCAGATCCACAGGGAATTCCAGGTTTCTGCCCATACGGCATTTCGGAGTTATTTTTGGTACCTATATCCTTGCCGAGGCCGAGGACGGATTCTATATCATCGATCAGCATACGGCTCATGAGAGAATCAATTACGAGTTGAAGCGAAGAGCTCTGGAAGACCGTAGCTTTGGTACACAGAATCTACTGACTCCGCTGGTTCTGGATTACTCCCGGGAGGAAGCGGAATCGATCCTCGAGCATACTTCGGAATTGGAGAGGGCCGGTTTTCAGATAGACTCCATAGGCGAAGGTCAGATCGCGCTTCGCATGGTGCCCGACTTTCTGGATCCGGGATCGGAAGTGGACACCATCATGCACGTAATCCAGCGGCTATCCGAAGGCGAATCCATGGTGCGGGTCTATGATGAATATGCGGCCATGAAAGCATGCAAAGCTTCCATCAAGAAAAACGATGTAGTGCATGGAAGCGTTCTGGCGGAGATAGTAAAGCAGCTGAGCGAATGCGAAGAACCTTCCCGTTGTCCTCATGGACGTCCTACAATGCTCCGGCTTACGCGATCTGAACTGGACCGTATGTTTCATCGGAGTTGAGATTCTTGGTAGAGCTTTTTTCCTGGCACTTTTGCAGGGTTTGTATGCACTGGAGTACTGAATGAAACCTGAAACCATAGTAATCGCTGTTTCTGGAAGCATTGCGGCCTATAAGACCTGCGACCTGGTTCGAAACCTGAATCGTAAGAAGATACCGGTGAGGGTTTGTATGACCCGGAATGCCACTCGTTTCGTAGGTCCGGTCACTTTCCAAACCTTGAGCGGTCAGCCGGTCATTGTGGACGAATGGGATCAAGGAATGCTGCACATCGATCTCAAGAATGAGGCAGCCCTTTTTGCCGTTATTCCTGCCACGGCCAATATAATTGGCAAGATGGCCGGGGGAATCGCGGATGATTCGGTGACCAGTACCTATCTGGCGTTGCAATGCCCGGCTTTCGTGGCCCCGGCCATGAATCCGAATATGTATATGCATTCAGCGGTCCAAAGAAACCTGGAAATATTAAAGAAGGATGGCGTTACAATCCTGGACCCGGCTGCCGGGGAAGTAATCTGCGGAGATGTAGGTCAGGGTAAAATGGAAGAGATCCAGAAAATTGAGGCGAAACTTCTGGAGAAGTATCACGAAATAATCTCATGAACTTGAATGATTTCAAGCTAATAGTAACATCGGGACCTACCAGGGAATGGTTGGATCCGGTACGTTTTATTTCCAATCCATCTACAGGGCAGACCGGCTGGCAGATTGCTCGGAATGGTTTAGCGAGCTTTCAAGAGGTAGTCTATATTTGCGGTCCTGCGCACAAGGACTATACAAATGTGCCCGGGGCCCGGAACGTATCCGTTATCACAACAGAGGAATTGGCCCGGGCGGTACAGCAGGAAGTCGGACCGCGTACGTTGCTTATCATGGCTGCCGCCCCGGCTGACTTTACGCCAGCCAATCCAGGGGAGCAGAAGATCAAGAAGACGGGAGATGCCGGCATGACGTTGCAACTCAAGCCTACTACCGATGTATTGATCAGTGTCTCGGACCTGGATTACCCGAATTTTTTTCGCGTTGGTTTTGCCGCCGAAACCACCGATGTTCGCGAACATGCCCTGGAGAAAATGGAGCGCAAGAAACTGCATTTCGTTTGCGCGAACCGGGTCTTCAGAGAAGAAATCGGCTTTGGCTCCCATGAAAACACTCTATTTGTTCTGGATCGGGACGGTCGCGAGGAGATCATAGGTCCCTGCTCCAAAGAGCGCCTGGCAAAGGATCTGCTGGATTATTTGATTCTAAGGATGCGGGCTCTTTCCGATAGTACAGTTAGTTAACAGGAGGGAACAGTGCCCCTGACGATTCTGCTTCTGACGGGCATAAAGGAAGAGCTGCAAGGTCTTCTGGATCGCCATCCGTTTGAGTTTGAAAAGGAACTGCGCATCTACAGATCCAGAAGGTACCGCGAGCTTTATGTTCGAACTACCGGCCCAGGTGTAACAAAGCGAAAGGAAATCCAGAAAGTTCTGGAGGACATTGCTCCGGATGTAGTTATAAGCGCCGGCATTGCCGGTATACTCGACGAAAAGGACAAGATCGAGACCGGGCAGGTATTGCGCATCGGAGAGGTGATTCGAAAGTCCAATCGTGTGAGCTATCCGGGGGGTCCGGGGCGGGATCGATTGATAACAGTGGATAGGCCGGTGCATGACATCCTGGATAAGCTGGATCTGGCCACAGAGTTCAAGGCTCGAGCCTGCGATATGGAAGCGGCCATTCTACTGGATATGGTGGGCGCGTTGCCCGCGTTGACTCAGAAAACCTACGTGGTCATGCTAAAAATTGCCGGCGACCGGCCCGAGGATTCATCGCTGTACGAATATGAAAACCATACCTGGGGCTGGGATAAGAAAAGCCTCTGGCAGAAGGCCGTTACTGCTATCAAGTTCCCGGCCGGCCCGAAAGCATGTATTCGATTGATTCGACACAAGCGAAAAGCGCTGGCATCCCTGACAAAAGAAATGGAATTACTGGCATACAAAATTGCAAAGGAGCAATCCATCCCGCCCGGATTGAAATCGGTCTTCATTCCTCATCGTTAACATGATCTGGCTTATTGTAATACTTCTGGGCGGCGCTCTGGTCGGGGCCATATACTACTTTCTGGTATTTGATCGTAGTAGCGTCTTCGACCGTGCCTTGAACCTGGCTCGAGAAGGAGCGTATACCGATGCCCGGGGCTTGATTCGCTCCCGTATTGAACGTGAGCCGGAGAATCCTCGAGGGCATTTCACCATGGCACAGATCTATGCCATGGAGGGGGATGAGCACAACGAACTGGAGCACCTGCAGGAATTGCGACGAGCCGGCCGTCCGTTGCCGGAGTATCCGCGTCCTCGAATGCTGAATCGTATTGGCGAAATTCTGTATCGCCAGGAGGATTTCGAAGGCGCCTACGAGGTGTATCAGGAAGCGCTCACAGCTGCGCCCAAAAATGAAGAGGCATTGGCGCACCTGGCCTTTATGGCCATCGGCCAGAGCGAATTCGAAGTGGCCGAAAAGCATTTCAAGAAGCTCGTGGAGCTGGCTCCGCAATCGGCGGAATATCGAATCGCCCGAGGCGTGGGGCTGTCCATGCTCAAGAAGAAAGAGGCCCTGAAAGAACTGGAAGAGGGTCTGGACCTGGACCGGGTGAACGATACAGCGCGTTTCCTGCTGGCTATCGAGGCGTACCGTCAGGGCGAACACAAAAAGGTACTGGAGCAACTGGAAAAGCTGCAGGACGACATAGACGATTCGGCCATTCGGTATCTGATCTTCAAGATGGCCGCGGCATCCTACTACATGGTGGGCAAGAATGAAAAGGCCCTGGAAGCGGCGGACAATTGTCTGCATCTTGCCCTGGAAGAAACCTGGGACCGTGAAGAATACGATGCGCGACTCGCCGTCGCTTATCTGAGCATGCTTAAAGGCGATCTGGAAAAGGCCAACGAGAATTTGCTGGAACTGGAGATCCGCAATCCCACGGACCAGATTGTGATGCGCGTGTCTGACTTTCGCATGGACCTGGAAGAAGGAGTGGCCAACATTCAGGAGACCAGTCCCCGGGGTTTCGATTTTCAGAATCAACTCAAGGAATGGGTAAGGAATCGTATTCATCCAGAGATGATCTTCCGGGTGAGCGGGCTGCAGATGGAGGAGGTGTTTTCCATCGGCGCTACCGGGGACGGGCCCCGACCGTCACAGAGACGAAGCGCGGCAGCCGGACCTTCCTTCGACTCGGATGAACTCATAGAAAAGTTCAATGAACTGCCTGCGGCCCAGTTCGAGGCGGCATGTAACAAGATCGTTACTGGAATGGGGTTCAAGGTGGATCGTAACCTGCCGAATCGAGATCCGGATGGATTGGACCTGGTGGCGGTAAACACCGAGGACAAGAAGGACCGTGCTCTGTTTCAGTTCAGAAAATGGCGGAATCAGCCCATCTCGGACATCTTCCTGAGAAATATGCAGAACACTTTGAACGAACTCAAGGTTTCCCGGGGATTTGTGCTCGCGGGCGCCAGGCTGACCACCGGAGCGGAGTCCGCGTTGCAGAACCTGAAGAAGATTCAGGTCATCAACGGCGATGATCTCGGGGCAATACTTGTTAACATCATCAAGCCCGAATAATTCCGTAGCGGCTTCAGTCCTTATAGGCCAGGCAATCCCAATAAAGCCGCACAATCAGTCATTATCCCGAAAAATCTCATATATCCGCGAACAATCACTCATAATCCCGAACAACCGAGCCTTGCCACAAAAACCGGGAAATCCCAGGAACATACCAGGATGCGCAACGAAACCCGGGAAAAGGAACACCCGGACCCGGAAGGGAAATCGTCCAATAGGATCATGATGAACTTTGCTGCCAGGAAATCCATTGCTCTCATCGGACTAATGCTCCTTAGCCTTTCTGCCTGTGACGGAAAGACTGATTCCGGATCCGATTCCCGGACAAAGGATCCGGTGGTGGATCGATCGGCCAACGGCGCTTCGCTGAAACTGGAGCGCCGGGCGGCCTTTGATACCACGCGCCAGCGGCTGGAAATGTCGGAGCTTCCACAACTGGATGCTGTTGATAAGCGCCTGGAGACTCTTTTTCAGATGATAGACCGCCGGGATCTAACCGGCCTGGAGAAGATGGTCTATCCGGGGGAGGGAGTCCATGTAGATCTTAAGGCTCACCGAACCGTTCCAGAGTTGAAAAAGGAACTGTCGCAGCCGGACGGCTATTTTCAGAAGTTTTACCTGGATTCCCAACTGCTCCGCCAGAGTACGGGCGATTCATCCCAGGTTTCATTGCATGAATTGTTCAACAAGAACTCTCGTGTCCAGGCCGAATACTATCTGGAACCAGGGGCTACCCAGATCGAGGTGCGGTTCTATCTGGGTAGCACTCCAGAAGAGAATTTCCGGGTGAACAATGCAGTATTGATTCAGCGCGAGGGCGAATGGTACTTTCTCCAGTTACCCTGACTGCGACTGACTACCGGCTTCCGAACCGGTAGTGGTCGTCTGGTGACGCACGGTCATTAACGATCTCGATGGACCGCACTGCAAAAAGACTTTTCCGCATCCTGTAATTCTACAACATGATGCAAATGGAAGAATCCAGGAATAGATATGTGGCGCTGGCAGTGGCAGCAATACTGCTAGGGATTCTAACCTACAAGGCTGTGCACTCCTTCTATGTCTGGGAGGTGCGTTACCAGAATGAATGCGTGAATCCGGATCTACTTAGCTGGGATGGGAATCTACGCTTCACAGCGGTTTACGAATTCAATCGCGACATCCGTAATGGCGAACCTCTGGGAGCGATAGTGGAGCTCCTGAAATCGCCTACCTGGCCGCCCCTCCGGAAAGCCATTTCCCTGGCATTGTCGTTTTTTACCGAGAATCCCAGCCCGGTGGTTGATACGCACATTAGCACCTTCTTCAGTATTGCGCTAATGATCATGCTTCCGCTTTGCGGCTGGTGGATCCTTCGAAAAGAAGAAGGTCTCTGGTCGGGAGCCGTAGCCGGGTTGATCCTCTTGACGATGGCCGAGTTTCCTCTCTATAGCTACGCCGCTATGCTGGAAACCCAGGGAATGCTTTTCTTTCTGCTGGCCTGCACGGCGTACTATCTAAATCGGGACGCCGGCTTCGCCAGCGGCCGGGGCAAGCGGTACGTCCGCTGGATTCTACTGATAGGTTTCTTCGGTCTTTACATGACCAAGTACCCGTATGGCATTCTTTTCATTATTTCGGTTGTTCTGGTGGAGGGCATTTCCTATGCGAATCGCCTGTGGACGTTCATCAAGAGCAGCGTGTTGCCGCATTATGTGATTCGCTGGCATGTTGTGTTTCCTGTTCTGATGGCGCTTTCGGCGCTGGTTTTTCTGCTCAAAGGCAAGTTTGGACTGCCGGCCGAAGGGAAGCTATACAAGCAATTACTGTATGGCAGTCTGCTGTTTACTTTCATAGACCTGAACGTTCACTGGTTTAGAAACCGGACAGGAATACGAAAGCTGCTTCTGGCCCATCAAATCAGGCTGTACGTTTACGGTATTCTTCCGGTGGCTGCCTGGTTTCTTTCCAGTCCCGATCGTTTTGGCGCTTTCCTGGGCGCAGGAATGCATGTGCAGGAAGCCGGCCGGATTTTCGTCTGGAGCCTTCTTGTGGAGACACTGGAGTCCCCGTATGTAATGCCCTTTGTTGTGGCGCTGCTTCTTGCGGGAATGATCGTTATTTCCCGGGGTCGAAGAAATCTGCGTACCTGGATTCGGGACAACATGAATGCCGTGGTTATCGTGATTCTGGGAAACCTGTTTCTTCTCGAAGTATTGACCGCCAACAAGCAATTCCGACATATTTACCATCTTGTCCCCGCGTTTGTACTCTTCGCATTCCTGGTACTCTTTAAGCGGTATCGTCCCGGGCATTCCCGGCCCGGTCTTGTTTCTGCTCGGGGCGCCGTGGGCGAAGCGGCGGGCTTGATTTCCTGCCTGGCTCTGGCGGCCGTAATTGCTTTCTTTCCCAATGCTACAGGAGCGAATCCGACCACGGATCCGATTTGTTTTTCCGGCACGGACCGCGAGCCGTTCGAACCCGCTCGTAGACTCGCTTCCCAGGTTCCCGAGAACGCCAGGGTTGTGGTATGGAATCGTTTTCATGAGCTGGATTCCCCCGCTCCCGGCCGCCCCCTGGCTTCGGAAATCGATCTTCTGATCCGCTATCGCACGAACGGAAAGGCGAGAAATGAGTCCAGGTATACATTGAAAAACTGGGATCGCTTCGAATACTTTGCATTTATATCGCATGATTGCAGGAGCGAAGCCGTTTCGCAGGTTGAGCGATTGATGGAGGGAGAAAGGAACGTGGAGCTGGAGGAGGGTAGCACCTACTTCGACCAATCGGGCATTTGTCTGCAGATGTTCAGGATTATGAATTAGGTCAGCAGTCTTAAGCTGCGACGCTCAGTTCTGAGTCAGGTATCGCTTGAACACGACCATATTCGTCGGTCCGATTTTGCGTTGGATTAGTTCTTTTAGAAGCTGCTCCTTATTGGCCTCGGCCCTTGCCGAAGTAGGTAATGCGTCAAACTCCTTGCGGGCTTCCGATGTTAGCGTATCCATCCGCTGTCGCATGACCCGTACCATGGCGCGAAAAAGACCCGGGTCCTCGCGATCGTTTTCGTTGCAGGCCGGCAGAACCTGTTCTTTCCACCAATCCATAATTACGGCCTTTAAGAATTCCAGAGGAACGAAGCGTTCTACAACCCGGCTCTGACTTCCCTTGATCCGATGCATACTCCCTGTTTGTAGTTCTTTAAGATACTTCTTGCTTAGTTGGAAAAAGGTCTGCGGTCCCAGGTGAAACAGAAAGGAGTTCCGGTATTCTTGCTTTATACCCGCATTGAGCAGGGAAATGTCTGCCGCCAGACTGAAAAAAACGTTGAGAAAAGTGCGGTAATCGCTCTCGACCTTTTCTACAGGCATAAATCGTTGCTTTCGTGAATACTGAAGGACAAAATCCGTTCGAATCACATCCTGTAGGGCTCCCAGGTGCGTGTCTATGTAGATCACTTCGCCGAACTTTTTCCTTTCTTCTGCCAGCAGCTGTGGATCAAAGACCAGCACATAATAGAGTGTGCTATTCCATTTCTGATTACCGGTGGCTCGAAGGACATTCGGAGCTTCCGGGGGCAAATCATGTAGATCCCTTTTCTTTTCCGGCCTTATGGACAGATCGTCCATGATCTCCAGGGCTGCGGAGTCAGTTTGTGCCCTGTGCTTTTCAATGTAGGATTCCAGATCTTCGCGAAAAACCACCGACATCTGGTAATCCAGCGCGGGACTGTAGGTGCCGATTCCGCTCAGGTTGCGGGTCTTCAGCGGGTCCTGTTTGAACTGCACGACTCGACCCATTCTTTCCGCGAAAACCCTCAAGGATTCGGTGTCGTATATGGCCGGATCGATCCTGTACTTTATTGCCTGCTCGCGCAATTGCGAGGTGGGAGCCAGCTTCCCCTTTTCCAGGAAGGAACGAATCTTACCCCAGAGGGCGCCCGCTTCCATGGAGAAGCGCTTCACATAGACTGCGGCAAGCAAGAAGCGCACATAGGACAGGCGATGGTCGGATGGATCCGCGGAAAAGAAGTTGTGGAAGTTCTTCCTGGCTTCCTGGTCCAGGTTGCTGGCGCCCAGCTGCATCAGGGACTCGCGGATGACTCCGGATAGCTCCGTTAAAGTCCTGTCTACATTCACCGATACGTCCTGTAGTGACAGCCGTTCTTCGGGAGTAATGATGGACGAGGACAGAACCTGTCGTAGGATACGGATATGGGTCTGTTGCCTTTCAAGCACCGGGATCAGACCGCCCTTGAAATCGGAGATTCTTTCCAATTCTGTGTTCGGAACGGCCTGCATAAACGTATGCTCGAAACGACGAGACAAAATGCAAAAAAAAATTGGAAAACTGTTGTTTAGAACAGGGGATTTGAGCACTAATCTAATTTGGAGGGAATAATATGAGATTATCCATTATGAAAACTGCCCTGCCCGTCCTGCTGGGACTGGCCGTTTTTGCCTGTAGCAAAGGCGAAGAAAACGTTAAAGGGGAAAAGGACGCCCGACCGGTGGCCCGAATCACATTCATGACCGGTGAGGTCCAGGTGAAGGAAGGTGAGGCTCAGGCTGTTGCTGAAAAAGGACAAATTCTGAAGAGTGGCGCCGAAATTACCACCGGACCGAACTCCAGCGCTGAACTGTTCTTCAAGGACATGGGCATTGTTCGCATAGGCGCGGATTCCAGAGTAAGCGTGGATTCCGTTGCATCGAACGAAGTGAATCTGGGAATCAAAACCGGTAATGCGGGGATGTTCCTGAAAAAGGTTCGGGCAGAGGATGAGTTCAGCGTTCATACGCCGACTTCTGTTGCTGCCGTGCGCGGTACCGCTTTTCTGGTGACCGTAGATAGCGATGACAAATCCAGGATTGCTTTGTTTGACGGCGCCATTGAGGTTTCCGACCGAGACGGTAAAAGCATTGTGATGGATCAGAAAGGCGAAGTCACCGTCCAGAGCGGAAAAGGCATCGACGGTTCTGACGTCAGACCACTGAGCGATGATGCACTGGCCAGGATGAAAGATATGGCTGTGTTCGAGAAGAACCGTATCCTGGAATACAACACATTCCTGGAGGAGCTGGAGGGCTCTGAATGGATGAGTGAACTTCAAGTCGAATCCAGCGTAGAAGAGAGAATGGAAAACCTGGACAACCAGGCCGATCGACCTGCCGATCGCGTCGTAAAGGCGCAGAGAGCTGAAGAAAACGTGATTCGTCGCGATACGGAAGGGGATCCGCTGAAGATTCCGGCCAAGAAAGATTTCAAATAATCTGAGGATTGGGGCCTGCATGGGTGGGCCTCATTGGCTCATTTTTGGACTTAATGAGATCCGAATGAAAAATCAACTTCTGCGAATTGGGGCTGGCCTTGGGTCGGCCCTTTTGTTTTTTCAACTAGTTGCCTGTGGCTCCTCGCAACGGGAAGCGGAGCCTCAAGTAGTGGAAATCGCGCCTTCACCTCTGGGATTGGAAGAGGGCGAGATATCGCTGGTTTTTGCGGGCGATACAAATTTCATCTGGGGAGTGGAAGATCTGCAAAAGACGCGGGGTATGCTCTATCCCCTGGAAGAAGTAATGCAGATGCTGGAATCGGCGGACCTGACAGCCGTAAACCTGGAAACAGCGATTACAATGCGAGGTACTCCGATTAATGAGAAGAACTATATTTTTAATTCGAATCCTCTGTTGGCCAGCGTACTTGCGGATGTGGGCGTGGATCTACTTGTCCTGGGAAACAACCATTCCATGGATATGGGCGATGAGGGAATCCAGGATACGATCCAGTTCGCCCGGCGACACGGGATGTTCGCCCCCGGGGCCGGGATGAACTTGCAGGAAGCCGCGGCGCCTGCCATTGTTGAAATCAAAGGGCTCAAGATAGGATTCTTTTCCGGCAACGAAGTGGGGCCCAATTCGAATTTTGCCAGCGGGCAGAAAGCGGGCACATCCACGCTCTCAGTCTTGCAGTCTTCAGTGCGATCCTGGTGCGCCCGACTGGATTTGTGTATTGTAAATATTCACTGGGGTATGGAGTATTCCCCCCATCCGCTCCCTTCCCAGCGCTCGGCCGCCAAAGACCTGATCAAAGCGGGCGCTGACGCTATCATTGGACATCATCCCCATATAGCTCAGGGCGTGGAGATCATTGATGGAGCCCCGGTCTTCTATTCCGTGGGAAACTTCCTGTTCGGTAGCGTAAACTTTAAGCAGAACCATAACCTGATCGTCCGGCTGGTGATTGACCCGGAGAAAAAGCGAGTGAAGCGATCCGAGGTTTTTGCGGTGCATGGTATATATCGCGAGAATGATCATCGGCTGTACCTACTGTCCGGTGATGAAGCCCATGCGCTCTGGGAAGAATTGTTTGTGCAATCCAGGGCTCTGGGTACCCGAGAGCACATAGGCTTTTCGCAGGATATGAAAAGCATGTTGGTTTTTCCCGAACCGCTGAAACGACCCGGCAATGGCGAGTAGAAAAAACGGCGGCTGCAGTGCAGGCATGACTATTCGATACTCGTTGCTTAGCGTCCACGGTTCGGGGTCCAACGCCCAGGATCCAACGTCAGCCATCGGGCGATCGCCATCGGACGTCCGCGATCCTGAACCGGCCAGGACTTCACCTGGGCGGGTCTACGATCGGATCCTTCACTTCAGGCCATTTCTTACTCGTCAGCTCAAGCCCATCCAGGTAACTGGCCAGTTCCTTTTTCTCGTCTTCGTTGAGCTTCCAGGCCTTTAGATAGGGTTCGGTGGGCTGCTTCTGGATCAGCAAGCATTTACCATACGACCGGTAAGCTTCCAGCGTCATTTCCTCCTGTGGTATCACGCGAAAAAGGGGCGTTGCCTTATCGCACTCGCCATATTCACTGAAGACCAGCGCACGCATTCGATAAAGCCGGAAGTCGCGCAAATTCCGGGTAGTTTCCATTAATTCCAATAGCTTCTCGGGTTTGTCCGCCTTACGCGCGATGTCGATGAAATTCATGAAGAAAGGAACATCATTGCTTCCGGTCTTTTCGGCCAGGAGCATGCTTTCGAACGCTTCGCCGTATTGTTCGCGCTCGCGTTGAATCAGTGCCTTCAGGTAGTAAGCGTCGGAATAGTTGGGTCGTATGCGAATGGCCTGATCAATTTGCTGCAGGGCCTCGTCCGGTAGTTCTAACCGTGAGTAGGCGTTGGCGGCGTTGAATCGATACACGGCATGATAGGGATTGGCTTCGATTGCAGCAAGAAAGGCATCCAGGGCCCGTGAATCATTCCCGGCTTGCACATGCAGAAATCCCAGGAAGTTCCAGGCGGGATCCAGAGCCGGACTCTGATCCACGGCTTTCCGGGCGTGCACGATGGCCTGGGCCATTTGACCTGAGTGGTAGAAACTCATAGCCCGTAGATAATGGGTCTCGGGTGCTTCCGGAGATAATGCATTCATTCGGTGAAGCAGCGGAGCGATTTGACCGTACTGATTCGAGAAGTTCAGAATCACTGCCTGGTTATACAGAGATCGCATCTGTAATCGTAGAGAGGCTTTGTCCAGTCCTTCCACGTTGAATACCTGGTCGGGAAGCTTCAGGACTTCTGTGGGAGTCAGCGGAGGTTTTCTGGCCGGTTCGTCGACGGTGGAGATAGCCCGTGCGGAGGCGGTGCCATGGAATGCGATGACGATTCCCGGGATCATGGCAAGTATCCGAATTCGGGATGCCACAAACGGGAAGAACCCACCGGAGGACCGGTAGCTGGTCAGGAGTCTTCGAGGCCGTGGCTTGCTCCTGGCGAGTGTGGCAGCCGCCGGGCTACAGCCGCCGGGCGTGCCGGATGAGGGGCGCCAGGGGCAAAAGGAGCCAGGTCCTCTCAGTCTATGAAAAAATCGGATCCCTTCCATTTCTGCATAAAGTCGGACAACCCCTGCCGGTACGTCAACGGAAACAAACTTCCGTTATCTCGGATTGCCAGGTATTCCGCTTTCCGGCCCGCATCCAATATCTTGCCCGAGTAAAAAAGGCCCAGTAATCCGGATGGCGAGCGGGTGGCTCGACGGCGCCAATCGTCCACGATGTGGAAGGGCTCATCCGGGGCGATTTCGGCGAACTGAGATTCATGGAGGAGGGCCATGCCGGTGTACATATACTGCCCCGCGGTCGAAAACAATAGCGGAAGGACGCCCTGTGGGTTCCTTGATGCATCGCCAGACTTGATGCTTGCTTCCTTTCCGGGCACGGGACGCTCAGGGTCGGTGGATGCGCCGGGGCTGCGGATCTCGGAGTCAGCATGGGAAGGCCCACCATTAGAAGGCTTGCCATTGGGATGCTTGCTGTTGGAAGAGCCGTTACCTGCGCGAAAGCCGTCGCCCCCGAAACCATGATTACCGGCCTCGAAGCCGGTTTCGGCGCTCCCTTTCGGTCGATCTTGCATCATTAGAAGGGGCGCGATGTCCGGATGGTTGTCCGGTACGGAGGTTTTCATGAAGTGTTGCTGCGCCTCTTTTAAAGAGAAATCTGGCTGGTACAGGCTGTCTGGATTCAGGACCCAGAAATGACCGTCCAGCGCGGTGCGGTGCAAGGCAGTGGCGATGCCCCCGCCCGTTCCCAGTATCTCTTGCTCATATGAGAATTGCAGCTCAAAATAGGGAAAATCGTCCAGGTAGTTGCGAATCTGGTCTCCCAGATAATGAAGGTTGATGGCGGCAAACGAGAATCCCTGCTCGTAAAGAAGAAAAAGCGAATGTGCGATGAGCGGCGCTCCGAGCACCGGTAGCAGGGGCTTGGGAGTATCCCGTGTCAGCTCCTCCATACGAGTGCCCAGGCCGGCTGCCAGAATCATTGCCTTCATCGTAGAGCGGGCAGGAGCCTCTTGCGACAGTCCAGGATAAAAAGAAAGACACTGTCCGGAAAACGTCCAAGATGCAGACAGGCTTCCAGCTGATCCAGCGCCGGCGGAACACATTCCAGGTAGCCGGACTTGCCTTGCTCCAAGCCCAGATACAGATAGCTTCCCAGGGCTTTCAGAATTCGTTGCAATCCCTGAAGATAGAGCAGGCCCCTTCCCTTTTCCAGTCCGGTTTTCTCGAAATAATAATCTATCATTTCCTTGCGCAATCGGGCCGCAAGACCGGCGTACGGATCAAAAACCAGACTGGCCAGATCGTAGAAGCGATTCCCGGTGCGAGCGTCCTGGAAATCAATCAGGGTCATGGACTGCCCATCAATCATGATGTTGCGACTATGCAGATCCCTGTGAACAAAGCATTGGTCTTTTTGAGCCCCCAGAGCTTCGCATACTTCCAGAAGAAACATTTTCAACTCAAAGCTGGGCTCAACATCGATTCTCCGTTCCAGGGAGACCTTTTCCAGCCTTTCATACAAAAACTCCATTTCCCAGTGGAGCTTTTCCTTATCGAAGAACCTTTCGCTTACAGGCGGCGCCGGCGAAATCTGCTGCATGGCCAGAATCCAGTCTACGATCTCCCGGTATTTCTGAAGGGCGTCCTGCTCTGTGAGTTGTTCAGCATGTTGGGACTGTGCCGATTGTTCGCGGGGTTCCACCGGCTGTTTCAGGGGCCCCTGCGCTTTTTCTGCCCCGCCGCCATGTAACTGTTCCTTATCGCTCAGGCGTTCGCCCTTTAGCTCTTGCTCTTGCCCGGGGCCCCGGCTGGCCAACCACTGTTCCAGGTCTTGTGTTCCTGCATCGGTTTGTAGAATGAGTCCGTGTTCGGGTTCCATACCTAGAATGGAAGGCACAGGTACATCGGCTGCCTGAAGTTGGTCGCGGACGGTCAGGAAGTCATGGTGATCCGGCAGAAAAGGGGTTTCAATACAGAGGATTGCGGCGCCGTCCCCGTGGGAAGATTGGACACGGTAGTATCGGCGGGCGGAGCCCTCTACTCGCAGGGGCTCCGACTCGGGATCGTATCCTTTTGCTTCCAGGAAGCTGGATACGATCTTCGAGTTGGGATCAATCAAGGTCATGAATCATTGTGCCAAGGCGCTCAATCCCTTTGCGAATGTGTTCCTCTGAAAGGGCATAAGAAATCCGGATGCCGGTATCGTCGCCGAATGCCACTCCGGGTACCGCTGCCACTTCGTAGTGATCCAACAGGTGGGCGCAAAAAACTCGGGAAGCGGAATCGTCCTGCTTTTCTTTCATAATTGCCTGGAATTTTGGACGAGCATAGATTTCAGACAGGTCGGGAAAGATGTAAAAAGCGCCGCCGGGAGCAAAAGTACGAACCCCTGGAATACTGGATAGCATGCGAGTAACCAGATCCCGCCGTTCCTGGAATGCTTTGCGCATCTCGGCAACGCAGTCCTGGCTTTCCGTGAGGGCGGCCTGGGCGGCGGCCTGGGCGATGGAGGTAGCTCCAGAAGTGCTCTGCCCCTGAATAGTCTCCATGTTCTTGATTATGTACTGCGGACCGGCTCCGTATCCAATCCGCCAACCGGTCATGGAATAGGCTTTGCTCACGCCGTTTACGATGAACCACTGATCTTTCAGTTCGGGAACCAGCATGGGCACATTGAGGAACTTTCTATTGTCGAACAGGATGTGTTCATATATGTCGTCAGTAACCAGGAGAATGTCTTTGCGCTCCTTTAGAAGTTCGGCCAGTTGCTTCAGCTCTTCGTCGGGATACACCGCTCCAGTTGGGTTGCTGGGCGAATTGATCAGAATCATCCGTGTCTTCGGAGTCAGCGCTGCTCGGATCTGTTCTATAGAAGGGATGTAGCCCTGATCGAAGCCTGCCGAAACAATCACCGGGGTTGCCTGGGCCAGTCGCGCGATGTCGGCGTAGGACACCCAGTAGGGCGCCGGAATAATGACTTCATCTTCGGGATTCAAAGTGGCCTGGAAGAGGTTATAGAGCACCTGCTTACCGCCCACAGATACTATCACCTCTCCCGGAGCGAAATCCAGTCCATTGTCGTTCTGAAACTTCTGCACGATTGCCTTTTTCAGCCCCGGGGTTCCGCCTACAGGCGTATACTTGGTCTGTCCGGCTTCCAGCGCGCGCACTGCGGCCTGTTTGATGTGCTCCGGCGTATCAAAATCGGGCTCGCCGGCGCCAAAGCCGATTACATCTTTTCCCTGAGCCCGGAGCTCCTTGGCCCTTGCCGTAATGGCCAGCGTCGGGGAGGGCTCAACGGAATCCAGTCTGTGTGCGGAGAACTTCATATGGATTTCTCAATTGGTACGGGCCGCTAACACTGCAAATAAAAAAGGCCTGGAGAGAAAAAATCTGCCGAAAATGCCCGTGCGGGGCGTGGTTATGCTCGATTTGGATGCAAGGGGACGGATCCTTCATATACTGAGCTGGGTGGCCAATCACGGGAAGGAAGAGCCATTCCATGAAACCGCCCCACGCGACTGAGAAACCAGAGTAGAAATGGAAATTGCACTTTTTGAGCCCGAGATTCCGCCGAACACAGGAAACATCATTAGACTGAGCGTTTGTACCGGTACTGCTCTCCATATAGTCGGAAAGCCGGCCTTTTCCCTGGAGGATGCCATGCTCCGCCGAGCGGGACTGGACTACTGGCAGCTTTCGCGACTCAGGGTGCATGATTCGCTGGAAGACTTCCTGCTGTTTCTGTCGCAACGAGACGATCAGAGTATTGATGAAGTACGGTCTCGATTCGTTCTGACCACCCGGTTTGCACGGAATAATTTCGTGGATCACCGTTACACAGAGGACCAGATACTTCTGTTCGGAAAAGAGACCGCCGGACTGCCCGATTCGGTGCGCGGCGTCTTTGCGGATCTGCAGGAGAACTGGCTACGCATACCTGTGTCTTCGCATTGCCGATCCTTGAACCTCGCCAATTCGGTGTCAATAGTGCTCTACGAGGGCCTGCGGCAATTGGGTTTTCCAGGATTGCAACTGGAGCCTCCGTCCGATACTTAAAGGGATGGCAAGCATCTCTGAAACTACCCCGCGCAGTAATCAACTCAGGGCCGCTCTCCTGGCGCTTCTATGCTGTATTCCATTTGTCGGATGCATTACCGTCGATGACCAGGGTAATCCGCTGGAGGATCGGAAAAAGAGTAACTACTGGAACTTACAGAAGCTCCCGGAGGGTCCCTTCTGGTCAGAAAAAGAGAAGTCCGTACCTTTTCTTGTCGTTGGCCTTCCAGGAGACATTCCCGAACGTTATATCCTGAAAAATGTGCCGGAGCCTGTGGACCAGGGGCGTCTTGCAGCCGGTACAGCATTTGCGGCCGGATACATCATGATGACCATGATGGAGCGCCCAAAGCATGATACCTATCTTTGCTCGCCGGAATTTATCTATAACAGTCTAAACGGCGGAAAGAACGTGGGGCTCGAAATTCTGGAAGTAATGGAATTTCTCAAGGGTGTCGGCTGCGCTGACCGTTCCACGTTCTCTGCGTCGGATCCTTACATCCGCCCGGACCAGGAAGACATTGCTGCGGCCCATGACCATCGGATATCCGGGTTCGCAAGGGTGGATCTATCGCGACCTACTCACATTATGGCGAATCTGCTGGAAGGGAAGCCGGTAATAGTGACCCTCCAAGTATCGGAGAACTTCTTGAGTCTGGACGATATGGAATGGAAGAAGCCGGAAGGCCTTCCCATGGGCCGCCATACAGTTGCTTTAATTGGTTTTGACCGAAAGGCAGAGACCTGGATCTTTCAAAACAGCGCCGGCGAAGACTGGGGACATAATGGACGCTTCAGTCTCCATCGTCAGTGGTTCTCGCGTCTTGCCACCCAGGGCTATGTGGCATGGTAGACTTGACGTACGAAGCCGAACAGCGACTCTGACCCACTCGAATACGGTTAATGCGACAGAGCACTAACTTAAGTCACTTCAAGTCGGATTAAGGGAGTAAGTAGGAGCGTATTCGGCGAATAGGCCTCCCGGCATCCGTATTCAGTAAAGGTATGTTTTAGTGATCCGGTGGTTGGATCAAGGCCGAGTTTACTTGGAACTCTCGGCCATGCATGCGTGGCATGCAACGCTGTCCATTTGGGGACGGCAACACTCTATAAAGGCAGGTGGTGAACTTGATACTAGGAGTACCAAAGGAGATTATCGGGGGGGAGAAGCGAGTAGGAATCGTGCCGGAAAGTCTGGCCAAGCTCTCTTCCCTTGGCTTTGAGATTCGAGTCGAGAAGGATGCAGGCAAAGAGGCCGGCTTTCTTGACTCTGATTATGAAGCGCATGGAGCGAAAATCGTTTCCAGCGCATCGGAACTGTATTCAGCGGCGGATGTCGTTGTGAAAGTCGAACGACCCGAGCAACATCCGGAAGCTGGAAAGCATGAGCTGGAGATGCTAAAGAAAGGGGCCCTTCTAATTTGTTTTATGGCTCCTCTGAACTATCCGGAGCTTTCGAAGAAAGCGGCGGAGGCAGGAGTGGATGTACTTTCTATGAACGACATCCCTCGAATCACAAGAGCGCAACGAATGGATGCCCTCAGTTCGCAGACGAACCTGGCAGGGTACAAAGCGGTGCTTATGGGCGCCAATGCGCTGCGAAAGATCTTTCCTCTTCTGATGACTGCTGCGGGAACCATTAGCCCGGCCAAGGTGGTGATTCTTGGCGCTGGCGTCGCCGGCCTGCAGGCCATCGCAACGGCTCGCCGCCTCGGCGCGGTTGTAGAGGTAAGCGATGTTCGGCCCGCGGTCAAAGAACAGGTAGAATCTCTGGGCGGAAAGTACATCGAGCCCCCCCAGGATGAAACCCTGGAAGGCGAAGGCGGATACGCCAAAGAGGCATCCGAAGAGTACCTGAAAAAGCAGCAGGAGCTTCTAAAGAAGCACATCTCCGAAGCAGACGTGGTCATCACCACGGCACAGGTTCCGGGCAAGAAGGCACCGGTTCTAATTTCGGAGGAAACCGTGAAGAGCATGCGACCGGGATCAGTGATCGTGGATATGGCTGCCGGCACTGGCGGAAATTGCGAAATCACGGAAGCTGGCAAAGAGATCGTTAAGCATGATGTAACCATAATCGGAGAAACGAACATCATTTCGCTCGTGGCCTACAATGCCAGCCAGCTATATTCCAGAAACGTATTGGCATTGCTGCAATCCCTGACGAAGGAAGGGCAGGTGAGCCTGGATCTGGAAGACGAAATTGTTAAAGGCGCCCTGATTACCAGGGAGGGCCAGGTAATTCACGAGAATACAAAGAAGCTGCTGGGATAATACCAGCAAAGGGAGAATACATGGACGCACATCAGCTAATTATGTTGATCACGGTCTTCGTACTGGCCGTGTTTCTAGGCTTTGAACTGATTTCACGAGTACCCCCGACATTGCACACTCCATTGATGTCCGGAAGTAACGCTATTTCTGGAATTACCCTTGTGGGGGCAATGCTGAGCGCTGGAGCCGATGCTACCAGCGCCGCTCTATTCACTGTTGGCACGGTGGATGTAAGTCTAACATCACTTCTGGGATTCCTGGCAGTGGTTTTTGCCACGATCAACGTTATCGGCGGGTTTCTGGTCACAGACCGGATGCACCGAATGTTTAACAAAAAGAAGTAAGGGGACGGAATCGGAATGCATAGAGAAGACATCCTCATTATAGCATATCTTATATCGTCTGTATTATTTATTGTCGGTATTAAGAATCTGTCGGCGGTGAAAACGGCCAGACGCGGGAATTTCCTCGCGGCTCTGGGTATGTTTTTGGCCGTAATCGTTACCCTGTGGGATCAGAAGATCGTAGGGTTTGAACTAATCATTGCTGGCGTAGTGATTGGGGCGCTCATCGGCGCTGTCATGGCCGCGAAAGTTGCCATGACTGGTATGCCGCAAATGGTGGCGCTTCTGAACGGATTCGGTGGCGCAGCCTCCTTGCTTGTGGCCAATGCAGAGTTCTTTCATGAAATGCATCGTCAGGGCATGGCCAATTTTGATCCGGCGCTGGCAACGGCCGTCAGCATTGTGCTGTCGGTTCTAATCGGTGGGGTCACATTCACAGGCTCGCTGATCGCATTCGGAAAGCTCCAGGGAATCGTAACCGAAAAGTCCGTGATGTTTCCGTTGCAGCATGCTTTGAACGCCCTATTGATTCTGGTTGCATTTGGTTTCGGAGTATTCATGGCTATGGGTCATAACGGCGCCGATGCATTGAATTCGGTAGGCCTCGGTTTTCTGGATTTGAATGTGCTGCCGTATGTGATTGCCGGTATTGCGCTATTGCTGGGAGTGCTCCTGGTTATTCCTATCGGCGGCGCGGATATGCCGGTAGTGATTTCACTGCTTAACTCCTACTCCGGTATTGCGGCCGCTACCACGGGTTTCGTTCTGGGTAACACTGTATTGATCATAACAGGATCCCTGGTGGGTGCATCAGGTATCATCCTTACGCAAATCATGTGTAAGAGTATGAACCGATCGCTTATCAATGTACTACTGGGAGGCTTCGGTCAGACTCCTACGGCAGCAGCCGGGGAAGCCAAGGAAATCACCATCAAAGAGATCGGGGTGGAAGAGGCCGCGATGGTTTTCGAATCAGCAAGAACTGTGGTCATTGTTCCTGGTTACGGAATGGCCGTGGCGCAGGCTCAGCACGTAGTGCGAGAGCTATCTGAGATCCTCGAGAAACATGGTTCCGAAGTGCGGTTTGCGATTCACCCTGTGGCCGGACGTATGCCCGGTCACATGAATGTTCTTCTCGCGGAGGCCAATGTGCCGTATGAGAAGCTTCTGGAGATGGATCAGATCAACGATGACTTTTCGAATACGGATCTTGCGCTGGTGATTGGAGCAAACGACGTAACCAATCCGGCGGCGCGTCACAATGAGGCCAGTCCTATCTATGGTATGCCGATCCTGAACGTGGACAAGGCGCAGACCGTGGTTGTCATCAAACGCTCCATGCGATCCGGATATGCCGGTATCGATAACGAACTGTACGGCTACGATAACTGCCTGATGTATTTCGGTGATGCCAAGGAAGCCATTTCGAAGCTAATCGCAGAAATCAAGGCGAACATTTCTTAGACACGCAGCGAGTAACTTCATTACATCCGGCCTCAGGCAGGCCGGATAGATGCGAAGGATGGGCGGGCCAAATGGCTCGCCCATTTTGTTTTGCAGTATGATTGAGTCCGCTGTCGTCCAATTCCGATAAACAAAGAGTAGATATGATAAAAGAGAATAATCCGAGGAATCGAAAGCTCATTCAGCCAAAAGGATGGAGCGCGAAAGCGCAGGGCCAGTGGCTGATAAAGCATCAGGATGAGGTATTGCATGCCGCCCTTCGAGAGGGAGTGGATCTTGAGGGCGCCGTGGGCAAGCTCGTGGATTTGCTTGGAAAGCTACGGGAGCAAATAGTAGACAGCGGCGACGAACTGGCTGTGGGCATACTCCACTTCCCGGAGATCCTGGAAAAAATTGAGAAGGAGCAAGGGGACTTCCGAGACTCGGCTTCGGATCAGATGGAGCGCACCAAGGATCTGGCTACGGTTGCGGAAGAGCTGGATGCGGTGGCCCACGAGATCGCCAACGCCCTGGAGAGGGGTCGGGAGTCGGCGAAGAAAGCCCGGGACGGTGGGGGAAGGATCAAAGATAGCGTGGAGAACCTTCACGGAATTACTCGGGGCATCGCGGACCAATCGAACAGTATTCGCACAATCAATGATACGCTCGGCAAGGAAATGCAGGGCCTTGGCCAGGTAATTACCGAAGTCGAAAAACAGATCAATCAGGTGAAGGGGCTTAGTGAACAAACCAATATGCTGGCGCTCAATGCCAGTATCGAGGCAGCGCGGGCCGGGGAGTACGGTCACGGATTTGCTGTGGTGGCGGACGGGGTTAGTGACCTGGCGGCGAAGTCTTCGGATGCTGTGAAGAGCATTGAACGAGCGCTGGCAAGCATGACCAAGCAATTCGCGACGTGGACAGAGCGTGCTTCCGGCCAGATTGAGCAGACTAACCGCATCAATAGTTCGGTACAGGAGCTCGAACAGATTATCCAATCCAATGCCGATTTCGTGAAGCAAGTGCAAACCGAGATTGACTCAACCACCGACTCCTACCTGGATCTGGAGCAGCAGATTCAGGAGATCAAAAAGACCACGTCCCTAATTTCGGAATCCGCCGTTCAGATCAGCGGAAAGGCGGACCATATACATGAATCTGCGGATCGAATTCGCGCAGACATTGGAGTTCTTGAGAAAAGGGTGAACGCTTCGGTGGAAGCGATTACCAATCAGAATCCGGAATGGTTAATGGAATTCCTGAAGCGCCGGCGACGGGATCACCTGAACTGGATGGCCAAGGTAGACAAGTCTATCGCTGACAAAGATGCGGATTCTTTTCCGCAGCTGGATCATCGAAAATGCAATATGGGGCTCTGGCTCTACATGGCCATAGTGACATCCAACGAACAAAAGGAAGTTCATGATTCCCTTCTGGATCCCCATGAGCGTCTGCATAGCACAGCCCGGCAAATCGCGGATCGAATCCGGGCCGGCGAGGAAAGCTCGGTGCCCGGACTGAGGGAGAAGCTCGGTCAGGTTTATGATGAGATCGCGGATCGATTTGATCAATATGAACGGTTTCTTGAGAAGCTGATTCTCGATGATCTGCACAATAAAGCGAACGGGAAATAGGTCGCACGGGGCCTGTACGTAGCGGGCTCCAATTTGTTGGAAGCCCGTTTCCGGACGCTATTTAGGATCTGCCAGGGGGCACCGACGCGAAACACTTCCGGCGCTTCCCATTCGGTGAGGAGACTATCAGGCCGGGTTGCTGTACTTTAGCAGGAGCTTCCGCGAAAGGATCCATTTTTCCCCGGACTTAGTTTCATACACATACTCGGTTAGCTTACCGGTGGAGTCGTATACGTGCTTACAGCGCTCCACCCCGGCGGGACTGGTTCGTGTTCGGGCCTGGATTTGCCCGGATTCATTATATTCGAATCGGATGGTGGCCAGGTCCTCTCCGGTGGAGGATCGGAACTGTATCTTTTCTACCCGGGGCCCTTTGAGGTCCACGGTTATAGAATCCTTTGTGTCCTCGGTGATTTCGATACCTTTAATCTGGCCGGGGTTGTAGCTGAAGGAATGCAGGAGAATTCGCTTTCCGTCGGCGTCCTTGTATTCGATGCTCTGGAGTTTTTCTTTCTGATAGGTGCGAATCTCGGACGACAGTAGCTTGCCATTGGCATCCTGAAGCTTCTGGATCACAGGCATGCCGGCTTCGTACTCATAGATGTTCTTGCCGCGAACGTTTCCGGTCCGGTCCAGAAAGGTTTCCTCAACCAGTCGACCTCGATCGTCGTAGCTTAGCAGGGCCCGCTCGGTGAGTTCCCCTTTCTCGTTTCGAGCCTCAATGGAGGCAGGTCCCTGGAGGCCATCCTGCATTATGTAGGGAGCCAGGGGCGACCAGCGGGCCGGGTTGTAGTCCACGGCTGCCGTGGTGCTCGTACCTGCGGGAATTCCGTGAATGGTCAGCAACATGATGCCGATGCTGGTCAAAAAAAGAGTACGTTTCATAAAAGATCTCCGTGGGTTCACATTTACTTATCGGCGAAACCGAGATTAGGTTAACGGCAAAAGGACATATTGAGAAGGTAGATCTATGAGCGAGGGAGTGCTGCGAGGCTGGAAGGATGTTCCGGAGGAATTCCGGATTGAGGAAATGGAGCGATACCTCGGCTTTCTGGAAGAAAGCAATGAGAAGGGTGGTTTCTTTTCCTCGGGCGATGCTGATAGAATCCTGGAACGGCATTTGAAAGAATGTGCATTGTTCGTGGACCGGGTGGTGGAATATGCTTCCGTTTCACGTGAAACAACCGTGCTGGATGCGGGCACCGGCCCGGGCTTGCCGGGCTACCTGTTCTACTGTCTGCGGAACCCGCCTCGCCTTACACTGAACGATTCCAGTCGCCGTCGACTTTCCTTGCTGGAGGAGTGGCATGGTTCCCGCATCGCCCCTTCTGGCGACGGTGGTGTCCGCTTCAGTTATGCCCGTCTGGAGGAGATGAAAGGTCAATTCGACCTAATCACCAGCCGGGCCCTCATTCCATTTCCATCAGTTCTCCGATTGATCGCTCATCTTCAGAAGCCTGGAAATCTATACGTGGGCTTCTTCGCATCGATCCAACCGGAAAAATTTGAGGAAGTGATTCGGGACTGCGGGTATAGTCATGAGAGCGCCCAGGAGGTTCAGGCCACCGCCAACGAGCCGGTCCGCCAAATACACTATTTCCGTAAGAAGCGCACCGTGCGGCAGGGAAAACCGTTTGCATGGAAATTCATACGCAACGAGATGAGCCAATGGCAGAAATCATAGCAGTAGCAAATCAAAAGGGTGGTGTAGGCAAGACCACCACAACTATCAACCTGGCAGCCTTCCTGGGAAAACTGGGCCAGCAGGTTCTTATTGTCGATGTCGATCCCCAGGGTAATGCAAGCTCCGGTCTGGGATTGGATATTCACAAGATCGAAAAAACCACTTACGAAGTCTTTCTCGAGGAGGTCTCCCTGGCCGAGGCCGTGATTCGAACGGAAACCAGGAACGTTTCGGTGGTGCCGGCCAACGTAAACCTTTCGGGAATTGAGATGGATCTCCTCCAGATGGAGCAAAGGGAATACAAGCTGCAGAGCTCCTTGAAGCAGGTGGCTCCCAACTACGATTGGGTTTTCATCGATTGCCCGCCCAACCTCGGTATCTTGACTTTGAATGCTCTTTGCGCAGCAGACGGAGTAATGATACCGCTCCAAACCGAATACTACGCTCTGGAAGGACTGACGCAGCTGATGCGAGTCATAGGACTCGTCCAACAAAGTCTCAACCCATCCCTGGAGCTGAAGGGTGTGGTTCTGACAATGTATGATCAGCGAACATCACTGGCCCACCAGGTAGTGGAAGATGTGAAGGCACACTTTGGGGACAAGGTGTATAGCGCAGTTGTGCCGCGAAACGTAAAGCTCTCGGAAGCCCCATCTTTTGGAAAAAGCATTATGGAATATGCTCCGGATAGCACCGGCGCCAAAGCCTACGAGCAACTGGCAAATGAGGTAATGAACAATGGCTAAGAAAAGCGGTCTGGGCCGTGGCCTTTCAAATCTGATACCGGGTGCTTCCGGCAGCGCAGCGCCCACTGCCACCGAAGGGCATCCAGATTATCATGAGCTGGCCATTGACAGGATCAGCCCCAATCCCGATCAACCCCGAAAGAAATTCCGGGAACAGGAGATTGAGGAGTTGGCTTCTACTCTGCTGTCCGTAGGTCTCATTGAGCCTATAGTGGTTCGTCGAAAAGGCGATGGCTATGAGATCATATCCGGCGAACGTCGATGGCGAGCGGCGCAACAGGCGGGCTTCCGCAAGATTCCTGCCGTAGTAAAACAGGTGAACGAAAGCCAGGCGCTGGAGATGGCGATCATCGAGAACGTCCAGCGGGAAGACCTTACGGTCATCGAAGAAGCTCGTGCCTACGAAGCGCTCATGAATCTAAGCGGGATCAAGGCTGCCGATGTTGCGAAGAAAGTAGGCCGAGACCGGGCCACGATCACAAACCTGCTCAGGCTTCTGAAACTCCCCGACGAAGTTCTGGAGCTCATCGAAGATCGAAAGCTGTCCGGGGGGGCCGCCCGACCGCTGCTGAGCCTGGGCGACAAACGAACAGTTATCAAGCTTGCGAACAAGATAGTCGAGGAAGGATGGTCGGCGCGGAAGGTGGAGGAAGAGGTGGCTCGAATGATGGAGCCCTCCACTTCCGGATCCAGCGCTTCGGGCGGTTCAGCGCCTAAAGATGCATCGACTCGCAAGCTAGAAGAAAGGCTTCGCGCACGCTTCACGGCCAGGGCGGAAGTAAAGCATAAGAAAAATGGCTCCGGACAGGTGACATTGCACTACGCCAATCTGGATGATCTGGATCGAATCCTGGAATTACTCGGGATTAAATAGATTCGGATCCCGAGTAAACAACAACCGGCTTGAAGCGCGGCGACTGGCGGCCGCAGCACAGCGAAGAACCTATAACGCATTTAGTCTGCCTTTAGTCTGCGGAGCGTTGTCGCGCTGCGGGGAATCACGATACTCGACTGGGACGGGCGGAAAGGACAGGAGCCCCTTAAATGTGTTCGTGATTAAAGAGGTGATCCTGGCAGTACTCGTGGTCTTCGCAATCCACGCAGAAGCGAAACTCGAGTTGGGGATTATCCAGTTCGGTCTTGCCGCAGACCGTGCACCGATGGATGGCGGCAGGGCCGCCCTGAACCTTCTCTTTGAACCTGGCTGCTCTTCGTGGCTGCGCGGCGTTCCGCCGCCACAGGCCGGGCCCAAAGAAAATAAGATAATTTAGAAAGCCCAATGCAGGGCCAAGGATGGGTACGAATACACCGTGCAAAATAAGTGCGGCCAGCGGGTTGAATAGTATCATTCCCACCATGAAGAAAGCCATCCATTTGATGCGAACCGGAATGATAAAGAATAGCAATATCTGCATATTGGGGTTCAAAGTGGCGACCCCCAGGAACACTCCCAGGTATATGAACTCGGCGCCGACGCCGAAGGGGCTACCCAGCAACGTAAAAAGGACCCCCAGCAATATGTACAGATTATAGCGAAAGTCTCCCATCAGGACTTCCAGCTGAGCTCCAAAGATATAGTAGAAATACAGAAAAAGCAGTAACGGCAGCCAGGGCCCCATACCGAAGAGTTCGCCCACGCTAATGCGAAATGGATAGAAGACTATGTGCCACCAGGGGCCGGCCAGCAGACTATCCAGATTAACTCGGCCGATTCCAAGCTGAAACGCGAGGTCGGCTCCCGTGACCACGGCTGTGAGGATAATCATAGCAAGGGTGAGATGGGGAACCGCAAAGCGGCCAAAGTGCTTTTCGAGCCAACGCATACGGTAAGGAATCGCCGTCCGGGCCCTGGTCAAGTAGAACTGTATTTACACCCGGGAGCGATATGGCAGGCTGAACCATGCCCGGTGTTTTTCGCAGTGCGTATTTGACTTTGATCTGGGAGCTTCGCCAGGAAGGGAAGCATCCCGGCAGTTTGCTGTTCTTTCTCAGCTTCGCCATATCATTAAATGTCATTTACTATTATGCATTCGGACGGGAAGCCCTGATGCGACATGCCGGTGGCGGATTGATGCTCTCGCTCTTCTTTGTTTCGGTGGTGGTGCTGAGCCGCGGGCATAGCAGAGACCGGGAGGGGGGCGCCTTAAAAGTGGTGTTGTCATCCGGCCTGGATCGTGTGGGGTTATACCTGGGGCGGGTATTGGCGCGAAGCCTGGTGTTATTTGCGGTGCTGGTCACCAGTTGGCCGGTGAGCGGGCTTCTAATTACCGGAAATCCGGTGCTGTTTGGCACGGAACGGATGGGCTCGGTAGTATTGCTCATGGGCTTGAGTTGCCTGGCCCTCAGCGCTCTGGGGACCATGGTGGTAGTGCTCGCTTCCGGGAACCGTTTTCGCGAGATGATCGTGCCCGTTCTATTCTTTCCCGCAGGACTTCCGATGTTTATGGTGATCTCGGGTGCGTTCACGGAATCGGGGCTGGTTGAGCCCTTGCAGTATAATCGCCTTGTCAGCGTGGTGGCCTTGATGACCTTGTTCTATATACTTGTAGGTGGATTGTTCACCTTGAGGCTTTCTCCCACGGAAGGGTCCTGACTATGAAAAAACTCTACTGGTTACTTCTGGCCTTTATTCCGGCGCTCCCACTGGCTACAGTTTATGCGCTTCTTGTTCCTCCCGTTGTACTGGAGCAGGGTCAGGCGCACAGGATATTCTATATCCATGTGCCGGTAGCCTGGGTGGCACTGTACGCCCCGTTGATTTCAGCCGTATCCGGGATTCTCTTTCTGGTTACCCGACGTCAGGTTTTTGATCGATGGAATGTCGCAAACGCCAGGATTGCAGTGCTTTTTAGTCTGGGCGTAGTTATATCAGGCCCGATATGGGCGTACACTGCATGGGGCACGTTCTGGAATTTCTCGGATCCCCGACTCATGAGTTTTTTCATCCTGTTACTGTGTCTGGGTGGCTATTTTCTGGTGCGACTTTTTACGGATGATGTAGATCGACGAGGAATCTACAGCGCTGTGTGGGCCGTGATTGCGGCGGCCGCATCGGTGTTTACCTGGCTTGCCATTCGTGTGCTGGAGACCGATCTCCATCCCGGTCCAGTGCTAAAGACCATGGCTCCTGAAATAGGCCGAGCCTTCTGGTGGAATGTTCTGGCCTATCATTTGCTTTTTTGGATACTTCTTGTTCTGGGATTACAACACGAACGTGCCCGAGAGATGGAAGAAATGGAGATGAATCAATGATGGAATTTAGCTTTTCAACGAGCAATGTGCGTAATGCGGTACTGAAATTCCCTGGTATGATCCTGATTGGCCTTGCCCTATTATTCGCTCTCGCCCCTGAAGCGTGGGCCGAGGGCGCGGAAGCGAAGAAAGAAAGCCTCGAGAAGCAGGCAAGCGAACTCCTTTCAATGAATCCAGCCATGGCTCGTCAAAGAATCGGAGAAATGAATCTGCAGGATGCCCTGAGTGTATATGATCTGCTCTTGCGGGACGCTCGGGAAAAAGGAGTAGGGCCCCAGGTATTCTACGTAGTGGAGCAGATCCAGTTGCTCAAGGCTACCGAAGCGTCCCAGAAGCGACTGGAAAGTTTGATCTGGGTGCTGGTTCTCACTCTTGTTCTATTCTCTGCGTACCTGGCTTATGTACTTATCGATCAGCGAAGGATCTATAATAAGATGCTGACTCTGAGAGAGGACAAAGGCACCAAAACAGATCATTCGCATACTGAATCGAAAGTCTACCGAGGGGAATGACATGGATTTGGCAGAGGTGCAGCTCCTGAATGATGCCCTGGCTTGTCCCACGGGCAACAGTGTTCCTGCCACTCTCTGTGTAGACACCTTTCGCACTCCCTACCTTAAATGGGAGCTCCCCATGGAATGGCCCTCGCTTTCGGTGCTTCATGCAGAAGGCAAAGAATCGCTGTTTATTGTCCGAGAAATACTGAAGCGATCTCCGTGGCTCCTCCAGGGCGCCCATGTTTTGCCGGAAGCTCGGCCGCGGCGGGATGAGCCCAACCTCCATCTAGTGAAGCCCTACGAAATGGACGGCCAACGATACATTCTGAAGACCAAGATACTCATGACCTACATGGGGGGCGCGGCGGCCGGAGAACTGGAAGAGCGTTCCGTTCAGGATCGAAACCCTGCCTTCTCCAGTGATCGTGTGTATTATCAGTCCCGCCTGTTTCCCGTTAAGGAACTGGAATACTCGGGATCGCACCTCGTGGATTTTGAACCTTATCATTACGAGCCCGCCAGCGGGATGCAGAATGCGGTAGGGGAAGCTCACCAGACCGCTCGGTGGAACGTGATGCTATTCGATGAGATGGATTTCAGCGAACTGGAGGCCTGGCTTCGCGAGCAGGTATCATCCGAACACTGGAAGCCAGGGCGATTGTTTAACCCATTTGTGATCGACCATGGGACGGTCAATTGGAACGTATTTCATCTGGCCAATGTGGAACCATACCTGCCGCACTTTCATAGACTCTGGCAGTACCTGAAGGATGGCAAGGAACTGCTCCACGGAGATCATCGGTTCTGGGACAATTATTACCAGAGCTGGAAGTACAGCAGGTTCCTTTCTAGAGGTGGTAACCCGCATTGGCAGATTGAAGAAGCGCCGGGCTGGGTCCAGGCTTGAGCCAAACCCTGGATGTAAATGCAGGTTTGCGTCAGCGCGAACGCGAAGACCGAACGACTCAAATGCCTGACTGGATGCGAATATCCGGATAGCAGAATCCTCCGAGCAACAGAAAGAAATGAAGAATACCATTCGAAGCACATCAATTATCCCGGGACTGCTGCTCTTGTCCCTCTTTTACACGTTTCTGGCCGCCTGTGCGCCCATGGAGCGTATTCCGTTGGACCGATGCGAAGAGATACGGGGTGTTCCTGGGCCCGCGGACATGGCGCTAGAAAACCGGTCTGCCTTCGGAGTCGATCGTATGATCGTAGCAAGTCAGGAACGGCGGGGGAGAGATCCGGAGTCCGAGTATCTGGATCAGGGCGGTATAAAGTTCATACCCCTTGCCGGCACAAACCGACATCAGGTTCTGGATTTTGAATTCAGTGGTCGGGACGAGTATCCATTTCATCCGGAGGCCCTGGACCTGGCGCAGGTGGGTGGAGGTCGATACCTGTTCGTGTTGAATCATGCGCGAAGAACGCAGCATGCAGTAGAGGTTTTCCGCGTAGATCGTACTACCCTGGTATTCATGGGGCGTTTCAGGCATCGCTTCATCGAGTATCCATCGGACATTGTGGGTCTTGGGCTCGATGAATTCTACGTAATCAATCGACGGGCCAGCAATAGCATGGAGCACTTCTCAAAGTCGATGGCCTTTACCGGCTCCGGCTCGCTGGTCTACTATTCCAATCAAACCTATTTCCGCATTCTGGATAACCTGAAGAGTCCAACGGGCATGGCCCTGAGTCCGGACCAAACGAAACTCTGGATTACTCTGGCCGGCTCGGAGCAATTACTTGCCCTGGAAAGAGGAAGCGGCTCCAGCGTGCGCGAACTGGCCCGAATTTCCGTGGCGGGAACACCGATAAACCCGAGCTTCAATGGAAGCTCCAACCTGTTTCTGGCTACTATCCCCAGCGCCTATGACTGGTCGAGCCATGCAGATGATGCCGCGGAAAAGGCTCCCAGCCGCATTCTGCAGGTCGATACGCTACAGGGACGCACCGCCGTGGCATACCAGAATCCTGGTGAAGAAATCAGCGGGGCCACTATTGCCGTTGCAAACGGCAACCGGATTTATTTGGGTCAGAAGTATGACTCTTTTGTTCTGGCTTGCGCGGCACCCTGAACCGCGTTATCATGGGCTGTGGACGCGGCTCAAACGGATTTGCAGCTTCATTAGCTGCGTGAGATGTAACCTGGTCTGGTGGGCCAGCTGCTCCTTAAACGCGGCGGATACCTCGCCGGATGTTTCTAGCTCTTTGACGGCGCTCTGCATTCCTGTGCCGGCCAGGCGGATCGCGCGAGCATACTGAGTCCAGTGACTCTGAAAATTGGGCCCTTGCAATAGATCGTCAAGTCCGCGAAACTCCCTTTGTAACTCGGTGATTCGTTGGATGATCAGGTCTTTTTCCCCTGGCCATTCCTTGGCTTCTATGCTGGTTCTAACGGGCCCAACGTCAGGGAAACCGGATTCAGGGGCCGGTGTTGCTACGTCAGGTTCTTCGATGCCCGGCAGCTTTTCACCGGGCCTTAGCTGTTCATACCAGGCTTGCATCGAATCGAATAGCGGAATATCTACGAAGAGCGCTCCCTGACTCCTGAGTAGGCCCACGTTTAGAGTTTCCGAATCCTTCTTGAGCCGCGATCGGAACCACTGATAAAACACTTCGAGCTTGGCGTTGGAATGAACTCGGTTCTGGTTTTCGCCGGGCAGAGGGACCACGGGTATTGCGAAGCGTTGCCTGTAGTTTCCCGTTTCCCTGCTTTGCAACCTCCATTCCTTATAGGACCATAGCTCCTCCAGAGCTGACCCTTTCGCATGCACTCTGGTCTCTGTGAAGGAGAGATCCTGGCCCACGAGGAGAATGGCCGTGCATCCGAGATAGAGGGCCAGGTCGTAGGCATTGGTGCTTACGGAACCACCGTAGGACAACTGGTCCGGCTCGCTCTTACCGCAAATCTCGTTGAGGCCTGTTGCCAGCGGCAATGGATTCCCGGTAATAATAACCGGTCCAACCCATCGGCGGGCAGCAAGGGGACTGGCCGCTGGATCTAAAATGAGGACCGGATTTCTGGCCCCGTGTGGGCCGGTGCGTGGGCGAGTGCGTGGATTACCCCTCCCCGCGCTCGTCGGCGCCGAATCCGCAAGATGATAATAGTTGATGGGTTGTGCGTCTACAGTGACGACGAAGTCCGGCTCCACGCCATGTAGCCTGCATGTAGAAAGCGCCGTATCGACAGCGATGATTAGCGTGGGTTCGCCTGATTTCTGAAAGGAGGCGACGGCTCCTATATGATCGGCGAGGGAAGGGCCGGCTCCCAGGACCACCGCAGCCTGGCCGCGGTAAGCATTCCTGAGCTCGTTTATGCTGGCCGATCCAATAGCTGTAGTAACGTTCGCATACAGGTTGCGCACCCACTGGGATCCAAAGCGAGAAAGGGTGTTGGAATTGATCTGCCGCTTTTGTATGAAGGACTCCAGAAAGGATAACTCTTGTCCGTAGAGGGAATGAGCGCGTAAAGAACCCGGATGGCCGTATATAAAGATGCCCGGGCTTTCGGCGAACGCCTGTGCTTCCCTCCTGTTAGCCAGAAGAAGGATCTCGATATCCTGATTTCCGCCGCCCCGGGCCCGGCCATCGTCTTTCCCGCTCATCCCTGCAGGCTTTGTATTCTTTGCTCGAACTATAGAATCAAAGATACTCGAATGGGGCTCATAAATGGCTACGCGGTACAAACCTGGGAGCCGGGAGATGGCCAGAGCATTGTAGAAACAGGGTCCGCCGCTACCTACGATCAGGACACGCTGCACCGATTCCATGGCTTCCAAACGTCGATGGAGTGCCTCTATCTGACGGACGGCTTCTCTACCGGGATCATAGACGCTCTGAAGCGCTTTCCCGTTCAGCGATGGCACGGTTTCACCGGTCCGGGACTCTAGCCATTCCAGGACCGCTTCCCTTTCTACTGGATTTTCCATTAGCTTACCGGATACCACTGGTATCGGTCGTTTTTACGCTCCAGGTGAAGTTCCAAACCGAAGGTGGCGCTCAGATGTTCTTCTGTGAGAACTTGTTCCATAGGTCCCTTCTTCCACAGAAGGCCGCCGCGAAGAAGGGCTGCATGCGTGGCAAAGGAAGGTACCTCTTGAATCCTGTGTATCACGGTCACCGTCCCGGAGCACTGCGGCGCAGTGGCCCGTAGTAGATTCTCCAGGGCAACCTGGCCCGCAATGTCGAGACTCTCGAAGGGTTCATCAAGCAGCAAGATATCCGGTCTGGCTGCAATGGATTTCAGAAGGAGGGCTCGCCTTCGCTCGCCGGAGCTGAGCACAGCGAACCGCGTGTCAGATGGGATGGAGAGATGATGTAGAATCAGTTTCTCGGCCGCATCAATTTGCTCGGGGCCAGGGGCGCTGTAATAAGGTAGTTTCCCCGTGAGCCCAAACAGAATGACGTCAAGAACCGTAAGTCCGGGATAATTGTAGCAGAGGGATTCGGCCTCCCGAGTTTCAAAAAGCCCGATCTTTTTCTGAAGCGGAGCAACGGGCCTACCGGGAACACCTTCTCCGAACGCGGTCATCCGCCCGGTAGTCGGCCAATTCTGCAGCGCAACGAGACTCAGCATTGTGCTTTTGCCGCTACCGTTGGGCCCCAGAAGAACCCAGTGCTCGCCGGCATGGAAAGACCAGTTTACGCCGCTGAGGAGCGGCCGGTCTTGCCTGAACACCGAGACATCAAGAAGTTCAAACAGGCTGCTCATGGGGCTCAGCCAGCGCCACTAAGCTCGTACTCCTTTTCCAGTCTTTCTACCATCCCCTGAAACTGAATCGGACTTTCGATGCCAAAATCCCGTCGAATGTCCTCTTCAATGGAAAAGTAGTCTACGCTACCTCCCGTGGCCTGTTGAATGCGTACAGCAAGATAAACGCAATGGATCAAACGTTTATAGGGCTCTTCAGCCTGGAGCGGTTTTTGCTGGAATCGAATAGCCTGTACAATGGGCTCCGGAAATTGCCATCGTTCCGCCAGCATTGCTCCCACTTCGGGATGGCCGATGCCGAGCGCTACTTCTTCCATAAGAGCTGTGTTGCGAATTCTACCACGCTCCAGCATATCCTGGATCCGTTGGATCAACTCGGGCTTCATCGAGATGAGTACGATCTTTCCGAGTTCGTAGAGCAAGCCGCTGACGCTGGCAAAATCCCTGGCAAAGGCGTCCTGGCGGGCCAGTTTGCCAGCGAAGAATGAAACCCGGTTGGAATTATCCCAGATCGATTCCAGGTCCTTCTTCTTGTATCTCGAGCTCATGATCTTCCGGGCGCCGGCCACCATAAGGAGATTGCCCAGACCCTTCAGGCCTATGATTTTGATCGCATCTGACAGACCCGGATTTCGCGTCCGCGTCATGAAGCCCGCAGAATTCGCCAGCTTCAGCACCTGCGCGGTAAGGGCGGGGTCTCTCTCCACTCTTGCTGTAATTACTTGAATGGACGAGGATTCGCTGTTGCACAGATTCCAGAGCTCCTGGATGTTTTCGGGAAATGAAGGCAGAGCGTCCAGTTCATGTAGCACCGTTTTGATGTAGTTGTTCCGCGTCTGGGCCTCTTCCTGGTCTCGGGGCAGGGCAACCCTGGCAATCGTTTCGGTGCCGTTTGTGTCGATCCTGAAGTGGTTGCCGGGTATCCCTGCATTCTGAAGAAGAACCAGGATCAATACCAGACCCAGACCCGCACCTTCGGATTCGTCCCGAACGGTGGAGAAGACGGCATCCAATTCCTGATGCTCCTTGAACAAATCGAGACGGGATCGGATCCGCTCAATCTCCCGGGGTAGCAGAGCCGCATTATTGCGAACTTCAATATGAAGATGCTTTTCTTTTAGCTGGAAGTGGATGCTGATATAGTGCTCGTTTTTCTTGTGTTCCTTGCGGAATTCGTCCCAGCGCTCGAGCACCTTGCCAGCAAAACCGCGCATGGCCCGGGTGTAGTCGTCCTCGGTTTTCACTTCCCGGGACTCAAAGGTCAAATAGATGCGCTTGGCATTTGCCTTGCTTGCATTGGAAATAAGCTCTTTGGCGATAACGAAGCTTGGTTCAGAAAGGAAGGCGAGATCCAATTCGGAGAGCAATCGGTACAGGAAGTCGCTGAGTTCGTTTACCTCCCGGTCTACAAGGCCAGGAAAGCGAATCGTAACCAGTTCTCCGGCAAGCACCGCTTTCAGTGCATCGCCCCGTTCTGTGTGCGCTGTAAATGGAAGCACGTAACTTAAATGCCGTATCCAGCGGTACCGGCAACAAATTTCATAAGTGTCTCAGGTCCGATAACGGAACTGTCAAGCCCCGACGCTGGCGCACAGAATGCTTCAGACATACCCTGGACAGGAGTTGCGCGGGCGAGGGCCACAGCGTCAGGAACTGGTGGATGCGCCTGTTCTGAGGCAATGGCGACAGAAGAAGTGTCGGTGGGTTCTATCCTCCTGAATCCTCGTCTTCTTCCAGATCCTCGAAACTGCCATCGGCGGCCAGTCGGTATCCCCCGAGGAATTCGTGAGGTAGGGATGCTCCCCATTCGGCAGGAGACAGTATTGAAAAGTGCTTATCACCGTTGCTTTTCTGATATAGATACAGGGCCATACCCGGCTTCTTCTCGAAATTGCATTTGATTCGATGCAATTCCATATCCCGTTCGGCCCTCCCGATAATGTCTTTTGCCTCTTCTTGCAACGTGCGAATCTGTCGGGCAATTACGTCCAGCTTTCCATGCACGTGGCTCTGGACCACTTCATCCGCCTTTTCGATCTCCTGCGCTCGCTGGACCAGACTGAATGGGGGGTCGCTGGTACGGGCCGGATGCGTCATGTTGCGCCGATTCTCAAGAATGGGCTCTTTTTTGTTGTGTCTTGATGTTTCCGGAGTCTCCTGATTGTCCATGAAAGTCCTCGGGACGCAAAGAAGGCGCCCATTTGAAAGAAATGCGCGCCTTGCTTCTGAGTCAACAGGAAAGGACGGGAGGTAAAGCCGCCCTGATTACCGGATTTTCAGGTCTCGATTGATCTTGTAGATCTGATAATGGAGCATTGGATTTGCAATGGGTTCGCCAGCCGCGCCGCCGTTGGCTTGCTCCTCATACTTCCGGGCGGCCTCTGCATCGAAAATCACCACTGCCACCGTGTTGTAGAACTGATAGTCTACCTTATAACGCAGATAGTGATGCGAGCGAATGATCGACTTTCGACGCAATTGTTCGACGGTGTAGGAGTGCTTATCGATGTTCTTGAACACCTTGGTCCGCTTTTCTTCCGGAGTAGGGGGTACATAATCGCTCAAGGTCAGTTTATCCGGCGGCGGAGTCTCATCGCCGTACAGTGTCATATTGAGCCCCTGGGTCGGATAACGACTCAGGTAGGCGATGTACATCCAGGCCGGGGGCAAGAGCTCGGGGATAGGCCGCACCGCAGCTACTGAATCGCGCATCCGTTCAATAATTCTCTTTTGCTCTTCATAAGGGCCGTCCGGCGCATTGGGATCGTTGGGGTCTTTCGGGCCCCAGATCTTGTTGGCCGGGATGTCTTTGGGCGTGATCTTCATGAAATGAACGATGTTCTCCCGCTTTGCCGGATCGTGCTCGCGCCAGATGGGATAGGGTATCCACTTTCGATCGTTCTCATCCACTGCGTTGGTTTCTCTGTAGGCCAGTACCCAAACGAAGAGTTCGATGGGATCATTGGTCAGATTGTGGAGAGTGAACATTACATCCAGGATCTCGCCTCGGCCATCCGGGGAATAACGCTTATCCACGGTGAGATCCTCAACATCTATCGTCGGATCGTCGATGGCGATGGGGTTGTAATCGTTGATGGTGATTTTGTCCGGATTGGCGCCGTCATTCACGGCTACTTCGCTACCGCCAGGGTTCTCGGTGATGTTGGGATCTTCACTCCACAGTAATCCGGCGAAAACCGGCGCGGCCAGCAGTACGGAAAAAGTAATATAGCGAATCCTACGAATAGACATGCGTCAAGCTCCTGCCTCTATTATCGAAAAAGCTCACAGTTACATTAATGAGTCTCGAGAAAAGGTTGTATCCTGAAAAGAAAAATCCGAAACCTGCCCCATGGCATCGGGTAAGCTCATAAGACATAATGTGATCATTCTGGCGGCTCTAATGCTGTTTCAGTGCAAGACCGGCTATCCGCCACAGATCGGCAAGCTTCTGGATGAGCGCATACAGAAGCACTTCGCGGAAACGGAGGTCATCGATCTGCTCTATTTTACCAATCGGCAGACCATGGCCTCAACCGGCGTATGCTCCAATGATAATGTTACAGTTAAGCATTCCCGAAATCTGGTATCCGGCACATGTCGTGTTCAGGTACCCCGGAATCATGAAATCGGCTCCCTGGCACAAGCGGACCGACCCGGCGCAGACCGACAGAATCTCTTTTCCATCCTTTCCGGCGAACGACTGAACGATGGGCTATCCGCAGTGCGATCCAGAGAGATCATAGTCTTTGTGCATGGATTCAATGTCAAATTCGAAGAAGCGGTGCTTCGGGCGGCGCAGATTCAGTATGATCTCAAGTTTCCCGGGCAGATCGTTCTGTTTTCCTGGCCTGCGGGTCCGTCGGACGATGTACTGATTGAATCGCTCTCTTTGACGCGCACCTACCGAGAAAATCAGGCCAATGCGGCGGCCACGGTTAATGATTTCGCGCGTTGGATCGTGGATATTTCCTCGAAAGCCGATACAGTGCATCTAATTGTGCATTCCATGGGCCACCAGGTTGCCATCCCAGGATTAAAAAAGGCCCTGGAGGAGAAGCCCGGCCTGAAATTTGGGGAAATCGTTTTCTTTGCGCCGGATTTTCCAGCGGATCAATATGACAAATACAGACAGTCGATACAGTCCGCTGCCTACAGGACGACTCTGTACTGCAGCCCGGGTGACAATGCTCTGGTAGTTTCCAATCGCGTGAATGGCAACTATCGCCTGGGCATGTGCAAACGAATCCCCGGAGCGGATGTGATCAACGTAAATGAAGTGGACGACCCGGTTTTTGGCGTGGGCGGTTTGGGCCATGGCTACTATTCCAGTAGGCCGATCCTGACGGACCTATTTCAGCTCTTTCTGGGGATGCCAGTAGAGAAGCGATTGTTCATTCGTAAATCAGACCCGGGTCATGGCGAAGACTACGTTCTGAGGAAGTAGCTCGATGGGCCCAGCCGCCGGATTGATCCTTGAGGGCCCGTGCCGTTGACACGGCCACTCGTTCCAACGGTCACTCGATGTCCGGTTGGTTTAGCCCAGCCGTCGCCACTCGTACAGAAGAGCCGTAACGCTTACCACTGCGTTAAAGGATTCCAGGCCGCTAATGGGAATACGAAACCGCGTTGCAGAAACCGAATCAGGCAGCCCCGGGCCCTCCTGTCCCACGATGAAAACCGCTGGACCCGTAACCCCATGGAGCTGCGCCGATAGCTCGGACAATGGCCGGTTGGCTTTGTGGTCCAGGGCAAGGCAATCGGCGCTGGATATACCGGCCTCGGTCAGGGCATCCGAAACAGATTCCAGGGGCCCGAGCTGAGCAAAGGGCATGCGGAGCGAAGCGCCTGAACTGCTGCGAATGACTCCGGGATGAAAGGGAAAGACGGATTCTTGTGTAAGAAGCACACGATGGATCCCAAAGCCCCGAGCGGTTCGGATGGCAGCGCCCAGATTCTCTGGCAGCGAGAGTGGCAGAACCAGCCATGCCGTTTGCCTCGCCCCTACCACGTTTTCTCCCCCGGAGGATTGCGGATTCTTGCGGTCTGGCGGCTGTGCCTGCGAGCTGGCGAGTTCTGGCAGGTCTCCAATGGCGGGGATATTCTGAGCTCCGGTGAGATCCCAGAGAAGCAACGGAAACTGCGTTCCGGCGGAGTCCAATCGGCGAAACAGATCAGCCTTGAGCCGAAACAATGGCAGGTCGGGCCAGGACTCGAGGAGTCTATGAAATTCTAAAGGCAAGGTGTCATGAAAAAGCAGGGCTGCAGGCTTGCCGTTCCAGCCGGCTACGGACTCCACGTACTCCGACAGCGCTTCGGGAACCAATTTGCGCCCTCCCACGATGGTCAATCCGGTGCGCTTGATCCACTTGCTCTGGTCCAGTTTCTGCCATTCTTTAAACCGGGGATTGGCTTCCGATTCTATGGCATGGACTCTGCTCTGCAGATGCCCGGGAATACCGTGCTTGTCCGAAAAGGAGATCTGTGCAGTGGCGGGTCCGGCCCCGGCGGCATCGGGCCCGGATTGCGATGCTGCCCGATTGAAGATCACAAGACGGCGTTGATCCCGGGTTCCGGGTAATGTGTATTCTATGGTGGAATTGTGGACCCAACCTGCGGCGCTGGCCTGCGCTTCCGCTATCTCTTCGTCGCAGTCGGGCCCCTTCCAGAAAATGAAGAGGCCACCGGGGTTTACACTCAATCGGCTCAAATTCAGGGTATCAGAAATGGACATGAAGGCTCGACTGATGGCTGTGTTACATTCGATCCGATCAGAGGCGTTCAGTTTTCTGGAGATCACTTCAACGTTGTTCAGATCCAGCCGCTCACACACCCGGGTCAGAAATTCGGTCCTCTTTTTCCGACCTTCAACAAGTCGAAAAATAATACCGGGCTGGCAGATGGCCAGGGGAATGCCCGGAAATCCGCCGCCGCTTCCCAGGTCCATGCAGGGACTGCTGAAATGGATGTTGCTCTCCGCAAGCAGCTTGATCGGCATCAGACTGTCCACGTAATGCTTGCGACCCATGGCCTCCGCGGAGTACAACCTGGTGACATTGATTCTTTCATTTTCCTGACGCAGCATTCTATGAAAGATCTGCAGCTTTTGTAGCTGATCCGCCGATACTTCGAGGGAGGCTTCCTGAAGATATTCAGAAATATTTTGATGTTCGATTGGGTCCATTTTCAATATCCAGCCCGCATTTTTCTAGAAAAGGGCTCTACGCATAAAATCGGTTCGGTGGTGAAAGACCTGGGCTCCAGGGTACTTTTGCTCGTTCTGCAAAATGAGCAGTACAATCCCGATGAACTGGCCATTATAAAGACCAGCCTGGAACGCTACACCAGCGGATGCATCATTTATGACGATCTTGAAAAGCGGCCCGGTTTTGACGAGTTGGATACGGCGGCCCACTTCATAAAACAGAGCCGGGCGGACTTGATCCTGGCCTATGGCGGTCGGGACACTTTTCATACGGCCAGGGCAGCGGCATTGCTGGCCACAAATGAGGTATTTGCCAAAGAGCTTCCGGAAAGAAGGGAGCCCCTGAAACGGCCGCCCATGCCCGTGATCACTGTGCCCGGCGTTTTTACCATGGGCGAGGAGAGCTCGCCCACTTTCGTGATGTACGATCATGCCAGCGGCGAACTTTATCATGGCAACGATCCAAGACTGTTTCCTGCCGCTGTCTTTATGGATCCGGCCATCACGATTTCAATGTCGGAGGCCGAAATAACGCGCACGGGTGTGGCCATACTTGCCGCCGCTGTGGAAGCCATTCTGTCAAAGCGAGCGAATGATCTCAGCAATTCCATGGCTCTTCGAGCTATCGAATTAATCATGCGCAGCTTGCAGAACCTTGTAAAGGATCCGACTAACCAGAATGCACGGAACAACATTAGCGTGGCCAATCTTCTCTGCGGCGTTTCGCATTCTAATAGCTGGTTGGGACTCTGCTACAGTATTGCCACAGCCACGAACCTCATTACGGGTATGGACTTCATGATGGCAATGGCGATTCTGCTGCCCCATGTAATGGAATACAACCTTACGACGTCCGCGGGAAAATACGTTCAGATTGCCCGGGCTCTGGAAGAGGACATTCATGACATCACCGTCATCGAAGCTGCGATTAAGGCAGTGGAGGGTGTGCGAAAGCTGTATCTGGATTTGAAAGTACCCCAACGGCTCTCCGACTTCGAAGTGGAAAAGGCCCTGCTTCCGGAGATTGCGGGCATGGCCTCCACCTTCCCGCTTATCAAGAACACTCCCCGAGAATTGGATCAAAACGAAATCGAAACCATCCTTATCGCTGCCTATTGACATCATTGCATCGCAGCGCGCTGTTAGCGCTTACTCGGCGCGTATTCAGCGAAAACCCTCGACTTCGGAACAGTGCGGGAATGCTGATCCGCGATAGCGCCGTCCGCTGAACCAAAATCCGGAAGATCAGACTCAGAAACGTCCAGCCCAAAGACGCCGTCTCCTCGGATTATGTCCAACAAAGAAAGACTCTCCCCTGCTCGTGGCTGGTGGATGAGCAATCCAGGGCATTCAAGCTCTACGATAGCGGATTAGAAGGGCATAATTAGTTGTCAGTAGGCTTACCGGGTAAAAAAGGGCACATGGCACAAATTTATTACGATGATTCCTGCGACCTGAGCGTACTTAAAGGAAAGACGATTGCTGTGATTGGCTACGGAAGCCAGGGGCATGCTCAGGCCCAGAATATGCGCGATAGCGGCTTGAACGTTATTATTGGACTGCGGTCCGATTCCAAATCCGTCAAAGTGGCAAAAGAGGATGGATTTGAGGTCCTGGATCCGGCAGAGGCCAGCAAGAAGGCTGATGTTATTCAGATTCTGGCGCCGGATACCATCCAGCGACGTATCTACGATGAAGCTATTGCTCCCAACCTGAAGGAAGGTGACGCTCTGGTATTCTCGCACGGATTCAACATCCACTACGATCTGATCCAGCCTCCGAGCAACGTAGATGTTTATATGGTAGCCCCGAAGGGCCCCGGACATCTGGTACGACGGGTTTACCGCGAAGGCGGCGGAGTGCCCGCCCTCATCGCAATCCATCAGGATGCCACTGGCGAAGCCAAGAAGCGAGCCCTGGCCCATGCCTCCGGAGTGGGTGGCGGCCGTGCCGGAATTCTGGAAACTACATTCAAAGATGAAACCGAAACCGACCTGTTCGGCGAGCAGGTAGTCCTCTGCGGCGGGCTCACTTCTCTGATCATGAAAGGCTTCGAGACTCTGGTAGAAGCGGGGTATGATCCAGATATCGCTTACTTTGAGTGTCTGCACGAGGTTAAGCTCATTACCGACCTGATCTACGAAGGCGGAATTGCCAACATGCGGGATTCCATTTCTGACACTGCAGAGTACGGGGATCTTACTCGTGGCCCGCGCGTCGTGGACGATCATGCCAAGGCGAAAATGAAAGAGGTTCTATCCGAAATCCAGAAAGACAAAGGCGGAAAATTCGCCAAAGAATGGGTGGAAGAAACCAACAAAGGCTATCCCGAGTTCCATAAACTGCGGGAGGCGGGCAAGACTCACCAGATCGAAGAAGTGGGCGCTCGTCTGCGCAAGATGATGAAATTTCTGGGCAAAAAGTAGTCCCGGAAATCGGTGAGCTCAGCCGGAAACCCGTCGTCACATCGGCGGGACAATCGAGCGTAACGTACCGGCTAACGTACCGGCGAAGGGCCAGGAGCAAGTGCTGCGGCCCGGCGACGAGCGATACCAGAAAGGCTGCCTCCTTCAGGGGCAGCCTTTTCTGCTTTGATGGATGATTCGCCAGCCTCTGTTCACTGAATGCAACCAAAGCCAGGCAATGATCGCGCAAGAGCAACCCGTGGTCAAAGCCCTACCTACCGTCGCCGAGCCTCAGCAGCCGGGATCGCTTGCCGCCCGCAGCATTCCCCGGTGCACTGCCGGGGGACGATACTGAGGCGCCTGAGGCGCGCGAATCGCTACGCAAAGGTGTGCGAGGATCTTGATCAGCGCTTTTGGGATAGCCTTATTGGTCCAGTTCGCGAGCAAACTGGTTCGTTTCCAGAAGAAGCTGCTTTTGACTTTCCGGCAAGGTGGAAAACAGATGCATAAGCAATGCGCGACTATCCATCACGCTCAGACTCTGTACTTCCAGTTGACCGATGCGATCTTCGGGCGTGAACTGCGATTCGGTCTTTTCCATACTCAAGCTTTCTGGATTGTAGGTGGCGAAAGCGGGATCGGTGCGCACTATACTGTAATCATTCCCGCGGCGTAGCTCCAGGGTCACCTTGCCGCTCACGGTTGATGCAATCCATCCGCTGAGGGAGCTTTTGAGTAGCATGGCCTCATTGTCATACCAACGACCCTCATAAAGCACGCGACCCAGCTTTCGGCCCAGGTTAAAGTAGAGATCCAGGGTGTTTTCATTGTGAACTGCGGAAAGCAGTCGCTCATAGGCAATATGCAGGAGCGCCATTCCCGGCGCTTCGTAGATGCCTCGACTCTTGGCTTCGATGACCCTGTTTTCGATTTGATCAGTCATGCCCAGTCCATGTCTTCCGCCGATTTCGTTGGCTTTGAGGATTATGGAGGTGGCATCCAGGCTTTCGCCATTGATAGATACGGGAACGCCGCGTTGGAGTTCTATTTCCACTGTTTCGGTATCGATTGCCTGGTCGGCTTTCCAGAAAGGAACTCCCATGATCGGCTCGACGATGTACATGGATCGATCCAGGTATTCGAGGTCCTTCGCTTCATGGGTAGCTCCCAGCATGTTGCTGTCGGTGCTATAGGCTTTTTCTGTGGATGCCCTGTACGGCTTGCCGATCCGCTGCAGGTATTCCGACATCTCTTTGCGACCGCCAAATTCCTGAACAAAACGGTTGTCCAGCCATGGTTTATAGATCTGCAAATCGGGATTCATCAGAATTCCGTAGCGAAAGAATCGCTGAATATCGTTGCCGCGGTGGGTGGAGCCGTCGCCAAAGATGTTGACCCCGTCCTCTTTCATTGCCCGAACAATGCTAAGTGTGGTTACCGCTCGTCCCAATGGAGTAGTGTTGAAGTATTTCTGACCCCCGGCCTGAATATGGAAAGCGCCGCACTGAATCGCAGTGATCCCTTCCCGGGCCAATGCATCCTGGCAATCCAGCAGTCGGGCCTGCGCCGCGCCATGTTGTCGGGCACCCTCGGGAATACTCTCTAGATCCGTTTCATCGGGCTGTGCCAGGTCTGCGGTGTAGCAATGGACCTTCAGGCCTTTTTCGTTCATCCACGCCACGGCCGTTCGGGTATCCAATCCCCCCGAGTAGGCGATAGCTATTCGTGTTCCTTCGGAAGGTAATGATTTGAGAATTCGGGGCATGATACAAAGTTCTCAGGCCACTCAGCAGATCAATGTATTCTTGACCTGCATTGAGCAGAATAGATGATACGCCGTGCCTCTGTTCTACGAAAACCAGATCATCAGACTTCGGATTCGGGGGGTGGACTGTGAAGGCAGAATCCTTTACGAGACAAACAATCGCGTGGTAGTCTCTCTGGAGTCCGATTTGATTCCACGCACGGGCGAAACCGTGGAGGGCCACCTGCAACAGGGAAATTTTCAGTGCAGCTTTAGCACCAAAATCCAGAACATGGAATTGGGGCTACGGGACCGAAAATGGATTCTAGATCTGGCTTATCCGGCTACGTTTAAGAGGTCACTGGATCAGGCCTTTCGCAAGAAATGAATCGAGTCTACCTACTGCTGCCCCGGCTGGATCGATTTGATGCCATCGCTAACGATGTTCGGGGCATGTCCAGAAGCCTGCAAGAGCTGGGTTACAAAACCACAATACTCGCGGCCGGCGGATCGGAAAAAAGTGACTACGTCAAACTGCGCAAGAACTACTTTCGGAGAGCATCAGATTCTTCTCACACTTTCGGGAGCGCCAGGGCAAGCCAGAGTGCTGGCTCAGGAACCGAAGCGCCGACTGCCATTTCGCAGGCTCAGGCTACGGATACACAGGACATTCTAATTTATCATTATGGCATCGCCTGGGAAGCGGGGGATGAGGCCTTTCAGCAGTTTACCGGCCGGAAGGTATTGCGCTTCCATAACGTCACCCCGCCGGAATTCTATGCACCCTATCATAGCGGCATCGCCAATGCTTGCAAGGAGGGGCTAAGCAGGGTATCCCGCCTTTCGGCCGATGTCGCCTGGTGCGTCAGCGAATTCAACGTCCAGACTCTACGCGACGTGGGCTGGGTTGGTCGAGCGGAGGTGCTGCCCCCGTTTCACCGGGTGGAGAGCCTCCTGGCCGCGCCTGTGAAGGCGAAACAGTTGGTCAACTCGCTCCGGCGACGCCTAGACTTCCATGAAGAGAGAGCCTCACGGCACCTCAATCTTCTCTTTGTGGGTCGCATGGTGCCCAACAAGGCAATTCCAGATACCATTCAGCTTCTGGATCGCAACCTTCCAGACGAGTGCTCCGGAACCCTTCGCATAGTAGGGCGGCCGGAATCGGCGCCCGGTCACCACAGAAAAGAGATAGAAAAGGCAATCCGAGAATGCCGAAACCTGGAAGTCGTCTTTCTCGGCGCCAGCAGCGAGGAGAAACTCAAGCGCGAACTGCTTTGCGCGGATGCACTGATCTCGCTTTCCAGGCATGAAGGATTTTGCGTACCATTAGTCGAGGCCATGGCGCTCGGAGTGCCCATTTTGACGGGAAACGCAACGGCCCTGAAGAACACCCTGGGCGATGCCGGAGTCTTCCTTGAGGATCCGGCAGAGCAGCTCGGCCCGGCTCTCTTTTCCCTGCTAGAAGACCGGGACCAGACTCATGCCCGCATAGAAAACGGCCTTCGCCGGTACTATTCCGAATTTCATCCCACCGTTCTGGAAAGCAGGCTCGGGGCGTTGTTGGCTACTGTTTCGCATTCGCCGAACAAGAAACTGCTCCCTGGCGAAAATTCAGAGGGACGGAAGAGCGACGCCAGCAAGGAAACCGGGCAGGCGAGCAAAGGCACCTCCGTTCGCAATGCCGACAGCGACAAAATAGCCATTGTTGTGGCGCGCTTTGGGGAAGAATTTGCCGGAGGCTCGGAAAAGGAAGCCCTGGAATATGCCAGTCTGCTGGCCGAAGGCGGCTACACCGTTGAGGTCTTTACAAGCTGCGCCCGCAGTTCGGAATCCTGGGCCAACGAGTATGCTCCCGGGTCCTTCGAACACAAAGTGGAGGGATCGCTGGCCACGTTTCGGGTGCATCGATTCAAAGTTGTACGCGAGCGGGATGGGTACTGGCATTCGTTGGATCGAATGCTTCACCGAACCGGCCTTTATAGCCGATTGTATGAGGGCTCTTATGGCCTTGGTCTGGAATGGGTGCGGGCCCAGGGGCCCTATTGCCCGGGCTTGCTGCTGGCTTTGCAGAATCGTACATTCGATAGAATACTTTTCATGACGTATCTGTACTTTCCGGTACTGCTTGGCTGTCAGGTTTCGCGGAACACAAGGCATTATCTGGTACCCACTTTGCACGATGAGGCCCCCGCCAATCTACTGCCCGTTAAAAGATCCCTACCTCGTATGCGAGGAATCGTATGGAACACCAGCGAAGAGGCGCTGCTGGGACGAAAGCTATGGAAGGTGGCAGGGGGACGCGTGGTGGGCGCTCCGCTAAACGATGCAGTCTTCGAACGAGCGCGTACCAGGCAGAAACCGCAGACCGGAAGGGCCGGACCGGCCGGCTCTACCTTGCCGGAGAAGATTCCGCAGTTTCTGTATATAGGGCGCTGGGATGGCGCCAAGGGAACAGACTTTCTGCTTCAGATGCTGAACCAATACGAATGCATTCGGGATTTCCGACTCCTGATCGTTGGAAGCGGCGCAGTGGGCAAGCTGCCCGCATTTGCCGAACATCAGGGCTTCGTAAGCGAAGAGAAGAAGCTCTCCTTGATAGAAGAATCGCAGGCGGTGCTTGTCCCCTCTCCGATGGAAAGCTTCAGCATCGTTACCCTGGAAGCGCTGGCGCTGGAGACACCTGTGATTGTAAACGGCGAAAACCCCGTGCTTCTGGGTCATGCCAATCGATCGCAGTGCGCGCTGCCGTATAGGGACGCTCCCGGATTTATTCAGTGTCTGGAACGAGCAGTGCATGGGCTGCCGCCGGAGACACTGGTGGGAGGTCGACGCTACGCGGAAAGGTATCGCCGGCAATCTGTGTTCGACAGACTTAAGGTAGCCCTGGATCTAGATTAAACCCGCAATGTGTGAATCTGAACGGGCTTGGAGGCGCCGCTTAAGTTGTTCAGGATTGCTCCGGAATCGGCCATGAAGCCCCGCGGACAAAGCCAACGGGGATGTGACTGGCGGGAAAAAGCATAGCACCAACGACTCACTCCGGCGGCGAAAGGTGTCTGGAGGCCTCTCGATAGGGTTAGCGGGGAGACCAGTACTCGGGCTGAAGCGAAAAGAGCAGGAGCCCCGTTCCCGGAGCGGGCCGGGCGGGCAGATTGATTCCCAGCACTGTACCCGGCGGAATATAGAAGCTTGAATCAGAAGCTCCGAGAAAATAGGCTGCGATGCGCGCCACGTCCGGCATGTGAAATACCAGGGCCGCGGCCTCGCTGGGCTTTAGAGTAAGAAGCTCGGAGGCTACGCCTTCCGGGGAAGCGCCCGGCCTGAGTACGGTCCAGGGATCCCGCTCGCACTCCAGGGCGCTGGCCAGGATTTCGGCCGTCTGCGCAGTTCGCATAAGAGGACTGTGAAAAACCTTCTGGAATTGCCAACCGGTGCCCTTCAGGAACGTACCCAGGGACATTATGTCCTGTTTACCCTCGGTCGATAGCTGTCGTTGCTCATCGGGATGCGTATTTTCTGCTTCTCCATGTCGAATCAGTGCAATCTTCATAAGTTTGAGCCCACTCCCAACCGATTTTTACTGTATAGAGGAACAAGCATTTCTTGACGTATCTGCAATTTTAGGGAGTTTTGAACCGTGAGCCAACCTTCTCTTCAGGAAATCAATGAGAACATACAGGTAGCCGTCAAGAACGGCCGGTACCTTACTCTCAAAACACATCGAATGACCGAGATGGTTGAAAAGCACATCCAGTACGCTCTGGAAAGTATTCTGGACAAAACCCAGAAGGGCCCGCTCATCCACACTCTGTATACAATCCTTAAAGAACTGGTAATCAACGGCTGCAAAGCCAATCAAAAGCGAATCTTCTTCGACGAGGTGGGGCTGGATATTAAGGATGCCCAGCAGTACGAAAACGGTATCTCCCGGTATCGGGAATCGTTCAGCGAAAAGATGTCTCTGGAATACGGGATGAAGGCCCGTCGCAAGGGATACTTCGTATTGATTGATTTCCATTTTGACGACGACGGCCTGACGATTGAAGTAGTGAACAATACGCCCATCGCTCCGCAAGAAGAGGAAGCGATGCGCGAAAAACTCAAGAAAGCCATGGGCTATAATGACATCGCCGAATTCTATATGGACCAGGCGATGATGGGCGAGTCCGAAGGCGCCGGCCTGGGCCTGGCGCTGGTAATCATCCTTCTAAAGGGCGAAGGCATTGACCCCAAGCTTTTTCGCATTATGATTCGCGAAGATCGGACCATTGCTCGTCTGGAAATCCCTTTCTCCGAGAAGTTCGTGAGCAAGCGTGACGTTGCCTGATTAGACTCGACCTGCTGAATGAACGCAATTCCCGGGCTCTCGGCCTGCATTATCACCCTGAACGAAGAGCAAAATCTTGCGCGTTGCCTTCGGTCTCTCGGCTTCGCAAATGAAATCATTGTAGTAGATAGCGGATCCCGGGATCAGACCATCGACATTGCGAAGAAGTATGGAGCCCGGGTATTGCATCGGGAATTCGATAATTATATCGCCCAGAAGAATTTTGCTGTGGATCAGGCCCGCGGAAGCTGGATCCTATTTCTGGACGCTGACGAAGAGGCGAGCAAAGAGCTGGAAAGCGAGATTCGGACATTGCTGGCGAAGTCCGGGTCGGATGACAACCAGAGGCTTCCTGCGCGAAGGAGCGGGAATGCTTTGCTCGATGGGTACCTGGTGCCGAGAAAGACCTACTACCTGGGCCAATGGATCCATCATGGCGGCTGGTATCCTGATTATACGATTAGGCTCTTTCGCAAGGGACGTGGTTCCTTTGTGGGTAAAACATTTCATGAGCGAGTCCGGGTGGACGGCCGCTTTGGAAGGTTACGAAAGCCGATTCTCCATTACAGCTACCGCGATATTCGCGAGCACCTGGATGTGATCAACAGATACAGCGATCTGTTTGCCGCCGAACGGTTGGAAGCAGGGAAAAGAAACGGCATCCTGTTCAGTCTGGGCAAAGCGGCGATGAAGTTCCTCACCATGTATTTCTGGAAGATGGGATTTCTGGATGGCCGCGCCGGACTCGTAATCGCCGTTCTAGGATCGTACTACAATTTTCTGAAATACATCAAGGTCTGGGAAGCACATCGCAATTCGGGCCCGACCGCAAAAAAGGAAATGCAAAACTGACATAAGCCCCTAGTTTGGGCCTGCATGGACCTGAGTTCAAAGCTAGCCCTGTACGGGGACAAGTCCTCCGGGTCCACAAAGACTGCCGGCGACGAGCAACGGCAGGCCCCGGAGCATTCGGCTCCCGAGCCTTCGCCTATCGTTGAATCCGGCGCTGAATCCGGCGTTGAAACCGGCACAGATAAGGTAGCGCAGGTAGCGGCAGGCGCAAATACAAGCCAGGGCCGCAATGGCGGTAGAGCTCCCCGGTTTTTCGCAGGCGCGGACGGAGGCAGTGATCACAGTTCTGTTGCCTCGCCCGCGTATGAGTACTGGCTCGGGAAAATAGGACTACGGGCCCTGGCCGAGGGGCTCTACTACAGAAAGGAAGTCTACCCGGATCTGACGTTGGGAAGCACCCGCCTTGGCGGCCTCCTTGTTCATCCCATGCAGTATCTCACCGACCTGTTGCCGTCGAATGGATTGCACGATACAGGGGATCTAATCCATAGAAACGATGTCTTATTCATAGATACAGAAACTACCGGACTGGGAAGGGGGCCTGGCAACTTTCCCTTTCTTTATGGGCTGGCCTGGATCGCCGAAGACGGTCTTCACTTTGAACAGTTCTTTTTGGATGGTCCCGGGGCCGAAGAAGAATTCCAGCCTATGTTGCGAAGTCGAGTTTCCGCGTTCGCAGCGATCTGTAGCTACAACGGGAAATCATTCGACATTCCCGTGATCAGGAATCGATTCATTCTTCTGGGAGAGCGGTTTCGCGCGCCTCCGGTGCATCTAGATCTGTTTCATTTCTGGCGTTCCGTCCTCGGGGGCATGCGCAAGCGAAAGAGCAGTTCGGGGGGCTCCAGCAAAGCAAACGCTGGTTCTTCCCGTTCCTCAAGCGCAACCGAGGGCGCAGCGGATGAGCCCCCGAGGAGGAGCTTCAAGCAGAAGGATATGGAACGGGATATCCTGGGCTTTGAACGCAAGGACGATTTGCCCGGCGCCGAAGTCCCTCAAGTATACTTCGATTATCGTAAATACGGATACAAGGATCGGATGGAGCAAGTGCTTCGTCACAATGAATGGGATCTTCAGGGTTTGGCGCTTCTATTCTTGAAAGCCGTGGCGCTGGTGGATGCAAGAAGGGACCAGAGCGCCCTTTTTCGCTCCGGTGTGGCTCGGATGTTTCTGAGACACGGAAAGCCCCGAGATTCCGCCCTGCTACTGCAGGAGATCCAATCTGCAGACGAAGACGAGGGTTACGATGAGGGTTTGCTCTATGCCGATAGGTTACTTCTTGGGCTACTGCTTAAGCGGAGCGGGCAGTGGGAGAAGGCGCTCAACGTATTCGACGCGCTCTGGAAGAAATATCGCTGTATGCAGAGCTGTATTGAGCTTAGCCGCCTGTTTGAAAGACAACGGGGCGATCTCGCCCTTGCCCTGGACCAGGCAGTCCAGGGCCTGGAATTACTGGAATTCAGAGGGGCCGCCGAAAACGATCGATATTTGAGGGATCTTACTCGGCGAACCCGACGACTCGCCCTTCGAAAGGAACGGGCCTCGGGCAGCGGGTCGCCAGAAGCGGATTAGGAATTCTGTTACCCGCGCGAGCAGAAGAGGTGCTTCCGGGGATTTCGCCCTCTGTCAGCCTCGGTGATGAGCGGTTTTTCGGAAACGGCTGTCTTAGAACTCGAAATGCCTGTTATGCCGAGACCGGGAGGCAAGGCTCTCTGTCAGTGAATCAGAATCGATTACAGGGGTTGAACCATAATGAACACCGAACAGCTTATTGAATTCATTCAAAACGACCCGCAATTTGAAGGCAGAATCCTTTCGATTAAGAAGCGAGAGGGAAGTCCGGCTCAGTTCGCGGACTTTCCTCCGGCGCTGGACAAAGAACTGGTCCGAGGAGTGCAGTCCCTCGGAATTGAGAATCTTTATACGCACCAGGCCCGAGCCATCGAGGCGGCTCTGGATGGCGATAACACCGTGGTGGTCACTCCCACGGCTTCCGGTAAGTCTCTAACCTACATCCTACCAGTGCTGCAACGAAAAAGGAAGAATCCACTATCGCGAAGCCTCTTCTTATTCCCCACCAAAGCACTGAGTCAGGATCAAATGAACTCGGTGCAATCGCTTTCGGACGGTCTCAATGCCGGAATGAAGATCTTCACTTTTGACGGCGACACGCCCGCCACGGTTCGCACCCGAGTCCGCGAAGCGGGGGACATTGTTGTGACGAACCCGGATATGCTTCACTCGGGCATCATGCCGCATCATACATCCTGGATAAAGCTGTTCGAAAACCTGGACTTCATCGTAATCGATGAATTGCATACCTACCGGGGAGTATTCGGCTCGCACCTGGCCAATGTACTGCGGCGCCTGTTCAGGATATGCGCATTCTACGGCTCATCTCCGCAAATTCTATGCGCTTCGGCTACCATTGGAAATCCCAGGCAACTGGCCGAGAAGCTCAGCGGAAGGCCGTTTACTCTGATAGATGAATCGGGCTCGCCTACCGGGGATAAATACTTTGCCTTTTACAATCCGCCGTTGGTGCAGAAAGAGCTGGGTGTTCGCGCTTCCTCGCTAAAAGAAGCGGCCCGTCTGGGCGCGGCCCTCCTTTCGAATGGAATTCGCACCATCTTCTTCTGCCGTTCCCGAGTTCGAGTAGAGCTACTCAGCACTTACTTACGGGAGCGTTGTCCTCAGTACAGGGATCAGATCAAATCCTATCGCGGCGGCTATTTGCCCAATGAACGACGCCAGATTGAAAAGGATCTACGGGAAGGAAATCTGCTGGCAGTGGTAAGCACAAATGCACTGGAGCTCGGCATTGATATCGGGAGCCTGGAAGCCAGCGTCAGTCTGGGTTATCCTGGTTCCATTGCCTCGTTGCTGCAACAAAGTGGCCGGGCAGGGCGAAAGCAACAAACGGCGCTAAGCTTCTTCATCGCAACTTCGGATGGTACCGATCAATTCCTGGTTCAGCATCCCGAGTATTTGCTCGAGCGAAATCCAGAGACTGCCCAGATCAATCAGGACAATCTGGTGATTCTGGCGGACCATATAAAGTGTGCCGCCTTCGAATTGCCATTCAAAGCCGACGAAAACTTTGGCGATTTCCCGGCCACCCGAGAAATCCTGGAGCATCTTGTGCATTCGCAAGTCCTTCATCTGAACCGGGATAAGTACCACTGGGAAAGCGATACCTATCCGGCTTCAGATGTTAGTTTGCGTTCCGGTCCCAAAGAGAACTTCGTAATTATCGATATAAGCGATACAGGCGGAGAAAAGGTGATCGGCGAAGTGGATCATTTTTCGGCGCCGCTTCTGATTCATAAACATGCCATCTATATTCATCAAGGGCAGCAATACTACGTGGAGGATCTGCTCTGGGATGACCGACAGGCCCGCGTCCGAAAGATCAATGTGGACTATTACACCGATGCCCATGAAAAGGTAGAGGTTTCTATCCTGGACGATAACGAAGAGTCCAGCCTACCGGGTGTGGGTGTGCGCTCCGGGGAAGTGCTACTGCGGAGAAAGGCAGTGCTCTTTAAGAAGATTAAACTGGAGACGCATGAAAATGCGGGATGGGGAGAGATCCATTTGCCGGAACTGGAGATGCATACCCAGGCGGGATGGATTCTTTTTGATCAAGATCTCCTGGATGAGGTTGCCGAGTCCCTGGTCCAGGGTGCGCTACCATCGGGGTATTCCGGCGCCATGCTCGCGGCCGTGGCGCATAGCTTTGGAATCATTACTCCTGTGTACATTCTTTGTGATCGTTCTGACATCGCCTTTCGTTCCGATGTGCGCTCCACGGTATTCGAGAAGCCCGCGGTGTATTTCTATGATGGCTTTCCTGGCGGTATGGAACTGAGCTATGTGGCGCTGGACAATCTGGAAAGCATTGCCACGGGAGCCCTGGAAGTCATCGAAAACTGCGGCTGTCAGGCGGGCTGTCCATCATGCACCGGGGTCGTGGATACCGAAATACCGGTGAAACAGGCCACAAGCCTACTCCTAAAGAAGCTACTGCAACGCCTGGTTCAACGCTCGGCGGTCGCAAACGTGGAGTAGAACCCATACGTGGAGCGGGACGCAAACGTGGACTGGAACGTAGACGTTGAGGAGGACGTAAATAACGGCAACGCCGGGTATCTAAACCACGCCTGAGGCGCAGGCCGTCCAATGGCTTTCCGCTGTTTTTGCTCCGGCAGTTGGTCGCGAATTAGCTATCAATGGCGGAGATACTCGCTGATGATCAGGCCTGGCTCTCTGCAATAAGCCGCATATGAATCAAGTCGATGTCTGGCGGATCCACACCCGAGATTCTGGAGGCGGCATCCAGATCATGCGGCCGGATCTTTTTTAGCTTCTCCAGAGCCTCTTTTTTCAGATTGGGAACGGAGTCATAATCGAAATCCTGCGGGATAAGAATGGCCCGCGCCTTTTCTCGGCGCTGAATGGTCTCCTGCTCTCGCTTGATATAACCTTCGTATTTGATCTCCATCTCCAGGATCTCTAGATGATCCGCATCCAGATCCTCGAGTCCCGGAATCATCCCTATACAATCTGTAACCTTCACTTCCGGTCTTCTAAGGAATGCTCCCACGCTTTTGCCAAAACCGGCGCGGGGCATCTGGATGCTTCGTCTTTCCAGGGCCGCGTCAAGCGCTGGGCCGGGTTTGAGGCCGGTAGTTTCTATCTTTTCTTTGAGCGAGGCAATCCTTGCGTAGCGGTCGTTCATCGCTTCAAATTGCGATTCCTCTATGACTCCGAGTTGGCGGCCATACTTCATCAATCGTTGGTCCGCATTGTCCTGCCGCAGAAGCAAGCGGTGTTCGGCACGACTCGTAAACATTCGGTATGGATCATCTACTCCCTTGAGCGTCAAATCGTCGATAAGGACACCTATATAGGCCTCTTCCCGACCCAGAATGAACAGGGGCTCGTCCCGGCTCTTTCGAACGATATTATAGCCGGCCATCAAACCCTGCGCGGCCGCTTCTTCGTAACCTGTAGTACCGTTGATCTGTCCGGCAAGATACAGGGATTTAATTTTTCTGGTCTGGAGATCCGGGCCCAACTCCCGGGGATCCACGTAGTCGTATTCCACGGCATAGCCAGGGCGAATGATCTCTGCCTCTTCCAGTCCCTGGCACGACCGCACAATCTGCCATTGCACATCCTCGGGCAGCGAAGTGGATATGCCATTCAGATAGAGTTCGCCGGTATGGATACCTTCCGGCTCGATGAAGATATGATGTCGCTCCCGTTCCGCGAATCTTACAACCTTGTCTTCAATCGAGGGACAATATCGGGGCCCGGTGGATTGAATCTGGCCCGAGTACATCGGCGATCGGGCAAGATTGTTATGAATGATTTGATGTACCCGTTCGTTTGTGTAGGTAATGTAGCAATCGATCTGAGGCATGGGCAGCGTTTGACTGCTGTAAGAAAAGGGCGTGGGTTTCTCATCCGGCGGTTGCACTTCCAGCCGGTCAAAGTTGACCGTGTTCTTAAGAATCCTGGGAGGCGTGCCCGTCTTGAGCCGACCCATCTGAAAATCAAAGGTATGCAGGCACTCCGAAAGTCCCATGGCAGATTGCTCGGCTATACGACCGGAACGCGCCTGGTATTCGCCAATGTGAATCTTGCCGCCCAGGAATGTGCCGGTAGTAAGCACAATGTCGCTGGCATAAAGCTCGAGGCCTCGGCCGGTAACGACCCCAATGATCCGATCCCCGTCAAGGATCAGGGACTCGCAGGTATCCTGGCGAAAGGTAAGGCCGGGGATTTCTTCCAGAGTCCACTTCACCAGATTCTGATAGGCTTTCTTCTCCGCCTGCGCTCTCGGAGCCCACACTGCCGGGCCCCGGGAACGGTTTAGCATCTTGAAATGGATCCCGGTCTTATCAATGATCTTGCCCATCAATCCGCCCAAGGCATCGATCTCCCGTACCATGTGACCTTTTGCAATCCCACCAATGGCCGGGTTGCATGACATCTGACCAATTGTGTCCAGATTCATGGTCAGAAGCAGGGTCTTCAGTCCTCCCCGGGCCGTAATGGCCGCCGCTTCCGTGCCAGCATGTCCGGCTCCCACGACGATAACGTCATATTTATTTGGGATGGCCTCTTTGTTTTCTGGTGCTGGCATATCTGGGCTCTAGTGATTTCCTTCGAGATCCGACAGGCGTATTGGCGCGGTCTCGGTATGTCTGACGCCACTCCCGGGCGCCTGACATAGATTAATCAGTTATCCAGATTCTGAACACCTTTGTTGCAAACAAGCACGTCTCGGAAAGTCGGATAGCGAAGTCAAATCGGCTCGGCGTCGGAAAATACAACGCCGCCGCCTCAGGCGACATAACAGAGATTGACAGTTCCGCGGCTATGGCTTTATTCATTACCCGATGGGCTCCCATGGGCTACAATTGCTCATCCTCGAAGACCTATGGCCGAAATACTGAATAGCATGAATCGAAACTTGATAATAATTGGCGGTGGACCTTTGCAGCTGCCGCTGATCCAGACCGCCCTTGATATGAACATTAACCCCGTGGTCTTCGATATGGATGCCGAAGCGCCGGGAAGAGTTATTGCCCATCGATTCGTTCAGATGAGTACCCGGGATATTGACGGATGCGTGCGGGAGGCCAAGAAGCTCTCACAGGAAATGTCCATCCACGGCGCAATCACGGCCGGCACCGATGCTTCCCGGGCTGTATCCGCCATTGCGGCCGCCCTCGATTTGCCCGGCATACGTTATAGCGACGCGGAAGCTGCGTCCAACAAGGTTTTGATGCGCAAAAGGCTGCGAAAAGCAGGGGTTCCGGTGCCGGACTTTTTTCCAGTATGGAATCTCAAGGAAGCCCGCGATGGACTGGATGAGCTGGGCTGCCCTGCGGTACTGAAGCCCGCCGAGAACATGGGCGCCCGCGGAGTGATCAAAATCAGAGACCGTTCCGAATTGGTCGCCGCATACAGACATGCAAAGAAGCATTCTACCACCGGAGAAATGATTCTGGAGCAGTACATGGAAGGTCCGGAGCTTTCCGTAGACGCGCTTACCTTTAATGGAGAATTTTGGATCACGGGCGTTGCCGATCGAATCATAGACAAAGAACCGTTCTTCATCGAACGAGGCCATAACATGCCTTCTGCAATGGATGCCTCGATACTGCAGGAAGTAGAACGGGTGATGATTGCCGGAATGAAAGCCCTTGGAATTCACACCGGCGCGGGAAAGGGCGATATCAAAGTCACGCCCCAGGGTGTTAAAATCGGGGAACTGGCAGCCCGTCTGTCCGGAGGTTGGATGTCTTCGCATACCTACCCGATTCATAGCGGCGTACAGCTCTACCGAGCCGCCATCGAAATCGCCACCGGGCAGCGACCGACGAATCTCAAGCCTAACCGAAATCGCATAGTCATTGAAAGGGGGCTTTTCTCGCCCCCGGGTCGTATCATATCTCTGAGCGGCGATCAGGCTATGCGCCAGGTGCCGGGCGTTGAGGAAGTTATCCTCACAAAGAAACCCGGACAGATTATGCAGGAATTGACAAGTAACATCGACAAAGTGGGTCATGTAATCTGCTCCGGGGAAACCCTGGCCGATGCTGAGTTCGTGGCGGCGCAGGCGATGAGGCTGTTTGAGTTGGAAGTGGACGAAACCGCCGGTGTAGACTGGGCCGTGGTAGAGGAGAGGGCCCGGGAAAGACTTTCCGACCAGGTGTGCTGGGTCTGCAAAGTATGCGACGGCCAGAATTGTGCCAGCGGCATTCCCGGCATGGGAGGTATTGGATCCCAGAAGAGTTTCCAGGACAACTCCGTTGCGCTGGCCGAATGGCGAATCGTCCCCAATTACGTTCGCCAGCCGGTGCAGGTGGACACGGGGATTGAGTTGTTCGGCCGGCATTTGGAGCATCCAATTCTTGGCGCGCCCATGACAGGAGCGGGGACGAATCTCAAAGAAGCGATGAGCGAGTTTGACCTCGCCCTGGGGATGCTCCGATCCTACAGAGAAGCCGGCAGCGTTGCCTTTCTCGGGGATGGGGCTTCGCTCAATAAGTTCCCCATAATCATGGAGGCCCTGGAAAACGAAGAGGGCTTTGGAGTCTTGATATGCAAGCCCAGAGCGGATACGAATGAAATCATTCGTCGCATTCGGCGAGCCAGCGAAATAGGTGTGCTGGCCGTGGGCATGGACATCGACGCGCTGGCCTTTAAGACGCTTCACCTGCGGGGCCAGCGAGGGCTCGCTCGGCCGGCTGAAGACATTGCCCGCATTCGGGAAGCCAGTCAACTCCCTTTCATTTTGAAAGGGATTCTGAATCCGGACGACGCGAAAGCGGCGGCCCGCGCCGGCGTAGACTACATTGTTGTTTCGAACCACGGCGGACGCGTATTGGAGGAGGCCCCCGGATCGGCCAGGGTGCTGACGGAAGTCAAAAAGGCCTGGCTGGACGCCGGAGGTAAGCCGGACGGAGTGCTGGTGGATGGTGGTGTGCGATCTGGATCAGACACTTTCAAGTACCTGAATCTGGGCGCTTCCGCCGTCCTCGTCGGTCGGCCGTCGGTGATTGCCCTGGCCGGTGGCGGTCAAGCCGCGCTGCGCTATTTGATCCACGCCTATAGCCGTGAATTGCGGGACACCATGGACCTTTGCGGAACCGAGACCGTAGCCTCCATAGCTCGCTCCCGGGTACTTCAGCTGGCTGTTAACGGGGATTCTACCGACGGAGCAGGACTGTCCAAAAAATCGTGAAAGGCTCGGGCCCATCGCCGGGAAAGACCTTCGAGGCTTACGTCGGCGCCGGTCAGTTGCTTCAGGCTACCCGGCTCGAATTGGTTCAGACCGCAGGCCACAATGTTTTGAAACGTGCTTAGATCATTGTTTACATTGATGGCCATGCCGGAGGATGTGAAGAAACCTCGAGCTTCCACACCAATGGCCGCAATTTTCTTTGCGCCCGAATACAGTCCCGGATAATCCCTTCGCAATTCCAATTCCACCTCGCATTCCTCGCGAACAACCTGCGTCGAGATACGCAGCAGCGCCTTGAAGAAATCCGAAAGCGAAATGCCTCGGGCCTTCAAATCCACGTGTGGATAGATCACAAGCTGTCCCGGCTCATGAGCCGTAAGATCGCCGCCCCGCTTTATGGGTACCAATGGAATGCCCGCCTGTTCCAGAGTGGACCCATCCCGGAGAAGGTTGGATTCTTTCCACTGAATACCGCCGGTGATGGTAGGGGGATGCTGACAGAAAAGTAAAAGCTCTTGCTTTTTTGCGCGAAGTTCCGCCTGGCGACTTTGATACCTCGCATAGGGCAGAGGGTTTTCTTCAATCTCAACCGGTATCATCGTTTTTGCAATCGGTAATGCCTGACCCTGAATCCATTGGCATCCCGCAGCCTCATTCAATATTGAAACGGTTCCGGCCATAAGCCAATCAGTTTTTGTCGATCATAGGGACGAATCTAACCGCCAGAACCCGCTTTCTGGTTATGCCGGCATCGGAACGGGAAGCAAGGAAAAGGCTTTGAGATTCCGTTCCTGCCGGCAGAATCATTCTTCCTCCGATCTTTAGCTGAGACTCCAGGTGCTTCGGGTAAACCGAAAAGGCCGCCGCGCCCAGTATGGCGTTGAACTCCTGTCCGGGACAGCCGGCGCTCCCATCGCCCGTACGTATTTCCACGTTCGTGATTCCGAGGGCGGCCAGATTCTGCCGTGCCAGGTCCGCCAGTTCGGGGACCAGTTCAAAGGCGATAACCCGGCTGAAAATCTTTGAAAGAATAGCGCTCTGATAACCGCACCCTGCTCCAAGCTCCAGGGCGATGCTATCTTCGGCGCCGGCCGGAACGATGCATTGAGTCATGAATCCCACTATGTAGGGCTGGCTTATGGTCTGATTATACCCTATGGGAAGCGGACCGTCTTCGTAGGCGCGCGACTGGAGGGCCTCTGGAACAAAGTCAGCCCGGTCGATTTCAGACATTGCCCGGAGAGTACGTTTTTCCGAAATTCCTCGAGCGGCAAGCTGGTTCTTGACCATTTCCGTCCAGCGGGGGTTCATACGCCGAGCATAGCATTCGTCGCAGAGCTTACAAAGAAAAATGGGGCCATTCCGAAAAAGACGCGGCCCGCTTTCTGCTTGCGCAAGACCCGGCCGGCAGTGGATACTGCGCTACATATGAAACGCACCCCTGGGAAACGCATACCTGTGAAAAAACATTTCTTTAAGCGACTTCTTGGTATTCTGATTGTTGCCGTCGTCAGCCTCGGGACCGGCAACTGTTTTCAGATTCTCAATTATCTCCACTTTCACAGCGACGGTAGCCTGGATGTGACCTGGCGCTTCACGGTGTCCAAATCAATGGCGAAGGCGTCCGAATCCTCCGGCGAGGGACAAAAAGAAGACTTTGAAGCGCAAATGGAAAAGGGCCGTAAGGAACTGCAAAGACAGTTGGAGGGTCGAGTGAAGAACCTTGCCGTGGACGTTATCAGCACGGAATTCGATTCGGGTATGATGATCCGATTCAAAGTGCCGGACATCAAAAATATGCCGGATCTAACAAGCTCGGTGGGAGACGATGAGCTGCCGGCTTTTCCGGTATACGATCCGAAGACGCATACACTCCGGGTCACATTCGAAAATGATAAGGACGAAACTGGTCCGGCTAGCGAAAACGCTCTGGCCAATCCAACTGGCGATGACGGGACAGAAACCGAAGGTATGGACCAGGATTCCGGAGCAGGCAACGAAGAGATGGGCAAAGAACTGGCGCAGATGATTCTTTCCTCGGCCCGATATCAGGTGTTCATCTCCGGTCAGGTCCCCATAAAAGCTACGGCCAGGGGCAATGAAGAGACGGATGTCGAGATTGTGAATCTGGGCAATAGCTATCTGATTGATTATCCTTTCATGAGTAGCGTTGTTTCGCAGAATCGCGACATTGATCTGGTGATCGAGCTAAAGAAATGAACCATTTCCCTGTTCTAGTTGTCATTCTGGATATCCTGGTCTGGCCCGAACCGGGGAGCGCATCATTCATTGGTCTGTTTCTTTTCATTGGAGCCCTGCTCGTCACGTTCATACTCTTTCAGGTTGCCTCCTACCGAAAGAAGCGTCGCTCGGAAAACATCGATATAGTGATGCATCATGCTTATGATCGTCATGTGGCGGGAAAGGAAATCCAGCGTCTGAAGGCTTTTCTGGCCAATAGTTCCGATAAGGATCTGGAAGCTTTTCGTCAGAGCTTTGGAAACATGCGGAAACCGTTGTTGATCTACGTCCGCGAACATCCCGATAAAGACTCGGTGCGCCTGTATCAAAGACTGGCTGTGGAAGGCCTGGGAAGCACCATGGACGGGGATGCCGATGTGCACCGAGGCGAGATTGGGCTCACAGAGCTTGGCGGCAAAAAGTATCTGTTTCTTATTACGGACATCGGCGAGCAGTTGGAATTTGTTCTTCCGAACTCAGCTCCGCGAATCCAGGGCGATAGCATAACGGCCTACATGTACCGTCCTCAGTCCGGGGGATACAATGTTTCTATCACCATTGATAAGAAGCTCTCCGGAGGTCATTACATGGGCGACATCGCGGCGGTGGAGGAGGCTGAGGATCGGCATCGCATGGCCTTCATGGAGTTGGACGGCAAGATACGGGCCTTCATCCCGGAAACTGGATTGGAGCTGGGCGATAAGAAAGGGAAGAACGAGCATGCTAACGTAAGGACGGGGCCGGCCCAGGAATCGACCACAAAGTCACCGGCCCGCCAGGCGATGGATATGGATCCCGCGGGAGGCTCGGCCGCCCCGCCGATGCCTCACCGTGGTCAGCCTGGAAAGGCCGGTCAAAGCCCGCCCAAAAAAGACAGCTCCGGTGCCGAAGAGACCGAACGAGAGATCATTGAGTTTACTATCATGCTGGAAAAGATCTCAGACCGGGCGGCTGTATTCAGTACCGATCATGACCTCATGAGTTACACCAGATTTCATCATCTCTGGGAGTTGCACCTGACACTTTTTGATGGAACCGAATTCATGACCCGGGGTATCTTTTCCCCGCTTCCCCAGGGGTCGCACCGATATCTGTTTCGCTTCCAGGAAACGGAGCCGGCCAAGCTTGTGGCGCTCAAAAAGGAAATCGAAAACAATCAGCCCTTCCCGGAACGTATGAACTGAGCCGTGGCTTCCTGTGGACGGGCCGGTTTGCTTTGTGCTGATTCGCCTGTAGGCGGGCGTCATCTCTCTTGTCTGTGTGAGCCATTTTGTTGCTCGGACGCTCTGCAACCGTTGCGGCAATGGATGCCGGCCGCAATGGCAGCAGGGAACCGCTGGACTTTCCGGTCGGTTTGATTTTTTTAGCCCGGAGGCGCGCTTCCAGAGCAACCCGGTACGCGCCGAATGAGGAATCCATGCACCCAGCCCAAATTGCCGCCTATCATATCCATTATCTTCTGGCCATTGTTTTGGCCATCTATGGTTTCGCTGCGCTTTGGCTGGATTCGCGGCTGAAGAAGAATCAGCCCATATCTCATGCCACGCGACAGGCGCATAAACAGTACGCCATTACCGTGAAGGTGATGCAATATCTTACCATCATCACGCTGCTCACCGGCCTATATCTACTGTCGTACAAACTCCGCGCCATTGCCGATACAACGGTGCCTTACACGGCCTTCATGTGGGCCTATATCAAGGTGTTCTTGTTCCTGGCCCTCACCGGAATCATGGGGGCTCTTGGCAGTATACCGCTGAAGAAGAGGCTGCATGCGCTGGAATCCGGCGGTATTGACGGTGACCTCCAGAAATCCACGGCCAAAAAGCTTCACCTCTTCAAGCTGCTGCAGCTGGTGCTGATCGTCTTGATGTTTGGCCTGGGTACCTATAAGCCAAGCCCCGTGAAGATCCAGCGCGTAGACCCGAGTCAGCAGCAACCCGCCCCTTCCGGCGAAACCACGGTGAATCCTTCCGCGGATCCAAACGCCGCTCAGGAAACACCACCGGTCCCGGAATCGCCGGCCCCGGGAACCAATCAGTAGCCAGAGATCGAGTCAGCCACAGGGAACGGGAGTATCGGTCCATTGTCCAGAAATGCCGCCCCGGGACTCCCACATAAACGCCCGCAAAGAGGAGAGTGGTAATCTCGCGGCCCGGGTGCAGGCTCATCGCCGACCGATCCCTCGAAACCGGGTCTGGCTATGCACGGCAGGGCAGTCCCTTATCCACGGAAGCCCCTTTATGCACGGTAGACCGGTGGCTCAGGATTTGTAATTGGGTCGTCGGCGTTCTTTGAAAGCCGCCTGCAGTTCGCGAAAATCTTCGCTGTCTAGAAAGGCCGAGTTCCAGACCGCCACATACTTCAAGCCCTCTTCGGGGCTGTGATTCTGCATGTAGTTGAGTTGGTCCTTCACGCCTTTGAGAACGATGCCGGGATTGGCCGCGATTTCAGCGGCCAGCTTCTGCGCATTCTGGTGTAGCTCTTCCATGCCCGAATACACCTCGCTGAACAGCCCCATTTGATGGCATTTTTCGGCGCTGAAATCCCCGCCGGTGAAGGCCATCAGCCGGGCATTGCCCTGGCCCACAATTCCGGGAAGCCTATTCAGACTGCACATATCAGCCACAATGGCCACCTTCGTTTCCCGGAGGCTCACGGTGGCATCCCCGGAAGCGAGTCTCAGGTCGCAGGCGCAGATCAAATCCAGCGCTCCGCCGACGCAATGTTTGTGAACTCCGGCCAGAAAGACAATGGGGCTGTTCATAATGCGAATGAAGCCGCTCTGCATGTCCTGTATCAGCTTCAGGAATTGCATGCGCTGGTCACCGGTAGCCCCCTGAATCAGATCGCCGAATTTTTCGCCGAACTCATTCAGCTCCAGTCCCATGGAAAAGGATTTCTTTTTGGACAAAAACACGGCGGCCTTTATGTTGGAATCCTGCTCCAGATACTCTACAAGCTCTGGAAGCTCCTTCCAGAAGTCCCACACCATGGAATTTCTGGGATCCGGTCCGTTCAGGTAAATAATGGCTGTTCGATTTTCTGATTGTTTTTCAATTTCAAAGAAGTTGAATTGGCCCATAAGGGAGAAGGTGCGGATCAGCACGAGTCCGCAAGCGTAAAAAATGAAGCCACAGGAGCTAAAGGAGAAACTAGAGGAACCGGGTCAGTCATTCCGGCTTGGATCCGTGATCCAGGAGGTGGCGATTCAGGCGCGTACTGATGGGCAGACCATGGATTCCCTGGAGTCCCTCCTTGAACCCTGCAAGGATCCTGATTTCTGGAAGTCCGAGGGGCGCTGGGGTAGTACCCTCTTTCATACCATCGTCCGCGTCGGGAACTCTCGTTCCATGATGCTGCTTCTTGGATTCGCCCGCTCTTTGCCCGAGGACTTCCCCTATGGACCGGTGGATTTGCTGGGCAATATACTGCCACTATACGGCCACATCATGATCGGCCCGGCCAAGGATCTGGTGCGTTCTCGGAGTGCTGCCTCGGAGGCGGTGGGCCTGCAGGCTCTTTGTCAGCTCTATTTGGATGGGGTCGTACACGGGGATAACGCTCAGTATCTAAAGGAACTGATCCAGGGTTTTGACGGAGACAGCTATCTATCGCAAAACATAGTGGAACTCGTCCACACTTCTATGCAAAGAGCCAGTCTGGAAGAAGAGGGAGCCATCGACCCGGACGATGTACTCGTCGAAATAGGCGAGATCTGAAACGCCGAGAATCCAGGCAGTAGCGTCAACGCGGGCTCGATCGCTGGTCGGTCGCCGCGGGACTAACCGTTGCCGGTGGCGTCTTCACTCATCAGCGCCGGAGGCTGCGCACCGTGAAGGCTCTGCAGATTCTGGAAAAGGGAAATAGAAGCCGTTAAACTACTGTGGAGTCGTATCCGTCGAATGGGTTTCTTTTGAGTTCCACTGCGATGGTACAATCGAAGCTCCGCCGTTGGCAGTACCTCTTCGCGCCAGAGTTGCCAGACTCCGGCATCATCGTAGACCTTTCGCTGATGGAGGAATGCGGGAAACTGTTCAGGTTCGTCACGTTTACCTGTGGAATAGCGAAAAAGCAATCTTCCGGTGGCCACACTATCAGGCCTCATTTGAATATAGCGTACCGATGAACTTACAAGTCCGCCAAACAGGGTGCCCAAAAAGATGAGACCCAGGATTCCGGCTCGGTGAATGTCCGTTAACGCAACTTCCAGCCCCTGCAGAACCAGGAACACCATCCCGGCGAAGAAGACGGCCAGAGGGAATGAAGTCTCCAGCGCCACTGGATCCGACCAGAGCACGGTGCGTTTATTCTGCATTAATTTGAGCCGCTTGAAGGTGGCGGGCTGCAGGCTGGGAACTGGAGGTTCACTATGAGCAGGGAGGATGCAGTCTCGCTGAAGCGCTTCGATGCGCAGGTACTTTTTGCTGGCCTCTCGCCGGGAACTGAAGCGATGGACTTCCAGATAGATGTTTCCGGGCAGTCGAACGAAGAACACGGCGCCGCTTCGGGGGGAGATTCGCAGCTCCTTGGTTTGAGTCAGATCGCCGGCCAAACGCAAAGTGCCGCCCGGTTCCGCCAGGATTATGCGAAACCGAAGTTGATCTTTTTCCTTAACCCTTTCACAGAGGACGCGAATAGACACTCTTCGCAGATACACCAGGATGGTGGAGCCAAGACCCGCAGCCAGAAAGCCGAGCGAAATCAGTAGCTCGGCAGAAGCTGAAGGAAGGGATTCCTGAAACCGGTAGTACACACCCACGGAAATGAAGGACAGGCCCGCCACCAATAGCAGTGGGCCGCCTATGGTCGTAGAGCGCGAAGGGAGTAGCTTTACTCGATCCTTCATTCAGACTCCAATTCGCGGTTCATCTCCGTGAGATACTGAATGATGGCCCGACAGGCAATACCGGTGGCCTTATCATCTTTGGTCATATCGCCGCCGGCAATGTCCAGATGAAGTAGCGGAATTTCTTTGCTCAGACCGCTCAGAACAAAGGCTGCCGCGGTTTGAGCACCGCGATAGCTTTCGTGCCCGGTGTTATTGATGTCTGCGCCGTCCAGTTTACTGGCAATGTCCTCAAAGTCCTCTTCAAGAATATCCAGGGTCTGGCAGTAATCCGCTGCCATCTCCCCGGCCCGGGCGAGTCGATCACGTTGGTCATGGTGAAGCGACATCAGAGCCGTGTGCGGCCCCACGGCTCGGGACGCTGAACCGGTGAGCGTTGCCACAGTAATCATTAAATCCGGCTCCGTCTTCTCGGCCATGGAAACTGCATCAATGAGAGTCAGTCGGCCCTCGGCGTCGGTATGGCGAATTTCTACCTTTTTTCCGCAGGTAGTATCGACTATGGAATCGGGTAGCATGGCGCCTTCGCTCACCAGGTTGGGAGTGGCGGCCAGGAATGCATGGATCTCGAGGTGCGGCAGGGCCAGACTTCGCATTGCATCAATAATGCCCAGTACCGTGGCCCCGCCGGTCATATCCGCTTTCATGGTATTCATGTAGTTACCTGGTTTGACCTGGATGCCGCCGGTGTCGAAGATCACGCTCTTGCCCACCAGAGCGATGCGCTTTTTGGCCGACGGATTACTTAGCTTTAGATGAATCCATCGCGGAGGGTCATAATCTAGCGAAGCCCGCGCCACCGTGAAGAAACAGGGCATGTTCTTTTCGATCCAGTGCAGGTCCTCCACTACGGAGACCTCCAGATTGTTGCCGGCCAGGCTCCGGGCTTCCTCGGCCAATGTGGCGGTACGCTTCGTGTTGGGAGGCATGTTTACCAGGTCCTTGGCCCGGGCCGCCGCCTGATTCATGGCGGTTGCCAGGGCAACGGCTCCCGGGGCTTCCGGTCCCGGCTGAATACCGGCCACATACACGGAATTCACGGTAGGTAGGTCCTTGCTGTACTCCCGGGATCGGTAAAGATGGTAGCTAACAGCTGCGGAAGTAGCGATCACAGCGCTGTCCTCTTTTCCGTGCCAATTGGAGGCATCCACAATGATTCGATCCGCATCCGCTTGCAAAGAACCCAGAGCCGACTGCATGGATTGCATTAGCCGCGAGGGGTTGCTTGCGGTGCGTTTGCCCATACCGGCTAGAATCAGCCGCGCGAAATTCAGCGGCCAATGCGAGAAAAGAAGGCTCTTCTTATAAGCGCCGCCATATCCAAGCCGGTCCACCTCCTCCAGGAACAGGGGTCTGGCTTCGCCCAGCATTTGGAGGAACCGATCCGGCAGCTCGAGTCTTGCCAGTGCATCTTTCTTTGTCGCGATCTGATCGCCGGTCGGTTCGGAGTTTTCTTTACTATCTTCGCGCTGAAATACAGGTATAATCAACGTATCTCCCTTTTGTAGCTCCGGCAGCGTTAATCCTGCTTCTAGATGGAAGTTATTGTATGGCATCTTGTATCCTTGTCTTATAGATTGAAAGAGTTCCGTTTTCGTAATCGGGTTCTCTTCTGGTTTCGCGGCCCGGCGTTGAATGTTCCGCGCAGGTTTGCTATCGTGGGCTATCGCAGACCGAAGTTACGATCAGCGATGGGTTCTCGGCATGGTTGGTGCACTTTCGGACGGCTTCAAGGTCCGTAAATTCAGCTGCACCCGATGCTTAGACAGAGCCGGTTAGCTTTTCCGCCAACTGCATACCCAGGAAAGCCATGAGAATGCCGGAAACCAGGCTCACAGCCCAATATGTCAGGGCCAGCTTCCAGCGACCGGTCTCCAGAAGCAAGATCCCTTCTACGGAAAAAGTGGAAAACGTAGTCAACGCTCCCATGACCCCCGTGGCCCAGAACAGTCGGTGCGATTCCGCCACCCAACCCTGTCGGCCGAGCACGTAAACAATACCAAGAAGAAAACAACCAATCACATTGGCGGTGAATGTCCCGACCGGAAATCCGGTCTGGGAGAAGCTTCGGCCCATGGCTCGGGCAATACCGAATCTCGCGCAGGCGCCCAGCGCTCCGCCCAGGGCTACCGTCAAATACATCAGAAGTAAGCTCATACTTTGCTATTCAACTTTCCCTTTGCGACTATGAATTCCAGGCCAATGTTCCAGTCGAACGCATCGTTTCAGGGCTTCCGGCGCCAGAAGCGGAGTCCTCATCCGGGAAAGATCATGACTCCTTCTTCGAACTGCCGACGGATCTGGCGAATCCCTTCGTCTGGCAAATCGGGATGGGATACCGCCAGTTCGTAGGTTTTTTGCACCAGGGGTTGATCCTGCACAAGATCGCTCAATCTGAAGTCCGGCAATCCGTGTTGTTTTAGTCCCAGTAGTTCGCCGGGTCCCCGAAGTTTAAGGTCTACTTCCGAGAGATAAAAGCCGTCGTCTGAATCCACCAGGGCCTGGAGTCGCGTCCCACTCTCCTCGGATTTGGAATCCGACATTAGAACACAAAAGCCCTTCTTGTTACCCCGGCCGACTCGACCCCGCAGCTGATGTAACTGGGAAATCCCGAAACGCTCCGCATGCTCGATGATCATCATGGTGGCGTTGGGTACGTCCACGCCCACTTCGATAACGGTGGTGGTAACCAGAAGGTGGATGCGGCCGGCACGAAACTCCTTCATAATGGACTGCTTTTCGTCGGTGGCCAGTCGACCATGTAGTAGCTCAATGCGAAAATCGGGAAAAGTGGACTTCAATTCTTGAAAAGCTTCCGTGGCGGCCTTGATATCCAGTTTTTCGGATTCCTGGATCATGGGGTACACCACAAAGCCCTGCTCGCCAGCCTGCACATGGTTGCGAATACTCTTGTTCAATCCTTGCCGTCGATCTTCGGTAAGCCACATGGTTTCGATGGGCTGACGTTCTGCGGGCTTCTCTTTGAGAAGGACCAATTCCAGGTCGGCAAATGCCGTCAGACAAAGCGATCGCGGGATGGGCGTGGCGGTCATGGCTACCAGATCCGGATTCTTACCCTTGCGACGCAGCTTCTCCCTTTGCTCCACTCCAAATCGATGCTGCTCATCGATGATAACCAGTCCCAGGTTCTGAAAGCCTACTTTATCTTCAATGAGGCTATGAGTTCCAATGATGAGATCCACTTCACCGCTGGCCGTGCCCGCCGCTATCCGATCCCTGGTCTTTTTGGGATCGGCTCCGGTCAGAAGTTCCGTATGGACCTCGGTTATCATTCCTGCGGCGTTTATGTAGGAACTCAATGTGGCAAAATGCTGTCTGGCCAGGATTTCCGTGGGAGCCATGAGCGCCACCTGGATGCCGTTTTCGATGTAATGCAACGCCGCCGCAAAAGCGATGAGGGTCTTTCCGGAGCCCACATCGCCCTGCAAGAGGAATGCTCGAGAATGATCGCTCTGGCAATCGCGGATGATCCGATCCAGCGCTCCAATCTGTCCGCCGGTGGGTTTGAATGGAAGATGATTCAGAAGCTTGTCTACCAGCCCGCTCTTACCAAAGGGAAGGGGCCACAGTTCCCTTGCATAGGATTGACGTTTTTGACGCTTACGGGCCATAAGCACGCCAAACAGATAGAGCTCTTCGAACTTGATGTACTCCCGGGCTGAATCCAATTCCTCTTGCGATGCCGGGAAGTGAATCCGATGAAAGGCATCCAGACGGTTAATCAGGCTTTCCGTTTTTCGAATGGTCTCCGGAATTGTCTCAAGAACGACGGAACGTTCTTCAACCCCCGAGCTTAGCTGCGCTTCGCTCGTCGCATTTCCTCCAGGCTTCGAACGAGTTCCGCTGTCGACGAAATCGGATCCGGTAGAGGACTCTGCTATTCTGTCCAGAGCTTCCCGAACCATCCGACGTAATCCCCGGCTGTCCAGGCCGGCTTTCTTAAGCGTGTCCGAGCCCGGGTAGATGGGAACGATTCGACCTACATGCAGGAGCGATTCATCGTCATCCAGCACTTCGAAGTCCGGATGAACCATCTGCAACCCCCCAAACGATTCCAGCTTTCCGGATACAACGTAAAGAGTGTCTTTCTTGAATGCGTGGCGAAAATAGGGAATGCCGCGGAAGAAAACCAGATTTACCGGCTGGCCGTTTTCTGTACGGGTCTGAACCATGAATCGGGACTTTCGACCGTGGGTAACAAAGAAATTCTGAACGCGTACAACTATCGTAGCTTCCCCTTCTGCCAGAAGGGAGTCCTTCAGGATACTGCGATCCACGTATCGGCGCGGCAAATAATACAGAAGATCCCGGAAGCAGAATAGCCCGGCTTTTTCCAGAGCCTTCTGTTTGGCCGGTCCAATACCCTTCAGGATATCCAGGGGTTGGTCCAGTACCGAAAAGCTGCCCGGACGCTCGGTTCCGCTGGCTGATTTGCCACTGGCGGCTTTCCTGGCCCTCTTCGCGGCGGCGGAAGGTCTTGTTTCGGGTTCCGGGGAAACCCTATCTTCGGTGGCGGGTCCGGGGGCTACATCACCGGCGGAATCAGATTCTGAGGAGGCCCGGTTTTCGGATTCCGATAGCTCGGCCGCTTCCATGCTCGAATCCGCTTCAGGGGTAGAGCTGGCCGATTTCCTACTTCGACTGGCTTTCTTTTTGGATGCGGGTTTCACTTGAGGGACAAATATCCTTGAGCACGCAATCGCTGCAAAACCTCTTTCGGGCTGTACAGCTGGATCTGCCTAGAAAGATCATATAGAGGGACCAATCGATCCAGTACTTTTGGGGGAGCTTCTCCATCAGATCCCGTTCGATAATCACCGGATTTTTGCTCTTTGTTAACTCAAAGAGTTTTGAGATTCGCGCTACGTGGGTATCCACTACAACCCCGGAAGGAATGCCATACAGTTCCTGGAGAACTACGTTGGCGGTCTTTCGGCCCACACCCGGTAGGCCAGTGAGCTCGGCCAGGGTTTGCGGAATCTTCCCATCATGTTCTTGGAGAACCTTGCGAGCAAAGCCCTGGATGTTTCTTGCCTTGTTGCGGTAGAAACCGGTGGAATGAATCAGCTTCTCGATTTGAGCGATGGGCGCCCGGGCGTAGTCGTTCAGCTCCGGGAAGGCCTGAAACAAGGCCGGAGTGGTTTTATTGACCATTTCGTCGGTACACTGAGCGCTCAGTATAACGGCGATGCAGAGTTCGTGGGGCTTCGAATAATGGAGGGGGCAGGACACCGGCCCGAATTTCTTTCGGAGCCGGTTATAGGTCTTTTTGATGAAGGATTTTTCTTCCTGACTCAGCGGGCCAGAACCTTGATATCCTGTCCGTATTTTCTCATCAAAGATTTCACGCCAATGCGATTGAGGGTCTTCAGCATACGCGCCGAGATGCGAAGCGTTACATAACGGTTCTCATCAGCAATGTAGACCTTCTTGGTCACCAGGTTGACTTTGAACTTTCGCCTGGATTTTCTGTGGGAGTGGGAAACGGTATTCCCAGAACCAGTTTGTTTTCCGGAAACCTGACATCTACGGGCCATAGTCGACAATTTTTCGATTGCCCCGAGGGTCAAGCGAAAGCAAGACAGTAGTAAGGATTGCCGTGGTTTTTGCGCGCTTCCCCGTTGAATCAGGCCATTTTTTATCATTTTATAGTCCGCGAGGAGGAATTATGTCGTTTCAAAAAGACCTGGACAGAGGGTCCGGCGAGGTTCTGCGTCTCGAATTGTCAGAATTCAAGGGCCGCAAACTATTCAACATACGCATCTGGTATCAAGATAAGGAAAGTGGCGAATATCGCCCGACAGCCAAGGGAGTAACCATTCGACCCGATCAGTTTGAGGCATTCAAGCAGGCTATTCTGGAAGCCGAGCCTGAAGTCCACCAGGCGTTGCAGGAATGACAACGCCGGGATGTCTTTGAAAAGAAAGTGAGTTAACATGACCCTGAAGAAAGCATTAATTGGCGCATTTGTTTTAAGCTGGCTGTTGCTACTGGCCTGGGCCTTCCAGGACGTAAGAGTATTTGTCCGGGTCCATATTGCGCACTTCCTGGGATGGCATTCCGGCGTGGTGCCGGAGCAAACCAGCGAGGCCATTGCCTTGCATGAATTTCAACCGCGGGCCCAACTGATCCGGGAATCCACAGATAATCCGCAAAAGCCGGCCTTTCCGGTCTTTGAGTTCCACGGCCACATATTTCCCGGTTACGAAGGCAATCTAACCCGGGAAATGGACGATCTACACAACCCCATGTTCGTGGATCTGGCGCTGCGCACCACTACCGTGGAGAAATTCGACAAGCTCAGAGAGAAGTATCCGGATCCCCGGGTTCTCATTTTTCCGGGATTGAATTACGATCGGCTAAAAGAAGACGGAGATCCGTTCCAGAAGATGGCCGCCGATCTGGAAGCTCTGGCCCGCGACCGAGGCGTTAAGGGTATCAAACTGTGGAAAGATCTGGGGCTGTTTCGAGAATATGAAGGTGAGATCATTCCCATTGACGATCCCCGACTGGATCCAGTCTGGGACGTTTGCGTAAAGTATGATCTGGTAGTGGGTATCCATACGGCAGACCCGCCTGCATTCTTTGACCCCACCGACCACGAAAATGAACGATTCCAGGAATTGGCCCGGCGCCCGGAGTGGTCTTTCTTCGGAGAAGGTTTTCCGTCTTTTCGGGAGCTTCTGGCCCAGAGGGATCGCCTTTTCAAGCGTCGCCGGGACGTTAAATTTGTAGCGCTCCACTTTGGCGAATTGGCGCATGATCTTGGGGCCGCTCGAAAGCTTCTCGAAGAAAACCCCAACGTTTGGTTGGATACGGCTCAACGGATCGACGAACTGGGCAGACATCCCCGGGCAGTGGCGCGTTTTTTTAACGATTTTCAGGATCGGATTCTATACGGCACCGACGGATTACCGGATCGCGCCAAGATTGAGATCTACTGGCGATTCTTCGAAACCGACGACGATTACTTCGACTACCACCCGGAACACAAGCCCCGAAAGGGATTCTGGAAGATACATGGATTGGATCTGCCGGATTCCGTGCTGAAGAAGCTTTATTATCAGAATGCGCTCAAACTTTTGAACATTTCCGAGGCGGAATTCTTCCGATATTACGAATAGCGCATCATGAATTGCGACCAGCGCCTGATTTCCGATGATTTTCCGCGCGGACAAGATTTCAGCTAGCTGAATAGTACTGATATCAGTAGAAGTGGAAGGAGATCAAGAAGGGGAAGAAAAAGAAAAGGGGCCTATCATTCCCAAAAGCCCCGGCCCCTCGGAGCCCATTGGATAGTATAGCAGAGATCAGTACAAGCGATTTTTTTCATGGCCAGCACCAAACGTTTCAAATACAAATGTCGATCCTGCGGACAGTACTACCTGGTGGTGTTGGACCCCACGAAAAAGACCATCCATCGAAGTAAATGTCCTTACTGCGCTCATCCCAGCCGATTTGATAATCGCGACGGCCGCCTGGATTCCGGCGGCCTGAGCTCTTCCGTGGCCTCCCGTTCCCTTTCCGGTGGCAGCAGCCCTGGAGGGTTGTCTCCCTCGTCCGGTTCCAGGTCCAACCCCGTGTCCGGGGCCGGGCTTTCCGGCCGGTCGGTGCAATCCCGGGACTTCTCTTCGAAAGGCGTTGGCCGTGGTCGCTCCAGTGGCGGTTACAGTTCGCGATCCGCCAACGGCGGTCGGTCCGGGCGAGGTTCCAGCGCCGAATCCCGAGGGGCGGGCGGTTTCAATCCGCTGGAATCCATTGGCGGATTCTTCGCGGGGCTGGGGGAGTCTTTATCCGGTATGGCCAACGGTCGCTCGCCCATTGCGCTCGTGGGTGCGGGCGTGGTGGCTCTGTTTCTACTTCTGGGGATTTACTTTGTGGGAATGGCTGTTCTGGTGGACGGAGACGAATACATCCATCGGGCCCAGGGAATCACTGCCAACCGAATCGTGGATCGTAACGGTGTTCTCATTGGAGAGCTCTTCAGCCGAAAAACCGGCAATCTCCAGGCGGATGAAGTCCCCCCGCGGCTCCGGGATACCCTGCTCTTTGTGGAGGACCGCAGCTTCTACGATCACTGGGGAATTCACCTACCATCCATTGCTCGAGCATTTTTTGCCAATGTCCTGAACCTGGGGTACGCGCAGGGCGGTTCCACAATTACACAACAACTCTCCCGTGTGCTCATGGAAGACTTTGAGAAGTCCCTGGGCCGAAAGGTCCGCGAGGCATCCCTTGCGCTTCAGCTCGAGGGTTCAATGACCAAGGACGAGATCCTGGCAGCCTACATGAATCAGGTTTATCTCGGGCACGGCGCTTATGGGATGCAGGAAGCTGCGAAGTTCTATTTCCGAAAAGAACTGAAAGACACCAACTTTGTGGAGAACCTCATCCTGGCCTGTTTGCCTTCGGCGCCCAGTCGCTACTCGCCGATTCGCAATCCAGATGAGCTCATAACAAAGATGGACGTAGTGTTTGCGGAAATGAAGAAGGAAGGCTTCGAGTCTCCGGACAAAGAAGCCTACGAGCGCCAGAAGCGAGAGGTATTCACATCGATAAATCGCAGTCCTACGGCCACGGTCTTCGGAACCAGGGTCAATGAAGCTCCTTTCGTTTCGGAGCACGTCAGGCTGCAGATCAAAGAGTTACTGGGTCCGGAGTACATGTACGGAAAAGGCCTTGTGATAGAGACTACAATCGATCGATCGCTGCAACGGGCCGCTACGCAGGAAAGCGAAGCGTGGATCGAAGAGGTATCCAAGTATCATAAGCCTACGATTCGTAAAGACGGCAGGGTGGTTCCGGAAACCGACAAAGCAGTACTGATTCGCAGGGAATACGAAAGAATGGGTCTGGGTCCGGTCCTGCTGGGCGCCCCGGCCAGCGCCGTACAGGAGCCTCGGTTGCAGACCGCTTCGGTGGGAATCCATCCAGAAACCGGCGCGGTACTCTTTATGAACGGGGGAACCCGGTTCCATTCCGGCAATCAGTTAAACCGGGCGGTGATGATGTATCGTCAAACCGGTAGCGCTATCAAACCGATCATCTATTCGGCCGGGCTGGAAACCGGAGAAATCAATCCCGCTACCGCTCTGGACGACTCCCCCATATTCTTTGATGGAGCCCGGGGAGCCAACGGAGAGAACTACTGGCTTCCGGATAACATCAGCGTTAGCTATGAAGGTCTGATCCCGGCCCGCCTGGCGCTGGCAAAGTCGCGGAACATTCCAGCCATCCGTGTGGCGCGAATGGTGGGTGTACCCCGGCTGGGCGAGCAGTTCAGAAAGTTCTTTTTTCACTCCGAATCCGATTTCAAGAAGAGGTTCCAGGAAAACCTGACCATTGCCATCGGCTCCACGGAAATGAGTCCTCTGGAGATGGCCGTTGCTTTCGCCGCCATTGCTAACAATGGAGTGATGAAGCGGCCCTATTTGATCAAATCCATCAAAGATCCCGAAGGCAAAGTGCTCTACAATGGCGCGGGCGAGGACGAATTCGACCTGAACGTTCCTACAGAGAGTCAGGTCTTACCTGGCGATGTCTCTGCGGTACTTACCAGTATGATGAAAGATGCGGCGAAATATGGCGGCGTTGGTCGCGGAGGGTTCAGCTCGCCGGATTTGGCCGGAAAGACCGGGACCACCAATGAATACAGGGATGCCTGGTTCATCGGTTTTATTCCGGAAATTGCAGCCGCAGTATGGGTGGGATTTGACAGTCCCAAGTATTCGACGAGAAAGGGAACGGGCTCCTCCCTGGCAGGCCCGCTGTTCGGTCGAATATTCAAGGCCGCGCCCCAGGATCTCCGGGACGGTACTTATCAATTTTCGCCTGCTCCGGTTAGCAAGACAGTGTGCGCCGAATCCGGCGATTTGCCCGGCCCCTATTGCCCGGCCACGAAAACGGAGATTATGCCGGCTTCCGCCGTTCCCAACCACGTTTGCGAGATTCATAAGAAACCGGAGGCCGAGCCTGTGGCTCCGGAACCGGAGGATTCCGATTTTGATTGAGCGTTTTTCCAACGGTGGCGGCCGCGTACTCCGCCTCGGAGGCATTCCCGTCCTTGCGATATTCGGGCTTCTTGTATGGGCCAGCCCGGAAGGCATTCAGGCGAACGGAGCCGGGCTATTTCGTAAGGCTTATTCCCTGGAGACGTCCAATCCGGAAGCCGCAATTCAAAACTACCGGGCGGCTCTTTCCAGCGGATTACCGGCCAATTTGCGCCGGGCAGCCGTCTGGAAGGTCTACTTTCTCTACAAACGAAATCACTATTACATACAGGCTTATCGATATGGTAACTCCATTGGCGCCGGCGGATCGCATCAGTCCGAAATCATGCGGAATGCTCTGCATCGGTGGGGCATAACCAGCGGCGACTTCAATCGATTGGTGCAAGCGTGGTCGGGCGGGAGCAGCTTTCCAGATACCGCCAACAGCGTAATCGCCAAGAAGAGCCGAAAAGCTACCGTTCTGGCTGCCGACTTGCGGCGGGCCCTGGAACTGGAAGGAAAAGCAGACCTTGCCAGCCGGATTATTGTGCGAAGACCGAATAGCAAAAGTGGAAATGATCCGGATCTGGAGCAGGCCGAGTACTATTACAGTCAGGGCGATCTAAAGGGCGCTGAAGAACTGTTATGGAAGAAGTCTAAATCGGATGACTTGAGTTCGGTGGCGCGGTCCAGGTTGCTTTATCTTCTGGGCAAGATCCGACTGAAGCAGAAGAACGAGGCGGATGCCATTCGATTTTACCGACTTGCGGCAGGCTATGCTACGGACCAGGAGTCCCGGCGGATGCTTGCCCTGGCGTCCTATCGACTCTATAGAAATGGAAAGAAGGATGCTGCCTATGAATTGATTGATCAATTTCCGGAGCCGGATGAAGATAGAATGCGTCTATACTTTCTGGTGGTGGCGGTGGATGCTGCGGACAACCAGAATGCAAAAAGGAAGCTTCGCTCCATGGAGAAAGAGATCAAGGAAAGGGTTCGGCTGGGCCAGGCGGGTTTTCTCGAAAAACGTGCCATGGAGTTGCTTCGGTAGTGCGGCAGACCCGAGTGGCAGTTATCGTCCGCTGCCGGCGAGAACACCATAACGATGGTCCGCATCCCTCACTGATCTGCCCCGATTAACGAGAATGTAATGATCCCAGGATGGTACAAAACTCTGATATGCGCCTTTGGTCTTCTGGCCCTGTGCGCCTGTAGTTCCGGACAGCAAACGGAAAGGTCGCCCGATGGCGATTCCAATCGTAAGCAGGAAATGGAGAAATCCGATGATGGTGTCGCGGAAGACCCCGTGGCGGACGCTTATCTGCGGGAGCAGAAGAACCAGAATGGCCTGGAAGACGTTCCGGTCCGCATCGATCGAACCAATGATTCGGATGGAGAAGCCTTCGTGGTTACCCAGGATACCGGAGATGCCACAGGCGACGAGTCCGATGGCTCGAAAGATACAGATCCTGCCAACAAAGTAGACGAGAACACCGAGTCCGCAACCGAAACGGCCGCTCTGAGCGAAGAAGAGCGGAAGAAGAAGGAAAAGGAAGAACAGGAACGCAAAGAGCGCCTGGAAAAGGAACGAAAAGAAAGAGAAGAGGCGAGGCGAAAAGCGGAAGAAGAAAGGCGTAAGCAGCAAGAGCTCATTCGTCTAAAGAACGAAGCTGCGTACCACGCCGAAGCCTTTGCAGACCGTTTGCGCGAGTTTGAAATTGCAAAGAAGGAATTCAGAATCCAGACTCTGGTCAAAAAACGCAACGACAGTCTGACGAAAGTTTATCCCGAGGCCCGGTCTTTCTGGAGTCAGGAATCGGAAGAACGTTTTTCCGCGAATCCCGGGTTTGAAGTGGAACCGAACACCGTCTATCTTGTGCGGCTGAACGACCCCTTGCAATATCAATCATCGCTACCCGTTGCTCTGCCCCCTGGCTCGCGAGCGATTGCCCTGAAGGATCCCCTGGCGGTATGGAATGCCTTAAAAGGTTCGCCTGGCCGCTGGATACTGATGGAGGAGACCAAAAAAGGATATGTCCCCCTTTCGCTGAGCAAGAATGGAATTCAGTATCGGGTGGCTTCGGTGTCGCTGGAATCGGGAATAGTAAAGCTGGAGATCTATAGTAGATCTTCATCCAGACGGGCCGGACAGTACCATGTGCTCTATCCGGTGGAACTGGAGCTAATCAGCGAATAGGGATAAGCGGCCCGGCTAGCAGGCAATCCGGCAATCCGGGCCGCACAGTAGCGGGCACAGTCGCCGCTATTCGCGAAAGAGCGGGAAGCAAACAGGCTTCATCGAGTTCCGCCTGCGCTTCGTCGGAGTCAGCTCTTCTTTTTGAATACGCCAAATAGTTTAGAGATTATTCCCTGTTTCTTGGCCGGTTCAGGTTTCTTTTCGGAAGACCTCTGGTTTCGCGAACGACCACCATTGCCGGACTGAGCCCCGCCACGTTGTTGATTGCGATTGTCTCGCCCGCGGTTTCCGCCCTTTCGCGGTCCGTTCTTTTTTCCGGATCCCCGTGAACCGCCGGATTCGCCTCGGTCCAGCCCCAGTAGCCTGGCACGGTCCTGATCCCTTACGGTACCGGAATCCGGAGATCCGGACTCGGCTCCCACCTTCTGCTGGCGATCGGCATTGGCCGGGCCTCGGCGTCGCCTACGCTTTCGACTTTCTCCCGACTGACCGCCTCCTGACTCGGATCGAGCAGGCTCGGATTCCCTTCGTTTTCGCGTATCCTGGCCTTCGCCACCACGTTGCGGTTTCCGCTCTCCGCCACGGTCCTGGGATTCCCCGCCCCGGCTCTGGGACTCTCCGCTCCGCGGTTTTCGCCTATTGCGATTTCTGGCAGGACGACCGTCTCTTCGACCGGACTCGGAGCCCTGCTCTTCGCCGTGATGCTCGCTTGAGTCACGAAAAGGTTTGAAATCGCCTTCAGGAAACTTGACGTAATCCCCGTTTACCTCGCCCACAGGGATTTTGTGGCGGAGTAGCTGCTCGATTCGTGGCAAGCACTCGAAGTCGTCTTCGGAACAGAATGAGTAGCTGACGCCGGATTTGCCGGCCCGGGCCGTTCGGCCAATCCTGTGTACGTAGGATTCGGAATCCTGAGGCAGATCAAAATTAAAGACATGGGTAATGTCATCCACGTCCAGTCCTCTACTGGCAACGTCAGTTGCCACCAGGACGCTGTACTTGCCCAACTTGAATTGCTTGAGCAGCCTTACTCGTTTCTTCTGATCCAGAAGTGAGGATAGTCCAGTAGCCGCCACGCCGTAGCGATGAAGCTTTTTGGTGATGTCCAGGACCTTGCGTTTGTAGTTCGTGAAGATAATGGCCCGGGGATGATCGGCCTGAAGAATGAGATTGATGAGGTAGGGCATCTTCTCTTCGCGGCCCAGGTGAAACAGGTGCTGATCGATCTTGTCGACTTCAATGGTTTCGGCTTTCGTGCGAACTTCTACCGGATCCTGCATGAAATCCCAGGCCAGACGCATGACGTAGTAGCTCATGGTTGCGGAAAAAAGCATGGTTTGCGATTTCTCCGGCAGCTTCTTCATGATGTAGCGGATGTCGCGAATGAAGCCCATGTCGAACATTCGATCCGCTTCATCCAGAATCAGATGATGTATGCTGTCTGTGGGAAACTTGTTCTGCTTGATGTAGTCAATCAGTCGACCCGGCGTAGCTACGACTACCGACGGTTTGGCGGCCAGTTCCTTTTCCTGACGATCGTAGCTGTCGCCTCCATAGATGGTGGCCATATTGAGCGGATGGCTGGTAAGTAGTTTTTCCACTTCTTCCGCAATTTGTAGACAAATCTCGCGTGTGGGTGTAAGTATAAGCGCGGCCGGTGCTTTGCCCTCATCGCGGGCTTTGATAATCTGGTCTATTACAGGAAGCAAAAATGCAATGGTCTTGCCGGTACCTGTCTGAGAAATGCCGACTATATCGCGCCCTTCTTGAGCAGGCTGAATCGTATCTTCTTGTATTTGCGTTAATGTTTCCAGTCCCTGATCGGCCAGGGCCTTTTTTAAGTCCGGATGGACGGATAGATCTTCGAATCGCATTCTCTGCCACCTGAGCAAATGCCGGTAGCCTGTCAATTCCGACTGCTGAGCCGAAAATTCGTTGACCCACCCGTTTTCAGGGGCTAAGTTAATGGCATGTTTTTTTCCGACGCCGGTGGCCTCCGTGGTTACGGCGCTATATTGGCCTTCCTTCTTTCAAATCTTCTCCTCCTGGGCCCGGCTTCTGCTGAATCCGGACTGAAGAATCGCCCCGAGGGCAGCTATCTCCGGAAATTGGCGGACCGCGGCACAATTAGGATCGGTATGCAGAAGAATGTAATGCCCTTCCATATTCCCGGCAATTCGGAGTATCCCGGCCTGGATGTAGAGGTGGGAACAGCCATCGCGCGGCACATGGGACTTGAGCCGAATTTCGTTTTTGGAAACATTGAAGAATTAATGCGCATGGCCGCAGCAGGCGAGATTGATCTGGCCCTGGGTGGCGTTTCCAGCGATCTTTCCCGAAGTCTGACGCTGAATTTCACCGACCCTTACTTGAAAACCACGCCCGCGGCTCTCCTCAATCGAAAGTCGCTGCCGCCAGAAACCGGCTCGATAGATTTCCCGCAGCGAAAGTTTGAGTCTCTGCTGGACCTCAGGTACGCCGGTTCCCTGAAGATCAGCGTCAAAGAAGGGACGACAAACGAAGAGATTCTGAAGACCGATCCCGAATTTTCCATGCATACTATTCGGCCTTTTCCCAGCAATGAAGCGGCGTTGGAAGCCCTCGAGAAGGGCGATGTGGATGCATTCGTTGCGGACGGAATCTTCATTAAGGCGCAGACTATTGTTCGAAAACAACTCTTGTCTAGATTCGTTCCCTTGCACTCGGTGTACAGGGAGGAGCACCTTTCCATTCTATTGCCGCCCGGGCATCCCGAGTACTGGATGTATATGAACTTTGTTCTGAAAGAAATGCACCGAACCGGCGAAATCAAAGGAATATACGACAGGTACTTTTCCAACTCGGAGTGGGCGAAGGATACGATTGTAGAATAGTGGATTCGAGTATAGAGTAGCTGAAGTCCTGAGTCGTATATCAAAGAAGAGATCGATTGCGAATAGAGCGCTCGATCGTACACTTGTCGAAGCTGAGTGATTCTAACCGGTATTAGTTTATCGTATATAATTTGATTATTAGGAGCAGAACCATTCGATTTTCAACCAGCCGTCCTCATTTTGCCAGAACAAGCTCCCCCGGTGTCCTTGCTTCCTTGTCCGCCTTTGCGCTGCCTGCTGTCCTCGCGGTTGTCATGCTTGCGTTTCCTACCAGCTCTTTGAGCTCCCAGACCGCCCCGGTATTAGAGAAATTCGACTATAACGGCAGTATGCTTGTGCGGGGTTTCTTTACATCCCGGGACCTGCCTCTGGAGAAACAAACCGCCACTCTGTGTCCCAATCCGTTTACGACTTCAACCTCTAGCGGAACCACAGGCACGGCGACGACCTCGAACAACAGCAAGTGCCGGGAAGAGCGAGACTTCTACACAACTCGTTTCCGATTGAATCTGGCTTTCCGTCCTTCCAACTACGTTGATATCATTTACGGACTTGAAGTAGGCGAGCTGGAGTTTGGGGACGCCACGGCCGGCAACTCGGGCCCCGGAAGCGGCGGGACAGGATCGGGAAGCGCTAACCTGGAGACCCGAGAGTTAAGACTCAAGGTTCATAACGAAAAGAATACTCTGAGTTTTCATGCAGGGATTTTTCCGTACGGTACTCCTAACGGTTTTGTGGCCGCTACCAGCGGCGCCGGCTTTCTAATCAATCATTCGGTGCCGGATTGGTTTTCGGAATTCGAGCTGTACTATATCAAAAAAGAAGACCAGTCCAGGGTGGATCGGGATTCCAATGGGTTCAACGACGATAACTACAAGGACGTAGATGTGGTGCTGGGGAACTGGAAGTTTTCCGGACTGCCTGGCTATCGTTCTGAGCTGTACGGCCTGTATCGCGGAGATAATCGAACCGAAGACGATAACGGGAATTTGCGGGACACATCCAGGCTATACTGGGCCGGCTTCTACCAGAGGTACCGGTGGGGACGATTCGACTTCATGCTGCATGTAATCGGGAATTGGGGCAATGTCTACAGCCCCAACCGTGAGTTGCCCAGGGAGGATCTACTCGAAGGCACTACCGTTTTGAATCTGGCAAACGAAGCGGAAAACTACCTGCCCAATCAGCGGGAGAAATACAAGATCGATGCCGGGGCGGGCGAAGCGGAGATCGGCTACCAGATCACGGATCGAATTAAGTTTTCCCTGGCTCTTGCCGGAGCCAGTGGCCGTCGCGGAGTGGAACCCGATGGCACGTCCGTGGACTATCGTCGCGATCAATTTCATTACGCAAGCCAGGCCTATCAGTTCTCGGAGATCGCAGTGGACTCCTCAGGCGGTTACAGTCTTTTCACGCTGGGCGATCTCACCGGTCTTGTTGTTCGCGGGGCCCGACTGGAAGCGCAGCTTTTTGAATCAGTGGACACTCTTCTTGGCTATTATTCGCTGCATAGCTATCGAACACCCACTATCGACTACAATCAGTTCTTTACACGATTTCCGGCAGGCAAAGCGCCATCGTCCTACTTTGGCCAGGAAATCAATTGGCGGGTAAACTGGAGACCATTCAGCGACCTGACATTGAGCGCTTACGTAGCCTACTTCGATGCCGGGGATGGTTACAAAGTGCTACGCGACGTAGAGTTTGGCGATCGGGCCCTGGAAATCATGGTAAGCGCCAATCAGACCTTCTAACGCGCGACCAGGCGATTGACAAGAATGGCTCCGGTAGCAGCTGATCGGGGCTCAAGGCAGTGCTGATTAACGCTACTGCACTGTGGTCGGAAGCGAGTCGGGCTCCGAAAAAGCCGGGCCACTCCCCGGTGCTCTCTCAGAATGGGCGAATTACAGCCAGAATGACCACCGCAATCAGCACCAGCGTAGGCACTTCATTCATCAGACGGAACTTCTTGGATGGGTAGGTGTTTCCAGCCAGGAGCTTTTTTCTGTAGTGGCCGGCCAGGAAATGCCAGAACACCAGAAATAGCACAAGAGTGATTTTTGCATGCAGCCAGCCTGCTTTTGCAAAGGCGCTCCATTGCATGAAGACCATGGCCAGCCCGAAAACCCAGGTGATTACCATGGCCGGGGTCATGATGATATGATAGAGCTTTCGTTCCATGATGGCCAGTTGATCCCGCACTTCCTGGTGCTCCGTCTCGCAATGATACACGAACAATCGCCAGATGTAGAACATGCCCGCAAACCAGGCCACCATGAAGATTAAATGGATCGCTTTGAACCAGAGGTACATGGTTCCAGAACGCAAATCCGGTCTTTGTTGACAGCAAAAAAACGGGGAAGTTCTGGCCCGGGGCGTTTTTGCGTACGGGAAACAAAAAGATATGGATAAAATGGGCCAGAGATTAATCTTCTAAGAATGATTCTCGTCATAGATGCATTCAACGCCATCTACAAGTTTGACGACCTGGAAGAGCACATGCATCGCGGCCAGTTGGAGTCGGCCATGGTGGGCTTCACGAAGAAAATGGCTGCGTTGCGGAATTCCTGGAAGAAGCCGCTGGAGATTCACATCTTTTTCGACGGAAAGAAAAAGCAGGGCGACGATACGGATCGCGAAAACGTGGCCGGACTCAAATGCTACTACAGCCATGACCAGAGCGCGGACCACCAGATTAAGCAGTTTCTAATTGCTTGCCAGTCGCCGGGGGAAGTCCGCACCGTTAGTTCGGATAAACAGGTGCAATATTTCGCAAAGAAATCCCGTAGCCACGTACAATCGTCCGAAGATTTCGCCAAATGGGTGAAAGAGGTACTCTCGAATTCGGGGCCGGATCCGGAACAGGGCAAAGAAGATCCGAAAATGACTCAGCGGGACATGGCTTACTGGATGGACATGTTCAAACGAGGTAAGAAATGAGCCTTCCGACGCCAAACCCGGGCTCCGGATTACCGGCCGGGCCCGGACCCGGGAGTGTTCGCAGATTGGGACTTGCGATCCTTTGTTTTGTGGCCAGCGGCGTCTTCCTGCTTGTGGCTTCGGCAATAGTGCTTCGGATTCTCGCTCTTGTTTTGGCCCTTGAGGATTTTGGACAAACGGTAACCTATGTTCTGGAAACCGACCCCGGGATCCTGATCTGGGATGTGCTTTTCGTCTGGCTTGCTCTGGTTGGCGCGATCGGCTTTGCCGTCGCAGGCATAGTTATCAGGCGTCGAAATCTCTACCAGATGTAGTCGTCCGCGTCGTCGCGCTTTTCTTTGCCGCTCAATACGTGGAATCTTCGCACCCGACCGAGTATAACGGGATTTACGGTGCTGATAGGGATGTGTACGATCTTCTGGCCCAGCCGATTCGCGAGCTGAGTCATATAGGGAGCCGGCGGTTTATCGGCCAGGTGTACCACGGCGTTGCGTGTATTGTATTCCAGTCCGGCCAGGAGCAGTCGGTCCGCCGGCTTGTCGAAGCGATCATAGCCTGGATCGTTCCAGATATCGTGGATTCGGCCCGGGGGAAAGGTGAGCATTAGACCGCCGTAAGTTGAGCGACAGATGCCCGGACCCACTACCTGGTCGCCGGGAAAAGTGGAGTAAAAGGCCATATCACTTTCTTGATGATGCTCCCCCCACCAGACTACCTGCCAGGGATGTTTGGATTCATCCTCGTCGAAGATAATTACCACGCTACCGGCATCGATGGCCTTTTTGTGCTGATCCCGTACAAAGATCTTTCCGGAATGAAAATTACGTATGGTTTCCCGGTAGTCGATGCCATCCAGAAGCGATGAGCTGAACTCCAGTGTCTTTTCTTCGCTGGCTTTCATGATGGATTTGGCCCGATTCTGCAGATACTTGCCAAAGTCTTCCAGCACTACGTCTTCCGGCGGATAAGAACAGATGCCGCTGCCGTCCCAGAGATCTCTCCACTGACCCGGGTACTTTTCTCTCTGGATGTTTCGCGTGATCTTTGGAGGAGGCACCCTTCGTTTGATGCGCCGTTTGAGTCTGAAGCGAATTAACTTGTGATGGCGAAACAAATCATCCAGGGTGATCTCTTTTTCCTTGTAGGGACTTGGGCCCGGCTCGCGCAGGAACATGAGAATGTCATGGAAGATACGAGCGAAGTTATCGTTACCAAAGGCCCGGGCGCTCAAGACCAGCTGGTATGTATCGGGCAGCAATTTCTGATTCAAAAAGCTCCAGTTGCGCGCAAACTGAAAAAAGATCTTCTCCCGCTGGGGCGGAAAGATTTCGCCGGATTCTCTTTCGTAGCGATGGCGGGTTTCGCGAAAGACCTGCCTTTGCAGTCGAATCCGATCGAAGCCCGGCAAAGCCCGGTGGTTTTTGCGGGCCAGATTCCAGGCCGTGTTGTAGTAGCCTGGCTGGGTCAGTACCTCCGGATGTTTTCGCGACAGTATGCTGACTTCTACTTCCTCTGAGTTCGAGTTAATGCGATCATTCCATTCAAGAAGCTCTTCCAGGGGTTCCTTGTCCTGTTCGCCGCTGTCCAGTTCTGGATTCCCGGATGCGTCATCCGGATCGCTGTATTCCAGGGCAGGCATGCCCGCCGAGCTGAGGGCCTCCTCGGCCTGTCTCTTTTCTTCTGTGAACTGGTCATCGGTGAGCGCCAGAAGCCGCTCTATGGAAGGCAGGTGCTTGATGCCGCATACAATTAGAATCCAGTCCTCTTCGGGATCCTGAAACCGGGCCAGTTGCCGGACTCTTTCCGCTATGCTGATCTCCCTTACGTAGTCTACGAAATCCACGAATTGCAGTCGGAGGTCGCCAGCCGCAGGGGGCCGGGGCTGCTCCTTTTTGTACATCTCATACAGTTCAAGCAGAGTGAGTTCGTTGAGCGAATAGGTGTCCGGAAATCGTTCATCGGTCCAGGCGTAGATTCCTTCGATAAGGCGATCAGCGGCGTGGATGGGAATGCCGCCTTCATGCGCGGAACGAGCGGCCTCCACGATAGGCTCCAGCGGTTCCATGATGAAGTGTATGGGCGGATAGGTAGCAGGCTCCAGGCTGAGTACCGGAATGGAGTCCGCATAGGGCAATGCCTTCTGTAAGGCATGCGAGAATACATCGGGGAGCTCCAGCACCACCTGCGAAGGCGGCCTTTCCATGAATAGTCGTCGCACCAGCAGGGTGAACTCCGCCGAACCGTGGACTATGGGCAATGCTCGAATACCCGGCTTCAGATCGATGGCGATGTCCGAATCTGTATGTAATTTGCTTTTGGCCGGATAATTATGCGCTGACATTTATTACTCCTGGACCGTGCGTTCTATTTCTAGCAAAAGCACGTCCCGGCGATCCTTGAATAGCGATTCAAGTAACCAGATAACGAAGGGCGTCATCGCCCAGAATGCCCATAACAGAATCGTGGAGCAATTCGCGAAATCGGGCCTCGTCGGTGACGATTTGATCGCCGTCCTTCTTGAAGAACTCCCGGGAAAGGCCCAGTTTCAGAACCATGCGGGTGATATTGATCCCGTCCCGCACCGAGTAGGGCTCATCGGCCTGGTGGGCTGCCTGGAGAAACTTCACAACATAGCTGATGATTTCATCCGGAGCAAAAGGCAGATTGGCTTTTAGAATCTCCGCCTCTTCGTCCGCATCGGCAAAGTCGATATAGATTTGCGGCTGCAGTCGGCTCTGGATGTATTCCGGAATCTCGAATGTAGAGGCGTCCTCATTCATGGTAGCACAGAAGCGAAACTCCGGATGCGCCTTTACCTTTATACCGGCAATGATGGATTCAATATAGCGACGATGGTCCAGAAGCGGCGCCAGCGAGGCCCAGGACTTCTCCCCCATGCGATTGCCTTCATCCAGGATGGCCACGCCGCCTTCGATCATGGCGGTAACTATGGCGCTGGCTACGTATTTGATCTTGCCGGATTCGGCGATTACGGGAGTAATCAGAAGATCCTCCGGGCGCGTATCCATGGTGGCCTGGAAAATGTACACCGGTTTGCCCAGGGCCCGGGCTGCTGCGGCGGCCAGGGTAGTCTTGCCCACTCCGGGACGGCCAATGAGTCGCGGATTCAAGGGGATGTCATCTTCGTGGACAGTCATCCAGCAGGCCATTAGCTGCTGCAAGACATCCATATTACCTACCCAGGGATGTTCATCTTGATCGGGCGCGCCCAGGTGAAGATTGATTCCGTCTATACTATGCGTTTTCATGGACAGGCCAATGTGGCGTGTATCTTGCCGGCTGTCAAGATGGGCTTGACCCGTCCGCCAGGCCGCACGTCCCTACCGGTATGCGAACGAACCGCCGTCTGACCCTCTTGCCCGCCTCCCTTTTTTCGACGCTGGGATTTCTGACATCGCTGATCCTCCCTTCATTGTCACTCCAGGCCGAGGGCGAGCCCTATCCGGGTGTGGTTTCCACCGGAAAGGGAAGCGGAGCCGAAGCATTCATGGATGAATTCATGGCCACTACCGCTCGGGAGGCCAGTGTACCCGGGGCCCTGGTGGCCATCGTAAAGGATGGAAGACTGGTTTTGCTAAAGGGCTACGGCGATGCCCATTTGAAGGAAGGGCAGCCGGTAGACCCGCAAAGGAGCTATTTCCGAGTGGGCAGCATTTCCAAGACCTTTGTAGGACTGGGAATTCTGCGAGAGATCCAAAAAGGCCAACTGAGTCTGGACCAGAACGTGGGCGAGATTCTGCCCGAACTGGCGGTGCAATTCGATCATCCGGTCACTTTAAAGCAATTGATCACTCATACGGCAGGTTTCGATGAGCGACTCATCGGTCTGGGCGCTCCGGAAGGCGAAAGTCTGGAAACGCTTCCTGACATGGCGAGTAAACAATACCCGGGCCAGATTGCCCCACCTGGGACCTACTACAATTATTCGAACTACGGCTACCTGGTGCTTGCAGCGGTTCTGGAGAAAAGCTCCGGGCAAAGCTTCTTTGATTATCAGCGGGAATTGCTTGGCGTTCTGGGAATGGATGCCTCGTTTGATCGAGGTTCCCTGGATACGGATCGCATCGCTCTGAGCTATGCCAAAGGTCCGGATGGAACCAGAATGGAAATGCCCTACATGCGTCTGCGGTATTATCCGGCTGGTTCTCTCTATGCTACCGGCGAGGCAATGAGTCGGTATCTTCTAGCGCTGGCGACTGGCTTCTCAGGGAGCGATGCTATATCTACCGACAGCTATACCTTGCTGGTTGGAAACTTGTACAGTCCGGAACCGTCGCTCAGCGGATCCGCATTCACATTCTATGAAAGGAACTTGCGGGGCCTCCGAATGGTCGAGCATGCCGGAGACTGGGAGGCCTTTTCTTCGCTTCTTTCCTTTTCGCCGGATCGCAAGACCGGTATCTTTTTCAGCACCAATGGAAGTTCGGATCCACTTCTCCGGGAAAAGCTGATGCAAGCGTTTGCTGACTTTCTTGCAATCGAGAAGCCTGTGCTGCCCGAGCCAGTGGAGCCGGCATTGTCGCTGGAAAACTATGCAGGCTCCTATCGTTATGCCCGGTACGAACACGATGGCATGCTAAAAATTGGCGGTCTTCCCATGCAGGTGGACATTGCGCCATCCGGCGGCGACCTCGTGGCCACCTTCCCGGCCGGGTTTTCGGAGCCGGTCATCTTGCGCCCCGTGGAGCCGCATCTATTTCAAAGCGCCGATCCGCCGGTTAAGGTTTATTTCCATGTTGAGGATGATAGGATCCAGGGCGTCTCCGGCACCTACATGGTGCCCTTCTATCTGGAGCGGATCAGCCCTCTAGAGGGGATGCAGACTGTGGTTCCCCTCACGGCTTTTGCCGTGCTGACCATGCTTGCCTGCCTGTTTCTTCCGGTGGCGCGGACGCTGTTTATCCGATTCACCAATGCCGAGCTGCCGGACCTGGAGCCGGAAGCCGAAGAAGAGGAGCGCAAGGCCTTCCGCCTCCTCATTGCGGCGGCCTGGGCGCATGTGCTGTTTCTGCTGGGCACTCAGTTGCACATGGGGATTTTACAGCAGCACATTGTCGAAGGGGTTCCCCGAAGCCTGGAGGCATTGCTCTACTTGCCCTACGGTCTGCTTCTTCTGACGGTAATCCTGGCGGCGCGGATTCCCAGGGTCTGGAATGCCTTTAGCTGGGGACCGGGACTCAAACTATTCTACACGATTGTATGCATTGCGGGCGTGGTGTTTTTTCAGCTTCTATGGTACTGGAATCTGCTGGCGCCGGTTCGCGGGTAGAAGTGATTTCCGAGCGTCTGATTGCGCCTTCAGCGAAGGGGGCACTATTGGAGCAGTCAGGGCTCTCGGATTCATGATCCGACGTTGGGCTCCGTCCCAATCAAGCTAAAGGCTCTAAACGGCATTTCGCGGCTGCATGCTGGCTTGAAAGCCTTTGCCTTTTTCAACGCGCCCGCCATTCCGGTACAATGGCGGGCGAGGCCTTTGCTATTCGATCATCGAGCTAAAGGCCTGGCGCCGAAAGCTCTGGCTATTTGGTTTTGACTGGTTGTCCGCCGGAAAGAATCTTCACGGTCTTGTCCGGAAAATTCTGGGTGATGGATTGCTCAATCTGAGCGGCCACCGACTCGGCACGGCAGGAGTCTCCGTCGGGGATGCTGGAGAAATCGGCAATGACGACGGAACCTTCCTCTTTTACCGAAAGCAGCTTTGTTCCGCGATCGATTGCGCTGTAAGCGCCTTCTAGAGTTTCTTTCGATGTGGGTCCATCGAGCAGCGCCTGCAACACGGCCTCGGGGGTCTTTGTGGCCACTTCGCGCTCCAGCGGCTCTACAGCGGAGCAGTCCGCGCCACCGCTGGCTGACATATAGATCTTAACCGTGGCCGGACCCGCGGGTTCGGGCTCCGGCTGAGGCTCCGGCTCCCCGGAGCACTGGAATAGGATTAGGCTGCACGAAAAAAGTGCGGCAAGCAGTAAGCTTTGCTTCGGATTTGTCTTCACGCTATATAATCGGTTGATTCGGCAGAATTGCATGAATCATTATCACGGAAATCATGCTCACTGCGCCAGTTCCCATTTCTCCACTTTGCTTCTTACGCCCAGGCCCTGTTCCTGAATTGTAAGAGTGACGTTCAAAGGTCGGCTCGGAGTTACCAGACGGCCCAATTGCATCATTTTGTCGCAAAGGGATTTGTTGGACATCTGCTGGAGCCGGAACCATCCCTTGAGCTCCCAGTCTTCATCTTCGTTCAGCATGTAGTGCTCAACCCGGTAAAGGTCTGCCGGCTCCACTCTATCATCCTCGTATTCCACCTCGGAGTTGACTCCGCAGGAAAGCACAACAGCCTGCATTCCGGGAGTGTACTCTTCGTTGGTTCCCCAGAGAAGGCCCGGAACCTTTGCTTTTCTGGGAAAGAGCCATAGCACGTTTGTGTCTTCGGGCTGAGAGCGCACCAGTTGGAGGTCAAACCTGGTCTCGGCTTCCACTGTAGTGAAAGAAAATAGCGCTACCAATGTGCCCAATACGGCGGTAAACAATTTCATAGAATTCTCCTGATCGGCCGGGCCCCCGGTTTTTCGAAGTAGTTCGTTCTGAGGCCTCTGTAGTCTGACGAAATTGCCGGGTATCCGGGTTCCGGTAAAATAAATTTTCCTCGCCCGGGGTCATGATTCCGGCAATCCGGGGTATGAGGCGCACCATTAATCGTAGATCCAGGAAGGCCGGATTGCCCCCGGGCAGTCTGGTTCATATTGGGGTAGGATCGGGGACGAGTCTGATCCGGGGTCTCAGATATGGACCCTCCGGAGCCCACAGAATAGCATTTGAGGGAGAGCATTACAGCACAGATGCCGATGTGCCCGATCCCCATGCCGACGAGGTACTCTGGTTACAGGTGCGAGGAGTCACCGAACCGGCAATGATCGAAAAGGTGGGGCGTAAGTTCGGTTTGCATCCGCTGCTCCTCGAGGATGTGATGAATACCGAGCAGCGACCCAAGGTAGAGGACTACGGGGACTATCTGTTTATTGTGCTGCGGGCGTTGCATTTTGATCCGGAAAGCGGCCTGAGTCATAAGCAGGTCTCGCTGGTGTTGGGACCTAACTACGTCCTGTCGTTCGAGGAATCCGACCAGGAAAGAAACTTTGATGGTGTTGTAAGCCGACTGCTGGATGGTCGGGGTCGGTTGCTGCATGAAGGCGCGGACTATCTGGCCTATTCGCTTGTGGACTCCGTTGTGGATCACTATTTTGCGGTATTGGAAAGCGTTTCTGATCAGATCGAAACCCTGGAGGAGCACGTGCTCTCGGGCAGAGAAAATCTGCTTCCGGCCATTCATCGACTAAAAAGAGAATTGATCTCCTTGCGCAAGAGCGTCTGGCCACTGCGCGAAGCGCTGGTATTTCTGGATCGTCAACACTCCAGTCTCATCGATGAAGACCTGTCCGTGTTCTTTCGTGATATCTACGACCATTGCATACATGTAGTGGACACAATTGAATCCTTTCGAGACATGCTTTCCGGCCTACTGGATGTGCACCTATCGTCGATTAGCGCTCGATTGAATCAGGTGATGAAGCTACTGACTTTGATTACCACGATCTTTATGCCCATGACATTGATTACAGGAATCTATGGCATGAACTTTGATCGCATGCCTTTCCTGCACAGCCCGTATGGCTTCAGCCTGGTGATTGGCGCCATGGTCTTGATTTCCGGAAGCATGATCTGGTGGTTCCGCAAGAAGCGATGGCTTTGAGCACCAGGTGTCTTACACGCCCGGGGGCCCGATCAGAGCCCCGTTTCCTTAACGATGCGCTCCGCAACCGTTCGGCCACCGCTGTTGGAAACATGTATACCGTCGGACCAACGCACGGGCCGATCCTTGCTTAGATAGTCGGTGGGAATGTAGCGTCCACAGCCGGATTGACGAATTTTGCGTTCATAGAACTCATTGAACAGCCGGGTCTTATTGTGATAGCCTACGGGCTTCATCGGTGGCATCCCAATCCAGAATACTCGATCGGTCTCATTACACAGCCTTCCGTAGAATTCATCGAATCGAATGGAATATTGGTCCCACCAGAGGGCTACGTTCGCTCCATACTCCAATCGTTTTCCCTGGTACTTAAGCCACCGACCATCGTTGGATCCGAGCATGACGATGATGGCGTGGAAATCCCCGAATGACAATAGTTCCTGACTCTTATTCTGCCAGTCGAAGAAATGGGTCCAGGTGAGGCCGGTGGATTTCTTTACGAAGTACTCCACCCTGTAGCCGCGATTCTCCAGATCCTTTTTCAAGGCCGGGCCAATGCCAAATTGCATCATGGAATCGCCAATGATCAGTATTTCTCTTTTTGAGGCCGGGCTGGCGGGTCCGCCAGAATCGTGGCCGGGCTTTTCATCGCCATTACTTGCCCGCTCCAAGGGCAGAGTATTTGGATTCTTGTCGCTCTGCGCGCTGGATGGATCGCAACTCAGAAGAGCGGAAAGCGAAAGGGCAACTACCAGGCCAATGCCTGACAGGGCCCTGGATTGAATGGTCGAGCGGCTCATACGTACCGGAAATTCCGGCGGGATGCCAGGTCAGCCCTTTTTTCTTTTCCAGAAATAGAGGCCAATCAGACCGAGTATGGCTACGCCTACACCGGATGCGATCCAGAGTCTTAGCCTGTACTGCTCTTCGGAAATGGTGGCATCGGGAGGGGCAATCCACGACAGCCCGGCCAGCAACTCCTCGACTAAATCCCTTGCATCGTTTTGGCTTTTTTCATCGAAGGTGCCCCCGGAGGGGATGGCAATAACACGGTACTCCAGATTTCTGGTGGCAATGTAGGCTTCTATGCTCTGCATTTTTTTCCCGCCTGAGAACCTGGTATTGGAATAGAGCAGACCCTGAATCTCGCCTTCCATATGCAGGGGCTTGATTTCTTTTACGCCGGGTCTGGCAATGATCCGGCCGGGGTCATAGGTTCGGCTTTCGTTGAATGTGCAGAAGATGGCCAGTTCCATCCCGGCTGCATTGCGCGCCAACAGCGAGGTCTTGGTCTGCTCCATTACCGAGAAACCATTCGGAAGATAGAAAGCGATGTTACAGGGCTCCACTACCTGGGCCTGCCTTTCGGCGCTGGCCTTCGAAGGATGGATCAGTGCAAGGGTCAGAACTAGATGCAGTGCGGCAGCAAGAATCGGGAATGGATAAAACGCTGAAGCCCGAGGTACAGACCAGGCCAGGCTCGAGATCATTTGCAATGCCAGAGTCTGGGGCCCCGAACACGCCCGCATCAGGAAGCGCCGCAGTGTTGAAGACGGCGGCACAGCCCGAACATCGGTCTCCGGCTCGGCCTGTGCGCCGGGCCCCGATGAGGCAGCCTTCCGTCGGCTTTTTCGTTTCCACCATTCCATGGATCGCAGGTTTAGAGACTACGGCTCTAATCGAAACCCCTTTTTGGACGCTAAATCAGTATTCGTAGAGCCCCTGGAAGAACAGAGGCCTTGATTTCAATCGTTCCGGGATAGTCGCCGTCGGAATCAACGCGTACTATTTGCTCAGGTCGTGTGGGTCGAACACGAATCTCGTTGCAGCGAAAACTGCGCACGCCGGGTACAGTGAGTATACTTCCGTTATAGAGATGGCGCGAGTACCGTAATTTCTGGAGCGCATTCCAGTCTTCGATGAGAGTGATGTCCAGCAGGCCATCGGCGAGTTCGGCCCCGGGGGCGATCTGCATACCGCCGCCAAAGAACTGTCCGTTGCAAATGGCCAGACTGACGATTTCATGGCGACTGTGCTGCGGGCTTTCCGAAGCGTTGCCGGTTCGCCAGATGACTTCTACGGGCTGATTTGAGTAGGAAAAGAGAAGCTTGAGCGCCGCCACATAGTAGGAAAGGGCGCCAAATCCCTTGGACGTGTTATTGATTTCGTATGCTACTTCGCCAGCCATGCCGCAGCCGGCAATGTTGATGAAAAAGCGCCCCTCTCTTTGGCCCCCCGGAGCTGTGTATTCGATCCATCCGGCATCGATGCTTTTTGCCGTACCATTCTTGATCTGATCCACCGCCAACTGGATGTCCGAAGGCACCCCCAGGGTGCGCGAGAAATCGCCGCCGGTCCCCTGGTTAACGAGCGCCAGATCGGGCAAGCGGACGTTCTTACGAGCTTTGTCGGGATCGATGGTCGGGTTTCCGGGCTGGTCTTTTTCTTTGCCGTACTTAACTTGTAGCAAGCCATTCACCACCTCCGACAGGGTTCCGTCCCCGCCCACCACTACAAGCAGGTCCCTTCGGTCCTGGATTGCCTGGGCAGCCTGATGGGCGGCATCTCCGGCTTCCGTGGTGATATGAAACGTAAAGCTTCCGATGGCGGAATTGAGAGTCTTCTGAATGGTTTCCCAGGCTTTCCCCGTGGTACCCCCCGAGGAAGTGGGATTAACTATAGCATGAACTCTCTTGTATTTCATGGAGGGGACTATAGCTTGACCGTCGCCGGATGCATTTCTTTTTCAAACCGAGGTTTCCATGAATTTGAACAAATTTTCTGCAATCATTCTTCTGCTGGCCCTGCCTTTCCTGTCCAGCTGCGAGGGACTGCGAGCCACTTTGATCGGCTGGTTTTCCCCGGAGTATCAGCCTGAAGGCACCGTAACCGATCTCAAGCCCGAGTTCTCGGGCCCGGATAGCCAGAGAAAGAAAATCGATATTCAGCTGGCGGAGATGGCCAGCGGTTATCCGCAGATTACCGAAATGGTATTCCATCCGTCTTCGGACCGGTTTCTTTTTTTGGCTCAGAAGAACGGAAAGCTAACGCTTCTGGATCTTAAGAGCGGAAAAGGAAAGGAAATCCTCAAGCTGCAGGTGCCGGTGGTTTCCGAGCAGGGATTGCTGGGCATAGCCTTACATCCGGACTTTCTGCGTAACGGTTTCGTATTCTTGAATTACTCGGTGGAGGATGGCGATCGCCGCTTCAGCCGTGTGTCCCGCTGGACCATGGACAATCCCGGCGAATTAAATTCCCCTTCGCGGCTACGAGCGGAAAAGGTTTTTATGGAGGTGGATCAGCCCTACCAGAATCACAATGCCGGCCGGCTCGATTTTGGACCCGACGGTATGCTCTATATTGGATGGGGCGACGGCGGCTGGCGCGACGACCCGGAAGAGCACGGTCAGAATCCACTTACTCTTCTGGGGTCCATGCTACGCATCGATGTAGACAAAGAAGAGGATGGGAAGGCGTACTCCGTTCCAAAGGACAATCCGTATCATACCGGAAAGCCGAACTGGGCCCGGGAGGTCTGGGCCATCGGACTGCGTAACCCGTGGAAGTACAGCTTTGATCCTAAAGGGCGACTGATCGTTGCCGACGTGGGCCAGAACAAATGGGAAGAAGTTACCTTCGTTGATAAGGGGGACAACCTGGGCTGGAACACCATGGAGGCCAATCATTGCTTCGACCCCGAGGAAGGATGCAACCGGGCCGGCCTTCGCACGCCCATCTTCGAATACGGTCACGATGAAGGTCAGTCCATCACCGGCGGCTACGTGTATCTCGGTAATCGAACCGAGCTCAAGGGAAAGTACATCTTCGGCGATTTCGTGAAGGGCCGAATCTGGGCCATTGATCTACCGGAAGGAAACGAGATGGTAGAGGCGTACGCTCTTGGGAAATGGCCGCTACTTATTGCTACATTTGCCCGGGATGGCAGCGGCGAGGTCTACGTGGCCGATTTCGCTTCCGGCAAAATCTACCGAATACTCTAGTTCGCTGCAGACCGCTCGGGCTTGATCCGGCGATTCCGTTTACGACCCGTCCGCTCCTGCTGCTTCTGCCGGGACCATCCCCCCGGGATTGGCAGACGGAGCGCCGGGCCCAGGGGCATGTGCGACCACGGATGGGAGCGAAGAACCCGGCCTTCTGTCACTTTCCTATCCGGAAAACAGGGTACATTTTTTGCCCTTTTTCGTGCACCGGAGTCTCATTTTTTTTCAGGAGCTACCGATTTTTTGGAGGATACCGGCAGTGGTTTTGGTACTCTGGCGGTACGGGGCTGTTGATCACAATGTGGTGAGTAGCTCGCAGGGCAGGAATGCCATTTTTTAATGTGGAGGTGTGTATGCGGACTCTTCCCGTCACACTGACGCTATTGTTTGCCAGCCTGGGTGCTTTAGAGGCAGAAAACTCCATCCAGGGAGCTCCAGTAGGTCTTGAGCAAGAATCAGAGAGGATCCGTGAGATACTCCTGAATCCCCCCGAGGGCGAGCTTTCGGACTTGAAAGCATCTCTGTCCGAATGCTGCGCAAATCCGGCCCGCGCTTTGATGCGATTGGCCTCCGATCCTACCAATCTGGCCAGGGTAAGGATATTGTCCCTGGCTTTGCTATCCGAATACCCTGGACCGGTGGTGAAGCAATACTTGCTGTCCCTTGCGCATGATGAATCGGCGCACCCGACCTTCAGAGGCTGGGCGCTACAGAGTTACGCGCGCGGATTTGCTGACAGTGAGCCGGAGGAGGTGCGTACCGTAGTGGAGCCCTATCTCTCTGACCTTGAGCCGGGATTGCGCGCCAGAGCCGAAATGTCCATGGAATACACGGTGAAGACTCGGGCCGCCGGTGCCACCGATCCCATGAAACCCATGATCAGTTTGCTGTTGCAAGATTGAGTCGCGATCCGGTCGGATTTGTTCCTTGTCCGCGAAGCTGCCTCGCATTGGCAAAAGGGGCGCTCCGTCGCGCTCGCGCTCGGCCAGGTTTAGGGCGCGGACTGGTACGATTCGCTGATCAGTCTTAAAGGCAAAAAAAGGCCGCCCGGGTCGCAGTAGAGTCCGTCTATAGTTACGTGCAGATTCCCTACCTGTCTCTGATGCGACAATCGTGGATGAGATCGTCTTACCTGTCTTTTCCGTTGCTCGTCCATTGCGTTGTGGTGCTGGTTGCAACCGCATGCGCTCCCGGACCCACAGAAGCGGAGTCTTCGCCCGACCCTGGGAGCCCGCGCCTCCATAGAGTAGGCGATATTGCGCCTCCCGATGGATTTCGTCGCGCATCCGTGAAGGCAGATAGTTTCGCGCAATACCTGAGGGATCTGAAGCTCCTGCAGTCACGGACCGTCTATCTCTATAACGGAAGCCCCAAGTCCAATCAGAAGGCACACTTTCGCGTGGTTGATCTTTCGGTAGGAAACAAAGACCTTCAGCAATGCGCCGATGCCTTGCTTCGCTTGAGGGCGGAGTATCATTTTGGCGCTGGCGACTTTCAGTCCATTCGCTACAGCTTTACTAGCGGTCATGTATCCAGTTATCAAAAATGGCGGCAGGGGTACAGGCCCGTAATTCGGGGGAACTCTGTGAACTTCGCAAAGAAAGCCGCACCGGACACTTCAAGACAGGGCTTTATGAATTACCTGGAAAACCTGTTCACTTATGCGGGCACCATTTCCCTGAAGCGCGACTCCATCGCCGTCTCCCTTTCACCGGGGGCGGCCACAAATGCAAACGGTAGCGAGCCTCCTCATACTCCGGGAGGAGCCGCCGATCCTCGGGCAGGCGATTTTTTTCTGCAGAGCGGCTCTCCGGGTCATGCCGTCATGATTCTGGATGTGGTTGCGAATGAAGCCGGCCAACGATTGTATTTGCTGGGTCAAAGCTATATGCCCGCCCAGCAGTTTCATGTATTGAAGAATCCAAACCTGGACGGTAAGCCGGTTCCTGGGCTGGAGGAGGAAGGAGCAGTCTGGTATTCGCTTTCTCCTTCCGGGGAAGTCTACACACCTGAATGGAGCTTTCCTCCCGGCAGCCTGCGAAGATGGAAATAGTTCTCCTTTGGGCGCAAGGAAGCGCAAGGAGGCCCAGGTAGGCGCAAAAAGCCAGGCTTACGCCTGGCTAAAAGGGGGAGGATTGTTTTTGCCGGGTTGACTTTTTTGACTCCGCAATCGATCCGAAGTTTGCTCTTGCGCGCATGTCATTGTAGTGCGATCCGCTATCGAGGTGCGCCGGCCAGCAAGTGACTGGAGTCCGTGAAGCGATCGAAGTAGATATTTTCATCCTGAATGCCGGAAGCTTTCAGGTGATCCAGAGCCGCATCGATCATGCCAGGAGGACCACAAAGGTAAGCATGATGCTCGGACAGATTCGCAATGTCGTTGATTACATCTGTTACCAGACCTCGACGACCAGGCCAGTCTGATTCCTCTGGTTCGTGGCTCAGCACAGGAATGAATTCGAATTTACCCTGCCATTTTCGGGTGGCATTCTTCACTTCATCCAGGGCATATAGATCGGCCTGGGTTCGCGCACCAAAGAGATAAATCGCATCGCGTTTGAGGTCGTCGCCTCCGGCCGATTCCAGGATGGACAGTATCGGCGCCATGCCGCTTCCGCCAGCAATGAAGACTGCAGGGTTCGTCGCGGGCTTCAGTTGAAAATCACCGAAAGGGCCGCCGACGGTTAGTTCGGTCCCAATGCGGTCTTTTGCGAATAGCCACTCGGTGAACTCGCCACCGGGCACCTTTCGAATGTGAAACCGCACTTCGCGATTACCCTGGGGAAGGGATCTTGCGGCAAATGAGTAATTCCTGGGTCGCTCCAGTCCTTCGTAGGAGAGATCTGCGTACTGACCTGCGGTATAATAAATGCTTCTATCAAGAGCTACGGTGACGCCCAGAATATCGTGGGTAAGCGTATCCAGTCGGGTTATGGTGCCTTTGAATTCTTCGGTCTGCGCCTCTCCCAGTTGTACGTCGATGGTCAAATCGCACTTTGGTAGGGATTGGCAGGCAAGAATGGCTCCTCCCTGAATGTCCTCCATACTCAGAACGTAAGCGGTGTCGGTGAGTTCTTTGATTTTTCCGTCCACGAGTTTGGTCTTGCAGCTGGTGCAGGAGCCCACCCGGCACCGGTGCGGATACGCCAGCCCTTTGTCCAGAGCGGCCTGAAGGATAGTAGTCTTGCTATCCACTTCGATCTCGTCGCCGGTGCTCTGAATCTTTACAGTAAAGCTCTTTGGTTTCTTTGAAAATAGTCCCATGATTCCCCCTGGCTCTCGGTCTGGCGAAGCACTCCGTGTGGAATGCCCCGCCAGCTTCGAACAGCGTGGCAGCAGGATGCTGATTCTATCAGGCAGCTGCCTTTTCTACATTAACGTTTCCCAGCACCTGGTTTCGTCTGGCCAGGATTTCCAGCTCTTCCCGGGATGCATGCTTTTCGTCCCATTCCTTGAGTAAGGGATTGATGCTGGCTCTCCACAGAGGAGGTACCATGGCCGCGAAGATGGTAGTCAGATAACCATAAGGCATCTCAGGCGCTTCCGGATAAGGCTTCAAGTTCCAGAAAGGCAGGTCGCCCTTCTCATGATGAGCGCTGTGTCGAGTCAGCGAGAAAAGAACCATGCTGGAGACTACCTTGTTGGTATTCCATGAGTGGCGGGGCATTACAGGCTGTCCTGGAACGCGCACGAGACCATAGTGCTCGATGTAGTTTACGATCTCAAAGACAATCTTTGCCCAGGTGGCCTGCGCCATGTAGATTCCAACTCCAAGCCATCCTGCGGCGGCGTAAAACGCGGCGGCGTAGGTGATGCTCATCAGGTAACCAGTTAGCATGCGGTTGCGCGGGCCGAATACCCAGTAGCCTTTCTTCTTTAGTCGTCCGGATTCCAATCGCCAGGCGCTCAAATGCCCCAGAATTGTAGATTTTACGATGAATACGTAGAGGTTGTCCCCTCTTTTCGCGCTGGCAGGGTCCGCTTCTGTTGCGATGGTTTCATGGTGTCCGTAAACATGCTCGATGCTGAAATCTGCATTGTTGCTCATAGCCAGCATCCATCGTCCCCAGATCATGGAAAGTGGATCCGTGGTTCGGTGAGTGAGTTCGTGAGCGATGTTTGTTCCGTAGCCGGCTACTGTGAAACCAGTGCCGAGTATTGCTCCCAGCAGGTGATACCATTCGCTGGACTGTCGTGCGGCGAAAACATCATAGCCAGTGAGCGATTGGAAAGCTCCGCCCAGGGCCAAGAAGTCCGAGGTACCGCTCTGTGATGCCCAGGCCAGTCCCCACAGAGTAACTACCAGAAATGGCAAAGCCAGAAATAGCGCAATGTTCAGAATCCACTTATGGCTATAGTTCGGTTCAGACAGATCGTCTCTCATTAGTCCGTCGCCGCCAATCATTACGAGGCAGATCACGGCAACACCGAGCCACATCCAGGGCCCGCCCAGCATAATGCCCACGAATGTGCTCGAAAGCATGATCGGGGTCACAAATTGTTTTATATACTTCAACATCCTTTTACTCCTATCGCAGTTCTCTTCCGTCAGCTCAAACTCAACGGTCGTTCGATTCCTGTTCGTTTCTTTCTTGCTTCGCTTCCAGGGGCTCGGAGGTCTCCGAGTCTCTTTCCCGCTGCAATGCAGGCAGAAACAGTGCACTGGCCAGGATCTGCAGGATATCATGGAACCGCTCTTTCAGCTTTTCCTCATCCCGATTTACCACACTCTCTATCGAGAGACCTACAATACTGGTATGTACCAGCATTGCCAGGCGCTCCAGAGGCATGATCAATTGATCCTTAAACGGCCCCAGGGCCGACTCTATGACTTCTAGAATTAGATCCTTTTCCAGCTCCACATAATGCTGCATGGTTTTCTGCAGGGTCTCATTATGCGTGGCCGTGGCATACATCTCGGTGAGAAAGGCAACCCGCACTTCATTGGTAAGTAGCCGGTCGAATAGACCCTGGGCTGCATCCAACGCCATAGTCAAAGAAGGGGTGCCCCCGGTCAGATTATCCCGCACTTCCTGGGCCACTTCAGTGGACAGAAGCTTCAAAGACTGAAGCATTAGCTCTTCCTTTGAAGCGAAGTGATAGTGCAATAATGCCTTGCTCACTCCTGCCGTGCTGGCTATCTCCTTCATGGAGGCGCCCTCATACCCCAACCTGGCGATTGTGTCGATGGAGGCCTGCAGAATACGCTCTATGGTTTCCGCAGCTTCCGCCGAACGGCTGCCGGTTTCCGGTGTTTGTCTGGAATCTTTCTCAGTCATCGAGCCTAAGATACTGGCTGGCCGGTCAGTCAGTCAACAAAAAACCGGCAAGGAGGCTCCGAAAGGGTAAAAAAATTGGCCGACCGGCCAGTGCTGGGCGCGGAAGACCGGAGAATCGAGGAAACCGTCTTAAAGCGGGGTCTGGCAGGGCAAGCGAGGTAGCTCTGCCAGTAGCCCTGCCAGAATTCCGGGCTCGCCTGTGTGGTGAGGCTCCACAGTTCTTGCCTGGTATGGTTGAAGCAAGGCCGAAAACGGGGTCCCACTCTGGCAGAATTGCCATATCCATGGGAGTGCCGGGGGACGGAAAGCTTGCGGGATCGGAACTCCTCATTGAGAATATGCAAAAAGAATCGTCTATGTAGTATGGAACCGGCTGGACCGCCACGGCTGAAGACGACTCACTGGATCGCCAATGGAACAGGAAGGACAAATGGAACGTAGAAAGAGATATAAGCGCCCCCTCTCGTTAGTAATCATTGGAACGTTGTTTCTGCTTTTTCCGATCTGGAATTATTTATCGATCTGCATCATGTCCGGTTATCCGTATTACCGGCCGCTGTATGTCCTGGGCAAAATGGACCCGCTGGTGGTACTGTTGATGGTTCTGTCCCTTGCGGTGGGAGTGGGGCTGCTGCTGGTTAAGCGGTGGGGCTGGCGTCTCTTTTTCGCGTTTGCTGCTCTTCTCATAGGCTACAATGTCTGGGCTGTCTTTTCCCTTCCGGACTATTGGATCAACATCATGTACCTGGTTTATAGCGCTCTGGGTGTGGCCGCGGCGATTTATTTTTTGCGACCCGATATTTCAACGCCGTTTATGAAGATGTACCCCCGGGGTTGGCGTTTCGAGAAACGGCAGCCGGTACAGCACGATATCAAGATCGATGGTAAGCCTTTCAAAACGCGCGACCTGAGTCCCCGGGGACTGTATGTGGACTGGCCGGAATGCGATGCCGAAGTAGGTCAGGAAGTGGAAATCGAGGTTGAAGGCATGCTTCTAAAGGGCGGGATTGTTCGAATCGACAGTAACGGCGCCGGCATCGCTTTCAGGTACCAACGAAAAGAGAGTCGGAACACGATTAAGAACCTGCTTTCCGCTACTGTGTAGATCGCGGGCCACGAGCGCGAACAGGTCTGTCCTCGACGGAGGGGCTCTACGAACGGCGTCCGTGACAGGGCTGGAGTTGGCAAGAGTCTCCGGCATCCCGTTTGTAGGCCTGTCCTTCTTCCTTCTTCCCGATCTAGCTGAGATCCTTCTTCAAGAAATCTCTGGAGTTGGCGACTCCTTCTTCCAGTCGCGTTAACAGATTGTCGGGCACGGTTTCAATGATTAGCTGATCGTAGGTTTCACGTTTTAAGAACTGTTGTTTTACCATCTGAAGCAGGAATCGTTTTAGACCGTCGTAGTACTCGCCAGTGTTATAAAGCGCCACCGGCTTGTCATGAATGCCCAGCTGAAGCCAGGTGTATACTTCGAAGAATTCCTCCATAGTTCCAATGCCGCCCGGCAGCACAATGAACCCCTGGCTGAGCTCGGCCATCATGGCTTTTCGTTCGTGCATGGATTTGACTACGTGCAGTTTCGTAATCTCTTCCTGGGCCACTTCACGGGTGGCCAGGGATTCGGGGATGACACCGATCACCTCGCCTCCGGCATCCATGGCCTCCCGGGCCACAATGCCCATCAGTCCCACGCTACCGCCGCCATACACAACCCGGCATTTCCGCGCAGCGAGTAGCCGGGCCAATTCGCCGGCCTTCTGCGCAAAGAGCGGATCTACCCCATGGCCGGAACCACAGAAGATACAAACTGATTTTAGACTGTTCGTGTTGCTCATAGTTCTATCCTGCGAAGCCGCTTCCCGCACATTCTCGGAAAGCGACCTATTGTAATCAGTCTACGGCCCGGTCCGGCATCAGAAAAAAAGCCACCTTGTTCAGGCGGCTTTCTTTCCGTTTGCCCAAATAGGGTTACTCGGCCCGGATTATTCGGTCAGGGTCTTGAAATCCTTTGCAAAGGCCGCCGCCAGAACAGGCAGATCTTTGCCTATTCCTTTAAGGGAATCCATGCTCAGTCGTTGAGAAGTTTTCCCGGGTCCAAAATCCACGATGTGGCTTACTGCAGGGCTATGTTCGGCGGCCGCTTTCATGGGCTTGTCCCAGTACAGGGTCTTTAGCACCATGTCGGTGGCCAGACCGCGGGGCATATCAGCCTCGGTCTGATAGTTCCTTTGATCAAAGAAGGAATAGATGGGGAAGTTCAGTTGTGATCCCTGGTAGTTAAAGCCGATCCGCTCCAGGTCCTTCTCAAACAGTGGCATCATGGGCTCCATGAGCGGGCTGTGAAAAGGACAGGTTGTTCGCAGATAGACGAATTTGATCTTCTTCTCCTCGAAGGCATCTTTGTTCGCTTCGTGGAATTGGATCAGGCTGCTTCTATGCGAAGACAGGATCCGGTTGTTCGGCGAGTTGTACAGGCTCACATAGATCTTTTTGTCGTCCGGTAGCTTGTCGTTCTCTCTGGCAACCAGCTCTTCGATGTAGGCATGTTCCTCGCCCAGAACGGCAACCATGGGGGCCGGGTTCGCCGCGCCCAGTTCTTCGGCCTTCTTTGCTTCTTCGGGGGTCGGATCAAAGAAGGGAAAGATTTCCTGGCTTCGCACGCCAATGTAGAGGACGTACTTTGTGTATTTCTTCACCGCTTCCAGGTATTCGTCGCCTTCCAATCCCAGAGAAATCAGTGTGGAAGGAATCAGGCCCTGGCTATGCCCGCTACCGCCAACAGTGGCCTTTACCAGCGAAGGGCGATCGTAGCCGGCCTGCGTAAGCGCTTCAAAGTGCGCCAGCTGCGTCATCTGAATCATAGGAATGGAAACGGCAGCGCAGCCCAGATACTCTTCGCTGGGAATGGTGCTCTCGTCATCCAACCACTTGCGGGGGTCCAGACCATGGGGAAGTCCTGGAGTGCCGTTCACTGTGGACGCTTCTTCTTCCAGAGCGCCGATGGCCGCATCGAAGAAAGGCTTCATCTCGCCGCTGTCATAATACTTCTTCAACTCTTTGTACCAGGGGGCTCCCTGTCCGCCAAACTGAACAAAGAGTCCCGGTTTTTCCAGTGCCTGCTGTAGTAACTGTGGTTTTGCCATTGATCCGTCCTGTATTCCGGCTGCCCGGTTTATTTGTTTACGCGTTCCACGAAGGATAGGTCGCGAAGGTCTACTTTAATGATATCACCTTGCTTGATGTGAATGGGAACGTTTACTTCGCCGCCGGTTTCTACGGTGACTCGCTTCTTGGCGGTTCCCTGAGTGTCTCCCTTTAGTCCTTCCTCCGCATAGGTTACTTCCAGTTCTACGAAGTTAGGAGGCGACACCGATATAGGATTACCTTCATAGAAGTTCACCTCAAAAGGCATCTCTTCTTTGATGAAATCCAGCACGTCTTCCAGCATGTCTTTGGGAATGCTCACTTGCTCAAAATCATCCTGGTCCATAAATACAATCTGGTCGCCGTCTGCGTAGAGATACTGCATGTAGCGTTTTTCCAGGTCTACGTCCTCCACCGTTTCGGAGGATTTAAAGGTTCTTTCGAGGACCCGGGCTGTGGTTATGTTCTTGAGCTTCGTGCGTACGAATGCGCTTCCTTTTCCGGGGTTCACGAACTGCGCAAATGTTACCGTGTAGAGCTCGTTATCAAGCTTGACCACGGTGCCCTTTTTAAGATTAATAGGGTCGATCATGCCGGGTACAGTTTTCGATCAACCCCCTACCGTCCAACAAAAATTGGACACCACCAGCTGGCAGTGGCAGATGCAAAATCGAGCCCGAAGCATGGAGGATTTATTCCAGCTACGACCCGAGCTCCGGGGTGGCGCTCTGGAAGTGGAGATCCGTTCACGGAGCGAAGCATTCCGGGCCGCTGCAGAACAGTTTCGATTTGCCGTAACCCCGTACTACCTGAGCCTCGCTTCCGATAAGGAGCTATGCGGCATATGGAAACAAATCCTGCCCGATTTGCGTGAGAGCCGAGACGAGCTGTTTCATCGCCCGGATCCCCTGGCCGAAGAAGAGCATATGCCAGTGCCGGGGCTTACGCACCGTTATCCGGACCGGGCGCTCTGGTATCTGTCGCACAATTGTGCTGTATACTGTCGTTTTTGTATGCGAAAGAGGAAGGTAAGTCGCGGCGAGTCTACCCCGGGCGAGCAGGACCGGCAGCGCGCTCTGGATTACATCCGGTCCCATCCCGAGATTCATGAAGTGATCCTTTCCGGGGGCGATCCGCTCAGCCAATCGGATGAAGTGCTGGGTTACTGTCTCGAACAACTCCGTTCTATTGAGCATCTGGCCAGTCTGCGAATCCATACCAGGATGCCGGTTACCTGTCCGCAAAGAATCACATCCGAATTCTGCTCTGCTCTGGAAAAGTGGGGACCGATCACGGTCATCACCCATTTCAATCATCCCGCCGAACTGAGCCCCCTGGCATTGGACGCGGCCGAGCGATTGCGAAAGACGGGCTGCGTACTGTTAAACCAGTCCGTGCTTCTGGCCGGGGTCAACGATTCTGTGGAAGTACAGAAGAGTCTGAATCTGGGCCTGCTGAAGGCGGGAATCAAACCTTACTATTTGCATCAGTGCGACGAGGTCCAGGGAGTGTCGCATTTTCGCGTTAACCTGGAAGAGGGCCTCAATCTGGCGAAAGCCATTCGCGGACGCATACCGGGCCCGGCCATCCCGCAATACGTCATCGATCTTCCCGGAGGAGGCGGAAAGGTTCCGGTCGATAGTTCCTATTTCTTGAACCGGGATTTTCATCGCCCTGTATTCGAAAATTATGCGGGTCTCAGGTTCTATCCCGTAGGGGATCGGTCTTGATCCATTTCATAATACTCACCGGCGGCACTGGAAGTCGCATGAAATCCGATGTTCCAAAGCAGTTCTTGACGCTTCGCGAACGGCCGGTATTGGAATATAGCGTTCGGTGTTTCTGTGAATTGCCTGACAGTATTCGTGGAGGCCTGGTGCTGGTTTCGCATCCGGACTATCTGGACAGGTCGGCGGCCATCTGCGAGCTCTATCGGGAGAAGCTACGCTTTCTGGAAATCGTAGCCGGCGGCGAAACCAGGCACGATTCGAGCAAGAACGGTTTGGCGGCTCTCCATGACCGGATCGGCGAAGACGATACGATCATGATCCATGATGGGGCCCGACCGTTGATTACGGTTCGTGAGGTAGAAGACCTCTATTACGCTTTGATTGAGCAGAGTAAGGCAGGATGCGCTACGTTGGCCGCCGGCGCCACCGAAACAATAGCCATCGTAGATCCAGATGACCGTTCCATCCAGGAAGTACCGGATCGCTCCACGCTGTTTGCGATCAAGACACCACAGGCGATCAAGGCGCAATATGTGGGCCGGTTTCTAGAAAGCAAAAAGAATCATTATACAGATTTAATCTCATGGGCAATGGATGCCGGTATTCCTTCTTTGTTTGCCGAGGCTTCCGAACACAACATCAAGCTCACCCATCCGGGGGATCTACCTGTTCTGGAATCTCTTTTGAAATAATAATGCTAGAAAGGCTGTTCATCGCGCTAACGCTTCCTGAAGACACGATCCAATCGCTGGAGAGTCTACAAACGGGCCTACCAGACATCCGTTGGACGCCCGGGGAACAGATGCACATTACGTTGAAATTTCTGGGCGACATGGACGAGCCCACCTTCGAAGAAATAGCGGATGCAATGCCAGACTTGGAACCCGAATTACCTCCGCTGCGGATTCGAGGAGTGGGCCAGTTTTCTCATAAAAAATGGGCCCCGGTACTGTGGGCCGGGTTGGAACCAGACGAGCCATTGATCGAGTTGAATAGAAACGTGGAAAGCCTGACAAATCTGCGCGGCATTGCCAGGGAAAAGCGCGCCTACTTGCCGCACATTACCCTGGGGCGGCTGAAGAAGGCGCATCCCCGCCGGCTTCAGGAATACCTGGAAATGCATCATGAGTTTCAGAGCGGAGATTTCCACTGCCCGGAATTGGTTCTTTTTTCCAGCCGCTTAAGCCCCGGGGGAGCCATTCACCGTCCTCTGGCGCGCGTGGATGTGCGGGGATCGGACCGGCATGCCTGAGCGGCGCTCGGAATTCTGTTTGCCTGATGGCGGCCTCGGGGGCGCTATTCGGTAAGGCACCATTAATCCCGGAGACGGATTTTTGCGCCGACCCGGACTCACTATATATCATGGAATCAATCGTCCAATACAGTGGAATGCAAGAGCAATCCCCCACATCCATTCTGCTCGTTGAAGACGACCGGGTCGTGGCCCTGGACATTCGGAAGAAACTCCAGTCCCTGGGGTATGTGGTCATTGGAGTTAGCGAATCCGGGGACAAAGCCCTCGAGGTTATGCGTGCGGGCCGGCCCGATCTGGTGGTCATGGATGTGCGCCTGCGTGGGGAGATGGACGGCATTGATACGGCTCTAATCATACAAAAAGATTTCGGCGTACCGGTGGTCTATATCACCGGTCATGCAGATCCGGGAACTCTAACCCGAATCCGGGAAAGTCAGCCATTTGGATTTCTGCTGAAGCCTTTTGGCGATAGGGAACTGGATACTGTTATTCAGATCGCTTTGAATCGACACAGTCTGGAACAGGATCTGTCCGCCAGCGAATTCAGGAACCGATTACTCTTTGAGCTGGCGTCGGATGGAATACTGATTGCGGACCAAAACGGAGTGGTTCAACGAGTAAACGGCCGCATTTCGGATCTTACCGGGATGGCGAAAACGGATTTATTGGGGAAATTCTTCTGGGAGCCGTTTGAGGTGGATACCGACTCCATCGCGGTGGATCGCGGCAAAGTAAGATTCGTGGAGACCCGCCATGTTCCTCCTTTCGGCCCGCCTACGCCGGTAGAGCTTTCCATCTCGGTTCTGCCTGGCGGGATGATTCAGGTTCTGGTGCGGGATCTCCGAAATCAGAAGAAGGGTCAGGAGCAAATGCAGCTCTTTGCCCGGGTATTCGATAGCATTGTGGAAGGTGTCTTCGTGGCTGATCGTCAGCGCAGACTGGTCACCGGCAACCGCGCCTTTATGGCAACCACTGGCTACAATGCGGATGATCTGGAAGGTAAGAACGTATCCCTGTTTCGCTCGTCGGTGCATCCCCGAGAATTCTATGTGTCGCTCTGGAGGGATCTGGAGTTTCACGGCAAATGGGAAGGCGAAATCACAATTCGAAAAAAGAGCGGCGAAGAAGAAGAGCAATGGGCTTCCCTGTCGGCTATCCGCGACGAAGAAGGACATCTTTCGCACTTCGTGGGCATTTTCATCGATCTTAGCGAGCGCAAGCGGTACGAAGACCGCCTGTACTATCTGGCGCACCACGATTCGCTGACAGATCTACCGAATCGTACATTGTTTGGTCAGCGCCTGGACCGGGCCCTTAATCGCGCCCAGCGCACCGGTCAGCGGTTTGCGGTTCTCTTTCTGGATCTGGATCGCTTCAAGAGCATAAACGACAACTATGGCCACGAGTCCGGGGACCGATTGCTTGTGGAGACCGCCGATCGACTTCGAAGAACGCTACGAAAAGGCGACACGGTTTCCAGGTTTGGCGGCGACGAATTCAATATCCTGGTCGAAGACATCCGCGAATTGGAAGACGTCACCGTAGTTGCAGACAAGGTCATAAAGTCAATGGAAGAGCCGGTATCCATAGCCGGGAAATATCATCAAATCTCGCCCAGTATTGGTATTTCCATCTATCCGGAGGATGGACTTACGGCCGACGAGTTGCTTCGCACCGCGGACCGTAGCATGTATCGCGCCAAAGGGGACGGAGGCTTCAGATACCGCTTTGCCAGCAAGCAATTGAATCTGCGTTCGCTGGAAAGGGAACTGCTTTATTCGGGTCTCGAACTGGGTTTGGAACGGGAACAGTTTCTGGTGCGGTACAGTCCGATTCTCTCGGTGAGTCGCAATGGATGCGTAGCCGTTCAGGTAGGGCTTTATTGGGATCACCCCGATCTGGGAATGCTTTCGTCCAGTCGCTTCCAGAAGGTCCTGGATGAGTCACCGGTGGCGGAGACGTTCAACCAGTATACAATGACCCGCCTGCTTCTGGATCTGCAATCCTGGGCTCAGAGCGGCAGGGTGATTCCTCCCGCGCTGTTGTCTGCGTCATCTGCTTGCCTTCAACCGGAGGCGATGATGGAGATACTGGAGACAAAGGACCTGGAAGAGCATTATCTGCAAAATGTAGCTATGGAGATGGAAGAAAGGGGCCTGCGGGAACTTGTGGATGCACACCCGCATTGCCTGGAACTTCTGGAACGGAAAGGCATGAAGCTGGCTGTGCGGGATCCCGGCACTGGCTATCTCAGTCTTCAGGAGTTGAATCGACTGCCGCTGGTAATGCTGAAGGCAGGTTCTGAAAGGGTGCACCGAATGGAGGAGAATCCCCTGGAGCGCTCCGTCTTTCAAATCAATGTGGGCATGGCTCATACCCTGAAGGTACCGCTGGTGGCCGAAGGCGTTCACTCCGCGCCCATGCTGCAGCTTCTATCTGAGCTGGAATGTGATGCCTATCAGGGTTCACTGTGTGGGCCGCCCCTGAACGCTTCCGATTTTGCGGACCAGTATTTGTAATCTCTTGCCAGGGCGAAGCGCGCAAACACGGCATCGACAGCAATCACCCCTGATCTGCTGTCGAAGGGGCAGCAAGCCAGCAAAATAGAAAAGACTTGAAGTGACATCGGGCGCAGGGCTCCCTTCCAACATGTCCCTATCAACAGGCGAAAAAGCCCCCGATTTCCAGTTACCGGCGGATGATGGCTCTCAATTCCAGCTGTCCGGCATTAAAGAGCCGCTACTATTGGTTTTCTATCCCGGGGATGATACCCCGGTCTGCACCGCTCAACTGTGCGACTACAGGGACAACATATCGGCCTTTCAGGGGCTGGGAGTCCAGGTCTACGGAATCAGCAAAGACGATGCGAAATCCCACCAGGCCTTCAAAGAAAAGCATAAGCTTCCTTTTACTCTTCTCACGGATTCGGATTGCAGCGTAGCCGAAAAGTTTGGCGCAAAGGGTCTTATGGGCGGAATGAAGCGAGGGGTCGTTCTTCTGGGGGCGGACAAAACCGTCCTTTATTCCCATATCGAAACGGTGGCGCTGTTCAAGAGAAGCGCCGAGGAACTCCAGGAAGTGCTGGGGGAGCTGAAGAAAGAAGGTCGCCTGTAATGCACATTGTGAAGGATCTGGAAGGCTTCCTTCCGTTCTGGGAAAGGGCCAGCCTGACGCTGGGTGTATTCGACGGGATGCATCGCGGCCACCAGAAGATCATTCAAAGAGTGCAAAAGCGGAGCAAAGGAGCCAGGCATGCCCGGGTTCTGGTGACATACCATCCGCATCCAGACATTGTGCTGGGAAAAAGGGAATCGGTCCGGGGCGCCGAACTATTCACGTACGAAGAAAAGCTGGCCCTGTTCCAGAAATTCTCCCTGGACGTAGTGGTTTTTCTGCCGTTTACGAAGGAATTGGCCAAGATGACCGCCCTGCGCTATCTGCGGGAAATCCTTCTGGGTAAACTACGCGCAAAGAGCATTGTGATTGGCTACGATCAGTGCTTCGGCCGCGGCCGCAAAGGCGACTATGAATTCCTCAAGCTGATGACCAGGAAGTACGATTTCCAGGTGGATCGGATTGAGGCCGTAAAGAGCAAAGGCGAGATCATTTCCACTTCCCGAATCCGCGGGGAAATAAAGAAGGGCAACGTTACCGAGGCGAATCGTCTTCTGGGACACGATTATTTCCTCACCGGAACCGTGGTTCGCGGCTTCCAGCGCGGGCAAACCATTGGATTCCCCACGGCTAACCTGGATGTGGCAGAAACGAAGCTCCTCCCCGCCGAGGGCGTCTACGGAGTAATCTGTGAATGGGGCGGCCAACATTACCGGGCCATGGTCAATATCGGAAAAAACCCGACGTTCCAGAACGAGCAAATGACCATCGAGGCCAATCTATTGGGCTTTCAGGGCGATCTTTACGGGGAAACTTTGCGCTTGTACTTCTTGCATCGCCTTCGAGATGAAATGAGTTTCGGCTCCGTTGAAGAGTTGAAGCAGCAACTGCAAAAGGATCAGAAGTCCACTGAGCGCATGAGCGTACCAAAGTACTATACCCTCTAGCATACTACTTTTCACACTTTTTTCGCCAAATCCTGACAGTCCGTAGCAAAAAAATCTTGATTCAATCTGACCCTGACGCCAATATTGGAGTACGTCTCCGGGCGTAAAAAAACAAAAACAGCCACTAATCCCGACGGCTTAGTGGCATAAATTGGGTGAAAACCCAGGAGGAGTGTTTATATGAAGAAGCTGGCGTTTAAGCTAGCCTGTTTTGCTGTGCTCTCGCTCGTTCCAGCTGGCCTAATGGCCGGTGGAGGATCGTCGTCGAAGCCTCTGGCAGGAAGCTATCCAATCGTACTATCCCACGGTCTATTCGGATGGGGGGATTCTGACGGATCCGGTGTCATCAGCATTGTAGAGTACTGGGGAGGTATGGACGATTACCTTCGCAGCCAGGGCGTAGCTGTATACGCACCTACTAAAACCGCTACTCAATCCAACGAGTATCGCGCGCAAGAACTGAAAAATAAGCTTAACTACTGGATGGCCGCTAACGGTTATTCCAAGGTTCATATTCTGGGGCATTCCCAGGGTGGTCTGGACAGCCGCTACATGGTTTCTAACCTGGGCATGGCTTCCAAAGTATCTTCACTGACTACTCTGAACACCCCGCACCGTGGTAGCCCCATCGCGGATATCACTAACGCTGTAATTCCCAGCTGGCTCAAGCCGAGTGTAGGCGCGGTTCTGGGTGTCCTGACTCAGATCATTTACGGCGGCGGCGAGCAAGATGCCCTGCAGGCTCTCGCTTCTCTCACCGGCAATGGCCTGGCTGTCTTTAACAGCTATACTCCTAACCGATCCGGAGTAGATTACTTCTCCTACGGTTCAAACATGACCATCACTGACATTGTTCAGCATCCTCTGATGGGTATTCTGCACCCTATCTGCGGACTGGGCGGAACCTTCAACGGTCAGGGATTCAAAAACGACGGACTGGTTCCAGATTCGTCCCAGAAGTGGGGAACCTGGAAAGGTGGACCAAGCTATAGCTGGTACGTAACCGGTGTTGACCACCTGCAGGCATCCAACACTCTCTACAGTGGCCAGCTGTGGTACGATGTGGAAGCCTACTATTTGAAAATGGCTCAAAACGCCAAGAATAGCCAGTAAAGGTCAACGGTTAGAGCGAAGCCGAGCCGCCCCAGTTGCGGTTCGGCTTTTTTATTTCCCGCCTTGACCGCTTCTGTCCAGGCTGTTATCTATCTGAATCTCTTATCCTTCGAAGCAGAATCTCTATGAAAAACAAAACACCGCTATTTATCATTGGTGGACTACTGTTCGTTCTTGTGGTAGTCCTGTTCTACGTGCTGCAGCCCGCAGATGACTATTCGGACGCCCCCGATCTGGCCGCGATTGATCAAGAGGAGCAGGCCATACTCAACAACATGTCCAGTGAAGAGCGGTCCCGACTCAAGGAAGAGGCGCTACTCATGTTCGATCAGCCCGGTTATCTCTCTTTTGAAGAAATCATGGCAGGGGCGCGAAACGGTAAGGTCCGATTGGTAAGCGAGCTCTGGCAATTACGCCGACGCTGTCCGCCGGAATTGAGTCCGGAAGAATGCAATCTTAGAATTAAAATATTTCTTCGCGAAAAGTTTCAGCCGGGCGGGGAAAAGCTGGCCAGGCTGTTTGCCTACTACGTTCGCTACGAAGAGCATATGCGCTCTGAAAAGCCGCCGGAGGATATGAGTCCGGAAGAGCAATACGAATGGGTCAAAAAGCAAAGACGCAAGATCATGGGCGAAGAAGCCGCCAGCTTGATCTACGGCTACGAAGAGGCCAGGGTGGGCTTTCAGGATAAGTTCCAGAACTTCATGAAAGATACAAAGGACCTGCCGGCCGATGAGCGAATCGCCAAATACGAAGAGTTTCGTAAAGAGCACTACGGCAACTACTACCAGACGATTAAAGAGAATGAGCCGAAGTTCAACACCTATGATGTTGAGCTGACGCTCCGAGAGCAGCAGCTTTCCTCTATGGACGCTTCGCAAAGAGATGCCAGGGTTCGCGAAATCCGAGTGTCCTACTTTGGCGAAGAAGCCGCCAAGCGTATGGAGGCTGTGGATCGGCAGATCCAGGAAGAGGAGCAACGGGCCGAGGCTTACGAAGAGGCGAAAGCCAAACTGCTGGAATCCAATCCTTCTGCCAGCGGCGCCGAAAAGGAAGCGATGCTCGCTCAGCTTCGCAAAGAATACTTCAGCGATGAAGAAGCCGAAGCCATGGCCCGTCGTGAAAAGATGCGTCAGGAAATGGAAAACCTGAACTCCAAGTAGTCCCGGGTGTCCGCAAAGAAAAAACCCAAAAAGAAATCCGGCGCCAGCGCCGGACAATGGCAGCCGGCCGAACTGGCCGGCTATGGCTTTTACGGTCTGGCTATTGTGCTTTCGGGACTGGCGTTCAGTTTTTCGCTGGGCCCGGTGAGCAGCGGCTGGGCTGGACTGGCAAGCCTTGTGCTCTTTATGCTCTTGGCCCGCTATCTGTACAGTAGCAGCGTGTGGCTCATGCTGTTCACTGGCTGGCTGCTCTCCCTGTCCTTTCAGCTCTTCGCTTTTTTTTGGATTCCGGGCACCATTCAGTTCTACGCGGGAACCACCAGGGAAGCGGCCACCATCTACGCCCTGGTTTATTCTGTTGTCTACCAGCTAAGGGTATTTCTACTCTTCGCCGGATTTTGGCTGTCCTTTAGATACGGCAGGAAAGGCATTCTGCTGGTCCCTCTGGCCGCCTTGATAGGGGACGGTTTCGCACCGCAAGTGTTTAACTGGTACTGGGGGAATCTAACGGAGGGCTGGCTGCTCTGGTCGCAGACGGCTGCTCTGGGCGGCGTGTATCTTTCCGGCGCTCTTCTGGCATTGTTGGTGCGCTTGCTTTACGAAGTTGTCGCTGAGGCCCTTCAATTTCTTGATCCTTCTTCAGAAGCGCGCAGATCCGCGGGGTTAATCGCACAAATTAAGCAATGGATGGCCGAACCCTCCCTCTTTAAACCGGTGAGCCGGGAGTCGTCTGCAAACGAGGTGAAGAAGTTGGTCCCTGGATCCGGAAAGGTGCGCTTCTCTACGACAATAGTAACCTCTGCGCTAATAGCGCTGATGCTGGCCCATGGATTCTGGAATCTGTACCGCGTGGACCAGGCGCTGGCGACGGGCAAAGACCGGGGCTTTCTCAAAGTGGCCATGCTACAAACGGCCACTTCAAAAAAGATGCTGGGTAGCCTTTCGGATTATGAGCATGCCGCTTCGGCCATGAATCGGGTTATTAACCAATCGCTGGAAGTGATTCATAAGAGCGGTGCCAGTCTGGATCTAATAATCCTTCCGGAGTCTGCTATCCCGTATCATGGCATCGCGCCTGGCCAGAAAGGCTACTCGGTTACCATGCATTCGCTTTTGTCCTTTATCTATGGGACCGCTCGATCGTCCTTTCTATTCAATCAGCTCCAGCGCGAAGACGAGCTCACCTATAACACGGCAACTCTAATGGATCCGGGCCATTCAATCCAGCAGCACTACCGCAAGCGTGTGTTGATTCCCTACGGGGAGTATCTTCCGTTTGAAGATACCTTTCCCTTCCTGCGAAAGATCTTTCCGGGCGCCGGGCGATATCGACCCGAGGCCCGCGAGCAAAATCTGACAATGAAGATGACCTACTATCCGGACAGGCCACGGCTGCCGCTGGTAACCGCCAGGGAAGCCGGTATCCAGGATCCCGAGGCCCTCTGGGCCAACCCCGGGGACTCATTGCGGGCCGGGGAGCGAATCTACAGTCAGTCCCTGGGCCAGGCAAACAACGATGAAGATCCTTTTGACAATTCCGTGGCCAGAACCCTGGAGTTTGCGCTGCTTATTTGTTACGAGGATCTGATTCCGGAGCTGGCCATCAGTTCTTTCCAGGAGTCGCCCCCGGATTTCATCGTCAACATCAGTAATGATTCCTGGCTTGCCGACGAACGGGCCATGCAGCAGCATTTCGGAGCTGCCCGCTTTCGCGCCATAGAAACCGGACGATTCCTTTTGCGGTCCACTCTTACTGGAATTTCGGGAATCATGGACCCGGCAGGTCGGGACTTTGTTGAGCCCACGGCAGTGGACACTCGGGGAACGCTTCTTGAACGCGTACCGGTACAGGGGCATGTTAACACACTCTATGCGACCCTGGGGCCCTGGGCTCTTCGCATACTGCTATTAATAAACCTTGCAGGGCTTCTCTTTACTCTTGTTATAACTGGTTCAATACAGTTTCGGAAAGAGACGCGGCAGAAGTGAGTCCCGGGCTCTCGATGCCCAACAAATGAATGCAGTTATCCTGTCTGTGGATATAGAAGTCCCGATAATCCTGTCCATCGATGCGCAATCGCGGTCGGAGTCCGGCATAGCCCGGTCCAAGATCCGCCTCCGTGTAGCCGTCTAAAATGTGGCTCAACGATGCGGCGAAATCCCGGGCGGACTGAGTAATGCGGTAGTCCTCTTTCGATTCTGCCGAAACCGCATTGGGGCCAGCGTAGGCATCGCCACCCGGATGGAAGGTATAGTGGACGCCCAGGGCTGTGGAATTAGGGTCAGGCAGCGGATAGACCAACATGTTTACCGGATGGGGCTTGTTCAGCCTGTAATATTCGCCCCGCACCGGTACTATTTCATAACCGCCAAGACCGACCATGGCGGCCACCTCATCGCAGTACAGGCCGGCGGCATTTACAGCTCTGGCGCAGACTACCTCTTCCTGGCGTCCCTCATCGTCCTGTAGGATGGCGCGCACGCCATCCGCTTGATTCTCCAGAGCTACCAGTTTACGGCCGATCAACCAGAAAGCGCCCGCCTGCTGGGCCCTATTCTGTACGCTACGTAGATACGCCGCCGCATCGCATACTCCGGTGTGGGGACTCAATAGGGCCGATTCGCCCTTCACTCCCGGGTAATGCTTCTCCACGTTTCTGATTACTGATAAATCCCTTGCCCCAATGCTCCTGGCGTTTTCGAGTAGGGCCTGCAGCCGCGCTTCCGCTTCGTCTCCTCTCTGTTGTCCGGTGGTGATGAGCTTTCCGCAGACCGTATGAGGGACGTTGTTCTTCTGTAAGTACTCCAGGGTAAGCGCATAACCCCGTATGCAGTGGATGGCCTTTAATGATTCGGGTTTGTAGTAGATCCCTGCATGGAGCACTCCGGAGTTTCGTCCGGACGTTGCATCGCCAGGCCGGTGGGATAGATCGCACATCGCCACTGACATGCCCCGCTCCGCCGCACGGTAGGCCAGCCAGCTTCCAACAATGCCGCCTCCAACGATGAGTAAATCAATCATGATGCTCTGATCCTACCGGCTCCCTGCGTTGCCACCTTGTTTCCGATACAAGACCGAACCTTTTTGCAGGCTCGGCCCCCAAAAACCATGGCATTGACACTGCATCTGTTACCGCGTTGCCCGCGTTGCCAGCGTTGCTCGGTCGAACCACGCTTTCGCAATGCCTGGTGGCCTTGCTCCTGAATCTCCTGAGAGGCTCAAGGATGGACCGGTAAATCTCCAACGCTGCCACGCTCAGCGAATCTCAATAGGAGTTTTAAGCCTGACTGTGGCTTAGCTGGCGAAAGTATTCTATGGTCTTTTTTAGGCCCTCTTCCAGGGGAGCTGTAAGCTTGTAGCCGATTAGTTCCTTCGCCAGAGAAAGATCCGGTCGACGCCGGGTGGGATCATCCTCCGGAAGTGGTTGGTTCACAATTCTGGATTGCGAACCGGTGAGCCTGATCACTTCCTCAGCCAGTTGCTGCACGGTGAACTCTCCATCATTACCCAGGTTAACCGGACCCGTGTGACCTTCGTGCTTCATGAAATTCATGATTCCGGTGACCAGATCATCCACGTAGCAAAAAGAGCGAGTTTGTGTTCCGTCGCCGTAGATGGTTATGTCTTCGCCTTTCAATGCCTGGACTATGAAGTTGGACACCACTCGACCGTCGGCCGCGTCCATTCGGGGACCATAGGTGTTGAATATTCGAATCACTCGAATATCCACTCCGTGCATGCGATGGTAGTCAAAGCACAGGGTTTCGGCGGCTCGCTTCCCTTCATCGTAGCAGGCCCGAATTCCAATCGGGTTTACGCTTCCGCGGTAGGACTCGGGCTGCGGATGCACTTCCGGATCTCCATATACTTCCGAAGTACTTGCCTGCAAAAGGCGAGCGCCGGTCCGTTTGGCCAGGCCCAGCAGGTTCATAGTTCCCAGCACCGACGTTTTCATGGTTTTCACCGGATTGGACTGGTAATGCACCGGACTGGCGGGGCAGGCCATGTTGAAGATACGATCCACCTCGATGCGAATCGGCTCGGTAATATCGTGACGAATGAGTTCGAAGTGCGGGTTGCCGATCAGATGAGCTATGTTTCTGCGGCGTCCGGTGAAAAAGTTATCCAGACAGATTACGTGGTTTCCTTCATCCAGAAGGCGTTCGCAAAGATGGGATCCTATGAATCCGGCGCCGCCGGTTACCAGTACATTATGAGACATCCACTACAGGGATCTGTTCCGGCCATGACAGGCAACCAGAAATCAAAATCGTTCGGGAATGCGGCCTTTTGGCGCCCTGATGCATTTTTCGGTTCGCGGGCTGATGGGTGGTCTCGTGACGTAATGAGCCAATGAAAACGACGGAGCGGGCTATTGAGCGATTGGGTTAGTGGGCTAGTGGCCGGAGCTGGCTCGGAAAACCTCCGCTGCCTGTCCGGATAGCGACTGGTTTCGACCATGAGTGCGGGACTCCAGGTTCGGGCCAAAATCATCATCCATTGAGGGATACATCTCCACGGACCCCCCTTCGGTATCGGAGGAGGAGGGCATCCCGGGGCTTTGCGTTGGGTCCAGGGCTGGCTCGGACATATCGGCTGATCCAGGTTCGCCGCCGGTAAGGTCGGCGGTTTGTGCCTCGTCGCCGAACCCGGGCTCCTCCGGGGCCTCTGTTGGATGTTCAGAGTAATGAATGGCCTCTCTAACGGCCGGTGCCAGAGTCAAATAGGCGAGTGTCAGTATGACTCCGGTCCATATTAGCGATATGGTCACTGCAGTAAAGCCTACAGTGCCCTCTTCCAGAGCGCCGGAGCCCAGGTAGGAAGCCAGGATGGCTGCATCGGTGCTATCTACATCCCTGGTAAAATCGAAAAGATCGAAGAGGCTATAAAACAGGAAGAAGACTCCAATGGCCGTAAGGGCTCCCCGGGCGGGCCTTTCGCCGAGCGCGGCTACCAGCAAGAAGGCCAATCCGTAGCCGATTCCGGTGTAAAACGCGGTTTGCAGCGGAGAAGTGAAAAGCCAGGAAAAATAAATGAGCAGAACGGCAAACAGGATTAGCGAAACGCGCTCGAGACGTCCCACCAGGGCCTGTCGAAGCAGAATCGCTCCGGTGAGTGCACAACCAATGTATCCGGCCGATACTGCGGAAATGAAGCCTGCCGTAGTGAACTCCCCGGTGACCATAGTCTTTCCGGATTCATTCCAGTGAACCTCAATGGTATCCAGGCGAACGCCGGCGGCCAGGGAGAGCAGACCGCGCCACATTTCGTGGACCAGAACCACAAGTAGCTTGACCGGTCGTAGTAGGCTGGAATCCCAGAAGAGGGTCAACGCAAGACCGATGGCTACCATTAGAAGGAATCTCTTGCCGGCCACCTATCTATTATCGGCAAAAGAATGAAAATTCAGAATGGCAAGGTCTATAGCGATGAGTTTCAGGACATATACTTCAGTCAGGAAGACGGCGCAGCCGAATCCGATTATGTCTTTTTGCATGGAAATGAACTGTATTCCCGGTTCCAGTCTCTGGAGAGAAATGAGACCTTTTCAATTGGCGAACTGGGATTCGGGACCGGACTTAACTTTGTTCTGACCCGGCGGCTCTTTCTTTCCCGCGCCGATGCGAATTCCTTTTTGCACTATTTTTCTTTTGAGCTGAATCTGCCCTCTCCGGGCATGGCGCGGCGAAGTGTATCGCTGTTTTCGCAGCTTCGCGAAGATGCGAAGCTGCTTCGCCGGAAGCTCAGGGGCGTTCTTCAGAAAGGACAGGGTTGCCATACTTTGCTCTTTGACGGGGGTCGCGTCCGGCTTTCCTTGATTCTGGGAGACGCAAGAGAAACCATCCATCAGATGGAAGCGCGGTGCCAGGCCTGGTATCTCGACGGATTCGCTCCATCGAGAAATCCGCAACTCTGGCAAGAAGATCTCTTTCAATTACTCGCGAAGCGAAGCGAACCGGGCGCTACCATTTCAAGCTTTACGGCCGCTGGCGGGGTTCGCGCAGCGCTTTCAAATGCCGGGTTTTCTGTCCAGCGAGTCGCCGGTTTTGGGCGAAAGAAGCATATGATTCGTGGAACACTGACGCTGGCGTCGAGCAACGCACCCGCAAACAAGGCCCCTGACTCCGTTACCGCGCCTCGGGAGCCGGCGCCGGGGTTCCATGGAAATCCTCGATTGTCCTCATCCCGGCCCCGTCTGGACCGGGGCGCTGCGATCCACGTTGTAGGCGGAGGTCTGGCAGGTCTTTCCACCGCCTATGCTCTGACCCGCCGGGGCATTCCAGTGACTCTCTATGAGGCTGGCTCTATCGCGTCCGGCGCCTCGGGAAACCGAGCGGGAATGGCCGCCTCTGCGCTTACAGCGGAACCGACCGCGGGTAGTCTCCTCGGATTGAGGGCTCAGTCCATGTTCATTTCCTGGGCTATGGATCAAAAAGCCGACTGGCGAAAACTGGGTTTCGTGCGAAAGAGGGAACAGCCGGAGCGTTATGTCCGGTCAATAGAAAGCCATGGTCTGATGGGCGCCAGGGCGGGGAAAAGGGAAACTTTATTGGGCTGGTCGGCAGCAGTGGATCCGGAGGCTCTGTGTCGCTACTACCTCGCCGAAAGCGAAAGAACGGGTCTGCTAACTCTAATGGAGGGCACGAAGGCGTTGCCGGCGGATATCAAGAATCGTGGCGACGCAATCTTCATTCTGTGTAACTCAAACGATATGGCCGAGATTCCCGAGTGCGGTTTCATCCATCATCGGCCGGTGCGGGGTCAGGTGATTCAGCTTCGCAACCCGGGTCTGGTATTTCCGCTAACGAATCAGATTTATCTGGTGCCCTGTCCGTCGAATGAGCGGGAGGCGGTGCTCGGCGCCACTTTCGATATGCATCTGTCCGATCCCGAGCGGTTGCCGGAGCGGGATCTGTACCTTCTTTCGGAACTGGAAAAAAAACTGCCGGAGGTCTGGCAGGGGCTGGATGAGCAAGAGAAGCAGAACTTACGGTCGGACAAGAGCATTGGCCGCGTTGGTTTTAGATGTCAGTCCAGAGATTACATACCGGTTTGCGGTCCGGTGCCGGATGCAGAGCGATTTGTTGCCGACAATGATCGATTCTTTGAGTTGCCATCGAAAGAAAAGCGGCACCTGGACATGGCCGGAATCAACTATGGAGTCGCAAGAGTTCCCGGGCTATTCGTGAACTCTTGCCACGGTAGCCGGGGGATTACTACCAGCTTTCTGGCCGCCGAGATATTGGCATCGCAATTGGCCGGTGAAGGAAGTCCCCTGGAAAGAGAACTCCGGGATGCGCTGGACCCGGTTCGCTTTCTCTGGCGCGAGGTTCGCAAACCGCCGAAAGATAGAAGTTTCTGACGGCCGGGGACTGTTTACAGCGAAACATCCGGGAAGGCACAGCAAATGCCAGCGGAGGCTCCCGGAGCGCTGCGATTATTCGGTGATGGAATAGACACCTACCATGGGCAAATGGTCACTAATGTGTAGAGCCCCTTGCTGCCGGACGTAGTAGTTCTTTTGGTCAAGCCCGGCGGAGTAGAATATGTAATCTATGGTGCGATCCGGTTTTTCCACTATATGGCTATTGGGAAAATGAGTATAGTATTGGGCCTGATCCGGTCCGTTAAGCGTTTCCTGATCCACGCTGGAGCGAAAGTCGGCAAACAGAGTCTGAATCTCGCTGGTGTCCTGATAGTACACCTGATCGTTTTCATGGAGCTGGGAGCGATCCCATTCCGGCGGCAGCAGGTTAAAATCCCCGCCTATGATCCATTCGCTGCCTTCTTCGTCAAGAGACTGCAGCAGGCCTTTGACTTCGTTTACCTGTTTTTCCATGATGTCGGTGCCCTGGGCGAAAGCATCCAGGTGGGTGTTAAGCAATACCAGCGGGTTTCGATCTGAAACCGGTAGGCGAGCTTCCAGAACGGCCCGCTTCAGATAGAACTGTTGCGAAATGATATCCATGGGCATCATCGTCAGTTGATGGCGCCGGGCGGATTCGATGCGGTACTTGCTGATCGTTAGTAGTTTCATTCCCACCGATCCCAGCACGTTGGGGTCCGGCACGAAGTCGGATTTCCAGTAATAGGCGCTGGTATGACAGGCATACTCGGGGCCCAGCCCCTCCAGGATTTCCTGAACCTGATTCATGTAGTCGGTGGACCGAGCATCCACATTCACTTCCTGGAGAAGCAAAACGTCCGGATTCTCTTCTTTGACGACTCGTATAAATTCTCCGAGCGTCTTTTTGACTTCGGATGCGGCGGGTTTGATGTCTTTGCCCGATCCATCGGAAACATCATACCAGAAAACGTAGCTCTTTCCGGCAAGGTACTGAATGTTCCAGTTCAGCACTTTCAATTGCTCTCCGGGCTGTAGCTCCGGAGCATCCGCGCTGCAATGAACTTCCATTTCTTCCAGGGGTTCTGGATGATAATTCATAAACTGTATGGATAATATAAGCGTGCCGATCAAGCCAGCCAGGGTAATTCCGGTAATCTTAAGAGCTTTCATGAGCATCGTAGAATCCGATGCTCTGCGCCCATATCAAGTGTTTTTCGTGGAGTGGATCTCCGAACTGGCTTCGATTAATCGCACCAGGCTTTGATTCACCGGCGCTTCCAGACCCACTTTTTCGGATTCGCGAACAATATAGCCGTTCATGGATTGAATCTCAGTTCTGCGACCCCGGTTCAGGTCCGCAAGCATGCTGGGTTCGTGGAGGGCCGTGGCCGGTATCAGCTTGTCTACCAGATGGCGGTAATACTCTCCAGGTTCGGACCAGAACAATGGCACATCCATGAACCGTGCCAGGGCAAAGGCCTCTTTCAAGATGTCGCGCATGAGCGATAGGGTCCATTCCGTGCGAAGTTCGCCGTAAGGAACGCGGAGCAAGGCCCCCAGCGGATTCAAGCAGGAATTGTAGAGCAGCTTGGCCCAGAGAAAGGATATCATCTCTTCCGTGTATTCGAACACAAGAGGCGTTTTCGCAAGCATATCAGTCATCGCCTGAGCTTCGGTGCTCCTGGATTCCGCCGATAGCCAGCCCACTTTGCCGGGGCCGCCGTACACTGTTATGTCCACGAATCCAGGCTCGGCTATTTCATAGCCGGTAATCGTCATCGCGCTCAACAAACGGACGCTTTGAGGATTTGGAGTCGTCAACCTCAGCTCTTCCTGTATGGTTTCGTAGTTGCCCAGGCCATTCTGGACGTGCATCCAAATAGACGAAGGAGGGTCCGGCAGGCATTTCAGGAGCTGGCGCACTGCCTCCGCCGTGTCTGTGGCTTTGACGGTAATCAGGATCCAGTCCGGCGAAGACTCCAGGAAGGGATGCTCCGCCAAATTGTTGGACTGGCAAGCCTGTGGACTATGGTGGCTTTCGCCCAGAATACCGCGAATTCCCAGTCCGTCTCTTCTGATGGAGTCAATGTGGTTGCCCCGGCCTACGAGGAGTACGTCATGATGGGCGCTCAGAAAACCGCCTATGGCGCTGCCCACGGCGCCGGCCCCGAACACCAGTATTCGCATCAGGACCGCTTGAACTCCATCACCAGCCAGCCATCATCCTGCATCTCGTTTTGCAGGCTCCATTGAGGGAAGGCATCCAGAAAGTCCTGCTTTTGCTCCTCGATGATACCGGAAACAACCAGCCTTTTACCGGGTAGTTGCGATACCACATCCCTGGCAGAGAGAAATACGTTCAGAGTGATATTCGCCAGAGTAATATCGGCCTCAAAATTCTGGATGTCATTGATTTCGAATCCGCCTTTTATTACTTCCACCGGATACTCTGAGCCAAAGTTAAGCTCCAGGTTGGATCGCGTGGCATGCACGGCATTACCGTCTACATCAAAAGCCAGCACCCTGGAAGCGCCGACTCGTAGGGCGGCAATGGTAAGTATACCCGATCCACATCCTGCATCCAGAACCTTCAGGCCATCCAGCGGGTTCTTCTCCAGCCAGCGCACCATCATACGGCTGGTCGCATGCAATCCGGTTCCAAAAGCCAGCCCTGGATCCAGATAGATTCGTTTTCGGTCGCCGAATCGCAGGTCGTCTTCGGTGTTTTTGTACCAGGATGGAACCACGGCGAAACCGTCGCCCAGGACGAAAGGGCGATAATGCTCCTTGTAGGCTTCCTGATAGTCGGACTGCTCAATTGTGCTTTCGTCTATATGATAGTCGTGAATGCCGCAGGAAAGCAATATGGCTTCCAGGTCCCAACGACAATCCTTGCAATCCATGGGAAAATAGAGCACCAGGGTAGTATGATCGCCGGAGGGACGGTTTTCCTGATACAGCACTTCGTAGTAGCCGGAAAGATCCGGCAGAACATTCTGGTCCAGCAAGGCGGTGAGTTCCTGGGCCGAATCCTGGCCCAGATGCAGTTGAATTTCGTGATAGGAAGAACTCAAGAGGGCAAAGCTCCAAAGGACTTTTCATAATCCTCGGGATTCATCTCGATGACGCCGCCGTAAAGATCGCCGGATTCAAGTCTGTGGGCAAGTGCCCTTGCGAAACAGTGGGTTTCCATTAGAGCCTCTTTAACTTTCTTTCCGTCCAGCCGCATGCCTTCGTTGGGTTTCAGATCGAATTGCAACTGTTCGTCCGCATTGGATAATGTGGACCCGCCCGCTCTGTAGTCCTCGATGATTTCGGCAAGTATGCCCCGCACTTCTTCCATGAACTCTTTGATCTGAATCCTGGTTTGTCTTCCGCTCTGACCGCGTCGCGAGTCATGAAAGGACACTTTTTTGGCATGCTCGACATAGTTGCCGGATTGGGCCGAGTCTTTGGCCGCCCTGTGGAATTCCAGGCATTCGTGGATGTAGGCTTTGTAGTAGTCGTAGGGCTGCCGGATTTTTTCCAGGCAGTCGGACATGCGCTCCCGGTAGTCGATCTTTACGCCTCCGCGATACGCCGTATGAAGCTTTATCTGCGGAGTGGTTAGCACAACGCTGAATTCGTCCTCGAAAAGCCGGAGAAATAGGTACGAGATGACAACCTTATCCGTGTAGGGAACCAGTTTCCATTCTCCTTTGGGATCATATCGTTTGCGAAGATCATCCATAGGAAAAGCGTTCATAAGCTGCATTCCGTATTGCAGCTCCTTCTGATCATGTCCTTCTTCTCCGGACTCCGGCGTTTCTTCAGCAATCTCTTCAGCGGTAGGCTCTTCGCCTTCGAATTCCTCGCTTGTGGCATCGGTCTCGTTGGACTCTTCGGCTCCGGACGCTTCCTCGGCGGGCTTTTCTTCGTCGCTTTCTGGCTTCTCCGTCTTCTTCTCCGGGGCGCCAGCCGTGCCGCCCGCGGAAGGCTGCGGGGTTGCTTTTCCTAGCTTTTCCGATTCGACCACGCCAATCATGTTTTCGAATAGCCGGGTCCCTGGTTCGGCCTTCTTCATTTCCGCTCGCTGCGCCAGAGCTACCAGAGCAGGATATACCTGTTCCATAAGCGTGCGCCAGTCCGCGCGAATCTTCTTTCGCTTGGAGTCATACAGGGAAGAGGCTTTCTTTTGAACTCGCTGCTGCGTTCCAATGGCAAGCTCGGCGGCAACCTGGAACGCTTCGCTGTACGGCCTTAAATAGTACAGTTTGCGCAAAAGAGAAAAGAGCGATGGGCGGATGGCATCCAGCGGGACGCTACGTTCCGGATAATCCTGGTAGTCGGATAATAGTTCAGAAAGTTCTTTTCTATCGTAGAGCTTGGAGGCGCGTTCCAGAACTTCGACATAGACCGGTCCGCTACGAGATAGTTCCTTGCGTACTTCTCTGGCAACTGCGGGTTCGGAAAAGAGCAATTCATTGCCCAGGATGTTACACTCCATGAGGGCCCGCTTGCCCTCCAGGTTAATCAGCGAAAAGAAGGATGGCTTAACCATGTCCTGACCATACGGAGTCAGTCCTTTGAAAAGGCAGTTCAGCTTAATACCCATGCGGGCAAAAAAGCCGGTGGCCGCCTTCTCTTCCGATTCCAGTTCCTTTCGCAGCTTTGCCTGAGCTTCCAGTTCCTTTCGTCGGTTTTCTCTGGCTACTTCAGAAGGAAGCCTGCTGCCTTCCCCTGCCGAACCGCCGCGGCCTCGGGATCGTTCTTTTTCCGGCTCCTCTTTCTTCAAGGAGCGTTCGCCCAGCACCTGACCGCCGGATCCTTTGAGCTGATCCAGCATCTTTTTTCGGTCCTTGTCCCCCAGGTTCTGGGCTCCAATGGCCTTACGAGTTCTATCGAACTCCATTTCGTCCATGGCTCTTATACCGGAAGAATCATTCTACCAATCAATCAAAAAAAAGTGGCTCTCATACGATTGGCGCAACCTATGGCCAACATGGTGATGGAAGAGACGCTGACCCTGGAGGATCTTAAGAAGGCCTGCAACCATGGCTGGGATGATGTAAAAGCAGTAGTGCTCTTTGGTTCTCGGGCCCGTGGCGACGCCAGGCCCCAGGCCGATTGGGACCTGGGCATTATCTATGAAAGCGACCGGCCGGAGCCGGAGTTTTCGCCTACCGGGGACTGGGATCTCTTTCTCTGGTCCGAAAAGCGATGGGAGGATGGCTTCGCATTGCAGGTGGAGATTGCAAAGGATGCCGTCATCCTTCTGGATCCCGAAGGCAAGCTTCAGGAGCGATTCGAAAAGATTCGAGAGTATATTCTGCCGCATTGGGCGGGATATCTTAAGAAAATGGGCTAAGAGACTACGGGCGCGGATCTCAGTTTTTTCAACTGCTGGTGTTTTTGGAGCCTTTCTGCTTCGCGGAGGTTCCTTTCTTCCTCCCCGATTTGCCGGTCGGGTTTCCTTTCTTTGTGCCGCCGCCGGGCGAGGCGCCCTTCCTTGACTTCTTTGCGCTGGTTCGAGTTTGGCCGGCAGTGCTGAAAGGCAACACCTTTGTTTCGAATGTTTCGAGACTGGCCCCGGATTCCAGAAGTTGCATCGCATCGCGTAGAAGAGCAGCTTTCTCGAACTCCATATTCTTGGCGGCGGCCAGCATTTCTTCCTTCAGGCGAGCCACCTTCTCGCGTTTGGGCATCTGCGGGTCCAGAACCACCGTTTCTTTGATTCGGTTTAGCACCTCATCTTCCGTTGCGTCCTCTTCCTGGCTTCGTTCAATGATGTCCTGAATACCTTTACGAATACTTTGCGGCGTAATCCCCATGCGTTCGTTGTGTTCTTCCTGTACCGATCGTCTTCGGAGGGTTTCGTCGATTGCTGCGCGCATAGAAGGCGTTATGGAATCGGCATATAGAATGGCCCTTCCTTCGACGTTTCGCGCGGCCCGGCCCATGGTCTGTATCAAGGACCTGGTATTCCGCAGGAATCCTTCGCGGTCGGCGTCCAGAATGGCCACCAGAGCGACTTCGGGCATGTCGAGCCCCTCACGCAACAGGTTCACGCCCACCAGTACCTGGTACTTTCCTTTCCTCAGATCCCGTATGATCTCCACGCGTTCGATTGTATGTATTTCCGAGTGCAGATAGGCAACATCGATGCCCATTTCGCGCAAATAGTCGGACAGATCTTCGGCCATTTTCTTGGTCAGGGTTGTTACCAGAGTGCGCTGGTCTTTTTCGATGCGCTTTTTGATTTCCTGGAGAAGATCCTCAATTTGCCCTTTTACAGGTCGAACGTCGATTTCTGGATCCAGAAGCCCGGTGGGTCGAATCAGCTGTTCGACACGTCGGGTGGACTTTGCCTGCTCGTAGTCAGCCGGAGTGGCGGAAACATAAAGCACTTTCTTTGCGATTGATTCGAACTCCTGGAAGTTAAGCGGTCGGTTGTCCAGGGCAGAGGGCAATCGAAAGCCAAAGTCAACAAGCGTCTGTTTACGCGAGCGATCGCCCTCGTACATTCCGCGAACCTGCGGCAGGGTTACGTGGCTTTCGTCGATTATTATCCAGAAATCTTCCGGAAAGTAATCCAGGAGGCAGGCCGGCGGCTCTCCTGCGTCCCGGCCGGTGAGGTGACGCGAGTAGTTTTCGATGCCATTGCAGTAGCCCAGCTCGCGAAGCATCTCCATGTCATATCGAGTTCTTTGCTGGATGCGCTCGGCCTCCAGTGGCTTGCCTTCCTGCTGGAACTTCGCTACCTGCAGCTGTAGTTCGGCATCGATTTTTTCCAGAGCTTCTTTCAGTTTTGGCGGGGAAGTGATGAAGTGCTTGGCCGGATAGATCACCGCCCTTTGCAGATTATCCAGGATCTTTCCTGTGAGCGGATCAAAGTACGAGAGATTGTCTATCTCGTCGCCGAACCATTCGATGCGAATGCCTTCGTTACGATAAGCCGGGAACACTTCCACGGTATCCCCCCGGACGCGAAAATTCCCCCGGCTGAAATCCAGATCGTTTCTTTGATATTGGATATGCAAGAGCTGTCGGATTACATCGTTTCTTTCAATGGTCAGTCCCTTATCCAGCATCACGAGACTGTGCCGGTATTCTTCCGGCGACCCCAGGCCGTAGATGCACGAAACTGAAGACACGATGATGACGTCGTTTCGCTCCAAAAGGGATGACGTGGCTCGCAGTCGGAGTCTGTCAATTTCGTCGTTAATTGAAGAATCCTTCTCAATGTAGGTATCGGAAGAAGGGACGTAGGCCTCTGGCTGATAATAGTCGTAGTAGGAAACAAAATACTCTACTGCGTTTTCCGGAAAGAACTCCCGGAATTCCCGGTATAGTTGGGCGGCCAGGGTCTTGTTATGGGTCAATATCAGGGCCGGCTTCTGTAGATTTTCCATGAAGCCAGCCATGGTGTAGGTCTTGCCAGACCCGGTCACTCCGACCAGACAGAGCTGGCTTTCGCCGTCGAGCGCAGCTCTGGACAGTTCCTGTATTGCTTTAGGTTGATCTCCAGCGGGCTTGTAATCGGCCACCAGGCGAAGCCTGCGATCATCGGACATTAGCTTACCTTCTTCTTTGCAGTGAAAACAGCCAGGTTCTCAGCATCCTTGATGTCAATGTCCAATTCGTCAAACAACTTGGACATGACCATCATGCCTCGCATCAGAGTCAGAGAACTGTTGTATTTCCCGGCCTCAATGTCCCTTTCGATTTCCACTTCTTTTAATCCGTTGCGGATTTCTATGCGAAAATCCCCGTCTGCTAGCGAGTAGTCGATTTCAATAGGGTTTTGATCGTTGTATTTTACCGCGTTTTCCATTGCCTCGGTGGTGGCTATGGACATATCGACAATCATCTCATCGGGTACATCGTGCGTTCGAAAAAAAGTCTCCAGCCGCGAACGAACCATCTGAATGGGCGAATCCTTTAAGAATCCGGAAACCCGGTAGTGCGTTATGGGCTTTGCAAAGTTAAGGGATTTGAGGATGAATTCGTCGTTCAGCGATTCATGCTTCTCCAGAAGTCCCTGGACAACCAGATCTTCTAGAGCCTTTAAGACTTCGTCTTCTTGCTCGTTGAGGTTGTAATCGAATGAGAGCCATGCAGCGAAATCCTTATGGTTTCCCCAGCAACCAGATTCAACCAATTCACGCAATGCGCTGATTACTGCCGGATTCGCCATTCTACTCTTTTTTCTCAGAGCGTCGAAAAAGGGCAAGAAAAAGATTTCCTGCGAAAATTAGGCTCGCGCCCAGAATACCAGAGACTCCCGGAATCTCCTGTAATAGAAAGAAACCGGCTACAAGGGCAATCGGGATTCGAAGACTGGAAACAATACTACCGGCGGTGGCCGACAAATAGGCGTAGGATCGAGTTAGGAACCACTGCCCTGCCACGCCCAGCGATGCGGAAGCCAGAACAAAAAGACCGGATGGAGCCTGCAGTTCTCGCAGGGAGACGATGGCCAGAGGCAGTGTAGCCACAGTTCCCACCGCGAACATCCAAAGCAAGATCTCTTCGGCACGCGCCTGCATGGCGGCGCCGCGCAAGGATAATATCGCCACTGCTGCAAGCAAACCGGACCCAATACCCCACAGGTCGGCGGTGGAAATGGTTCCCGTTGAATACAAAGGGTACAGAACGTACAACGCAATTCCGCTCAAGGAAAAGCCCAGCACCAGAAGCATTCGTCGATCCGGTATTTCTCTAAAAATGGGGATGGCCAGTATGGCCACGAAGGCCGGATAAGTCATATTTAGAACGTTGGCGGTGGCGGCTTCACCCCGGGATACCGATTCGTAGAAAAAAAGCAAGGCAAGGGGATTGAAGATCGCTCGCAAGTAAACCGGCATTGGCACCTTCCAACGGAATGCAAGTCCGGCGTTGCGAAATAAGTAGATAGAGAAGAAAAGCCCGAGTAAGTACCTTACAAAAGCGAATAACTCGGAGCCCAGATCCGGATTGTAGATGCTTCCCAGTCGAACAAAGAATGTGGCAAAATAGAAACTCAAAGCACTGAGTGCATTAAGCATAATGCCGTAGAGCTGTGTTCGATGGTAAATCGATTGACTCATGATCGCTCCGAAACGAACAGGAAGAATCATGGCGATTCTGAAGGTAAGCATTTTTCAAAAGAATCTGACCGAAGGCCTGAACCTTTCCCTTCATAAGAAACTTGCTGCGCTAAAATCCGATTTCCTGGTGTTTCCGGAGTACTTTGCTGTCGATGGATCAATCAAGGATCATAAATCCCTTGCGGATCGTACAAAATTCGCTCTGGACTGGCTCGGAAAGCTCAGCGAATCTTACAAGGGCGTGGTTATTGGCGGCACGGTGATTCGGGAAGTAGAAGGCCAATACTTCAACGCCATGCCTGTATTCTATGAGGGACAGCTTGTGGATTGGTACCACAAGAGGTTTCTCACTGAAAATGAAGAGCCTTTTCTGGCTGTCGGCAAAGAGCCCGGAGTTTTCATACTCGGCGGTCATCGATTTGGCGTGCTTATTTGCGCCGATGTCCTCAAGCCGGAGTACATAACGGAATTGGCTCAGCAAGACGTAAGACTTATCTTTACCGTTATGAACTCTCCTTTCAAAGATGAATCCGTGGACGAGAAGCATCAAAGGGATGAGAAGCTCTATTGTGGCCCGGCCAGAGAGCAGGGGCTGACAATCATCAAATGCTGCTCCACCGGCACCATATTCGGTCGTCGATTGCAGGGGCGATCATTGGCGGTGACTCCTTCCGGTATCAGCTGGAGGGTGGCGCCCGACGAAGAAGATCGGGAAATACTGAAGACCGTAGTGCTCAGTATTTGAGGTCGGCGGTCCGGTTTCACGGCTTCTCAGAAAGACCTCGAATCCGGCCTGCTTTCTGGGTCCAGGGTGTTCGCGCCAACCTTTGCATACTTTCTCAACAGCGGACGTTACAGTTCCGAACACTGTTTTGCGAGATTTCGCGGCTCATTTTCCGTCGTTGATCAATGGCCGAAGAGTATTCTGCTGATGCGCGCAAAGAAGCGCGAAAGATGGTAATGGGTCATTCCCGCCATTCGTTTATGCAAACCCGCTTTCAGCTGAAAGACCGCTTCGGCTATGAGCGGAAAGTCAGGTAATCGTTCGCTGGACTTGAGAATCATGAGGCCAATCAGATCGAGGATCTCTTCGTAGCTTTTATCCAGGTGTGTCTTCCACTCCTGGAAGTTCTTTTCCAGGGAAACGTAAGTCTCCAGTTCATGCAACCCCATGGGATGACCGAGCCCATCTTCGATCTTTTCGCGCAGCCGCTGAAAGCTCTGATCGAGAATGACACTGGAAAGCTCCAGGCTACCGCCCATCAAGTCCAGAGTGTATGGATCTGACTGACCGGTAATCTCGGCCATGGTGGCCGAAGGTATCAGATGGAACGGTACGCATACCCCTCGACTAATGATGGTTTCTTTGAGCAGGGACAGGTCTTCCACAAGCATCATGAAACGGCTGTGTTCGGGCGGCTCTTCGAGAGTCTTTAGGAGAGCGGTTTCCGCTTCATTTTGAATAAGATCGGATCGGGGGAAAAGGATGAACCTCCTCTCCGACTTAAAGGGCGGATACATCAGTCTGGTCCGAATCAACCATCGTACAGTAAATGGGGCGGGTTGCTTTTCGTCGCCTATGAGCACCCGATCTTCCGGAAACAGAATGTAATCCGGGTGCTCCTGTCGGGCAAAGAGGCGACAGGAGGGACATTGGCCGCAGCCATTTCCTGTTTCGCAGAGTGAGCTCTGGATAAACCATTCGGCGGCACTGAATCGGCCCACGCCAGCGGGCCCGTGAAGAATAAGCAACGGAGGCGCCGATCCATTCAGGTAATGGTCCAGCATGGAGCGGGCAATTGTCTGTCCTTTAAGCTGGAAAGGCATACGGTCAGGGCATCAAGTCCGATCTTTCCTGCAATACTAACCGAAAAAATGCTGGAAAAAGAAAAAACCCGGCCTCCTCATGTGAAGGGCCGGGCTGCATCTGAACACACTCTTTCCCGATCTGTCGCCGATTTTTCATCGGCGCGGATACTCGCCGAAGCGAGTAATGAGTGAAATGGATACCTTTAATCTCCCCCTTAAAAGAATCCGCCAATACTAATGCATCCCGTGTACCTGCGGCATCAGAATCCGAAAAAAAAATGCAAAACAGTGAATAATTACCGGACCGCGGGGAAAAAAAGCCCGCCATCGACCCCGATTGCTATCAGTGGCTCCATTGAGCCAGCCGCGGAGGGCGGAATCAGCGAGCTCTGAACCGTGATCCGGACTGATATAAATCGAGACAGGCTCTCGATGCACAAAAATTAGCTTACTCTGTGTCATATACGGCTGATGGTTAGGCCATGCACAAAAAATAGTCAACCGCTGCAGAGGTGGATGATTCCCGAGATGGTCGGGGAAGCGACTCCCACGACTCTTTCCATCAGGGTTCATGCGGTCTTCGTGGATGCAGAGCTCATCCTTTGGGGCGTCCCCTGGCGATCTAGCAGAAGACTCCAGCGCAACCGCGGGACAACAGGCCGTCTGACCGGTGACCCGGCGTGACCCGGGAACTCGCGAAGGAAATGCCCGTGGTCAGAGCGCCTGGCCGGATATTCTGGCCGAAAACAAGGCCAGATAAGGAATCTATTTGACCTAAACACTTATATAAATAGATTCCGCTTCATGCGAAAACATAGAATCCTTGCGGTGGTTGCCATTCTGGCCCTCTTTTCGGCAGTTCACTGCAATTCCGGTGACGAAGAGCCATCCGACGATCAAGAGCTTCTGAATCTTCTGGATGTGAATGTGGCCAACGGCATCTACTGGTTGGGCAAAACCAGCCAGAATAGCTGCAGTGCGGGGGACCCAACTACCACAGCGACGGTGTGTTTAACCCAGACCACTCTGGAGGACACCTATCTGACGGGTAGAACAACCAATCTCAACCTTTTTCTGCCCTCTGGCAATCCGCCGGCAGGCACTATCAGTTTGCTGATTCCTCATCCCGATAGCTCGGCGCTGAAGACATTCAATATCGCCGTCAGCGGCGACCTGAGCGGTGGTTTTGAAACCGGGAATGGCATCAGTCGGGTTCTGACCTTGAGCGCCACCGGCGCCACCACAGCCACTGATTCCGCTGATCAGATCCAGTTGGTTTCTTTCACAGCTCAACAGACTCAGACAACTGTGGAAGGAAGTATGACAATTCGCATGGTGCGCGCAAATTCCAGCAATCCGTCGTACGATGTTCAATACAGCTTTTCCATGGATAAGCAGTACTGAGGGGGATGAGCAAGACTATGAAATCAAACATTAGATATATTCAAACAATTACTGCGTTAATCTCTGCGCTCCTGGTAGCTCCCCTGGCCGCCGAGCCGCCACCCACGGGCTGGGCGTTGCAGCCGCTACCTCTTGTAAGCGCAAGCTCGGACGATGGCTTCGGCTACGGACTCCGCGTTTACGGTACTTACAAGGATGCGCGAGCCAAGCCTTACAAGTATCAGATCTACGGTCAGTACTACGCCACCACCCGTGGATACGAATTCCATGAGCTTTCCGTGGATGCTGTGGACTTCCTGGATTCTTCCTTTCGGATCATTACAAGGATCGGAGTGGAAAGAACTCTGAATGCCCAGTGGTACGGAACCGGAAACTTTCAGGATATTCAGCGCCAGAAAAAGATCAAGCGCGGCGAGATGCCCATCAACGAGAATGTTCGCATTGACCCGACCACCGGGCAACCGTTGAGAGATCTTTACACCTTCGAAGAATACAGCGATTCCGTATACTCCTTGAACACCCGAGCACTGCTGGGTCCGGGCGCCGGCGATTTCCTCAACCCCGGTAGAAAGCTTCTGCGACAGACTCAGGGCAAATACTTCTTTTATGATAGGATCCGTCCCTTCGTAATGATGTCTACCGAGCAGTGGATGGGCGATACAAACTTCAAATGGTTTGTAGGTCTACGCGGTCAAAGCTACAAGATTCAGTCCTATGCGGGCGATTTCGAAGCGGGAGACAAGCTACCAAACACTCGAACTTTGATCGATATCGAACAACCTCTGGGCTACGATGCCACTCAGGACAACAAATTCGTGAACGGCATCCGTGGCGCCCTGATGTACGATTCGCGACCCCGCGAAAGGGAGATCAACCCCAATGCCGGTATCTTCGCCGACATCCACGTAGAAGGGGTGGGGAAAGGGACCGGGAGCAACTACTCCTTCATGCGCTATACAGGAGCATGGAGACAGTACATTGAGCTCTTTCCTGGCTTTTTCAATCCGCAGGACCGGGAACTGGTTTTCGCATACCGAATCCTGGGCCAGAAGACCACCGGAGACGTTCCTTTCTATGAACTGGGGCGTATCTATACATCCAGGGAAAGCGCCGAAGTCCTGGGCGGAAATGGTGGACTGCGCGGATATCCGGCCAATCAGTTCGTGGACCGCGTCATGGGTATGGCAAACTTTGAGATGCGACTCACTACCTTCTCTGTGGATGCTCTGGGCGGAATCGATTTCATCTTTCTGGGCTACTACGACGTAGGACGAGTAGCGCCCACAAACCGCGAAATGACCTTGAAAGGACTGCACCGGGCCTACGGAGGCGGGGTTCGTCTGCTCTGGCAGGAGAATGTTGTAATCAACATTTCCTATGGTAGATCCCAGTTCGAATCCAACTTCAACTTTGGATTCAACCACATGTTCTAGCAGTTCGTCGGACTGAGGTTCGAAGCCCGGGCTTCGAACCAGAAAAGGGGCTTCGGCCCCTTTTTTTTTTTTGGCCAGGGCCCCATGGACCAACACATCCAGCCCTTTGCCACAGACCTTGCAGAGAAGCGCAATGGCTCTGGCTACATTGCAAAGTGGCGGTCGCCGCAAATACAGAGTTGGCTCGGAGGCAGGGGTCGCTGGTCCCGGATACTTAAAGCATACTCCCGGCCTGGCCAGGCCCCAATCGGCAGAAAGCGGACAAGCCGGAGGCGAGTGGCCGGACGGCGCATCCTGGCAGGTGGCCAATTGGTCTTGAAAACCAGGTCCCGTGTGAACAAGGTGGGTCGGAAGATCATCTAATCTTTCAAGGCAAACCTCTTATGCGTATTGTTAATCCAAAAATAAAACCCTGGCACCCGATAGCGGTCTCTCTGGTTCTTGCTCTGGGACTGTGGCATTGTCAGTCCGCCGGCCAAACGTCGGTAGACGCTAACGGCCGGGATTCCTCCGAAGAGCAGGCCGGCATGGACTCAAACAGTTCTTCTGAAGGCTCCAATGAGGCGCCGAGTAGTCCGGATAGCAGACAGGATGACGGTCGGGAGCGCGGCGTCGAGGTTGTCGAACGACCTGGCCTGTACGTGTACCACTATCCGGAAACGCTCCAGCTGGAAGATCCCTACGATAACTATCTTAGCAAACGGCGCGTGTATGACAATTCGTTGAATGCGGAAATCCGTGAACTCCTCAAAGAAGAGGAAGCCTACAGTCCGGAATACACGGCCCGGTGTCTGCCGGTATACGATTACGGAATTGTGATAGTAGAAGAGAATTCCCGAAGCACTTATTTGTTTTCCTTTCGCTGCAATACAATGCATTACCGCGAAAAGAAGCTCTGGAAAGACTTCACCCCAATACGAAATCGTCTCTACACATTGCTTCAGTATCAGGTAAACGACAATACATCGGTCATCGTTGATTCCAGGAAATGAGATGCAATATCGCATAGGTATTAAAGCGCTCATTCTGCTCCTGCTGGCGTCCTTGTGCGCCTGCAGCTTTCAAAAAAAGCCCTCTTCGCCCTCGGGCCGGACCGATGTCGTAGAAACCGATGACCGGAACAAAAGGGACGATAACAAAACGGACAACAGCAATACCGATACCACAAAGTCGGATGAAAGCACGGATGGCCCCTCCCGGTCCAACCAGGTTATTCAGTCCCGGCGGGGGGCCGTTGCTGTGCTTCCTTTCCGCACTGGTTCGGGAAACGAAAAGGACCTGGGACGCGGCCTTTCTGCACGACTTATGGCCAGGCTGCAGCAAAAGAATCAATTCCAGATCGTCGAAAGGCTGGATCTGGAAAGCCTGGAAAGCGAGCTTCTGGTCGGGCAGAGCGGTCTCGTGGATGGCGATAGCGCGGCAAAGATTGGTCGGCTTGTGGGAGCCCGGTATCTGGTTCTGGGCGAATGGTCCGACGCTTTGAACGGGCAGGGCAAAGCCTCCTATCGATTGGTGGTTGCGGAAACCGGTAGGCTAATAGGTTCCGGAATCGCTCTCGGAACGGAAGAGCAAGTGCTTCGCCGTTTTGAAGAAAGCCTGTCCAGGCAGCTGGCCATCTATCAAAGTCTGGAAAACCCGGACAGCCCTTATTCCATTCTGCTTCAGCTCAACAAAGAGGATCATCTTTATCGCCTGGGCGAAACGGTAGAGATCAGCTTTCAGATAAAGAAGCACCGGCCTCAAGCCCCCGGTCAGGTCTATGTGCAATTGTATGCGATTGACTCCGACGGAGTTATGACCATGATCTATCCAAACCGGTTTAGCGGTATCAAACCAGTAAACGTCGGTCAGGAGTATTCGTTTCCTGCGAAAGAGGATCCGTTTGAATGGAAGCTCGTGCCTCCTACAGGCACCGAAACCATTCAGGCATTCGTGACTACCGAACCGGTGGATCCGTTCAATGCTACCGGAAAGATGGACGATGGTTTCGTGCAGGTGAGCACTCGCGGCAACTTCCCGGAAACCTTTTCCGGAATCGTAACTGTGCTGAAAGAAGAAGAAGGCTGGAGCGCCGACACCATCACGTTTGAAATTCAGCAATGATTACGGGGCAACTCGAAATCAGGCGGAAAGCAACCGTCGGGTAGCGGTGAGGCAAGCACGAAGTAGCCGTAAACGAAACACAAAGAAAGCGCAAAGAAAACGCAAAGTTGTCCTGAAGTAGCCGGAGCGCCGCTGCTGAAAAGCTCTGCCCTCGTCCATCCAGGATACAGTGAATCTACAGCATTCGTTGCGGCGAAGTCGGTGCAGTCCTCGAAAACCGCGCCTTATTCGGGGCCATTATCTGTTCCACTTGATCGAACAGCCCATGCTGGGGAATTCCTGGTCGGGCCCGGATCCTTCGCCCATGTCCCGCTTCAGGGCCAGTTCCAGACTGCGTTCGGCAACGGCTTCGGGATCTTTCCAGTTGTCATTGATGCGTCCATGATAGCTAAGCTTTCCGTTATGAAACAGATAGGGGTCCGGTGTGCACACGGCGCCGTAGGCGAGCGCCACTGACTGGTCTTCATCGAACAGATACGGGAACTGGATGCCGTTCTTTTCGGCGAAAGGCTTCATTTTATCGAAACCATCATCGGGATACGAAGGGTTGTTGTTTGGATTTATGGCGATGATTTGGAACCCTTGATCCCTGTATCGTTTGTGCAGATCCACAAGCAGCGGCCAGGCGGCAACAGCATACGGACAATGATTGCATGTGAAAACAACCAGAAGGTGCCCCACGTCGGCGAATTGATCGGATCGCACGATCTTGCCGTCCACATCCTTCAATTTGAACTCCGGTAGCGGAGTGCCTTTTTCCATCTGATTGGATTCCAGTAATGCCATGATTCAAAAAAGGTTGATTATGAGTGAGCTGAAAAGGACTTTTCCCGGCATGATCAAGTTCTACGGATACAAGAAATGCTCCACTTCGCGGAAGGCCGAGAAATATCTATCGGACCGCGGCATCAGCTATGATTTTATCGACATCACCGAAAAACCGCCGTCGCAGGCGGTGTTGAAGCAGGCCGCAAAATCCGCCGAGATTCCGGCAAAGAAAATGTTCAACACCAGCGGTCAGGAGTACAGACAACAGGGAATTAAGGACAAGCTACCCGAACTAAAGGACGGCGACGTCTTCAAAATGCTCGCATCTAATGGCCGATTGATCAAGCGACCGGTGGTTACCGATGGCATGCGAGCCACTGTAGGGTTCTCCGAAGAAAGCTACAATAAAACCTGGAAGTGAATTGACAGGCTCCGTTGGCGGAGCGATCTGACCCTGTTGCCCAGGTAGCTCAGTCGGTAGAGCAGTGGACTGAAAATCCACGTGTCGGTGGTTCGATCCCGCCCCTGGGCACACATCCTTCCCTATTTGGCGCCCTGCTGCCAGAATTCCTCAAATTCTTCTTCTGACGAAGCTGCGCATCTTTCCGGCGCGAACAGTTTTTTTACCGGCGGCTTCGGATAAGTGGAAACCTCGCCGGTATCGGGAATTGCAGTGAGCATTCGTAGAATCTCATCTTCTCCCTGGATTTCGTACATGGTATAGCTCATCCCTTTGCCGGGTACAATCTGCTCGGTTTTCAAGTATTTCTTTTCCATCAAAATCTCTCTGTTTTTCTCTTTAAATATTCTCGGCCTGGCCGATCCCTGGCCCGCCATTCGACACGGTAACGGATGCACGACCAGGTCCATAGCCCGGCGGGGATCTCCACCGGTTCCATCTTTTGCATCTCGAGTAAATCTTTTCTTGCGTAGACCCCCGGCCCAAATTACAGTCCGAATCCGGGGGATCATTCCATGAATAAAGGCTACATAGTCTGCGTTGACGACGAAATATCCGTGCTGGAGACCTTGCGTGAACAGCTGAGGCAATATTTCGATCAAACCCATGAAATCGAGGTGGCGGCCAGCGCAGAAGAGGCTCTGGAGTTGATCGAAGATATTAAAGAATCCGGCGGATTGGTCGAGGTGATAATTACCGATCAAGTAATGCCCGGCATGAAAGGGGATCAGTTTCTGGAAACCATCCACAGGGATTTTCCAGACACAATCAAGATTCTACTCACCGGACAGGCCGGACTGGATAATGCCATCCATGCCATCAATCGGGGAGGACTAAACCGCTATGTGGAAAAGCCCTGGAACATGGAGGAGCTCCAGCGAGACATCAAGGAACTCATCGAAAAGTACCAGCAACAGGTGGAGAATCAGCGACTCATTGCTCAGCTTGAGTCCCGAATCTCATCTCTCGAAGAAGAAAACCGTACGCTCAAAGAAGGAAGCTAAGCGTGGGATTGTAGCGGGTGCCGGTCCGATCGCCTCGGCGAACCAGGGCCGGTCCGATCGCCACGTTCCCCCGGACTGCGCTCCAATGGGCTGCGTTTCAACGGACCGTGGAGGATTGGGCTCCCTTGCATTGGGAAGTCTCGCGCCCGACGGCCGGGCCCTGATTCGTTTCGATAATCCATTTCTGTGTTGGCAGCGCTGGAGAGGCACCGGGCTTTTTCTCTTCCTGGCCTCCCTCGCACTATTCATCGCACCTGTTGGTGCAGAAAAGCCCGGTAGCGATTTACCAACCTACTCGCCTTCTGCAGAGCCGCGCTCCACCGACGGCCCCCTGGCGGAGGCCCCGGCCACCAACACGCAGCAGAATTCAGACAAGGGCAACAAGCCTTCGCCGAGTAGCCCCAAAGCCGAGAAACCGTCGAACCCCGATAAACCGTCCAGCGCCGAGAAATCTACCGAATCAAACAAGCCTGCAGAAACGGCCAGCCCGGATGGATCCAACAAAACAAATGGCGAAAAGCCCGCGGGTTCGGATGAGGCCATAACTGAGAAGCGCCAGGAAGAACTGGAACTACTGAAACAGAAGATGCTCTATGCTCCTTCCACCGAGCGAAGGCAGGCAATCCATCATGTGGAACGATTGGAAAAAGAGTCCGAGCGCAAGTTTTTCCTGGATATACTGCGGAAGCTGGCCCTGGAGGACATGGATCCTCTGGTGCGAGAAGCCTCGGTGCGGCTCCTGGCCGACATCAAGGATGAAGGCTCGGCGGACACATTTCTGAAAGCGCTGGACGATGATATGCGACCCGTGATGCGCGAAGCGTTGCGCGGAATCGGTCGCATTGACCTGAAGTCCGCCGACGCACGGATCTTCGAACTGCTGAAGAAAGAAGAATTCAAGGAAAACGATAACGTAACCGTAGGTATGATTCGCACGTTGTCGGATCTCGAAAGCAAAATCGCTTCGGATTTTCTTGCAGAGATCTACAAGAAGGACGACACAAACCTGGAGATTCAGCGTGCCATTCTGCTCTACTACGGAAACGCCGAAGTAGACGCTAAAAAGGCCTGGCTAACCGAAATCCTGACAGACAAGAACGAAGACATTGTATCGCGCTCCTACGCAGCCAATGCGTTGGGAAAAATTAAGTCCAAAGACTCTATCGAACCACTGAAGGACGTCCTCAAAGAGATTCGAGATCTGCGGAGCAGTCGTGAGAGGGCACGACACAATCCGCTAAAGCAGCAGGCCATCCTGGCGTTGATTCGACTGGACGACAAATCCATTCTGCCGGAGCTCAAGGCGGCCGCCCTGGACGACGACGCATCGGTGCGATTGCGAGCCGTGAAGCAGATCGGCCAGCTAAAGATCACCGAGTTTCGCGATATGCTGGAGTACAAAGCCAAGCATGAGCCCAGCCGTTCCGTGAAAAAGGCGGCGCAGGAGGCGCTGGATATCATGGACGGCAAAAAAGAAGCGGATGGCGACGAGGATACGGCGACGGTCGAAGAGGAAAAGTCAGACACTCCTTCGGAAAGCCCATGACAGTCCGTTTCTTGCCTGCCACGCCGTCGGCATGCCGACTAATCCGTCCACCCGACAACACGGCCATGTTTCAACAAATGCCGTTGCAAAACTATATCCGCGGGTTGCGGAAAGCCATGGTGGGCTTTGGCTTCCTCACTTTGCTGCTGACGGGCAGCGTCAGTATTGAAGCGGTTGGGCCGCAAACTATGGCCGAGTACCGCGCCCTGATGGGTAGCAAGCGTTCCGTTACGATGAACCTGCGTTTCCGGGGTATTCGAACAGTAGATACCGGGGCATCCATCGAAGACCGGTTTCTATTTCTGAGCAAAGATGGCGTAAGCTTCTATATCAAGCTGGACTGGAATCATGACCTTGCCCTGGAGCAGGTTCGGGCAGGAAGCGAATTGGCTCCGTTTCGGATGAATCTGATCTACGAACTGGGCCTTAGCTTTGAAAGACAAACCGAGCGCGGATTGCTCATTGTCCGCGCGACCCCGGCAGAGGTCTGGGAACTGCGTCTGGCGCGGCAAATCCCGCCCTACACCGGCGATATAACCGAACAGGATTTACGTATCAGGGATCTTATCAACAGCCTGCGAAACAATGATCAGCTTCAGGGCGAATACCGGCTTTTCTTTTCCAGGCGCGAGACTTTGTATCTAGTATTCTACGATATGGAAGGGCATGAAGTAAGATTTCAGTACCGTCGCGACCGCTGGGAAACAGATGAGCTCAAGAAGGTGCGATTCTTGATTCCCGGCTCGGCGTATCTGGTTAACGGAGAACTGAAGGGGCTGATCCTGCAAGAGAAGACGATTCCCCTAACCGATCAAAGGTTTCAGGAAGTCCTGGAGAATCGTCCTCTGGAGGATTTTTTTCTGTGGTTTGAATTCCAGTCCGCGAAGCCACTTCGTACAGATCAGATTCTGTATTGACTTCCTTTTGTCGTGGTCCCGCTGCTCGTCATAGGTTTCGTCATGGTCTTCTTTGTGCACAATCCTGGCCTGCCCATCCAGCGGCGCAGAAAGACGGAATTCCATAAGTCCACCACCGCTTGCAGCCAGTGCATTTCGTCGGAGCGCCGTAGCGCCATTCGACGCTGGATCCATTGGGGCCCGGGAGCTCGGGCCGGTGTGTTTCTAGCGATGCTTCTGCTTTGCCTGCCGTCGGCCCTTTCTGCAGAGGAGAAGGTTCTTGCCGAAGGCGAAGAGTTTTCAAATTACAGGATCTATCATCGATTCAAGGCGCCGCTGCTCATGCGCTACTCCATAGAGAGACACGGAAATGCCCGACTGCTGAAAGCCACCGATAGCAAAATGAATCGACTGATGGTTCTGGCCCGGACCGTTCGTCTGACAGGCAACCAGCCAGCATCGGCTTATTTGAAGCTTCCCGGATGTGAAAAGGAGCCCTCCTTCGATCAGGCCACCGGAAACCAGCGATGCGCTTCGGTAGAAAGCGGAGTGCCGTTGATTCGATTGCTGATATGGGAGAAAACGGCCGGTTTATTGCATGTGCTCATAGCAACCGTGCAGAAGGAGGATCAGTCTCTCCTCGATCAACTTCAGGGAAGCGTCGAAGCGCAGCCAGGCTTTTACTACCCGGACGACGGGCTTTAAACGAGACTGCACGGGGCTCCGACGAGCCCCTCTCCAGCCAGTGGGCGCAAGCGAAGAGAGGCTCTGCAATCGACGCGCGGGCAACATTGTCGGCCGCAGCTCGGGCGTCTGGAACTCGCCACCGAGGTTCTAAACGGGCCGCAGGCGTTTTCCCCGGGCAAATATCTTCGATTCTGTCTTGCTTTCAAGAGTGCACTTGCTTTCCTGGAATGGATGTCCACCAGCACCGATGTATACGAATTTAGAAACCGGGAAGAACTGCTAAAAAGCGCCCGGGACTTGAAAGAGGATTTCCAGGCCCGCTGGCAGAAGAATGGCATCGAGGGTCAGCTTGCCGAAATGCAGGATGTGGAAGATTCCATGACCCGACCTGACTTCTGGGACGATCCTGACAAAGCCCGAGAAATGACTCAGCGCAAATCCGCCCTGGAAAAGAAGCTTCTGCCCTGGAAAGATCTGAACCGAGACCTGGAGGATTTTCCCGATCTCGTGGAACTCACCATGGAGGAGATGGACGATAAGGAAGCGGCCCTGGCGCAGCTCTCCCGGGATTTCGCGGGCATGGAGTCTCGGTTCGAAGACGTGCAGCTTGCCGAGGCTCTTCTTGGAAAAGACGATCAACTAAATGCCATTGTTACCATATCTTCCGGCGCCGGCGGTACCGAAAGCCAGGATTGGGCGCAAATGCTTCTCAGGATGTACACTCGCTGGTTCGATCGGCAGGGATTCTCCTACGAAACCCTGGACCTGCAGGATGGCGAAGAAGCTGGCATCAAGAGCGCTTCATTGCTGGTCAAAGGAGATTCTGCATTTGGCTATCTCAAGTCCGAGAACGGAGTTCACAGACTTGTGCGGATTTCGCCTTTCGATTCCAATAAGCGAAGGCATACCTCTTTTGCCTCGGTGCACGTTGCGCCGGAAATCGACGATGAAATCGAAGTTAACATCGAAGAAAAAGACCTCCGGGTAGATACCTATCGAGCCAGCGGCGCCGGCGGGCAGCACATTAACAAGACCGATTCGGCCATTCGAATCACGCATATTCCCACGGGCGTTGTGGTCCAATGTCAGCAGGAACGTTCGCAACACAAGAACCGCGATAAGGCAATGAAGATGCTCAGGTCCCGTCTATATGAATTGGAGCGCGAGAAGCGCGAAGAGGATGCCGAGAGCCGATCCGGGGAGAAGCGAGACGTTTCCTGGGGAAACCAGATTCGCAGCTACGTTTTTCATCCCTACAAAATGGTGAAGGATCTTCGCACCGGTTTTGAAACTTCGGATCCGGATTCCATCATGAATGGCGAACTGGAAGATATAGTGAAATCTTATCTGAAGAGCCTGGCCAGCGGCGGCGACCTTAAAGTGACCGTGAATCCAGATATAGAATAATCCGGTTCACGCGTTCCACCGGGGTTCCCGGCGGCGGCTCCTGTTTGAAGATTGTGCCGCTTCCGCTGAACTGCACCGGTTTCTTCAGATCTTTGCCGATTAGCTCCAGCGCCTGGATCGCGCTCATGCCGCGAAAATCGGGCAATTTGTCGGTTCGGCGTTCTGACGGATGCCTGGGCTTTGTTTCGAATCGATGGGCGTGATAGGTCTTGCGAGGGGCCTTAATGATAGGCAGTATGCTGTCCACGAATTTGCGAAACACCGGCGCGGCCAGCGAACCTCCCGCCCACTCGCCGGACACATCATCGTAGAGAATCAGGCCAACATATTCCGGGTTCTTCCCGGGAAACATCCCGATAAAGGATACAGCATAGCGATCCGTGTAACCGGATGCGGAGGATTTCTGACCTGTGCCGGTTTTTCCAATGATGTCGATTGCATCAAGACCTGCCGCCCGGCCGGTACCGGACTCTACAACCATCCGCATCATGTTCCGCACTTTTTCCAGTTGCCCTGGCTGAAAGGGAGTAACATCGACGGCGGTTTTGCTTTCTTCCACTGCCCGGCCATCTTCGGTTACTATCCGCCGTACAATCCGCGGGTGCACCAGGCTTCCGTCATTACCGATTACGCTGGCGGCTCGCAGCAACTGAATGGGGGTAACGCTGAATCCCTGGCCAATGGGATAATAATACCGCGTACTTTTGACCCAGTTTTCCGGCGCGGGCAGGTAGCCTTCGGTTTCGCCGGAGCCTTCGGGAAGGATGCCGGTACGATCCCCCAGTCCCAGAGCTTTCATCTTTCTGTAAAGCTCCTCTTTGGGTACGTTCTCCATTGCTTTGATCATCCCCACGTTGCAGGACTCACGGATGATCTCTTCCAGGGTCAGATAACCGTGTGCGAAAGTCCGCCCATGTCGGAGGCATCGGACGCTGCCAGAATCAAAGTCATACTTTCCCGTGCATTGATAGCGTTTGCCGGGAGCATAATTCGGGCTGCTCAGCAGAATCGCAGTCATCAGAACCTTTACCGTAGAGCCCGGCTCGTAGTTGAGTCGGATGGCCCAGTTGCCGCGTTCCCTGGCCGAGTACCGATTGTAGCGATTTGGATCGAAGTTTGGCAGGTTGGCCATGGCCAGGATTTCGCCGGTTGGTATATGCATAAAAAGGCCCACGGCGCGCTTCGCTTTGGACCTTTCAAAGCCTTCCTGGAGCGCTTGCTCCAGGCGGAATTGAATCAGGCTATCTATCGTAAGATAAAGCGAAGGTCCCCGGGGTTCTCCGTAGGATTCCAGAAGGACTTCGTTGTAGTCCCTTTCGATCCCTTCCAGAGCGTTCGACGCATCCTGTCCTACAAATCCCAGTAGATTTGCCGCCAGGTCGCCGGAAGGATATACTCGCCGGTACTCGAAGTCCCGATGCACTCCGGGAATCTGAAGTTCCATCAGACGTTCCGCCGCGAAGTTATCCACCTGTCGCTTGAGCAGAAAGTATTTTCGGTCCCGGTACAGATAGAAGCGGCGCAATATTTCCGCTTCTTCCATGTCGATAAATCGCGATACCTGCGCTGCGGTGAATTCCGGATCCACCACTTCTTCCGGCGCTATTCCAATGGTACTGGCTTCCTCTGTGAGCGCGAGGGTGATTCCTCGCCGGTCCAGGATGGGGCCACGAACGGTTTCAAGACTGGCGCTTTCGCGCCATCCCCGGCCTTCCCATACCAGGAAGGCCACCCGGCCCAGGGCAATACCCAGACAGAGAGAAATGAACACCGCAAACAGGGTGATCCTGAACTGGGCCCGCTCCATGAACCCAGCATGGAACGGGGAGCAAATTTGGGTACAAATTTTCTTTGGGCGAATGGTTGGCTCGTAAACCGATGTGTCCGAGTTGCGTGTTGCGGAAGCTACCGTGCGGGAACGTAGCCCAGGATGAAGCTTTCCGGAATGAATCCAATGGTGCGAGAATCCCTGGAATGACTTCGATTGTCGCCCAGGACAAGCACGCTTAGCCGTGGCACGGTGCCCGAAACGGGCAGTCCGTTCATGGCCGCATACTGAGCTTCCACTCCCAGCGCACGAACCGCATCCGGAATCGTCGGCAAGGGCGGCTGATAATTCTCCGGATAAGGATAGGTCTTTGGTGGATTGAAGGTGTGACTGTCCGCGGAATAGAGCTCCGCTTTTCCGTTCACAAACAGGGTTCCGTTCGCAAATCTGTAAGAATCGCCTCCGGTGGCCACCACGCGTTTGATCCAGAGAGGATGGATGCATCCGTTCCCTGTGGGATAACGATAAACGATGATCTGACCGGTTTCGGGTTTCCAGGGGCGCAAGCCAATCCTGAAGGAAAACGGAAAGCCAAGATCTAGAACGCCGGTCTTTCGAACCCAGAAGGCCTGCCCTTCGCTCAAGGTGGGTGCCATGCTGGAACCATTCACCTGCACTCGTTCGAAGGCAAGTGCTCGAACGTGCATTACGAAAAGAATCAACCCCAGAGTGATCAGCAATGTGGGCCGGAGCCTGCCCGTCGCTGCCGGTCGAAAATGGAGAAAGTACCAGAGGGTGAGAACTCCAGCAATCAGCAGAAAGCCAAATAATGCAAGGACGGGGCAGTCCCGGAGAGAAACGGACTCGGGAGGACTTCCCAGCATTTGAAAGACCTCATTTGGCAGGAAAAGCCCTCCATATAGATATATAGGAAGTAATGAAAATGGTTTTACAGAGAAACCGTCGGGCCACACCTTGCCCCGATCCACTTGATTTTTCCCATCCAAACGGTTCATGTCATCCGAAGAAAACGTACTAGAATCTGAATTATCCAGAATGGAGCTTGGCGCACTGAAGCGAGTGGCTCAGGTCTGGAATGTACCCAAACTGGGTAAAGATAAAAAAACGGTCATCAAGAATATCATCCAGACAATGCAGGATGACTTCTACCTGAAAGGTGTGCTAGAAAAACTCAGCGCTACTCAGGTAACCATCTACACATCGCTACTCAAAAGCAAGACCAAGGTGCTTACTCTCGGGGAGATTTCCCGAAAGATCTCCATGCCTCCGGTAAATGCGGAGATGGAACTGGGCGTTTTGAAACGCTACTTCCTGGTGTACCAGCGAAAGAATCGTGAGCGCTTGACGAATAATCTGGACCGGTACTATTTCTATCCGGAAAGCGGCGACCGCGTTCTGATGGAAACCAACGAGAAGGGCCAGAAATTCAAGCCTTCGCTGCCGCAAATTCTACAAAGCCGGGATTCTCTGCCCGCCACCTGGAAAAAGGTACTCGGCAACCAGTCCGTTACTAAATCCGCGGAAAAAGAGAACCTTGATGAAATCATAGATAAGCTTGCCGAACTGGAGCGTAGCGTTCTGCTCGAATGTTTCCTTCAGGGCGGAATCCTGGAGATATCCCGGGCTCGCGAATACATCGCCGAGAAAAAGGGAAAGTGGGAACAGGTCGTTGCCACCTTGCACGAACTGGGACTTCTCATCGACGACTATTACATAGATGAACGCTTCGTTCGACTTCTGGTCTGTCCGCTGGAAGTTTTCAATTATCTGCAAGACTACCCTCTGGTTCCTCAGACAAAGAGGGGTACGCGAAAGCGCCAGGAGAAGGTGGTCAGCAACGATCTGGACTTCTACACGAACATCAAGAAGATGATTGTGTACATAAGCCGCAAGGGTCTGAACCTGGCAAAGTCCGGAAAGATAAAGCAGGTAGATCTGAAAGAAACCGAGAATCGACTGCTTCGGCCGGACATTTCGCTCTTTCTGGAAAAGAGCCAGATTTATCAGATCGAACTTCTGCTTCCGGTAATGAGGCTTCTGGACATTGTTCGCGTCAAAAAAGACGATGCGGTCCTCCGAAATAACTATGAAGAAGTCTTGAAGAAAGACCTGTTCGAACTTATGAAGCAGGTCATCCAGGAAATTGGCCAATCCCGAAATCGAGTTGTTCGCTACGAAGACGTTTTCGAGTCCCTGTACGTGCCATTTTTCCTTAAGCCCATTTTTGACGAGTGCGTGGAGTTCATCAAGAGGCGAAACCGTGTAATGTACACAGTTGTGATGGCTTCGCTGATTCGCGAAAAACTGGTCCTGTCCAAGAAATTCAAGATCAAAGATTTCCAGCAGGATCTGACCGAGCTCCGAAAAGAGTTAACATCGGCCCTGTTCTTTTTGCAGCTTCTGGGGCTCATCAAAGTGGAATATCCCGATCGCTGGATTGAGATCTCGGATCTGGGACGATTTTACTTTAATGGCGACCAGCTAAAGCAGGAGGACGATCCCGGCGGAGTGATCATTAACCCGGATTTGAGCTTGATTGCGATTCCGGAACACATCACTCTGGAGAGCCTTTCGCTTCTCAAGATGTTTGCAGAACTCAAAAGCTTTGATAACGTCTATACCTTTCAGATAACGCGTGAGTCTTTTCAGGAGGGTTTGCTTCTCAGAGCCAGAAAAGAGGACTTCCTGGATTTCCTGAACCGTGCATCGGCCAACGAACTGCCCCAGAACCTGCTCTTTTCCATTGAGGACTGGTCCAATAATCTGCCCCTGGTCACGATTACCGACGAATGCGTGGTGGTTCAGACCGAGGACCCCAATCATATGGAACTGCTTCTCGGGCAAATCAGCGGAAAGAAAATCGTTCTGCAGAAGATCAGTCCCACTACCATTTTGATAGATTCAGAAAAGATCTATGAGACTATTGGTTACTCGGAGAAGCTGAATCTAATCGTTAAACTAATCCGCTAAGCGCTATGATCGAAACCAGGCGAAAATCAATGACGGGTCCCAAGACTGTCCTGCTTTCCATTGGCATGGCCATGGTTCTCGCTTTGCTCGCTGCAGGGTGTAGCCCGGAAAACAATGAGATTCGTACCGGAAATGTACGGATCGTAGAAGGCGGGGAACGTTTCCCCCTGGAAATTCCGCCGGAATTCAAATACCCCGGGGCCGAAATGGTGCTGTCCTCCACATTCGAAGGAAGCAGCTTTTGGACCCGTCCGGAAACTACGGCCAGCCTTCGCACAGGGGACTCCCTGAACGCCGTGGCCAACTACTATCGTCAAACTGTGGAGCAGAGCGGCTGGACTATTATTCAGAGCAAGAACACACCGGAAGCGGTGCTGCTCATGGCTGAATCCGGGTATAAAAATTTGCTTACAATCATTGTGCGCCCCGAGTTGGCCGACCCCGGGAAGGGGCGAAAGAATGGCCAGGAGCGCGTTATGGATTCGGGACGGAACCCGGATTCGGACCCATCCATGGATCCGCGGGCCGATGCCCCGGAAGGGGAGACTTCGGGGCCCACTGTCATTAAGCTCTATCTAAAGCAAAGCGGCGCCGATTGAGTTCTCGGTTAAGCCAAAAAGCGGTCCTTTTTGGCGCCGACTATCCCGGTTCCGGACGCGCAGCGAGTCCCTGGGCTCGAACATGAGACTGGCGGGCTCCTGAAGATGCCAGTCCCCGGCGACGACGGAGACATTGAATCGAGCGAGGCCTGAATCAAGGCCAGGCATGGAGTCACTGACCAGGGGCGGCGAAGTTCCAGGCTGGCGGCGGCAAACAGATGCAAGACCCTTCAGATCGACAGATTCGCACGGTACCCCGGTCCGTAATCATGCCCTATCTGGGCGGTTTGATTCTTGTAGGCGCCGCTGTCCTCGTTCTCATCGTTTACAGATCCTATGCCTGGTCCGGTTTTCTAGCTCTGCTGTTCTATGCCGGTTTTCATAAGCCCCATTACTGGCTTCTGGAAAAAGTAGGGCAACGCCGCACCCTGGCAGCAAGCATCTCCACTCTCACCGTGGTCGCGATCCTGGTGGGACCTGTTTCCTTTCTCACCAGGCTTCTGATTCTGCAGACCATTGACCTGCTCAACGGAATCAAGGCCTTCCTCTTGAGCGATTGGGCCCTGGAGCTGGCCTATCGATTTCCGGGCATCGTGTCCTGGATAACGGACGATCCCTTTTTCTGGGTGGAGCTGGAAGCCACCTACGTTCAAATACTGGATCAATACAGTTCTTATCTGGATCCGGACCGAATTGGAAATCTGGTGGGCGGAGCCTATTCCTTTGTCCTTGGCGGGATGAGCTTTACCCTGGGCTTTGCCGTTAATCTGGTCTTCGGTTTTATTCTGCTTTTCTTTTTGTTCAAAGATGCCCCGCTTTTCTATCGCGGTCTGGAATCCGCATTGCCTTTTCCGCCGTCCCTTCTGCGAAGCTTCGTGGATCGGATGAAGCGCACCATTTCGGCGGTGCTTGTGGGCAACGTTTTCGTTTCCATTTTGCAGGGAGTGGCTCTGGGTATTGGATTTGCCATTTGCGGGGTTCCCAATGCGTTGCTTTACGGAAGCATCGCTGTTGTGTTTTCGATCATACCGGTGGTGGGGACTTCGCCTGTCTGGCTGCCCGCAGTGCTTTACCTGGCTTTCATCGAGGAAAGCTACGGTCTGGCCTTGTTTCTGGCCATCTATGGACTGGGCATGTTTCTATTTCTCGAAAATATTCTGAAGCCCAAGATCCTTGACCGAAGGTTAGGGATTCATCCAATGTTTCTATTTTTCTCGATTATTGGCGGTTTGAAAGAGTTCGGAATCACCGGCATCTTCCTGGGGCCGCTGTTTGTGGCATTGTTTGTTACTCTCTGGAAGATCTATCATATCTGGGATACAACGGAAGACGAAGAAAAGAAGCTGCAGGCCGCGGGCAAGGATCCGGCCAGCGAGGTAGCGGCTACTCTGGAGGAAAGCGATGGATAATCTGGCGCGAATCGATACAGTCCAGAACAGCGGCATGGATGTCTGGTCCGTATCGCGACTGAATCAAACCATTAGCGCCATTCTACAGAGCGAGTCCGCCATCCAGGGGATCTGGCTGGAAGGAGAAATCTTCAACCTTACCTATCACAATAGCGGCCATATCTATTTTTCGCTGAAAGATGAGCGATCCACGGTAAACTGCACCTTCTTTCGCGGCGCCAATCAGAAGCTCAAGGGTCTGAGATTGCAGAACGGTATGCAGATAATGGCCTATGGCGGGGTCAGCGTCTACCAGCCTCGAGGCAATTACCAATTCAATGTTCAGAAAGTGACTCTGGCCGGCGAAGGGGAGCTGCGACTTCGTATTGAGCAGCTCAAGAAAAAACTCCACGACGAGGGGCTGTTCAGTCCGGAGAAAAAGCGACCCATTCCCTTTCTGCCGCTCACCATCGGTGTAGCTACAGCATCCACCGGCGCCGCCATTCAAGATATTATTCGAGTATCTCGATCGCGTTTTCCCGAGATTAACATACTGCTGGCGCCCTGTGTGGTCCAGGGCGAAGGCGCGGTGCCCAGCATTGTGGCTGCCATTGAAGCATTAAACGATCCATCCCTGGGCGTTGACGTTATCATCGCCGGCAGGGGCGGCGGTTCCTTCGAAGACCTGATGGCCTTTAACGAAGAACAGGTAGTGCGAGCGTATGCGAATTCCAGGCTGCCCATAGTGAGCGCGGTAGGGCATGAGATAGACTCCCCGCTTACCGACCTGGCCGCCGATGCCTATGCTCCAACACCCAGCGCCGCTGCAGAGCGAGTGGTGCCGGTACGTCAGGACCTGGAACAGATGCTGGATGATGCAGATTACCGCATGGCCAGCGCCCTTTCGCAGAGGCTGCGCAATGTAAAGGAAAGGGTTCAACGGGTTTCCACCTCCGGCGTTTATGAGAACCCAATGGCCATCCTGAGGCATCCTTCCGAACGGCTACAATGGCAGCTTCGGGAGATGCAGACAAGTATGCAGAGCATCCATGTGCAATCTTTGCGCGGATTGGAGCGATTCAGTCATCTTTCGGTTTTGTATCAACGGGAGCTGGACCGGCATTCGCGCCGGTACTCCTTGCTGGCAGAACGACTGGATAATTACAGTCCCCTGGGTACGCTAAAACGAGGGTTTTCGGTGGTGCGGGATACAGAAGGCAAGGTAGTGCGTAGATTCGATTCGCTAAAGCCGGATCAAGAAGTGGAATTGCTATTTGCCGAAGGCAAGGCCCGAGCAAGGATCGAGAAGGTACAGAAGGATTGGAACTAAAGCCGGGGCGAATGCCTTGAGCCAGGACCCGGGTGAAGCGAAAGCAAGACCAGTCCGATGGGAATGAAAAAAACGGCCTGAAAGACGGTTCCGGAGTGAGAAGGCGCGGGCCCTAAAGGCCGGCGGCTATGGGCACATAATCCCGGTTTTCTTTGTTGTAGAGTTCTACATCCAGCGAGCGGATAAAGGCGGCGGGATCGGAGAAAATACGGGTTTTCAGTTTTCTTACGTTGTGCTTTCTTCCGCTGTAGACGTCATAGAAAAGAAAGCCAAAGAGGTCTTCGCCCATCTCTACACGTACCAGGTGCCCGGCCCGGTTGCCCGTGGTATTTTTCAGCCAGATGGAAGACATTTCAGTCGCAACTTCCAGGAATTTCTTTCAAGTACAAGCATTTTTTTATGAAAAAGATCGAAAACAGGTCGATAATCGGCGATTCGCAACTCACCGAACGGGAAGCTACGGCAGACCGCGATTCCGGAAGTTCTGAGCGCTTCCTGAAGCTCTCCGAGGTTTATGGAACTTTGCAGGGCGAAGGATCCCATAGCGGGTTGCCCTGCTTTTTTCTGCGCCTGGCGGTTTGCGACATCCGGTGCAGTTGGTGCGATACTCCGGACTCCTGGACCGGCGGCGCATGGAAATCCAGAGCCGAGATTCTCGCAATGATTCCGGATAACATGCAACTGGTGCAGATTACGGGCGGCGAACCGGTGCTTCAGATGAAGCGCCTGCGGTTATTGATGGAGGATCTGCACGAGCGGGGAAAGAAGATACTTCTGGAAACCGGCGGGCATCGTAATCTGTCCGAGGTGCCGGAATTCGTTCACATCATTATGGACATAAAACTTCCCTCTTCAGGCGAAGATGGGCATCCATTTGAGGATAATTTCCCATATCTGAAAGCCACCGACGAAATCAAATTTGTGGTCCAGGACGAGCGAGATTTTCGCGCAGCCGTGGACTGGATCGAGCGCCACAACCTGGATCGACGGTTCCAGCTTCTCGTGTCTCCGGTGCCAGGTCTGGATCTTAAGAAGCTTGCCGCATGGGTGCTGGAGACAAAGTTGACCATGAGGCTCCAGGTTCAGTTGCACAAGTACATCTGGGGGCCGGATGCAAAAATGGTCTAGCGAATGAGTCAGGAAGTGGAAATAGTTAAGAAGTACCGTTTCGAAGCGGCCCATTATCTTCCCAACGTTCCGGAGGGGCACAAATGCCGGCGCATGCATGGGCATTCTTTTCGCTTTGAACTGGTGCTCCGAGGCCCGGTGGAGCCGGATACCGGATGGTTGATCGACTTCGGCGACATCAGCAAGGTGGTTAAGCCGCTCATCGAGAATCATCTGGATCACTACCTCTTGAACGAAGTAGAAGGCCTGGAAAACCCTACCAGCGAGCAGATCTCGATCTGGCTCTGGAACCGAATCAAGCCGCACCTTTCGGCTCTGTCCGAAGTGGTCGTTCATGAGACCTGCACCGCTCGTTGCATCTACCGGGGGCCCGGAGATAGCTGATATGGACCCGGAATCGCTGCTTTCCGGACCGGAGCTTTCGGGGCAGGGCTGCGTGGTACTCCTGAGCGGCGGCCTGGATTCTGTCACCACATTATACTACGCTCGGTCCCGGGGGCTAAGACTCCATGCCATTTCCTTCGACTATGGCCAGAAGCATAGCATTGAGCTAAAGCGGGCCACAAATGTGGCGGCGCAAGTAGGCGTGGAAGATCATAGCATCATCCAGCTTGACACCGGGGTGTTTCAAAAGAGTGCCCTTACAGATAGAGGCATTCCAGTGCCCGAAGACCAGTACTCCGAACAAAGCAATTCAGAAAACCAGGGCCCCGACGGCGCCTTGCCAAAAATCCCGACTCAAACAATCCCAATCACCTATGTGCCTGGCCGAAACATTCTATTTCTGAGCTATGCTCTGTCCTATTGTGAAAGCCGGGACCTGGATCACATCTTCATCGGCGCCAACGCCGTAGATTACTCCGGCTATCCGGATTGCCGACCGGAGTTCATTAAAGCGTTTCAGACCATGGCCAACCTGGGAACACGTTCGGGTCAGGAAGGAAAGGGGATTCGAATCCAGGCTCCTTTGATTCAGCTGACGAAGGCACAGATCATAACCCTGGGACTGAAGCTGGGCGTTGACTACTCCCTGACTTCCAGTTGCTATCAGCCTGGCTCAAACGGGCAGCCCTGCGGCAAGTGCGACAGCTGCATTATTCGGGCTCGTGGATTTGCCGCCGCCGGCGCTGTGGACCCCCTTACGGCTTGACAGCAATGTCATGGGTCGCTCACTGATTCTATGTCTTCAGTTCTTGGTGTAATCCCTGCAAGGTATGGAAGCACTCGATTTCCGGGAAAGGTGCTGGCAAAGATAGGAAATTGGCCCATGGTCCGGTATGTCTATGAGGCTGCTCGTCAATGCACCACTCTGGACCATCTGGTTATCGCCACCGACGATGAGCGGGTTCGCGATGCTGTTCAGGAATTCGGAGCCGAATGCTTGATGACTCAGGACACCCACAAAAGCGGCACCGACCGATTGGCCGAGGTGGCCGACTACTACAAAGACTACGACATTCTGGTCAACATTCAGGGCGACGAGCCGGGTATCGAGCCCGAACTTATTAACGGAGTTGTGCAGCTCAAAAAGGATCATCCGGAATGGGAAGTGGCCACCGCCGCCCGTCCGTTCCAGGAAAATGAAGATCCTTTGCAGCCGAACCGAGTTAAGGTTACGCTGAGTAGAAAACAGAGAGCGCTTTATTTTTCCCGTTCGCTTATTCCCTTTCCTCGCAACAAGACATCGCAAACGGTCTATCTTCACCTGGGGATCTACGCTTATCAACGGGATTTCCTGATGAGATTTACAACCCTGCCTGTTTCTCTACTGGAAGACACCGAATCCCTGGAGCAACTAAGGGTTCTGGAAAATGATTACAACATGGGAGTCTTCCTGGTGGATGGTTCGCTGCCGGGAGTGGATACCGCCGAAGACCTGGCCAGCATTACCGGGATATTCAAGCAAAAAGGCATGTTACGGTGACGGTACGTGAGATCCTCCAGGACATAGTTGAGCAAATACGAAAAGCCAACAAATCCAAGGATGGGGAACGCATTCCCACTTCCGATGATCTTGTACGACTACTGAGTTCCGAGTACGCTCTCGATACCGATACCATACGCTACTATCTTCGCGTCCTTTCCGACGCCCATTACATAATCACGATTCACTTTGTAGAAGCCGACGAAAGACTGATGATTAGCGGCATAAATGGCTACGTTGTGGCCGAGCCGGGGATAGTCGAAGAGGTCAAGAGCTATGCCTACAGGTTGCTGGAGCAGACCTACGAGGCTCAGTTCTATCGCAGGAAGCAGGCCACCCTCATCATCCGCGAGATGATGACGGACGTTAAAAGATACAACAACACTCCCATTGGGAAAGCTCTGAATGCCGCCTTAATGCTGCAGCAATACGATTCCGTAATTGAGAGTCATCAGGGAGAATTCTCCGATCAATGGAAGTCCTCCAGGCTGGCCGAGTTGCTCCCAGGACTGAATCAGGATTCCAATCAGGCCGCCACTACTCCGGTTATCTCTTCCGAGGATACCTTCGTATCTCCGGATATAGAAAGTCATCGAGCAGTGGATTCCGAGGCCTATCGTAATCTGGAAAAGATGGATCTGTCTGGTTCCTGGGGAAAAGCCGTGAACAAGTACGGAGTGAACTTCCTGCTTCGCATCCATTTACGGAAGTATGAATTCGATCGAATTCGCAAGCTCATAAAGCAGAAGAAGATTGCCCGATACGAGGACTTAAGGTTTGTTCGGGACTCGGTGCGAAAGATGGAGGATCGCACATTTGAAGACCCGATGCTGCAATACTATCAAAACGATATGACGGAGCTCCGTCGATTGGCCCAGATTAAGCTGAACCAGATTACCCTGGCTCGACAGCAGGCCGGACTTGCGGACGTCCAGTTGCAATCAACTGTGGCCAATCGCGTGGATCATCCCCATTCTGTCGAAGAGACTATCGCGCCTCCGGGGCCCGCCGGGCAACGGTCTAGTCCCAGCAGCTCCTTAAGCGGCTATTCCATGGACAGTCTTCCGGACCTGGACGCTGTGGCTAACGGCGACGAGGATGCCAGCGTGACTTTGCCGGACTCCGTGGCGGATTCGCCTATTCCGCCGGACCTGGATCCCGGGGAAGATATTAGCGACTCGGAAGCCGGGGCTTACGATGAATCCTCGGAGGGCGAAGACTACTGAATTGGGCCACGGGCGTTAAGGCGAGCTATCCGCACTCGCCTCCCCGGTTCTTTCCCTGCTTTACTCTTTTCCTTTTCGAACGCGCTGCTTCAGCAAATCGTCGATTTTCAGCGGATCCACTGCTCCGCGATGAGGACTGAGGGCTTCGCCGCCATCCATGATATAGATTGAGCCGGTGATCCATTTGCCGGCATCGGAAGCCATAAAAACAGCCAGGTTGCCAATTTCTTCCGGATGACCGGAACGTCCGAGGGGGATCGTGGCTTCCCATTGATCAAAGTCCCCGCCCATTTCGAAGGCTTTGGAAACCCCTTCCGTGATAATGGGGCCTGGAGCGATTGCGTTTACGCGAATACCCTTATGAGCCCACTCCAGAGCCAGGGTCTTGGTCAAAGCATCGATTCCGGACTTTGCGGCCGTAGCCGGAGCCATACCCACCCAGCCATTGTGATGGAGAGTCATGGAAACGCTGATGATTACTCCGCCATTGTCTTTCATGTACTTGTGGGCGGCCCGGGAACAATAGAAAGTACCGTTCAGGTCGATGTCGATAACTGCATGCCAGAGCTTGTCGCGTAGTTTATGGGCCGGGAAGTAGAAGTTTCCCGCCGCGTTGTTGATAAGAATGTCGATTTTGCCCATCTGCTCGGCGGCTTCCGCAAACATGCGGTTCACGTCCGAAGACTCCACCACGTTCAAGGGCAGGCCGATAGCTTTGATACCGAACTCATCGGCCAGCTTTTTGGCTTCTTCTTCACAGCGCTCTTTGCGGCGTGAAGCGATTACAATGTCCGCTCCGGCCATGGCCAGGCGACGGGCAATGCCGTTTCCGATACCGGAGGAACCTCCAGTAACTACGGCTACTTTACCTTTAAGTATGTCTTTTTGAAAAACGTTAGCAGGTGCATCCATTCAGGCATGTTGACTGAAAAATCAATCAGGGCAAGCCTTTTCATTAACCTGACGATTCCGTTTTTAATGCGGAGATCCAAAGGGCGGCCTCTCTATGTTAGCTGATTTGCATGCGGGAGCGCTATTCTTTCCTCTGCACTGGCTGAGGGATGCAAAGGCTCCGATTGCAGGATTCTTAGTTCTCTTCTACTTGAAGCAGTACCTTGCCTTTGTTGCTTCCCTGTTTGAAGTATTCCAGAGCCTGCGGCGCCTGGTGGAAAGGAAATACACGGTCTACGAGGGGTGGTTTCCACTTGATTTCCATCATGTCCTCATAGAGTCGCTTGAGTCGGTCCACCTGCGAGTACAGCCAGATCAGGTTGAAGCCCATCACTGCCTTGTTGGAGCTGATCATCTCCAGGGGATCGATCTTATCCCGAGCCAGATATTGCCAGGCAAGCCGGGCGAAGTTAGGCTTGTTTCCCTGCGGCATGAAATTTGCGGATCCAAAGTAGATGAGGCGGCCTGCCGGGTTCAATCGCTTATAGAGCGGCTTGAAATAGGGCGCCCCGATGGCATCAAATACCACATCAAAGCCGGAGCGATTGAATCGCTTCAGCTTATGATCCAGCTCCAGCGCAAAGCCTCGCCGGGTGCGAACAATGATCTGGTCTCGGGAAAGTCCCATTTCCTTTTCCAGAAACTCCATCTTGGCATTGCTGCCGACCGAGACGATGGGTAGAGCTCCAAAGTGATCGCAAACTTGTAGAGCATGGAGTCCCACACCACCCGCGCCAGAATGAATAAACACAGTGCCGGTGGAATCCATTCGGGAGATGGCGCCCTGGTCCTCCAGCCCGTAATAGGCTGTGAGAGCTTGAACGGGGAAAGATGCCGCCTGCGCCAGGCTCCACTTTGAAGGAATCTTGCGAAGATAACGAGCGTCGGCATTGATGTGTGTGGCGTAACCGCCAAAGCGAGTGAGTCCCATCACCGAATCGCCCTTTTTGAAGCCGGTCTTCTTGCCCGGTCCTACTTCTTCCACTACGCCTGAGTACTCAAGGCCGGGAATGAAACTTCCTTTTGGAGTGGCGCTATACAATCCCAGAACGGCGAACACATCCGCCAGGTTCAGCCCACAATGACTGACCTTTACCCGGACCTCCCCTTCCACCGGCTCGGGAAGCGGGATCTCCCGAATTCTAAGGTTGTTCAAATTACCTGCCGATTTCTGAATCCAAGCCTGTGCCATAGGTCATGTTTGTATCGGCGACTTCGCTGGCAAGTTTAGCGGGGACCGATGGATAGCCTGCCTGGATCGACGGCCATGAGAGATTCTACGATTAAGTCTTTAGAAGGGAGTACCGAGAAGCACATCGCTCAAGTTTGCCATAAAGGGAGCGATGATCAGGGCCGGCAGAAGATTGAGGACCTTGACGCTTTTGAGCTCCAGTATCTCAAGCGCCAGGCCAAGCAACAGTAAGCCGCCTACGCCACTCAAATGAGACATTTCCCAGGGCCCCAGGTAAGGCGAAATGTAGTGCGCCGCCAGTGTTAGCACAGACTGAAACAGAAACAAAGGTACAGCCACAAACAGAATGGAGCCTCCCAAAGCAGCCGCCAGCGCCACCGAGGAAATCCCGTCCAGGACGGACTTCGCATACAGGATATCCGGGCCGCGACCCATTCCTTCCTCCAAACACCCAAGCACCGTCATACTGCCAACGCAAAATAGCAGGAAAGCATTCAGGATACCTTGAATCGATCGGGAGAGTTGATTTGAACCTTCTTCGGAAATCGCCTGGCTTTCTTTTTCTGCCTTATCCTGGAGCGCTCCTGGTCCCGCATGCTTTGTCGCGTTCCTTTCCATTTCTGCAGTTTCTGTCGAGCCGGTGGTTTCGTTTTTCCCACTGGTAGGATGAAAACGTTGAATCAGGTTTCGCAGTCTTTCGTCGAGACGAAGGGCCGAGCCAATCAGTCCTCCGGATATGAGGGATAGAAGGCCAATAATCGGATCCCGCATGTCCAGCGATAATTGCATCCCCATATAGAGGGTGAACAATCCGATAGCTACGAAAAGTGTTTTGCTTATGCGCGCGGGTAGCCGATTCCCCAGCAGAGCGCCCAGCGAAGCTCCTGCCAGTACCGCCAGAGTATTAATGAGTGTTCCCTGAAGTATCACACCAAAAGAGAAAGCTCTTCGCTTTGTTCTACAGAATTGACCGAGACATTCAAATCCTTAAGCATGCCATCTCTGATTTGATAGAACCATCCATGCAGAATTGGAAAGTCTTCCTTCTCCCATTTGTCCCGGATGAAGGATACCTTGGAAAGGTTCCAGACCTGTTGTCGCACATTGATCATGGCCATGGCATCGCTGCGATCCCGTTCATCTGTAATCTTTTGGAGCTCATCAAAGTGGTAATGGTACACATCCTTGATGTGATTTAGCCAGTTTTCCAGGAACCCGAAGTTCTTCCCGGACATGGCAGCTTCAATGCCTCCGCAGGAGGAATGGCCGCAAACTATGATATGTTTTACTTTGAGATATTCCACGGCGTAGTTGATGACGCTCAGTAGATTGATATCTGAATGCACCACCAGATTGGCGATGTTTCGATGGACGAAGATGGAACCCGGCATGCTGCCCGTGATCTCGGTGGCGGGCACCCGGCTATCGGAGCAGCCAATCCATAAGAAGCGGGGACTCTGTCCTTCGGCCAGCTTATCGAAGAAAGCTGGATTGGCCTTCTTCACATCGACCAGCCATCGCAGGTTACCTTCCAGGAGTTCTTTGTAGGATTCCATTCTCTCCCACCTTCTTCGGATCAGTTTCTGAAGAAAGCCTTTTTCCGGCGAGGTGGTCGTGGTTGCAAACCGAGCAAGGGTGAGGACGTCCCTCCTGGCGGGCCCGGGAGTTTACCTCGGAAGGATAATTCTTAAGTCCCTGGAGATAGGAGTGGTAAATGATTCGCGAACGTTCCTCCAGGGATTCCGAGTCCTGACCTTCATGTATTTGATCTGCGAAATTGCCTACTACCGGGCTTTGCGGCAAACAACACAGATGGACCGAACGATCCGGACCATTAACCAGCATTCCTGAGATACGGGCGAAGCAGGCTCTGCCCGGAATGCCAGTGGGAAGATACTTCTGCATCCAATTGGGCTTGTATCCGCTCAGGTCTTCGCTTCCTCTTCCGGTAGGAAAAAAGGTGGGATTGAAGTAGAACTCCACCATTCCCTTATGGGCTCGTCCGTATTGCTGAACCTTTTCCCGAATGCTGTCGGTGGCGGTGTCTGGATTGACGATGATTTTCAGTTTTTCGGGTCCCAGAATGTCCACCAGAGGTTCCTCTTTGCCAGGCCGCAAGGTGCTGTACATGTAGAATCGGTCGAAGGATGGACGGTCTTTGAGCGATCGGGCCAGGGAGTACATGTAGTCCGGACGAAGCATGGGTTCCCCCCCGTACACATGCACCTGCTGTTTTCTGCCTGTATTCTCATAAAGCCGATCCATCAGCGCAAACAAGATTGGCTCCCCGGCCTGTAGATCCGCAGGAGGCTTTCCGGGAAGGGAATCCACGCAGCAGAAGTCGCACATGTACGGGCATTCCCAGAAGGGAACATAGAAGATGCGATCCAGGGAATTCAGACCGGCCACATGTCGGGCGATTAACGATAATTTCATCTGCTCAAGGTTTCGAATGGGAGTTCGCTGTAGCGACACAGGAACAGTCAGTGTAATCAGAGATACCCGATTTGACTACCCGGTTCTGGAATGCCTGACCGAAAAGGGTTCGCGAAACAGATGGGCTCGTTGCAGTGAAGGCGCAGATTGAGCAAAGCGGTGTGTAGATATCCGACTCGTCTAGAGCGAATGCACATTGGTCTTCTTGAAGGAGTATACCATCATATCGCCCTGGCCCAGAAGCTTTACCGTGCGATCAGCTACCGATTTCATTAGCCTGTACCCGACTCCCATTCCTTCGAAGGCCGTAAATCCGGAACCATACGTAATTCTTTTCTGTGCTTGCAGGCCGTGGCGACGGGCAAGTTTTTCCATGGTATTTGTTGAGAAGTAGAACAGGTGCTCCGGTACATTCAAAAAGCGCCAGGAAGGACCCTGGACCTTTGACAGCGCCCCCCATCGACAGGTGGAAAGGATGAGCATTCCTCCGGGTTTGAGCATGGAGCTGATTTTCTTCATCGCTTCGGAAGGACTGCGAAGATGTTCGATAGAAGCCCACAGAGTGATCAGGTCATAAGGGCTTTCCGGTTGGAACTGTAAGAAATCCTGTATGTGTATTCGCAGTCCCATTTCGCGGATTCCCGCCGCGGCTACGGATTCGCTGAGTTCAATCCCTTCGGCCTGCCAGCCCCGACTTTCCAGGAATTCTACGAAGAACCCTCCGGCGCATCCTACATCCAGGGCGCGGCGTTCTTCTTGTCTGAATCGCTGGTCCTCGAAATCCAGAAATTCCACATCCTTCAGGTTCATGAGCCATACTTTTTGCAGCTGCTTTCGCATCGCGGCGGACATGTAATTGTCGTAACCGCGTTCCGTGCGCCTGGAGAAGTACTGCTCTCCATAGCACTTCTTTAGTTCTTCATCATCTGGCCTGGGCAGGGTCTGCACCAGCGAGCAATCCTGGCATCTGTAGATTCCAAACTCCTGACCGCCTTCAGAGGATTTTGAGAAGAGAAACTGGAATCGGGCCCCGCCGCATAGATCGCAGCGCTCCCGATCCTTTAGCCCGGTTTTTTGAATTGCCTGCACGATTGCTTAAAACATCGTCATCAATCAATGGATCGAAAGGACTTTTTCAGCCGGGGCATCAAGGATCTCACCCGCAAAGCCTATCGTACTCCACCCGGACAGTGGCTGGACAAGAATCTGCAGGCCATGTCCAATCTGCTCAGTCCGGCCTGGGGCTTTGGCCTATCGGCGGAGAAACCGTCAGACCCCGAGCCCGGAAGTACCAGAAACGCAGGGCTGCCCCGGCCACCGGGAGCATTGCCGCCAAAACAGTTTCTGGAAGCATGCACTGCCTGCGGCGATTGTATAGTGGCCTGCCCCTACGGCGCTGTGTTTGTTCTTCCGGATGTGCATGGACCAGTACTTGATCCGAATCACATAGCCTGCCATCTTTGCGAGGATTATCCCTGCATAGAGGCCTGCCCGGAGGATGCGCTTTCGCCCCTGGATGAAGGTGTGCTTCCCGGATTCGGAGTGGCGGAAGTATATGCCGAAGCGTGCCTGAACTCTGATCGCAAGAAGGGTCAGAAGCGATGCCGAGAGTGTCTCCACCATTGCCCGGTGGAGGACGTGATTCGATACGATCGCCAGGGGCTGCCGGAAATTGAGAAGAATTGCACTGGTTGCGGAGTCTGTGTGGAGAATTGCCCTACCGGCGCATTGAAGGTTGCCTGGGGAACTCCGGATCCTCTCCAGTAGATCCTGGCCGTCCATTTCTAACAGCGATAAGTAAGCCAAACAATCTACCTGAATCGATTTGCTCGGCACCTTCAGGGAATGGGATTGACATTTCAGGTGTGCGGCCCCAGGGTATGGTGTGGATAAGGTTAAAAAAGGCGGACTGCTCTTTTCTCTATTTGTCTGGGTTTCTGTGGTTCTGATTACCCTGTTCTACGGACTCCTGGTTATGCCCTTTGTTTTGTTTCGCGCGTCCGGAATCATCCACTGGTTTGCCACAATGTGGGGCCGCACTTTGCTCAAACTTTCCTTTTCCAGAGTTACTGTCCACGGCAAGGAAAAGGTCTTTCGAGAGGGCCCGGTCATCTTCTTAAGCAATCATCAGAGCATGTTCGATATTGGAGTGTTCTATCATTTCCTGGATGTGGCAGTTCAGTTTCGCTGGATGGCCAAGGCATCGCTGTTCAAGATTCCAATCATGGGCTGGGCCATGAGTGCGGCTGGCTATATCCCCGTGGAACGGGACGATAGAAAGAAAGCTCTGCAATCCATGTTCAATGCCGCCGATCAGATCCGCCAGGGCAAAAGCGTTATCATCTTCCCGGAAGGAACACGGGGAAAACCCGACGGAAGGCTTTTGAAGTTCAAAAAGGGGGGCTTTATACTTGCGAAGAAAGCGAACGTTACGCTGCAGCCGGTGACCATATGGGGCGCGCATGAAATCATGCCTCCTCAAAGAGACAAGAAACTACAAAGACTCAATCGTGGGCATATCCATGTGTATATCCACGATCCGATTCCGCCGGAAGCCTATTCCGGTTTATCTGTTGACGCTCTCTCCGATCTCATCAAAGAAAAAATCGAAGAATCCACCGTTTCGGAGCAGGCAGGAGCTTGAATGAGGCTTCTGCGAAGGCCTCATAGCATAGTATCTGGCCTTCTCCTTGCCCTGGCTGTTTCCTGTAGCCCGGAGCCTCAGTATACCCGAATAGATCTGGCGCCGTCGCCGCTCTATGTAGTGGCTGGCACTGCTGATCCGTTTCCCGAAGACCTGACGACGCTTTCGAATCTTCGCATTTTTGCCGGCTTTCCCCTGGCTCCCCTGCATCACTTTGATCTGAACCCGGCGGATTCGCTGGTAGACTTCACCATTTATGCTCCTCTGCATCTGACGAAAGAACGCCTGGATGACTTAACAAGTCCGGCGCTCTTTTTTCCCGGTCTGGGAGAGAACTTTGCTATTTTTCTCAATGGCCATCCACTTGCCCGAGAGATTCATATCCGCGGGGGCGAAATAGAGAGACGACGCACTGAACTATCCTACGCGGTCCCTGTGCGACGAGAATTTCTCAAGCCAGGAGAGAACCTATTAACTATTCAGCTGCTGGGAGAAATGCCCCCGGATGGCAAGGCGGGCCCGGTCCCTGGCTTGTTCTATGATGGGGGCTACTTTCTGGGAGAGCTACAGGATGCCCGAGATCAGAGTATAGATCTATTCAACATTATCCTGGTTTCGCTGTACCTGGCTTTTGGTTTTTATTTTCTATTCATCTTCGTTCGTCGGCCCGAGGAATTGTACGGTCTTCACTTCTTTCTTTTTACTCTGGGAACTTTTGGCTTCTACTTTTTTCGCACCCGGATCGCCTACGATCTCATCGCCAACACGGAGCATTTGACCCGTTGGGAGAATGCGTCGATATTCTTCCTGCCCGGCGTACTGATGCTCTTTTTGATTACCTACCTTCGACATCGAGAGCCAATGCCTATTTGGGGATGGACAGTGGGAGGGTTGAACGCTCTGTTTTCGCTTCTGGTATTGATTGTTCCTTTCTCGTTGGTGGCGGATCTGGTGGCTTACTGGAGACTCATACAAATCCCGCTAATGATCTGGCTGCCAATCTTCATGATCATCAGTATTCGGAGAAAGGATCGGGATGCGGGTAAGTTCTTCATCGCATTGGGATTTTTACTTTCGGCTGCCGTCTTCGATCTTATCAATAGTCTGTTCAACCTGGTCTCCATGGAGCCCACGTTTCGTTGGGGATTCTTTGGCTACGCAGGTCTCCTGGTGGCGATCATGGGAAACCGTTTCTTGATTTCTTTGCGCGCCTCCGAGGACCTGAACCAGAAGCTAGAGCTGGCCCGCGCCGAGCTGGAAGAGGCAGGCAGGATGCGCGACACATTCGTCGCGGCGGCTTCGCATGAGATCCGAACGCCGGTGCATGGAATCCTGGGGATCTCCCGAATACTACTGCTCGAGAAAAACCCCGGAGCGGAGCCGCTTAGCCCGTCGCTCAGGCATTCCCTGGAACTGATTCGGGAAAGCGCCGTTCGCCTTGGGCGGCTGGTAGACGATTTTGTGGACCATAACCGACTCAAAGAAGGTCAGCTTGCCATCAATCGGACCGCTGTGCGTCTCTTTCCGGTAGTAGAATACTGCGTCGCATCGCTTCGCAGCCAGGTTCTGGAAAGGCCGGTGGAAATGGTCAACAATGTGGATCCGAGCCTGGCCCCTCTCTATGCGGATGAGCTCAGGTTACAGCAAATCATATTGAATCTTATGGGCAATGCGCTGAAATTCACCCGCGAAGGAAGCGTTACCATAAGCGCCCGGAGTCTGGAGGATTATATTGAGGTTCAGATCCGCGATACCGGCATAGGGATTCCTCCGGATAAAAGAGAGGAGATCTTCCAGCCCTTCAACCAGGCCAATCAATCCATTGCTCGGAGTTATGGGGGTACCGGCCTCGGTCTATACATCGTGAGGCAGCTAGTGGAGCTTCATGGCGGTCAGGTGGATCTACAGAGTCGTCCGGGTCGCGGCTCCACCTTCAGTTTCACGATTCCCTTCTACAGTCAATCCAGGCCGCCGGAATTGCTGGAGCCCCAGAGCCCGGAAAACGGTCGAGCGCTGAAACAATTTCGCCTACTGGAAGAGGTTACCCGACAGAGCGCACAGGTCTTCAAAAGCGATAATCAGAGTCCACGTGTTCTGGTTGTCGATGATGAAAGCATAAATGCGGCGGTGCTCCGCGGTATTCTGGAACCGGCCGGATTCGAAATAGAGATCAAGAAGAATGCTCGGGATGCGATCTACTATCTGCAGAGCGGAGGCCGAGCGGATCTTGCGTTGTTGGATCTGATGCTGGGAGGAATGTCGGGAATCGATCTGTGCCTGTGGATTCGCGAATCTTATTTGCCGGTGGATCTACCTGTTCTGATTCTTACGGCCCATGGCGACAACGACCGAATGGTGGAAGGATTTGCCGCCGGAGCCAACGACTACCTGGAGAAGCCAGTGGATCCGGTGGAACTTCTGGCCCGGGTGCGAACGCTTGTTGATCTTCGCTTCTCTTCGCGGGAAAAGTCGGAACTATTGAGCTATCGTCAGGAACTGCAGATAGCGCGGAAAATCCACCGGGAACTTCTGCCACTGGAGTTGCCCAATGCGGACGGCGTAAATGTCTGCGCTCGCTATTTGCCCCGAGGTGATCTGGGTGGGGACTACTACGATGTTCGGGTGGTGGATGGAGGGACGGTGGCCTTTTTGGCCGACGTTACCGGTCACGGCATTGGGGCTGCGCTCGGGGCTGCCATGGTGCGGGTTGCCTTTCTACTTCAAAGGGAAAAGTGGCAGGATCCTGCCGAAGTGTTATGTGGTATAAATCGCATATTGCTGGATGCGGGTAGTTCGCAGCTGGTAACCGGTCTTTGCGCTTTTCTGGATCCGCAGACCAATTCGGTCCATCTGGCAAGAGCCGGTCATTTGCCGGCTGCGCTGCTACGAGCGGACGGCCAGGTGGAGACCCTGTTTCCCCGGGGGCGTGTCATGGGCTGGCTTCGCGATTTGAAAACCGAGCCAATCGTACACCCGGTTCTGGAAGGAGACAGGTTGATTCTGTTCACCGACGGAGTTACCGAGCTTCGCAATGAAGCCGGGGAGTTTCTGGGAGAGCAGCGGGTCCTGGAATTCCTGCGATCCGAGAGCCATAGATCCTCGGAGGAGCTATCCGATGCGCTGATGGAGTTTGTCCATTCCTGGCAGTCCGAACCCCAGGACGACATAGCCGTGGTAATCATGGAGCGTAGCGCTGTTCCTAGCGCGGCCAATGTTTGACGGGCTAGGAATACTCCTCTATGACAGCGCCCCATAACTTCAATCGGGCCCTATAGCTTTAAAGGCGCTCTATAGCTTCCTTCGTTTCTTCTCTTCTTCCCACTCTTTCCATAAGGCCGGCATTCTCTTTTCGAACCAGTCATAGAATGCAGCCAGTTCTTCCACCATCTGGTGGTTTTCGGATTCCGGTTCGGTGAAGCTCAAACCATCCACCATGATGGCTTTGAACTCATGCACGATATTCAACCGGTTGGAAAACATTGTATTCAACGCCTTTCGTTTAATGCGAAAATAATCCTGACGCTCGCCGCGTTTTCCGGTTTTTTCGATCATGCCTCTTTCCATCAGAAAGCGAGTCATGGTGGATACCGAACCCCGGGACGCGTGGAGCGCTTCAAGTATTTCAGACGTGGCAACCGAGTCTCGTTTATCGCTGAGCAGTAATTCGAAGATTCTGCCGGCCATTCGCGGCAGGCCTTCTTTTTCAAAGAATATGCCCATTCGCTCAAGGTATTCCAGGCGCCTTTCGTCCAGCCCGGGGAAGCCGGACTGGTCCCGGGTAACGGATTTGCTTCCGGCAGAGGATGGGCCCCCGGACATGGAACTGGCTTTGGATTTCATGGACTGGTCTTTTCTTGATTTGCTCATCAGAAATGCCACCGTAGATAAGCGAAGGCCTGAGGGGGCGCGCCGCGAAACTCTGCTTCTTCGGGATGGGCGCCAATCTTGTAAAGCCTTGCCCCCGCCACGATAATGATCTCATTGCTTGCTGAATAGGTGAACTGCGGACCGTAAAGAAGGCTACCGCCTTCGGGATCCCAGATTCCAAAAATATCGGCCGTAATTAGATCAGTGATGTCATAACCCAGGGAAGCCTGGATTAGATACGGATTCTTCGTTAGAATGCGTCCCTGGGTGCGAAAGAAGCTTTCGTCGGGCTCTACGGGTTCTTGCTGATCCGTGGAAACCTGGATCTCTGTTTGCTGTTGTTCGGGAATGTAAGGATCCTCTTCGTATGGCCTGGAGTTGTAGAACACTTCCAGGTTCGACCGAAGTTTGCCGAAGAAGGCGTAACTTGCGCCCAGAACAATTTGATGCGTATCTTTTTGGGCCAGATAGTCTGTATGGAATTTCTCATCTTCCTGCCGGCCCAGATAGGCGAAGCGAAATCCGGCATCCCAGATAGTAAGATTCAGTTCACTGCCCCAAACATAGCTTCGGTGCTGTCGCCCGCCCAGAAAAACCAGGTCCAGATTTCCGAAGGTCCCTTTGTATCGAGCTATGGCTGTGGCATCCTGCGAGCGTAACCGGCCCAGATCCCTTTCGTCTTCGCGGGTATAGGGAACAATCACCAGCTGAATGGAATCATAGGAGTTCAGAAAATAGCTCGTGTTTATCGCATCGGCCCCCGGCACATCTTCCAGATCCTGGATCAACGGGCCCACCGGAGTGATCAGGTCCATAGGGTTCAGTAGTCTTCCTTCGCCCCAGCTGATGGCCTGTCTTCCCACGGTGACGTGGAAGTCGGCCGACTTGTAGGCGGCGTTGAAACGGTGCACATTGCCGCGCAGCAGATAGTCTCTGTACTCGCGTTTTCCTTCCAGCGAAAAAAACCTGTTTCGCACCTGGCTCGCATAGAGAGGTTTGAAGGCCGGCGAGTCCGGATGATTCGTAAAGATCAGATCGGCGTTGCCGCTGACCTCCGCCTGCCAGGGTCCCTCGCTGTACTCGGCAAAAAGCCGGAACCGGGTTTCCGAAGTGATGTCTGTGTAACCTTTGTCTACGGGATAGTAGGGCTTGAGTCCGCTTATTCCCTGGCGGAAAAAGCCGCCAAAATGGTAGGGGCTTTCGAACTGCTCCAGATCAAAATCCGAAAAATCCGATGTATCTGTATCCGCCGGAGATTGCTCTGCCTCGGTGGTCTCTGCCGGTTCTGCTGCGGACTGCCCTGGCTGGCCTTCCACTTCCTCGGCGCCAGCGGGCTTTGCAGCGAGGAGCAGGACAAGAAAAGCCAGTTGGCCGAGGTTGCGATTAGCCTTTCCTTTCATCTTTTTCGATCTTTCCGTCCCTTAGATGGATCAATCGTCTGGCGCTCTTGATTACGCGTTCGTCATGGGTGCTGAACAGAAAGGTAGTCTGAGTCTCTTCGCACATCTGAAGCATCAATTCAATGAGCTTCTCGGCATTGTGAGTATCTAAATTGGCCGTCGGTTCGTCCGCCAGTACAACTTCCGGTTCGCCAATCAGAGCGCGGGCTACGGCAACCCGTTGTTGTTGGCCTCCGGAAAGCTGGTCCGGAAACCTGTGCATCAAGTCCTGCATATCCATCCGATCGGCCAGGCGCTGTATTCTGGATTGACGCTCTTCGCTGCTTACTCCCTGCAGCAAAAGAATGTATTCCACATTCTCATAGGCAGTAAGAACCGGTACCAGGTTGTAAGCCTGAAATACGAAACCTATGTTCTCCAGGCGAAAATCGCTTAACTCATTGCCGGTAAGGGATGTAACGTCTTTGCCTTCAATATGCACTGTTCCCGAGGTAGGTTTGTCCAGGGCGCCCATGCAGTTCAGTAGAGTGCTCTTGCCCGATCCCGAAGGTCCAACCAGAGCGCCGAATTCTCCGCGTTCGAAACCCAGGTCAATACCGCTGAGTGCATTTACCACTGTCTGTCCCTGTAAATACTGACGGCTCAGCTCTTTAACTTCAATATAACTGGTACTAACTGCGTTCATTCCTGTGTTCTCCTGCTGGCCAATGCCCGGTGGCGTCGCCGCGGCGCATTTTCAGAGCCTAGTGTCGTCCCCCGATGGCCTCCACCGGCTGGATATGGGTTGCCTTGTAGGCTGGATAGATGGATGCCAGAATACTCATGCCGATGGCTACGTAGAATCCCAGCGCAATGTCATCCATGGTAATTCTGGGATAGACTATGGTGCTCATAGAGCCGATCATCTCAACGCCTCCGGCAAAGCTACCCAGCGGAATACCGGTAATCGAAAGAGAAACCACAAGTCCGCCGCCAATGACGAAACCGGTAATGGCGCCGGCCATTGCCAGAATCACCGATTCAAGGATGATGGAGACTACGATGAATCCTTTTCTTGTTCCGATAGCCATCTGGATTCCAATTTCGCGAGTCCTTTCAAAAACGCTCATCAAGACGGAATTGAGTAATGTCAATGCGAAGCCGGACATGAGCACGCCGTAGATGATTCCCTTGATATCGTCTATGTAGTTCAGCATTGTTTCGATTTGCGGCTGAAGTTGAAAGAAGGATAGGATTTCGAAATCATCATCTGCGACGATGTCATTCCTGGTGGTAGCCGTTTCAGGTTGCAGTAGCTGCGACTCCAGGAATTGGTCCAGTTTCGCCGAGGCGGCCAGTCCTGTGGTAAGAAGCGTAATGTTGCTCGTCTGGCTGGAGCCTTCCCGGTACAATTCGCTTAGCGCCGAGCGATGCACCAGCACAGTATGTCTGTCCACGCCGGTCATGGGCGATTGAAAGATACCAACGATGCGGGCTCGTATGGATACCGATTCGGAGGCGTGGTTGCCAAGGGTCAGGATGACATAGTCGTCCAATTCCACTTCCATGCGATTCGCATTCACAGCGCCAATCAGGCAGGGTATGATTCCGGTTGAGTCCTCCTCCTGCCGGGAAGGCAAGTATGATCCCTCAATGATCCAGTCATCGAAGGAACTGACAGACTTTTCTTTTTCCGGATCGATCCCGGTAATCACCACGCCTTCCTGGTAGGAGCCAATGCGCAGTAACCCTTCGCGCTCGAATCGTGGCGCTACGTGAGTGGGGCTCAATTCTGGCGGCATGTTCAGCCCCTCTATCCGCTCTAAAAGGCTGGAAGAATTCTTCAGTCGCCGATCGATTTTGCGTTCCTTTTCAAATCCGGCAGGCCGAATTTGCACATGACCCATGCCGGACTCCACGCCACCCCGGATCATGGAATCAACCATACCGTTGGAAAATCCCATACTGAACAGCACTCCGGTCATGCCTACGGTGGCGGTGCTGATGACCAGAAGGGATCGTCGGCGATGCCTGAGGGCGCTTCGCCACGCGAAGAGCGCAAGGAACTTTGCTTTGTCCAGAAGTCTCATAGCGTGCCGATTACCTCCACCGGGTTGAGCTTCGGAATCTTTCGTATGGTCAGATAGGAAAGGCCCAGGGATGGGAGCATTAGAGTTAGAAGAGCGATGTAGGTCTCCTGCAGGTTAACGATGGCGCGAATGGTTACCACGCTGCCCATTTCCTGTATGGCTTCGCCCAGTTCGCCTCCGAGCTCCACCGGATTTAATTCCAGATAGTAGCCACCGCCCATCCCCAGGACCAGGCCCGGGATGATTCCGAACAGAAGTAGAAGGAAAACTTCAAGCATCACTACTTTGATCAGATGACTGCCCCTGGTTCCTATGGCCAGGAGTATGCCAAACTCCCGCTGCCTTTCGTGCAGGGACATTTCTACTGTTGTCATGACCCCCGAAGCCATGATCAGGATTAAGAAAGTTAGAGTGATCTCAATTCCGATCTGATCAAGTAGCAGATACTGCACCAGATCTTGATTGAGATCATCCCAGTAGAGTAGAACGGGGTCATAGGTACGGGAGTACTCTGGCGGAAGCTCGGTTTCGGGCACCGGAAACCGTTCATCCAGATCATCGTAGACGTCTTGAGCCACCAGCGCATCTTTAGTGCCCAGAACAATGGAAGTATATCGAACAATGCCCCTTTCCGGGTTCCCCGGCGCGAATAGTTCCCGGGCCGCGTTCAGATCGGTCCAGACATAGTTTCCATCCAATTCGGGATTACCGGTTTTGATGATGCCCAGGATCTTGACCAGGGCGGCTCCCGTAGAGCCATCAAAGCGCGAACCGACTATTGAGATTATGGATCCGACCTTTGCATCCAGGTTGTCGGCCAGTCGAACCCCGATAATCGCCTGGTATACGGTTACTCCGTCCTCGTTTTCGGTAGCGGCGAAATCCGGATCCAGATAACGGCCTTCGACGATTCTGGTGTGCAAAGAACTCACTTGCTTTTCCTTATCCGGGGCGCCGCCCTGTACCTGTACAAAAGCGCTATGCTCGTCTTTGGCGGCCAGAGCGCCCGAGGTGATGCGAGGACTGATAGCCTGAATATCCGGATGCTTTAGTTTCTTTTCCAGGTCTTCAGTATAATCCACTGCACGATCCAGGCGCCTGCGGCTTTCGACCCAGCCGTAAGCGGCTACCTGTAAATAGCCAGTGGTTAGCTCCACTACCTGATCGATGTTTTCCTGATGCGTACCATAGGTCAAAAAGCGCAGAAAAGAAGTCAGAGCCACGGAAAGCGCAATAGAAACCATGGTGATGTAGGTTCTTCGCTTATTGCGAAAGAGATTTCTGGAGGCTAGTCGAAAAATGCCCACTTCTAGTTCCTATTTTCGTAAATTCGACTTGCTGAAGATGTATGCTGGAATCTGAGTGTTGAAGCTCAGCTTATGAAAAATAAGTGTCGTACGCGATACCTCGCGGCCATTCTCCAGGGAGATCATCTGATACCGAGTCGGGATTGTCCGACCGCCCATGGTCTTGATCTGATCATAAACCATTTTCTTCTTTAGCCGCCCTTTGTGATCATAGAATAGTTGCTCTACCGGCAAGTAGTCGGATTTGCGAATTTCTATTTCTATGCGTGACCAGACAACGGCGGCTTCGGGCCTAGGTTTCATTTCTATTCGGTAAGTGTTTCCGGATTTGTTCAGAAATCGATGGGTGTAATCGTCTATCATGCTGGTGGCCCGCAGCAGATCGTCATCGGTGAAATCAGACCCCATCCAGCTATCCTGGAGTAGGGATCCCTCGATCTTGATCTCCTTATTGATGCTGGGCACATACTGCCACATGTTGTTCTTCACTTTTAAAAAAGCGGTGCCCCGATCCCTTTCTGGTTTCAGTACGCGGATGAAGGCCCGATCCGTGCCGGATTCCTCCCAGATTTCCATTAACAGGCTCCGGTGCACACGGTCTCGATCGATTTGAAGCTCCATCAAGCCGGTGGAAGTATTTCCCCGGGTCTTCTGCTCCATGTTATCCACAATCTGCCGCGCATCTGGCTCGGCCATGACTGCAGTAGAAATGAAAAATAGAGTGGCTGTAAGTATTGTCCTGGCTGGGCCGATCATGGAGCGCCTCCGGGTTCGGTAGTTTTGGAAGTTTCAGTAATTGCTGAAACTTAGCATCCGTCTGTCAAGGTTTTACGCGTCAGGGGGCGATTTTTTTCCCGGTGTCTGCGGCCGGGCTCTGGCGTCCGGGATTGACTCGGAATTGCCTTTCTGCCTTCCATGCTTCGGTTGTGGTTTCGGATCCCGATTGGTAATGTAATGGGGGAATCTTTTGTGGTAATGGAGTCTCTCACCGGAAGCGGCGCTAGAGTCAGCTATGGTCTTTCAGAAGCAAACTGAACTGATCCGCATCCACCGGCGGGCTGAAATAGAAACCCTGGATGGAATGAACCCCCAGGCTTTCCAGCTTGCCCAGGGATTGTAAATCCTCCACGCCTTCCGCCACCATCGTCAGTCCCAGGGCCGAGGCCATGCCCGTAATGGCCTGGAGAATTCTGAAGCCCTCGCCGGTGTTAATTCTTTGCACGAAAGCACGATCGATCTTTATCTCATCTACTGGCATCTCATGCAATTGGGCCAGTGTGGAGTAGCCTGTACCAAAATCGTCGATGGCCAACCTGAATCCGGCCTGGTGCAGATCCAGCAGGTGGGCTGTTGCGTTTTCCACCTCCAGCATAGCAATGGATTCCGTTATCTCCAGGACAACTTCGTTGGGAGACAGCCCCGCCTCCTGCACCATCTTCAGCAAAGTGCCGGCCAGGTCTTTGCTAAAGAGCTGGCGTCTGGAAATGTTAACCGAAAGCTCCAGATTGTGTCCCTGTCCCTTGAGAGTCGCATGGTATCTAAAAGCCTTTTCCAGAACCGTGCGGCCCAGATCGGAGATCAGACCCATGCTTTCGGCCAGCGGTATGAAAGATTCAGGCCCCACTTTGCCGAGACCGTTTGTATTCGGCCATCGAGCCAGGGCTTCCATGCCTACGATCCGATGCGAACCGGCTTCGACGATGGGTTGGAAGAAGGGCTCAATCAGGCGGTTCTCAATGGCTTCCACCAGGTGATTGCGAATGGAAAGTTGATGCTGATAGAATGCCTTTTTGGGTAAATCCCCGGCGAATTTGTAATTGAATCGGCCCTGCTTCTTCGCATAGTTCAGGGCCCGGTCTGCCTGTCCGATGATTTCGTCCAGGTTGCTTCCATCATTTGGAAAAAGAGCTATACCGACGCTACAGGTTACGTGAACTTTTTCGCCTTCTACTTCCATGGGAAGCCGTATCAGCTCCATTAGTAGCGTGGCCAGACCGCGAATCTTTTCTGAATCCATCATGCGATCTACTAGAAATACGAACTGGTCCCCGCCCCAGCGGTACAGTCCGGTTTTCAATTCCGGGATCGCACGTAGTTTCTCCGCAAAAAGCGCAAGCACCCGGTCGCCCATCTTGTGGCCCAGGATTTCGTTTATATTAAAGAAGTGGTCCAGGTCGATCAAACCCACCGCCACCTGATGTCCGGCCGATTCGGCATGCAGGATGGCCTTCTGCACGTCCTCTTCCATGCGGGTGCGATTTGCGAGGCCGGTGAGATTATCATGGTAAGCGGCGAAATGACGTTGTTTTTCTGAAATGTAGTCCAGCGTTGTGTCGCGAATCAATCCTCGAATGGCAATATGGCTTCGTTCCTTGTAAGCGATGAACTTCCCTTCAAACCAGTTCATGCCAGTCTCTGCCGAGAGAACCGGAAAGCGAATCCGAACGCGATTCCGCCCCTTGAGCAGCGATCCCAGGGCGGAGGCCACCATTTCCCGGAAGTCTTTGTGGATTAAGGCAGGGAAGGTCCCGGAACCCAATTCTTCGGGTTTGCTGTGGAAGAATTTGTAAAATGGGTCGTTCGCATTGACTACCTGAAGTCGCTCATCCAATTCGATTACCGCTTCTTCCAGTAGCGAAAGCGTGGTAAGGTGCGATTTTCGTTCTCGGTCCGCTCGCACTGTATCTGTGATGTCGCGGACAACGCCTACCACCATGGCCTGGTCCGCATCTTCCACCAGACGAGTGGATATTTCCACTGGCAGCGAAGTGCCGTTGCGGCGATGAAAGTTCATTCTCAGTCGACCGCGATTGTAGCCCCGCTGCAGAAGGAAATAGTCAAACAGTCGTTTAACACGCTTTTGTTCGTCCTCGGGAAAGATGCTGGTGTAAGGCCGGCCCAGGAATTGTTCCCGGGGCAAGCCCAGGATCTCTTCGCATTGCTGGTTTGCTTCCAGCACGCTGCCCGAGCGCAATTCGGCCAGGAAAATGGCGTCGTTGGCACCTTCAAAGATTACTCCATACTTTGCTTCTGTCAGGAGTCGGTCCGAAATATCTCGGGCGATTAGCTGGATCCTTCCATCGGGCATGCGCACCGAACTGACTTCGCAGGTCCGCGGCTTGGCCTGTCCGTTGAAGCGAACTCTTTGCAACGAAATGTCCCCGGATTCGGATAGGAATTCCGAATCCTGCATAAAGCTCTGCACTGGCTGACCCAGTACATCCGCTTCCTTCCTGCCCAGAATGCTCAGAGCGGAAGGATTTAATTCCTGGATATGGCCGTTAGAATCCAGAACGAAGATTCCGTCGGCGGCCCTTTCCCGTAGGACGCGCGAATTCCTTTCGCTCTTTTCCAGCTTTAGTCTTGCCTGCTTCCTTTCCAGTTCCGCCGCAGCTCGTACGGAAATCAGCTTCAGAATAGAGAAAACAAACTCCGGATCCTCCATGGGTTCATCCGAATAGACGATTAAGAGGCCTGTGGGACTGCCGCTGGTATCTCGTAAGATCATCCCCGCTGCCGAGCGCAGGCCCTGTTTTTCGAGGCAGGGGTAGCTATCCGGTTGCTGCTGAGCATCGGCAACCAGGCAGAAACCGTCCTTTATTACCCTCTCTGCAATGGTTCCTTTGACTGGAATCTCCGAATCCGCGCCGGGCTGACCTTTGTGAAAAAAAGAAACGATTCGCAGAGTTTCCAGTGTCGAGGGGTCGCGGCCTTCCGGTAAGGCCGCAAGCACCGATCCGGTAAGTCCCAGGTGCCTGCACAGCGAACGAGTCAATTCCTCAAAATAGGAACTACCCGTTCGGGAAGCCACCTCTGTGATTAGCGCCATGGAGCGGTCTGAGTGCTTCCGGTTTCGGGCCCTCATCAGAACCATTATGGCCGGACCCTCTTCAGTAGGAAAGGCAGCGCTGTGCGACTCTACGGTAACGCTTGTTCCGTTTCGCCGGTTAAGCTTGAAAGTAAGGGAAAAGGTCTGCCCGAACGGCAATGTAGGTATAGTCTTTGCGATAATGCCGGTTGACTGGCCTTCCATCAAGTCCGATACGGAAGTGCGCAGTAAATCTTCCGCGGTCTCCACTCCATAGAGCTGGGCTGCGGCATCGTTGGCGTACAGAACCTCCCAGTTTCGGTGTACGATTACCGCTCCCGGAATAAGATTCAGTATTTCATCGACGGAGTAGTTCTTTCTTAATCGTTTCCAACTCATTCGCCAGGGTCAGGGGAGAAGCCTCTTTTATTTTTTTTCAATCCTTTCCGTTAGCTTCCCGGATTTGTTGCCGCAACTTCCCTGTTGGGACAACCTTTTCAGATCGGTATTCACTCTTTTCTCAGTTCAAATGACTCCGGCTTTCTTTTTCTATCTGCCGGGCTTCTTTGAACTGCTAATGACTGTTCAGTCTATCGGCCATCAGGATCCTGAAAAATCAGGCTCCTTCTTTTCTTTAAATGCATTCAGGCCAATGCGTGGCTCTTCTCTGGAAAAAATCTGACTGAACTCATTAATCTCTCTTTCCAGGCCCGCAGATAATGGCTGCTCCAGGCCGCTGTGCACCAACCATCGTGCGATTTTTTGGGCTTCCGGCCCTTTTTTTCCGGTGATGGTACCCATTAGCTTTTCCACTGTGGGCAGTAACTCGGCCAGTTCCACTACCTGGTTTACCAGACCAATTTGTAGCGCCCGGTCTGATTTCACCTGCGTGCCGCTAAGGATGATTTCCAGGGCCAGGGCCGGTCCCACCAGTCGGGCTAAACGCTGGGTGCCGCCAAAGCCGGGAATGATACCCAGTCCGGTTTCCGGAAGTCCCATCCGGGCATTCTCCGATGCGATGCGCATGTCGCAGGAAAGAGCCAACTCAAGGCCGCCCCCCAGGGCGAATCCGTTGATGGCTGCGATGGAGATGAGATCCGAGCCAGCGATGGCATTCATGGTCTTGTGCCCCTTTCTTGCAAAGACTTCGGCCTGCTCGGGGTTGAAGCTGGCCATCTGTCCGATATCAGCCCCGGCACAGAATGCCTTCTCTCCGGCGCCTGTAATGATTAAGCCCCGGATGGAGGAGTCCGAATTCAGCTCCTCTACATGGCCGTGTATTTCAGTTAAGATGTCTTCGTTCAGCGCATTCAGAGCTTCGGGTCGTTGAATGGTGAGAATTGCGTACTGGTTCTTTTTCTCCAGACTGGTTAGTGCCATGCGAGCAGAATTCTTCCGGTGTTTTACATGCCCATAAAAAAACGAAGTTTCAGGCATTTTTGTTTGCGCTTCTGGGTGGAAGGACATAATCACTGGTTCAGATTAAACGAATCTGTCCGATATAGATACCGGAGCACTCAGGACTATGGATGCGAAGCACAAATCTGAAACAAGGCTGAGGTTGTTCCTTCAAGAATTGAAGAACAACCACGGTCTGGTGGCGCTAAAGACAGGAACAGAAGTGGAGGATATGTCCTTTGCCGAGATATCCATGTTGCGCCGCATCACTGCCGGGCTACTGCCGCTTCATGTGAAGATCGGCGGACCGGAAGCAAGAAACGATATCCGTAATTTACTGCACATTCAGGTAGATGGGATCATTGCTCCCATGATTGAGTCCGCTTACGCGCTCAAGAATTTCGTAGGCACTTTGAAAGAATTGTGTAGCGAAGATCAGTACTCAAAATTGGAGAAGGGAATCAACCTGGAAACCGTTACCGCATTCCAGAACATGGATTCCATTCTGACGTCCCCCGCTCGTAAAGAGCTTAACCAGGTTACCGCGGCTCGCACAGACCTTTCCGGTAGCATGGAACGATCCCCGGATGATGCCGAGGTGCTGGAAGCCTGTGCGCTCATAGTCGCCCGATGTCAGGAGTATGAACTTCGCACCAGCGTTGGCGGCGCCATACATCCCGGGATCATTGAAACCCTGGTGAATCGCATAGCTCCCGATACGATCAATACCCGGCATATGGTTATTTCTCGGTCGGCCCTTCGCGAAGACGCCACCGGTCACCTGGTGGCTGCGCTGGAGTTTGAACTGGAGCTCTACCGTTATCTGGCTACGATTCCGGGGATGCGCCAGGCTGCCTATGCCAACCGAGTGCAGCTGCTTTCTACAAGGATGAAAAAGGCGCTTCGCACATGACCGATGTACATTGGCTTGATTTAACCCTCATAGTTGTGTACCTGGTGGGCCTGGTGGCCTTTGGCCTCTATATTTCCCGGGGCGTCAAGACCGGCACCGATTACTTCCTGGCAGGCAAGAGCCTGCCATTCTGGGTCATCGGTATGTCCATCATCGGAACGAACATTGGCTCCAATGACTACGTGGGTTCGGCCGGGAACGCCTATTCCATCGGACTGGCCCAGGCTAACTTCGAATGGATCGGGGCCATACCGGCCATGGTCCTGGGCGCATTTCTTTTTCTACCTTACTACTGGCGGGCCGGGGTCTATTCCATTCCGGAATACCTGGGCAAGAGATATGACGAGCGCACTCGTTTCGTGAGCGCCATAATCTTCACCGCCTTTTCCTTTGTTATTGTAGGCGTCTTTCTCTGGGCCACGGCCCTGATGTTGCATACTTACCTGGGGTGGTCGCACTGGGTGGGCATACTGGTCACGGGAGTGGTGGTTGGCTTCTATACTGTGACCGGCGGGTTAAAGGCTGTGACCTATTCGGATACCATCCAGCTGGTAATCATGTTTGCGGGTTCGCTGGGAGTGGCCTACTTTGGTATTCAACAGGCTGGCGGCCTGGACGCATTCTTTTCTAAATTACAGACAGAGCATCCAGATAAACTCCATGTCTTTCTTCCTGCCGATCATCCGGACTTCCCCTGGCCCGGAGTGCTACTGGGATTGGCGCTGGTGCTTTCGCCGGCCTACTGGTGTGCGAATCAGGCCGTGCTGCAGCGAACCCTGGCGGCGCGTTCGCAATGGGACAGCCAGGCTTCTATGCTTTTTGCGGCCCTGGCCAAGACATTCATACCTTTGCTTATCATACTCCCGGGATTTCTGGTTCTTGTCTTGAGCGCCGAGCCACTGGAAGATAAGGATCAGGCATTGCCCTGGATTATTAAGAATGTGCTGCCGCCGGGCCTTTCCGGACTTCTCTTTGTGGCTTTCATTGCCGCTTTGCAGTCCTCGGTGGATTCAACCCTGAATTCCGCGTCCACTATGTTCACCCGGGATATCTACGGAGTGTGGAAGGCGCGATTTGCGCGAAACACTGGCATAGAGAGCGAGGAGCAGCGTGACTCCAGAGAAGGGCAGGAGCTACGGCTGGGGCGCATCGTCACGTTCTTCGGCCTGGTATTCGGTATGCTTTTCGCGCCAGTCACCGGAGAGTTTGGCGGTATCTATACATTCATTCAAGAGGCGCTTTCTCTCTTTCAGGGGCCGGTTCTGGCCATCCTGGTTCTGGGCATTCTGAGTCGCCGTCCTACTCCCAGTGGCGGATTCATGGCTTTGCTTCTGGGGCTCGTTGTGGCCGCCGCATTGCGTTTGATTGGCGAATGGAACATGTTCTATGTCGCTTTCGCCAGTTTCGTATTCAGCGGCCTCTTCTTGTTCCTCTCCAGGTACTTCACTGCACCGGCTCTGCCAGACCATATTCGCGGCCTTACCTTGCGCTCCGTGATTCCGGATCCACATGGCAACAGCTCAGGGGGCAATCATGGTTGAGAGTCTACTCGCAATGGTGAACTGGCCAAGGGTGCTGGCAATTGGCTTCATGCTGGGTATTCTGGCGCTTTGCTTCATGCTGCCGGGTCCCCTGGGTTATAAAGACAGCTTGAGAGGTTGGAAGGATCTACGTATCTGGGCTGTGGCTTTGATGGTAATTCAGGTCTTCCTTTACTGGATCTTTTAGACCCCCTGACCGATTCTAGTCTTATGCCGGAAAAAGATCAAAGCGAAAGCGAATTCGCCTCTCGGTCCCCGGAGTCCGGCCCGGTTTCTGGCTCTCAGTATTCGGATGCCGGGCCTTCGGGCTCCGGCGAATCAGATGCCGAAACCAGCGGGATCCCGGGGGCTGCAGCAGCGAAGGGTGGCGAAAATCCGGGGTCGGGAGCCGGGCGCCGCTCTGACGGAACCCCTTCTTCGAAGCGAAGCTTTCGGCAATTGTTAAAGCTTCTTCCGGGACGAAAATGGGACTATTTTCTTCTTTTTCTCGTTAGCGTAGACACGCTTCTGCTCCTGCTCCGCGGATCCTACGATGTCTTTCTGGATCGAAGGGTTTCGTTGGGATTGATCGGTTTTGATTTTTTCGTACTCACCCTGTGGGGCATCGATTTTTTGCGTAAGCTCTGGAAAGAAGAGGATCGCTGGCGATTTATCACCAGGAACTGGTACGAGGTAGTGGGGCTAATTCCCATAGTAATGCTGCGACCATTTCTGCTACTGCGCGGAGTAAAGCTGGGAATCGCATTCTATAAACTGGGCAAAGCTAGCGAGGATGTGAGTCAGTCGCTGACTCGCGAGATTACTTTTCGGTTCAGGGATATCATTGTAGATACTATTGCCGATGCGGTTTTCCTGCAATCCCTGGGTCGAGTGGAGGAAGTAATGAGTCGTCTGGACTATGCCGAGCTGGCCCGAAAAGCGTTTCGAAACCACCAGGAGCAGCTGGACATTCTCGTGAAGGAATCGCTACACAACAAAGGCATGATGGGCGAACTCAGTAAACTGCCATTCATGAGCGGCTTCGTGAATCGAATAGGCGGCGATGTCTCCCGCACAATTAGCGAAGTTCTGGAAGCGGAAGTGGCGGGCAACATTATGAAGGAGATTACCCGGGGTATCCTTGTGGAGATGCATGAACGTGTGCGACAACTGGATGTGGAAAGAATCACTTCTGACGGTCGCATGCGGAAACGTTGGACAGTTCCGGAAAACCTGGTTGTCCGCGATGCTGACCCTTCGGAATCATTGCGCCCGCGGCCCTGATTTGCAGCGAAAGGCTGAATTCCAGACCCGAAAGCAGACCTTCCTGTCATCGGGGAGGCTACGTATGCCGCTTCATCATCGAAAGCCATCCGCAGAAAACCCTTGACATACCTTTGCATGGGTCAGCGTATTTCGTGTGGCAAGAACAACCGGCAACAATGAATTCGAATTCGAGTTGCATCAGCAACTCTTGCGAAGCGAAAGAATTCGTGTTACCATAGTGGGCTGCCTTTTTCTTTTCGCGCTTCTGGTTTTTGTTGTTCAGACCACCGGAAGCCGCAATCCATTCCCGGAAGACGCTTCGGGTCTGATGATGTACCCCCCGGCCTTATTTGCTGTTGCGGCCCTTTTCTCATTCTCTCTCGTCTTCTACATACATCGCCTAATTCAGAGTCGCTCTCGCTTGAGTCTCTGGATCCAGCAATTGAACATGCTCTTGGAAGTGAGTATTCCAACGGCAGTGGTCTTCTGGTTCATGACCGTGGGGGATTACTTCGTCGGTTTAAGTAGCGCCGCCTCCTACGTATATTTCATCTTCATATTGCTGTCGGTACTCAGACTGGACTGGAAGCTCTGTTTGGCGGCCGGCATTGTGGCCGGTCTGGAGTATGGTCTGCTTGCAAATTTCGCCATGGCTAGCAGACCGGAATCCTTTCCCTCGCGAATCCTGGAATTCCCTTTCTATTTCTACAGCCGGTCCATGGTTATGGTAATCAGCGGACTTGTTGTAGGAATCGTAGCCAGTCAATTACACCGTCGGGCGGCCTCCGCGGTGAGCATAGTTGAAGAGCGAAATCGAATCCTGGATACTTTCGGAAAGCACGTTTCGCCCGAAGTGGCCAATCAGTTGATGAACCAGGAATACGAAATCGAAAGCCGGGAAGTGGCCGTCATGTTTCTGGATATACGGGACTTCACCAGCTTCTCCGAAAACCGTAGTCCGGTGGAAGTGATCGGACGATTAAACGAAGCTTTCGCTTTTATGATCGACATCGTAAACGATCATCATGGAATCATTAACAAGTTTCTGGGCGATGGCTTTATGGCCGTGTTCGGGGCCCCGATTTCCCGGGGAAACAATGCAGCCAATGCAGTGGCCGCCGCCCGAAGCATTCTGGAAGAATTGGATAAACGTAATGCCCGGTTCGCCGACGATTCCATCCAGGTGGGTATCGGCATTCATTACGGCGAAGCAGTGACCGGAAATGTGGGCTCCCCCCGGAGAAAAGAATACACCATTATTGGCGATGTGGTGAACCTGGCTTCCAGGATGGAGAGTCTTAACAAACGATTCGGCAGCCGAGTGTTGATTTCGCAGGCCGTATTTCAGCATGCCGGCTTACCGGAAAGCGAAGTAAAAAAGATGCCCAGAGTCCAGGTAAAAGGCCGCCGGGAGACATTGCAGCCGTACGCTATTGCTTGAAACATTCCGGATCGGGAAGCTGTTTCTATCAAACCACCTCTGGATCTGCACACCGGTTCAGGGCTTGCTGGACTGCAAACGGTACCGGGCTCAAGACATCTTTCGGCCAGACATGTACTTTAAGGTTGATCCATAAAGGGCCATGTTTCACACTTTACCATGGATCTGGGAGTCAAAGACAAAGTCTACTTTCTGGCCGCGTCCACGCGAGGCCTGGGACGAGCCGTGGCGCAGGCACTGCAGGATGACGGAGCTTCGGTTTTTCTGGGCGGTCGCACCGAAGAGACCCTGCTAAAGACGCTCAAGGAGATGGGCGCGGATCAGAATCCCCGGGTCAGGGGCGCCGTATTGGATGTTTCCTCTTCAGAAAGCATCGAAAACTGGATCGAAGAAGGATTGCATACCTTCAGTCGCATGGACGGACTCCTGGTGAATGCTGGCGGACCGCCTGCAGGCAAGTTCAAAGACTTTGACGATTCGGATTTTGATGCGGCCTATCAACTCACTCTGATGAGCGCAGTGCGAATGATTCGTGAATCCTTGCCGGCGCTTAGGGGCAGCAAAGGTAACATTCTAATCGTAACTTCTTTATCGGTCCGCGAGCCGGTGGACAATCTGCTTCTATCCAACGTGTTTCGGAGCGGAGTGAACGCGCTTATGAAAACCCTTTCCCGTGAACTGATGGAAGACGGAATCCGGACAAATTGCATTGCCCCCGGTTTGATTTCCACCGACAGGCTCGAGAAAATCGAAAAGAGTACAGCGGAGTCTACCGGAAAGAATCCGAATGAGGTGCGAAAGCAAATGCAGGCAGGCGTACCCATGGGCCGTTACGGAAGTCCGGAGGAGTTCGGTCGTATGGGCGCCTTTCTACTTTCGCCGGCTGCCTCATACATAAACGGCGAATCCATCCAGGTGGACGGAGGCCTGGCGCGTAGCGTATGACACATTCTATGAAAGAAAACCAGGGCACCGAAAAATCTGGCTCGCCGAGAGTCGGCATTATCATGGGCAGCAATTCCGACTGGGAGACCATGAAAGCGGCCCGGGACATTCTCGACGAACTGGACGTAGAATGCGAAACCAGAGTTGTTTCCGCCCATAGAACTCCCGAAAAAATGTACGAATATGCCAGTCAGGCACGCTCCAGAGGGCTGCAAGTTATCATCGCCGGAGCCGGGGGCGCCGCCCATTTACCCGGAATGACGGCCTCGCTTACCACATTGCCGGTGATTGGAGTTCCCGTGCAGAGCAAGGCCCTGAGCGGGTTGGATTCTTTGCTTTCCATTGTTCAGATGCCCGGAGGCATTCCGGTTGCCACTACGGCCATCGGCAGTTCTGGCGCCAAGAATGCCGGCCTGCTGGCGGCTCAAATCCTGGCTCTGCAGGACGAGGGCCTTGCCGGCCGCCTGGAAGCCTATCGCCAGTCCCTCAAGGACCTTGTGGATCAAATGACGCTGGAAGACTGAAGCAAGGCTGGATTTCTGGTTACATGTCCGGGAATTCGCCCATTCTTCCGCCTGCCACAATCGGTATTCTAGGCGGCGGTCAGCTAGGAAGAATGATTGCCCTGGAAGCACGGCGAATGGGCTACGGAATCGCTGTTCTGGATCCGACTCCGGGCTGTCCTGCATCGCACCTTGCCGATCGGCAAATCCAGGCGGACTTTGACGATTCGCAAGCTGTTCAAGAGCTGGCCGCCGTTTCGGAAATCCTCACATTCGAGTTCGAAAACGTGGAGCCCGGAGTTATGGAGGGACTGAGCTGTCATCCTTCGCTGGAGCCGCTCTACGTTACCCGGAACCGTTGGCGAGAAAAGAACATGGCCCGCGGACTCGGAATTCCCACCGCGCCTTTTCTGGCGGTTGGGCAACCTATCGAACTGAGGCAGGCCCTGGCGACAGAAGAGATCAGGAAACGGGGCGGTGCGATTCTGAAGACCTGCGAAGGCGGCTATGACGGAAAAGGACAATGGCGATTTAACGAAAGAGCCATTCAACAGGCTTGCGATACGAATTTCACCGATTCTCAGTTCCTGGAAACCCTGGAACCTGACTTGCGGGCCCTGTTTCAGAACCTCGCGAATGGAGGAACGCAAACGCAGGCCCCGGAACCGTTTTTTGTCCTGGAAGGAATGGTTCCTTTCTCCCTGGAATTTAGCATCGTGGGTACGGGGTTTGCCGACTCGCAATTTGCTGCTTTTGCTCCGGTAGAAAACGAGCATCGAAACGGCATTTTGCACAAGAGCTTCTCCAGCGCAGCGATTTCATCCGAGCAGGCCCGGCGAGCCATCGAGTATGCGGGAAGAATCGCCGAACACTTTGGATACGTAGGAACCTTTGCCGTGGAGTTCTTCCTTGCCGACGGCGAGCCGGTGTTCAACGAAATGGCGCCCAGGCCACACAATTCGGGGCATCTAACCCTGGATGCCAGTATCAGTTCGCAGTTTGAGCAACATGTGCGTGCCGTTTGCCATCTTCCGCCCGGAAGTCCGGATTATATGTGCGAAGCCGTGATGATTAATCTTATTGGTGAAGATCATTCGGTTCTGGCCGGTGTGGAACGCGCTCTGGAAATTCCTGGCATTCGATTTCATTGGTACGGCAAATCGGAGAGTCGTGCGGGGCGAAAAATGGGCCACATTACCGCTCTTGCCTCTACGCGACAGGAAGCCAGCGAAAATGCGGATCGAGCCTACGATCGGTTGAAATGGGTCAGACAATAGGCCAGAAGTTTGTGGCATCCGGACTCAATGAATAGATCACCCAGAGCCAAAAGACCCACCGGTCGATTGCTCATCAAATACAACGGATTCCAGAGCGGACGGAATTTGTTCTTGAACCGGAATAATCCCATGCTACTGAATGCGGGCCGCATTAAATAATAGGAAGCGAACCTCTTTAGTTGCGTTTGCTGCTTCTTTGCTGGCAATTCCGGAGTCTTCGGATTAATTCTTAAGAACGGCACTTCTCCCAGACTTACCAGTTCCATACCGCGCTTCCCGGCCAGAGCTACGGACTCCAGGATTAAAGCCTCCATTGCTCCCACCGGCGCTTCCCTGGAACGAAGCATAACTTCCAGGTGAATGGCACTTTCCCCATTCCTGGACCAGCCCACCAGCGCTTCCGGTTGATTATCTCGGTAGTAGATTAAACAAAGCTCCCAGAATTCCGGGTCGTTCTGAAACAGATACTTCAATGCCGGCCTTCTTCTATACTGGGATGCATTCCGCAATTCTGTCAGAATCTCCCTGATTCGCCCGATGGTACCGGGGTCGGGTCGTTCCATAACCTCGATGTTTCCTTTTCGGAGAGCTCTCCGACTCAGTTCGCGCAAGCTTCGATGCGGATTCCAGGGGTCTGGCTTTCTCAGCGGCAGAACCGCCTCCAGACCGCTCTGTCTATGCTTCCAGCCCCTGTCCTCGAGCGCGGCCAGGTGACTGGCATCGCAGCCTCTCAGAATAATATCCTTTTTTGCGCTTTCGCTGACCATTATGTCGGCAAAGTAAGCTGTGCGGCTTTGTTGCGCATTGTAGATCCAATCCCTGCGACTTCGGGGAAGCCATAGCGAACGGGCTATAAAACTGCTCTCCGAGCCACTGTTCGGATCGCAACTGGACAAACACCAGCTAAGGGGAAGTCTGGAAACCGTTCGCATCTAACTCTCTTTCTTTCGTTTTCCTATTTCTTCCCTAGGAAATAGTTGACTGTTGTCCAATCTATTCCTTGCTTAAAGGACAAAGAAACAAAGGAGGAAATATGGCACTAACTTTGCCTGATTTACCCTATCCCAAGAACGGACTGGAGCCTCATATCTCCGCCAATACGCTGGAGTTTCATTACGGAAAGCACCACAATGCCTACGTGACCAATGGAAACAAGCTCATCGAAGGTACTCCCTTTGAAAAAGCAGATATCGAAACGATTATCAAGGAAACGGCCAATGATTCCTCCAAAGCGGGCATTTTCAACAATGCAGCGCAGGTATGGAACCACACCTTTTATTGGAACTCAATGAAACCAAATGGTGGTGGCGAGCCTACAGGGCCCATTGCAGACAAGATTCAGTCAGACTTTGGCAGCCTGGAGAAATTCGTCGAGGAATTCAAGACTGCTGCCGCCACTCAATTCGGTAGCGGTTGGGCCTGGCTGGTTCTCGATGGCGGCAAGCTCAAAGTTGACAAGACGCCGAATGCAGTAAACCCGCTTGTAGATGGCAAGAAACCCATTCTGACTATCGATGTCTGGGAGCATGCTTACTATCTGGATTATCAGAATAAGCGCCCAGACTACATTTCCACATTTGTCGAGAAGCTCGTGAACTGGGACTTCGCATCCAAGAATCTGGAAAGCTAACAATCGGTAATATGGAATCGGGATCACCGACGTAGGCGATTAGCCATTGTCGGTCCCGGGCTCGAGATTTCGGCCAAACTGATGGAGGGCTCGCTTTGCGAGCCTTTCCTGTTTTTGACCTGGAAGCCTTAACCATTCTCGGACTCCTGTTCTGTTATCCCGTTGTCCCTTTGTCATCTTACGGTCTTGTCTTCCGGTGACTTGGTCGCATCTTCATCAGGTAATCTGGCCCTTTAGTTCTCTTGCCTTCCGGCTACTCTATCCTCCCGGACCGCTAGATTCGCTCATGAGCAGGGCGGTGCGCCTCGACTTTGCATTTTCAACGGACGGATGTACGGGAACCTGACCTTCCCGGATTAACTTCAGACTCCAGGACTGCGGTTCTTTGTGCGGCCCATACGTGCGGAACGGGTCGGCCACAATGCATTTGATTCCTCTTTCGGAAGCCTGTCGGCACCAAATCTTCACTCTTTCGGCAACCCGGGATTCATAGAATAGATCTCCCAGAATCATTAGATCCGGCCCATGCTTCTTGAGGACTTCATCCGGCTCATCGAACAATTCCAGGCTATCCGTTTCCATCTGGCATCCGTTCTGACGGGCCATTTCCTCGGCCACGCGCAGGGCTTGCCGGTCGTGATCGGTGGCCACCACGGTAGCGCCCATGGATGCGAAAGCCACTGCAGCCAGACCCGAGCCGCATCCAAGTTCCAATACTCTTTTTCCCTTTAGTTCTAGATCGGAGCCGTGGTCCAGTGCGTAGCGGGCCAGCATGCGGGATCCAGGCCAGACGATGCACCAGTAGGGGATTTCGTTCTTGTAGCTTTCGTCCAGGTCGCCGGCGTACTGCCAGAAAATACTGAACTTGAGGGCTTCACGCATGCGTATCTCAGGACAGTATAGATCGGGACGGTATCCCTGTCCGAAATTCGGGCAGAATCCCTGATCTGGAAGCGGGGTTCCGGGTTCCAGCAAGAATAGTTGTGCGGGTTCCATTATTTCTCTTCGAAGACTGTGTCCCGTGCAACGCCTGTATCCTGCGCAAGACTTATAGCCTACGCAAAGGCTGCATCCTGCGAAAAACCTGTATCCTGCAGACGGCCCCTATCCAGCTCAGCCATAGTGGGGCGCACTCTAAAGGCTAAGGGTTTTCCAGAGCTTTTCGCGCAAGAGCAATTTGCTCTGTTAGCCGCTGTTCCAAATCCTTGCCCAGGCTTTTCGAATATCGGGAATACAGAGATTTCCAGGCGCTCCGGACGGAATCCTCCATCTTGCGAGCCTTCGGTGTAGGATGGATGGCCGCGGTCCGGCCGTTTAGCTTTCGATCAATGAGTCCCAGTTGCTCCAATCGGTCCACGAAACGCGTTATTGTGGACGGTTTGAAGCTTAACTGACGGGCAATCTCGGATGGTTGAATCCCCGGTTCTTTGAGCGCCACAAGTAGAACAAATCCATGGGAAGGGGCCAGCCCCACCTTTCCAAATTCCTCTTCGGCGAACTCGGTAAGCTTGCGGTCCAGGGCCGCCGTGGCAAAGAACAGGCAGTGACCAAAATCCTGCTTGCTCTCGGACTTCTCCTGCTTGCTTGCCGGGCCGCTCATGGACTCCAGAGATAGTAGAACTTGGCGCTGGAGCCGGGGAATACCAGTTGTCGCAACAGGCGGTTTAGATCCGAGGATTCCGCTCCAGGGGTCTGGTACACATTGTCCAGCTTGCGGTCAGTCTTCGTATAAAGCACCAGTCGGGGATCTTTACCGGAAGATGAGTAATTGGGCAGCGCCATGGTCTTCTGAACGAATTCATCAAAGTAACCAACATCATCGATCAGTCCGTTCTCTTTGGCCTGGTTGGCCGTGTAGATCCGCCCGTCGGCCAGAGTCTGGATCCGGCTCCGCTGAAGATTGGGTCTTCCCTGATCCACCACAGTAACAAAACGCTGATACATATCGTTTACGATGGACTGCAGGATCTTTTGCTGCTCTTCGGTCATTTCCTGCGTTGGGCTGCCGATGGCCTTGTTGTCGCCGGAGGTAATCGAATAGTCTTTAATGCCGATCTTATCCAGGCCTTCCTTTACGTTCAGGAGCCCAAAGATAACTCCAATGCTTCCGGTAATTGTTGTGGGATGCGCGAACACTCGATCGGCAGCCATTGCCACGTAGTAGCCGCCACTGGCGGCCACATCCATGAATACGGCCACCACGGGAATGTTTTTCTCTTCTCTGAATTTTCGGATCTCGCGGTAAATGATATCGCTTGCTGTTACTCCTCCGCCGGGGGAGTTTATCTTGAGGATTACTGCTTTGATGGAATCATCTTCTCGAGCGCGGTTCAGCTGACTTACAATGCGCGCAACCATGCTCTCTTCCGTGGGTCCAAAGAAGCCGGCAGTTTCCTGGTCGGTAATTACCCCTTCTATGGGCAGGATCAATATCTTGTCCGGTCCGGTGCCATCCAGGACCTTCTCTTCGTAATCCTCGAAGAATTTGGGTAGGGACCCCCCGCCCAGAGGAATAACGCAGCATCCGGCCAGGACACTGGAAATGAGAGCGGCCGCGGCGATTCGGGAAATGGCTTGCCGAGCAAAAAGGAAGAGTTGAGTGTACATCAGATACAGTCAGCCAGGCAAGCAAATATGGGTAAAGTGAAAAACCAGAACAGCAAAGACCATCATCCTGACCTCAAGGAGGCGGAAGCAATGCTGTGCGAATCCGCTCCGGAACCCGAACGCGAAGTCTTCCATGCAATTCAGGGTTTTCCGCCAGTTCGGGCAGCAAAGAGTACCGGGGCCGGGCTATTTTTGGGTGCAATTCTGGCTCTTTTGATGTTTGCGGGAACTGGCTGCGGTGGTTGCAGCGATGAGGTGCGATTCGTCCGTATGGTTTCCGATACTGCGCTGTACAGGGAAGCGAGCAAAGAATCGGATCGGCTGGGCACCATTCCGGCAGGACAACTGGCGGAGCTGATTTCAAAAGGAGCCCGGGAAGAGTCTGGCAAACAATGGCTGGAAGTCTCATGGAAGCGAAAGCAAGGATTCATCCTGGTGGACCCGGATTCGCTGAGCCTGCAGAATCTTTCTGAAGACGACGCTCTACCTGAAGGCGGCGATCCGACGGATGAGATAACCGAGGACGGAGTCGAAGGGGACGAAGAGCTTTCCTTGCAGCCAAAGAGATTGAAGCCTTCTGATTTCAACCCCGAAGGTAAAGATTTTTCCCTGGGCCTGGGATGCACCGGTAGCACCCACTCCGAGTATTCTGTGGAGCTGCAGTTCGATGAAGGCCAAGTTCGCATGGTAGATTCGGGTTTGCTGGAGTACGGAATGCCCGGGGAAGCTTGCGGTAGCACGTACGAAGAAATCTTTCTGGGAACCTATACTGTCGAAGAAGGTCAGGTTCTGGCCCGATTTAATCGCCGCATAAGCAGGATCAGCCGCGCAACGTTTCCCAATTGCGATGCAACGAAGACCGAAGAAACCAGCACCAAAATCGAAAGAAAAGACCGATTGTTCATGCTGGAATGCGACGGAAAGAAAGCACTACAACTGGATGGCCAGATGCATTCCGACGATGCGCCGGTCACTGCCCAGTCCGATCATTATTTTGTGATTCAATAGGCTGGCGGTTCGCCGCGGTTCGCGCGGCGCGGTTGTTTGTCCGAAGTGCCGGTCCTTACCGGCTTTCTTCCAGCATGTATTCGGTGAACAGGTCTTTCTGATTCCCTTTTTCCTGACTGTCTTGAAGCGCCAGCGGATAATTGCCGGAGAAACAGGCATCGCACCAGTTTTGATCCGGCCGGGTAATCTGCATCGCTTTATGCGCGCCATCCAGCGTTAGATAACCCAGAGAATCCACTCCCAGATATCTTGTGATCTCGTCGACGGTATGGGATGAAGCGATGAGCTCGGTGCGCGTGGGAATGTCGATACCATAGAAGCAGGGAAACTGAGTTGGCGGGGCGGAAATTCGAAGGTGAATCTCTTTTGCCTCCGCACGACGAAGCATTTTGATTAGCTTGCGGGCGGTGGTTCCCCGCATGATGGAATCATCGATGAGTACCACACGTTTGCCCCGAATCGCAGATTCCACCACGTTGTACTTGATTCGCGCCCCAAAATCTCTAATCTTTTGCTCGGGTTCGATAAAGGTCCTTCCGATGTAATGAGATCGAATCAATCCTATGGTGTAGGGAAGCCCGCTCTCTTCAGCATATCCCAGGGCGGCCACAGTGGAAGAGTCCGGTACGCTTACTACGCAATCCGCTTCGGCGGGGTACTCCCGGGCCAGGATCTTGCCCAGATTCTTTCGCACTTCGTAAACGCTCTGGTTGAAGATTCTGGAGTCCGGTCGCGCAAAATAGATGTTTTCGAAGATACAAAGGGATTCCTGTTTCTGCTCGAACGGAAAAAAAGAAGTTAGTCCCGTATTGTCCACGCGTATGACTTCCCCGGGTTCAACGTCGCGATCGTATTTTGCGTCGGTGATGTCGAATGCGCAGGTCTCGGAAGCGAATACAATGGAGCCATCCGGTCGATGCCCCATAACCAGCGGACGAAAACCATTGGGATCGCGAATGGCGTATAGCGCATCCCGTGTCAGGATCAATAGACTGTAAGCTCCCGAGATAGTGCGGAGGGCATCGCAAAGCGCATCCAGAAATTCGGTATGGCCGCTGCGAGCCATGAGATGAACGATTACTTCCGAGTCGATAGTGGTCTGAAATATGGAGCCCTTCTTTTCTAGATCCGCTCGTAAGGACCACGAGTTCACCAGGTTCCCGTTATGCGCCAGGGAGAAGGCTCCCAGGTTGGACTCGACGCGAATGGGCTGGGCATTTCTAAGGAAGGAGGCGCCGGTAGTAGAATAACGATTATGGCCGATGGCAGCGCTGCCGCTGAGCTGAGAAAGCTTGTCTTTTTCGAAAACCTGGGCTACCTGACCCATGCCTGCATATCGATAGAGTCTTTCTCCGTCGGTGGTGACGATTCCAGCGCTTTCCTGACCCCGGTGCTGAAGAGAGTAGAGCCCGAGGTACGTGAAATTCGAGGCCTCAGGGCAGCCATAGATTCCGTATATGCCGCATTCCTCCTTCGGCCGATGCTCGGAGGAGGATGTCTCAAATTTCATGTTTCCAGAAAGGTAAAAGCAGACAGAATTGGAACTAAAAAATGGGCTCAGATCGGGAAAAACAGCAGCAACTTAACATCAATCGATTCTTGCTTCAAAACCCACTATTGCGGTCTTTGAACCCGGACAAGCCTCCGGTGCGCGAGTTTCTGCAGTCTGTGCGGGCGGTAAAGGTCCGTCGCGGCGACTCGGTGTATGCCGAAGGTGACGAAGCCCTTTGTTTTTATCTGGTCCGGCACGGCGAGGTGCACCGCTTCCACCGGGAGTCGGACGGCAGTCTGCGCCTGATCGGAATTCATGGCCGTGGTAGCGTGCTTGGAGAGGTGAGCTTTCTTGCCGGCGAACGTCATGGCGCCCGGGCCAAAGCTGTACTGGACTCCCAGCTTCTCCGGATTGATCTGGAGCCCTGGAACCGTCTGGTGGGGCGCGAACCCGAAGCCCTGGCCGGTCTGGTAAGAATCCTGTCGCGCAGGTTTCATCGTACAATGGACCCGGCGGAGCAATTGGAACCCGCTCGCTTGCATGTTCTTTCCTATCCGGATTCACCCGGGCGCGGACATCGTCTGGCTCATGTGCTTTCCGAAGTTCTGGTATCGGAAAACCACGGGCCGGTACTGCTTCTGGAACTGGGCCGCCAATCCGGTGTAGATTCGCAAAGGGACACTTCATCCGCTCTTTCAGCAAAGTCAAAAGGCGCCAGAGCCGCTTCAGGTTCGGAAGTTTCGAAATCGAATGCAGAAGACCAGAGCAATCTAAAGGATTTGCTGCAGCGGCCGGTGGAACTCTTCGAATGGCTTCGGTCCAGGTCTCATCCTGGAGATGGCGGCTACGACCATGTGGACGCCACTCCTTTGATGGAACTGGAAGACGCGGAAAGAGACCGGGTGGCACGAACGATTCCCGCTCTCCTGGGTCTGATGCGAAAATTCTACTCGCTGGTGCTTGTCCATGTTGGGCCGTATATTGACGAACCGGATCGCCTGCTCTGCGAAATCTATCGCAGCGCGGACTTGATTGCTTGTGCCCGAGATACCTTTACGCCGGCCGGGCCGCGATGGATGGATTATCGAAAATCCCTTTCTTCGTTTGTGCCGGACTTCTTTGATAAACTGGTCTCCATTACCGAAGAGAATTCATCGTCCTATCGAGCGAAGGAGCGAAACCCGGACCGGTCGGTCCCGCTAAAACAGAATCGAATCCGACTTTTTCTCAGCGCAAACGGCGAGGTGGGCCCGGACTCGCCCGGGATGCATCGTCTGGCGCGTAAGTTAAGCGGCACTTTGCGCGGCCTGTGTCTGGGCGGCGGTGGGGCCCGGGCCTACGCCCATGCCGGCATTCTGGAAATCCTTGAGCGCGACGGATTGGAGTTCGACGGAATTTCCGGTACTTCCATGGGGGCCGTCATCGGCGCTGCCCATGCTGCCGGAATTTCGGCCGCTGAAATTCAAAAGCTACTTCGCAAGAGTCTGCCGGATTCGGATGCCATCCTGGACAAGGGAGTGCCCACGGTGAGCTTCTTCAAGGGGAATCGCCTTAACCAGGTGCTGATGGATGTGTTTGGCGATCTGCAATTCGAAGATCTGCAAATTCCCTTCTACTGCAACAGTACCGATTTGAATTCCGGCCAGAGCCTGATATTCGAAAGCGGCTACATTTCCATGGCTCTTCGAGCGAGCGTCAGCATTCCGGGGGTTTTCCCGCCGGTGCAAATGCCACCGTACACTCTCGTGGATGGAGGTATTCTAAACAATCTGCCGGGCAACGTTTTGCGCGAAAGGGGCTTTAGTCGCATCGCTGGAATCAATGTTACTCCGCTGGAGGATGATCGTTCCAGCCAGACCACCGTGGATTTTTCCGAAGGCGTGCAGGGCATCATGGAGTATTTCAGCAAGCCGCCGGTGCTATCGATCATTACCAGGTCCATCGCGGTAGAAGGCCGGGAGTTACTACGGTTCCGATTGGAGGACTTCGACTTCATTTTGAATCCGGAAATGGCTCCTTTCGATCTATTCGATTTTCACAGGCATGATGAGATCTTTGAAGCCGGTCGAAAAGAGGCCAGCGCCCGGCTACCGGAACTCTGGAAGGCGCTTCTAAGGCATTAATCCCCTCCCGTTTTCGGGCTCAGGAGTCATCGGCGGCAGCTATGGCAGTAGTCAGGGGCGGCCGTTCTGCAAAAGCTTCAATGGCCATTAGACTACGGCGCGCCGTTAACGGGTGTCCTGGCGGGATGGAGTAATCGGATGGGCTGCGGCTGGGCGCGGCAGCGTGCAGCAGGCCGGGGTGGATTCGCCGAGTTGGGGTTTTAAGGATGAAGAGAAACGGAGAGCCTTCTTTCGACCGCAACAATGGTTTTCGGCGCTCGGGAATTGGTTGCCTCTGCCAATTACGCAAGAAAGTCTGCAGTCATCGCGGTCGGCATGCGGTTCAAAACGTTCCTGCCGGGCTCGGATATCAAAGTCCATGAAAGATCTAAGAAGAGAATACTCCAAACAATTCCTGGAAGAGGATTCCGCCGGTTACGATCCGTTCCAGCTATTTCAAAAGTGGTTCGAGGAAGCCCGAGAAAATGAAGACGATGCCAACGCCATGTCGCTGGCCACAGTGGACGGTCGCGGCCAACCCGATGTGCGAATCGTTCTGCTCAAGGATTTGCGGCCCGAAGGGTTTGTTTTCTTTACCAACTACGCATCCAAGAAAGGCCTGGACCTTGAAGCCAACCACAGGGCCGGATTGTGCTTCTACTGGCATAGTCTGGAACGTCAGGTTCGGGTTCAGGGCGCGACGACTCATGTGTCCGAGCAGGAGTCCGAGGAATACTTTCACAGCCGACCTCTTGAAAGTCGATACGGAGCATTGGCTTCCCATCAAAGTGAGCCGGTGGATTCCCGGGATGTTCTGGAAAAGCGAATGGAAGAATTGAAGCAGAAATATGGCGAAAATCCGCCACGACCGGAATCCTGGGGCGGCTACGTTTTGCAGCCGGAGCGCATCGAATTCTGGCAGGGACGCCCGGGCAGGCTGCACGATCGCTTACTCTATGAAAAGGACGGGGCCGGGTGGCGCAGATGTCGCCTCAGTCCCTGAGTTAAACCATGTATCCGTTTCGCCTGAAATTGGCTGCCCGGCAGCTATTGCTACTATACGCTGCGATTGTGCTGCCCGGCTCCCTTGCTTTGGCGGAGCCCCTGGCCGAAGAGGGGATCCTTGATCTTCGTCAGGCAGATTGGGAACGAATCCACTTTCTGGACGGCAAGTGGGCTTTCTATTGGAATCGGCTGGTGAATCCCCTGGAATTACGAAGCCCGGATCGGGCCCGGGAAGCCGAGAATGCAAAGATTACGGAGAAGCCGGATGCCTTCGCCGAAGTTCCGGATGACTGGCTGGGTCTGGAAGTTAAGGGAACGAGCCTGCCCGGGAGCGGATATGCCACATACTACTTGAGGGTACTCCTTCCGGAAGAGCATCCGCCTCTTTCATTGAAGTTCCTGGACCAATCCAGCGCGTATTCGCTGTACGTTAACGGCAAGCTGTACGGAGAGAACGGACAGGTATCCACCTCTACTGAGAACTACCTGCCAAGTTACAGGACGCGGCTCTACGAACTCCAGGAGAAAGGAGAGGTTCTGGATATTGTGATCCACGTTGCCAACTATGGGCATCGTAAAGGAGGACTCTGGGAAAGGATTCACATTGGCCCGCAGGATAAGGTTCGCCAATTCCGAGAAGGTAGAATCGTATTCGAAAGCTTCATTGCGGGAACTCTTGTGATCATGGGCTTCTATCACCTGGGTCTTTTCTACCTTCGTAGAAAGGATCGCTCTACACTGTGGTTTGGTCTGTTTTGTTTGATTATCGTTCTCCGTCTGGTCCTCATCGGCGAACGGCTCCTTCATGATATCGTACCTGAAGGTTGGTGGGAAACGCTGCTTCGCCTGGAGTATCTCAGCGTTTACGGGGGCTTATGCAGCTTCATTGCATTCGTTCACAGTTTGTATCCAGACGAAACAAGTCGCCGGTTTCTGCAGGGACTGACCGTAGTCAGCGCTTTGTTCGGACTGCTGGTTCTGGTCGGGCCCACGCTATGGTTCACGCACTCCATCGACTATTTCCAGTTCGTAATTCTGGCGGCTATCTTTTACGTTATTGTGGTCTTTGGCCTGGCCGTGTATCGTAAACGGGAAGGCGCCATATTCGTCAGCGTAGCATCGCTGGTGCTTTGCGCTACCGTGGTAAACGATCTGGCGTACAATCAGCAGGTGATACGTACAGCGCAGCTTGTGGCTGTGGGTCTCTTTGTCTTCATTTTCATACAGGCCTTCATTCTCTCGATTCGCTTCTCCCGAGCCTTTTCTACGATAGAAAGCATGAAAGACAGCTTGCAGAAGTACAACCAGGCTTATAGTAGGTTTGTCCCGGAAGAGTTTCTGAAGTATCTCCATAAGGACAGCATCCTGGATATTCGCCTGGGCGATCAAGTGCAGGAAACCATGAGTGTACTGTTCCTGGACATACGGGACTTCACGCAGCGCTCCGAGCGAATGACTCCGGCGGAGACTTTCGGCTTCATCAATGAATATCTGGGCCGGGTGGGTCCTCTGATTCGGGCCTACCATGGTTTCATAGATAAGTATCTGGGCGACGGTTTGATGGCTCTTTTTCCCGGCGGGCCACAGGATGCGGTGGAAGCGGGCCTGGCAATCCAGAAGGCAGTACAACAATTCAACGACGAGCTTGCTTCGCAGGACCTGGATCCAATTCGCATAGGCGTAGGAATTCACACGGGACTGCTGATGCTGGGAACAGTGGGCGAATCCGAGCGGATGGATGGTACGGTGATTTCCGATGCCGTGAATCTGGCGGCGCGTACCGAAGGACTTACGCGTATCTACGGTGTGAGCATGATCGTCAGCCAGGATACTCTATTTCAGTTGGATGATCCTACCAGATACAATTACCGGTTTCTGGGCAAGGTTCGCGTCAAGGGTAAGGATGAGCCCGTTAGCATTTTCGAGTTCTTCGACGAGGACGACCGGGAGACTCGAACGGTAAAAGTGGTTACTCGAGAAGACTTCGAACGAGGCGTGATGCAACTCCACGACCGGGATTTCCTGGCGGCAAAGGACACTTTTGAAGCCGTCAAGCGGGCCGCCCCCGAGGACCGGGCTGTTCATTATTATCTTTCGCGCCTGGAGCGGATTCTACTGCGAAAGTCGGGCTGATCCCGGCATTCCCGGTCCACCGGGTCCGGTGCATCGATTAGTCGCTTTACGATGGAATGGGGTGAACCTATCGGGCGTCGTTTCTTCGCAGGGACTATCCATGGGGTAAGCGCGGACCGAATCAAGCGCAGGCCCTTTTTTCTGATCCAGCGGTTCGATCCGGTCAGGCATTCCCATCAGTAAAGAGAGGGCCCTGGTTGGAAAGGGCTCGGATGAAGTCTTCTTCCGGCATGGCGGCGCCGGTGAAATAGCCCTGCACCAGATCGCAAGACTCCTGGTGGAGAAACTCCGCTATAGTTCTGGATTCCACTCCTTCGCCTACCATGCGTAATTTTAGCGCATGAGCCAGCTCGATCACGGCTCTGGAAATGGCTGCATTTTCGCTGTCCGTATCCAGGTTCTTGATGAAAGTGCCATCCAGTTTGAGATAGTGCACCGGGAAGTACTTCAAATAGTTTAGAGAGGAGTAACCTGTGCCGAAATCGTCTACAGCCAGTTCCACTCCCATTCCATTCAATGTTTCCAGAATGCGCAGCGTAGTAGCCGGCCTTCGCATTAGCTCCGATTCGGTGATTTCCAGAATCAGGCCCGAAGGATTCAGGCCGGTTTTTGTCAGGACTTCTGTTACCAGGTTGGCGAAGTTTTTCTGGGATAATTGCTGCACGGCCACATTTACCGAAACTCCGGTAGAACCGTAGCCGGCGGCGCGCCAGCGAGCAGCGGTCAGGCAGGACTCTTCCAGCACCCATTTACCTACATCGCGGATATATCCGGACTCTTCCAGTATGGGAATGAACTCGGACGGGGAAACCGTACCGAATTCCGGGCTAGTCCATCGCAGTAAAGCTTCTCCATGGGTGATCCGGCCCGAGGACAGGTCCACAATTGGCTGGAAATGAATCCTTAATTCCCGTCGATCCAGAGCCTTTCGCAACGCCGAGGACAGTTGAACCCTTCGCGAATTTCGGTCCTGGATTTCCTGGTCAAAAAAGATATAGGTATTCTTCCCGCTTCGTTTGCCGGAGTACATGGCGGCATCGGCATTCTTCAGAAGTTCCTCGAAGTTCATGCCATCGTCCGGATACAGAGCGAGCCCGATGCTGGCGGTAACATGCAGCACGTTTCCCATTACCAGATAGTCCCGGGACACTTCCTGCAACAGTGATTCGCACAGTTGCTCCAGGTCCTTTCTATCATTTCTGCCGGGAAGCAAGATGGCGAACTCATCGCCACCAATCCGAGCAAGCAACGCTTCTGCGCCGCCCCGGGAGCGAACCACCGAATCCAGTCGGTGGGCCACTTCGTCCAGCATGCTGTCTCCGGTACTGTGTCCCAGGCTGTCGTTTATGTCTTTGAAGCCGTCCAGGTCCAGATAAAGCAGCGCCGCCCGGCTTCGATTGAACTGCAGGATCCGGTTTGCGCTGGTCTCAAACGCCAGCCGGTTCGGGATGCCGGTGACCGCATCCCGATACGCCAGGTTCCGGATGCGATCCGCCATCATATTGAAGGTAGCGCTAAGATGTGCGATCTCATCTTTGCCGTCTACGCTGGCCCGCGAGTCCAGATTGCCCTGGCCGAATGCAGTGGTTGTATCCAGAAGATTCTGCAGTCTTCGCATCAAAAACAGATAATAAAGCAGGGCCAGACCTGCCAGGATGCCGGCAATCAAGAGATTGGTAGTGAGGATGTTGCCCGCCACGTTGGCTTCCCGTTCTTCTATCAATCTTTCCAGGGAGTATAGCTGAATAATCGCACCTTTCGATTCGCTGAGGCCCAGGCGAAACGGGTACATAGCTACAATGTCTTTCGTGGGTTCATTGTATTCTACCACAGGCCTGGACCTATCCCAGGCCATCAGCTTATTGCATAGCAATTGTCTTTGTACTTTGCTGAGCGCCGGAACTTCCAGGGCCTGAGGCAGAGGTCTGGATTCCAACCCCGGAGAGGGGGAATGAATGATCGTGTTCTTGTCGTCAAGTACAGCAAGAAATCGAATCTGAGGATCGGCATTTAGCAGTCGAAAGAAAACGTCCTCCACCGGCTCATTGGAAGCTACACGGTCTTCCAGATAGGAACGAGTGAGGCTCATGTTTTGCGCCACCAGGGATTCCCGGTCCTGAATCAGATTCTTTGTTACGTTCTCCGCCTGGGTTTGAATCATTACACCTACGGAAACGATGGTGAAGGAAGAAAACAGAACCGGAAAAAGAATCCTGAACGGAATAAGCGAAAGAAGGCGTTTCATGGCGCTCCCTTCGCTTTTCTGTATTCGAGCATCACAGGACTATGTTTGAAAATACCCGTTAGAACTGGAAGTAAATAAAGGGCTGCACGTCGCGAACCGAGATCTGGTACAGTCCCAGGATTAATAGAAATGCAAGCAGTATCTGCAGTGGTAGAGCTGTTCGGCCCCAGAGATTAGCCAGGTTCTGTCTGTATCGCACAGGTGTAAGGTGATAGATGTAGGCCAGGGCAACTACGGAAAGGTACGCCAATGAAGTGTTGGGAATGCTCCACTGGCCCGCCGAGAAAAGATCCGTCGAAAAAAGCGATCTAAAGAAAGCCAGGAACTGATCAAGGTCTTTCGAGCGAAACAGTACCCATCCAATGAGAACCAGATGCAAAGTGATCAGTCGACGGATCCAGAGAAGCGCCGAGCCGGTTGTCTCAATGCCGCGAAAACCCAGACCCTTCGCATCCAGGTCTCTTGCGCCAGCGTCTTTCGCATCAGGCTCTCTTGTGCCCGGATCTTTCGAAACTGAATCCTTCGCCTCCGAAACTGTGGCCGCCCCGGTGGCGCCGGCCTGGTCGAAGTCCTGTCGATGAGCCGTAGCCAGCGAATCTTCATTCTCTTTCGGTGCTCCTGATTGCCGATCCGTGTTTTCTTCGGGAATCCGGGATTCCGAATCGCCCCTCGACTCCTTGTAAGTTTTTGCGGCGCCTGACCTGCGCCGAAGGGCATCCGGAACTCGTTCCAGCATTAGAAACAATCCATGGTAGATACCCCAGGCCACAAACATCAGGCCGGCGCCGTGCCACAGGCCGGCCAGAAACATTGTGATAAACAGATTCCTGTACATGTAGAATCGATTTCCGCCCAGGGAGATGTATACATAGTCGCGAAACCAGCTTCCCAGGGAAATGTGCCATCTTCGCCAGAACTCCGATATGGATGCGCTCTGGTAGGGCCGATTGAAGTTTTCGGTGAGGTTGAATCCCAGAATCCTGGCCGCTCCCAGGGCCATATCTGTGTAGCCGGAAAAGTCTCCGTATATCTGCAAACCGTAGGCGTAGAAAACAATCAGCGTTTCCGCCGAAGTGAACATATCTGGCGTCTGGTATACCCGGTCGATCAAACCGTACGCCAACCAGTCGGCGGTCATTTTCTTGATCAGGCCTCCCAGAAACTGGAAAACACCGGCGTTAAAGTCTTTTGCGTCCGGCAGGAAGTGATAGATTCCTGCTTTGATTTCCGGGATGAACTCGCTTGCCCGAACGATGGGTCCGGCCACAAGCTGAGGAAAAAAGGTAACGTACAGCGAAAAGCGGAGAAAGCTCTTCTCCATAGGTAGGGTTCCGCGATAAACATCAATGGTGTAGCTAAGGGTCTGAAACGTATAGAAGGAAATCCCCACAGGCAGAAGCAACCCCAGCGCGGGCACCGTGGCTTCCCATCCAGTAGCCTGGAAGCCCTGGTTGAGTAGATGGGCGACGAAATCGAAATACTTGAAAAAGAAGAGTAGACCCAGGTTTCCCAGAAGCGAAAGAATCAAAAAGAATCCGCCGGCCCTTCCGTTTCCTGGTTCCAGTCCCGCCCGGGTTCTTGCTGCGGCAATGGCCCGGGCGCAGAAGTAATCCAGCACGGTAGAAAAAAGCATCAAAGAAATCGGCCACAGCTTCCAGGATGCATAAAAATAGTAGGAAGCAACGATTAGAAAGCCCAGGCGAACCGTGGGGTATCGTAGTAGGATAGTAGCTCCCAGGACGACCACAAACAGGAAGTAGGCGAAATCCATGGAGTGAAAGGCAATGGCGCCCGGCGTGGACTGAGCATCGGTTACGGATTGCGGCTGATAGCTATAGAGGCCCTCGTTCTCCTGGAAATCGGCGGATACTGAATAGTTCGTTTTGTTGTCCAGGTTTCCTGAATAAACCAGGTAGTGAGTAATCAGCGCGTCGTAGATTCCCTGGGCCAGACGATCGCCGCCACTACGAGTCAAATGGGTATAGTCGCTTATGGCTTCCCGGTTCTTGACCATCTCCAGCATCTGACCGGGGCCGCCCAGGTATTCGTAGGCGTCGAAGTACGCAAAGCCGAACTCCGCGGCCAATTGCATCTGCACTTCGCGCACTTCCATCTGCGCCGCCGAAGGGGCCGGTCCCTTGGCCGAAGGCCGCAACCGTTCGAAAGGACCTACGATCAGCACCGCTGTCTCGGGCAGAGCTCTTCGAATCCTTTGAAAATAGTCTCTGAGCTGGACTTCGTATTTTGCGCGAGTGAATCCCCGGTAACTGGACGAAAGCGAAGCGGATTCATTCACTCCGTATTGATAGATCAGCAAATCGGGTTTCGCGGCTCGTATCCCGCACTGAAATACATCTTCCGGAATCATCTGCATCCAGGCCAGGTGGATGCCCATCTTGACGATTGCGCTGTAGGAAACCCCGGACTTTGTTTCCAGAAACATTCCGTCGATGAGAGGTAGCGGCGATCCGGATTCCACAGGCGAAAAGGATGCCTGGATCTTGCGCGCATCATTCAGCGTAACCGTGCTCTGGGCGCAGGAATCCTGAATCGTAAGCGAAGTGCGGCTTTCGCTGGGGTGGCCCTGCGAATCTTCGGCAACAACATCAATGGTATAGTTGATTTCAGGATAGGGCGGTTTGGATTTCAATCGTTCCGGATGTCCCAGGATGAATCGTGCCTGGCTCCAGGGTTTCATGGCGCTTTCCGGGATAGCATGCACCGTTTTCGCGGCCAGTGTCAGGGGCCTGGCCGATCCTCCGGAGAACCCCAGAGCAGGCATGAGCGGCATTGTGAAGCTCTCGAAAGGAATGGTTTCCACGCGAAAGCCGCGACGTGTTTCATTATTATGGTCTTTGAGTTCGGAGCTGGGCGAATCGATGATGTTTACCAGTCCCCGTCCTCCGTCGCCAAAGTCCGTCTGAAACAACTGCTTCATTTTTAGCGACAGGTTATCGCCCCACATTATGGAATCCCCGAAATGAAGGATCCGGACAACGTTGGGCTCCGCGGACTGCAGGGACTGCCGATCGCCGTTGTTCGCCTGCCGGATTCTTTCCGCGTTTTGCAGTCGCTCAAAGAACGGCTTCAGGTATGCGAAGTCCTTACCGGAATCCAGAATGACCGCTCCTTTTTCGGATTCTTCGGTCGGCGCATCAGGCCCCGGTTTGTTTTTCTCGGAGGAGCGCTGGCGGTCGGGTTCCTCGCCCCTGTGTGATCCTTCCATTTCCGTGTCCCGGCTTGTCCCTTCCGGCCGAAAAGAGCGCAGCGGATCCGAAGGAAGCAATTGGGCAAAGGTAGGAAAGATTCGGTAAGGCTCAGGCAGCCGATCCTGGGTCAGGGCTGCCAGGGAAAACAGTGCCAGCAGGCTCAGAGTGAAAACCAGGAAGCGCCGTAGCATGGAGCTTCCTGGTTCTCATGCGGGCCCTCAGGGGCTATCAAATTTTGCGAAAGCGGTAGTGACTCACGAACCATTCATTGCCATTGTTGGTTCCAAACAGCTCCTCGCAGGCCATGAAAAAGATGCGCCAGTATTCCACCCATTTGGCGGCCTGGTCCGACCCGTACACTCCATTGAATAGATCCAGGACTTCCGCTTTGTGTTTGTCCATGTTATCCAGCCAGGCTCGGGCGGTTTTTTCGTAGTTGGTGCCGTTTACTACCTGGTGATCTTCCAGTTGGAAGCCATCCGCGAAATACAGATATAGATGATTGGAAGGCATAATGCCGCCGCTAAAGAAATAGCGGCCCATCCAGTTCGATTCCCCTTCTTCTTCGAAGAAATAGCTGAATTCCTTATGCGCAAAGACATGAATGAAAAGCTTACCGTCCTTCTTTAGCCATCCGTGCACCCTGGAAAAGAGTTCCCGGTAGTTTCGCATATGCTCGAACATCTCAATCGAGATGACCCGGTCAAAGGTGGAGCGAATCTTAAAATCATTCATGTCGGCGGTGATGATCTTGATATTTTTCAGTCCTTTCTGTTTGGCCTGATTTTCTATGTACTGCTTCTGGCTGGCCGAGTTGGATACAGCCGTAATCTTCGATTTTGGCAGTTTCTCGGCCATATAAAGAGTTAAGCTGCCCCAGCCACAGCCCAGTTCCAGAATGGACTGGCCATTCTTCAATTCGGCGCTGCGCAAATAGCGAGCCAACATGGCCTCTTCAGCGCCATCCAGGTCCCGGATGCCGCCTTCCCAGAGACAGGAGCTGTATTTTTTTCGCGCTCCCAGTACGTAGTCGTAGAACTTTGCAGGCACCTCATAGTGCTGCTCGTTGGCCGCCTCCGTTTTCACCGCAACCGGCGAGCGCTCCAGCTCTTCGCGAAAAGCCTGGAAGTGGGCCTGTTGCGCATCGGCGCTGCCTTTCCATTCCTCTCGTAGCCTGGCCCGGTTCAGGCTACGGATTCCCATACGGATCAAAAAGTCCGGGACTACGCCCCGGGCCAGCATACGATCCATGATTCCGGGGGAGTGTTGTTCAGAACTCATTCTATTCTCCTGTTTGCTCGCTTATAGATTCTCTTTGATTACGCCCTGGTTTTGAACGTCTGGAGCCTCCGGGGAGCCGAGAGAGCAGCATTTGCCGTCCTGCATCATCTCCTCGTGCTATATGCCGCAACTCCGAATCCCGGGAAATGATCCGCCCGCCGGGTACACGTCGGATTTTCGAAACTCGGGAGATGGTGCGGGCCCCCGGGCAACACCCGCAGTTCCGATTCTCGGGGAAACGGACAGGGGTCATGCCCTTGCTCGAATCGGCATCCATGGCTCGGTTTTGTTCCTCAAAACCTTCCCAAAAATAGCCAGTTTGTCCCGGGTTGTCAAAAGAAAAGTCAAAGGTTTGGCAAAAAGATTTGACGCTGGCCGGAAAAACCCTTTGCTTCGTCTCAGGTTTTCGTAAACTGTAGCAGGTTATGAGTAGTAGCAGTCCAAGCTTTTTGCCGTTCAGGACCCGTATTGGATACGGGGCAGCGGAGATGGGAATCTTCGCTGTGGAAATGATGGTACGACTTCATCTGATGAAATTCTACACAGATGTGGCCGGCCTGAGCGCGCAGCTGGCAGGATTGGCCATTGCCGTAGCTATGTTCTGGGATGCATTTACCGATCCGGTGATGGGCATCCTGTCGGATCGAACCACTCGACCCTCCGGAAAGCGGAGGCCCTACCTGCTGCTGGGTAGTTTTGTGATGGCTCTGGCTTTCCTGGCCACGTTCAGGCCGCCCGTGCTGGAGGCCGAGAGTGGACGATTCGTTTTTCTACTTCTTAGCTACATCGTCCTGAACACATCCATGACGGTGCTGGCCGTGCCCCATTCAGCGCTGGGTGGCGAGCTTTCCTTTGATTCGAATGTGCGGACCTCGGTGTTTGCGTTCCGCCTCTTTTTCGGAAACATGGGCCTTCTGGCCGGTACCATTCTACCTATTGTATTTCTGGATACCATAGCCCCGGTGGGGGCCAGTGGAGAAAACCCGGGAATCAGAGACCCGGAAGCAGCCACAACGGCCTACTTTTATGCCGCCGCGGTCATTGCAGGGATCATCTTACTCACCGGATGGATTAGTTACCTGTCCACAGCCGGTCGGGACAAACCCGCCGAACCCCGACCTCCGCTTAAGGGCAAAGCCATCGCTCATGAAGTAGGTCGATTATTTCAGGTACTTCGTAACAAGGTATTCGTTGTCCTGCTGGCCTCCTACTTCATCGCCTACGTCGGGGTTTCCATCAATTCCACTCTGGCTCTCTACTATTACGAATACAGACTCCGGTTGGATAGTAACGCTGTAGGTTTGATTCTCGTCGTCTTTATCATCGTATGGTCCGCTTCCCTGGCGTTCTGGACTTATCTTTCCAGGAAGGCGGGCAAGAAGTACCCAGGCTTTGCCGGCGTCTTTCTTCTGGGCGTGGCCACCTGCATCACGTATCCATTCTTTCCTCCGGAAGAAGTAAAGTACCCTCTGATCATGTCCGTGCTCGGCGGCTTTCTTGTAGGAGCGATCGTCCTGCTGGACAGCCTGGTGGCGGACATCGTAGATTACGATGAGCTAAAGACCGGCGAACACCGGGAAGGCCTGTATTTTGGCTTCTGGAAAATGGCCATCAAAGCTTCCCGCGGCGTTTCCATGGCCTTTACCGGTACCTTGCTGGCGGCCATTGGTTTCAAGGCCAACCAGGTTCAGAGTCCAGAAGTTAGCGATCGAATTGCCTTTCTTTTTGGTCCGGGCGTAGGCGCATTCTTCCTCCTGGGCGCTCTGGTATTTCTGTTTCTGCCCTACAGCCGGGCCATCCATCATCGGGTGCAGGATCTTCTTGTGCGAAAACGCAGGATCCGAAACCGCTTGCATTCGAAATCCGGCCAGGTTCCCTCCACTGTGCAGACAGGAGGAAGGACATGAAGCTAAAGGAATTTCTGGAAAAGTATCCCTGGTCAAACTGGGGAATCAACCCGGCAAAGGAGCGAATCGTCGAGAACCTGTGGGTGTTTCCGGTGGACGTGAGCCGGGAAGAAATGTGGCCCTACATCGCCGATACATCGCGAACGAACAGCCTGTTGGGTCTGCCCGAAATGGAATTTCAGGAGCAAGAAGGAAAGTTGCTCGGGCGCACAAAATATGCCGGCATCCTACACGTCTGGGAAGAAGTGCCCTGGCAGTGGCGAAAACCGGAGGAGCTGATCTCCGTACGTCTCTATTCGAAGGGTCTGGGAAAAATGGTGCGCGGCATATTCTACCTTGAAGAGGCCGGAGAAAAGAAGACGAACATCCACATCTACTTTGGCTGGGTTACAGCTGGATTGTTCGGATCCCTGTTCTTGAAGATCGGAACCGGAAGGATGCGATCCGGTTTTGAAAAGGTAATCAGACAGTACGAATCGGAAATAAAGCAAAAGGCCTCCGCCACACAATTCCAGGAAACCCGAATCGAAAAGCCTGTTATTGAGTTGGAAGACAAAGCCCGAACCATCGTGGACGCCACGCGTAAGCTCTGGGATAAGCAAGGCATTTCCTCTGAAATCTCAGAAAGCCTGGTGCGAATTGTTACTCGCTGGGATGACACTGATCTCTACAGGCTGCGGCCCATTGCCCTGTCCAAATTGCTGGGTGTGGATTCAAAACAGTTACTCCGCGCCCTTCTGTATGGATGCCAGTCAGGACTCTTCAACCTCACCTGGGATGTTATCTGTCCCCATTGCCGAGGCGTACGCGAAGAAAAAGGCAGCTTGATGAAGCTGGATGCTCGGGGTAGCTGCGATGTTTGCCAGATTGACTTCGATGCTACCGGCGAAGATAGCCTGGAAATCACATTCCATGTAAATCCTTCGGTGCGAAACGTCAAAAAGCAGTTCTTCTGTAGCGCCGAGCCCGCGCGAAAGCCCCACATAATTCTCCAGGATCGCCTGAACCCCGGCGAAGAAAAAGCGCTAAATCTTCCGCTGTCCGAAGGAAGGTACCGGGCTCGATTGCAGGGAAGTCAATCTTTCTTTTGGATGGAAACCGCTCAGTCAGAGACAAACTCCCGGTTTCGCTGGGAGGTGGGCGATACGCCGGCGCAATCCGTACGGCTGGCCTGCGAACCGGTTGTGGAGCTCAAGAATTCGGATCAGAAGCCCCATACCTTTGTAGTGGACATGACAGAACGCGATAACGAGGTACTGCGGCCCGGGGATCTGTTTCAGTTGCCCGAATACCGACACATGTTCCCGGATGAAAAGCTGCCGGACGATCTGAAGATCGACGTTGGAGTGCAAACCATTCTATTCACAGATATCGTGGGTTCTTCGCGGCTTTATAAGGAATTAGGCGATACCGGGGCCTTTCGCCGAGTTCGGGACCACTTTGCTGCCATCGGACAACTCATAGAAGACAGCAACGGGGCAGTCATCAAGACAGTGGGGGATGCGGTATTCGCGGTGTTTGGCAACCAGGTGGATGCCTTTGAAGCGGCCCTGGCGCTTCGCGCCGAGTTCGCCAAAAGCACTGCGCCTGTTGCCATCCGCATTTCTCTTCATACCGGCCCATGTCTGGCGGTAAACCTGGACACAGGAATCGACTATTTTGGGAATACAGTGAATTTGAGCGCCAAACTACAGGCGCTGGCAGGCGCAGGGCAGATCGCATTTACTGGATAGGCATTGGATAACTCGCTGGTGCGCGAGGAGTTTCGCAGGGCCGGTCTAAAACCACAAGAAGTAACGCTTCCGGTTACCATGAACTGGATACCGGACAAGGTTTACCGAGTATGAGGGAAGGAAAATGAAATATCTGATCAAGGATCTAAGCAAGCTAACCGGCTTTGACGGCGCAAGAATACGCAAATGGCAGGAGCGATATCGTATCCTGCGACCGGAGCGAGGCGCGAACGGCTATTGGTACTATGGGAATGAAGATTATATAGTGCTCACCAACATGAAGCGCCTTCTGGACAAAGGGGAAAAGCTTCAGTCCGTGGTCTCTCTGGGAAGGGAATACTTACTGGGCATGATGGGAGCCGATGACTTTTCGGAATCCGAAATGTCGCTAATTAAGCGAATCTCGAACAACGATTTCGCAAGCATTGAAAAGGACTTCGATGAAGAATATCAGCGAATGAACTTTGGTAGCTTTGTTCGGGGGCCCATACGTCAGGCTGTAGTCCTCACGGGAAGCGCCTGGGAAGCCGGCCTGCTTTCTGTGGCCGAAGAACATGCCTTTTCGCGGTGGCTGTTCACTTACATCTACGGCAAGACCCGGGAACTGGGCATTCCCAGGGATCCAGTGTGGCTGGTTTGTGTCTTTCCGGGCGATCCCCATGAATTGGGAGCGCTTATGCATTATGCCCTGTTGATCTCCAAAAAAATCCCGGCGAAGTACGCCGGAACTCTGTCCATGGATCACATTGTAGATGAGTTAAAGCGAAACGGCTACCGAAACCTGAGTCTGTCCATGGTGATGCCTCAGTCCCTGGAAAAGATTGAAACCGTGCGAAAGAGGATCCTGGAGAAAAGCGGCGTGAATAAGGTCTTGATTGGTGGTCGTGGATATCGTGCTGCCCTGGGGCCGGATTCGGACGAAGAAAAGCCTCAGTATTGCGAACCTCCGGTGATGAACAAGCGAAGGAAGAATGCCCTGGAGGAGATCAAGAAGCAATCATGAGAGGGTTAATTGCGAAGAGGATGTGGCAAGAAGAATAGGGTCGCGCAAGAAACCTGTAAAGAACCATAAACAAATGGAAATCGCCGACGAAGTCGGCATGCATGCGGAATTTAAGCTGTAGCTCCTTTTGGCTGTGGCGGCTCAAGCAGTCGGCAACAGTGGAGCTCAGAAGAAAACAACATAAAAAGAATTGGGAAAGTTTGCCCGGCGGGGGAACGAGCGGGCTGCAAAAGAAATATGTGTCCGGAGATTTGCCGGACCTCAAAGGGAAAAGGAAAATGAAAATCGGAATTGTTGGAAGTGGAATCTCCGGGCTGGGTGCGGCCTATCATCTGAAAACCAAACTGGGCTACGATGTGGAGATCTTTGAGAAGAACGACTACGTCGGAGGCCATACCAATACCATTCTCCTGGAGGAAGAAGGTCGTTCGGTGCCCGTGGATACCGGATTCATTGTATTTAACAACAGGACGTATCCAGAGTTGATCTCTTTGTTCGATGAGTTGGATGTAGAGTCGCAAGAGAGCGATATGTCTTTTAGCGTCTGGAACCTGAAGTCCGGTCTGGAATGGAGCGGGATCGGTTTCAAAGGGCTTTTTTCGCAGAAGCGAAACCTGCTGAATCCGGCCTTTGTTTCAATGTTGATGTCGGCGAAACGCTTCTTCAAGGAAGGAGCCCGGGACTTTGAAGGGCTGGACCCGGATCTCTCCATTGGCGATTATTTGAAGCAACGGGGCTACTCACAATACTTCTGCGATAACTTCGTGGTCCCGATGGCTTCGGCGGTCTGGTCAACCCCCATGCGCGAGATGCTCGATTTTCCGGCCGGATCCCTGCTTCGCTTCTTCAAGAATCATGGCATGCTGGATATTGAAAAGACAGTGGTCTGGCGTACGCTCATGGGCGGCTCCTGGAGCTACGTTAAGGCGATTCGCGAGCGAGCAGACCTCAAGATTCATACATCCACGCCTACCAGAGAAGTGCGAAAGACCGAAAATGGCGCCGCCATTGTTACCGACTCGGGTACGCATGAGTTCGACGCTGTGCTGATGGCCTGCCATTCCGATCAAGCTGTTAGACTCTACTCGGATATGCCCGAAAGCCACCGACGCATTCTGAGTTTGTTTAAATACCAGAAGAACCAGGCAATCCTGCACAGCGATGAAAAGGCCATGCCCACGCGAAAAAGCGCCTGGGCCTCCTGGAATTTTAAAGTCACCGATGACGAAAGAACCTGCACCGTATACTGGATGAACAAGCTGCAAAACCTTGAGCAGCAGGGAGCCCGTAAGAACTACATGGTTTCCATCAACGAATTCCAGGATCTGGACGAAAGCAAGATCCACCGAGTTATCGATTACGAGCATCCGCTATTCGACGTTCAGGCCGTCACTCATCAGAAGGACCTTTTGAGAATCAACCACGAGGGGCCGGTGCATTACTGCGGCGCTTACTTTCGCTACGGCTTCCATGAAGATGGATTCTGGTCCGGCTTGCAGGCGGCGAAAGCTCTGGACGAGAGATTGAAGAATCAAAGAACGCTGGCGGAGGCCTGAAAGAGCAGGAACGCTTTCGAACTACGATGATGAGTACGAATTTTAACAGCCGATTGTATCGAGCCCAGGTCTATCATAAGCGACTTCAGGTGAAGGTACATGAGTTTCGCACATCCATGTACACCTGGTATCTGGATCTGGATGAACTTGAGCGGCTTGGTAAGAAACATCCGATCCTGATTGGGATCAATCGTGCCCGGGTTTATACTTTTCGGGACAAAGATCACTTCCGGTTCTGGTCCGACGATGAGAAAAAGCGGGCGGCGGCTCCGGAGCTTTCGCTGTCTGATGCGGAGGGCCTGCCGGGCAAAAGGCGCTCCGGTGGAACAGGCAAGCCGCAATCAGATGCCCGAAGTCCGGAATCCGACCGGTTCGGCAATGTTCGGCGTTGGGTGAATCATTATTTCCGGGAAAAGGAGCTACCGGTTCCTCATAAGGTCTTTCTGCTTACAAACCTGCGCTATCTGGGATACGGGTTCAATCCGGTGAGTTTCTATTTCGCCCTGGACAAAGATGAGCGATTGTATGCGATCCTGGCTGAAGTGAACAACACTTTCGGCGAACAGAAGCCCTACTTGATCATTCTGGATCAGCCAGTAAGCGAAAGCGAGGATAAGCGAATCTTTGCGCGCGCCTGGAAGAATTTCTACGTTTCTCCGTTTATTGACCGGGACCGGGAGTTCGTCTTCCGAATGAAGCTTCCTTCGGAGAAGCTAAGCCTGGGAATCGATACCTACGAAGGCGCTACGCCCATTCTGAGGGCAGCCTATTCTGGGACGCGAAAACCCATCGCCACTTCCCAGATGCTGAGTAGCATGGCGCGCTTCCCGCTGGTTACATTAAAAGTGATTGTTTTGATTCACTGGCATGCGCTGCGACTCTTCCTGAAGAAGGTCCCCTATTTTGGCAAAGATGATACAGATGTACTGATTCAAAAAGATGAACACAAAAGAAAAGAGGTTACCCATGCTACGGTATAAGCAGAACACAATTTCCCCCCGAAAGAAATCTGTAAGGAGTCCTGAAGCCCTGGCCAACTACCCCCGTGGCCTTTATCAGAAGGCTTTCCATCGCGTGCTGTCGCAGGCAACTGTAGGCCGGCTGGACCTTCAAATTGGCGAAGGAATCCACTCCTACGGCGATCTGGAGAGCAAAGAAGCAGTTTCGCTTAGAATTCTGGATGAGCGATTCTTTAAACATGCGGTGCTGCATGGCGACATTGGATTTGGCGAAGCCTACGTGGAAAGCCTCTGGGATACGGATGATCTGCTGGCGGTTTTGGACTGGTTCTTGAAGAACGGAGATTCCAATCCTACCTTCGCCCAGGGCGCGGCCAGGAGCATCGTTGTGGGCGGGCTTAACTTTCTGGATCGAATCGGACATTCCTTTCGCCGAAATACCAAAGAGGGAAGCCTACGGAATATCAGCTATCATTACGACATCTCGAACGACCTGTATCGTTTGATGCTGGATCCCACCATGGCCTATTCCTCCGGTAAGTATTCCGAAGGCGTGAGCGATTTGCAGGTGGCTCAGGAAAAGAAATACGAGACCATTTGCCGAAAGATGGCCCTGAAACCAGATCTGGAACTACTGGAAGTGGGTTCGGGCTGGGGAGGCTTTGCGCTCTATGCTGCGCGTCATTATGGCTGCAAGGTCACTACCGTTACCATTTCCCGGCAGCAGTATGAGTATACTCGCGAACTCATTCAGGCAGAAGGAATGGAAGACCGGATCAATGTAGTGCTTCAGGATTACCGTGATATCCAGGGCACCTATGACCGAATTGTTAGTATCGAAATGGTGGAAGCATTGGGACTTGAGTACCATGATACCTTCTTCAAGAAAATGGATTCGCTACTTCGACCGCGAGGTATTATGCTCATACAGTGCATTACTTTTCCGGAGAGTTCCTACGAAAACTATGTGAGAAGTATCGACTGGATTGCGAAGCACATATTTCCTGGTTCTTTGTTGCTTTCTCAGTTCGAGGTAATGAAGTCACTGAAACGGGTCACCGATCTGAATATTTACAGCATTGAGAGTCTGGGACTCAGCTACGCGAAAACCTTGAACGCCTGGGCCCGTCGGTTTAACGCCAATCTGGACCGGGTACGGGAGCTTGGATTTGACGAAACGTTTATCCGGCTCTGGAACTATTATCTGGCCTACTGCGAAGTGGGATTTGCCAACAGGTATATCAACGACGTTCACATAGTTTTTTCCCGATCGCAGAATACAGAACTGCCCGACGGCTAGAAATTAATAATGAAGAGAGCTCGGACAACGACGAGAACTGGAAGAATAGGAGGTTTATATGACCGATGACACAGATCAGGATATGCTTGTTCGCAGCATGGAATCCCAGCTGATTACATTGTACGGCGAGAGGGAGCTATTGATGAATGAGGTGGGCGTGTGTAATGCCCAGGAGCTTATCTCATTGATCAAGAGCATGGAAGCCCAGCTTGCAGACCTGTACGCGGACCGGGAAAATGCAATCATTATCGACGGAAATCGAATAACGATTTCCGGACCAAAGAAGATATTCGTTCGAAAGAGTAAAAGTTAACCCTTGAGGGGAGCTTTACGATAGGAGGAAAAAATGAGCGATGCAATAATGAAAAAAATTCAGGAACAGGCGGCCTACTGGGCCCAGAGTAGCGCCCGCTTTGTTGAAGACAAGGTAGTGGATGAGATAGCGAACTATGATCGCAGTCAGATAGATCAGCTACCCTATGGAGTAATCAAGTTGGACGATGACGGCAAAATCTTGCTCTTCAATCGTCATGAATCGGAGAAGTCCGGCGTGGCCGTTTCGGATGCCGAAGGTAAGAGCTTCTTTAGTCAGGTGGCGCCCTGTACCAACAATGCCATCTTTCTGGGAAGCTTTCAAAAGGGTGTAGGCGAAGGTAGTATGGATTTGATTTTTCCTTACACATTCACCTACAAAATGAAGCCAACTCCGGTGAAGGTTCACCTCTATAGGAAGGAAGGAAGCTCCGATAACTGGGTCTTCGTAAAGTGGAGCTAGTGAGTTGGAACTCGCGGTCGCCTGGAAAAAGCTACTCTACCGTCATCTAAAGGGACGGGCGGAGCCGCTTTTTTTGTTTCCCGAGCAGGCCGCATCGGCGGCCGCACTATGGATGGGTGTTCGTCTGTGGATGCAACGCTGGGAAACGGGCGACCCCATTGTATTCAGCGGGCTGCCTGCAGGACCTGAATACATCGAAGTGCTGGCGGCCACATTGGCTCGTCAGGGGACTTTCATAGCCGGTCATCCAGAGCGGGGAGCAGGGTTCCTTCTGAATGAAGTTCAGAGCTGGCAGCCGGACTATGTAGTGTTGCCCCGAGGATCTGACCTGGAGGTGCCCGGGTATCGCGTCTGCGAAGAAGTCAACGAACACCGAAATGCAGTACTCCTCGGTCGCCGGCCTGGCTACGAAGATTTGCAGATCAATCATCCGCTTCGACGCAGGCTTGCCAACACCGATCGCCGAATTGTGCTGGCTACTTCGGGAACCAGCGGCGGCAACGCCAAATGGAGTATCCTTTCCGATCGAAATCTATTCAGCGTTCTTCGCACCCACATCCCCGCCCTGGGTATCCGAAAACGGACCACGCTGAGCGTTCTTCCCTGGAACCATGCATTTGGCCTGGTGCTGGATTTGTTACCCTCATTGTTCGGCGCGCGGACCGTGGTTCGCGATAATCCATCGTCTATGCAACGCTTCGGCCACTTGCAGGACCGCTTTTCCATAGATTACATGAGCGCCGTGCCGGCCCTTCTGGAACGTTGGTTCGCCAGCGATTCAGTGCAGCGGATACATAAATTCAAAGGGGGGCTACTCGGAGGCGCTCCCATTAACGTGGAGTTGGCGGAGCGGCTGCGTGGCTCCCGATTTAGAGTGGGGTATGGCCAGACGGAAGCATCGCCGGGAGTGACTCTGGGTCAGCCCGGACAATTCCACGAGGGGTTTCTGGGCAAGGCCCGGGGTTGCGAGGTGCGGCTCCAGGACGGACAGCTCGAGTATCGCGGACCCAACGTATGCTCGGCGCTGGTGTCCTTTCCCGGGACCATTTCAGAGCAGCCAGGGAGCAAATCGTTGAGTCAATCCCTCAGGGAGACGATACAAAGCCGCATGGAAGCGTTGGACAACTCCATGACCCTTCGTAGCGCCGATCAATGGCAGAGAACCGGCGACATAGCCGAACTGCACGATGCAGGTTTCGTTTTCCTGGGAAGGGAGGATTACAACTTCAAACTCTCCAATGGCCGCTTCCTGGATGTCATCCATCTGGAAAGGCAACTGAGCGATAGCACCGGCCACAGATGCTTTGTTGTGCCTTTGAACGGCGGAATGCAGATCTTCGTAGTTGCCGAGGATTCCTCGGACAGAGATTCCATTCTATCATCTCCAGAAATGAGAGCGGAAATGGAAACCCGGCTACGCGAACAGTTGGGTCGTCTTTCCGGATACATTCGCACGATTCATGTAATACCATCCAGTCGGTTGCCTTTGAACGCTAAAGGAATCGTGCTTCGAAGTGAATTACCAGCGATACGAGAGGTGAGCTATGCCTGAAAAGGTGCAAACGATGAACGCTCTGGTCTCCGATGAATCCGTGGAGCACCTTTTAGAATATCTGTTTGACGATAGTCCGCTTTCTGAGCAGCAAAAAGAAGGACTGCGAACGGAAGCCTCTGGATACAAAAGCGATCTGTGTGACCAGGCCAGGGTATTCGAGCAGACCGAACAGTTGGATTCCTATATCGCGCTCAAGTTCATTGAGCTTAAAGCCCGCTGGATCGTGCTGAATGCCCGAATTCAGGACTATAATCGCAATCTCACGGAGCCGGATCCCTATTTGTTGTATCAGTCTTCGATACTTAGCGGTATCCTGGGCATGCTGGAAGAAGGCCTGTCCGAGTCCGCCCTGCATATGATCAACGATACGCTGGCCAATCAGGCTTCTTCGCTGGATTCCGGCCCATATGTCATTATTGAGGGAGATCAGATCATTATTGAAGGGAAGCGAAAGGTGATGATCTACAAGCGAGGAAAGCATAGCTAGATGATTTTGGATGAGAAATGTCCAACGCCCCAAACGCTGGAATCGTCGTTGGCATCCATTCTGGAATCCGTTCCGGCGGCGGCAGGGAAGCTGGGCGCCAGTCTTGCCGCGGGGCTGGACAAGTCTCGAACTCTCCTGGAGCAATCCCTGGCGGCGGGCCGGCCAGTATACGGTTCAAACACTGGCTACGGGCCCTTTGTAGAGTTTGCAGCCGAAGACGATAAGGGCGAGGATCTGATAACCCACTTATTGGCCGGAAGCGGCTCGCCTTTGCCCGGAAACATTGTGATGGGCGCCATGTATCTGCGTGCCTGGACCATGTCCCGGGGGAAGTCCGGTGTGCGATTGCCGGTGATCCAGGCATATCTGGATGCGCTAAAGCATTGTAGCGGCGAAAACGGCGAACAGTTCTATCCCTTCATCCCGTCGGTGGGTTCGCTGGGCGCCAGCGGCGATCTGGTGCCCCTGGCACATTTACTGAATGCGATTCTCGGCAGGGGGCAATGGTTTCGGCACAAGGTAGGCATGAGCGCCGGATCCCTTTCTGCCGGGTCTCCAAAGCAGAGTTTTCTCGGCAGTCATACACTTGATCGTCGGGAAGCCCTGGCCTGCATCAACGGGATCAGCTTCAGCAAAGCCACGGCCAGTCTCGCCTACTGCAGACTGGAACGCCTGTTAAGAATCCAGGAGTTACTAACCGCAAGCGTTTTCGCGCTGTTGGATGCGAATCCCGAACATCTACATCCATCTCTGTTTCAATCCTCTACGACAGGCAATTCAGCTCGGCGCATTCGAGAAGCGCTTTCGCATGTCCTGGGGCTACCGAATAGCCCGAATAGCCCAGATGGGCCGGGAGCTGTGGATTCCATGGACATGGCGGCCCGGGATGCGTATTACTCCGAACTACTGAAAACCTCTGGCCCCCATTCCACTGACCCTGCGCGTGAAAGAACCGGTTACGGCCTGCAGGCCCCTTACAGCTTGCGGTGTGCGCCCCAGTTGCTCGGCGCCTGCAACCAGGCCCTGGAATCGGGTCTGGCGTCATTAATGCAGGATCTGGAAACCGTAGACGATAATCCTATTCTGGACCCGGACAGCGGCACCATTGCCCATGGAGGGAATTTCTTTGGTCAGCCAACGGCTTTCGCATCGGATCAGATGACCATGGTTGCTACACAGATCGGCGTTCTGGCAGAAAGGCAACTGGCTTTGTTGCTGGAGCCCGAAATTAACGGCGAAGCGGGCTTGATGCTGGCGGAGAAACCGGGGGCGGATAGCGGACTGGCTGGCGTGCAGCTAACGGCCACCGCTCTTGTGGCCGAATTGCGAAGTCTGGCGCAGATGCATAGCACGTTCAGTATTCCTACAAACGGAAAGAATCAGGACGTTGTGCCCATGTCATTGCTGGCCGCGCGAAAAGCTCTGGAATCCACCGAGCGCCTGGCGGCTCTGCTGGGCGCGGAGCTACTGGCCATTCGAAAGCTCTGGAGTTTCCGTGCCCGGCGCGGGCGGATGACGGGAGAGAGACCGATTCCCAGAGCGGGACCGATGTTAGAAACCGGCCGAACCGGAGACTTTCCTTTCTGGTCCGACTCCGTGCTGGAAGACCTGGGATCTCGCACCGTGGCCTGGGGACCTGTATCCGCCCTGGAGGCCAATCCGACGGGCTCTTTCGGAAAGAAACTTTCACTCTATCAATGTGCATTCTTAAGCAAGGACGTGCTGACCCATGAAAATCTATACTCTGGACACTGATGTCGTTCTCAACGTGGATCTCAAGACCGCCTGGGATTTCTTCTCGGATCCCGGTAATCTAAAGAGGATCACTCCGCCGTCCATGGGATTCGAAATTACGCATCAGGACGGATCGCAAATGTATGCGGGTATGATCGTCACCTACAAGGTGCGGCCCTTCGGAGGCATTCCCGTGAACTGGGTGACGGAGATTACGCATGTGCAGGAACCGCATTACTTTGTGGACGAACAGCGGTTTGGTCCATACAGGCTCTGGCATCACAAGCATTTCTTTCGGGAAACGGATCGGGGCCTCTACTGCCGGGATCTGGTGCATTATGCGTTGCCTGGCGGAGCGGTAGGCCGGATGATTCATCCTATTCTGGTGCGGCCCAGGCTGGAGCAGATATTCAATTACAGGCAGAGGATTCTACTGGAAACCTTTGGCGGTTTTTCCGTAAATGGAGCGCAAACCATCCCGGAGCTTACGGAGGCGAAGTCATGAAATTATCCAGATACGGCTTTTTAGTATTTGTTGCAGCGTTGTGCTCTTTATCGTTTTCTTCGGTTCTGGCAGAGGAAACCTGGAAGAAGGGCGATACCTTCGATGCCATTCGGTACGAAGATCAGCACGGAAGCATAAAGATCCTGGACGATTCGGTGCGGAACGTCATCTTTCTTGCGGACATGGATGCGAAAGATAGTCTGCACGAGGTCCTGGAAGAAAAAGGTCAGGATTACCTGGACAAGCATCAGGCCGTGGTCATTGCCGACATTCATCGAATGCCCTATCTCGTGAGCGTGATGTTTGCCCTGCCGGCCATGCGAGACTATTCCTACATCCTGCATCTAATCCGCGAAGCGGGACCGGGCGCCAGGTTTCCGCAAAAGCCGGGGCATTTGACTTTGATTCGCCTCGAGGATCGAAAGATTCAGTCGATCGAGTTACTACAGTCCGGAAAGTCTATGCTTACGGAACTGGAGTCTGATTAGGGCCGGGCAAAGCGATTCGAAAGGCTCCCGGCCCATAGGCCCATTGGGGGCCGGCAATGTACGTTCAAAGCGCCTATTTTTTCTGAGTGGTAGGGTCCCCGGCATCCAGGATCAGGGGGCCTTTGGTCTTTCCCTGAATGAACTGTTGAACTACCGGGTTGTCCGAGTTTCGGATCTCATCCGGCGTGCCCACCATTTCCACCTGACCCTGGTATAGAAATGTAATGCGATCCGCGATGAAGTAGGCGGATGCCATGTCATGGGTTACTACCACCTGGGTAACGCCCAGTTCCCGCTGAAGCTTTCGCACGAGCTCATTAAACACCTGACTCAGGACCGGATCCAGACCGGATGTAGGTTCATCGTAGAGAAGGATCTCCGGGTTGGTTGTAAGAGCGCGTGCGATGCCGGCCCTTTTCTTCATACCGCCGGAGATATTCGAAGGTAGCAGGTTCATGGCCGGCATCAACCCCATGTACTTAAGCTTTTCCTTTACGATGGCATCTATGTCTTCTTCCTTCACCAATCTGTGTTCGCGCAAAGGGAGGGCCACGTTATCATACACGGAAAGCCAGTTGATGAGCGCCCCGCTCTGAAAAAGAACTCCCATCCGGCCTCGCAGTTTCTCCATTCTACTTTTTGAGGCGTGCACCATGGATTCGCCTTCGATGAGTACGTCTCCCTGGTCCGGTTTCAGAAGACCGATGATATGACGGATACTTACCGACTTGCCGGTTCCGGAGCCTCCCAGAAGCACCATAACCTCCCCTCGGTTCACCTGAATATCCACGCCTTTTAGGATCTCTCTTTCGCCAAAGCCTTTGTGAATACCCTTCATCTCTATGACTATATCGCCGTTGGAAGATGAGCCGGGGGTATTGTTGCTCTGATGGCTTTTTTCGGCCTTTTGGTTTTCTTCGTAAGGGTTCATGTTCTATTTCCCGGATGCAGGTTTGGAAGCCAATGGAAGAGCGTTTGGTTTCCCGCCGTTCGACTTTGCCTGTGCCCTTCCGGGTGCCCCTGCATACGACCCGGCAAGTCGCGAAAGCAAAGTGGAAAGTCGAGAAAGTAAATTCGCTCTACCATCATAGCGGCGCTCCAGCGGCCAATCGCAGCATGGTAATCAGATAGGCTTCCAGAAAGGAGACAGGAGCCTGGCTTTCACGTAGATCTTCGGCCAGGAGTCTGCCTTCGCGAAGGACCACAAGCAGGTCTCGCATGGATGCATTCGTACGGTCCAGTAGTTCGGGGTCATGCAGTAGCAAACTCACGGTTCCTGTGCCCGGTGTGTTCATTGTATCTGTGGTCTGGGCAATGTTTCGCACGATTCGTCGAATATCGCCACGGTTTTCGTTTACTACATCCGCAACAATTGTGAGCGGATCGTCGTAGTTGGAAGCCTGGACCAAACGACCGATGGGGCCATTGCCGCCGGGAAGGCTGCCAGTCTTTCTGAAGAAGAGCATTTCCTGGGAATTCCAGATTATCGGGTTCTGCGCCTCTCCGGCTTCTTTGCTTCCCGGTCGAATATCGATGATCTTGTCGGAAATCACCGCAGGATAGCGGGTGTAGATTCGATGGTCCGGAAACAGAACGGGCTGAGTACGCATATTCAGAACAGCGATGACCACCTGGCTTTCGCTGGGCCGGGCTGCCGCCGGGTCATCATCCAGAATGATTCGCCCCTTTGCGTCCAGCGGTGTGTAGCGCAGATAATTCACGTACCCTTGATCCACTCCCAGAACCTGGACCCGAGAGCCGATCCGGATTCCTTCCGCCGAACGTAGCACCACCGGGAAGTAGTACTGTAGGCCCCGGTCCTTTTCGGCAGGCATGAGTATGGTGATGCTCATCAGCCCAATAACCAGAACCCAGAACACAGTGCCGAATATTCCCACTGCAGATTTATGTAACCATTCAGGAATCATTGATACTGGATACGCTCATTAACGATAGAAAAGGGCCGTAGTGAAGTAACCGAATATAATGACAAAGAGATAGGATAGTACCACGGATTGTCGCACGGCCACACCGACGCCAATGGCTCCGCCGGTGGCGGTGAGCCCCTGCTGACAGGAAATGGCCGAAATTGTCAGGCCAAAGATCAAAGCCTTAAAGTTGCCTACCCATATGTCCTTTAGACCGGTGGTTCCAAGCAGCACCTCCATTACCAGGTTGAAATAAGTGGAGGTGTCCACCCCCAGCTGTGTTTTCGCCACCAGGGAACCGCCCAGGACGCCCAGCAAGCTGGCATAGTTGGCAAGCACCGGAGTCATGATGCTGAACCCCACTACCCTCGGAAGAACCAGATATCTTACCGGGTTGATGGACATCACTTCCAGTGCATCGATTTCTTCCGATACAGTCATGGTTCCGATTTCCGCCGCCATGGCCGAACCTACGGCCGCGGAAAGGATTAGCGCGGTCATAAAGGGAGCCATTTCCCGGGTTAGGGCCACAACAATTACGTTCCCGATTTGCTCTTCCTGTCCGAAATCCTTCAGCGCCAGGCCAGTTTGTAGCGACAGAATCATGCCGGTAAACGTTGCCACCACACTCACTACGAAAAGGGATTTCAGGCCGGCCACATACATTTGCCGCAGGGTTTCCCGTCTCTTGAACCAGAGAAAGGGAAGCTGCAGGAACGTGCGAAACAGAAGCATCAAAGTGCTTCCGGCCCCCATTATCGGATCATAGATGTAGGTTCTTAGTAGCCAGATCATAACTTGAACCAGAGTAGATTTAGGTAATGTCGCATGGTCCCTTCTTCATCCGGAATGTGGCTATAGCCCAGCAGTCCGCCCAGCAATAGAAACTCCGTTCTACGCGGGGCATCGTGGTAGTCAAACCCTGCGAAAAAAACATGATTCTCATCTTTGTTCCATCGTTGCGAGTAAAGCCTGAATAGCATGCCAAAATACTTATCCCCGTTGCTTTCCCTTCTCCATTCCACAATGGAATACAACGGCCCCCAGATGCGGTCCATGGTATCGTCTGGAAAAGGCCAGAGCGAAATGGTCTGCCAGCCGGTGCCTCGGGCCGGATCGTCATAGTAGTGGAAGAGCGGCCAGACTTTGAGCGAATGAGCCTGCAGATTCTCCCGGGGATAGAATCTGTCATGGTTGTAGTAGAACGGAATTAGAAAATCGTACTCGGAACGAACGCTGTTGGATGTAGTGCTCAGTTGACCGGCCAGAAGCAGGTAGAAGTCCATGGTCTTCTGGTAGGGCAACTCTTCGTTTCCATACCTGTAGGAAGCGTAGAATGGAAAGATCACACGCTTGGAAATATACGGATTCTTGCCTTCTATGTCCTGGTAGAGAAACCAGAGGGCTCGAAACTCGCTGGCTTCTCTTTGTTTGTCGTAGCCCCAGGCGACCAGGGAAAAGGGATAGAGTATAGAATGAGAGGACATGTCTCCCGAGTCCGACCACTTTCGCGCGTAGAAAGGGAAGAACATGAAATGATGACGGGGATCTTTCTTGTGTAGATCCGTGCTGCCCCATTGGAATATGGGCCACAGAACCGACTTGTAATCGTAGGATCCTCTGTGCAGTTTCCTGGAATAGAACGGAAGAAACCGGAAATCCGAACGGACCCTTCCATCCCCGCCCCACATAATTAGCGGCCACAGGATGGAATGAGCGCTGTAGCGGCGATGCGACCAGTTCGTATAAAGCGGAAAGGCGACGAAACCGATTTCGGACCAGCCGAGCTTATTTCTGATTCTACCATAGATGGGAAAGATGCTGAAGTATTGCTCCCTTTCCGTGTTCCCGTAACCCCAGTAGAATAGCGGGGCCAGAAACAAATCCGAATCCTGTTTTTCCTTCTCCCGGTACCGGTCCTCTCCAGTAAAAAGGAAGAGGAAAGTCCATTTCCTCCAGTAGTTCGTTCCGTGCTCATAGAAGATCGGATAAAGAACGGTGTTAAAATCGTAGGCCTTCTCGTCGGATTCGTAGGTGGAATAAAGCGGATGGATGGTCCATTCCAACTGGCCCGGGCTGGATGTATGATCGTAGAGAAATAGAAATTGATAGTAATCCCGGGAGGCCTCGCCTTCGATCTGAACTGGCATTCGGGCCTGCAGAGACTCCGCGCTCATCAGAAGGACCATCAATGCCGGGAAAAGAAAGCCGGCTCGTAGCCCGAAGAACGCTGCCAGTGCTGATCTCACAGGACATTACTGAAAGGAGCAGTCCTTAACGTAAACGGAAAATCCACAGGTTAATCTCCCGGTTGCTGTTTTATGGCCTTCCAGGGTTGCTGTGCCCACGGTGGAAATCATGCTGCGCTCCGTCGTTGTCTCCGCTTCTAAAGGAGGCCCGGTTACGGGTTGCGCCGAAAAGATCTCTAGTGTACGCACTGAATTCTAACAGAATCGCAGTTCTCAAGAAATAAAGCCGAAAGCCATCTCAATCAAGGACGAACCCTGCCGATGCCCGGATGCCGCAGTAGTGTGCGAAAAACGCCTTCGTCGAATGTTACGATTTGCCAATCCTCCCAGAAGCCCTGGAAGCGAATGGCGCTTTCCTCGTTGGAGGGCTCCGGTGGCCACATGTAGATATGGACCGTTCGCTCTTTCATGTAATCCAGCGAAGCTTCCTTTTCGTGGCCGATCTTACCCCTTTCAGAGAGGACCTGCCGCGCCAGTTTTCGGTCTGTAAGTCCGGTGGAGGCTTCCAGAGCATACACGGGATCCATGTAATAAATGATGAACGCCGCTCCGCCATGGAAAGCCAGGCGAAGCCCAGATCCTCGGACCACGTCTCTGTATTGGCGGGCTCGACTGGAAAGTTCTTCCAAGACCTCTCTGGGATAATACAGTCTTTCTTCTACGATGCCATGAATATCAGGCGCCCTTTTGGATGCGCGAAGTTCCTTATAGGGGTCTATGCGAAGCAACGGCATTAAAGCCAGGAGGAATACCAGTGTGAAGAAAGCGGAACCCGTCAGGATCGGTTGCCGGGAATCAATCTTTACCAGTATGGACCGGAGTCCCAGGGAAAGGCCGGATCCTATGAAGAAGCATAGAGGCGCAAGTACAGGGATCAGAAATCGTGCGAACATAAAATCCCCACCTACAAAAATGATATAGCCGTGCCAGGCAACTACGGTCAAAAGCAGAGGGCGGAGGCCGTGGGGTAATTGTCGCTTTCGGAGAAAGGCCAGGGTCGCAATCGCCATCAAAACAGGTAGATAAAAATAGGAAGAGTAGAAAAGCGCCAGGTAGCGAACTCCTTGATCGGGGTAAGGATCGTACGCGGATTTCGCATAGAAAGTGTTGGGAAAAAAGGACTGATAGTAATAAAGCCGCCAGCTCTGGTATAGAATCAGAACAATAAGGGGCCCGGCAAGTAGTGCTATCGTGGCACCGGACAACCAGCGCCATCGGGAGGGATCGGTTCGCCTTCGTTGGGGTTCGTTCCCCGGGCCAGTTTCAGTCATTGTCTTCGGCCGCTCGGACCGCTCAGGCAGCTTTGACGGCTGCGCCTCCGGTGGCTTCCCGGCAAGGTTAATCAGAATTCGTCGGAACAAATTATCGCTACTTAATCGCTGTACAAGAATTCCAGAGGATACGGAGAGATAGCCGAATGCCAGAAAGATCACCCCGTCCGGCCGCAGTAAACAGGCCAGAGTTAGAAGCCAGAGCCCCGCCGCCTGGCGGTTTCGCACCCAGAGGGAATAGATCCCCGCCCACACGCAGGCAGCAAAGGCCATGGTTTCCAGACCCGATGTAGCGAAGACATGCATATGGTGGATGCCCGCCAGAAGGAGTGTCGTTATGAGCAGGGCAACCGATTGCATTTCATTGTCTTGCCTTCGGCCATGAACCGGGCCAGTCTGCGGAGCTTTCGCGGGTCTGCCCGTCCGAAAACCAGCCCAGGCCAGACCGGAAAGCAGAAGTAAATACATAGTTATCGAAATCGCATTACTGAATTGTTCGGCGGGAAGCCCCAGGGCCAGTCCGCAGAAGACCGCCAGAGTCCAGAGAAAGTTAGTGAAGCCTTCGACGAATTCCCCTGCATTGAAAACCAGTCCCTGGCCTCGGAGCAGATGGAGCGCGTAGCGGAAAGAGATAAAGGCGTCATCGCTGACCCAGCGCAGTCGGATCGCTTCGTAGACCGCCCGGCCCAGATACAGGGCCATAAATCCAATGAGCGCTACCTTAAGAATTCGATGCTTACCGTTATGCATGAAAAAGCCTTTCTGTGTTTAACTGCGAGACATAGCTCTGCAGCGGGTGGGCGGCGCTGGAAACCGGACCATTCTCCCGGTTTAGCGATCCCCGGTTCTTATTGGGAGCGCCTTTGAGGGCGCATTGACCCGACGGCAGAAGTCTCTTTTTTGCTCGACCCATGGACATTGGCTGCATTCTTCGAATGATACCAGATTCTCAGACGGGGATGATACATTCAATGCAGAAGTGGAAGGATTATTTCTTTGGAGTTTTCTATACCGATCCCCGAGAAATAGGCAGTCTGAACGGCATTCGCAGTCTGGCCATTTTCATGCTCTTCTATGTGCATCTGTTTCGGTTTCTGCCCAATGTAGACCAGAGTCAGGGGTGGTTGCGGAACTTCCTGGATAATGGCTCCCAGAGTATCGATATGTTTTTCGTGCTCAGCGGATTTTTGATTTCCGGCCCGCTTATGCGTCAGCTGGATCGAAAAGGCACCCTGGATCTTAAGAACTTCTACTTGAAGCGATCCCTTCGAATTTTTCCGCCTTATTTCATTTTCTGTGCGATACAGTACTTCGTATTTATCCCCGCAGCGGCCAAATGGAACCCCGCCTATGGCGAAAACAGCTGGAGAATCATTTTTGATATTCTCTATGTTAGCAATTACTGGCACGGAACCATTTTTCATGGCTGGTCCCTTTCTCTGGAGGAGCAGTTCTATCTGCTATTTCCCTTCCTGCTTCTTCTGGTTTTTCCCCGACTGGGCAAACGAGGCAGGCTTGCATTCCTGGTAACCTTTACCGCCATCCCTCTGGTTTTTCGCGCAATCTATCTATATTCCGTTATCCTCGCCGCTCCGGAAGCGCAACACATTGACCTATACAACAAGGGTATCTATTATCCTTTCCATGGTCATTATGACTCCATCTTCATTGGAATCATTCTGGCCTATCTATACGACAATTACCGGGATTGGATGAACCAGTTGTTCACCAACAACGTAATTTTCTATTCGGTGCAAACGGTGGCCTGGCTGGGAATCATCGCGTATTCCTTTCTGGTTTTTGAATTCAAAACATCAATCGAGAGCATGGTGATTCGGTTTCCTCTTTTCAGCACTCTATGGGCCCTGGTGATGCTCACCAGTATGAAGGAAGGCACAATCATAAATCGGCTACTGTCCTTTAAGATTTACAGTCCCATCGCCAAGCTCTCATACTGCGCTTATCTCATTCACATTGCCATAATGACTCCTCTGATCCGAAAATGGTTTGTGGAGCGCGGAGAGGACGGATTACCGCGGTTTGTGTACGTGCAGCAATGGGAGGTGCTTCCCTATTCCGTGGTCATGGGGTTGATCATTCTGGGCGCTGCCTACTTGTATCATCTGGTTGCGGAGCGTCCCTTCATGATCCTGAAAGAGAAATATGCCGGTAAACAGATCAGTTTTGAAAAGGTGCAGGGCGCCGGAAGTTGAAATAGTCGGGCATTTTTACTCGACCCGGCAGGCACCGATCAAATCATTTCCCCCGAGGAGCCAACCATGCCATTGAATCTGGAAAACCCACTGAAAAATAGACCAAATACACAAAGCCCGGACAACGGAAGTTCCAAAACAACCGTTACCACTCAGGCAAAGAGCAGCCATCCAGATTCCCCTTACGAAAAGGCGCTGAAGATGGGCCAGGATCTGGTGGAGCGTCCCTACCGTGGCGGCGGTACCCGAAGGATCACGGTTCAACACTCAAAAGACCGAATGACCGTGTTCGAACGGATCAAAGTGCTTACACAGCAGGAACCCAATCTGATTTTCCAGAACTGGGGAAATCAACTGGATGGGGCCAGCATTGTTACAGGAATACTAAAAATCGGTAATCGCGATGTAGCCATCTATGGTCATGACTTTACGAACCGCGCCGGCTCCATGGATGCGACTAACGGCGCAAAATTGGCGCGATTGATCTACATGGCCGGCGAAAAAGGCATTCCCCTTATCGGCATGAACGACTCGGCGGGCGCATTCGTTCCGGCCGGCGTTGGCGGACTGGATGGTTACTCCGAAGCTTTTGCTGCGCTGCGGCGAGTTTCCGGCGTTGTGCCTTCGATCATGCTGATGTTTGGCTTCAATGCCGGTGGGGGATCTTATCTGCCCCGTCAGGGTAGCTTCATGATCCAGCACCATGACACCTTTTTCGGTCTTACCGGACCGCAGGTTGTGAAGGACGTTCTGGGCGAAGAAGTGACTCCCGATGAACTGGGCGGTCCCGGAGTCCATGGAAAAAGCGGCGTTGTAGACATTGTGGCCAACGATGAGCTGGGAGCTCTACGAAAAGCCCTGCGTCTGCTTAGCTACATTCCGGACAATAACCACAGCCTGGCCCCGTTCCACGAAACCAGCGATCCCACCGATCGATTCATTTACGAAGAGGACATTCTTCTTAGAAGAACCTTTAACTCGCCGGCGGGCTTCAACACTCCGTTTGACATTACTCTGATGATTCAGAACATTTTTGACCACGGCGAATACTTCGAAATGCAGCCCCAGCGCGCGCGTAACCTGATCACATGCTTCGGTCGACTGGGTGGGCATGTTGTTGGAATTCTTGCCAACAACTCCGCCGTGGCCAGTGGACAAATCGATATCGATGCAGCTTTCAAAGGGGCGCGATTTACTCGTTTCTGCAACCTGTATAACATTCCTGTGATCTTCTTCGAAGACACCACAGGGTTCTTGCCCGGAAAAGAGCAAGAGTCCGGAGGGATTGTTCAGGCCGGTAGAGCGCTGCTGGATTCCATTATCGACCTGCGGGTTCCGCGATTCCTGGTAATTGTGCGAAATGCCTTTGGCGGGGCGTACGCAACCTGGAACTCCTATCACGTGGGCGCGGACATGGTCTTTACTTTGCCTACCGCACGGGTGGCTGTTATGGGACCTGCAGGAAAGGAATTCGTTTACAAGAAGGAAATGCAGGAAGCCCGAAAAGAGGCGGCTGCGCTGCAGAAAGAAGGTAAAGCCGAAGAGGCGAAAGCGCATCTGGATCGCATCACTAAAGAGCTTACCGACCGATATGAAGCGGATCTGATGAACCCCAAGGAAGCTCTGTCCCTGGGCTCCATTTCCAGGGTAATGATGCCCGGGGAGAGCCGAAAGCTTCTGGCTTCCAATCTGGACTTCTACATGCGTCACTATGAGCCATCGGCTATGTCCGGTCCTCAGCGCGAATTCCATTAATCTGCGCTGTCAGACAAATTAGCTATTGGTCGGGGGTATCTATGTCCGGATTGCGTTCATACTTCTTTGATGTGTTCAAAGCGCATCCGGCGGAGATACTTAGCCTGAATGGCATTCGTAGCGTTTCCTTTTTCATGGTAATCTATAGCCATCTGTATCGCAGTTATGCCACTCGAATAGCCAGCGACGAAAACCAGTGGATTACCAATTTCCTGATGAATGGCTCCCTTTGCATGGATGCCTTCTTTGTTCTCAGCGGTTTCCTCATTGGCGGTCAATTGATTCGGGAAATCCGGGATACCCAGGGGATCAAGCTGGGGAAATTCTTTCTTAAGCGCGTTATTCGAATCTTTCCTCCCTATTATCTATTCCTTCTGATTCAGTACCTGCTCCTCTCGAACGCCGCAAAGAGCGCCCCGCCGGAACTGGCCGCACAGATTGCCGAAGGCCTGGATCGCATGATCTATGACTGGCTCTATTTGACTGATTACATTCACGGAATCATGATTCATGGTTGGTCGCTCAGCGTTGAAGAGAAGTTTTATTTAACGTTACCGTTCTTGCTCCTCCTCATAGGACGGATCCAGAACCCCAGGTTTCAAATCGGCGCTTTGATGGGACTGTTCACGATTCCAACAATCATCCGTGCCGTCTCTTTCGTTTTGCTGGCTAACGATGGCACCATCAGTCACGAGCATTACAATCAATTCGTATACTATCCCTATCATAGCCGCATGGATTCGCTCTTTCTGGGCGTGGCGCTGGCTGCAGTTTACGTGTATTATCCGGACGCGCTGCAGGAATTCATAAACAGCAAAAAGAACCAGATCCTGGGTCGACTGGCTGTGGCCCTCATTCTGCTGCTTATGGTAATAACCGACGAAACGAATGCCGGGATCTTTACCGCCATCTTTCGACTGCCGGTATCCGCATTTGCCTGGTTGGCTTTGATTCTGCTGACTTTCCGAAAGGACAGTTGGCTGGGTAAGTTCTTCTCCCTTCGTATATTTGTTCCCATAGCCCGGGTTTCCTATTGTAGCTACATAATTCACCTGGCTCTCCTGGGAGTCCTTGCCCGGATCTTTATCGGCTACGAAAGCATTACCTATACTCAGATCTTTATCTGGTTCATTCCGCTGGGCGCGCTGATTCTTTCTATCGGTTACCTTTACTACCTATTTGCCGAAAGACCGTTTCTGGCTCTCAAGGAAAAGGCGTTCGGAAGAAAGCCGGCCTTGAACCGTCTGCCTTCTTGATTCCGCTCTGTTCGGCGACGAATGTTTCCAGAAGGAGTTCATGGCACAGCTTCGCAGATGCGCCCGGTAGTGTTCTTGAGCTACCCTTGCTGTGCTTGCGGACCGAGTGAATCGCTGGTCCCAGGTGCTTACGGGCGATTATCTGTGCGATAAATTCGCACGCTGGAGTCCTTTAGAGCCTTTCTCTCAAGCAATTCCAGTCGCGAATCGAATAAGCTTTGAATCTTTTCGCTTCGATCCTTGTCGCGAAGTACCTGGCTTTGTACCTCTTCCGGGGAGCCCTTCAATTCATAGTCCAGCGTATACAGCGCGACCGTCCCGACATCGCTTTCTTTCATCTTCTGGATCAATCCATCTATCTGCTCCAGGGAAGCGTCCTCCAGTACCAGCACCGGGGTTTCCACCAGTCGCGTAGAAAGCTGGCCCGCATGAAACTTGCTAACGAAGATCCGATAATCGGCCTTAACAGTCAGGATTTCCTTCTGCATTACTTTGATTTTACGCGGGGGCTGCGAGATCAGGGCTGTAAATAGAATGGTCACAAGCACGGAATAAACCAGCAGAATGATTGCAACCACTCGAACTGTGATCCGGAGCGCCGATTTGCTTTGTCTTTCTTGCGAATCGGCGGAGTCTTTTCCCGAAAACATGCCCAAAAATGGGGAAACAAAAAAAGCAAAGGGAAATAACAGCTGATTCAGATACCGACTGCCCCAATCTATATTTGAGTCATTGGGAGCGAGCAGGGCAAGTATGAAAGGGCCGGTGGCAAAGAGCAAAAAAAGTGTCAGCGCTTGCGGGTTCGCCCGCTGAATCCAATTCCTGCGAAGGGCCGCGAAGGCGAGGAAAAGGAGCATCAGGGGCATATAACCGAAGAATCCCAGGCGCATGGAGCCGCCCAGAAGCACGCCTACGAATATATCCCATTTCGCAGCGAAGCTTTGAATGCCCCCCTGGTTGTAAAGAAAACGACTGCCCAGCCAGTGACCATATTGGTTTTCATTGAAGAGAAAGAATGGAATCAGCATTAGGCCAAAGCCGACCAGAGCGTAAGCGGACCGTATCGTTGTTCTTCTTAATGCGTTGTCGGCCTTCCATCGGGTTTCGCCCAGAAGCAAGGCAGATATCGGAAAATAGAGTATGGCGAGCGAGGCGATTATTGCAGTCTCCATCCTAAACCAGACCGCAATTCCAAACAGAGCCCCGGCAAAGAGGGAGGCTGCCTTTGATGCGTAGTCAGGATAGTCCGAACCGGATAAGCCATCGTTGCTTCTTTCTGCCAGTCCCTTTTTCAAGGAAGGCCCCTTCAGAAGCAGGCTCAAGGCCAGAACGGACAGAGTGCTGGCCAGTGCCACATCGCCAAAACCCAGATACTGGTATAGAAACGGCGAAGCGAACACCAGAAACAGAATACCACCGGCACCGAGATTGAGCTTGTATCGAAGAAGTAAGAGCGATGCCAGAGCCAGAAGAAGCGAAAAAGCGTAAATCCAGGAAGGCGAACCAACGGTGAGAACCAGCGCCGATATATATCCGTAGGCTACAGGAAACGGAGAGATGAGTCGATCGAAACCGGTAACGGTCATGTAGGGCACAAAATCGTGGTTCGGATCCAATGAACCGGCGGGGTAGTGGAGCTCTTCAGATTGGAAGGCATTGGCCTTTATCGAATAGGCCTGGACATACTTATCCAGGGAATCTCCGAAGAAAGCGTGTTCCAAACGAAGCGATGCAAAGAATACCAGGGCCCCCAGGACCACAGCGCTCCAAAGAAGGATCTCTTTCCGAATGTTTATGCCGGTTGTATTCACTGTCTGATTGCTCCGCACATAGACTGGCCCGAGGCTCGCACCGCCCCGGAAAAAAGAGCAAATCGGTAGAACGTCTTCGTCTCAATGAGCAGGCGCATAGGAGCCAGGCCCCGAACTCGGGCCGCATCAAAACAACCCGCAGAGGCGGCACCCGGTAGATCTCCTTTCGCCATAGGTTCGGAGCCGCTGGTTTCGCCCACGATGAGTCTACCCAGGAGGCCTTCCCTATCAGGAAGTGTAAACGAATTTTTCCCCTGTGACACTGTTTACCAGGAAGGAATCATTTCTAATTGCTACGCCGTCGGTAGTTTCGTATCTTACTACAATGAAATGTGCGGTGATTACCGGTGTAAGCGGTCTGGTGGGAAAGGAACTATCCGAAATTCTACTGGCGGACGGCTATGAGGTCCGGGGCCTGTCCCGGAGCCCGAAGCGACTACCTTCGCCGATCAAAGGCTTCTACTGGGATCCGGACAAAGACGAACTGGATGAAGCCTGCCTGGACGGGGCGTCCACACTGATCCATCTGGCCGGAGAGAATATTGCCGACGGTCGCTGGACGGAGAAACGAAAACGCGAAATCATCGATAGTAGAACCCGGTCTTGCAACCTTCTGGCGGATGCTCTGCAGCGAACGAATCCCGGCAAGCGGCCGCAATCTGTTATCCTTGCCAGCGCCATTGGATATTACGGGGACCGTGGCGATGAACTGCTCAATGAGGAATCTGCGCCCGGGCAGGGCTTTTTGTCGGAGACCACCCTTGAATGGGAGAAGGCCGGCTCCTTCCCGGAATCGGTCCGAGAGGTTCGATTGCGAATTGGCGTCGTATTGTCGCCGGAAGGAGGCGCATTACCGGAGATGGAGCGCCCTTTAAAGCTTTTTGCCGGCGCCGTTCCCGGTAGCGGTAAGCAATATCTCAGCTGGATTCATCATACGGACCTGGCCCGGCTGATTCAGTTTGCAATGGAGAATGATTCAGTAAAAGGGTTGTACAATGCGGTGGCGCCGGATCCCCGGACCATGGATTCGTTCATGAAGTCCCTTGGAAAAGCCATTGGTAGACCGGTGTATCTTCCTAACGTTCCTGGTTTCGCGTTGAAGCTAATGCTGGGCGAAATGTCCGAGATGATTCTGGGCGGATCGCGGGTTTCCAGCGCAAAAATCGAGAAGGCCGGTTTTCGGTTTCATTTCGGCAACCTGGAGCAGGCCCTGGAAGACCTGTACAAGCGTAAGGCCAGTTGACTTGACGACGGAGCAGCTTGCCTGGCGGGCCTGTTCGCTGGCCTCGGCGGAGCCGAGGAGCTATGTCCGTTTTGTTCGACGAACATGTAGTTTTGCGCAGGAACCCTGGAAGCGATGGCCGGCCAGGATAAGGAGAGAAAGCTGGGACGAAAGAGGCGAATCAGACGATACCGGAAGCAATTTGCGAAGCAGTTTTCCTCGCAGAAGGCAAAGTCAGGAAAGCGGCGGACTGGGCCTATGGACGTCTCCTCCCGGAGGACGAATGCTTCGGCGGCGAACGGACTGACTTCGCTAAACGGACCTCCGGAAACTCCTTCCCGTCCGCCGCGAAAGAAAGAAGTTATGAAAGACCAAGACAAGAAATTGCAGAAAATCGCAGATAGCCTGAAGATTCAGAAAGTGCAAAGGCACATCTTCCTGTGCTGCGATCAAACCAAGGATAAATGCTGCAGTAGAAGCGAAAGTCCGAAGTCCTGGGACTACTTGAAGTCCCGGCTAAAAGAAGAAGGACTGGCCGAATCCGGTTCCGGGGAGGTGTTTCGCACAAAAGCAAATTGTCTACGAGTTTGCAAGGAGGGCCCCATTGCTGTGGTCTATCCCGAGGCGGTGTGGTACCATAGCTGTACTCCCCGGGTTCTGGAAGAAATCATACAGAAGCATCTGAAAGAAGGCCAGCCTGTGGAAGAGTACCGAATCCAGATGCCCGACTGATTGGCTCTGATCCCAGCGCAACGCGCCACCGCGCATGGGCATCCGGGCCTCTACAATCCGATACCCGAATGAATGCACACCGAGTGCGGCCGGGCTGGCGGCAAGGCGAGGAAAGCGTAGCCTCCGTCCACGAAACTTCCCCGGTGGCGGGCGGCGCGGCGCAATTCTACTGTTTGCGGCGATGGGCCGATTGAAATTCCGGGGAGCATGGTTTCTTTCCCCGTCTGTGAATCGGTTGCCGGCGTTGCCAGCGACTCTATCCTGGCGCGATGAGTTCCAGAAGATCCGACTATGCGCTTTTTGACCTGGACTTCACTCTGATAGGTCATGATACGCTGCTTCTGTTCTGTAATTATATTCTGAAGAAGCATCCTTACCGGGTTCTCTATCTGCCCTTTTTTGTTCCGGCGGCCATCCTGGCGGCTCCAGGCTGGATTTCTTCCGGCACATTGAAGCGATTCTTCCTGGGCTTTCTCTGGGGGATACCTGCCGAGAAACTGCGCTTCTATGCCCGAGACTTTGTTCAGAAATCTGTTTTGCCCAGGATGTATCCGGCGATGCTCGAGGTACTGAGGGATCATCAGCAAGCGGGCCGAACCGTGGTCTTGAACACAGCGGCCCCGGACATTTATGCGCCTTACATTGCGGAGGCGCTGGGAGTGGAACATTGCTATTCGACTCGAATATTGATTCCGGACCGAATGCCTCTTCTATGCAAAATGCAGGGAAAGAACAATAAGAATCTGGAAAAGATACATCGAATGAAAGAAATTCTTCCGGAGGAGACGGCCCGGGCCCTGACGCCAGATCTAGACTGGAAGCGTCCGGAATACGCTCCCGAAGCTGTCTTATCGGGCAGCTATAGTTATTCTGACTCTCCGGCGGATCTGCCCCTTCTACGGCTGACCGAATTTGCCGCCGTTGTTAACCCGGAATCTGCTTCTTACATACAGGAGGCCAAAAATAAGGGCTGGGAATTCCTCTATCCGGCCAAAGACTTTCGTAGCAAGACAGGCAAAGTATGGTTGATGTTCAGACAGATTCTGGGTCTTTATCCATTGGAGCCCTGACAGGCACAGTATTCAGGCCAATGGTACTCGGCTTTGGCGCCGCCTGTAGATGCGGCAAGCGACTACCGAGATGCGAGCAAGACTCAGACAGGATTTGCCAGGGCTTCTCTGCCAGAATTCTGTCGATGTCCACCAGGCAGGGTGATGCGAAATGGCAATGAGGACACGGTTTAGGGAAAATATGTTACGGTTACGCAGACAGCTGAAGCAGGCGCTGGTTCTACTGGGTTCGATCCTGGTGGCTTCCAGTTGCACCAATTACTCCAGCGACCCTTATCCACCGTCAACGCCCGTGCTTCTTGGGCTGAGTCCGAGTGGTAATACCAGTTCCAATATCCAGGCCATTCAGACCTATGGAAACGGGCATAAGATCCGGGTGGCGGCTCAGAACTATGAGCCCGGATTTCAGGGGTACCGACTCTTTACCGGTACAACGGAAGATGCGGTTCGCACCGCGGATTCAACTACTGGCATTGACTGCGGTCCATTGCTTCAGACCCCGGTGCTGGGGACCGTATACACAATCGAGGTGCGGACGGACTCTATAGCCTCCGAATCCACGGCTCTTTGCGTTGTGCCCCTGGTATTGACTTCCGGCAATTTTGTGGCTCTAAGGGCCGTGTATTTTCGCGGAATTCTAGACCCTCAGTCCACCGGCCCTTCATCGAATGCGTTGCAGGTGCCTTGAGAGATTCTTAATTCTCTTTTTTCCGCCTTTTTCCTCATGTTCCGAACCCGGCTGCGAAAGCCATCTATGTAGCAGGTAGCGGCGACCCGACTTCTGGTATCGGTCCACTTCCATGAAGCCATTTCTGCCCAGGATCTTTCGGGAGGCTGTGTAGTCCTCCCGGGTTATAGCGCGTAGCTGGGTGTACCCCAGGCGCGGCGCCATGACGAGCATCTCTTTGAGTAGCTGAGTACCCAGACCGCGGTGCTTGCCTCCAATCCAGTAGCCAATCTCCGCATCGTCCTTACAGGACTTGAAAGAGAAGCAGCCGGCCGGCGCCGAATCTTTGAGAATCATGAAGGTTCGAGCCCGGTTGTGGATCCAGTCATCCACGGCCAGAGCAAGAAAATTCCGCGCATCCTTTTCCGTGTAGCGGCCCTGAAAGGAAAGCCCGGCATCCTCCAGAAGTCGAAGGATGTCGGCCTCATTCACGATCTGCATAAAGCGAGACACAAAGGAATCTGATAAATAGGTCGAAACAACAGGTAGCACTCGGTACTCACTGCCGTTGTCCTTATGGAATAATGAAATCTCCAGTTCTTCCGGAACGTCCATTGTCTCCCTTTTCTTTTAGATTTTAGTTGTTTGAGTTAGTGCTGGTGTCCGCCGGGACCGTGCACATGCCCGTGGGCCAGTTCTTCTTCGGTAGCGTCCCTTACATCTCTTACAGTAACGTCGAAATGCAGCGTTTCCCCGGCCAGCGGATGATTGCCATCGATCTTTACCTGCTCTCCCTCTACGGAGACTACTGTGAAGATCTGAACTCCGGCTTCCGTTTGCGCTTGAAACTGCATGCCCGACTCAATCTTGTCAACGCCCTGGAACATGCTTTTTTCTACATTCTGCACCAGCGCATCGTTTCTGAGTCCGTAGCCTTTCTCAGGCGGTACAGATACCTGAATACTGTCGCCGGAGCCCTTTCCTTCGAGCGCCTCTTCCAGACCCGCAATCAGGTTTCCATTTCCATGGAGATAGTACAGCGGGTCGCGGCCCTCCGAAGAGTCCAGTACACTGCCTGATTTGTCCGTTAGTTTATAGTCGATGCTGGCGACTTTATCTTTAGCAATCTGCATTTCTTATCCTGATAGACTTATTCCAATGCCATACGGGCATTTTCGGTAACATAGTGATCCGGAAGTGTACTTCAAGAACTTTTCCAGGCAAAACTACCGGAACCCGAGCCCGCGTTACTCGCTGAGTGCGCGAAGCGCTGTCGCGGAGTGTACGCCTCTGCGCAGCAATTCTTAGTATCCAGACGTTGCGCAGGTGTACCCTGTTGTACGGGAAGCGCGACCGAGAAGCGTTCGCAGGCCGAAATGGGGCGAAACGCTGATCCGGGCTTCCGGGACTCCCGGAAGCCCCGGCCTCTCAACGGCCTGTCAGGGTTTGCGGAACGTTCGGATTTCCAGATATCGCATGGGCCTTGTATGCTCGCACTGCCAGCCTCGTCGCATGAGCTCATGAGTTAGCATATACAAGAAGAAACCATGAGAAAAAAGGCTTACAGGATGTCGGGACTCATGGTCTTCCAGTACATCCGCCGCCCGCCGCGCTCGCTTGCGGGCTTCGGCCTTTGGTTCGGCGGAACTCTTACCCGCGTACCAGAGTAACCGTGCAAGATACAGGTGCCAATAAGCCGGCAATCTCAGGAAATGGGGAACGGTGGGTAAGGGCACTTCCCGGAAAAGAGGCATGGATTTGACTTCGCTACTCGGTCCCAGGATCAATGTGGCTGTTTCCCGGGCTCGGATGAGATCGGAGCTCAGGGGGTGCGAGTCTTGAATGCTGGCAATTATATCCGGGTTGTGTTTTTCAAGCCGTTGTCGATTCCAGTGCGGGTTAAGCGACGACTGGTCGTACTGACTGGAAAGTCGATTAAACTCGCTTCCCCAGATCCAGCGACGTGGCTCATTCGAGTAGGGGAACTCCGGTTTTCCATGCCGAATCAAGAAGATTCTTCCCGTGGCAATACTTCGCTTTCTTTTTTCTGTTAATGGCGCTCCCATAAATCTGGAAAAACCTCAAAGGCGAATCGAATGGTTCGACCCTGAGAGATCCCAATCCTGACATTGACTGTCTTTCACGGACCGGGAAATGACCGAAATGCTTCGCCCTCTGCTGGAGGATTCGGCCCGGCAATTTATAATTCCAGAAAAACAGAGCGGTTCCCAGGCCGCACCCCAATTTTTTTGCGCCGTATCTTCGAGCCCCTATTCGGTCCCTAGCCAATTTTCACTTCGTTTTTCGCTTCTTTGCCCGTTTCCAGGTCTTTAAGGTTTTGTAGCGTAACGTGCGCAATTTCGCGCAGAGCGTTTTCGGTGAAGAAGGCCTGATGACCGGTGATCAGAACATTGGGAAATGTTAGAAGTCTTGCGATGTCATCGTCCATTAGAACATCGGCGGAGTGGTCGGCGAAGAAAAGGTCATCTTCCTGTTCGTAAACATCGATTCCCAGCGAGCCCACAATTCCCTGCTTCAGACCTCGGATTACAGCGGGAGTATCGATGATCAGGCCCCGGCTTGTATTAATGATCATCACTCCGGGCTTCATCTGCATAATGGCTTCTTCGCCGATTAGATGACGGGTTTGCTCGGTTAGCGGGCAATGCAGGGAAATGATGTCCGCCTTCGAATACAGGGTCGGCAGGTCCACGAATTGAATCTTACGTCCCAGGGCATCTTGCTCCAGGTGCGTCTCCTGAAGCGGATCATAGGCCAGGACCGAACAACCGAAGCCCAGCATAATGTTTGCGAAGACCGATCCGATTTTGCCCATCCCGATAACGCCCACCACCTTCTGATTCAGATCAAAACCCACAAGGCCATCCAGGGCAAAGTTGCTTTCGCGAACCCGGTTATAGGCTTTGTGCGTTTTTCGGTTCAGCGTCAATATCAGGGCTACGGCATGTTCGGCCACGGCATGCGGCGAGTAGGCAGGAACCCGGACCACTGTTATTCCCCGGGCCGCCGCTGCCTTAAGATCCACATTGTTGAAGCCGGCGCACCTGAGAGCGATAGCGCTCACCCCCACATTCGAAAGCTCTTCGATGGTTTCTGCATCCAGGCGGTCATTTACAAAAACGCACACGGCCTGATGCCCCCTGGCCAGCGAGGCGGTAAGAGGACTCAGGGAGGCATCCAGATAGGTTATTTCATGGCCGTAATCCGGATTCATGCGATTGAAGAACTGTTTATCGTAGCTTCGCGTGCTGAAAAAGGCAATCTTCATGGTCGTCACTTAAGGAGCCGGGCCGCCATTCTGTCAAGAGGGGAACGTCCATGCCCGGTGAGGATTGAGCTCTCTGGCGAAAACAGCATCGTGGCTTACGAAAAGAACGGCTCCCGCGTATTGTCGCAAGGTTTCCAGCAATTCTTCGGTGGCCACCAGGTCCAGGTTTTGTTCGGGTTCGTCGAGCACCAGAATTCCGGGCTCCAGTATGGCCGCCATGGTAAGCATCACTTTCATTCTTTCGCCACCGCTCAAGGTGCTTGCGCTCCGCTTGATCGTATCGGCGGGAATCCCGGCATATCCCAGGAGGTTCCTCCAGTCCTTCTGTGCTTGCGGCCCCGGAAAACCACTACCGGGACAACAAATCGTCCAGAAATCCATAAGCATTTCTTCCACCGATCGCTCGGTACCGAAATGCTCCAGATTCTGCGGCAAATAGAAGGGAACCGTGCCCAATCGCACCTTGCCTTTGTAGCGGCGAAGCCCCAGTACCGACTCCAGAAAGGTGCTTTTTCCTGCGCCGTTCTTTCCCTGCAGCCAGACCACTTCGCCTCGTTCCACCTGCAGATTCAGATCCGGGATGGCCACCGTCGAGAAAGAGCTAGCCTCTTCCTGGTTTTCCCTTGCCCGGGTAGCGCCAAAGTCCAGGCCCAGGTTTTCAACCACAAGAGCATGTTTCTTGCCCGGGCCGCAGGGAATGCGAACGATTCCTCCCGGTTCGGACTCAAGAGTCTTGAGCTTTTCATAGGCTTCCTTCTGCTGCCGTTCCAGGATTCGGGACTTTCGCTCGGTGGCGCCGTTTAGTCGCGCCGCCGTCTTTTCGGCTCGATTCTTTTGCTTATTGATGAAGGAACGCGGAATGTTCTGCGTTTCATTGTCGGCCACCGCCTTTTTGGTGCGATGACTCTGGCGCTGATTTATCTCTTTGCTTTTCTTTCTGTTCTCGTGCAGGCGATTCCGTAGGGCTTCCGACTGTCTTCGCCGGGCCTGCCGCTGTCGCTGTCGTTCCATGCGATAGAAATCCAGGTTGCCTCCGTAGGATTCAAGAAAGCCATTTTGTAGATGATAGATCCGGTTCGCACCCTGTAGTAAATCCATATCGTGGCTTACAATGAGCCGATACCCCGGAACGGAGCGCAGAAAAGACAGGGCTTTACGGCGAAAGTCCGTATCCAGGTGTCTGAATGGCTCATCCAATAACAGAATCGACTCCGAATGAAAGCCCAGTTCCATCCATTCCAGCCAGCGAAGCATCTGCTTCTGGCCTTCGCTCAACGCGGATCCAGGCGGCGACTGCGGCGCATAGATTACGGAGTAGCCGGCCTCCAGGGCTCGTACATTCAGCAAACGAAGCAACGTCGATTTGCCCGCCCCGTTGGGTCCGGTGAGAACAGTCAGTTCATTGGAGCCCAGGAACAGATCCATATTTTCAAATAGTTCCAGGGAATCACAGATATCCTGCGAATTAAGATTCGAATAAAGCATACTAAACCTCCCGGCAAAAGCCGTGATTACTGTCTGTTGCAGACATTGAGGGAATGGTAAGGTTTAGCTGCGCATAGATAGGTCCGTGGACCTGAGAAGAATAGACGAAAGTTCCCGGGGAAAGTCAACGATTTTTCCCGAGGCTCGGAGCTATTGATTGTAAACCGACTGGTTCGAAGCCTTTGCTCGGGTTGCCACCGGTGGCAACCGATCGCCTGGGAAGGCCTTTTGCGCTAGACTGCGGGCTCGTTGTTACTACCACCGGCATTTCAATTCTGGCCTAATTTGCTTTACAGAGCCGGGATGGGAATCACCCTGCGGGAAGCCGAATGAAAATCGCATCCAAGATTCCACTGGTATTGGTGAAAAGCCTTACGTCCCGTACATTTCTGAAATCCTCCCTGGTGACGCTACTAATCCTGGTATCCGTCCAATGCGGGAGCCCTCCCATGCCGAGCCCAGAAGCCGAAAGTATGAAAGAGTGTTTGCAGCAGTGGCACCTGGAACGTCACAATAGCCCCTGGCGTCGCGTTTCCGCTGAATCGGACGGAGCGATTGCGTTGATTCGGGATCTGACCGGGATGAAGCCCGTTCCCGGTTTGCACGCGTATGCAATAGCGCCGGCCGGCCCGCTTCTTGCTCTGGACGAAGAGGGGGACCGTCTGGTGGCCAATGGCTATGTCTTTGAGAGTTTGCGCCGGGTGGATGCTACAAGTGTGACCGGGCCAGAAGCCGTTGGTATCTTAAGCGACCTCGGCCTTGAGTCGATTTCAGGACAGAGGATGGTATCCTTCCTTCTGGAAAGCGAAATCATTCAAACCTATGCGCATATGGAATCTACGCTGTGTCTGATAGAACAGGCTGATACCGATGACATTTATCGAGCTGATCTCAAAGGAAGTCATATCTACTTTACGAATGAAAGAAATGAAGCTCCTCTTTCGTTTTCGATTCTCATCAATAGAGGTAACGGCGAAATTCAGGTACTTCCCCGCGACATTTAATCGGAGATTTCGACGAGCGGAACGGGAACAAGGAACGGCCGGCTCGCCTGAAGCATCATGAATTATCTCGGGTCATTTGATCGGGATCTTCACCAGACCTTTTCCGATACGAGACCGGTAGTGTAGCCAGCGTGCCGCGAGGGCTATGCCCACCGGTTGCCCGCGAGGCGACTCATCAACAAAGCGACTCGGAAGCGAAGCGATTCGTCAACAAAGCGACTCGGAAGCGAAGCGATTCGTCAACGAAGCCGCTCGTCGTTGCAAAGATCCTGCTGCGCCCGAAAAAAGGAAAAGCCCGGCCAGGCCGGGCTTTTGTTTGAACAAATTCCAAACTTCGCAGATGGGAACCCTTTGTTTGTGAAAGCTACGGTTTTTCGGTTCCGTAGATCCGCCACTGCGAATCAGGATCCGCGGAATAGCTGGCGATAATCCAGCTTATGCTGCAGCTTATACACAGGCGATCCGGAAAGGGAGTTCAGATGCTCCGGTACCGGAATGCCAGCCTTATCGATGAACTTTTTGGTTTCATCGGCGCCACCCAGTAGGTCCACCCAGGCGGACGGTGGTACCCAGTTAAAACCGAATCCCATGGCTCCATCCACCCCGTCTTGATCGGTTACGTCCGGGATCAGCGAGTAAGAATAGGAGATATAGCGAGCAATGAATCGACGAACCAGGTCCGCCTCTTCGCTCTTATCGGTTTTTAACAGATCCGCGAAGTGGAAATACTGCGATTCGTGAATCAGGGCGGCAGCCTTCTTCTTGAAAGACAGGTCCAGCTTAGGTAGTTCTTCGTAGTTGCCGGTCTTGATGTCGTAAACCTTCTTAAGGCTCTTGCCATCCGCGGTCTTTTCGCGCATGTAGAGGCCTTTACCCTTCTTATTTCCCAGAGCGCCCTGATCAATTAGCTTCTGCATGTAGCCAGGCATCTTGAAGGTTTCATGCGCTGCATCTTTTGTGTTTTCGTAGATGTTGTCTACAATCGCCTTGTGCACATCCAGTCCCACCAGGTCGGCGGTGGCCAGAGGGGCCATGGCACGTCCGGTATAGCCAGAAAGTAGCTGATCCACCAGGTGGATTCCGCCTTTGTCGGCCATTTTCTCTGCGTAAATGGCGGCTTCGTTCATGAACTGGAAACCAATTCGGTTACCGGCGAAGCCAGGTCGGTCGTTGGCGATAATTACGTGACGATGGAGTTTATTTTCCAGGTAATTGGCCAGTTCCTTTGTGTAGGCTTCATCGTTCTTTGGATGAACGATTAGCTCGCAAAGTACCAGCTTGTAAGGAGGATTGAAGAAGTGAGTGCCGTAGTAGTGCTTCTGTCCGTCTTCGTCCAGATGCGATGCCAATCGCTCAATGGAAAGACCGGAGCTTACTGTGGACACCAGGGTTCCAGGCTTTCGAGCCGCTGCAATTCGCTTCATCAGGGGCTCTTTTACTTCATAGGTTTCGGCTACCAGTTCGAATACCCAGTCCGATTCGGACACTGCCTTTTCCAGGTCATCGTCATAGGTGCCCGGGATCAGCTTATCGGTAAATACGCCGGAGCGCACAGATGCCACTGCTGTTTGGATTCCCTCTTTTGCCTTATCCAGGGTTCGGGCCAGCATGTACACTTTGGCGCCTCCGAAGGCAGCTACAATGGCGGCGCTGTTTGCGCCCATGGTTCCGTTTGCACCCAGGACCGTTACTGTCTTAAAATCCTTCATAGCGATTCTCTTTCTCCTGGCGCCACTGCCTCCGGCAGAAAGCGCGAATTTATGATTCCGGGCCCTGCGGGCCTCCCGCTTACCTGAAACAATCCGGTAAACGCCCCTGAGATCCGGGGCCTGGACAGCTTCCGGTGACGGGTTTCAGAGTCAAATCCTTTGGATTAGCACTTTACCCCGGTTTCAGCCATGGCAGGGTGGCCGGCAATGTTTCACAGGGACTACATCCTGCGATTGATCCAGGAATTCAGCGTCTTTTTGGCCCGGCTTGCCGGCCTCAAGGATCGCAACGACCCTGAAGTGATCTTTCTGGAACTGGAGCGATCGTTCCGGCAGTTTCTGGGTTACGATTCGCCCCTTCTGGAAAGCCTGGGCGCCGAAGGAGCGCTTTCTGTGCTTTCCGCTGCCGATGGCGGCAACCCGGACCGGCTGGCCATGGCCGCTATTTTGTTTCGAGAGAAATCGAAGAATTACTCGGTATACGGGGATGAAGGAAAAGCCGTGAAATGTATGCAGATGTCTGATCGATTCAAAGCGGCCATAGGGAACCGAACTGTATCAGAAGAGATCAGGAAGGTCCTGCAGACCGAATGATAGCACTCGACGGGTCTAATGAGCTACCGGCGCACCCCGGAGGCACCTGCTCCTGCCGTTTCTTAATTGGACGTGGACCGTGTTTTAGAACACCTGATCCAAAAAGGGATGGGGCCCTAAAACCTATCCACCAGAAGCAATCCGGGCGCAGCGACCAAAGCGAAGTCGCGCAACGGAGGCCGCCCACCAGGGACTCGGGCTCCTCCCGAACGTTGTGTTGAGCAGTCCTATTGGAGGTCCAATAGATATTCGGCGCCAAAGCTGATTCGGGCATGGTGGTCTCTCAGTCCTCCCAGCTTCAGATTCTGATTAAAGTCCTGCAGCAAGAAATAGGTCTGCAGTGGGTCAAATCCGCCAAAATTCTGGGCCACGTTTGAGTTACTGACATTGGCCAGGCCAGTCTGACCGGCCAGCCCGATGTACACCCTCCATCCAGGGAATACCTGGTAGTACAGGGTGGATTCCAGAGAAGTTCCTTCGTAGAATATTTCCGGATCGACTTTAAAGGTTTGCTGCCCTTGATAGATGCCGGTTACGTTGAAAACATTTGCCCGGGAGTCTGATATGGCTGATCCTTGAAGCTGCACGGCTCCGGCCCGCACCTTCCACTGAAAGTTCTGACCCAGCAGCTGGAAGTCATAGAGTACTTCCAGACTGCCGCGCACTCCCCGTAGCCACATTCTGTTGGATGTGCTTCCGAAATTTATCGAGTCCAGCGCGGAAGTCTGAAAGTTGAACGAGGTTCTGTCGTTGTTAGATCTTGTAAACTGACCAATGTATTCCGCTACTGGCCGGACCTCCAGGAATTCGTTCGAGTAGACAGTGAATCCCAGCGCGAAGGAATGCTCCACCCGGCTCAGGTCCCGGGCATAATCCAGGTCCAAAAAGAATGAGTCCGTAGGCAATCCGGTGAGATCATCCGTAGTGGTTCCCATTTCATATGTGGCCCGACTGTACGCGCTTTCCAGTCTTCGAGAGGACAGTCGCACCATGAACCGGTCGTAGAAATACTCGATTTCGCCTCCATAGGAAGCGCCGTCCAGATAGGAGGCCGGAGAGGATGTGATGGATTTGTTACTCTGTAAGCCTCTCAAGCCATTGAATTGCTCCGCATAGGGCACAAAGGCCGGTCGTACGCGGCCGCCTCCTCCATCCAGTCTAAAGCGAATTTCGTGCCGGTTTACTTCCTCGCCAATGATAGTACGCAACAGCCCGTCGGTCCAGGAGGTCTGCTCTATCTGGTTTTGCTGATTTCTTCGCTCCTGCTCTCTTCTTTCAGCCTCCTCACGTGCCTTGCGCTCTTCCTCTTCCCGGGCTTTGCGCTCTGTTTCCTCTCTTGTCTGTTGCTCTTTCTGCTCTTCTTCGATCTGATTCAGAATTTCCTGTTGTCGCTTCTCTTCCTGACGGCGCTGTTCTTCCAAACGCTTCCGGCGTTCTTCTTCGATCCGCTTTTGACGTTCGGCTTCTTCTCGTTTGCGCTGCTCTTCCAGGCGCTTCTGACGCTCTTCTTCCTGTTTTCTACGCTCATCTTCGGCGTCGTCGCCGTAGTTATTGTTATAGAGAATTCGCGCAATGCCGGACTTCTGGATTACTCTTCTTCGATTTCCAGAAACGATTACAATGCTGGCCTGGTTTTGTTGAATAATGCGACCATTGATCTGAGTGCCGTCGCGAAGCAATACGGTGTCTGCCAGAAGGGATAGCGGCAGAAATACCAGAAGCAGTAGGATTGGAAGAATCCCTGGACAATGCTTTCGTTTGCCAGGTATTGATATGAGTCTTTTCATTGCACTTAGCCCGTATTAATCCGAGATCGCCTGGGCTTTCGCAAGCCTTTGCAGCACTTCTCTTTGTTTTTCCAGGTCTTTCCGACTATTCTCCAGAAAGAACGGGGCCGAGGGGTTGGCCAGTAATATATTTAATTGCTCCAGAGCCCGGCGATAGTCCCGGGAATCCCTGTAGATTTTTGCCAGATAATAATGAAGCGAAAGATCGTAGTCCTGTCTACGTTCGCCGGTCAACGATTCTGTGGGAATGCTTTCCAGAAGCACTCGGGCTCGCAGTCGGTCGCCGGATTGCAAATGTAGCCGGGCCATACCAATCTTCATTCTCGAGTCCGCAGGAAAATCCCGCAATCCCTGTTTCAAATAGATCTCCGCCTGTGGTCGCCTATCGGTTTCAAGATAATAGATGCCCAGGGCATAAATGGCATCCGGGCGCAATGGCGCTTTTTCGTGGGCCTTCTTGTAGTAGTGAACCACACAGCGATGTTCCTGCAGTTCCTCGCAGGCTTTTCCAATGTTCAGGTAAGGCCCGGGATCGTCCGGTATTAAACCGCTTGCTCGTTCGAACAATCGTATGGCCTCTTCGAAATCTCGCTGTAGCAAATTGAGTCTGGCCGAATTATACAGAAACGGGTAGAACTGAGGATCTGCTTTCAACCCGGCTTCAAACCGTTCCAGAGCAAGGGATTGGTTCTCGTCATTGGATGGATCTCGAATGAACTCCTGTATGGTTTCGTTGTTGAAGCGGGCCACACTGTTGAAAGTATTTCCCTGCCATTCAATGGGCGAGCTACCCTCCGGACCAGGTCCCTGGAAATCCTTGCCGGCGCATACCAGGAAGTCCTGTGCATTTCTGAGGAACGTGCCCTCCGGGGTCGGATTCCCGGGAAGGGGACTGCCGTTTTCTGGTAGCAAAAGATCCGGAAATGACTCCGGAGACTGGGCTCCCAGTGGTACCATGAAGATTAGGGCGAAGACCAGCGCCGGAATTTGCGCGTAGCGGGTTTGCCAGTGCCAGAAGCCAGTAGCTGACCGCGCGCTGGCAGGATGCCCGGTTTGATTCGACGTCCGGGAAACGGGGAAAATCGGGAGCTTCGGGCCCGGATTCTGCCACCAGCGATTTGCTGAAGCGCACATATCCAAGTTATCGGACGATTCTGGCGGACACTTTGTTTAACTTTATCGGCTCTGAACCCGCGATACTCGCGCTCGACTGGTAGGGCCGCAACGGTCCGTTTAGTCTGTTCAATGCAGGTAAGGCGCCCGGTGGCTATAGCCGGTTCATGGGAATTCAGCGCCCTTCGCCGCCGCTGTAGTTTGTGGGGTCGGGTTTCGGTCCGTTAGGAAGGCAGGGTCAGGTATCCAATTCTAGAATATCCTGCAAAAAGAAAGCCGCCAGGTCATGCCTGCCGGTCATTCCGGCCTTATCGTACAGAGCCTGGCTTTGATTTCGAACGGTCTTCTCTTTCTTGTCCAGCTGTGCTGCAATCTCCTTAAAGCTGTACCCCTGTATAAGCTTTTCCGCTACCTGGATCTCACCCGGTGTAAAGCCCCAGCGCTGAAACTGGTCCTGAACAGCATTTCTGTAGTCCTGCATCAATCCCCGGTTTTTCTGTCGGAATCGGTCCAGTTCTTCACGTACCTCTGTCAGTTCCTGGGCGGCCCGGCTGAACTCCTGATCCGCAGAGCTTCTCATGGCCAGTATGATCACAGCCATTCCCAGAAGGAAGACGCCTTCCAGCACGGCATGCGCGGTTACCCGTCCCTCTTCCTTGAGATGGTGGGCAATATCGTAAACAGTAAATATCGAAATCAGTACTGCGATGATCAGACCAATTCTTCGCAGGGTTCTTTGAACATCGGATTGCAGCCATCGGGACAAATGACCCATTGCAAATTCTCCAAAACTAGTGTTAAATGCTACGTATGGTTCAAGAAAATTCCATACTCCGATCCGGCCATCCAGAAAAGCGCTGCGTAGCGCCTGGCTCACCGAAATTGAAACCAGGTATCAGGAAACTCTTCTCCATCCGGTACACAGCATTTCTGTCCTTTGCGTTATGGCCAATGCTTTATTTGAGCGCGGGGCTTTCCGGGCTGTCTGCAGAGCCAACCGGACCGCTTTCCTACGAGCAGGCTTTGCAACGGGCCTACGAAAATGCTCCGGAGGTCAAGAAAGCCCGGGCCGATCTTTCCATTGCGGAAAAGGAGTTGGAAAAAGCGGATTTTCTTGTTTCCGAAGCGCCGGAGCTGGAAGCCTCCATTACTCGAGGAACCTCAAAGGATTCGATTGAGGTGCTGGACTACAATTACAGCGCGCTCGTGCATAACAAAGAGGTTCCGGTGCGGGGCTGGGAACTGGGTCTTTCGCAAAAAGTGGAGCTGGGCGGACAGCGCGGTTTGCGCATCGAACAGAAAACTGCGGAGAAGGACTACTTTGAGGCCAGAGAAACCCTGACCCGGTTGGAGGCCCGTGCGAAGGCCCGGGAACTCTATATACAGGCCGCCCTCCTGCAGGAATGGGAAGAGCATCTGACCGAGCATTTGAACCGATTCTACCGGCTCCGGGCCCGATTTGGCGCAGGCTACATCGACCGAAGGCTGGGTAACTACAGTCTCGTGGCCCTTAACATGGGCATTCAGACATTGAAATCTGAAAGGGATGAGGTATCCATTCTAAAACGAAAGCTGATCCGGGAGCTTTCGCTCATGGTAGGGCTGGCGCCGGAATCTATAAAACTACAAAGCGCCGATTCGATCAAAATGCCAGGATTACCTCCTCTGGAAGAACTATCCAGGGATATGGAACAGGGGGCTGTTCTAAAGGAACGAGAAGCCCTACTGAAGTCCCGTGAAAAAGAGCAGGATCTGGAATCCCGTAAGCTATGGCCTTCGCCATCGCTCTTTCTATATGGTGGCGAACGAACCTCCAATACGGATGCGATGGTTTCTGTATATCCTGGAAACAGAGAAACCTATATGCGTGCCGGGATTCGCCTGCCTCTGGGATTTCTGGGCCCGGAGAGAAAATCGTCGGATATCGCCGCGCAGAGGGCGGAAAAAGCCAGGGTGGAACTGGAAACAGCCACCGATCGATCCAGGGTTCAATTGAAGGCCTCCTATCAGAATTATGAATCCCTGAAGGGCCAGTATTTACAGATGAATCGTTTTTTGATCCAGGCCGAGAGATTTCTTCCCGCTCTGGACCAGGCCTTGATGGGGAGGCGAATCAGCTACTTCGAGTTCTGGGGAGAACACGAAAGATATCATGCATTGTTCCAGAGAAGTCTGGATGTTCGCCTCAATGCCGCAAAGGCGCTGAGCGAAATGGAACTACTGACCGGCCGGGTGCTGGACGGAGAAAAAGGAGAATAGAATGCTGCATAAATGGATTGAGTCCTCTCTAAGAAACCCGGTCTGGGTTCTGTTTTTGCTTTCGCTTCTAGGGCTTCTGGGTCTGAGAAGTGCGGTACAGCTTCCCGTGGACGCTGTGCCAGACATCACCGGAGTGCAGGTGATGGTGGCCACGCATACCGGCGCCATGGATCCTGAAGAGATCGAAACCACGGTCACCTATCCCATTGAAGCCGAGTTGGCCGGTATCCAGAGTGTTTCCGAGATTCGGAGCATTACGAAATACGGCCTGAGTCAGGTAAATGTAATCTTCGATGATTCCATGGATGTGTACTTCGCGCGCCAGTTAATAGCGGAAAGGTTACAGTCCGTGGCCGCGACGCTTCCAGAAGGATTGAAGCCGGAAATGGGGGCTGTGACCACCGGTCTGGGGGAAGTGGTGATGTATTCCGTAGAGGCCAAACCAGGTAGCGAGCTGGCAAGCAAGCCCGCCCAGGAAAGACTGCGATACCTGCGAACGGTTCAGGAGTGGGCGATTCGGCCTGTGCTGAAGACCGTGCCCGGAGTGGCGGAAGTGGACTCCAACGGTGGATTCCAGAAAGCCATTTTTATTAACTTTGATCCTGCAAGACTCATTGCCCAGGGGATTGGTCCTGTGGCTCTCGTAGGGCTTCTCCAGGAGTCCGGAATGAACCGGGGCGGAGGCTACATCGAACGGGACGAAAAGCGTATCATAGTAAAGAACAATGCCCGATTTCAGAGTTTGAGCCAGATTCAGTCCTTTCCCGTGCGAATCCATGCCATTGGCGCTCCGGAGCGATTGTCCGAACTTGCCACAGTTCAGGAAGGCAACCGACCGCGAGTGGGATCCGCTACACACAATGCACAGGAAACGGTACTGGGCACCATTTTGATGCGAACCGGGGCGAACAGTAGAACCGTTGCCCATGAATCCATAGAGAAGATCAAAACCCTGGATCTTCCGGAAGATGTGAAAGTGGAAGTACTCTATGCCAGAAGTTACCTGGTGGATGCAACCATTCAAACCGTGGCGAAAAACCTGATCGAAGGTGGCGTACTAGTAATTCTTGTACTGCTGCTGATCGCAGGTAACTTCCGGGCAGCCCTCATTGTATCCATGGCCATTCCATTGTCCATGCTGGCCGCTCTTCTTGGTATGGAACGGTTCGGTATATCCGCGAACCTCATGAGTCTGGGGGCCATTGATTTTGGGCTCATCGTAGATGGTTCTGTAGTAGTCATCGAAAACATTCTGCGAAAGATGGAGGAAGAGCCCAACGCCGTTCAGGAAAGGGGAAAGCTTCAGGTCATTCTGGAAGCCATGAAGGAAGTAACCGGCCCGGTGGTTACCGGACTGAGCATCATAATGATCGTCTATGTTCCTATTCTGCTTTTGACCGGTATTGAAGGTAAGATGTTTCGCCCCATGGCTTTGACCGTGCTTCTTGCTCTGGCAGCTTCCCTGGTGATAGCTTTGCTGGTGATGCCGGCTCTTTCTCTGCTCTTTTTGAAGCAGCCAAAGCCGCACAAGTCTTCGGTTTTCGGTTACATTAGCAATGCCTTTGAACCTGTGCTGGAGTACTCCATCCGCCACCCGTACAGAATCGTTAGCGGCAGTGCAGGGTTGTTCTTCGTATCGCTTATGCTGTTTTTCACTCTGGGGGCGAACTTTCTGCCTGAATTTGACGAAAGAGACCTGGTGATCGGGCTTACTCGAAACGCAGATATAAGCATGGAAGCCACCCTGGAACACCAGAAGAAAAGCGAAAAGGCCATTATGGAGTTTCCCGAAGTAGAAACGGTATTCTCCCGAATCGGAACCCCCGAATCTGCCACCGATCCTATGGGCATCCACCTTTCCGATACGTTCGTTATCCTCAAGAAAGACTATGATGAATGGCCGGAAAGAGTGGATGGACGAAGGTTTACCAAGTCCGAGCTATTCGAAGCTATGAGTACCAAGATCGAAGAGGCCTCCCCGGGTCAGGAACATTCGCCTACCCAGCCCATTGCCATGCGATTCAACGAAATGCTGGAAGGTTCCCGCGCGGACCTTTCCCTGCGAATCTTTGGGCCCGATCTCCAAAGCCTGATGGAGTACATTCAAAAGTCCGAAGAAATCCTTCGAAGCATCGACGGAGTGGTGGAAGTGAGCGCAGACGCTCTTACAGCTCTGCGAAAGAGTCCGGTGCTGGAGTTTCGTCCACGACCTCAGGATATGACTTACTGGGGAATTGACTCTGCTGGTATTGGTCAGGCGTTCGAAATCGCCATGGCCGGCCATACCATTGCCAGCTACTACGAAAACGACCGTCGGTTTCCTATCATACTTCGAATGCGAGAAGATCACAGAAATAATATGGAAAGGGCCGCTCGGTTGCCGGTGGATCTTCCGGACGGAGGGGTGGTGCCTCTTTCGGATGTGGCCAATCTGCAGCTAATGGAGCAGGTAACTACTATTTCCAGAATCAATTCCAGAAGATACTCAAGTCTTGCGATTTATATCCAGGACAGAGACATTGAATCGGTGGTAGAGGAAGCGGATAGCAGGATTCGAGAAGAGCTCAATATGCCCGAGAATTTTAGTATTGAATGGGCAGGACAGTATAAGAATCTGCAAAGGGCCCGCTTAAGGATTCTCACCATCATTCCGTTGACCCTGATTCTGATTTTTCTGCTCCTCTACCAGAGTCTGAAGAGTTTGAAGCAATCCATGCTGGTCCTCAGTTGTATCCCCATGGCCATTTCGGGAGGGATACTTCTTCTCTGGTTAAGAGACATTCCATTTAGCGTCTCTGCTTCGGTGGGTATGATTGCGCTTTCCGGAATTGCCATACTAAACGGAACGGTTCTGGTGAATTTCTTCAACGACCTTCGCAGAGATGGGCATTCCCTGATGGACGCGGTGTTTCGAGGAACGTTGATTCGACTGCGCCCGGTGCTCATGACCGGTTTAGTGGCAGGTCTGGGCTTCATACCCATGGCCTTCAACACCGGCACAGGCGCCGAGGTGCAACGCCCCCTGGCCACTGTTGTGGTAGGAGGCCTGATTACAGCCACGCTACTGACTCTACTGGTGGTTCCTACGCTATACTATCGCCTGGAAAAGAATCATGAATGATCCGGACGAATGGAGAAGTAGTTAAAGAGAAGTAGTTGGCTGGAAGCGGCCGGGTACGGCCCACGACGGCCGAAGAGAGCGGGAGGCCGCACCCGGCCTCCCATAAGGGGAGGAGAATCTACCAGTTCTTCTTATTTGCGAAGGTTTCTTTCAGGCTCTTGGGAAAGGACCATCTGGGCTTCTTGCTTGCGGGTCGCGCAGACACAGTCATCTCTTCGCCGGTAAATGGATTCATTTGCTTTCCGGCTTTCCTGGCTTTCACTTCGCTTCGCACCAATGCGCCGATGGCCGGGAAACGAACTCGTTGTCCGCTTGCCGCTGCCTTACCGGCTTTTTCGAAAGATGATTCAAGAACTGCCTTTAAATCGGTTTTCTTGATCTTCGCCTGACCTTTCTTGTCTACCTGAATGACTTCATGTAGCTCTTCCAGGAGATCGTCTATGAATGAATACTTGCCGTTGGAGGACGCTTTCACAGCGCTCTTCTTCGCGGTTTTCTTTGCAGATTTCTTAGCTGCTTTCTTTGCCATAATCGGTGAATAATGCGACATAATATCGTATGTCCAGTAAAAATAGGCCTCGGGAATCAAAAATGGCCAATTTTGCCTGTTTTTTGGCTTTAAAGCCTTCTTTCAACGTCAGAGCATATACAATGCGGCACTTCAAAGATAATGTTGGATTTCGGTTTGTGGTCGTTGCCCTGCTCCTTTCCGGCGGGCTGGCTTTCCTGACTACAGTGGCTCTGGCTCGTTCTCCGCAAAGAGTGCGGACCGGGGCCCCGGAGACGCAACCACCCAATGAGATTTCTTCGGCCCCCTGGTTTTTCTCTGCACGTAGCTTGCAGGTTAATGCGGGCAACCGGAAAGCAGTGGCTCAATTCTACAGGGATAATTATGTGCCCCACGACAAAGTGCACAACGGTTGGTCGGGAAGCACAACCGGGTGCAATCCGGGAAAGAATAGCGATGCCTACGATTCTGCCACGCTACAGAACTTGAAGTACTATCGCGCTATGGCCGGCGTGCCCACGGACATAAGCTTCGACGAAAAGTACAACCGTCATGCCCGGGCCGCCGCTTTGATGATGGAGGCAAAGAACGATTTAAGTCATGGCCCGGGCCCGGATTGGCCCTGCTACACCGATGACGGCAAAAAGGGGGCCGGTTCCTCCAACCTTTGCCTCGGATGTGTAGGGCCCACCGCTATCGACGCCTATGTCCAGGACTCCGGCGTCAGTGGCGTCGGGCACAGGCAATGGGCTCTTCATCCCCGGCAGCGAGTACTGGGTAACGGAAGTAGCAAGCGAGCCAATGCGCTGTATGTTTTTGGCGACTGGCGTCCAGAAGAAGAGGTGGCACATATCAAGAAAGTGGCATGGCCTCCCGAAGGATTCGTCCCTTATCGCTTTGGCCTGGATTCCGGGCATCCCTGGTCCTATACGGTTTTTGGAAGCGATGAGGATCTTAAAAACGCAAAAGTCTCAATGACAATGAATGGAACGGCGGTTGCCGTTCAGCAAGAGGAAGGCCGTCCCGATTTGCTGGTCTGGTATCCAACCGGTCTGCCCCGCGCTACGCATGAGAATGACTATAATCGTCCGAAGCAGGATGTAAGCATCCAGGTGGAAATATCCAATGCGGTGGTAGATGGAAAAAGAACGACTTTGCGATACTCGGTAGTCTTTATTGATCCCGCTGCCGTGCTTGCGGAGGAAAACTCGGAGCAAGTGGACGGAGATACGGACAACGATTCCGAGAACAATCCAGATAATGTTCCGGACTCAGAAACCGATGACTCAGAGGAAAACCAGGTAGCGATAGACTCTACCTTGAACGGTCCGTTGCTTCAGGCCATTTATCAGGGAAAGGTAGGCCCGGCCCTGGATTTGCTATCTCGAGGGGCCGATCCGAATGCCCGGTATCAGGACCGTTGGACGGCGCTGATGTATGCCGCCTATTTCGGCCATACAAAAATCGTAGAAGATCTACTGCGAAGAGGCGCGGATGCATCGGTAACGCTGGAAGGATGGGATGCCAGAGCCATGGCAAAGTCTCAAGGTCATGATGCCATCGCGACCATTCTGGCTAAAGCTACGAACCAATCCGTGCAGGTTCCGCGAACCAGAGGACTGTCGCCGCCCGCCCCCTGAGATCATCGCCGGTAAATAGCGCGGTCTGCGGCGAAGTCTCGATCGGATGGGCCGATGCGGACTCGAGTAGAAGCTCGGGTTGATTATCAAGGAGTGATCAAAACTTTGCCGCCACTCATTCGCTCGCTGTAATCGGCTACCGCTTGTTGCGCATCGTCTACGGAGTACCTCTGACGCACCTCGGATTTTAGTTCGCTGCCCAGCAGTTTCTGTACCCTTTTCGACAGTCGGATGATGCTCAGCGGTCCTTTGGAGCCCAGGTAGCTGGAAAGCCAGTAACCATGAATCGTTTGACCCTGAAAAATGAGACTGCCTGGATGCACTTCGCAGGCCGTGCCTGCCAGACCGCCGTAGACGATAACGTGGGACCCGTTGGGCATGCAACCGGCCAGGGTTCCGGTAATCTCCCCGCCAACGGCATCGAATGCCACGGTAACGTTGAGTTTCTTTGCGCTTACCCGCAAGTCTCGTTCAAACTTCGGACCGCTAACAATTACGTTTTCGAATCCCTGTTCGGTGAGAGCTTCCTTTTGGTCATCGCGCCTGACGATATCGATAATATTCAGTCCTTCTTTTCTGGCCAATCTATGAATCATCTGGCCCAGAGCGCCGGCGGCCGCCGTCTGCATGACTCCTTTTGCGCCCAGGTTTTTGGCCATTTCGATGAGGCTCAAAGCCGTAAGCGGATTCACAATGGCCATTGAGCCCTGCTCCAGATCGATGCTCTTCTTCAACGGCAAGCAGAGTTGGGCCGGGACTTTCATGTACTCCGCCCAGGTTCCGTCGCCAGTGGGAGATGCGCTGCACGCTACATTCTTTCCTTTGAGATAGTTGGCGTAGAATCCCCCGCCACTGGCTACTACAGTCCCGGAGGCTTCGAATCCCGGTATGCAGGGCAGCTTCTTCTTGATTCCATATTGTCCCTTCAGAAAAGCCAGGTCCGAGGGGTTGATGGGCGATGCAGCGATCTTGACCAGCACCTCACCTTTTTCCAGTTCAGTTCTTTCCTTTTGTACCACATGAAACGCTGGTAGCCCGTCGGTGTATTCGCGTAGCTCTACGGCCCTGTAGGAAGTTGGTATCATTAAATCTCCTTGGAATTGTGGTTTGCCCTGACAGGCGAAAAATGCCGGAAGCGGCCTCGTCGCGACTGGATGCGCTGGCCAACGGACAGAAATAACGTGTCTATCGAGTTTCGTGGCTCAAGAAAGAAGGTTACATTGCCCTCTTCCGGTTCCATACTGGAATTTCTGCTGATCCCACTGCATGCGGCATTGACATTTCTTGAGCGCCGCAAATCAGCCGTTTTTGTCGGCTTCCGGAATCATACGACCATAGTATTCCAGCATCACAGGTTGTGTGCTCAGTATCTTGTCTTTGTCGTCACGGATGAGTTTTCGGGAACGGAGATCTTTCCGGCCCATTTTCAGGATTTTTCCGGGATCCGTAGTTACGTAATTGAGTCGGTTGACCTGAATGAATTGTGCGATCTGCTTTTCCGCTTCTTTGAGATCCAGCGATCCCTGGTTCTCAGTTAGCAGTCGAGCAAGGATAAAATGGGGCTGTACCCGGAAGTTTCTTCGCCATGAGCCCAGAACGGCATCGGCCACGGCTGCCGTGGGATCGCTGTTCTTGATGTGGTTACTTACCAGAATTGGTCGGCCAAAGTCCAGATACACTTTTCGCCGTCTTCGCACAAAGCGCATGAACGATGTATTCGGAGTCAGATTATTGAATTCCAGGTCCTCAGGAGTCCATTTATGGCTGATAGCCATGGGAACTACGATGATTTCCTGGCCGGAACTTCTGAACGCATCGATGGCTGTGGATAGTAGACCTGTCTTAATGGCCTGGAATCCGCCGCTTCTGCTTCGCGTGCCTTCAGGATAAGCCAGCGCCGGGATACCGGCTTCCAGCATGAGTATAGAGTACTGCGTCAAAGTTTCGAGATAGAGAATGTTTCGGGTGTTTTCCCGGTCTACCGAGTAAGCGCCCATGGATTTGAGGAACTTTCCCCAGAGAGGATTGCTCATCAAAATACTGGCAGCGGCAAAGCGGGGTAACGGTAGTCGGCTCAAATACAGAGCATAGGCCAGCTCCACCGAGTCGATATGCGTCTTGTGTGTGGGCGCATAGAACACCGGATAGTAGTTAGCCAGCCTTCGAACCTCGGCAACCGGTCCGCCGATGACCGGCGCCACGGAGCCTCGACGAAAGCCTCCCAGGATGAACCTGAATGGCGCAATCAGGTTCATCAAAGTTCCGCGAATCACAGGCACGTAGCTATCCGCGATATTGGAGACGTAAAACTGAACGATTCGATCCAGGTGGATGGTTTCGCTTTCTTCCGGGGATGCGGCCAGGCCTTTCCAGAGCTCCAATTCGGTTCGGAAATTGGCGGCATCGTTTTTGAGTCTTCGTCGTTCGGCTTTCTGAATTCGTTTCTCCAGGGAGGATATGACGTGGCCGGATTGCTTCTTGATTCGCGCCTGCATACCCCTGGTGCTGGATATTTCACGCAGAATGCGTTCCTGCAATGCCTGGCCCAGGGCTTTACCGGAAGTTACCAGATCCAGGCGGGCCCGCTTCTTGGTCACCGGAATGGCGGTGTCGGTGTTCATTCCGGTGAGCTGATCTACAAATGCATTGGGGGATTGCCTTCGCGACAGAATATCGAACAACGTCTGAAATAGCGGTAGCTCTACGTTTTTTTCTTTGGCAATATCCAGTACGGTACTGATGGTAAGTCCGCCCTCGTGCAATTCGCGGCTCTGATGAACCTCTTTTTCGATGAACCTTCCGGGAAAAAGCAGCAGTTCGATTCTTTCCAGAAAGTCTGGCTCGATTTCGCCGGATTGGATTCGCTCCATGAAACGGCGGCCGTAACTACGGTTTCTACTGTCCGGCGAAAAGGCATTGGCCGCCAGATCAGAAAGACCGGATCGACCCATCAGGGTTTCCGGGCGGGCGCCCAGGGCGGTACCCAATCGCATAATTTCGTTGAAGCCCCGGGCTACCAGTTCCCCTTTCAGGCTGGAGCCGGCATCAGGTAGGAAATCGGACATTCCGCTGATAATCGCCACCGGGTTCTTTAAAATGCCGCCCAGTTCTACGCCTACCATATCTTTGCTTCTTTCCCAGTGCAGATGGGGCGCTTCGAAAAGCTTCTCTACCAGGGTTTGCATTTCCGCTTCTTTGCTTCCGAGCGCAAAAAAGCAATGCCGGCCTGCGTGTAGATCGGCAAGAAGACTGGGGCCCGTGGCTACCGCTACGTGCGCTTTCAGCTGGTAGGCTTCCATGGTCTTGACGAGAAATTCGCTGAAGGTGGCCACCTGATACTTCCGTCGGCCCACCGCCGAAAGAAAGCCCTTGGAAAAGGTAACAATGGCGTGCTGGTTGGTGCGATTCATGTGGGTGATCACATGCTCGTGCACTTCTTCGAACTGGCGGGCCGGAACTACTGAAGCTATAAAATGAGAACCCTGCTGAAAAAGTCGGTAACCTGAAATAATCTTAACGTTAGAGGGAATCTCAAAATCCAGGTTCAGGAGCCGGATGTGCTTTCTTCCGGCCCACTGATTGGCCATGGACGATTCCGGAAGCCATAAAAGCACCCGGTCCACGTTCTTTGCGAGGATAGCGGCCAGCATCAGGCCCATGGGTCCGCCGCCCATCACGGTATAGTGGTCAAAGCTAGCGGGTATGTGTTGGTTTTGTTCTTCGCTCATTTCAGCCCATGATCGGGCCCTTCTTCTACCTGCGCCACCTCAGCGGAGCTGTACTTCTGCCGCGCATAGGCGATCTGCTTGTAGAACATGGCCATAGGATCATCTACATATTCCTTTTGAATGGTGTATCTGTCCATAATTCCAGTAAAATTTGAAGTTAAATCTACCGGGTTGGCATCTACAGTGAGAATCAGGTCGTAACCCGCCTCTCTAACTCTGGATTCCAGGTAGGGACTGTAATAGCCCATGGGATAGGCGAAGGCCCAGATTTTGTTTCCGGGAAGGTTTTGCTCCAGGATTTCTCGGGATGTAACCACTTCCTGGGTAACCCGGGCCGCGAACTGATCCTTCGATTCAAAAGGCCGTGGTTCATGAAAGGCAGTGTGCGTATGGGAATGGTTTTGCACATCGAAGCCTTCGGCCAGAAGGCGCTTCAAGTCTTCCCAGGCCATGCCGCCCCGCGGATGCTTGTTAATGTCCCTTGTGTATACGAAGAAGGTGGCCGGGTAATCGTACTCGCGCAGGATGGGGGCGGCCACCCGGGCAATGTTTTCGAAGTCATCGTCAATGGTTATGGCCATGGTAGGCTGTTCCATGAGCCGGTTTTGCCGATGGTACTCCATGATCTTCTTCAATGGCCAGACCCGGATATTCTCTTTTTTGAGGATGTCCAGGTAGGTTCTGAACTCCTGGATGCTAACGGAATACGGACCGGCGCCGTTCACATCGTGAAAGCAGAGGATGGGAACCAGGTTATAGCCGGTGCGTTCCTTTTCGGACTTCTGAGTGAGGTCTTGCCAGAGCGATGGCTTTCCCGAAAGGAGCAGCCATCCGGAAAGGCAGGCCAGAAATACGGGCAGGGAGATGAGCAAACGTTTCCGCATCATGGAAATTATCGGTTTCTGGCTGAAGCAAAATCAAAGCGCAATTCTTTTCTTCTTTCGTTCAAGGAGGCCGCCAAAAAAGTGATGTAAGAATGGCAAAAGACCGTTTTTCTAAAGTAAGAAGTCGTCCTTTGTAACTGAACAATCTCTGTTGTCGGGTCAAGTTGCCGGGGATCCCCGATAGAGATAAGGTTTCGGGTCTTTCGATATGGCAATTGCTCATAAAGGGAAAGAGAGTCCCAGAGAGCCCGAAGAAACCAGAAGGAGCTAATCCGAGTTATCATCTCTGTTTGAAGAATAAAGAGCCTGCTTATGTCGCAAAAGATAGAAATCATGGACACCACCCTTCGAGACGGGGAACAAACGGACGGCGTATCCTTCTCTGCTTTCGAGAAGTTGCAAATCGCCCGTTTCCTTCTGGAGAAGCTCAATGTGAACCGCATTGAGGTGGCCAGCGCTCGGGTCTCGGCCGGCGAACAGGAAAGCGTTAAGGCGATTTTTGATTGGGCAAAAGGCAAGGATCTGGATAAGCGAATCGAGATCCTTGGTTTTGTGGACCATAGAGCCAGCGTGGACTGGATCCAGTCTGCCGGAGGCTCGGTCATCAACCTGCTAACGAAAGGGTCTCGCAAGCATTGCGAGTTACAGCTGGGTAAGAATCTATCCGAGCACATCGCCGACATTGAACGCACAGTAACCTACGCATCGGACCAGGGCGTCACCGTAAATGTGTATCTGGAGGACTGGTCCAATGGATTTCTGCATTCGCCGGACTACGTTCTGGAGCTGCTTCGCGCACTGCGTACCATGCCCGTGCATCGCTTCCTGTTTCCGGATACCCTGGGAATCATGTCCCCGGACGAGGTGAAAGCCGGCATTTCGCATGCGTTGAATGCTTATCCCGAGCTGGCCATCGACTTTCATGGTCATAACGATTATGGCCTGGCTACCGCCAACTGTCTGGCCGCGGTACAATCCGGCGTCAAAGGAGTGCACGTTGCCGTAAACGGTCTGGGCGAAAGGGCGGGCAACGCGCCCCTTGAGGCCGTAGTTACTGCGCTCCACGATAAGCTGGGTGTAGAGACATCCGTGGTGGAAGCCGCCATTACCGACGCCTCCCGTCTCGTGGAAACATTCAGTCGAAAGCGAATCTCCTCGAATCGTCCGATTGTAGGTACCGACGTCTTCACTCAAACCGCCGGCATCCATGCCGACGGTGACAAAAAGCATAATCTATATGCGAATCCTATCCTGCCGGAGCGATTTGGCCGTCAGCGAGTCTACGCCCTCGGTAAACTGGCCGGGAAGGCTTCTGTGGCCAATAATCTTACTTCTCTGGGGATTGAGCTTCCTCCGGAGCAAGAAAAGGCTCTGCTCGAAAAGATCAAAGAACTGGGCGAAAGAAAAGAAACTGTAACTGCGGATGATCTTCCTTTCCTTATCGAAGACCTGTTTGGCGGATTGCAGACCAGGTTTGTTCGAATCACCGACATTCGCATCCTGACCGAGATCAATCAATCGCCTTCGGCAGAGTTAGCTCTGGAGTTGGATGGCAAGGAATATCGGGCATCCTCCAGCGGGGATGGCGGCTACGATGCCTTCATGAACGCTCTGGGCGAAATTGCTTCGCAGATTAACCTGATCCTTCCGGAGCTTGTAGACTACGAAGTTCGCATTCCTCCGGGCGGAAAGACCGATGCCCTGGTAGAAACCGTAATTACCTGGAAGACAAAAGATGGCGCCTCGGCCTTTCGTACTGTGGGCGTGGATAGCGATCAGATGATTGCCGCGGTCAAAGCCACCGAGAAAATGTTGAACCGTCTGTTTATCGCCAACCCGGCCGTTGTAGGAAAGGCGGCGGAGTAGCCGGCCCGAACTATGCCGCGCTTCGCGGGGTTCCGGTGGGCCATCGACGCCATCTTCCAAATTGAGCTCAACGTCTCTACGGTTTTTACATTGAACGCCCGGTTGTTGTACCGGCGTTTCTGTTTCAGGCTTCTCCCCGTAGAATTCCATGGATAGCGCATCCAATTTAGACAACCTTCAACGCATCATACTACGGGCCAGTGACGGCGCTCTACGAAGAGGCCGGGACTATTTCCGCGGGCGGTTGGTAAACATTTCCGATCAGGTGGAGCAGAACTACATCGGTTATGCCCGCGGCACAGACATCTACACCGTATCTGTGGACGTTTCTTCCCGACGATTCAGTTGCACCTGTCCGGCAAGCAAACCCTGCAAGCATATAGTGGCCTTCTGTTTACTGATTTCCGAGCAGATAAAAGAGAATTCCGTTGGGATACCTTCGGATCCTGGTAAAGCTTCTGTTTCGTCCGACAGCGAAAACAGCCAGACGTTTCTTGAGCTTAGTTGGATTCTTAATGAAAAGAAAGAGGTTATTCGACCCGACCAGCGCCTTCTGCACCGTCCGGGAAGTCTGGACCAGGAGCTGGTACCCGAGCACTCCGAGGTTTGGCGCGATTTGATAAAGCGATATTCCTTTCCCTTTGAAGTGCCCCTGAGCGAAGCCGTACACTGGCAGAAGATTCGTCCGACCATTGAGATCCGGGATCTAAATGATCGAAGGATTGATTACGCGGGCACTGAAAAAGCCAGGCTTTATCTGCGGGAGTTCAGCAATAGATTGGATGCCAGGCGCATTCCGGTGCCCTACCTGGAAATCGAAAACAAAGAACACTGGCTGCGTCCGGACCAGTCAGTTGTAATTGAGCCTGGTGGAGCCCGGCGGATTCGACGCTACTGGATTGTAGATTACCCGGAATGGGGCGTAACTGTAAAAAGCCTGATGTACCGCGCTCTTTCGGCGGAAGGCGTTGTATCGCAGAAAAGGGCCCTTAAGAAGGCTTCCGTGGGAGGGCTGGAGATTTTCGAGAACGTCTATGGTTTCGGTCCCACACTTCGCATTACTCTGGATTACGATATAGACACGGATATCTGGCTTCATGGCCAGATGGATCTAGTATACGCGAAGAGCGGAAAGGACATGGAACTGGAGGATCTGGAAAAGCAGCCGGACCTGGAAGTCCACCGGCCGGTGTACAGGTCGGGAGCCGATCTGGCCTCTGTGCGAATCCCTTTCGAGGAAATTGATGCGGAGCCCGGCTACGCCATGAGCGAAGAAGGGCATCTGGTTCGCAGTAGCCTGACCGGCCTCAAAAGGTTCCGCAAGCAATACGCGAAGGCTCTGGAAGCTCTTGGCGGACAGGAGCCCGATGCGGACGGCTACTTTGCCCTGGAGGGGGATGGCTTGCATGAATTCCTCGTCAATGCCCTGCCTGGTTTGATCCAGCAGGGCATCCGAGTGGAATTTGATCGCGAGTTGGCCCGTCTGTTTCGCCCTGCGCCAAAAGCTCGTTTTCGCATTGACACAAGTTCCGGAATAGACTGGTTTTCCGGCGAGCTTGAGATCATCGGTATTAGCGAAGAAGAAAAGGAAAAACTGCTTCGGGCCTACCGCGAGAATCAATCCTTCGCCCGGTTGTCCAATGGTCAATGGGTACACCTACGGTCCTCGAAACTCTTCCGGAAGCTGGAAGCCCTTTCGGAGCTCGGCCTCAAGCCCGATTCCGATATTCAATTACGAAAGGGACATCTCATCGCTCTGGATAACGAATTGGGCGAAGGATTGCAGGTGCACCAGAGGCAACAGGAATTGCTTCGTTCCTCGGAGCGAACGGTTCCGTCCATCCCCTCTCCGGGCTTGAAAGCCAATCCGCGATCCTACCAGGTGGAGGGGGCCCGGTATCTGGGCAATTTGTACCGACTGGGCGTAGGTGGAATCCTGGGCGATGAAATGGGCCTGGGAAAAACTCTGCAGGCCTTGATATTCATACAGGCGCTGCAAAGATCCCGTAGCCAGCATCCGGGACCGGTGCTTGTGGTGGCGCCTGTTTCTGCGGTATCGGTGTGGCATTCAGAAGCCGGCAAATTCTGTCCGGATCTTCCGGTCACTGTATGGCATGGGCCCGAGCGAAAAGGCGAACTTCCGGATCGTGGCATTCTAATCACAACTTATTCGCTGCTGCATCGAGATCTGAAGCGTTTACAGGAGAAAGAGTATTCCTGCATTTTCCTTGATGAGGCGCAAAATGTGCGAAATGCCGGAACAAAGGCGGCCAGGGCGCTACGTGAACTCATGGCACGCTCCGTATTCTGTCTAACAGGCACACCGTTGGAGAATCGTTTGCTGGATTACTGGGCTTTGATGGATCTTTCTGTCCCTGGTTTGCTCGGAACATCCCAGTCCTTTAAACGCAGGTTCGACGGTAATCCTGATAGAATTCGACGCTTGCGCGAAATTACAGCCCCTTTCATTCTTAGACGGACCAAGGATCAAGTAGCTGCCGAACTCCCGGAGAAAACCGAAATTGCGATTCCCGTTTCCATGAATAAGGAGCAAGCATCGATCTACGAATCCGTAAGACAGGAAGCGCGGCGATACCTGGAAGAAGCCGGCAAAGACTATCTGATGCGAATGCTACCGTATCTCATGCAGCTACGTCGCATAGCGTGCCATCCATTTCTGGGCAAGAAGGACTGCGACTTTTCTGACTCCGGTAAATTTGAATACCTCCATGAACTGCTTCGCGAAATCCGGGACGGGGAGTCTGCGGCGCTCATATTCAGTCAGTTTACCGACGTTCTGGATGTTGCCGCAATGGTTGCCGACTCCCTGGCTATGGAATACTTCAGAATCGACGGATCCACTTCCCAGAAGTCTCGTCAGAGGCAAGTTGAGCAGTTCCAGGCCGGAAAACGTTCTGTCTTTCTGATCAGTTTGAAAGCCGGGGGAACGGCCCTTACGCTACATCGAGCCGACAGGGTGATTCATATGGATCCCTGGTGGAATCCGGCAGCCGAAGCGCAGGCCACGGACCGGGCCCATCGTATTGGTCAAAAAAATCATATATTCATTTACAAGTTATTCTCCCGAGGTACAGTGGAAGAGAGGGTTCTGGAGTTGCAGGCGAAAAAGAAGCGGCTTTTCGATAGCCTGTTTGATGGAAGGTCAACCAGAGCTCCGGAGATCACCCGTCAGGAGCTGCTGGATATCCTCCAGTGACGTCGAAGTTTTTGTCGGGCGTCCTCAGGAGAGGAGTATCCAGATGCTATTCAGGCAAATTAATTCTCCAGGCGGCCATTTCATGGCACTGGCCGGCCGAATACTATTCCCCATGATTCTGACTGGCGCATTCACGGTTCAGTGCCTGGCCCATCCTCTCGTGCAGGATGCTGTGGAAGCGGAGGTCGTGGCTGATCTTTCCCCGGTATATGCGCTGCTTGCCGCGCCTCAGAGCGACCAGGATGCCGGTCCGGGTATTAAGCGGATCTTTCTGACGCAAGCCTCTACAGACGGCGATTTCAGCGATCTGGGTGGAGGCACACCGATTGAGAACATCGATGCCTTCTGCGCCTCGGATGCAAACAATCCGGATCCAGGCGCAACCTGGAAGGCAATGATACATGCAGGCGCTTCTGGCGGCCGTCGGGGACCCTGCAGCACGTCCTATTGTTCGGGAGGGGCAACCGAGCATGTGGACTGGGTACTTTCTACTAATACCGAATACCGACGTGCGGACGGAGTCACCGTCATCGGCCGAACAAGACCTGATCTCGCGCTTTTCGACTTTGGGGCCGGGGATCTGGATGCATCCTTCGCAAGTAGTGGAGGCACCTACTGGTCCGGCATTGCCACAGACTGGAGAGAGGACTCGAATTGCAGTAAATGGATCGACTCCGGCGGAGTTGGGCGACTGGGGGATGCGGGGGCTACAAGCATTTTCGCCGTGTCCGCTCCGGGATTCCTATGTAGCGCGGATCGAGCGATCCTTTGTGTGGAACAGTAGTCGAGTTCGTTGCATCCCGTCATTCGGCCTCCGGGCCATCATTTACACGAATTCTCCCGGACCTTTCCTGGATTCTCTCAATCTTCAGGCCTTTGCGCAAATGGAAAGCTGTGATTCGTTGGCGCGGATCGTCAGTTAATTGACAGATCTACCGGACATGGCCGCCAACTGACTGGACCCGAGGTAAAGAAATCAGCTTCATGCGCGGGAGCTCATGTTGCGTTCGGGAAGAAATGAGAGAACTTCCAATGTATTCCTACCGGTAAACTAGAGGCATCAAGGGAAAAATATGGTAGATAATAAGAATAAGTATGCATATAGAATATAGATGAATTGTATCCGTACTATCTTTTTATTTTTGTGCTTATCAGCTTGCACCAAACATGGTGGCGACCAGAGCCTTGCTTTGATGGCGCTTCTGGGCTCTGCGGCTGCGGGTGATGGTTCCGGAACCTCTGTCAATGCTCATCCCTGCATACCTGTTGGATTAAGGCCGAATTGCGAGCTGAACCTGTCCATGGATGTCATCACCCTTGCAGGTTCTGGTTCGCGGGGGAATGCGGATGGCACGGGTGCAGATGCATCTTTTGATTATCCCAGAGGATTGGGTACCGATGGCCGGAAGTTATACATTACGGAGTCAGCAAATCATGCAGTCCGTCGTCTGGACCTGGAGAGCACATTCGTGGAAACCCTGGCTGGCAGTGGCTCCAGCGGAGACTCGACGGGAATTGGCATGGCCGCCGAGTTCAATGTGCCCACGCGCACAACAACGGACGGCACATACGTGTATGTAGCAGATACCGGAAATCATCGCATCAAGAGGATTGACCCGGAGACGAAAGAAGTGGTTATCCTGGCTGGATCAGGTTCCCCCGGAGGCGATGACGGTTTCGGTGAATTCGCTACCTTTGATGGTCCCAGAGGTATTACCACCGACGGAACCCATCTCTTCGTTGCCGATCAACAGGGCAATACAGTTCGACGCATAGATCTATCCACCCGACAGGTGATAACCTTTGCCGGCTCCGGTTCGTTCGCTACAACGGATGGGACAGGAACCAGCGCCGAGTTTAAATTTCCCAGAGATGTTACTACCGATGGAGAATATCTTTACGTTACAGATGGGGCCAACCTGATCCGGAGAATCCATATCGGTACGGCAGTGGTGGATACGATTGCGGGTACCGGATCGGAAGGCCACTCGGATGGTAATGGCACATCGGCTTCCTTTGATTTTCCGAACGGAATCACCACAGACGGCACTTACCTTTACATCGCTGATTTTAAGAACCAGGTGATAAGAAGAATCGAATGATCCTGTTGTGACAATGCGGAATCAGGTGGTTGAGTGACCCTTTGATTCGTCGCTTCGTAGTCCCCGATAAAGTGCCCATCCTGCGAATACCAGAAGCACTGCCATGGGAAGTCCGGAAGATAGTGAGGCCGTGCGAAGGGCCGAAAGCCCTCCGGCCATCAAGAGTGTAATAGCTACTCCGCCTTCGGCCAGGGCCCAGAATAATCGAAGCGCCCGGGGAGGATCAGGATTACCGCCCGATGTTACCATGTCATCCACCAGCGATCCGCTGTCTGAGGACGTGATGAAGAAAATCGTAATCAAGAGTGTGGTTAGCACTGACATCCCGGACGTCACTGGATATGCCCTGAGCAGGGTATGCAGCGCCAGGGCCGGTTTGTCTGCTACTACTGTTGCCAGTTCATCGAGTCCGCCGTTGTAAGCTTCCAGCCCGGCCACACCGAAAACAGACATCCAGAGTATCACCGCTGCCGTGGGAACCAGTAACACGCCGGCGATGTACTCACGCACGGTTCGACCTCTGGAAATCCGGGCGGTAAAAACCCCGACAAAAGGCGACCAGGAAATCCACCAGCTCCAGTAGAACAGTGTGTAGTCCCTTTGCCACTGGCTGGTTTCGCCGGGGCGAATGAAGAAGCTGGTCTCCAGCAAATGCTGCAAGTAGACGCCCGTAGACGAGACCATGTTTTCAACGATCGAAAGTGTGGGCCCCATAACAAAAACGAACAGAAGAAGGGCGATGGCCAGAACCATATTGATTCGACTTAGAACCGAGATGCCGCTGTGCAGCCCCAGAAGAACCGAGGTAGTTGCGAAACCTGTAATGATGGTGATAAGCGCTACCTGGGTAGTTATGCTGAACTCCAAATCTGAAATCTGCGAAAGGCCCGCGTTGATCTGCTGCGCGCCGAATCCCAGGGAAGTGGCTACGCCAAACAGCGTGCCGACTGTGCAAAGGATATCCGTACCATGCCCGATAGGTCCATAGATGCGATTCCCAATTAAGGGGTAGAGCATGGATCGGGGCGCCAACGGAAGTCCGCGGCGAAAATGAAAATAGGACAGGGAGAGACCCACAAGTACGTAAATGGCCCAGGGATGCAGACCCCAGTGGAAGAACGAATACATCAGTGCATTGGATCGGGCTCCGGAGTCCACGAGAGTTCTGGGCGGAGGCGAAAGCACATGCTGCATTGGTTCCACAACCCCGAAGAAAACCAGGCCGGTACCCATACCGGCAGCGAATACCATGGTAAACCAGGCGAAAGGGGAAAACTCGGGTTTGCTATCCGGCGATCCCAGGCGAATAGCGCCGAAAGGACTGACCATCAAAAAAAGAACAAGGAATAGCGCGCCCGCCGCGGTAAGGACAAAGAACCAGCCAAAATGAATCACAATCCATTGATGAACCACCGAGAAGCTTTCTCTGGCATGGTTGGTGGCCAGGGTTCCATACAGTAAAAATGCGATGATCATACCTGCCGAGCCATACCATACCGGCGGATTCATGTGATTCTGAAGTTTGCGAAGATACTTCATAGAAGCCTGGGCCTTTAGGGCCGATTCACCAGAGAAGCCGACTGAATGCAAATCCGCGATAGATGCGTAAGCCGGATGTTACCGGAGGCGAATCAATGCCAGGAACTGACATTCACCGTTCAAGGTTAGCGTTTGCAGAAAGACCTTTCAAACAGCTTAAAGGTGGACAAAGAAAATGTCAAGGGCCAGGATCGGGTCTTCGGAATCATGAGAAATGAGTTTCCGCATCTTTGACCGAAGTGTCGATCCTTGAAGAAAGAAGCTTGCGCTTCCATTGCGCTCTGCTGCTTCATCAAAGGTGCGTTTTTACGCTTCATCACTGGCTGTCCATTCCCGGAGACGGGCATTAGATGGTCAGTTTTCACGGGAGGCCGCTTTGGCCGCACGAGGTCGCATATCTCCGGCGTAGACAACCAGGCGCCGGAGATGATTTTTGACGATTTACCCGAACACAGCCTCTGGGGTCAATCCTGCAAAGCTACGAGCAAGTCCCCTTCGTCGGCCTGTGCATGGATCTCGGCCGTGTAGATGCTCATCTTTCTGCTGTCGCGATCGATGAGGAAGAGGGGGGTCAGCCCTGGAGTCTTCTTTATGTCTGCTGGCTTGATATCGGTTCCGACAATCATTTTGCGAATGTCGGCGCCTTCGGCGAAGCGCCTGGAAAAGGCCGAGTAGGTGAGGGCATGATCAAAGAGGCAGCGCCCGCGAAGTTCCCGGGGTACCTGGTTTTTATCCTTGGTAACTCCCTGGTCGCTGTACGGCGATATTTGATAAACCTCGCCACGACCAAAAAGCTCGGTGAACCGCAGGGCAGCCAGAGAGTTCACTTCATCGTTCGAGGTGAGGGCCATTAAACGGCCGGTGGTCGAAAGGTCCAGTTCCTCCTGTACTCCTTCGTCCAGGATATTGCCCTGAATGGCCGGCAAATCCAGCATACGACAGGCGGTAACATGGTAAGGGTTCGTGTCGATCATCTGTACGCGAATCTTGTTGTCCTGCAGAATCTTTCCGAGAACCCGGGCCCAGTAATGGCCACCCACAATAATCACGCCCTGGGGATCCTGATCGCCGGCCACTCCCAGTACGCGGCCCAGGAAGCCGGCGCTGATTCCGTACAACGCCACAGTACCCACGATCACGGCAAACATGACCGGTACCATTTCGCCTGCCTGCTCGATGTTGTTCTGTTCAAGTTTGATAGCGAAAATGGACGTAACGGCGGCGGCTACTATACCGCGTGGAGCCATCCAGGAAAGAAAGACTTTATCTTGCCACTTGAGCGTCGTGCCTATCGTGGACAGAAACACTGTCAGCGGACGAACGATTAGAATCAAACCTGCCAGGAATAGTACTGCCGAAAGGTCGATGAGCTTCATATCATCCACGGTAATCCTGGCCGCCAGGAGGATGAATAGGCTGGATATGAGAACTACGCGAAGTATTTCCTTGAATTCAATAATGTGGCGTATGGGTACGCTCTTCTGATTTGCCAGTGCGGCTCCCATTACAGTTACGGCCAGAAGACCGGACTCTTCCTGAATGTAATTGGATATCGCATAAACAGTGAAGACCATCATAAGCGATGATGGATTATGCAAGAAGTCCGGTATCCAGTATCGGCGAAAGAACAGCACAAGAATACGCGCCGCAACATAGCCGAGACCCCCGCCAACGACAATCGTGGTAACGATTCCCATTATGGCTACCTGCACCGGATCGCCCTTATCGCTAACGAGTAAAGCTTCGAAGACGAGTACGGCCAGCAAAGCGCCTATGGGGTCGATAACAATCCCTTCCCATTTCAGAATGCTACTGAGTTGGGGAGAAGGCCGAATGAATCTCAGGAGAGGAATGATTACTGTGGGCCCCGTTACTGTTAGAATGGCTCCGAACAGAGCGCTTAAACGCCAATGCCATCCCAGTAGCCAGTAAGCCAGGAGTGAGGCCAGCACCCAGGTAATGAATACGCCGACAGTGAGCAGATTTCGCACAGGCTTGCCAACGTGCGAAAGCTCCGAGCGCTTGAGGCTCATGCCCCCTTCGTACAGAATCAGCGCCGTACTCATTGAAACGAAAGGAAAAAGCACATCGCCGAGAAGATCGTCCGGGCTCAGCCATCCTGCAATGGGCCCTGCCACGAAACCCGTTAACAGGAGGATCAGAATAGACGGCATCTTCAGTCGCCAGGCAATCCACTGGGCCACGGTGCCCAGAACAATGACGGCGGCAATACCTATGATTATGGATTCATTCATTTTTGTACCGGTATGGGCAGCTCAATCGAGAAAATCGTAGAATTGGCTGCTGAACGGTACTGAATCAAACGGGAATAGACTATGTCAACATGGAAAGGACCGTAGCCTTCTTTCAAAAAAAGCACTATGCTACGCAAACCGGCTCCAAATCCGCCTCCGCGGTGGTCTTCGGCCTTGTCATAAAGCTGGACAGCGGCCTCGAACGGGCTCTTGCCTGCATTGATCAGGTCCTCTTTGATCTTGTTCAGGTTGTATTCAACCCTTTCACGGTCAATGACGGTGATGGGCGAATTGTTTATGACGTGAATGATTAGCTGTTCGCCTTCCGAGCGATTCTTGACGCGCAAAGTTACATCGATCTTCTTTTTGAACTGTTCGGAAAGCGCGAAGGAATTTGTCTTATGTTTTTCTATCAACTTGAGGATGGAAGCCGTGAGGTCAACATTGTCCAGGCCGTACTTTTTCAGCATCTCTGTTTGATTATGCTGAATCGCATAGTCAATATCCTCTCGTAGCTGTTCCTTTTGCGATTCAGGAATGTCCTGGGACGCCTTCTGGAACAATGCGCTATGCAGGATGGCCCAGCGGTTATTGGCCTTATTCGCATTGTTGATGAGTTCCCCGATGGACCAGAACACTGCCTCGGCCAGAAGTTCTCGGGAAGAAAAATCCTGCTTCGTGGAATCGGGGGAAAATACCGAAAAAACGGTATTTCTGAGCAAAGTCTCCTTCGCCGGAATGTAATCCCGGCCAACGGAGATTAATTGGTCCTTACTTCTCAGTTCCTGGACGGGGATGATTGGATTATCCACCACTTTCCATCGTATGCTGCTTTCCATACAGAGGCGCAACATTTTTTTGACAGTCAATTGAGGTAAATGGATAAGGAAAGATGCCCCCCTCTCGCCGCAATATTTCGCTTCTACTACTGATTCTGCTGCTGGATCTCATTGGCTTTTCGCTGATCTTTCCGCTGGTGCCAGATCTTCTGGAATTTTACCTGAAGGGCGCATCCACGCATTCTCTCGATAGGTGGCTTCTACCCATAACGGACTTTTTTCGCTCCTTATTGCCTGCGGAAAGACAGTCGGAACCGGAACTCATTATACTGATGGGCGGAGTCCTGGCTTCGATCTATTCGTTTTTGCAGTTTTTGTGTTCTCCTCTCTGGGGGAAGCTCTCCGATACCATCGGAAGAAGACCGGTATTGTTGATCACCAGCGCCGGGCTCGCAGGTTCCTATCTGCTATGGGCGGTTTCTCAGAGTTTCACTTTGTTTCTGCTGTCACGGGTTTTTGGCGGGGTCATGTCGGGAAACATAGGAGTGGCCAGCGCCGCAATGGCGGATCAGAGCAGTCGATCCGGCCGCACTGGAGCCATGGGGTTGGTAGGCGCTGCCTTTGGCGTGGGGTTCATCGTGGGTCCGGTGGTGGGAGGTAGTCTGGCCGGTATTCGATTGGACCAGTGGATGCCCGATACAACCGTACTTCATCCTTTTAGCGCTTGCGCAATCGGCTCGTTTATTCTTTCAGCCGGAAGCGCGCTTCTGAATCTCTTTTTTCTGGAAGAGACCCTTTCGCCGGAGGTGCAGAAAGATGAGAAGCCCGGAAATCCGTTCCGCTCAATTGCGGAAGGTTTGAGGGTTGCCGGCCTCCGGCGGGTATTAATTGTAAACTTCTTTTACATCCTTCTGTTTAGCGGGTTCGAATTCTCCGTAACGTTTTTTTATAAATTGGACTTTGGCTTCACTCCTTTTCAGATCGGCATGGTCTTCTTATACCTTGGCTTGATCATCGCTCTGGGACAGGGCGGCCTGGTGCGAGTGCTGGCCAAACGGATGACCGAGAAAAAGCTCGCTCTAATCGGCCTGATCATGCTTCCGCCGGCCCTTATTGGTCTTTCGCATAGCGCCCCGGTGGTCTGGCTATCGCTCCTCTTTTTGTTCCCTGTGTCGCTCGGGTCGGCATTGCTGCAGCCTGCCCTTTCCGGCCTGGCCAGTCTATTATCGCCAGTGGATCGACAGGGATTCTCTCTGGGGGTGTTTAGATCGGCGGGCGCGTTGGCCCGGGCCATAGGTCCCCTTGCTGGCGCCTATTTGTACTGGGTTCTGGGAATCAAGGTTGCCTATGCCATCTTTGCTGCCTTGCTTCTAATGACACTGCTTTATGCTCTGACCCTGCAAGACCCCAGGTCCACGGAGGCCGGGGATCCGAAGGAAGTCTGACGGTTTTTTGCGATTCCGCGCCGCAGCCGAATCAACGACCAGGGCACGTAAACGCGCATTGGCGCTATGTTGAAGCAGAGCAGCATGTAGCAACTGGCAGTCGGCCGGTCTGCCCCGCGATCAGCGCAGAAGAAAGCCGCCCATAGTAGCGGCAATTGAAATGCGAAGAAGGATAGAAAGAATGAAAGATCCAAAGATGCCCGAACGAAAGCTACGGCCCTATTTGTTATTTGCCCATGGACTGGGAGGACTTGCCCCGGTAATCCTGGCGCTCATCGCCATATTTGCCGCCGTTCTGGTTGTGGCCCGTATGGGTCTGCCACAGGATGAGGCGCTTACCTGGGATCGCCTGACGTCTGTGCCGTCCAGGGATCTTTCGCGTAAGGATCTACAATACTACGTCCGAGTGCTTTCCAGCTATCATATGATGGGTCGGGAGTCGGGTCGCGAATCCGGGCAGAAAGCCACGGATTTTTTGTTGGAGCAGTATGAAGGATCCGATCTTGCCGGTTACTTTGCAGGCTCCTATGTGCAGCCATTCACTTTTCCGGCGGGCATCAAACCGGGAAACAGCCAGGTCGTATTTCTGCAGGGCCGGCCAGACTCCGAAAACGCAAGCGATAGCGACGAAACGCAGGACAGGAGCCAGGCCGATTCCGGACACTCCTATGAAGCGGTTCCGGTGGCCTATGCGAAGCCGAATACTGCAGAAGGCGATCTTGTTTTCGGCGGCTTCTGTGTTTCTTCGCCGGAAAAAGGATTCGATGAGCTGGCCAGGGTGAACGTACGAAATAAGATCGTGCTCTGTCTTCGCTACGGCCCCGGGGGAAAGTCCGGCCCCCACAGGTCTGCAATTTCTTTTCGAGCAAAATTCAAAGCGCTGCAAACCAGGGGAGCCTCGGGAATCATTTTCCTGGGGCGTCCGGACACTCCTCCCGTATACGCAGAATTCTTCAGCGGTTCTGACGATGCAGGACCTGCCGCCGTGTTTGCCGGGCCAGAACCTTTCTATGAGCGCTATGACTGGCTCAAGGAGCATGAGGCGGAAATGCTGGATTCCAGGACCTACTCGCCTCGATTAGGCCAGTCCATGGGTCCGGTGCGTGTGACCATGGATTATAGCAAAGAACAGCTTACCGGCAGAAACGTAGCGGTAAGCATTAAGGGAAGCTACGAGGAAGGGCAGAAGAAGAACCGGAAGTGGATCGTCGTTGGAGCTCATTACGATCATCTGGGCGACGGAAAATTTGGAAGCCTGGAAGGAGCGGGAAAGATCCACAACGGCGCCGACGACAATGCATCCGGTACGGCGGCGGTGATGGAACTTGCCTTTTCCCTTCGCAAGATGTATGAAGAGGATCCATCCATCATTCCAGAGCCTTACGACGTTGTATTCATCCACTTTGATGCAGAGGAGCGAGGCCTCTTTGGCTCCGAGTTTTTCGTGGATTCAAAATCCTTTAGCCCTGAAAACACTGTAGTCATGCTTAACCTGGACATGGTGGGTATGCTTCGTGCCGGCAAAGGTCTGCAATTTCAGGGAGCGCAAACAGCCGATGATTCCTGGAAGGCTATGATTCAGGCCGCTTTCGACAACACAGACTTCCAGGACGGGATGGATCTCCGATTCTTTCCCGGCGGAAATGGTCCCAGCGATCACAGTCCTTTCTACAGAAAAAACGTGCCCGTGGGCTTCTTCTTCACCGGCGAGCATCCGCATTACCATAAGTCCAGCGATGATTTTGATCGTTTGAACTACGAAGGCCTTTACGATATCACCTTTATGGCCCGCAATCTGATCATGGAACTGGTAAAGGCCCGGACTCCTCCCGTTTTTCAAAAGGCCCCGGAGGTCGAGCGGTCGGATCTCGAATTTGACGTTCGTCTGGGCATAATACCGGGCGGGTACGGCGAAACCGAGGGCGGCCTGTTGGTGGCCGGAGTAAAAGAAGACACTCCGGTAGCGCGCACCGGAATCCAGAAAGGGGATAGGATCATCTATCTTGGCGGTCAGGAGATCGAAAACATTCAGGATCTTACCGATTTTCTTTACGATGCGCGCCTGAACACCGACTACGAAATTCGGTTCAAGCGAAACGATGAGGTGATAAAGTCCAGAACTCAGCTTATTCCTGGCGGAGCTCACTAATGTGGGCAGCCCACGGCCTGGTGCTGCCTCCTGGCCAGATCCTGGTGCCTGATCGGTGTTAGAAGCAACTAGTTACGGCGGTCTATTCCTGGCCGCCTTTCTGGCGGCCACCATACTTCCCTTTAGTTCCGAAGTCGCCTTCAGCGGGGCTCTCATGGCCGGGCTGGACCCTTACCTCTGCCTGCTTGTAGCTTCCCTGGGCAATTGCCTTGCCTGTACGGCCAACTACCTGGGAGGCTACATCCTGGGAAAACCATTCCTGGTAGGCATGTTGCGAAAACGAAGAGGCCGTCGGATCTATCGTATGGTTCATCGGCGCGAGCTCCTGGCTTTGCTTCTGTCCTGGCTGCCCATTATCGGGGATCCAATCACCCTGGCCGCCGGGGGGCTTCGTACGGGCGTCTTGCTATTTCATTCGGTGGTGTGGCCCCTCCGCATTCTCAGATATCTGGCCCTCCTGCTGGCTTTTCAACCCGGCTGAAACTAACAATTGAAACTGTACGGAAATAGGGGACAGGTCAGCATTTCCGATGTATTCGCATCAAGTCGGAGTGTCGCGCATCAAGTCGGAGTGTCGCGCATCAAGTCGGAGTGTCGCGCATCACGTTGGAGTGTCGCGCATCACGTTGGAGTGTCGCGCATCACGTTGGAGCGCCGCGCACCACGTCGAATCAACCGGCCATAGACGATTGACTTAATAGGGAAAATAGGAGTCCGAGGAACTGTCGTTAGAATCCTCTTCCGGTTCACGGTCCCTTTGGCGAGAATTGCCGGAATCCTGGCTGTCCGGCGCTTGCCTGGTCGAGTCGCGGGAAGGCTCGTTCTTGCTGGCTTTTTCCTTTTCCGTGGAATCCGGACTGATATTGTTTTCCTGTTTCTGGTTCTTGTCCGGTAGCTCTGGATTTGGCTCGGGAAGAGTGCGTTCCGGTTCTTCTCGGCGCTGCCGTTCGTCCCTTTCCCTTCTTTCCTGTTCGCTTTCTACATCGCTTACGCTTCTTTCGGTAAGCGATATTGTCTTTCGGATGCCGATGCGCGCATAGTTCATACTCGCGTACAGTCGCTTGGAAGGAAGACCATCGCTACGCGGAATGTTGACGTTTATGGGATGAATGTTTCGCGCATCGCCGGAAATCTCCAGGAATATGTAAGTATTGGAAAGCAAACCCTTTGGAAAGAATCGGCCCAGTCTGTAGCCGTAGTTTAGCGACACCATATACACCGGAGTCCATTGTCGTACGACGGAAGCCAGGCGAAAGTTCTGTTCCAGCAAATCGAAATTGTATCGGGACTGGCCATAGCTTTGTCCAAAAGCGAAATACCAGTTCTCTGCGCTATAATACGGAAAATACAGAGTCATGTAAGCACGGTATTCTTCGTAAATGAACTCCATGCGTCGGCCCAGTAAATCAGGCAGCGGATAAAGTTGATAAAAAAGGGAGAGTCGCGGATCTGCCGTTACCCGACCGTCATCCGGATAGTTGATTAATGTGCCGCGATAGGTCCTCGGACTGTTGAACGTAACCGAGGTTCGCATGTAGCGAAAGAAGCCTTCATCTTCAAAGAAAGGAAGCGGATTGGGGGCGGAACTGATGGCGTAGAAAGGTCTCTCAATAGTTGTAGATTCGGAGTGGTTTCGCCTGGATACTTCCGCCGCCGAATCATTTCCATAAAGCCGCTCCAGCTGGGATTTCCGGGTATAGAAAGTGACGCTGGAACTATCCAGACCGCCGGCCAGGTTGATGGTAGAGAAATACTCTTCTATGGTCTGACAGCCGGAAACGAAAAAGAGCAGGGCAAGCATGAGTCCCGCAAACCGGAACCTGGAAGGAAAGGACTGCCGGTAGTCTCGCAAAGACCCGGGCGCGCCGCCGGAGGACTGGGTGTCCGTTCTGTGCGGCCTTCGCCTGTGACTATTTTTCTGGACCGGAGCCATATATAGAATGGATTACATCGTCAAAGGCTCGAACGAAAAAGCACTTCAATCCTGACCTGAGATAATCCGGAAGCTCTTTGAAATCCCTGAGGTTATCTCTGGGAAGGATGATGCGTCGTATGCCCATCCTTCGCGCTGCGATAATCTTCTCTTTGATCCCACCCACCGGAAGAACCCTTCCTGTGAGCGTAAGCTCCCCTGTCATGGCAAATGCCGGAGGCACCGGTTCCTGTCGAGCCAGACTATAGATTGCCAGCGCCATGGTAATGCCCGCAGACGGACCGTCTTTGGGAGTGGCCCCGGCCGGTACATGCAGGTGTAGTTTGTGCTTCTCGAAAAATGAAGTGTCGATGCCGAAGCGGGTAGCGTTGGACTGGACATAGGAATAGGCAATCTCGGCGGATTCCTTCATGACATCGCCCAGTTGTCCGGTGAGTTTGAAGCCCCCGTTGGCCTGACTCAGAACCATGGCTCCGCACTCTACGGAAAGTGTGGCTCCTCCCATGCTCGTCCAGGCGAGACCTGTGACTACCCCGGCAGGCGGCTGCTTGTACAGCGGCTCTTCCGAATGGATTGGCGGTCCCAGATAATCCACCAGGTTTTCTTTCGTAATCAGCGTTTTCTCCGTATTGCCGGTAGCGTGGGCCATGGTAATCTTTCGCATGATCTTCTTTATGCGGTTTTCCAGATTTCTTACCCCGGCCTCCCTGGAGTACTGATCTATTAGAAAATTCAGTACATCATCCGACAGATCCAGATCCTTGTTTTCCAGGCCATGCTCTTCCAGGGCATGGGGGATCAGATATCTCTTGGCAATCTGTGCCTTTTCTTCGAGTATGTAGCCCGGAAGCTTGATTACTTCCATGCGATCCAGAAGCGGCGCCGGCACCGTATCCAGGGTATTGGCAGTGCAGATGAAGAGTACCCGGGATAGATCAAAGCGCACATCCAGGTAATGATCCAGAAAGGCATGGTTTTGTTCCGGATCCAGCACCTCCAGCAGGGCGCTGGCAGGATCGCCCTGAAAGCTGCTGCCGATTTTATCGATTTCGTCCAGCATGATTACCGGGTTTGCGCTTTCCGTGGTCTTCAGGCTCTGGATGAACTTTCCTGGCATCGCGCCGATGTAGGTTCTACGATGCCCCTTAATTTCTGCTTCATCGCGCATTCCGCCCAGTGAGAAGCGAAAGAACTTCCGATTTAAGGCTTCTGCGACAGACCTGCCTATGGAGGTTTTTCCTACCCCTGGAGGACCAACAAAACACAGAATGGATCCCGAAATCCGCCCGGTTTTCTTCCCCGTTGAAATGTATTCCAGAATCCTTTCTTTTACATCGTCCAGCCCGTAATGATCCCGGTCCAGGGCTTCGCGGGCTTTGTCTATATCGAAACTATCTTCGGTATGCAGACCCCAGGGGAGTAAGGTAAGCCAGTCCAGGTACGTATGCGTAACGTTGTATTCCGGCGAGGCCGGTTCGATTAACTTTAGCTTCTCCAGGTTATCTTCAACGACTTTCTTGACTTCGTCGGTAAGGCTGAGCTTCTCCAGGCGTTTCTGGAACTTTTCGATTTCTGCTTCTTTATCGTCTTTTTCCAGTCCGAGCTCTTTTTTAATCGCCTTCAACTGTTCGCGAAGAAAGAACTCCTTCTGTTGCTGAGTGATCTTTTCTTCGATGCTCTGCTTTATCTTCTGCTGCAGCTCAAACAATTGAATCTCTTCTTGTAGCAGGCGAAGCAGCTTTCGGGCTCTGGGAATCAGGGAAAACGTCTCCAGTATATCCTGCAGCTTGTCCCCGTCGGAGGTCATCATGGATGAAATCAGGTCCATGATGAGTCCAGGCCGATCGTAGGAAAGACTGGAAAGCAGCATCTTCAGCTGTTCTTGAAAAAGTGGATTCAGTCGAAGGAGGTCCCGCACCGATGTGATCAGCGCCAGAGTGTAGGCTTTTAGTTCCTGATTGGTTTTCGCCGGATCCTCATGGTATTCTACCTGCCAGATGGCCATGCCCTTCTCCGGGGACTGCAGGACTTCCTTCTTCGAAAACCGGCGAACGGTCTGCACCAGGAGTTGCAGGCTGTCTTCGGTTTGATCGGCCCTCAGGATCTTGAGCGCGGTGCCTATTTCGTAGTATTCGCTCATGATTGGTTTGTCTTCGTTTAGATCGCTGGCCAGAACCGCGCCAAAGAAGCGATTCGAGTTCTGCAGAGCATACTCGATAATGGGCATGAAGTCGTTGTTGGATATCTGAATGGGCAGTGTTATTCCAGGAAAGAAAGGACGTTCTGCGATGGGAAGAATGGGCAGTCGATTGGGAAGCACTTCGGACGCCGGAACCATGGGGTGCGGCGCAAAGTCTCCGATCATCTCCGCGTCTACAGGCCCGGTTTCGGCATCCTCATCCTGGCTTGGCGGCGTCTCTTCGGAAGATTCATCGCTATTCTCTGCCGCATCGGATGCATCGATTTCCCGGTCAGAGGCATCGGGATTCCCGGCCATTTCTTGTGAAGCAGAGGTGCTCTCGGTGTGCTGGTTGGTTTCGGACGATTCGGGCTCTGCAGGGGAATCCGACGACTCGAGCTCTGTTTCAGGATCTTTTGATGCTTCTTCGTTTCTGTGATCAGTCATATCGCTCTAAGTGGCCCTGGTAGAATCTTACATTGATGGTCCGGGCGCCTATCAATTGTATTTGGTATCGGTTCGGCAACAGGTCAATTGGATTCTGTGAGCAGGGCTCGATAGGGCTCCAGGGCCTCGAGTAATTTGTCCTCGCGGCCCAGCAGACCTGCCAGATGAGAAACTACGCGATCCACCAGCGCATCCGGGCAACTGGCACCGGCAGAAATCAGGACCCGTATGGGGCCGTTGCCGCCGTCTCGTCGGCTCTTAGGGAACCAGTCTCTAGTTGTGATGACCTCGCCGCTATGGCTATTCAGATGCTGTATTTCCTCCAGACCCTTGATTTCCTTCTCATCCTTCACGTAGAACGTTGGTAGCTGCCTTTCGCACAGTTCCACCAGGTGGGACGTGTTGGATGAGTTATAGCCGCCAACGATGATGGCCACATCGCCGTCGGATTCCAGCAAGGAATATAGCGCCTGCTGGTTCTCCGAAGTAGCATAGCAAAGCGTATCCCGGGTATCGGCGAAACGGTCCCCTGGCTCCAGGGTTCCAAAGTGCGAAGCCATGATTCCTTTCAAGTATTCGCTTATTTCATGGGTCTCGGTGGCCAGCATTGTAGTCTGATTTACCACGCCAATGCGCTGCAAATCCTTGTCGGGATCGAAACCTGGCGAGTATCGTCCGGAGAAATGATCCAGCAATTCCGATGAGGGTCTTTCGCCGGAAATGAATCGTCCCAACTCCCGGGCTTCCTCCATATCCTGGATAACCAGACTGGGCGCCGAGGAGCGAGCATGAGAAAAGGTGGCCCGGGTCTCTTCATGGCGAGCCCTTCCATGAATGATGATCGTATAGCCTTTCTGTCCCAGTTGCTCGGATCGATTCCAGACTTTTTCTACGAACGGGCAGGTAGTATTGTAGGTCTGGGTTTGGATGCCCCGGGACTCCAGATCCTTGAACATCTCCACGGTTGTTCCGAATGCGGGCACAATTACAATGTCTTCGGGTTTGAGTTCAGAAAACGGAATCAGGGTAGTTCCATCGGTGCGCATGAGGAATCGTATACCCCGGGAGATCAAATCCTCGTTTACGTGCGGATTGTGAATCATTTCGCTCAACAAGAAGATCCTCTTATCCGGGTTCTCGTCCAGGGCACGATAGGCGATTTCAATTGCATTCTCTACCCCAAAACAGAAGCCGAAGTGCCGGGCGATGCGAACTTCGATGTCGCCCAGGTCCAGACTGGACGGGCTCAAGTCCTTTCGATAGCGGTCCGATTCTTTTCGGGCCTTCTTGATGGTGGAGATGATCTCCGATCGATAAAAAAGAGGTATGTCGAATTCTCGTGCCACGTTAACTCCTTAACCGGGCGCTCTGTTCAGGAGCGCAACTGAGCGTCTCTTTAGTATAGCGGGGCGGTCCGTCTGTGCCCACCGTCCCGGACAAAAGCGGACTTTCAAATGTTGATTGCCTCGCCCAGGCTCTGTGCCGCCGCCTCCATAACCGCCTCGGAAAGAGTGGGATGAGGATGCATTGTCCGGGCGAAATTCTCCACGACCAGTTCGGCTTCCATGCCCAGTTGCATTTCGGCGATCATCTCTGTAGCGCCAGGGCCTATGATATGAACCCCCAGTATTCGGCCATGTTTCTTTCCGGACAAAATCTTGGCAAAACCGTCGGTATCGCCCGCCGCCCGACCGCGGCCCGAGGCAGTAAAGGGAAACTGCCCTTTGTTGTATTCGATGCCCTGATCCTTTAGCTGTTGTTCGGTTTTCCCGATGGAGGCCACTTCTGGATGGCAATAAGTGCATGAGGGGATCTTCCCGTAGTCGATGGCTTCGTAGTGGATATCCTTCTTCTTGCGATTGATGGCAATTGCTTCTGCCGCGCGTATTGCTTCATGGGAGGCTACGTGAGCCAGGGCGGGTCCGGAAATGCAATCCCCGATGGCATACACTCCGGGCACACTTGTGCGATACATTTCATCTACTTGAATTCGATCCTTTTCCATCTTGAGCTCCAGACCCAGATTCTCGGTGTTTGCCTGGATCCCGATGGCTACCAGAACCGCGTCAAAATCGGCGGATTGCTCTTCACCTTTCTTGTTCTTGTAGTCAATGTGTATCCCGGATTCCGTTCTGGACACTTTGCTCTCTGAAATGGAAAGCTCGCACTTGATGCCTCGTTTATCAAAGGTCTTCTTCAGCGCTTTTGAAACCTCTTCGTCTTCGATGGGTAGCAGCTGGGGGAGCATTTCGAATATAGTAACTTCGCTTCCCATGCTTCGATAGAAATCGGCAAATTCCACGCCAATCGCTCCGGCCCCGATTACAGCCAGATTGGCCGGGCAGTTCTTCAGACTCATTGCCGCCCTATAATCCAGAACCTTTTCGCCATCAAATTCCAGGCCCGGCAAGGCCCGGGCTCGTGCTCCGGTGGCAATGACGATATCCCCGGCCTGAAGTTCCAGCCTGGAATCGGATCCGTCCTCGGCCCTTTGAGTTACTGCCACTTTTCCGGGACCTGCGATTGTAGCGGTGCCGTTGATGACGGTTATGTTATTTTTTTTCATCAGATAGTCCACGCCCATGGACATCCGGTTGGCCACCCTTCGGGATCGATCGATTACCGAACCAAATTCGGCCCCGGGATCCTGCACCGAAAGTCCGAACTCTCTGGCTTTCTTCATCTTTTCCAGGAGGTGGGCGCTTTCCAGCAGGGCCTTGGTGGGGATGCAACCCCAGTTCAGACAGATTCCTCCGAGAGATTCCTTTTCTATGATTGCGCTTCTCAGTCCTAGCTGGCTGGCGCGGATAGCTGCGGAGTATCCGCCGGGTCCGCTTCCAATTACGATTACGTCAAAACTGGTTTCCTGGTCTGCCATGTATTCCAGTATGGAGGATTGGACCAGGTCGTAAAGCCAAACGTGAAGACCGAGGCAGGAGGACCGGTTCGGCGGCAGGAGCCGTTGGCCACCCGGAAAAGGAGTAAAAAAAGATCCAGTCACTGTCACAGAATCCGGGTGTGGATCGTCACCCATTCATGAAACTAAGACACAAGCACGTAATGGAAGAACCTTTGCTTTCCCCGGCTCCTCTGAAGAGCTGGAAGTCCAGACTGGCGGCATTTTTCTCCAAAAGGATGTTCGGTCTCGTAATCAGTCCCATTTCAATCCTCTACACCAGGAACCCGGCCCTGCTTTTCTTCTCGCTCAAACTGGAAAGCACCTTCAATGGTAAACTCAAGATTTCGGAACGAGAGAAGCTGTTCATTCGACTCCTGGTTTCCATGCAGAACGGATGTTCCTTCTGCGGCGATATGGCTCTGGCTCATGCATTCCAGAAGAAAGTAGGCCGGGATAGTTTTGTGGCTCTTGTAAACGGGGACTACGAATGCCATGAGTTCAACGATGCGGAAAAGGCATTGATTGGATTCGTGAACCAGCGCATGCAGGGCTTTGTAAACCGGGACCGGGTTCAGGAGCTAAGAACCTATTATTCCGAAAGACAGATAGTGGACATTGGCTGGGCTATTGCGGCCGAGTGTTATTACAATACCCTGGCGCTAACTTTCAGCATCGAGTCGAACGGCCTGGTGGCTGCCCCGGACAGTGAGGATGATGCGGGATTCCAGGGCCGGACGCGTTCTGGCAAAGAGACTGCAGCCCTTAAGCCGCACTCCGCAGTGGAAAAACTTCCTTCGCTGGCGAGCGACGGAAATGGATGAGCGGTCTTTGCCGCCTATAGTTAAACGATTCTCTCTTTGCGAATGCTGCGATAAAGGATAAGAATGAATTTGACTGCCGCAGAGGACACCAGATTGGAAAGAAGAAGCGATCATCTAGAGCACTTTCAGCAAAACCGGAAGCTGCTTTTCTCTATAGCCTATCGAATGCTGGGTTCGGTGGAGGATGCCCAGGATGTTGTGCAGGAAACTTACATTCGCTTCTCCGGCCATCCTCTACCTCAGCTGCGAAACCCCCAGGGATTTCTGGTGACTATACTCACTCGACTGGCCATCGATGCCCGGCGCTCGGCTTACGAAAAGCGAAAAGCCTATCCCGGGCCCTGGTTGCCGGAGCCGATGCTGGACGGCTTCGAAGAGAGCATGGTATTATCGCAAAGCGCCGGGGCCGCCTTTCTTCTCCTTCTGGAACTTTTGTCTCCGGTGGAACGCGCTGTGATCGTGCTTCGAGATGTCTTTGACTTCGAATACAATGAAATTGCCGATTTCATCGAAAAAAAGCCCGACCACTGTCGCAAGATCGCGGAAAGGGCACGGAAGCGAATCAGGAAACACCGAGACCAGAGTCCCCTGGAAGCCTGGGAAGGCGGGGCCGGTCAGGTTTCGCCCTTCTTGCACGATCTTGAAAAAAACAACTCCGGCCAGCGCGGAGCCAGCCACAGTCTTGACGCCAGGTCCGACCTGGCCCGATCGCAAGGAATCAGAAAGACCGATTCGAATCGAACAGGCCATTCGTCAGATTCCAGAAAAAAAGCATTACTGAAATCTTTTCAGAAGGCCTGCATCAGCGGGGACCTGACTTCGCTGATGGAATTACTGGCCTCCGACGTAAAGGTACACTCCGATGGAGGAGGACGCATTGCGGCCGCCCTTAGAGTTGTAGCAGGGGCGGATCCGGCAGGACGGTTTTTCATTGGGCTGGCCAAAAAGATGCCCGGTAGTTACTCGGTTCCTGTGAAGATTGGCGGGGAGCTTTCTGTCCTGGTTTTTGAGGCCGATCATTCATTGAGTTCGGTGGTTCAGTTTCGCACAGAACGGAATCGCATCGCCGAGGTGTATGCGATGCGAAATCCGGACAAACTAAAGAGCGTCCAGGCCAGCATTCGGAAAAGCTGGAAGCTCAGAGCGAAAATCTGGCTCTTTGCCCGGATGAACCGATTCGCGGCACCGGGCAGACCCTAACCGGTAGTGCCCAGTCCCAGCGCAACGCCTTCGATGCTGGAAATCACGGCATTCTCCAAGTTCTGCAATTCGTCGTGCAGGTTTACGTTTTCGGGTTGGCCATCGCTTTCCAGGTGCTTCTGTCGGTATTGATTTAAAAGCCTGGACTGAAGAATGCCCAGGGCATTCACCCAGGGTTCCTTGATTTTCCATGCGGATAGAAGCACAGGAAAGTCTCTGGCATAGAAATCCGCCGGATCGCAGCCAAGTTTATGAAACCAATCCTTGCATAAAGAATACTCTTGCTCGATGATTGCAAAGATCCGCTTTGCGGATTCGGGATCGTGGCTCAGATCTCTGTAATTGGCCGCGATTTCCAGGTTCGTATGCATCAAAGCCAGGGCGCTGTTCTGCGTAATCGCGCGAAAAAAAGGCCAGGAGTCATACATTTCCTGTAGTAGAGCGCCGCCATCGGAAAGCTCCTTCGAAATGGTTTCCATGCCTGATCCAAAGCCAAACCAGCCCGGCAGGATCTGCCGGGACTGAAACCAGCGAAACACCCAGGGAATGGCGCGAAGATCGGTGATGGCTCGCATTTGCCGGCGCCGGCCGGGCCGGGAGCCAATCTTTACCAGCTCCACTTCCCGCGGGGTGGCTTCCTCAAAATACTGCACCAGAGCCGGATCATCATGGATTAATTGTCTGTATTTTAACTGACAGGCCCGGGAAAGCTTATCGGCGGTTTCTAGAAATCTGCTATCGGCATCGGAAACCTGAAGGCAGTTTTTCTCCAGGGCAGCGCCCATCAGCGTTTCCAGATGCATGGTGGCGATCTCACGGGTAACATAGTAACGCGAAAGCACCTCTCCTTGTTCGGTGAGTTCATAGCCATTTTGCATGGCCCCTACCGGCAAAGAATGGGCCGCATGCTTGCTGGATGCCCCGCCGCGTCCAATGGAGCCTCCGCGACCATAGAAGAATCGCAACTTGATCCCGTGCTTCTCGGCGAGAGCCAGAAGCTGTCGCTGGGCATTGTTAATGCTCCAGTTGCTGGTAAAATAGCCGCCGTCCTTGTTGCTGTCTGAGAAGCCCAGCATGATCAATTGGGTGTTCTGCCGGGCCATTAGCTGGCTGCGATAGGCCGCGTTGTCCCAAACCTTTTCCATGATGCCAGGGCCATTCTGCAAATCCTGAATGGTCTCAAATAGAGGAACAATGTCCAGGTTGCTGTGCCAGTTATTCTGTAGATCCTGGAAGAAGTGACCGGTGGTTTTCAGAAGCAAAAGAGCATGTAGAATGTCTTCCGTTCTGGATGTCATTGTAAGGATCAGGTTCGTTGTAATCCTTTCGCCGGCCAATTCTCTGGCGTCCCGGGCGGCGGGCAACATGGCGAAGATCCGTTGCACTCCCTGAAAGGCGGCCTCGTCGCGAAAAAAACTCTGGCCGTTGTCCGGCTCCAGTTTCAGTCGGCTGGGATGTACTGATCGCGGATTCAGTATTTCCTCGGTAAGCACGGTGGCGTAGTCCGGACTGGGAACAGGGCCTTCATAGAGGTTCGGATTTTCGGGATCCACATTGTGGCCTGCAGCCTTGAGTACCAGTCGGGCAGCCCGGGCGATGTGCAGCGAGTCTTCACGCATATCCAGGGATGCAAGATGAAAGCCGAACATCCGCATCATGTTCTGCAGGGGGTAGACTCGGTTTCGTGCTGTAGAATGGAAGCCGTTCTCGCCCAGGCTCTTTTCCAGAATCTCAAGATCTTCCAATACTTCATCTGGATGCGAGTACCGGAAAGCTCGATCCAGGGTCTTTTCCGGGCTTTGCAGCGTGCGATCGATTTTGATTCGAATCAATTCCAGCTTCAGTCTGAAGGGCTCCCGACGAACATAACGCGCCAGCGGATCCGGATCCAGTCCGGCGTTCTCCATTTCATTCAGATCTGATTGCAGGGAGTCCACCAGGGATTGCAGATTCATTTCGGCATTATATGCGAGGCTCAGCGACGGAGCGGCACTTCGCAGCTGCTCGGAGAATAGTTCCAGAGCGGCCTGGCGCTGCATGGCCACTGCTTTGCGATAGACGTCCGCATTTACGAAGGGGTTTCCGTCCATATCACCGCCCACCCAGCTTCCAAAACGAAGCACCGGCCCGATATCGAATCCATCGGCCTTATCGGCGGAATCAGAATAAACTCTGGCAAGCTCGGACCGGAGCTTCCATTCCACCGACGGCGCCGCCTGATAAATGGAGCTCCGAAAGTATCCAATTACCTGGCGCACTTCATCAAGAACGTCCGGTTTTTCCCAGCGGCCAAATCGCGTAGCGGCCATCATTACGATTCTTTCTTTAAGTCGCTCTACCGTTTCTGCGAATCGGGCTTCGCCCCGGTAGGACCTCTGAAGTTGCTCGATCAGACCGTAGATCTCTCTTCGCATCCCCAGGATGATGCTTCTAAAAATGTTGGTAGGGTGCGCTGTTGCCACAAGTCGAATGTCCATCTGTTCCATACGACCGAGGATGCGATCGGCGCTAACGCCCTGCTTCCGTAGTTCTTCGAAGGTTCGGGTGAATCCCAGCCCCATTCGGGAATATCTTTCGTATTGATGATAGCCCTCCGAAAGCCCCAGAAGCGATAGAAGCATTCGATATGCGGCGGCCGTTTCGTAGAAAAAAGAATCGGACTCCGGTGCATCCTCTCCTCGTGTCAAGGCTCTAAAGGCGGATGGATGACGCTCCCTTAGCACTTGCAGGAGTAGAGCTACAACCAGTCGCGCCGTGGCGCTCAGGTCGTCGCCCTGCGGCAGCAGATTGGATGGGGCCGATCCCCGGGCGGACGTTTCCAGACCCAGTTCGTGCTCCAGTCTTTCGGCCCACCTGGATTTCAGAGAGTTAGAATCCATAGAAACCACCAATACGGAAATGCGTTTCCTGAATTTAGAAAGGGGGACGGCCTGGGGGCAAGTAGAATTCTGTAGGAAGGCGAGGTTTTACGGACCGACTTTTTGAGGATCGCATTTTTTTCCGGGATCGGACCATCAGAAGGCTGGCTTTTCAAAGCAGTGCGCGATCCAGGCTCCGGGATGCCCAACCATAGTCCCTGAAGATAGGTGTGATTATTTACCGTCTATTTCAAAGACTCGAGCAGATCCGGTGCCGGCAATGTTCAGCTTGCTCAGTTCTTCCAGAGCCTCGCCGGCTGTATCCACGGTGGAGAAACATCCGAAGAACAGATTCTGAAGTCTGGCATCCTTCACTTCGGTGCGGAAGATAGACTGATGGAGCGCTCCGCTGCTGCTAACGCTCTGGCATTTCAGCGTCAGCAGTTTCTGGATTTCGGGACGACTTTCCAGTATTCCCTGAAGCTCGCGGGCACGGTCTTCGCTGAAGGTTCCCACTTTAATTATGAAGTTGCCTTCTTTCTCGGCGGATTCTTGAGGACGGTTGGCAAAGCTACTCAGGCTATCCTTTTCATTCTTCGCTTGCTCTTTGTCGGGCGATTTCTGTCCATCGGGATACTTCACGAGGGATTGTTCGAAGCTCTTGAATTGGCCGATTTTGATGCCGGAATAGAGCCCCGCGGCAAAAATCAAAAGCGCCGCCGCCATTCCGTAGCCGAGCAGTCGACCCGAGGCGGGCTTTCCTTCGACTCCCGAGGACGCACTTCGCTCCGGAGCGGCCGTTTTCGGACCGGCGGGGGGACGACTCTTGATCTTTCGGGAGAAGTCTACACTTTGTAGCTCGACCATATCTTTAGTATTTATCGGAAGAGCTGAAATTCTGGCGGATAAAAAATGGACCTGAGCGGCAAACTGCTTGCCGGTTCGGCCACGGAGCGCAGTGAAAGCAGGTGCAGAACTACTGGTTGCGATTTTGCTCCAGAGGCGCCATCTGTTTGTTCCTGGGATGGGGTTGCTCCCCGGAGAATGCTGTTTCAGAGACAGAAGCCCGGAAGCAGGGTCCGTCCCTTACCCTGGACTACAGCCCGGCCCGTTCAGGGCACATTTTCCGGGGTATGGGCGTGGCCCTTTATGGTCAGGAAACTCAGCATTTATCCCGATTGCACGATCTGGAAGTTCGCTACGTTCGACTGGAAGCCGGACCCAGTTGGGCCAGCCTTCCGCACTCGCCTCCGGCACAGCCAGGACAATTAGCCAGGTATGTGCGCAACAATTTCAACTATAATGACCCGGATCGACTCCTACGATTCCAGGAAAGCTTCGCATACTTTCAAGAGCATAATATCAAGTCAGTGCTTGTATTCTACCAGCAGCCGTACCTCTGGCTGCAAAACGATTATATGAATACATTTCGCCCCGGAGCGGAAGTTAACCTGATTCGGCTCTGGGTGGCGGTTCTGAAATATCTTCAGAAGCACGGTATACGGCCGGATTATGTGGAATTGGCCAACGAGCCGGAAGGAAACTGGAACGGTCACATTCCCAGGCACAGATACCATGAACTTGTTGTCCAGGCAAGAAAGCAATTCGATAGAGTTGGATTGAGCCATATCCAGATTCTCGGGCCTGGTCTATCGACTTTAAATCTGGAGGGGAGAACGCCACTCTGGATGGATTCTATGCCAGTAGAAACGGAGCAATCCCTGTCTGCGTTTTCCTTTCATGCCTGGGATGATGTTCTGGCGGAAGATAGAACATTAAACTTCATGCGAAACGCCTGGGACTCGCTGAAGCAGACTCTTGGTCGCAGGAACGCGCAAAAGGAAATCATTCTGACAGAATACGGATGGGAACTCACGCGAAAAGGATACAATGACTATCATTCCCCGCGTTCCCGCGCCCTCTTTAGCGTTTCAGACACCCACCAATACGGAATCCGCTATGCGGCAAACAGTCTGATACATATCAATCAGGGTGCATCGGCTATCGTAGCCTGGCGGCTTTCTGATCTGAATGCGGATTATTCCTCCTGGGGAATGGTACGGTCTCGGGACAGGGGCGGAACTCCAAGGCCCTTCTACCATGCTTTTCGGTTTCTTTCGAATCAAGCGCTTCAGGGATCCAGGGTCGTGATGCCGGCTTCGCCGCTACGAGATGATACCCTGGAAGCCCTGTTGCTTTGTCGGGATGGGCGTTGTGTATGGATCGCGGTCAACACCGGGATGGATTGGCGACGAGTAGCGATTGAAGTTACAACCCAGCCTGTATTGTATTCTGTTATCCGGTTTCGAGAAGAAGGAATCCGCGATTTTTGCGTTCGTAAGGGTTCTGAACTTTACATCGATCTACCGCCGGCATCTATCGGAGCCCTACAATGGTGGTAGATGCCATCAGGCTTCTGCCGATTCTTCTGATTGCCTTTGCCGGGGTTTACTGCGAAGAAGGCCAGCCAAAGCCTGGTGTACGGGCACTGCTGGCGCCTCCTTTTGGGTTGCAGATACCGATTCCCGAAGATTCGCATCAAGAAGCGGATAGACAATTCCATTCGAAGCTCGTCGCCGCCGCCCGCAATTGCGATCCGCAACAATTTCGAGATGTACTGGAAGCGAATCATAATTCAATCAATTCGCGGGTGCAGGGAGGCGAAACTGCCCTGACCTACGCCGCATGGTACGGAAAAACCGAATGTCTTCGATTACTCTTGGAGTCCGGCGCCGACGTAAATGCGCGCACCCATGGAAACGAAACGGCTTTGCATTATGCTTTGTATAATGGTTCTATAATGTCTGTCCTGGCACTCCTGGAGGCCGGAGCGGACATTGAAGCCGTGGAGAGCGCCCGAGGTTATACCCCGCTCATGGTTTCCGCCGGATTGGGCCGTTGGAATGAGACGGCATTGCTGCTTGAGCTCGGAGTTGACGAAAACGTACGCGATTTTGATGGAAGAACCGCTCTCATGCATGCCATTCGGGGTGGACACCCGGAAGTAGCACAACTGCTGCTTTCCGGATATACAGAAACAAGGGATGCTTTTGGAGAGACTGCTCTTTTCTATTCCATTCGCGCGCGGCGGTTCGCTCTAGCGGAAGCTATGCTCAGGCATGGACACGATCCAGACATTCGAAACAATCTGGGAGAGACGCCTCTGATGCTGGCCGCGTCCAGGGGCAATCTGGCCGTCGTCCGTCTACTTCTTTCCTACGGAGCCAATCCCGAGCTTCTTGAAAATACGGGCCGGTATGATGCGCTACGAATTGCTCGGAGCGCCGGATTTACCGAGGTGGCGGCTTTGCTGGACTCTCCGATCCGGCAAAGGATCCTTCGATTTTCCGCAATAGCTACTCGCGTCTGGGATTGATATGGCTTACTTCAATTCCGGCTTAGATTACGCTGGAAATAATTCCAGATCGCTCCTTTGCTCTCCAACCGCTTGCCAGGTTTAGCTTATGCCGGTCCGCATCAGACAAGTTAGACCTGGTCAAATTCTCTGACTACGCGTTCAAAGATGTCCAGACCCTCAGCGGCGGAATCCAGGCTCAGATTCAGAGGAGGCATGATGCGGATTACATGGCCGGCAGTACAGTTGACGAGCAGCTTCTCCTCGCGACAACGCCTGACGACATCCGGTCCGTGATCGCTGAGCTCCACCCCAATGTGCAGACCAATTCCGCGGACATCCTCCACCAGCGAACAGCTTTCCTGAAGTAGCTTCAGGCGGCGAAAAAAGTAATCCGAGAGTCCTTCCGCATTTTTCAGGATCTCCCGGCCCATGATGATTCGCAGGTTCTCGTAAGCCGCTCGGGCAACAACGTGGTTTCCGCCGAAGGTGGAGCCATGCATGCCCGCTTCCAGAAGATGAGCAAATTCATCGGCGACGATCATTGCCCCGATGGGTAGACCCGCCCCCAGGGCTTTGGCCAGGGTCATGGCATCCGGCTGAATCTTATAGTGCTCGTAGGCGAACAGCTTGCAGGTTCTGCCCATGCCGGTTTGAATTTCGTCCAGGATAAGAAGTGCATTCTGCGAGCTTGTGAGTTCTCTGGCCCGGGTCACAAAATCCTGGCTCATGGGCTTGATGCCGCCTTCACCCTGCACCAGTTCCATGATCATCGCGCAGATTCGGCCTTCGTATTGATCGAAGGCACCTTCCAGAGCTTCAATGTCATTAGCGGGAATATGAACCATACCGTCCAATAGCGGTCCAAAGCCTGTGCGAATCTTTTCCTGTCCGGTCATGGCCATGGCGCCAGTGGTTCTTCCATGAAAGCTGTTTTCCAGAGCGATGATTACCGGAGTTCCGTTCAGATTTTCTCCGTTTCTTCGCGCAAGCTTCAGAGCGGCCTCATTGGCTTCGGTGCCCGAGTTACATAAAAATACTTTCCCTGGAAAGCTGTGCTCGATGAGCGCCTCGGCCAGCAACGCCTGCTCCTGGTTGTAGAACAGGTTGGAAGAATGCATGATGCGATCCGCCTGGTCGCGGACCGCCTCGATTAAGTCCGCTTCGCCGTGGCCCAGGTTGGTAACCGAGATACCGCACAGGAAGTCCAGGTATGCGTTGTTTTCGGAGTCATAAAGATATTCGCCCTGGCCAAAGTAGAAAGCCAGGGGTGCGCGACGATAAGTACCCAGAAGATATTTGTCAGACTTTTCCTGGATCTCTTCCAGGCTCAGGGGTTTCGTAAAATCCGATTCCTGTTGTTCGATTTCTTGCTCGGCGCTCATTTGGATTCTCCCGGTTGGCGGCCAGTATGCCAGGCCGTAAATACCCTCGTCTGTTTTGTCCTCAGGGGGTCAACGATTCTAATCTACACAATTCGCAGAGGCCGGATGCCCGAATCAACAATGAATACCAACTAAAGTCGGGATTTCAATTCCGGGTTATGGCGCGTTGCCAGAAGCAGCACTTCAGGCGGGCGGTCGTGAAAGATTCGTTCCAACCGCCATACACTGTGGCACCGGGAACACTCCACAAAGCTGACTCGGCGATTTTCTCCTGGACCGTCCACATCACTCAGGGTCGTACCGTTTGCGATGACTTTGTGCATATCTTGCTCTTTGCCATCGAAGTTGGAGATGCCCCTGGCGCAGTACAGGCAGGTCATTTCAGGGCTTCTTATTGGATCGTGGCCATCTGTGCCCGGGTCGGTACTATCGGGTCAGCCCGGTTCGCGCAAAGAACAGACCCGAGATGCTGACGAGTTCATTTTCCAGTTCGGCTCGGGCTTTGTTCAGTTCTTCCAGGCTTTGCGGCTGATCCGGATACTTCAGACTGGCATACAGCTTCACCTTCGGCTCGGTGCCCGAAGGTCGAATGGTCAGTTTTCCTTCCGGTTCAAGGAGTAACTGAATTACGTTCGAAGAGGGCAGATCGCCGAAGAAGTCCGGCGCCGGCTTCTTGTTAACCGTCTGTTTTTTGAAGTCCCGTACTTCGACCACTTTGCGGTTTTCCAGCTCCATCCCTACAAGATCGTTTTCGCGTAGCGAATCAATGATCTGATTCATCCTTTGCTGTCCATCCGATCCTTTCATCGTTACCGACTTCAGATCTTCCAGATAGAGCCCGTACTTGAGATAGATCTGGTTCAAATAGGTTTCCAGATTGCCCATTTGATGGATGATCTGGCAGAGCAGCAAGGCCGCGGAAAGGGAATCCTTATCGCGTACGAACTCCACGGGCAAGTAACCGTAGGATTCTTCGCCGCCGAAAAGGTATACGTCTTTGCCTTTTTCAAAACCGCTGGATCCATTGTCCAGTTCGCGCATTTGTTCGGCGATGTATTTGAATCCGGTGAGTACGTCCTTTATTTTGACTCCGTTCTTTTCGGCGATGACCTTCTGTAGGTCTGTCGTTACGATTGTCTTAAATACCCAGTAATTCTTGTCCGGTTTTCTTGGAGCGTTTTCACAAAGAAAGGCGCACATAATGCTGCCCAGTTGATTACCGTTCAGGAGTATGTAGCGATTGCCGCTTTTGATTCCCGCTCCCAGGCGGTCCGCATCCGGATCGGTGGCAAGAAAGAGTTCGGCATTGTGCTTTCGAGCGGTTTCTTCGCTTAAGCGAAGCGCTTCCGCTTCTTCTGGATTCGGCAATTCGACGGTCGGGAATTCTCCGTCCGGTTCCATCTGTTCGGGAACTCCGATTACCTCGTAGCCGAACTTCTCCAACAAAGGCGGTAGCCAGGGCCCTGCCGTTCCGTGTAGAGGGGAGAACACGATCTTGAAGTTAGCATCCACATGTTTGGCCAGTCCCCGCTTCTGGAATTCATTGTAGTATGCTTCCTGGATTTCCGGTCCGATCCACTGGATGTACTTCTTAAAGTCTTCGGAATCCTCTTCGCGAAAGGGGAGATCCCAGTCGGTGATCTCATCGATCAATTGCTCCAGTCGGTTCTGAGCTTCGCCGGTAAACTGCGAGCCATCGTCCAGGTATACCTTGAAGCCGTTGTATTCCGGGGGGTTGTGACTGGCAGTGAGTACAGCGCCGCCGGCGGCGCCCAGGTGTCGGACCGCATAGGATAGAATGGGGGTGGGAGTGACTCCTTTGAAGAGGAATGCCTTTACTCCCATACCGGCGGCCAGGCCGGCCACCACGCGCGCGAACTCCGGGCTCATGCGCCGGGAATCGTGGGCGATTACCAGGGAGGGATTGTGGTAGGTTTCTTTAATGTAACGTACGAAGCCCAGGGCCGCACGGCCCACGGTCCATTTGTTCAATCGTCCCGGGCCAGTGCCCAGAACGCCTCGCATTCCGCCGGTTCCAAAGGCCAGCTTACCGGAGAATGCATCGGTCTCCTCATTGCGAACGCCAGCCCGGAAATCAACGTATACCCGAGCAGCTTGATCCCGGATCTCCAGAGGGAAATTCGGCGCGGCCCAGTCCAGAATTCGGGTCCGTATAATCTCTTCCTGGCTTTTGTTTTCCATAGTTTCCTGCCTTGAAATGATGCTTCCTCTTTACCGGCTCGCTTGAGCTCCGGGCCGGACCCCTTCGCAGCAATACCCTTGCTTCGATTTTCATGCGATCCTGCGCATCCGATTAGCGTAGACTTGACACCCGGTCTGCGGATGGAAGGAGAATCTATGGGGGCCGATTCCCCTGTCAGGAACAATTTTACCGGGTACCCGGCAAGTATTTCAATTGCAGACATGACCGTATCGACAAAATGCAGGTATGGCCATACACCCTACAGCAATCATCGATTCTGGAGCGGACATCCACGAATCAGTAGAAATAGGACCCTATACCGTAATAGATGGAAACGTAAAAATCGGCGAGGGTTGTCGAATAGGCTCTCACGTACGAATCTACGCACATACCACAATCGGAAAGAATAACCGAATCGATGCCCATGCCATTCTGGGAGCGGACGGACAGGACCTGGGCTTTGATTCTTCCCAGCCCACCGGACTGGTAATCGGCGACAACAACGTATTCCGCGAGCAGACCAATATTCACCGAGCCACGAAACTGGATCATCCTACAACCATTGGTAACGATAACTATTTCATGGGCAGCTTTCACGTAGGCCACGATTGCACGGTGGGCAACAACAACATCATGGTCCATGGTTCGGTGATGGCCGGACACGTGCATATTGGAAACCGGGTTCTGATATCGGGCCTTGTTGCCATTCATCAATTTTGTAACATTGGCGATTATGCCATGGTGGCCGGGTGTGCGAAGATCGTAAAAGATGTGCCTCCTTTTGCCACTGCGGACGGAAATCCGGCCACTATCATCGGTCAGAACGTAGTGGGCATGAAAAGAGCCGGCTCAACGCCAGAGGTGAGAAAGCAGATCAAAGCCGTATACGACGTAATATATCATCAGAAGATGAACACTTCCCAGGCATTGAAGCATCTAAAGGATCAAGGTTCTCATCCGCCGGAAGTGCAGATGATTATCGAGTTCTTTGAAAACAGCAAAAGAGGTGTGACCGACCACAGATAGTCCATATATGGTTTGCATTACTGCGCCAGCTGTGCTATTCTACACCAATACAGGAGTTAACAATGACCGAAGAGACTATGAATGAATCCGGCGCTACGGGCGGCGGCTCTGAAAAACTGAAGCAGGGCTATGAGAACCTGAAAGGCCAGGCGCAGAAAGCCCGTGCCCGTGCTCAGGAAGGCTATGAGCAGGCCAGAGCCCGCGCTGCCGTATACGGGGAAGGAGCTCAGGAGTTCGTGGATGCTGCCGGTCAGTACGTGAAAGAGAATCCGGAGAGATCCACTCTAATCGCCGGGGTTACCGGACTGGGGTTCGGCCTGCTACTGGGGCTTCTAATCGGTAGAAAATAAATGCATCGGAACCGAGAAACGCATTCATCCGATCTGGATAGAGATCGGATGAATGCTGAGCTGGCCAGGCATATGCCGCTTTTTCGAAGTCTGGCCCAGAATCTGGCTGCTTATCTGTTCGAGCGCTCCGCGTATCTGCGCTCGGTGCGGGCCTACATGACCTATCAGGTAGAGTACCGGTCTGGAAAATGGATGGGCGGCACCGCATTCTTGTTCATCGGGGTGTTCTTTCTGATTGGAGCCTCCTTTTCACTGATGTTTTCCCTCTATCAACTGTTGAAGGAGCTTACGGGAAACGTAACCCTGTCCGCATTTGTTGTGAGCTGGGTCTGCATTTTTCTGGGCTTCATCTTTCTAATGTTTTCCAAAAAGAGCTATAGCGGTCTGGCCAGCGGCATGACCTTCCGGGAATGGAAAAACCGGGAAGACCATCGAAGTTAATGCAGGACCATGCCGATATTGATAACCGGAGAATCGTTGTTTGGAAACCCTCTACAAATACTGTCGCCTACTGGGCGTTCGTCCCGGAGACTCTGCAGAGGCCGTAAAGAGGGCCTTCCGAGAAAGGATTAAGCATTGCCATCCGGACCGTAGCGGTAATGAGGACCAGGCCAGACAACTGATCGAAGCCTATGATGCTCTGAAGACCGGAGTTCCGGTAATGGAAACTACTCCAGGCGGCGCTCGGGTCTACCGTAGTCCAGAAGCGGCAGCCGCCAGAGACCGAGCAGCTCGTTATGCGTATACCAGTGCAGAAAGCGGGGGTCATTCCTCGGGATTTGGTCCATCGGGATCGCCTCGCAATCAGGGGGGATACTCGTCAGGATACCGTGCCGGTGAGGAACTCTTTCGTGCCGTTATGGCTGAACAAGAAGGCGCTGCGGGATTGGGCGCTGTTCTTAATCGAAGATCCCGGGCCGGTCAGGATTTGCCCGGTATGGAGTTTTTCCGTAGGGCGGAAGACCAGCTGGAAAAGACGGTTCGCAGGTTCGAAGGCCAAAAGCATCGAAGCAAGCGCTACTGGGCCAGGGACTATACCACAGCCATAGTAAAGGTTCAGATTCTCTATCGTGATGTAATCAGTCGCTATCCCATGTTGGCTTCCCGGGCCCGGGATCGTATGCATGCTCTGGAAAAGCTGCTTGGGGAACTCAGGGTGCTTGCGCGATGAGAGCCAGCTGTAGGCTTCGCCACACTTTGCCTCCAATTCGGCGCCTGAGCGGGTTGAGATACTCCCATAGGCGAGTCGCCCCTTTCTCTCCGTGACTCAAGCAGTCCTTAATTATTAACTCAAAGGAAAAGCTACAATGGTTCAGTCTCTGGGTTTCGCCGAGGTATTCCTGTTTTTGCTTATTCTGGCAGTCTTCTGTGTCCCTGCGTACGTGGTAAGCATCTACCTGGCAAAGAAGAAGGGGCTTTCCATTGGGCTGGCTGTATTACTGACTTTTTGCCTTTCCTGGTTGGGCACAGCCATTGTAGCGATGATGGCCGAGCAGCGGCCTGCGGGAAACAACGAAAGCGGAGAATCCTAGCGGCCGCCACCAGAATCATCCGGATGCTGGCGCATTGTAGAATCCCCTGGATGGAGAAGAGGAAATGAACTGGGAACTGATTCAGGACATTCTGGTCATTGCGCTGAACAGCACCGCCATGCTGGCCATGGGACTGGCCCTGCCCGTATCCCAGGTTTCTCAGAGTGTGAAAAACTACGGTCCGCTGATATCCGGGCTGTTGGTGAATCTGCTGCTCGCGCCCGCGGTGGCCCTGGGGATTGCCAGTGTCCTGGATTTCAGCGCTGCTGCGGCTCTTGGTCTGCTACTTTGTGCTGCCGCGCCCGGAGGCAATACCGGTCCGCTCTTGTCGTCCAATGCGAAGGGTAACATTGCCTATTCGGTCACGCTGGTCATCATTCTAAGCTTTGCCTCTCTTCTGACGATTCCGTTGTATCTGGGTTTGCACGGCGCCAGGACCGGGCCGGACATCCCGGTTCTTCAAATCCTGAAGCTTACCGGATTGTTTCACATTGCCCCGCTTGTATCCGGTATGCTAATCCACCACTTTGCCGAACAGCGAGCCAAAAAGGCTTCGGCGATTTTCCGTGCAATTGCAAACATCTGTCTGGTACTTCTAACCGTATTGCTTCTATCGCTTAAAGGGCAGGCTCTGATCGAAAACGGCTGGAAGCCTGTTCTGGCCATGGCTGTATTCGTGGGTGTGTTGCTGGCTTCGGGCTTTTTGGCCGGATCCGACCGCGGAGCGATTAAGGCGCTTTCCATGACCACAGCCACCCGGAACCTTTCCCTGGCCTTGTTGTTGGGCGCTCAGGTATTTCCCGAACCCTCCACTATGATGACGATCCTAACCTATGGATTGCTCTGGGTAACTGTTACGGTTCCTCTGAGCTTCTGGTTGGGTTCCCGGAAACCGCAATAAATCTTCGCTCGGCATTTGGGAGCCAGCGTTGCTGAACCAGCGGTGTTCAAACAGGGTTGTTTAGGGAGTTTTGCGGGCTCAGTGTCGTTGTTCGGTCCGTCTTTGCGGGAAGCCATCCTACATTGATTTCGGGCCCGGGGCGCAAACCGGTGTGGGGTTCAATCAGTGAATTATCTCGCTGTCGCTCTTTTCGCGGACCGATCCGGCGATGGCGATGGCGGCGAAAAAGATAGTGATGTCTTTAATGATGTACTGACCCGCGATGGTCGGAGCAAAGGGGAATTCCTGCCAGCAGACGTCCGGCAAGACGATAAGCGCCAGTACCGAACCAGGCAGACGCATAAGAAGCATTAGAATCGCCGCCCTGGCCAGAGGGCGAATCAGCAAGCAGAGTCCGATAGACAATTCCAGGGAACCCAGCATGGGAATGATGTCATCTGGAGAGCCCCAGTAAATGGTGTGTGCGATAATGGATGTAGCGGTTTTGTGACCTACGAGTTTCAAGGAACCAAACCACACGAACAGAAGGCCGAGGGAGACCCGATGGGCATAGTGGCCGTAACGCTTGAACAGTGTTGCGATTCGGTGGTCGATATGGTCAATATGGCGTTTCACAATCCTTCAGAATGTAATGAAAAGTCCTGTAGAGGTCTACAGGTCTGAACTTCCCTGGATCACATTTCTGAAGTCAAACTGATAGGTATCGCTCTGCAGGGGAAGCTCAAAAGAAATCATATCCAGCGAACGATCCTCTCTGGTTGCATCTACGGCGGTACCGCTGACAGCATTCGATCCCAGCATATGCCGGAAAACGCCCGGCAGGCGAAGCTTGAAATTCCGATAGGGAGGGTCGTACTCCCCTGGTTGAACGTCAATTTCTATGGTGAGTTGTCCGGTACGGCTCTGGGAACCCTGCACCTCTATTCGCGTAGGAATTTGCCCTTCCGTAATTCCATCGTCCAGTAGCACTGTTCCTTTCATCGTTTCTGCCGGGTACAGCTCAATGTGCAAACCGGCCCGCACGCTTTCTTCGGCATTCCTTCGCGCCGGGCACGTGGGTAACACGGCTCCGCCCCGCACGAAAAGCGGGTAGTAACCGGGTCTTGTGTCCAGGCAATGAGCCTGGCCGCCCACAAAGCGTCTACCGCTTTCGAATTCGAACCATTCTCCCGGAGGAAGAATGACCTTTCGCTTTTTCTTTCCGGGCTCCAACACCGGGCAGGCCAATAGCTCCGAGCCGAGCATGAATTGACTGTCCAATTCAGAATCCTGCATTTCCGGGAATTCGTACCATACCGGTCGCACCAGCGGTTCCCCGGTGCGATGAGCGCCGTAAATCAGGCCAGAAATATAGTGCATTAAGCGATAGCGTCGGTTCATATGCTTTCGCGAGATTTCCAGCACTTCGTCGCCAAAGCTCCAGGGCTCCTGGTCATGACTGTAAAGCACTGTATGGACGCGAAAGAACGGCATGAGCGATCCAAGCTCCATCCATCTGGCGAAGAGTTCTTTGTTCTTGAACAGCTTGAATGCGCCGGTTTGGCCTGGACCGCTACAGAAACCGCCCACATCTGCGCCGCTCAACGGAACTCCGGTAAGACCGAGGTTCACCACCATGTGCAGGTTCGCTTTCAAGTGCTCCCAGCTACTATGATTGTCTCCGGTCCATAGCGCCGCGTATTTCTGTATGCCGCACGTGCCGGATCGAGTGAGTATAAAAGCTCGCTGGCCGGGCTTCCAGCGCCGGAAGCCGTCCCGGGTGGCTTTTGCCTCGTAGTTTCCATAGAGATTCCGGAATTGTAGATGGGATCCAGATTGATGGCGCACGGGAAGGTCTAGAGGCTCCGTAGTCTTGCCTATCTGTAGAACAGGCTCGTTCATATCGTTCCAGATACCGGAGACGCCAGCATCGAACAAAGTCTTATGGTGACTGGCCCACCAGATGCGTGTCTTTTCCTCAATGAAGTCCGGAAACACGGTGGGGCCGGGCCATACCTTGCCCAGGAAATTGTTGTCGGAGTCCTTTTCTTTGCAGTAAAGGTCTTGCTTTAGTCCATCCTGATAGACCGAGTAATCATCTCCTGTGTACACTCCGGGATCCACAATGGCCACCGTGCGAATCCCCTTTTCTTCCAGTTCGCGATGCAGCCCTTCCGGATCCGGAAATCTCTTCTGATTCCAGGTGAATACCCGATATCGGTCCATATAATGGATATCCAGGTGAATAGCGTCGCAGGGCAGATCCCTTCCTCGAAAGCCTTCGGCAATTTCTCGAACCTTATCGGCCGTTTTGTAGGACCATCTGGATTGATGAAAACCCATGGACCAAAGCGGAGGGTGAATCGGCCGACCGGTGAGCGCCGTGTAGGCATCCAGGATATCCTTCAAACCGCCAACAAAGCAGAACAGATCCACAGGTAGCGGGCCTTCCGGCCGGTAGTTCTGAACGATGATCGAAGCTCCTTCCTCGCTTGATGGATCGCTTATCGTGGTTACATTCTGCGGATACGAAGTATGAAGATATAAAGCCCGAAAACGGTGGCCTTTTCTGAGCAGAAAGAAAGGGAAGGAAGAGTAGGTCTGGCCCGGCAGTGAATAGAACTGAGTGTCCATGGTTCGGAGCAGGAATTCCTGATCCATTCGGTTTGGTTCGCCACTGGCCGCGCCAAGGCCGTAGAGCATTTCATCGCGTTCGAGAACTATCCTTATTCTATCAAGGGGGTACTCGGCCATCCGAAACTGGCCGGATAAGACCTCATCGGCGCCCGCATCCAGACGAAAAATGCCGGTGGGTGGGTCATAGGCGAAGCGGAAATCCTTCTTCTTGGAGACTGCCTTTCCTTCCGCATCTCGATGCACCGGAATGGTCTGGTATCCTTCCGTGGTCAGCTCCGGATCTGCGGGGATATCGATGGCCGGTTCGGGAAAGATACAGAACCGGAACGCATTATTCCCGGCTATTTGTGTCATAACGCTATGAGTGTTGCGCTGCTGGATTTCGGGCATAGGTGATCCGTCGGAAAAAAACTTTTCCTTAGCTTGGTCTGTCATAGGTTCGGCAGACGTACAGATTATCGGATCGGAAATATGGAAAAAGAAACACCTGTGTACCGCAAATGGAAGCTATACGCCGCTCTGGCCGGATTACTGGTTCTGGGCTACGTACTGCTGCCAGGACAAAGCTACGAGTATCATAGCAGTCTCACCGAAGAACAGAAAGGCAACTTCGATGTCTTCCTGCAATCCAGGCTGCAAGAGGGCTCAGAAAAGGGGGCCCGCCCCGGAAATGAGGAGAAGCTCATTCGATATGGCGAAAAGACTCCTATCGCCTTTCTCTATATCCATGGGTTCGGAGCTTCCCGAGCTGAAGGGGAAATGGTAATGGATGAGATCGCTGCCAAATTCCAGGCGAATACCTTCTATGCCCGCTTGCCCGGTCATGGGACGAACATGGATGACCATGCTTCCGTTCAGATGGCCGATTACCTGGATTATGCTGCCGACACACTGATTATGATGCATGAATTGGGCGAACGGGTCATCGTTGTGGGTACCAGCATGGGCGGTCTGGTCTCTACCTACCTGGCAGCCCATCATCCGGACAAAGTGGATGCGTTAATCCTGGCATCCCCTTTTTACGAGTTCCGGGACAAGACCGGTAATGTACTGGGATTTCCCGGCGGATTGGCTCTGGCCGAAATGGTAAACGGCGGGGAGATTCGAGACTCCTCCCGGGATCCGAAAAACCCCCGTTCGGTGGACGGTTACGAGGAGTTCTGGTATGGAAGGCAGTACATGTCGGCCCTTGTCCCGCTCTACGAACTCAAGGAATTTGTAGCCCGTCCGGCAACTTTTGAGGCTGTGCAATGCCCGACGTTAATGCTATACTACTACAAGAACGAACAGGAGCAGGACCCTACCGCTGACGTGAATGCAATGCTGGAGGGATTTGCCCAATTCGATGCTCATCCGTTGAATCGTTCGGTTGCCATTGAAGATGGAGCCCATGTGCTTCTGAGCAAATATGTAAGAACCGATAAAGAAAGAATTACTGAAGAGATTGTGAGCTTTGTAAACGATTATCAGGAGTTTTCCAACAAAGCGAAGCAGAACTAACCTTGGAAATGCACGCCTACATACTTGTCATTACGGACGATGACGGACTCCGCAACGTGGTTCGCGGAGTATTGGAAGATGAAGGCCATGTCTTTGATATGGCCGACTCTTCGGCTCCCATCGGGCCCGATTACTGTCTGGTAATTGCCGGTCCGGATATCGAAGGCTGCGTGATGGAAGAAAAACTGAGCGCGGTGCCGGGTATCCCACCGCGGATGCTCTATCTGCGGTACCAGCATGAGCCTTTTAAGGGCCGTTGCGCCAAATGCCAGACCCTGACTCTGCCTATGGACATGCTCCGCATTCGAGATTTTATCAAAGACATGATGCGCGTCGAATTTGCCGATTGAACTTGCCAAATGAACTGGCGGGAAAGCCCGGATGACCTTTTTTCCATCGTAGCCCAACCACAGGTCGCAAAAGGGTTCGCCAATACCTACCTCCAAACAACCTGCACTGTATAAGAGCGTCTCCTGATTGGTCCCATCGGAATAGATGGAGTCAGGGAATGAGTCCAGGCCCCTACAGCTAAAGGATTCCGGGGTCCAGGCCTGATCCTCCATTGGTTGCGCTTGACCGGGTTTTCCTTTCTATGTTCCCTGGATCTCTTCCTGTGAAATGCCGGAGCCTGCCATTGTTGCCCATGATACAGGACGGCTTTTCCGGACGGCATCCGAAGTGGAGTTTCCCAATGAACGAAAGCGAAATGCTGCACATTGCAATCGAAGAGGCGCGAAAGGGTCTCGAAGAAGGTGGAGTGCCCGTGGGAGCGGCGCTCTTTGACTCCTCCGGCAAATTGCTGGGTAAAGGCCACAATCAAAGAGTGCAAAAGGACGACCCTTCGGTGCATGGGGAAACGGATGCATTTCGAAACGCTGGCCGGCAGAGAACTTACAAAGATAAGATCATGGTCACTACCCTTGCTCCCTGCTGGTATTGTAGCGGCCTAATTCGCCAGTTCCAGATTGGAACGGTCATTGTCGGCGAGTCCCAGAACTTCTCCGGCGGTATAGATTGGCTCCGTGAAGCTGGCGTGAAAGTCGTAGACATGAACTCCCAGGAATGCATAGAGTTGATGAAAGGCTTTATAGAGTCCAATCCCGCCATATGGAACGAAGATATTGGCGAAGACATCGGAGAAGACGTTGACTGATTTTCTCTATTCTCCTCGCTTCCGGCTCCAACCCGGAATTCGGGGAAACCAGTGGAGCGCGCCGGCAAAGACCCATAGAAGTTCGTTCCGTTCCAGGCTTCTGACTTTCGCCTATTCATTCGTCCTTTTCGGCGGATTGCTGATCGGGACAACTGCTCTTGTGGCGAAGCCGAATCCCCTGGAGCAACCTCTATCCGGTCCGGAAGCGGAACAAAGCCAGAATAAAGATACAATCCTGCAGGACCAGGGTCAGACGCCCGCTCTGGCTCTGGATTCGGTGCGCCTGCAGCTTAAGTGGAAGCATCAGTTTCAATTTGCGGGTTACTACGCTGCCGTGGAAAAGGGGTTCTACCGGGAAGCTGGCCTGGATGTGCAGATTCTGGAAGCCCGGGAAGGCCAGGATACCATCGAACGCGTACTGGACGGACATGCGGAATTCGGAGTAGGAACTACGGACCTGGTGCTTCTTCATCAAAAAGGGGAACCGGTGGTAGTGTTGGCTGTGATCTTTCAGCATTCGCCTTTGTCTTTGCTTCTGCGAAAGGACTCCGGCATTCAGACCCTTCATGGCCTGGAAGGGAAGCGAGTCATGATCGAGCCCCATTCCGCAGAACTCTTTGCGTATCTGAATCGCGAAGGTGTTTCTCTGCATAAGTTAATACAGCCTCCCCATACCTTCAGTACCTCCGCCCTTGTTGAAGGCGAGGCGGATGCGATGTCGGTGTACATCACCGACGAGCCTTATGCGTTGCGAAGACAGAATGTACCCTATTTGCTTTTTTCTCCCAGAGCGGCGGGCATTGATTTCTACGGAGATAACATGTTCACCACCGAGGCGCAAATTCATGATCATCCAGAAAGGGTTCGCCGCTTTCGAGAGGCCAGTCTTCGCGGGTGGCGCTATGCGATGCAGAACAAAGAAGAGATTGTGCAACTGATATACAATAAGTATAGCAAGCGACACACTCTGGATCATCTTCGCTTTGAAGCCCGCCAGATGGACTTACTCATGCCGGACATTGTAGAAATCGGTCACATGTATCCGGGTCGATGGGAACACATTGCCAGCGTATACTCTGAATTGAATATGATGCGTCCGGACTACGACCTGGACGGCTTCATGTACGATCCGAATCCGGCGCCAGATCTGACATTTCTCTATATTGCGCTGGGCGTGACCTTTCTGGTTGCTGCGGCCGTTTCGGTCGTGGCCCTTATGATTCATCGACTCAACCTGGAGTTACGAAAGAGCGAGAATCTGCGGGTTGAGGCTGAGCGAATTATTCAGCATGACTTGAAGAGCCCTCTGGGCGTTATTCTGGGCTACACGGAAATGCTCATGGCAGAAGGGGGGGACTCTGCGAATGCCGATGTATATCGTCGGATCAACCGTTCCGCCGCACAAATGCTGGAAATGGTGAATCGTTCCCTGGATATTTCTGCCATGGAGTCCGGGAGCCATGCGCTGTCCCGAAATCCGGTGGATCTAAATCAGCTGCTCCAGGAAGTGCTGGCCGGATTTGCTCGAATGGCCAGAAGTAAAGAACTGACTCTATCAGCCTATTATCGCGATGCATTACTGGAAAAATCGCCGCCCTGTATGGTGTCGGGGGATGAACTCTACATAAAGACCATGCTGGAGAATCTAATCAAGAATGCGATTGAGGCGGCGCCGGAAGATAGCGTCGTATCGGTTTCCATTGGCAATGGATCCGGAAACCCTCGGGAAACCACTGCTTCTACTACTATTGCGATTCACAATCAGGGCGTAATACCGGAATCGGTGCGAGGCACCTTTTTTGAACGCTATTCCCGAGGACCGGGCTCTGGAGGCGCCGGCCTGGGCACGTATAGCGCTCGGCTCATTGCCAGAGCCCATGGCGGCGATATTACGTTTACTACCGATGAAGCCAAAGGCACCGAGATCACGGTAACGTTGCCCGGTACCTAACATTTGGATTATCAACCAGGTTGCGAAACCATGCGCCGGGGCCAAAGAGCATTGCCGGCTACGGTCAAGCGAGCGCGTCATATTCTTGCAGGAATACCAACCTGACCCCAACCCCTTCAGGACCCCTGTCAGTAGCCGTAAAGCTTCATACTCCAGGATGTGAATGTACCGTTGGCTGTACCGCGTACTCCTTGATCTCTCAGACGCAATGACCAGGTGCCATCCGCCGACTCACCCATGGTACGCAGCACACCAAATCGCCAGGTTCCGGTAAAGGGGCAGTTTCCGTTGGCTTCAATCGTCGGTGAGGCTACGGCAATATTAACGCAGATTCCGTCACTGCCCCTGGATAGAAGGATACTTTGCGTCCCGGACGGAGACGTAAGAGTGATATCCAGATCGCGATAGTAGTTGTGACTGAAGGTAACGTTGACGTCTACGGACTCAATTGTGCTTATCCCGCTACCGCTCACCACAATGCTGTTTGTTACTCCGGTAGCGTTGCCGTCGGTAACGGTTGCACTCACTGTACTCGTAGAAGTCTGGAATGTCTTTTGTGTCGCCAGGCTGATCCAGTTCCGCGCCAGGTTTACTGCTGCGTTAGCATCTACCACGCCAAAGCCATATTTATGGTTGATGTTCAGTCCCGCCCCGTTGGTGGTCCAGTCCGAGTCCCCAGAGTTGTTCTTGCGCGCCGTACGTGCCAGGATCATGCGAACATCGCGCCAGGAAAGGTTGGGGTTGGCATAGAGCATCATCGCCGTTACTCCTGCTACTTCAGCGACGGCTGTGCCGGTGCCCGTGGCCAGCTTCGTATAATTCGAATCGCTATAGTCCGAGCCGGAACTGCCGTTGTTGTAGCCGCCGGCGCCCGTCGTATCGGTGGTGCGGATTCCAATATCTCCATTTCCTTTTGAGTGACCGCAAACTAGCAGGTTGGCGCCCTGTTCGGAAAATGATGCGCGGACTCCGTCGTGGCCCACCCCGCAGATGGCCATTACGCCGTGATAATTTGTATATCCATTGAGGTTGGAATTGTCTATACCCGAGAATGACGAAACTGTATCGCCGTCGCCGGAACCAAAGAAGTAGAGCGCGCCCAGGCCGTTTCTGCCCAGGGATAGTCCGCTATCTATGGCGCTTCTCCATTCGCTGGTTGAGTCCTGGAACTTCCCGCTGAATTCAGGCTCCGACCATCCGTTGGCATAGACGGAAACTTCGGACAGGCCTCTTATCATCGCATCTGCGTCATTGGTCGTGCTTCTGTTCTGCGAAACGTTGAAGCCTCGCAATTTTGCATAGGGAGAAACACCGCGTCCCCCTTTGTTGTTTGGCTCCGCTGCAATGATGCCGGCCATGGCCGTGCCCAGTCCGGTACCGGCCGTTCCTGGATCGGTTCCTCCATTCGAATAATTATGGCTTTTGCCCCTTTCTACGTTATTCGCCAGGTCCTCATGGTCTATGTCCAGGCCGTCGCTCACAATGGCAATGGATACTCCGGTGCCGCAGTTACCGGTATTCCAGAGATTACTGACGTTTGCATCTTCGCCGGAGGTGCCGCTGGTTTGCCCCGTATTCTCCAGGTGCCATTGATCAGAAAACAGGGAATCCGAGTTAGTGGAGCAGTTTGCTTGATTGAGCAAAGCCAGGAGCAGGGGAAGGTTGTTGGTGCGACTGCTGAATCAAACAGCACGTCTAACGTACGCCCTGGGTAGTAGATTTGGATGGTCTCAAGCTTTCCCTATTGAGAAACAGTTTGGCTCATGCCGCTATCCCTCTGGTACGCCGTTCAGCCGGAATCGGAACTCGCCTGGCGCCAGGTTGCGGGGGCACAGACTTGCCTGCCCAGGAATGAACTCGTTGTCCGGTGGTTAAATCCAAGGCTACCTCCGTGCGGCCCCTCCGGGCTGGCTATCCTCTTGCGGCTTCGCTGCATCCAGGGTTGGAATCGTGGCCGGAGGGGAAGGACATCCCAAAAATCGCTGTTCCACTTGCCTTCTGAGGCCAATTTTGCATATTGAGTTCTAACGATGGCTGCTACTCAGAACTTACACGTACGATCCTTTGAAAAACTAAGACCCGCCACCGAGCTTCTGAAAGAGATTCCGGCCTCTCCGGAAATCAGCAAGCTGGTGAGCGAAAGCCGTGCCACTATCGCGCGTATCCTTTCCGGGGAAGATCCCCGATTCATGGTTATATCCGGCCCGTGTTCTATCCATGACGAAAAGGCGGCGTTCGAATACGCCGAGCGCTTCGCCGCACTGAGCAAGGAAATCGATGATAAGATCTATCCTGTGATGCGAGTGTATTTCGAAAAACCCCGTACCACGGTGGGCTGGAAAGGACTCATCAACGATCCCCATATGGACGGGTCTTACGACATAAACACCGGGCTGGAAAAGGCCAGACGCATTCTTTTGAAGATCCTGGAGATGGGACTTCCCACGGCCACGGAATTTCTGGACCCATTCGTTCCTCAGTACACCGGCGATCTGGTCTGTTGGGCCGCCATTGGCGCGCGCACTACCGAATCCCAGACTCACCGGGAAATGGCCAGCGGCCTTTCCATGCCCGTAGGTTTTAAGAACAATACGGATGGAAATACCCAGGTGGCCCTGGAAGCAGTGGAGTCGGCGGCCCATCCGCATAACTTCCTGGGAGTGGACGAAAACGGAGCGGTAAGCGTGGTTCGTACCACCGGAAATCCGCACTGCCACATTATCCTTCGCGGAGGCCGCAGCAAACCTAACTACGATGAAGCGAGTGTGGCCGAAGTCATGAAAGCCATGGAAAAATCTGGTTCCCGCAATCGGATCATTGTGGATTGTTCCCATGCGAATTCCGGCAAGCAGCACGGCAAGCAGGAGATTGCCCTTCAAGAGATTGTAGCTCAGCGACGCTCAGGAAACGATCAACTCGTAGGCATCATGCTGGAAAGCCATCTGTTCGAAGGAAATCAGAAGATCCCGGATGACCTGAAGGATCTGAAATACGGAGTCTCGGTCACCGATGCCTGTATTGATTTTCCCACTACCGAGCGCCTCTTGCGCGATGCGCATGCGAACTTGAGCCCCGTTGCGGCCGGGGTGTAGGTTGCTTCCCCTGGGACTGTTTTGTCGTTTCGATTCCAGTAGAGGGCCGGGTGTAAAAGGCAAGGGCCCTGCCCGAAACAGGCGTACTATCTCTGTGCGTTGTGCGGGAAAAAGAGCCTGACCTGTGCGGGATAGCAAGAAACCAGGGCCCGGCAAAACTTGTTCTGAGCCTGAGTTTGACTCCAGACATGCAACAGGTTCATACAAGACCAGGTTCCTGTTTCAGTATTGTGTGATGTCGATGTCTGCGCAACCTACATTGCTACGAAGTATCGTATTGTTTGTGCCATTTTCGCGTACCCGGCCAATCTCCTGGTCTCCGGTGTTACAATAGTAGATATAGTCGCTGGTGGGATCCAATGCCAATCCGCGCGGACCATTTAGCCCCGCCAGGATGAGTTGATTGTTGGTTCCGTCCAGGTTGGCCGAGCGCAATTCGCCGTTGGGGAAGTCTACCCAGTACATGGTCTGTTGCGACTGTTCAATCTCCAGATCGTGGCCGGTTGTTGGGCCGCCCACCAAAAGCGTATACCCGGAACCATCCAGATTGTAACGGTGAATTTCATTGTTAGCCAGGAGATAAATCTGGTCATCTCCAGTATCAATATCCAGCCCACCGGGCGTGCCTGGTGTGACCAGGTTGCTCACGTTGTTACCTTGCAGGTCAGTCCTTTGCAGATCTCCGCTACCATTTTCTGCCAGATAGATTTCGTTTCGATCTTCGAGTACGTGCATACCCCAGTAGTCAGCCGATGGGTAGTTCTTCAGAAAGGTCACATTTCCATCGTCCGGCATTACTCTGGACAGGTCTCTTCCGTTGTTGCTGATAAACCAGAGGGTCTGGCCGGTTGAGTTGAAGCCGAGCCTCTCTACTGCGTTGGCGGTAGTGAACAGGTTCACCGGAGTTTGCTCTTCCAGGTCCATGCGGTAGAAGCCCTGATCCAGAGAATTGCCATAGTAGAGGGCGTAGTCCGGGGCAAGCAGGCTCCACAGGGTCAGGAAAGAACTCTCCGAACAGGAAGGATCCTCCGGCCTACAGGGAAGCTCGCCGCAGCTCACAAACGGAACCCAGGTGCTCAGGGTCAGGATAAGGAGCAATCTGAGACCCTTTCTTGATACTCGGCAAATGGAGATAATTCGTTTCATCAGCAATCCCCTTTGTGATTTTTATTCAACGCAGATTGCCTGTCAAGTAGTCCGTCTCCTGGATCAGGCTTGGATGTAACGTCTACTCAGGATCCGGAGCCGCTTCTTTGGGAGCGAAGGCAGTCCTCGCATTTGCGAGGTGGGCAGAAGCCGCAACCTGGCTTCGCGCGCCTGGGCAGGGCCGCTTCGCGTCCGTTCTGATTGAGCGATAGTCCGATTCCCATCTTCATAGCCGGCGTTCGATGGGTGCTTGTTGGAGAAGTTCTGCAGCGGATTGCAGCGCATATACCTTGAGCGGCGCCTGTCGGCCACGTACGGACACCTCATGGCTGGAGAGCCCCTCTGTGCGGATTTCTGTCTGATCCAGCACATCCTCCGATACAACCAGATTGCAGTGTAATGCGCGGGTCATTCCTTCCAGACGACTGGCGGTGTTCACCGGATCGCCTACAGCAGTTAAACCGATGGTGCGCCCATAACCCATTCGTCCTACAATCACATGACCGCAATGGATGCCAATACTCATCTGCAACGGTTCAATCAAGTCCATGGCCATACGATGATTCAAGGCCGCCATCTCCTGCTCCATGGATCCGGCCGCGCGAATTGCGGAAAGGCAGCCAGTGGAAAGGTCGCTGTGCAATCCAAACAGCGCCATGATTCCGTCACCAATGAACTTATCTACATGTCCTCCCTGCTGTTCGATGGCCCGACCCATCTGTTGAAAGTACTGGTTGAGCATGAAGACAATATCGTACGGCAGTTTGTTTTCGGAGAGTTGTGTGAATCCTCTGAGGTCTGCGAAAAGAATGGCGATGTCCGTGTCCCGGCCAAAGCTGAATTCGTCCGAACGAGTCAGAGTCATTTCCGAGGCATCCTGAATCCCCAGCAAAGGTTGAACTTCCACAGCCGCCAGTACGCTGGCCGAGCATGCCAGCCGTACGTTGGGCGCCGCGCGTATTCGGGAAAGGACCCTCTTTTCTTCTTCGGAGGGAGCGCTCAAATTTTCAGCCCCGTCAGATACTCGGATCCTGCAGGTAGAGCAACGACCTCTTCCGCCACACACCGACGGATGGCGGACTCTAGCCAGAGCGCTGGCATTCAGAACCGTAATCCCCGGAGGCACCAGGATTTCGGTTCCATCGCTGTATCGGATCCGAATGGTCCTTCTTCTTCTGCTCACGGATTGAGTAATGAATCGGGCCGCCAGAGCAATGGCCAGAAACGCTGTGTAACCGGCGCTGGCCACATTCCCGAGTTGCAATGCCTCGCTCACCAGTTCCTCTTCGGTAGAGGCGCCGTGGGATTCCAGCAATGCCTGTTTGATCGCTGGATCCTGGATCTGGAGCATGACTTCTTTGCCGCCGGCTACAAAGCCCGCCACGGCCAGAACGGGCAGAGCAATGGCCGGACCAATCGCCCATTTCCAGGCCGTAGAGTACCAGGACTTGAAGCGAAGCCAGTAATGGAGTCCCATGCATCCGTGACCCCAGGAAACCACAATCAGAAATACCATTACGGGAAAGATGAACGGATTGAACATGGAGTAGATCGAACTCGCATATTCGGGTCGGTATCCGAGAAGAACCGGCGTTAGATGGGAACCCAGATAGTGAGCGATTAGAGCATAGGGGATCAGAAATCCCAGAATTAACCTTAACCAGTAACCTCGACTGAATTGTAGTCGGGGAAGTCTTACCAGCTCATAAATGGCCGAGCATACGTGCAATAGTGCGGCCAGAGGCACCACCCAGCCAACGCCAAACGGGTTCCATACCGGTTGCATCACTCTGAGGCCGGCATTCATCCAATCCAGAGAAAACAAGCCCAGGGACGTGTTCAGCAGGTGCGTGAACAAATACGTCATCAGCACAAGTCCCGCATATAAGCGGATCCGTGAGTGTATCTCCTTCAGCCCGGATCCCTTGCTTTCGACCCTTTGTAGATGCATGAACCGGTTCTGAACCTGAACCCTGGGTTTGTCAACCCGCTGCTCGGCCGGGCGAGGGCACAAAAAAAGCCGCTGGGAGCGGCCTTCGTAGGGAGCCGAAATGCATCCGGCTTATGCTGTTTCTTCTATAGGAAATGTGGGCAGGGGAGGATTCGAACCTCCGTAGACTCGCGTCGGCAGATTTACAGTCTGCTGCCATTAACCACTCGGCCACCTACCCGATGGTGCTGCCTGTAGGCCTCGAACCCACGACCTGCTGATTACAAGTCAGCTGCTCTACCAGACTGAGCTAAGGCAGCGCTCG